>Ga0105047_10000170_pt1 | contig 96875 bp, 102 predicted proteins | sample MAT04_FD_78384 | JGI IMG/M metagenome (GOLD analysis project Ga0105047, IMG submission 78384) | Freshwater microbial communities from Lake Fryxell liftoff mats and glacier meltwater in Antarctica - MAT-04 (megahit assembly) | ecosystem: Environmental > Aquatic > Freshwater > Ice > Liftoff... | reverse complement strand
GGTTGTACTCGGCGTAGAACTCCCGAGCCTTCGCAAGCAGTTGATCCTCGGTCGTGTGGTGTGCGTCCACGACGACCGAGCCGATGACCCTCGCGGCCACGTCCGGGTGGTGTTCCTTCAGGTCGGCGAGCAACACCTCCATCGCACTGCTCCGACCCGTGCCGATCCCGAACAGCAAAACCTGTTCGGCACCTCGCAGGGTCTTGGCGATGACCTCGTAGAAGCTCTTCCGCCCGGCCTGACTCTTGCCGTCGGTCCCCACGAAAAACGGACACGGAGTTAAGGGTTATTGGGTCTGTGCCGCTTCGTAGTTGGCAGGCGACAGGTAGCCCTGAGCCGAGTGTCGCCGAACCCGGTTGTAGAACGTCTCGATCTACTCGAAGATGCTCGCCCTCAAGGCATAAGGTGCGGCCGCAACAGCAGCGGGCCGGCGTCCTTCAGAAGCTCGTCGAAAATCTGCCGGTCGGTCATCCCCTGGTCAATCATCTTCCCGAGGTCGTCCCGACGGCTGTTCGGCATCCCGCACCCATTCGGGTTACAGCTTGCGAGCGTGTAGAAGTGCCCGGTGCAAACGTCCTTACTCACCCCGCAGGTGCAATACGTGCTGGCGAGGAACCACTCGATCCGTTCGGCCCTAGCCCGAACCCGGCCCAGGTCGGGCGGGTAATCGCTCGTCTCCACGGCTTCCGCTGGCGGGGTCATTTTGAGGGCGAGCCGCTGCCCGATCTTCAGTTCCGACGACTCCAACTCGCCGACCACGAGCCGAAGCACCGTCCGTTCCCGCCACGGGGCCACCGCCTTCACCACGGCCTTGATGGGCGGGTCCGCCTGGAGGTGAACCGTGTCCCCCGCGTTGAGCGACCGCCCCCACCGCATGGCCTCGTGGTCGAGCGTCAGTTCCAGTTCCCCGCTGAAGACGTGGAGGAACGTGAGCGTGCCGGGGAGACCCTCGTCGGTCCACCGCTTCCGAAGCCACGCCCGCTGTGCAGTTCGCGTCGCGTCGATCTCGTCGGGTTTGAACTTCGGCTTCTCGGCGGCTTTCGGCCGCAGGCCCCCGTGCATGTCCCACTCGGTCACCTCGTCGGCCAGCATGACGACCGAGACCGGGTTCTTCTTCCGGTCGAGTTTGAGCCACACCCACACCCGGTCGCCGGGCTTGAACTGGTCGAGCCGCCCCCACCACCCGCCCACCTTCACCTCGGCGTCGGGTTCGAGCGGCCACGTCCTGGGTTCCTTCTCCCCGTCCGCCAGGAGCGTCACCGTGCGGGCCTTCGAGTCGATGGCCTTCACGGTGGCGAACGGCTTGGGCAGCAGCCGCAGGAACTCGGCTGTGCCGGCCACGGCCTTCACCGCCTTGTTCGCGTCGGCCGGGGCCTTCGGCCCCTCGAACAGGTAGGTCTCCGGGTACTCGGCCGCCCACGCGAACCACTTCACCTGAACGCTATCGAGCCATTCGAGGGTGTAGCCCTTGAGGTCGCCCGACACGCACCGCCCGGCCACGTCCCACAGCGACTTCGTCTCCGCGTCTTGAAAGCGACCGGCCGCGTCCTTCGGGGCGAGGGCGAGGGTCAGCTTCCGGGCCGGCACGACCGGCGTCCCGGTCGGGGCGGGAACGCCCGCGTCGGGCTTCGACACGCCCGACTCGTCGGGGGCGGGGGCCTTGTACGTCCTCGGCTGGGAGGCGACCGGGCGGTAGGCCGATGCCGTTCGGGTCTTCGGCTCCCACAGGACGACCAGCGGCTCCCCGCCGGCGGCGTCGGCGACGATGCCGCCCTTCTCCAGGGCGGCGACCGGGTACGCCCGTGCGGCCTTGCCGGTCCAGACGCCGAGGACCTCGTCGCCCGCGGGAAGGCGTGGGTCCGGCGTTACCCGCGACTTCACCGCGTCGGCGTTCTCCCCGCCGGGCAGTTCGACCGGCTTGTACTTGTCGAACATGTGGTAGGCGACGGCGTCCGGGTACTTGTCCAGCCACCACCCCCAGTCGCTCACGACGGCCGGGACGGGCTGCAACCGCGTCCCCTTCTTCGGCCCCTCGAAGGCCAGCCCGGACAGGCACGAGTAGAGCGTCCCGTCCTTGTGGCTCATCACCATGACCCCGTTCCGCCACCCGTGGAAGCGGAACTCGTAGGACGGGGCGAACCCGCGGGCGAACCCGGCGTCCGGGTCGTACACGAACACCCCGTAGCTGTCCGAGATCACCCGGTACGGGTTCAGGAAGAACCGGAACGGGATGGCCCCGCCGTCCGAGTACCCGCGGGTCCACGCCAGCACCCGGTCGTCGGGCTTCAGGTCGGCGGCCCGGCGTTTGGCCTCGTCGCGGCAGTGCGAGCACGCCGGGTTCACGAGCGTCTTGAAGGCGTCGGGCTTGCCGACGACCGGGGGCTCGTCGGCGAGGCCCACGCCGGCCGCGAGGGCCAGTGCCGCCGCCATCAGGGCAGAGGGTCGCATCGGGAGGGTCTCCTCGCCGGAGGCCGCCTGGGGGCGGCGGGTGGCCGCCGGGGCGGCCGCGGGCGTCGGGGTGAGCGGGCGGAAGGGCCAGTGTAACCACCACGGCGGGCCCCGGCCACCCGGCCCGCCGCCCGCGATGGCGAACCACCGCCGACCGACTGGAACTGGCGACGCCGCCAGTTCGAGGAGTGGGCGAGGGCGGTCGGGTGGCGGGGGTGAGCGGCCGATTCGGCCCGACTGGGCGTCCGTAGAATCGCTCTGGGGGAGTATGGTGGACCTAACAACGGCGGTAATCCCGTGGACCCGGACAGCGAGCAACTGCCCCACCTGGAAACCTTCTCGAAGGCTGCGGAGTTAAGCAGCTTCACCGCGGCGGCGAAGGCACTCGGCCTGACCCAGGCGGCGGTCAGCCAACGCATCCAGGGCCTCGAAAAAGCCCTCGACAGGAGCCTGTTCGACCGCAAGGGCGGGCGGGTGCTGTTGACCGAGGCCGGGCGGAAGCTCTACGCCTACGTCCAGCGGATCATCGACCTGCACCGGGAGGCCCGCCGGGAGGTCACCGGCCACGAGCAGCCGGTCGCCGGAGAACTGGTGATCGCCGCCAGTTCGATCCCCGGCGAGCACCTGCTCCCGGCCCTGCTGTCCGTGTTCGGCCAGAAGTACCCACACGTCCGGGTTCGGGCCGCGGTCAGCGACAGCGTGGCCGTGATGGGGCAGGTGGAGCGGGGCGAGGTCAGCGTCGGGCTGGTCGGGCGGAAGTCGGACAACCCGAATCTGGAGTTTCGCTTTCTCGCCGGCGACCGCATGGTACTCGTGGCCCCGCCGGGCCACGCGTTGAGCCGGAAGAAGAAGGTCACGGCGGACCAACTCGCCGCCCACCCCTTGATCGTGCGGGAGGCCGGGTCCGGGCTGCGGCACTGCTTCGAGAAGGCGTTGGACCGGGCCGGGCGGTCGCTGGCCGAACTCCGGGTCGCCCTCGAACTCGGCAGCAACGAGGCCATCAAGGAGGCCGTCCACCGGGGTGTCGGGGTGGCCGTCCTGTCCGCCCTCGCCGTCCAGAAGGAACTCAAGTCCGGCAGCTTGCACGCCCTTGAGGTCGAGGACATCCACTGCGACCGGGACATGTTCGTGGTGCGGGACCGCAGGCGGGTGCCGTCGCTCCCGGCCCGGCTGTTCTCGAACTTCCTCGACGCCAATCCCGCCCCCGATCTCGCCCCATAAGCACCGCTTATGGCCTTGCTCCGGGGTATCACCCGTCGTCTGTAACGCCCTCCGAGCCGCACCCCTATCGTGCGGGTGGTTCTTCGTTCACGGAGGGGTCGCCATGAAGCCGTTGTTGGTTGTCGCCGGGTTCGTCGCCCTGCTGCCGTTGATGCCGGTGGTGGCCGACCCGCCGAAGCACGAGAAGGCGTCCGGCCAGCCGCCGAAGCACGAGAAGGAGGTCGAGGAACCGGGCCTGATGGTCAGCCGGTCGGAGGTCATGAAGAAAGACCCGGTGGCCGATCTCGGCGTGGCCCGGTACTGGGCGGTCGAGAAGGGCAAGGACGTGTGGTCGCTGCTGGTCGAGGTCAACGGCACGATCCCGCTGCACTTCCACCCGGACGGGGTTCACCGCATGTACGTCCTCGAAGGCAAGCTGAAATGCACGTTGGGGAAGGAGACGATGGTGATGGGGCCGGGCGACTACATGCTCATCCCGAAGGGCGTTCGGCACAAGTTCCAGAAGGTCGGGGACGGGAAGGCGTACTTCGTGACGGTGGACACGCCGCCGATCAACCCGGCGAACAACGTGTGGCTCGAACCCGCCCCCAGGAAATCCGACAAGAATTGAGGATGCCGCCGTGGAGAGCGTGAACGAGATGAAGGAGAAGATCAAGCAGCGGTTCGTCACGGTCGCCACCGACCCGACCGCCCCGCAGCGGCACCCGCACGGCCCGGCCAGTGCCAAGACGCTCGACTACGACGCCGCCGAGATCGACGGCCTGCCCGCCGTGGTCGTGGAGTCGTTCGCCGGGGTCGGGAACCCGCTCGGCCTGCACGCCCTTCACCCCGGCGAGACGGTAGTGGACATCGGCTGCGGGGCCGGGGTGGACAGCATCCTCGCCGCCCGCAAGGTCGGGCCGTCCGGTCGGGTGATCGGCGTGGACCTGACGCCGGAGATGGTGAAGAAGGCCACCGACAACGCCGTGGCCGCGGCGGTCGCCAACGTCGAGTTCCATCAGGGCGAGGCCGACCGCCTGCCGGTCAGAGACGGAACGGCGGACGTGGTGATCTCGAACGGGGTGTTCAACCTCTGCATCGACAAGCCGAAGGTGCTGGCCGAGGTCTTCCGGGTTCTTCGCCCCGGTGGCCGGTTGCAGATGGCCGACATCCTGTTGGGCGAGGCGGTGACGGACGAGCAGGTGGAGAAGAAGGGGGCGTGGTCCGACTGAATCGCCGGTGCGGTCAAGGGGCGGTCGCTCCTTCGGATGCTCACCGACGCCGGGTTCACCGACGCCACGTTCCACGGGTGGACGGGCTACGTCACGTCGTCCACCACACAGGGAGGACTGGTCATGGCCCGCAAGCCGGACGGCGAGCCGACGACCACCGGCGACGGCTCGGCCTGCAAGGTCGGGGGCCACGCCTGCCCGACGACGAAGGCAGTGTCGTTGTCCTACGGCCTGTTCTGCTACCTGATCTTCCTCGGCACGTTCCTGTACGCCATCGGGTTCGTCGGCAACCTCGTCGTCCCGAAGTCCATCGACTCCGGGGCCGTGGTGCCGCTGGGCGAGGCGGTGGCAATGGACGTGCTGCTGCTCGGCCTGTTCGCCGTCCAGCACAGTGTCATGGCCCGGCCCGCCTTCAAGCGGCGGTGGACCCGGATCGTCCCCACGCAAGTCGAACGCAGCACCTACGTCCTGGCGTCGAGCGTGCTGCTGATCTTGCTGTTCCGGCAGTGGCGTCCGCTGCCGGGGGTAGTGTGGGCGGTCGAATACCCGGTCGCCGCTGCCCTGTGGGTGCTGTTCGGCGTCGGCTGGGTGCTGGTGCTGATCTCCACGTTCCTGATCGACCACTTCGACTTGTTCGGGCTGCGGCAGGTGGTCCGCTACGCCAAGGGGCAGCCGCACACCCCGCCGCCGTTCCGCACCCCGGCCCTGTACAAGTTCGTTCGGCACCCGATCATGCTGGGGTTCCTGATCGCCTTCTGGTTCACGCCGACGATGACGTGGGGGCACCTGCTGTTCGCCGGGATGACGACGGCCTACATCTTCGTCGGCGTGTTGTTGGAGGAGCGGGATTTGAAGAACGCCCTCGGCGGCACCTACGAGGAGTACCGGCGGCAGGTGGGTATGATCGTCCCGTGGCCGGGAGCGTGAAGGGTTACTGAACGCCCGCGGTCGCCCCGCGATCTTCAAGATGCTGCGAGCGGAATTGGCTGTGCTTGCCAGGCTTCTCCGGCCTTCAGCACGGCGGGCCGCTCCCCGAGGTCGTCGGGCAGACGCCTCCCGATGCAGTCGCGGGTCGTGCGGAAGCCCGGTCGAAGGCGGCGAGGAACGCATCCGGCGGCTGTGCCCCGGACAGGGTTAGGTCGCCGTTCACGACGAAGAACGGGACGCCCTCGACCCGAAGCAGGCCGGCGTCGTCTTCTTCGGCCCGGATCGCCGCCAACCCGTCCTCTCTGTTCAGTTCGGCCTCGGCCTTCTCGCCTTCCAGACCGGCCACCACGTCGAGGAGCGTTTGACGGTCGCCAATGTGTCGTCCCGCGATGAAGGACGGCCGGTCGGCGTCTGGCTTCTGGATGACCTGCACGGCGGTGCGGATCGGGGCCAGCGGATTGCACGTCCTCCACACGGAGGCGGCGAACGAGCCGGGAACACGGCCGTGGTAGGGCTGCGAGCGTTGGCTTGGAGGCAAGTTGCCGCACAGGGTGCCGGACGCGGAGTGGCCGCGACTCGGCGAACCGGACCCCAGTTGTCGATACAAAGGGGAGAGCCACGCCGCCGACCTCGCGGGGCGGTTCGGCTCGGAGTGGGAAGTGATGAACGAACGACCGGCACGCACCAGGGAAGTCCGGCGGGCCGCCTACTTGCTTCTGGCGGTCGTCGCCGCCGTCGTCACCCCGTCCCCCGACGCGATCACCATGGCGGGGTTCTTCCTGGCGGGCGTCGCCCTCTTCGAGTTGGGCTTCTTCGCCTACCGCCGGCGGGGCGGCGGGCGGTGAAGCGGCCGTGAAGCGGCCGCCGGCCGCGACTTCTGCCGCACCCGCCGGACGACGCCACGCCCTCACGGGGGACGGCCGGCAGATTAGCCGGCCGGGAGGGGGCAACGGACCTTGTGAGCGGTGGCCACGCCTGCGGTCGGTTGTGCCGCCACGGCGACACCCGCCACGGGTCCGGGACACCGCCCGGGAATCCCGCCGACGCGGCCCGCTCGCGGTCGCCTTCGTGATCGAGCCGGAACGACTCTCGGCGTACCGCCCGAAGCGGCACGCCACGCGGCCTGGCAAGGGGTGGGGGCCGGGCTGCGTGGCGTGCCTCGGGCGTGGCGGAACGAAACGACCCACCCGCTCGGCCGCAGGTGGGTGGTGAGAAGACGCCCCGCCGCGTTCCTACCGACCGTAGTAGAACGAGGGCCGACCCCCCTGGACGCCGTACCCGGAGTACCCCTGGTAGCCGTAGGCCGGTACGCCGTACCCCTGGTACGGGGACGGGTACGTCCCGCCGTAGCCGGAGTACCCCTGGTTGCCGAACGCCGGCACGGCGTAGCCCTGGAAGGGAGACGGCTGGTAGTACGACCCGGAGTACCCCTGGTACGGCTGGCCGTAGCTGTCGCGGTGGAACTGGCGGTGGTCCAGCTTGTCGTGGAACCGGTCGTGCCCGAGTTGGTCGTGCAGCTGCCCGTGCTGCCCCCACGTCATCGGGTAGCGGTGGGCGTCCTGGTGGTCCAACTGGCGGTGGAACCGGTTGTGGTCCAGCTGGTCGTGGAACCGGTCATGGCCGGGGCCTTGGGCTGTCGCCCGCGAGGGCAGCCCGGCCAGCCCGGCGACCGCCAGTACGCCCGCCAGCGAGAGGAACGAGTACCGCATGTGTGATCTCCTGATGTGCGTCCGCCGAGGACCCGCGGCGGAATGCCCGACCGCGGGGAGTAGGTGTTCGCCGTACAGGGCAACGCCCGCCGGCGGGTAACTTGCGTCCGCCGGGGCCGAATACGCCGAATAAAGGGGCGGGCGTTGCCCGGCCCTGTACCGCCGGTCGCGTCCCGCAGGTGGAACAGCAGGCCGCGATGGCGTTCGGGATCGCCGTCCCCTCGGCCCGCAACACCCGGTAGCCAGCCGCCCACCTCCACGCCCGCCACGTGCAGCACGTCGGTGAACTCCGACGCGTCCCGCGAAACCGCAACAGAATGAGCGTCTCGCTCGGAGTGACCGGGCCGCCTTCGGTCGGTGCCGCGACACTCGACCAGCTGCTCGCGACCGCTCGACAGCCGGCCCGTGCCCTTCTGCTCCTGACGGTGGGGTATAGTCACCTGCGGCCCAAGTCCTCCTCGCGGGTCGCACGGTGAACAATTGGCCCGGCCTGCCGCGGAGATAACCCCCCGGCCAGCCCCCGAATCGCCTCATTAGCAGCATGGACAACCACAACGAAAAACCCCACGGATTACCGTGGGGTCGGGAGCGAAATCGGTGGCGAACTTGTTTGTCAGTGCAAGACACGGCTACTTTGTTCCCCGCACCCTTTCCAAAGCGGTCGCCGCATGAGTCCGAACGGTCGGGTCTTTGTCCTTCGTTGCTTCAACTAGAACCGACTCCCCCGATGCTGCCGGTGGCCCGATTTTGGAGAGGCCAAGCACGGCGGCGTCACGAACTTTGGCGTCCTTGTCTTTCACGGCCTCGATCAATGCCGGGACGGACCGCTCATCGGCTGGTCCGACGTTGCCGAGAATGTCTGCGGCCTTCTTACGTTTCTTCGGATCGGGGCTTTTGATTTCCTCAAGCCAGTGATCGACCGGCTCGCCGATGAAATACTTCTCCTTCGGAACATCGCTTCGGCTACAACCGAACATGAACAGGGAAAGCATCAGCAGGAGGGATGCTTGTCGCATGTCAATTATCCCCCGTGAAATCGCCGTCAGCCCTCGTCCCTGCCGCCCAATATGCCAGTCGATCAGCCGGGGGAGGCGAACCCTTGACCCCACCGGGACTCCTGATGAACCGAACGGAACCGTCTCCGAAAACGTGGTTAGCTCCCCCGGTGTGGAAACTGGACGGATCGTCAGTGCCGCCGTCGTTCGACTGGTCGAGCGTGGGGGTGATGACATTAGCGTGCAGCAGAACGAATTGATCCGGGTCGAAGTCTGCGTTCGGTGTTGCGGCATAGGCGGGGTTCTTCGGGCCGAGCCGCTGCCTCGCACCGGGGATCGCACCTGCCCACGTTCCTTGAGAGATTCCGACCGCCCGCTCTGCGACCAGGGCAGTGTGGCTCGTACCGTCCGTGATGTCGGTGATCCTCGTCCTGCTGTTGCGATAGAAGCAACCGTGGAACTGGCCGTTACCGTCCCCGGTCGAGACTTCCGATTCGTCCGCCCCGACAAACGCACCGTAGCTGCACGGTGCGGCCATTACACCCGACAGCGGAACGCCGCCCGGCCCGTACACCTGAAACGGCTCCGTTTGGATGTCGGAGGGGCAGGAGTAAATCTTGATCTTCTGCCGCAGCAGGGGCGAGGCAGTCACCGATTGGTTGAGGTTCGTCTGCGACCGGAATAAGTTGTCCTGTTCGATGTACGGCAGGATGTAGAACCCCCAGCCCCATCCGGGGCTGGTATCGCCGCCCGGCCCGACGATGGCCGTGAACCCCGGTGGGAAGACGTGGTTGGCGTCGTGGTAGTTGTGGAGGCCGAGGCCGATCTGCTTGAGGTTGTTGGTGCAACTCATCCTCGCCGCCGCCTCCCGCACCTTCTGGACGGCGGGCAACAGTAGCCCGATGAGGACGGCGATGATGGCGATGACGACCAGCAGTTCGATCAACGTAAAACCCCGACGACGAGCGGCTCGCATGATGCCCTCACGAATGGTAGAAGAGGCGAAGTCTGTCGTGTGGCTGCATTGCGAGCCAGCGGTGAGCGGCACGGTTGCCGAACAAGCGGTTAGCGGAGCGAGCCTGCCGCCTTGTTGAGATTAATTCTCAACAAGGCGTAGCTAGACTATGGCCTTCCCGCTCAAGTGACAACGGTATTTTTTGAGGAAAAGATCAAGGCCGATTGGCTGGCATAGCAATTGCCGTGCCGCTGATTTTCCCGCTGCATTTCCGGCAATATGGACAGCAAAGCCGACCCCACTGGTCAAATCTTCGCCTCGCTCGGCCCTGGATTGACCAGTGCGGTCGTCTTCACTTGGGGATAATGTTCTGCGACATGATCTCAGTGACGTGCCGGGTGGCGAGAGCCGCCACGACGCCAACGGCAAAGAGAGACGGCGGTCAAAACCACCCTGCTGCGAGTCGGTAGAGAAGGTAAACTATTCCCGTCCACAAGACGACGATCACGACCGCAGCCACCAGAAGGTCTCACAGACGAAATGCGGCATGGCGTCTCCAGGCGGTGTTGGGGCGACCACCGCGTCGTCGGTGGAGTCCCGGCAGGTCCGGTGTGCGAACCGCCACGACGCCGGGGTCGTGGCGACATCAAGCGACGACGCCCCGGTCAGGTTTGCTGCCGGCGGTACTCGGTGGTGAGCATCCCGGCGAACCCCCAGTTCTCCGGGTCGATCTCCTCGATGATGACGTGCGTGTGTTCCGGCTTCTTGCCGAGAACCCGCTGGAGCGTGGCGGTGATCTCCGCGACGATCTCCCGCTTCTGGTCGGCCGTCGTCCCGTCCCTCGTGATCCGCACCGTCACCACCGGCATGGCCCGCCCTCCGTTGGCTGTGAAACTGCTCGGCGGCACCGGCCGGGTCCACGACTGGTCGGTCAGCCGGCGGGTCGTCGATGCCGTGCGGGTGCCGGTCTTCTTGGCCGGCGGGTTGAACTCCGAGAATGTTGCTGACGCGATCCAGGCCGTGCGGCCCTTCGGGGTGGACGTGTGCTCGGGACTCCGCAGTGCCGGCCGGCTGGACGAGTCGAAACTCGCGGCCTTCATGGCCGCCGTGGCGTCGGCGGACGGGTCAAGGGACTGACCAGCTGGCCGGAGGTCGCGATCGGTCAGAAGTGAACGGACCCCGGCCGGACTTACCGGCGGCACTGGTACTTTTTACCGGATCGGCCGGGCCGCCCGCCGGGCAATCGACCCTCGTCGCAGAAACCTTGCTACACCAGCCCGTGAACAGACAAGTGGTTACGCCCGTGGCCCGGTTCCGGGCCCGTCGTAAAGACGCGACCGGCACGCCGGCTGCTTTACCCCCTCACGTTCGCGGCGAGCTTCCCCCGGCGAGCCGCGGTGACGACCGAAGCCTTCCCCCGAGGTCGTGGTCGCAGACGATAGAACCCGGCCCGAGCCTCCCCCGGCGACGGCCGACGGAGTACTCCCGCTCCCGACCCTCCTCCGACAAGTCCGGCCCTATTCCCAGCACCCCACCGGCCGCCTCCGTCCCCCCGGAGGCGGCCGCGTCATTTCCTGTCGCCACATCACCGACACCACAACGAGGACGAGTTCGCATCCCCGAGATCGGGACGCAGGTGACCGCGGTGTTGACTTCATGCCGCGAGACAGTTACAGTTCATCGTAGATAGACGATAAGAGAGGCCCCATGCCGGCACGCCAGAAGAAAGCCGTTGCCCCGCTCGACCCCGATTGCTGCGTCCCGGCGGCGGTCGCGGCCCGTGCGGTTCCCGACTCCGCGGCGGCCGATAAGGGTCTTGCCGCACTGGCCTGGGCGGTGGCCCACCCGGCCCGGGTCCGCATCCTCCGCATCCTGCTCGCCCGCACGGCGTGCGTGTGCGGCGAACTGGTCGAGGCCATGCCGCTCGCCCAGTCCACCGTGTCCCAGCACCTGAAGATCCTCAAGGAGGCCGGGCTCATCCAGGGCGAGGTGGACGGCCCCAAAGTGTGCTACTGCGTCAACCCGGACGGGCTCGCCCGCCTCAAGGAACTGGTCGCCGGCCTGTAGCCGGCGTTTTTTTTCGTCCAACTGATCGTTTACCGACGATTCACGATAAGGAGCGGGTCATGAGCGACTCCGGGATCACCGGCCGGGTGCGGGAGAAGTACGCGGCCGTGGCCGCGAGCGGGCTGTCGAACGACCACGCCGGGGTGGCGTCGGTCGCCCTGGCGTTCGGCTACACCCCGGACGAACTCGCGGCCCTGCCGGCCGAAGCCAACATGGGCCTGTCGTGCGGCAACCCGACCGCCACGGCCAACCTGCGGCCCGGCGAGACGGTGGTGGACCTGGGCTGCGGCGGGGGCATCGACGTGCTGCTCGCCGCGAAGAGGGTCGGGCCTGGGGGCAAGGCGATCGGCATCGACATGACCCCGGAGATGATCGGCCGGGCGAACCTCAACGCGATCAAGGCGGGCGTGACGAACGCGGAGTTCCACCTGGCCCGCATGGAGTCGATGCCGGTGCCCGACGGCTCGGCCGACTGCGTGATCTCGAACTGCGTCATCAACCTGGCCCCGGACAAGCCGGCCGTGTTCCGCGAGATGTTCCGCGTCCTCAAGCCCGGCGGCCGGGTCGCGGTGTCGGACATCGCCCTCAAGCACCCACTCCCCGACGAACTGGCACGGAGCGTCGCGGCCTACGTCGGGTGCGTGGCCGGTGCCGTGCCGGTGGCCGAGTACGAGCGGATGCTGAAGGAGGCCGGTTTCGACGCGGTGCAGGTGATCGACTCCGGGAAGGACCTGAACGCCTACGCGAAGGTGGACGCCGCGTCCGCCTGCTGCGGGTCCGGTGCCCCGGCCCCGGAGTTGCATGCGGAACTGGCCACACTCCTCGGCCGGTTCGACGTGAACGAGTACGCCGCCAGCGTGCGGGTGTTCGCCGTGAAGCCCGTGACGAGCGGGACGACCATTTCCCCATCCCAGGAGACGACGATGGCCACGCTGCAAGTGTTCGATAGGCCGATGTGCTGCTCGACCGGGATCTGCGGACCCAAGGTCGATCCGGTGCTCCCGACGTTCGCGGCCGACCTCGCCTGGCTCAAGGACCAGGGCGTGAGCGTCGAGCGGTACAACCTGGCCCAGCAGCCCCAGGCGTTCGTCGCCCACGACGACGTGAAGGCGGCACTCGGCGACGAGCACGCCCTGCCGCTGGTCCGCGTCAACGGGCACATCGTCAGCCGGGGCGTGTACCCGTCCCGGCAGATGCTCGCCGCGTGGAGCGGGGTGTCGGTCGTCACGAGCCTGCTCGTGACCGAGCCCGCGGCCGGCGGGTCGTGCTGTGGCTCGACCGGCGGCTGCTGATCCCACCACCCACCCGCACCACGCGGATAAAGGTCGTCTGATGGAGTTCCTCACGAGCCCCACGCGGGTGCTGTTCTTCACCGGCAAGGGCGGGGTCGGCAAGACCTCCGTCGCGTGCTCCGCGGCGGTGAAACTGTCCGACGCCGGCAAGCGGGTGCTGCTCATCAGCACCGACCCGGCCTCGAACCTCGACGAGGTGCTCGGGGTCACGCTCGGCAACGTGCCGACGGCGGTGCCCGGCGTCCCGAACCTGAGGGCGATGGACATCGACCCGGAGGCGTCCGCGAAAGCCTACCGGGAGAGCATGGTCGCCCCGTACCGCGGGGTGCTGCCGGCCGCCGCGGTGGCGAGCATGGAGGAGCAGTTCTCCGGGTCCTGTACCCTGGAGATCGCCGCGTTCGACGAGTTCGCCCGGCTCCTCGGCGGCACCGCCTCGACGGGCGACTTCGACCACGTCCTCTTCGACACCGCCCCGACCGGCCACACGCTGCGGCTGCTCTCGCTCCCGTCCGCGTGGGACGGGTTCCTGAGTGCCAACACGACCGGCACCTCGTGCCTCGGCCCGCTCGCGGGACTCCAGGCCCAACAGAATCTGTACGCCGACACGGTCAAGGCTCTCGGCGACCCGGCGGCGACCACGCTCGTCCTCGTCGCCCGACCGGACGCGGCGGCCCTCCGCGAGGCGGAAAGGACCTCGGGGGAACTGGCGGCCCTCGGTGTGCGGAACCAGCACCTCGTGATCAACGGCGTCTTCCGGGCGGCGGGCCGAACCGATCCGGTCGCCACGGTCATGGAACGGCGGGCCGACCGGGCCGTGTCGGAGATGCCCGCCGGCCTCTCCCACCTGCCCCGGACGGTGATCGAGCTCGCCCCGCATGGCCTCGTGGGAATCGCCGCCGTGCGGTCGATGGGTTCGACCGCCGCGATGTCGGCCAACGTCTTGCCGACCGCACCGGCCCCGAACGTGCCGCACCTGGGCGAGTTGATCGACGACCTGGCCCGGCACGGGCACGGGGTCATCATGACGATGGGCAAGGGCGGCGTCGGCAAGACGACGGTCGCGGCGGCGGTCGCTGTGGCCCTGGCCGACCGCGGGTTCCCGGTCCGGCTCAGTACCACCGACCCGGCCGCCCACGTCGCGGCCACGCTGAACGGCGAGGTGCCGAACCTGACCGTGTCGCGGATCGACCCGCGGGCCGAGACGGCGGCCTACGCGGCCGGGGTCATGGCGACCGCGGGGAAGGACCTCGACGCGAAGGGCCGGGCGATGCTGGAGGAGGACCTGCGGTCCCCCTGCACCGAGGAGATCGCGGTCTTCCGGGCGTTCGCTGCGGCGGTCGCGGAGGGCGAGGGCGGGTTCGTGGTCCTCGACACGGCCCCGACCGGGCACACGATCCTGCTGCTCGACTCGGCCCTGGCGTACCACCGCGAGGTGACCCGCCAGGCGAGCGGGATGCCGGAGGCGGTCGAGCACCTGCTGCCCCGGCTCCGCGACCCGGACTTCACGCGGGTACTGATCGTCACCCTGCCGGAGGCCACCCCGGTCCACGAGGCCGCGAAGCTCCAGGCCGACCTGAAGCGGGCCGGCATCGCCCCGTTCGCGTGGGTCGTCAACCAGTGCCTGACGCCGCTCGCCGTGACCGACCCGGTCCTGGTGTCGCGGCGGGCACACGAGGCCCGGTACGTCCGCGAGGTCGTCACCGAGCACGCCGACCGGGCGGCGTTGATCCCGTGGCAGGTCGAGCCGCCGATCGGGCGGGGGCCGCTCCTGGCCCTGACGACCCTGCCCGCGTCCCAGGAACTCGTCCCGGCATGAACGCAACCCCACACGAGCACGATCACGGCCATGCACACAGTCACGCCGCGGACGCGACGGGCCGCGTGTTCCTCGTCGCCGTCGGCCTCAACCTCGCGTTCGTGGCGATCGAGGTCGGGGCGGGGCTGTACGCCAACTCGCTGGCCCTGCTGGCCGACGCCGGGCACAACTTCGGCGACGTGATCGGGCTGGTGCTGTCCTGGGTCGCCCTGGTGCTGGCGAGGCGGAAGCCCTCGGAGCGGTTCACCTACGGGCTCCGCGGCACGACCATCCTCGCCGCCCTCGCCAACGCCATGCTGCTGCTCGTCGCGGTGGGCGGCATCGTGTGGGAGGCGGTCCGCCGCCTCGCCGAGCCGGCCGCGGTCGGTGGGCCGATGATGATCGGGGTCGCGGCGGCGGGGGTGCTGATCAACGGGGCCACGGCCCTGATGCTGATGAGGGGCGGCAAGCACGACCTGAACGTGCGGGGTGCGTACCTGCACATGGTCGCGGACGCCGGGGTCTCGGTCGGCGTGGTGCTGGCCGGGGTCGGGATGTGGTGGACCGCGTGGGCGTGGCTCGACCCGGCGATCGGACTGGTCATCGGCCTGGTGATCTTCGCCGGCACCTGGGGCCTGCTGAAGGAGTCGGTCCTGCTGTCGCTGCACGCCGTCCCGAACGACATCGCACCGGGCGAGGTGCTCGCGTTCCTCCGCGGCCTCCCCGAGGTGAGCGAGGTTCATGACCTCCACGTCTGGGGCGTGAGCACGACCGAGGTCGCGTTGACCGTTCATCTGGTCACGCCGCGGGGCCACCCCGGTGACGCGTTCCTCGACCGGCTCGCCGAGGAACTCGCCCACCGCTTCGGGATCGCCCACGCGACGGTCCAGATCGAACTGGGCAGTCCCGGCGTGGAGTGCCGTCTGGCACCGCACGACGTTGTGTAGTTCGCCGACGCGACCCGAAACCCTCCCGACTCACGCAGCAACGGTAACGCCCGATGATCGCCCTCCACCGCCGCCTCGCCGCCGAGTCGATCGGCACCTTCGTGCTGGTGTTCGCCGGGACCGGGGCGATCGTCACGAACGACCTGACCGGGGCGGTCACCCATCCGGGGATCGCCCTGACGTTCGGGCTGGTGGTGCTCGCCCTGGTGTACGCCCTTGGGGACGTGTCGGGGGCACACCTGAACCCGGCCGTCTCCCTCGGGTTCGTCACCGCCGGCCGGTTCCCCGCCCGCGAGCTCCTGCCCTATGCCGCCGCCCAGACGGTCGGTGCGGTGGCCGCGAGCCTGCTGCTGTTGGGCCTGTTCCCAGACGCCGCGACCCTCGGGGCGACCGCACCCCGCGGGGCTGCACATCAGTCGTTCGTGTTGGAGGCGGTCCTCAGTTGGTTCTTGATGCTGGTCGTACTGTGCGTCTCCACCGGGTCGCGGGAGAAGGGGATCACGGCCGGGATCGCGGTCGGGGCGGTGATCGCCCTGGAGGCGATGTTCGCCGGTCCGATCTGCGGGGCGAGCATGAACCCGGCCCGGTCGCTGGCCCCGGCGGTCGTGTCCGGCCGGCTCGACCACCTTTGGGTGTACCTGACGGCCCCGGTGCTCGGGGCACTGCTGGCCGTGCCGACGTTCGCGGTGATCCGCCCGCTCGAAAGTACCGAACCCGTCCCGGAGGAGAAGAAATGAGCAAGCCGAGCGTGTTGTTCGTCTGCATCGAGAACTCGAACCGGAGCCAGATGGCCGAGGCGTTCGCCCGCATCCACGGGGGCGACCGGGTGGACGCCCACTCGGCCGGGTCGCGGCCGTCCGGCAAGGTGAACCCGCGGGCCGTGCAGTTCATGGTCGAGCGGGGCTACGACCTCTCGACCCACACCTCGAAGTCGCTGGAGCCGTTCAACGGAACCCGCATCACGGTCGCGGTGACGATGGGGTGCGGGGACTACTGCCCGCTCGTGATGGCCGACCGCCGGGAGGACTGGAACATCCCGGACCCGAAGGAACTGCCCGACGACGAGTTCCGCAAGGTCCGCGATCTGGTCGAGGAGAAGGTGAAGGCGTTACTCGCCTCGCTCGACGTGGGCGGCTGATTGGAACACGCCGCCGTCGGCTCGACACCGTGCTCCCGTTTCCCGATCGGGGCGTTCGACCTCCCGCCGGCGTCGCGGCGGCTCACGCTCACCGGGGGGTGCCGGGCACGGGTGGCGTGCAGCCGGCCTTCTCCGAGGGCACCGGCATCGACGCGGAACGGAAACGGCTGAAGCCGGTTGCGTTCGAGTGAAGGTCTTCTGATCCGAGACTTCGTCCCGTTCGGGAAAGCCGTTGCAACGGAACTATCTCGTGCCACAAACGCCACACGTCGAGAAACACTTCACCGCCTCGGAAACCGTGCGAGACATCGTGATCGGCATGTCGGACGGGCTGACCGTGCCGTTCGCGGCGGCGGCGGGCCTCTCCGGTGCGGTGGAGGCGACCGGCATCATTATCACGGCGGGGCTGGCCGAGGTCGCCGCCGGGGCCATCGCGATGGGACTGGGCGGCTACCTGGCGGCGAGGACCGACGCCGAACACGTCGCGTCCGAACGGGCCAGGGAAGAAAAAGAAACGGAGGAGATGCCGGAGACGGAGGCGGCTGCGGCTCTGCCCCAGAAGCCGCCGGTTCCGGCTCCCGCCGCGAACGGCACACACGAGAAGTCACCGCCCCCACGCCTCGCCAAGTAGGACGATGCGTCCGACGCCGCTCCGCGTCGGTGGAGGAGTAATGATGGCAACCGATCCCGTCTGCGGCATGACCGTCAACGAAGCGACCGCCCTTCGGGCCGACCGCGACGGCCGGGCGTTCTTCTTTTGCAGCGAACACTGCCGTCAGACCTTCTTGGCCGGCGGGCCTGGAACCGTTCCCGCACCTCCGGCGACCGCCCACGAGCACCACCGGGTCGAACCGGGACGACCTCCCGACCCGAAGCCGGTTCCCGCGAAGGCGGGCGAGGGAAAGGATGTCATTTACACCTGCCCGATGCACCCGCAGGTCGAGCAGATCGGGCCGGGGTCATGCCCCATCTGCGGCATGGCCCTGGAACCGAAGACGGCCCGTGCGGGCGAGGAGGCCGACGACCCGGAACTCACCGACATGAGCCGCCGGTTCCGGGTCGCGGTCGTGCTGACCGTCCCGCTGCTGCTCCTCGCCATGCTGCCGATGGTCGGGGTGCCGGTGGACGGCTGGTTGGGTGGACTCCACCCGTGGGTTCAACTGCTGCTGAGCACGCCGGTCGTGCTGTGGGCCGGGTGGCCGTTCTTCGAGCGGGGGTGGCGGTCGGTCGTCACCCGCAACCTGAACATGTTCACGCTGATCGCCCTCGGCACCGGGGCCGCGTTCTCGTACAGTCTCGTCGCCGTTCTGGCCCCCGGCCTGTTCCCGGACAGCTTCCGGCGGCACGGCCGCGTGGAGATGTACTTCGAGGCGGCGGCGGGCATCGTCACCCTGGTGCTACTCGGGCAGGTGTTGGAGTTGCGGGCCAGACGCCGCACCGGCACCGCCATCCGCGAACTGCTGTCGCTGGCCCCGCCCGTCGCCCGCGTCGTCCGCGACGGCGGGGAGCACGAAGTCCCGCTCGAACAGGTCCACGCGGGCGACACCCTGCGGGTCCGGCCCGGCGAGAAAGTCCCGGTGGACGGCCGACTGACGGACGGCGGCAGTGCGGTCGATGAGGCGATGGTCACGGGCGAGCCGCTGCCCGTGGAGAAAGCGGTCGGGGACCGGGTGATCGGCGGCACGGTGAACCAGACCGGCTCGTTCCTCATGGTGGCCGAGAAGGTCGGCCAGGACACCGTGCTGGCCCGGATCGTGAACATGGTGGCCGACGCCCAGCGGAGCCGTGCCCCGATCCAGAAGGTCGTGGACCGGGTGGCCGGCTACTTCGTCCCAGCCGTGGTGCTCGTCGCCGTTCTCACCTTCGCCGCCTGGGCCGTCCTCCAGCCGGAGCAGCCGGCCCTGGCCTGGGCGTTCGTCAACGCGGTCGCGGTGCTCATCATCGCCTGCCCGTGTGCTCTGGGCCTCGCCACCCCGATGTCGATCATGGTCGGCGTGGGACGCGGTGCGAAGGAAGGTGTCCTCATCAGGAACGCCGAGGTACTGGAGACGCTGGAGCGGGTCGATACGGTCGTGGTCGATAAGACCGGGACGCTGACCGAGGGCCGGCCGAAGCTGACCGAGTGCGTGCCCGCCCCGTCGTTCACCGAGGCGGATGTCCTTCGCATGGCCGCGGGCGTCGAGCGGCACAGCGAACACCCGCTCGCACGGGCCGTCCTCCAGGGGGCGAAGGACCGCGGCGTCACCCTCCCGACCGTGAACGGGTTCGAGTCCGTGACCGGCGGCGGGGTGCGGGGCACGGTCGAGGGCAAGGCCGTGCTGGTCGGACAGCGGTCGCTGCTCGAATCCGGCGGGGTGGACGGCCTCGGCCCGCTGGACGCTCGGGCGGAAGAGTTGCAGCGGCAGGGCCGCACTGTGATGTTCGTCGCGGTCGGCGGGCAACTGGCCGGGCTGGTGGCCGTGTCCGACCCGATCAAACCTTCGACCCCGGAGGCGGTGCGGGCACTCCGCGACCTCGGGCTGCGGGTCATCATGCTGACCGGCGACAACGAGCGGACGGCCAAAACGGTGGCCGACACGCTGGGGATCACCGAGTTCCAGGCCGGCGTCCGCCCCGAGGACAAGCACGAGCGGGTGAAGGCGTTGCGGGCCGAAGGCCGGGTGGTGGCGATGGCCGGCGACGGGATCAACGACGCCCCGGCCTTGGCCGAGGCGGATGTCGGGATCGCAATGGGGACCGGCACGGACGTGGCGATGGAGTCGTCCGGCGTCACGCTGGTGAAGGGCGACCTGCGGGGGATCGTCAAGGCCGTCACCCTCGGTCGCCGGACGATGCGGAACATCCGCCAGAACTTGTTCTTCGCCTTCGTCTACAACGCCCTCGGCGTGCCGGTCGCGGCGGGCGTCCTGTACCCCATTTCTGAACACCTGCTCCTCAACCCGATGATCGCCGCGGCGGCGATGAGCCTCAGTTCCGTGTCGGTCGTCGCCAACGCCCTGCGGCTGCGGGCGGTGCGGCTGTCATGACCCCGACCTCCTCACCCCTTCTGGTAGTCGGTGGCGTACTCGCCCGTCACGATCCGGTCGAACACTTCGCCCGGCTTCAACTCGCGGTCGCCCGCCATCACGAGGTCGTACAACTCCGGCGGCAGCACGCGGAGTACGGTCATCAGCCCGTGGACCCCCATGTGCCACTCCTTCCGCATCCCGCGGGCTTCCCGCCGGCCCATCACCCGCTTCATCATGTCCATCGGCATGTCCATGCCCTGCATCTTCTGCGGGTAGCCGGGCGTTCGCCAGCCGGGGTCGGCGGTCAGGTCCGGGCGGACCCGCGGGCGGGTGGCGAGTTGCTTCTGGTAGTCGGCCACGTCCGAGTCGTCGCGGATGCGGGGGCCGACCTGTCGGACCATGTGGTTCATCATGTGGTGGACCATGTGGCAGTGAAAAATCCAGTCGCCGGGGTTGTTCGCTACGAACTCGAAGTCGGTCGCCTGGGCCACGCCGACGAGGGCGTTGTTCCGCGGCACCCACGCCGACGCCGGGATGCGTGCCCCCTCGTGCCCGGTGATCCAGAACGTGTGCCCGTGCAGGTGGATCGGGTGGTGCTGCATCGGGCTGAAGTTGATGAGCCGCACCCGCACCCGCTCGCCGTGCTTCACCACCAGCGGCGTCGTGAACGGCCCGCTGCGGCCGTTGATCGTGTGCCAGTTCCAGTCCATCGCCATCGAGTCCGGGATCGACTGGTTCGGGTCGATGTGGAAGTTCTGGAAGATGAGCATGAAGTCGCGGTCCACCGGCGGGTCGAACGCGACCTTCGGGTGAATGATGAACCCGCCGGCCATGCCGAACGCCTCCTGCATCGCCATGTGCGAGTGGTAGAAGAACGTGCCGGCCTGGTGCAAGTCGAACTCGTACACGAACGACTTGCCGGGCATGATCGGGTCTTGCGTCAGCCCCGGTACGCCGTCCATCGCAACGGGCAGTTCCAACCCGTGCCAGTGGACGCTGGTCGGCTCCGGCAGGTCGTTGTGGACGACGAACCGCACCCGGTCGCCCTGCGTGGCCTCGACCAGCGGGCCGGGCATGGTCCCGTTGTACCCCCACACGTCCATCGGGTAGCCGGGCAGAAACTCCCGCTTCACCGGCGTACACCGCAACTCGAACTCCTTGACCCCGCCGACCATCTTGAACGGCAGTTTCGGCAGGTCGGGCATCTCGACCGGAACCGGCGGCAGCCTCGCGGCCCGGAGGCCGGGGACGAGCTTACCCAGGTAGTGGTCGGCGGACGGCGGGCCACCGAACGTCGGCTTCCAGCGGGAGTACGCTCCGAACCCGCCCGCGGGCGGGTCCGCGTCCTTCCGGGCGGGCGGCTCACCGCCAGCAGCCAGGCCCGTACCCGCGGCGACGGCCCCGCCCAGGATCAGGAACTCACGCCGCGAGTTGCTCGGTTGCATACCGGGTCCGCCTGTCGAACGAAGAAGGGCGGGGCCGACAGTCGGCCCCGGACATTTTACCCACCGGCCCGCCGTCACCGCGGCTGGGGGGTGGCGTCGATGTGGCCCGGCGGGGTCGGGTTCGGCGGGGCGTCGAGTCCGCCGGTCAGCAGGAACCCCTCGATGAGCGTCTGCGACTCCCGCCAGGCGACGAGGTTGCGGACGTACTCGGCCTGCCGCGTGTACAGTTCCGCCTGGGCGTCGAGGACGTTCGGCCACGTCTCCCGCCGCTGCTTGTAAGCGTCGAGTCGGGCCTGGTACGCCTTCTCGGCTTCGGGCAGAACCTCGGCCCGGTACGATTCGACGTGCTGGAGGGCGGTCAAGTACCGCTGGAAGTGGGTGGACAGATCACGCCCGAGCCGCAGTTCGACTCGCCGCAGTTCCGCCTGCTGCCGCACGAGGTCCGCCTGGGCCTGCTTGATCGTCCCCTGGTTCCGATCCCAGACCGGCAGGGTGATGGACGCCTGGGCGTTCACCACCGTCCGCTTCTCGGTGTAATCGTACCCCGGCCCCGCCTGGACGACCACGTTCGGGATCGGCTGCCGGCGTTCGCGGTCTACCGTAATTCGGTCCGCCTGGAGCTTGGCCGTCGCCTCCCGGAGTTCGGGACTCTCGGCCAGAACGTAAGCCAGGGACGATTCCCAGGTGAGCGGCGGCACCGGCCCGTCGAGCGGGTCTTCGAGCGGCCCCGGCGGGAGGTCGGCTCCGACCAGGGCGGCGAGTTCCCGGCGGGCCTGGTCGCGGTCGTTGACGGACGACTGGAGGTCGAGCCTCGCCCGCTGGAGGCCGACGCGGGCCTGCCGGACCTGGACCGCGTTCGCCTGGCCGACGTTGAACATCTCCTCGGTCGTGACCAGCCGGTCCTCAGCGTTCTTGACCACCTGCTCGCGGATCGTGACCAGCCGGGCGGCTCCGGCAGCCCGCCAGTACATGCGGCGGATGTCGTTCGTCACCCGGAACTGCTGGGCGAGGGCGACGAACTCCGCGGCCCGTGCCCGTGCCAGGTACTTCTCCCGGCTGATCCGCCGCTTCTGGGCGGTGACGATCTCCTGCCGGACGAACCCGCCTTGAAACTCACCGGGGGTGCCCTGGCTGCCGATCTTCTCGGCCTGGTAGCCGAGGACCGGGTTCGGCCACAGCCCGGCCTGGAGAGCCTTACCGAGCGTCCCATCCACCTGGGCACGGGCCTGGACGAGCGTCGGGTTGTGGGTGCAGGCCAGTTCCTCGACCCCGGCGAGGGTGAGGGCGGTCGCCGGCTGAGCCACACCCGCCGACGCCGCGGGCGGACCCGCCGGGGTCGGCAGGCGGTCGGGCAGCGGCTCGCCCGCTGGTGTCGCGTCGAGTTGGGTAGCAGATACGGGGACGATGGCGGCATCCGACGAAACCGCTTTCCCCGCTGCCATCGGGCTGGTCGAAGCGATCACGGGAGCGGCGGCGAGCATCGGGGCTTGGACGGGGGCCGCGACCGGAACGGAACTACACCCGGTCGCGGTCGCCAGTCCGGCAGTGAGTACGAGTTTCTTGAACATGGTGTTTCCCCACCGGGCTGTTTGTAGGAGCCGTGTCGTCTGTATCGGCAATCCGGTGTTGGGCACCACGTCGGGAAGAAGGGAGCGGCCGACATTGAGTGCGAAAAATGGGCAATCAGTGCCGGTTATGCAGTCCCACGTCGGGCCGTTTATCGACTTCCGGCTTGACTCCGTAGTACGGTACGGGGTGTATGATTCCCACGGAGGTTGCGAAATGAAGGCTTTCACCGTGGGCCAAGTCGCCAAGCGGGCCGGAGTCGGGATCGAAACCGTCCGGTTCTACGAGCAGCAAGGGCTGCTGGACGAGCCGGAGCGGAGGGAGTCCGGCTACCGCCAGTACGGCGACGACGACGTGGCCGTCCTCCGGTTCATCCGGCGGGCCAAGCGACTCGGCTTCACCCTCAAGGAGATCAAGGCCCTGCTCGCCTTGCGGGACGACGGCTCGGCCACCCGGTCGGACGTGCGTGCCCGGGCGACGGCCAAGATCGCGGACATCGGGGCCAAAATCCGCGACCTCCAGCGGATGCGGGACGCCCTGACCGTGCTGACCGCCGCCTGCCACGGCGACGGCCCGGCCACGGGCTGCCCCATCCTGGAAGCGTTGAACATCACAGACGACGAGGTAGGCGGCGACGACCTCGCCCCGACCCGTTCGCGGAGGATTGAGCCATGACCGAGCGGAAGTACAAGACGAACCTGAACTGCGGAAGCTGCGTGGCGGCGGTGACGCCGCACCTGAACGGCGAGGGCCGCATCCGGCGGTGGGCGGTGGACACCCGCAGCCCGGACAAGGTGCTGACGGTGGAGGGCGAGGCGGTCGGGGCCGAAACCGTCGAGCGGCTGGTCGCGGCGGCGGGGTTCCGCGTCCTCGGGGAGATCGACTCGCCCCGCAGCCCAGACACCGAGGGCACCCGACACGTTCAAGCCGTCAGTGCCGAGAAGCCCGTCGCCGCGACGGGGCCGACCCCGCAGACGCGTCCGAACGGTTCCCGATCTTGCTGCTGTTCGGGTTCCAAGTGAGCGGCACCGGGCTGGTGGAACTGGGGGACGTGTCGTTCGACGGGACGCGGGCGATGGCCCGGTCATGGTCGGGTTCTTCCAGACCTTCGCGTTCTTCAAGATGCTCGACCTGCGGGGGTTCGCGGACGCCCACGCCGGGCATGACGTGATCGCCGGGCGGTGACGGGCTTACGGGTACGCCTACCCGTTCCTCGAACTGCTGTTCGGGGCGGCGTACCTGTTCGGGTTCCAGCCGACTGTCACGAACGCCGTCAACTCCTCGTGATGTCGGTATTGAACCTGCCGACTCCATTTGGAAGTACGTTCCCCTGAATCCTCACCAGCGGCGTAAGAATTGCAAGGGATACGTCGGCTGGCCGGGTTTTCCCGGCTCGCACGATCAACGCAAGGAGTCTCTGATGAGCAAGCTGTGTCTGCCGTTCCTCGGCCTCGCCATGTTCCTGTTCGCCGCCAGTCCCGGTTCCGCCGCCGACGACAAGCACAACGCCGCCTACGAAGCGTGTGCGAAGGCGTGCAACGACTGTCAGCGGGCGTGCGACCACTGCACCACCCACTGTGCCACGCTGGTGGCCGAAGGCAAGAAGGAACACCTGACGACCCTCAAGGAGTGTCAGGACTGTGCGACGTGTTGTTCCGCCTGTGCTCAGGTGTGTGCGAGGGGCGGGCCGCAGACCGCCTTGATGACCGAGTGCTGTGCGAAGTGCTGTGACCAGTGTGCGAAGGCGTGCGAGAAGTTCCCCGACGACAAGCACATGAAGGCGTGTGCCGAAGAGTGCCGTAAGTGCCAGAAGGCGTGCGAAGCGATGGCGAAGCACGTCAACAAGTAACCCCCTCCCATGCCGCATCGCTGGAGGGGCAAAAATGGCCCTGAGCGATGTTGGGCGTGGCCCTGTTGGGCGTGGCCCTTCCCACTCGTATGCCATCGCCTGCTCAATCCCCTCTTTCAATCCCTTCGATTCTTCGCCATACACTTCGGCATGATTTCTTCCACCTTCCGCACACGGGCGTGGTGCCGATCGCCCGCAGTCGGTCTGGCACGTTACCTCGGGATCGGTACATTAACAAATGCACCGTTAGTGGCGGGAACCGTATGTGCCGACGGGCCGTGTCCGTACTCCTGTTGCCGTGTCTCCTGTTGTCGCAAACAGCAGCCGTTGCCCATTTCCATGCCGGCCAAGCACCCGCGAACCACGCCCTCCGTCCGCACGCTCACACGAACCGGCCTTCCGCCCGGCACGAGACGCACGGCCATCACCACCACGGCCACCATCACCACGCGGCCGGCGGTCACCATCACGATAACACGGAAGCCCCGACCACACCCGTCCCGCCCGAACCACTGTCGGACCACGACGGCGACGCGGTCTACATCGGGGCGAGTGATCTGAGTACCGAGCGTGTGCAGACCGGCGACGGCGACACCCGCGGTCCGTTCGGGCACCTCGTGTTCTTGAGCACCCGGCCACAGGACCAGTGCGGCCCCCGCGAACACTCGGCCCTTTGGCCGCACCCGCCCCCGTCCGAGTTTGCTCCCGATCGCCCGCTCTACCTCCGTCACCTCGCACTTCTCATCTAGCGGCCCCGCCGCGGTGTGCCGGCGTCCCCGGTACGTACCGGCGACCGCTCACCGACGCCCACACCCCGTGCGAACCACCGGGTTCGAGCGTCGCTTCCGCCCGTTCACGAACCAGTCGGCTTCCGTCGTGGGCCAGAGGCCCGGCGGACCCGTTCACCGTTACCGCCCGCGTCCGCACGACGCGAATGAGTCGGCACCTCGCGGGGTCGTCGTGCGATGTCCCGTGACCGCTCGGTTCCGCCACCACGGTCCCGATGGGAGCAGCAATGAAGTACCGCCGCCTCGTCAAACCGCTCCTGACCGCCGCACTCGTTGCCGGGCTCGGTGTCGTGGGGTACGGCACCCGCGAGCGGTGGCTGCCACTCCTGCGACCGGCCAGTCCCGTTGAGCCGGTCGAACCGGGAAGTGAGGCCGTCACTCCGACCGGCAAGGTCATCGTCAACGAGCAGGCCCAGACGAACCTGGGGCTCACCGCCAGGCCGCTCAAGGCCCAGACCTACTGGAAGACCATCCCGGTGCCGGGCATGGTGGTGGACCGCCCTGGGGTGAGCGACCGGGGCGTCGTCGCCCCCGCGACGGGCGTGGTCGCGAGGGTGAACCACTTCCCCGGCGACTCGGTCAGGCCCGGCGACGTGCTGTTCACCCTCAAGCTCCTGAGCGAGACGCTGTTCCTGACGCAGACCGAACTCCTGAAGGCCACCCAGGACATCAAGATCGCCCGGACCCAGTTGAAGTCGCTGGAGGCGTCCGGCGGGGCCGTCTCCGGTGCCCGGATCGTGGAGGTGGAGAGCCAGATCACCCGCCTCCAGGTCGCGGCGAAGGCGTACCGGCAGGAGTTGCTCAACCGCGGCTTCGGCCCGGAGATGATCGACGGGATCGCCGAGGGCAAGTTCGTCAACGAGATCGCCATCGTCGTCCCGCCACGGCCCGCCGACGCGAAGCCCGCCACCAACCCACTTGCGGTGCCGGGTGCCGTCGGGCCGACCGTTCCGCCCCCGGCGTTCGAGGTTCAGGAACTCAAGGTCGATCTCGGGCAACAGGTCCAGGCCGGGCAAATCCTCTGCCTGCTGGCCGACCACCAGAAACTGGCTGTCGAGGGGCGGGCGTTCCGCGACGAAACACCGCTGCTGGAGAAGAGTGTCAAGGAGAAGTGGCCGGTCGAGGTGGACTTTCAGGAAGACCCGGCGGCGGGCTGGGGCGAGGTGAGCCAGCCGTTCCGCATCCGCCACATGTCGAACACCATCGACCCGGCCACCCGCACGTTCGCCTTCCTGATGCCGCTGGAGAACCAGTCGCGGGTGGTCGAGGACGAGGGCCGGACACAAACGCTGTGGCGGTTCCGGCCCGGCCAGAAGGTCCGGCTGCTGGTCCGGGTCGAGAAACTGGAGTACGTCTTCGTCCTGCCCGCCGACGCCGTCGCCCACGACGGCCCGGAGGCGTTCGTCTTCACCCAGAACGTGAACACGTTCGAGCGGAAGCCCGTCCGGGTCCTCCTGCAAGACCGTCAACAAGTCGTGCTGGCGAACGACGGCTCGTTGCCGCCCGGCACCTACGTCGTGCAGGGCGGGGCCGCCCAGTTGAACCGCATGGTCAAGGCCGGCGGGGCGAGCGGGGTGCCGAAGGGGTTCCACGTCCACGCCGACGGCAGCCTGCACAAGAACGAAGACGAGGGGAAGTGACGCCATGCTCAACGCCGTCATCCGGTTCGCACTCACCCACCGGACGCTCGTCCTGGCCGGCTGCCTCGTCGTGCTGGTGTACGGCGGCTACACGGCGACCGCCATGCCCATCGACGTGTTCCCCGACCTCGACCGGCCGCGGGTGGTGCTGCTCACCGAGTGCCCCGGCATGGCCCCCGAGGAGATCGAGTCGCTCGTCACCCAGCCCATCGAAACGGCCCTCCTCGGGGCGTCCGGGGTGGAGGCCGTCCGCAGCCAGTCGAGCCAGGGGATGAACGTCGTCTACGTCGAGTTCGGGTGGAAGACGGACGTGCGGTACGCCCGCCAGGTCGTGGCCGAGCGGCTCGCGACGGTGACCCTGCCGCCCCGCGTCCGCCCGCAGATGACCCCGCCCGCCTCGATCATGGGGCAGATCCTGCACGTCGGCGTCCACCGCCGCAAGGGGCCGCAGGGCGGCTACCTCGCGGCGGTCGGCCCTACCGGGCTGATGGCCGAGCGGACGTGGGTCGGGGAGAAGCAGGGCCTCGCCGTGTGGCGGCCCAAGCCACGCAACCACCCCGAGGCGTGGGAACGGGTCGATGTCCAGAACCCGGTCTGGTCCGGCGACAGTCCGGGGCAAACCGCGACGTTCCTCCACGACGGGCGGTCCCACGTGGTCACCTTCCGCACCCCGCTGGAGGAGCGGATGGACTTGCGGACGACCGTCGATTGGCTGATCCGCTCGAGGCTGCTGAAACTCCCCGGCATAGCCGAGGTGATCGTCATGGGCGGCGACATCAAGCAGTATCAGGTGCTGGTCGATCCGGCGAAGCTGGAAGAGTACCGGGTCTCGCTGCAAGAAGTCGAGACGGCGATCCGGGCGAACAACCTGAACGCCAGCGGCGGGTTCGTCGAGGAGGGCCAGACGGAACGCCCGGTGCGGGTGATCGCCCGGCTCGGGCCGCTGCCCGAGAAGGTCGTCGCCGACCTCCGCAAGGTGGTGGTGAAGGTGAACCCCGACCGGGCCGTGCTGCTCGGGAACGTGGCGAAGATCGAGGAAGGCCCGGCCCCCAAGCGGGGGGACGCGGGCATCGACGGCGGCCCCGGCGTCGTCCTGACGATCGTGAAGCAGCCGCACGCCGACACCCGGAAGCTGACCGACGAGGTGAAGGCCGCACTCAAGGAGTCCGAGGCCGGCCTGCCCGCCGATCTCGTCGTCAACACCGAGTTGTTCCAACTCAAGAGCTTCATCGACCGGGGGGTGTACTACGTCGAGGAAGCCCTGGTCATCGGTGCCGTACTGGTCGTGATCGTCCTCTTCTTGTTCCTGCTGAACCTCCGCACCACGTTCATCACCCTGACGGCGATCCCGCTCTCACTGGTCGTCACGACGCTGGTGTTCAGGCTGATCGGCGTGCTGACCGGCACCGAACTGTCGATCAACGTGATGACGCTGGGCGGGATCGCGGTGGCCATGGGCGAGTTGGTGGACGACGCCATCGTGGACGTGGAGAACATCCACCGCCGGCTGGGCGAGAACGGCGTCTCCGCGAGCCCGAAGCCGGCCCTGGTGGTCGTGTACGAGGCCAGCCGGGAGATCCGCTCGGCGATCGTGTTCGGGACGGCGGTCGTGATCCTGGCGTTCATGCCCCTGTTCGCCCTGTCCGGCGTCGAGGGCCGGCTGTTCGTCCCGCTCGGCATCGCCTACATCGTGTCGATCCTGGCCTCGCTCGTCGTGTCGCTGACCGTCACCCCGGTCCTGTCGTACTACTTGATGGTTCACCATCCCCTCACCTGGCGTCCGGGTTCGGTCACGGGCTGGGCGGTGTTCGGGTTGCTCTGGTTGACGCGACCCCGGCAGGGCCGCCGCGAACACCGAGACGGGTTCCTCCTCCGGTTCTTGAAGTGGGCCGCGAGCTTCCTGATCCGGTTCAGCATGCGGCGGGCCGGCGTCCTGCTCCTGCTGACGTGGGTTGCGGTGGGGTACTGCGGGTGGCGGCTGACCACGCTCGGTGCCGACTTCCTGCCGAAGTTCGACGAGGGGTCGGTGCAGATCAACGTCGGCTTGCCGGGAGGCTCGTCCCTGAAGGCGTCGAACGAGGCGTCGGCCCTGATCGACGCCCGGCTCAAGACCATGCAGAAGTCGCCCGACAACCCGGACGGCCCGATCCTGCACTTCGCCCGCCGCACGGGCCGGGCGGAACTGGACGAACACGCCCAGCCGGTGAACGTCGGCGAGTACATCCTGACCATGAACCCAGACGCCCGCGGCCGCCGGGACGAGTTCCTCAAGACCCTGCTGGCCGACCTGCACGCGAACGTGCAGGGGGTGGAGATCGACGCCGAGCAGCCGCTGTCACACCTCATCAGCCACATGCTGTCAGGGGTGAACGCCCAGGTCGCCATCAAGCTGTACGGCGACGACCTCGACAAACTCCGCGAACTCGCCGCACAGGTCCGCGACGCGATCGCCGACGTGCCGGGGGTGACGCCGCCGATCATCGACCCGCAGGACCGGGTGGACGAGGTCCACGTCGTCCTGCGGCCCGACGACCTCGCCCAGCACGGCCTCAGCCGGGAGTACGTCGCTGACTTCGTGCAGACGGCCCTGAAGGGCGAGACCGTGTCGGTCGTCCTGGAGGGGCAGCGGCGGTTCGACCTCGTCGTGAAGCTCAAGGAGCCGTACCGCTCGGACGCCTACAAGCTGGGCGAACTGCGGCTCGACCTGCCGAACAACCGGGGGCAGATCCGGCTGCGGGAGGTGGCGGACCTTCCCGCGTCGGCCAGTGGGCCGAACCTCGTCAACCGGGAGAACGTCCGGCGGCGGCAGACGGTGCGGTGCAACGTGGCGGGCCGCGACCTGGACAGTACGGCGAAGGAGATCGAGCGGCGGGTGCGGGAGCGGGTGAAGATGCCCGAGGGGTACTTCGTGGAGTTCGGCGGGCAGTTCGAGGCCCAGCGGTCGGCCACCCGGCTGATCGCGATCCTGGCCGGGGTGTCGCTCGCCGGCATCTTCATCGTGCTGACGATGCTCTACCCGTCCGTGCGGATCACCCTCCAGATCCTGAACGCCATCCCCACGGCCTTCGTCGGCGGGGTGCTGGCGTTGGTCGTGACGAACCAGACGCTGACCGTGGCGAGCCTGGTCGGGTTCGTGTCGCTCGGCGGGATCGCGGTGCGGAACGGGATCCTGCTGGTGACCCACTACTTCCACCTGATGAAGGAGGAGGGGCGACCCTTCTCGACGGAAACGGTACTGCGGGGCAGCCTGGAGCGGCTGGCCCCGGTGCTGATGACCGCCCTCACCGCCGGGATCGGCCTGATCCCGCTGGTGGTGGGCGGCAAGAAGCCGGGTCTGGAGATCCTGTACCCGGTGGCCACGGTGATCCTGGGCGGGCTGATGACCTCGACGTTCTGCGAGTTCCTCATCCACCCCGGACTGTTCTGGAAGTTCTCGGGCAAGGACGCCCAGCGGCTTGCCAGGAGTGAAGGTTCCGACGAGGAACTGCTCCGGGCGGTGCCGTGAGAGTGTGTGACGTTCGATCCGTGTTTTCTCAACAACGTGAGGGCCGAAGTGATGAACTGCGTGAAATTGCTCGGGCTGGGGCTGATGGTCGTCGCCCTGGCCGCGACCGGGTGCGGCGACAAGAAGGGTGACACCCCGAAGGCCGACGACAAGAAGGGCGGCAAGGGCGACGACCACGCCCCGCACGGGAAGGGGCCGAACGGCGGGGTGGTGTTCGACCTCGGCAAGTATCACGCCGAACTGGACATCAAGCACGACAAGAAGGAGATGTACATCCTGCTCCTGGGAAATGACGAGAAGACGCCCGTCGCGGTCGCCGCGAAGGACTTGACCGTCACCACCAAGGAGACCAGGGGGAAGAAGGGCGAGGTCGTCAAGGCGATGACGATCAAGCTGAAGCCGGTGGACGAGAAGGACGGCAAGGCGACGCGGTTCATCGGCACCGACGACGGCCTCGGCACCGAGGCCGAACACACGGGGGCCATCGCGGGCGAGATCGACGGGAAGCCCTCGTCGGGCGAGTTCAAAGAGTGACGACGGGATTTCGAGTCAACCACAACCGGCCCGGCCGTGCGGCGACGGTGCCAGACGGACAGGCCGGTCGAAGTCACAGGGGAGATCGACTCATGAGCAACCCGGATCGTCCCCCGGTCGGCGGGGTGGTGTACGCCCTCGCCGCCGCCGCCCTGTTCGGGGCGAGCACCCCGTTCGCCAAGTTGCTCGTCGGCGGCGTGGACCCGATCCTCCTCGCCGGGTTGCTGTACCTCGGTTCGGGGTGCGGGTTGACGGGGTGGAAACTCTGGACGCGGCGGAACGGACGCAAGCCGTCCGAGGCCGCGTTGCGGCGGACCGACCTCCCCTGGCTTGCGGGTGCCGTCCTGTTCGGCGGGGTGGTTGCCCCGGTCCTGCTCATGACGGGGTTGGCCGCCACGCCCGCTTCGACGGCCTCGCTGCTGTTGAACATGGAGGGTGTGCTGACCGCCCTGCTGGCGTGGTTCGTGTTCAAGGAGAACTTCGACCGCCGCATCGCCCTCGGCATGGCGGCGATCACCGCCGGGGGCGTCCTGATGTCGTGGGACGGGCGGCCGGAGGCCGGGGTGCCGTGGGGGGCGATCTGCATCGCCGGGGCGTGTCTGGCCTGGGCCGCCGACAACAACCTGACCCGCAAGGTTTCGGCGGGCGACCCGGTCGTAATCGCCGCGATCAAGGGGTTGGTCGCCGGCACCGTCAACGTGGGGGTCGCACTGGCCCGCGGGGCCGAGGTGCCGGGCGTCGGGACCGTCCTGGCGTGCGGGGTCGTGGGGCTGGCGGGTTACGGGGTCAGCTTGACCCTGTTCGTTCTGGCCCTGCGGAACCTCGGGACCGCGAGGACGGGGGCGTACTTTTCCGCCGCCCCGTTCGTCGGGGCGGCGATCTCGATGCTCCTGCTCGGCGACCGCCCCGCGGTCGCCTTCTTCCTCGCTGCGGCCCTCATGGGGGTCGGGGTCTGGTTGCACCTGACCGAGCGGCACGACCACGAACACGCCCACGAGGCGATGTCGCACGACCACAGCCACGTCCACGACGAACACCACCGGCACGAACACGGCCCGGACGACCCGCCGGGCGAACCCCACAGCCACCCCCACGAGCACCCGCCGATGCTGCACTCGCACCCGCATTACCCCGACATCCACCACCGCCACGAGCACTGACCAGACGCGTGTCGCGATGGGTCAACACGAACCGGCGACCGGGAGCCCGACCGTGAACGTACTGCCGGTCCCCTCGGTGCCGGCCACGATGATCGTCCCGCCGACCGCACGCACGACGGATCGGCAGATCGACGGGCCCAACTCGGCCCTACGGCGAGAGCAGCGGGCCGGATCGACGCGGTAGAAGTGGTCGAAGATTCGGGTCAGCTGCCCGGCCCGGATGCCGAGCCCGGTGCCCGCGACGCAAACGGCCCCAGCATCCGAGGTCCGCGGCAGTCAGGCTGGTGAGGCCTTTCGGCCGGAGCTACAATCGCCGCATGGGACTCGATCTGACTGTGATGACCAGCCACTTCCGCGACCGGCGTGGCGAGATGCTGCCGACCGCCACGCTGCGGTTCGACCGCGACGCCGCGTTGTTCGCCCAGCTGGCCGCCGACGCGACGCCGTGCCTCGTCGATCGGCTCCCGGACGGCCTGACGGTCGGGGTCCACGAGGACGCGGGGCTCCGCTACACGGCCGTGGATCGGTACGACCAGCCTCTGACCTGCACGACGCCCGAACGCCTCCGCCGACTGGTGATCCCCGACGACACGGCCGCATGGAACCGGGCGATCATCGCGTTCCTGCTGGCACTTCCGGATGACGCCAGAATCATTCTCTACTGGTGCTGACGCGACCGCCCCGAGGTCCCCGCCCGAGGGAGACGGCCTGCCCGACAGGTTCCGTCCCGGAGGTGACCTGTGCGACTCCTGATCAGCGGTGCGACGAAGTCGATGGAACGGTTCGCAGTTGACCCGGACATCGCCCCTCACGTCGGTCATCTCTGGACGCCCGCCACCGGGAACAGCCTCGACCGCGTCTGCGGCACCGGACTGGACTGGGCGGCCGACAACGCGGCGTTCGGGGACCAATGGGATACGGAAGCATTTCAAAAGGCCGCGTTCCTGAAGGTCGTCTCGGCACCGAACCGACCGCTATTCTTGACGGTGCCGGACGTGGTCGCTGACTGCCGGGCCACGCTCGACCTGTTCCGCATCTGGCAGCCGCTCCTCTCCCTGACGCGGGTGCTGCTCGCGTTCGTGCTGCAAGACGGTTCCGAAAACCAGCAGTTGCCCTGGGATCTGTTCGACACGGTCTTCGTCGGCGGCTCGCGGAAGTACTCGTCCGGTCAGTGGGGCCGCGGTCCTTACGTCGAATGGAAAGAAAGCGAGGCCGCGGCCGACCTGATCCGCGAGGCGAAGCGGCGGGGCAAGCGAGTTCACGCCGGGCGGGTGAACGGGTTGAAGAGGCTGAGGCATTTCTTCGACCTTGATGTTGATACCGCGGACGGCTCGTCGCTCTCGATGTACCCCGACACCTGGGTTCCGAAGTTTGTAGCCGCTATTCGTGAATGGCAGCACGACGCACGTTCAATCCCGACGCCCGCTGGGGTATCTTGATCAGCATGTCGGAAGCTCACTCACTGCTGGACGCTGGACGAGCGAGACGACCCGCCGGGTGTACCTGTTCTCAATCACTGGAGGCGGATCATGACGAGCGATCAACTGAAGGCGGTCGGTCTGGTTGGGCAGCCCCTGTTCGACCATCTGGTGACTCGGTTTTACAAGGTGACCAGTGTACCGGAGGCTCTTGCGGCGGCGGTCGAGCGGATGAAGCAAGAGATCATGCAGGATGCCAGTGGGCCGTGGCCGCGTCTGGTCGGTTGCACAACCTTCAGCCAGCTGCACGACATCGTGGACGCCAACGAGTACGGCGGCTTCTGCGAGAGCGATTTCCCCGGTGGGCCGGCCGACATCGAGGACTCGGGCCTCGCCCACGCGGACCAGTTCCTCGAAGCACAGATGCGGTTCATCAACGCGGCTCAGGACGCCGTCCATCAGTGGCTGGTCGGTGGCGGGCTGGCGGCACCGGAACACGGGTTGTGATCACGACTGAAGTTCCCGGCCTACCGAGACGGACAGAGGGCCGGGGATAATTCCCGGTCTTTACCCTACACGAGGCGACCCGTGTCAGACGGGAAACGCATCGCAGGTTCAACTCACCTGGCCGCCACGGTATCTTGAACACCATGTCGGAATCCCACCACCTACTGGCCGCCGCTTGGCAGACGGGCGACACGACGCCGCTGCTGGTCCTTGCCGACCTGCTCGACGAGCGGGCCGACCATGACACGGCCGAACTGCTGCGGTTGACTGCGGCCGAGGCCGTCACGGCCAGGAACGACCGCACACGCGACCGGCGGCTCCGACAGCTGCGGGATCAGCTGTGGAAGCGGGTGCAGTTGACCACATGGCCCCAGATGGCCGTACAGGGTAACGGCGGGGCCGCGAACTTCGGCCGTCGGCCCGATCCCACTCGGTCGGATCGCGAGCACCTGATTGTTCGCCCTGATCGAGGGACGCTCCACTGGCTGGGTGTCGAACTCCAGGGGGAGGACGAGGTTGTTCGGAGCCGCGAAGGGCAGGATTTGTTACGTCGCCGCCTGCCGCCCGATGTACTGGAGTCCTTTCATTCGCGTCCACTTCGTGCAGCATAGTGGTTGTGCAACCGACACGCAGGCAGACATGACGACCAGGACCGGCCACACCCCCGACGCCAAACGGTCCGTGGGTGATTTCGTTCACCGAGGAGTCGAGACGTTCCTCGTCCTGCGGTGCGGGAACGTGTCCGGGGACGGGCGAACCATCCGCGTTACCCCGGATGACGTGGCCGCGTTCTTCGCCAAACAGGCCCGGAACTTGACTCCTGGGTGCCGCACGCTCGCGGGTCTGCGGAACAGCACCAATCCTCGCCACCATTAACGCCCTGCGACTGTCGGCTGTCGGCGACCCGATGCGGAAGTAACGAATCCGTCTGGCATTGCGGCACACATCTTGCTCACATGCCGCCCGTCGGCGTTATACATGATCCGAATCTATCGGGGGGCGGCAAGCGTCCCGGAAGAGATCAAGGCGGACGAGTCGCTCGGCTTATCGGTGATCCCGCCGACTGCCAGGTCGGGGCGAGCGGGTACATGACCGAGCCGGTGGGTGTGGCAAACTTCGCCCAGGTCCACTGCACCCTGCACGTCTCTCAGTTCGGGGCGGCGGACCTGCCACCTCCCTCAGCAACCGAACACCCCGATCAAAACGTCACTCACCGCAAGAACGGGAGACGCCGGATGACTTGGTTTATGAGCCGTTGGGACGCACTTCGCGGGAGCTTCTGGTTCGTGCCGCTGGTGATGGTGGGCGGGGCCATCCTCCTGTCGCTGGCGACGCTGACGGCCGATCAGGCGGCGGCCGAGCGGGGGACGGCTCTCGCCCTCGACTGGTCGTTCGCACGCGGCCCGGAAGGGTCGCGGGCGGTGCTGGCGACCGTCGCCGGGTCGATGATCACCATCGCCAGCGTGTGCTTCTCGATCACCATCGTGGCACTCCAGCAGGCGTCGTCCCAGTTCGGCCCCCGCCTCCTGCACAACTTCATGCGGGACCGCGGGAACCAGTTCGTCCTCGGCACGTTCATCGCCGGGTTCACCTACTGCCTGCTCATCCTGCGGACGGTGAACGGCACCGCGGAGCATCAGTTCGTCCCCCACCTGTCGGTCACGGTCGGGCTGCTGCTCGCCCTGGCCGGGGTCGCCGTCCTCATCTACTTCGTTCACCACGCCGCCTCCTCGATCCAGGCCGAGAACGTCATCGCCGCCGTCGCCCGCGACCTGCGGGACGCCATCGACCGGCTCTACCCCAACTCCATCGGTCGGGGGGCGGCGGACGTGCCCCACGCCCGCACGCCCTTGCCCGCCGACTTCGAGGCCACCGCCGTCCCCGTCCCGGCGGGGGCGAGCGACTACCTCCAGGCGGTGGACGCGGACCGACTGATCCGGCTCGCGGTCGAGCACGACCTCGTACTCCACCTGGACTGCCGGCCCGGACAGTTCGTCATCAAGGGGAACCCCGTGCTCCGGGCGTGGCCGGTCGCCCGGTGCCCGGACGAGGTGGCCGGCCACCTCCGCGACGCGTTCATTTTCGGCCCCCGGCGGACGCTGTTCCAGGATGTCGAGTTCGCCGTCGATCAGTTGGTCGAGATCGCCCTGCGGGCACTGTCGCCCGGCATCAACGACCCGTTCACCGCCCTGGCGTGCGTGGACCGGCTGGGGGCGGCCGTGGTCGAGATCGCCGCCCGGCCGGTGCCCTCGCCGCTGCGGCACGACGAGAAGGGCGTGCTCCGGGTGGTCGCGGAGCCGGTCACGATGGCCGGGTTCGCGGACGCCGCCTTCCACCAAATCCGACAAGCCGCCCGGACGAACGCGGCGGTCACGCTCCGGCTGCTGGAGGTGATCGCGGCGGTCGCCCCGCAGGTGAAGGACGCCGGGTTGCGGGACGCACTGCTCTCCCACGCCGACCTCATCCACCGGGAGAGCCAGGTCGGTCTGCCGGCGGACGCGGACCGGGCGGACGCCCGCACCCGGTACGAGAAGGTCAAGGAAATCTTCGCCCTTCCACCCCAGGCATAGTTTCACGAGGCGTCATGGATTCCTTCATCCGGTTCGTCGGCCCCAACAGTGCCCTGGAGATCGGCGGCGTCCGCATGGTCGGGATGACGCCGGAGAACGGGGGCAAGTTACTCGTCACCCTCGGGTTCGTCGCCGCGATCCTCCTGCTGGGCCGGGCGTTGCGAGCCGTGAGTGCCGCCGTGCTGGGCGGGCGGGGGAGCGATCACACCCGGTTCTGGACCCGGCAAGGCATCAACCTGTTCGTCGCCTGTCTCCTCCTGTTCGGGTTGCTTTCTATCTGGTTCGATGACCCGACCCGGCTGGCGACGGCACTCGGGCTGGTGTCGGCGGGCCTGGCGTTCGCGTTGCAAAAGGTCGTCACCGCCGTCGCCGGGTACTTCGTCATCCTCCGGGGGAAGACGTTCAACGTCGGGGACCGGATCGTCATGGGCGGGGTGCGGGGGGACGTGGTCGCCCTCGGCTTCACCCAGACGACGATCATGGAGATGGGCCAGCCGCCGGCGGTGTCCGGGGCCGACCCGGCGGTGTGGGTGCAGAGCCGCCAGTTCACCGGGCGGGTGGTCACGGTGAGTAACGCCAAGGTGTTCGACGAGCCGGTGTACAACTACACCCGCGAGTTCCCGTACATCTGGGAGGAGATGACGATCCCGATCCCGTACACCGCCGACCGGGGTCGGGGCGAGCAGATCCTTCTGGCGGTCGCCCGCCGGCACGCCGTCGCTCAGGCCGAACTGGACACCACCGCCGTCGCGGAGTTGAAGCGGCGGTACTTCCTGGACCGGCTGACGACCGAGCCAAAGGTGTACTACCGGCTGACCGACAACTGGCTCGAACTGTCCGTCCGGTTCGTCGTCCGGGACCACGGCGTCCGGGACGTGAAGGACGCGATGAGTCGCGATTTGCTGGCGGCGTTGGACGAGGCCGGGATCGGTATCGCGTCCGCGACGTTCGAGATCGTCGGCATCCCGCCGCTGCGAATCCAACAACCGACCGGGCAGTGGACGCCGCCGAAGTCCGAGGCTTGAAGCGGATCGGCGGGGCGACCACACGGCTCCCGTCAGCGATCCGCCGGGGACGCCGGAAGGGCGGCCAGGAGTTTCATCAGGGCGGCGAACTCGACCGGCTTGACCAGGTGGAAGTCGAACCCGGCGTCGGAACTCTTCTGCCGGTCGTCCTCCTGCCCCCACCCGGTCAGGGCGACCAGCACCACGCCCCGGCCCCGCGGCTGCTGCCGGATGCCGCGGGCGGCCTCGTACCCGTTCAGCTTGGGCATCCCGATGTCCATCAGGATCAGGTCGGGCCGGTACGCCGCCGCCGCTTCTACCCCGGCCTCCCCGTCGTTGGCCGTATGGACCTCGTTGCCGAGCATCTCCAGCAGTTGGGCCAGCGAGTCCGCCGCGTCCACGTTGTCGTCCACCACGAGGATGCGGCGACCGGATGGCACGACATCTTCGGCCTCCACGCTCGTAGCATCCGGCACACCGGCCACGGGCACCGCGACGGGCAAAGTTACGACGAACTCGCTGCCCCGGCCCTCGCCCTCGCTGCGGGCTTCGATGGTCCCGCCGTGCATCTCGACCAACCCCTTCACCAGAGACAGCCCGATCCCCAGCCCGCCGGTCGTCTTCTCCAGCGTCCGGTCCACCTGGGTGAACATTACGAACACCTTGTCCAGCATGGCCGGCGGGATGCCGATCCCGTCGTCCGCCACCGACACGGCCACCGCTCCGCCGTCCCGCCGCACGGTCAAACTGATACGCCCGCCCCGGTGGGTGTACTTGGCACTGTTGGTGAGCAGGTTCGACACCACCTGTGCGAGCCGGGTCGCGTCCCCGTCCACGAAGACCGGCTCGTCCGGCACCGCCACGGCGAACGCGTGCCCGGCCTGCTCGATCAGCGGGCGGCTGGTTTCCACGGCGGCGTCGATGACCGCCCGCACTTCGACCCGCTCCCGCCGGAGTTCCAGCTTCCCCTGGGTGACGCGGCTGATGTCGAGCAGGTCGTCCACCAGCCGGACCAACTGTGTCAGTTGCCGGTCCATCATCGACCGGGCCTGCTCGACCGTGCCGTTGGCACCGGCCAGTTTGATGACTTGCAACCCGTTTCTGATCGGGGCCAGCGGGTTGCGGAGTTCGTGGGCCAGGGTCGCCAGGAACTCGTCCTTGCGGCGGTCGGCGTCCGACAGGTCCGCCGCCAGCCGCCGCAGTTCCTCCTCCATCCGCTTGCGGGCCGTGATGTCCCGGCTCGACCCGGCGACCTGCACGACCCGCCCGTCGGCGTCGAGCACCGGGGCCACGATGTACTCGAAGTGCCCGGTCACGGCGGTCGGGCCGGTGTACGGCGTCTCGTCCCGCACCGCCTCCCCGGTTTCGATCACCCGCCGCATGTTGCGGGACACCTGGGCGTCGGCGTCCGCCGGGTAGTCGAGTTCGGCCAGGGTCTTGCCCAGGGCGTCCCCGGCGGTCCGCCCCCACAGGGCGAGCAACGGCTTGTTGGCGTACACGAGCCGCCCGTCCAGGTCGAACAGGAAGTTGTAGTCGGTGGTGTTGGACAGGGCGGTGTCGAACAGCCGCCGCTGCCGCTCGGACTCGGCGGCGAGCCGTTCCACGGCCCGTTCGGCCTCTCGGCGGTCGGTCACATCGACGCCCACGGCCACGACGCCGGTGACGGTGCCGACCGGGTCACGGAGGGCCTGGTACACGAAATCGACGTACCGCTCCTCGGGCGGCTGTCCGGGCTGCCGGGCCAGCAGCACCCGCACGCCGGTGCCGACGAACGGCTGGCCGGTCCGGTACACCCCGTCGAGCAGCCCGAGGAACCCCTGCTCCACGACTTCCGGGAGGGCCTCGCGGATCGGCTTGCCGAGGATGTCGCGGTGGCCGACGAGCCGGTCGTATTGGTCGTTCGCCATTTCGACGACGTGGCTCGGCCCCCGCAGGACGGCCAGGAACGCCGGGGCCTGGCGGAACACGTCGGCCAGTTGCCCCCGTTCGGCCACCACCTGCCGGAGCAGCCGGTCCCGGTCGGCCTCGGCCTCGTGCCGGGCGGTCACGTCCATGACGATCCCGACCAGCCGGACGGCCCCGCCCGGCCCCCCGACGGCGTGCCCGTGTTCCTCCATCCACGCGACCGCCCCCGTGTCCGGGCGGACGATGCGGAACCGGCTGACGTACCCCTCGGCCCGCTCGACGGCCCCCTCGACCGCCGCCCGGTGGCGGTCCCGGTCGTCCGGGTGGAGCAGGGCGAAGCCGGTCGCGATGTCCCCCAGCCCGGCCCCCGGCGGCAGGCCGAACACGGCGGGGGCGTTGTCCGAGTTGACCACCCCGCCGGTCGCCGGGTCGAACTCGAAGGCCACCATCCGGGCGGCGGTCATCGCCAATTGCTGCCGCCCCTCGCTCACCTGCAACGCCGCCTCGGTCCGCTTGCGGTCGGTCTGGTCGCCCACGATCCCCAGCATCCGTTCGACTCGTCCGTGGGCGTCCCGCTGGACGCGGGCCTTCGTCCAGACGTGCCGCTCGGCCCCGTCCGCCCGGCGGACGCGGCACTCGATGTCCCAAACCGTGCCGTTCGCCACCGCCGCCCGGAACTCGGCGTCCACGTCCGCCCGGTCGTCCGGGACGACGTGTCCCAGGAACGTCTCGTAGGTCCACTCCGGCAGGGGGGCGTCGTAGCCGAAGATACGGTCGTGGCGTGGCGTGCGGCAGGCCGTGTGGTCGATCAGGTTCATGTCCCACTGGCCCAGGTCGGCGGCGTCGAGGGCGAACGCCAGCCGCCCCCGCTCGTCCCGCAGTTCGGCCTCGGTCCGCTTCTGGTCGTGGATGTCGGTGGACGTGCCGTACCAGCGGACGACTCGGCCGCCGCCGTCGCGGATCGGCACGGATCGCGTCAGGAACCAGCGGTACTCGCCGTCCGCCGCCCGCCGCAACCGGAACTCGGCCTCCAGCGGCGTCCCGCCGGCAGAGGCGAGTTCCCACCGCCGCAGCACGTCGGCCAGGTCGTCGGGGTGGACCACCGGGCCGAGGTCGGCGGTCTGGGCGTCCGGCTGGCCGGTGTAGTCGAGCCACTGGCGGTTGACGAAGGTGATCTTCCCGCCGGCGTCCGTGACGTAGACGATCTGCGGCATGGCGTCGGCCAGTTCACGGAACCGGGCCTCGCCCGCCCGCAACCGCTGCTCGGCCCCCTTGCGGTCGGTCACGTCCTGCGTGTACACCGCCAACCCGCCGTCGCCGGTGGGGAACGCCTTGTCGGAGAACCACCGCTCCAACGGCTCGTAGAAGACCTCGTACTCGACCGTCGTCCGCTCGGCCATCGCCCGGTGCAGTTGCACATACGCCTCGGTCCCCACGGCGGCGGGGAACGTCTGCCAGACGTGCCCGCCCATGATCTCGTCCCGCCCCAGCCCGAACCGCTTCACGATCTGGTCGTTGACGAACGTGAACCGCCAGTCCTTGTCCACGGCGAAGAACCCGTCGGTGATGCTGCCGAGGACGCCGCTGGTGAACGTCTCGCGGCGTCGGAGGGCGTCCTCGGCCTGCTTGCGGTCGGTGATGTCCGTGTGCACCCCCACCCATTCGGTGATCTCCCCCCGGCCGTCGAACACCGGCACGGCCCGGATGGCACACAGCCGCCACTGCCCGTCCGTCCGGCGGACCCGGTGCTCGAACACGAACGTCTTCTTCCCGGCCACCGCCGCGTTCCAGGCGTCGATGGTCGGCTGGGCGTCGTCGGGGTGGACGGCACGGGACCACCCGTACCCCTCATAGCCCTCCCGGTCCTGGCCGGTGAAGGCCCCCCAGCCGGGCTGCCCGCCCGCCATCATGCCCTCGGCGGTGTTCGTCCAGACGATACTGCTCACCGCCTCGCTCGCGGCCCGGAAGCGGGCCTCGCTCCGCCGCAACTCGTCCTCGGCCCGCTTCCGCTCGGTGATGTCCCGGAACACCAGCACGCAGCCGACCACCTCGCCGTCCTTGCACCGGATCGGGGAGGCACTGCCGTCAACGGGCCGCTCCGTGCCGTCTTTGGCGGTGAGGAGCGTGTGGTTCGCCAGACCGACGACGACGCCTTCCCGCAACGCCCTCGTCGCCGGGTTCTCGACCGCCTTCCGGGTCGTCTCGTTCACGACGCGGAACACGGCCTCGAGCGGTCGGCCCGCCGCCTCATCGCTGGTCCACCCGGTCAACACCTCGGCCGCGGCGTTCATGTTCGTGACGCGGCCTTCCGTGTCGGTCGTGATGACCGCATCCCCGATGCTGGCGAGCGTGGTCCGTAAACGCTCGGCTTGCTCGGCAAAGGCTTGTTCGGCGGCCCGGCGGGCGGCTACTTCCTGCTCCAGTTGTCGCCGCTGTTCTTCGGCCCGCCGATGGGCTTTCCGCAGCGACTCGAACACGGCAACGGAGGCCAACCCGACGACCCCGTAGAGGACGAGGCCGACTCGATATTCGGACTGGTCGATGGCAAATGAGTAGCGGGGCTGGAAAAGGAAGAAGGCGGCGGCGACCGCACCGGCGACCAACGCCAGCAACCCCGGCCCCTTCCCACCGTACCAGGCGGCGAAGCCCACGGCGAGAAACAAGGTGATGAACGGAAAACGGTCAGCCAGCAGCGGCTCAAGCAACAGACGGGCCACGACCGCAACAGTAACGGCGGCGAGCGAAACGACGTAACCAGTCGGGGAGGACCTGATGGCTGGCGAAGTGGTCATCTTGGCCCCTTGCGATTTCTCCTCTGCCCGAACGAGACGGTCCTGACCACCGAGAAGCAGGATGGTGCGGGTCGATCAACGCTCGAAAAACGTGGACTTCCTGAGCGGGCCATCTTACCCAAGTTTGGTTTCCCCGGCCATGCCCTGTTGCCACAGCCCGTTCAGGAGAAAAGCACTTACAACGGGGCTGCCCATCACCCACATGCTGCTGCTCGCCGCCGGTCGATTCGCCCCCGCTTCAACGCGAACGGGACGACCTCAGCAGCCGGGCTACGTCCCCCTCGATGGACCAGACAAATAGGCTCCCCCCGTACCGCCGACACGAGGGGCCGGTTTCCCTGGTGTTGCGGTCGATACCGCAGACGGGTCGTCGCTCTCAATGTTCCCCGACACTTGGGTCCCCCGGTTCGTCGCCGCACTTCGTGAATGGCAGAACGACGCGGGTTCGCCCTCGCTGACCGCCACAGTATCCTGATCACCATGTCGGACACCCACTCACTGTTGGCCGCTGCGTGGCAGAGCGGCGACACGACGCCGCTGCTCGTCCTGGCAGCGGGTACGTCTTGTTCGTGTACTTCGGGCCGATCTGGTTGAGCGGCACGGGTGACTGACGGAGGGGCCGTTGCTCGACGCGGTGGCGGCCGGGCGGGTGACGGCCGGGGCCGGTGTTCACCACCGCCACGTTCGTCGGCTAAAGAAGAAGCCGGCGGCATGAGCCACCGGCTTTCGTTGATGGGTGTGGGGAAGTGCAATCAGGTGTGGGGGGTGGGCCGGGGGAACTCGGCCCGATTGGTGTTCGTCGCGGGGTCGTGATGCACTCGGTGTGCCGAACGGCTCGGAATCGGCCACGGCAACCGCGGGCCTCTGGAAATCCCTGACGATCTCTTCTCGAATTGCTTCTGTTCGGTCGCAACACGGTTGTAACCTTTACTTCCGCGTGTGCCCAAAACCGCGATCGGATGTGTCAACCCGCCTTCCCCTACTTCCCGTTCCTGGTTATGACCCCACCCCGAGAAGCCGCTCGATCACTCTCGCAGCCCGACTCATTCGCCCTCGTGAAGCCCGCCATGCCACAGTTGACCGAATCCGACGCCGAGAAGCTCTCCCCCGAGCAGGCCACCGAACTGGTTCGCGTTCTCGACCTGCAAGCACGCTGGGACGCCCTCCTGGACGACAGGAGCCAGAAAGACAATCCGGTTGGCCTGCACGGCCGACAGAAAGCCCACGACGCGTTCCAGGCGGCGTGGAAGGTGTTCTCGGGAAAGTACCCCGATCTTCACCTCCCCGAACCGACCCAGAACATGCCCGACCGACTGGCCGTCTGGTGTGGGGTGCTGCGTGTTCTGTTCCGACGGGCAGAAGGTGTGAGCCCGGTTCCGTTGATGGCCAAGGTGCACCGACTGTCGGATCGGCTCGCGGCGAAGATGGGCGAAGAGTCAGTGGGGCGGGTGACCGGGGGGAACCGGACGGAAGCCGTGCAGGAACTCGACCTCGTGATCGCGTGGTGCAACAGATTGACCAGGTCGCCCACGCCGCCGAGTATTCGTCCGAAGGCCCACAAGGAAGAGGCCGCGTAGTCGGAGCCGCGGCAGCAACGCTCCGCGGGGCCACCACTCGCGGCCACTCTGATCGCTCGCTCCCCTCTCACGGCTGAAACCACGGATCGTCGCGGACCGCGTTCAGGCACCCGTCCAGTGTCGCTCCACGGAGCAGCGGCCACCACTTGCCGGTGTGGCGGAGGAACGCGAGGTCTAACCGCCGGCCGCCGACGTGCTCCGGTCGTGCGAAGTGGGCCGCGGTTCCCCCTTATCCGGGCGTCGGGGGGAGCGAGGGCGTGTTCAGCTTCGTGTCGTTGGGGTCGGGCCGCTCGGCAACGGTGTAGAAGGTCATCACGGCCCCGCAGCACTTCGGCCAGCCCTGCCGGGTGAAGCGGAGGAGTTCGTCCGGCGTGCAGGTGTCGGTACGCCCGCACACGTCGCACCGGACCAGCCGGCCGGTCTGCCGCACCCGCTCCGTGATCCGTTGAGCAACGGCCCGCGTCCGGTCGAGAAGTTCGTGTTCCGCCGCGAGCAGGTCGTCAACCCCCGTCCGCTCGGAACGTGCTGGCCCCGTATGGCTTACGTCGATGAGTTGCATTCCGCCGCCCCCGGTACTCTCACCCCGCGGGCGAAAGGTGCAGTATCCGTGCCGCACTCCCGGTGTAACCAACGACCGGGCCGGGTGTTGTGCGTCAAGAGGGAGCAGTTGTGAGGGCTGGCGGGAGCGGGCTGGCCGGGGGAGCGAATCCAGTGCTCCCCGTTGGCCACCTCCGCGGGCCGGGACGGCCGGATGGGTTTGCGACAGACGGCGTAAGAGGCCCTACCGGCCCGGGAGCCGGCGGGCCAGGAGGGCCTGCAACTCCCCCAGCCCGACCGGCTTGGTCAGGTGGGCGTCGAACCCGGCCTCGGCCGCCCGTCGGCGGTCCTCCGGCTGACCGTGGCCCGTCAGGGCGACGAGCAGCACGTCCGCTCCCAGTGCGGCCCGCACGCGGGTCGCCACCCCGTACCCGTCCAGGCCCCGGCAGCCCGATGTCGATCAGCAGCACCTCGGGGCGGGCCGCCAGGGCGGCCTCCACCCCCCGCGGCCCGTCCTCCGCCACCTCCACCCGGTGGCCCACCAGTTCGAGCAGCATCGCCAGGCTCTCCCGCCCGTCCCGGTTGTCCTCGACGATCAGGACGTGCCGCCCGGTGCCGGTTCCCTCGCCGTCCGGCTCCGCGGCCGCCGGCGTCGGGGCCGCGGCCGCCGGGAGCCGGACGGTGAACTCGCTCCCACGCCCCGGTCCGGGGCTGGCCGCCGCGATCGACCCGCCGTGGAGTTCGACCAGCCGCCGCACCAGGGTCAGCCCGATCCCCAGCCCGCCCTGGGGGCGGTCCGGGCTCACGTCGATCTGGGTGTACAGGTCGAACAGGTGCGGCAGCATCTCGGCCGCGATCCCGGTTCCGTTATCTCGCACCCGCACGACCGCCTCGCCCCCCTCGCGGGCCGCCGACAGGGCGATCTCGCCACCGTCGGGCGTGTACTTGGCCGCGTTGTTCAGCAGGTTGACGAACACCTGCACGAGCCTCGCCCGGTCGCCCGCCACGCCCAGCGGCTCGGGCGGCAACTGGACGGACAGCCGGTGCCGCCGGGCCGCCACCAGTGGGGCGTTCATCTGGACCGCGTCGTCCAGGGCCGCCCGCAGGTCCACCGCCTCCTTCCGCAGCACCAGCTTCCCCTCGGCGATGCGGGCCACGTCGAGCAGGTCCTCGACCAGCCGGTTCATCTGATCGACCTGGCGGCCCATCATCTCGCGGACCCGGCCGACGGCCGCCGGGGCGTCGCCGGCCAGGCGGACGACCTCCAGGGCGTTCCGCAGCGGGGCCAGCGGGTTCCGCATCTCGTGGGCCAGGGTGGCCAGGAACTCGTTCTTCCGCCGGTCGGCCGCCCGCAGGGCGTCGGCGTGCATCCGCACCCCGGCCTCCAGTTGCCGGAGTTGTTCCTCCCGGTTGCCGACGTACCGGAGGACGCTCGCCTCGATGGCCTCGTCCAGGGCCAGCCCGACGGCCTGCACCTCGGCCAGCCGCAGCGGCCGGTCCAGGTACTCGTCCAGGTACTCCAGGACGACCAGCCGGAGGATGCGGTAGTCGCGGACCACCTCGGCCAGGGACCACCCGGTCTCCCACCGCTGCTCGGCGTGCAGGTAGGCGACGCGGCAGTGCGGGGGCGGGCCGCCGTCGCCGGCCGCCGCCAGCCCGCAGCCGAGTTCGTCGAGGAAGGACGGCAGGTCGTTGAGCAGGACGGCGTGGTGGACCCGGCGGGCGGTCGGCTGCTCGTCGGCGGCCCGCCGGGCCCAGCGGTCGATGATGGCGGTCGCGTCCCGGCGGACGATGGCCCCGATCTCGGCGTACCGGCCGGCCCGGATGACGGTGGCGTCGGTTGACACGGCGGCTGGCCCTCCGCGTGGGACGCGGTGATGGTGTGGGAAATCGGGCAGGGACGGAGTGGAACGAGTATAGCAGGCCGGGCGGGTCGCGGTCGATGCGATTTCGGTCCCGCGGTGCGGACGCGGGCCGGCCCGCGTCCGACCGCGTCGCCTCAGTTCCCCCCGGCAGTGGCCAACAGCCGCCGGATCTCGGCCGGGTCGGCCGGCTTGGTCAGGTGGGCGTCGAACCCGGCCTCGCGTGACTTGAGGCGGTCGTCCTCCCCGCCGTACCCGGTTACCGCGATCATGCGGGCCTCCGCCGTGGCCGGGTTCCCCCGCAACGCCCTCGCCACCCCGTACCCGTCCAGGCCCGGCAGTCCGATGTCGCACACCACCGCGTCCGGCCCCCACGCTGTCGCCGCCGCGACCCCGGACGGGCCGGTGTAGGCCACGGCCACCTCGTACCCGAAGACCTCCAGCAGCATCACCAGGCTGTCGGCGGCGTCCCGGTTGTCCTCGACCACCAGCACCCGCAACCGCCTGGCGGCACGCTCCGGGGCGGTGGGCATGTCGGAGACGGCTGCCGGTTCGGGGACCAGGGGGAGGCGGACGACGAACTCGCTCCCCCGCCCCGGCCCGTCGCTCCGGGCCTCGGCGGTGCCGTTGTGCAGTTCGACCAGCCCCTTCACGACCGACAGCCCCAGGCCCAGCCCGCCCTTGCTCCGGTCGAGGCTCGTGTCCGCCTGGGCGAACGTCTCGAACAGCCGGGGGAGCATGTCCGCCTCGATCCCGACCCCGGTGTCCTGGACGGCCAGGACCGCCCGCTCGCCGCCGGCGTCAGCCTCCACCCGCACCGTCACCGTGCCGCCGCGATCGGTGAACTTGACCGCGTTCTGGAGCAGGTTGTCGAGTACCTGGGTGAGCCGCGTCGGGTCGCCGTTCACCCACACCGGCAGTTCCGGCAGGTCGGTGGCGACGGTCAGCCCCGCCCGGTCGAACGCCGCCTCCTGGTCCTCGACGGCCGTCCGGGCCAGCCGCCCCAGGTCGAGCCGCTCGGGCCGGAGCTCGACCCGGCCGCGGATCAGCCGGGACACGTCCAGCAGGTCCTCGATGATCCGCGTCAGGTGCCCGACCTGTCGGTCCATCATCCGCCGGGCCTTCTCCACCGCCGGCCGCCCGGCGTCGGCCGCGTGCAGCAGTTCCAGGCCGGTGCGGATCGGGGCCAGCGGGTTGCGGAGCTCGTGGGCGAGCATCATCACCCACTGGTCCTTCCGCCGGTCGGCCTCCCGCAGGGCCTGCTCCTGCCGCACCCGCTCGGTCACGTCCACCGTGATCCCGTCGAACCGCACCGGGCTCCCGGTCGGCCCGTAGAACGTCTGCCCGATGGCCCGCACCCACCGCACCCGCCCGTCCAGCCCCACCGTCCGGTACTCGATGTCGTACCCGGTGCGGTCGCGGATCGAGGCGTCGATGGCCGCCCGCGTCCGCCCGCGGTCGTCCGGGTGCAGCCGCTCGTAGAACGTGTCGATGGTCACGTCCGCGTCGGCCGGCAGGCCGAAGTGCTCCTTCACCTTCGCGTTCCAGACGAGCTTGTCGAACGGCAGGTCGCAGTACCACAGCCCGAGGTCCACCGAGTTGACCACGAGGTCGAGCCGCTCGGCACCGGCCCGCGACTCGGCCTCGGCCCGGCGGCGGGCGGTCACGTCCATCACGATCCCCTCCCACACCGCCTCCCCGGTCGGGAGCCGGCGGGGGGCCGACCGGCAGTGGACCCACCGCACCCCGCCGCCGCGGGTGCGGGACCGGAACTCGCAGTCGAACGGGGCCTGGTCGCGGAGGGCGACCGCCTCGGCCGCCGCCAGCCGGTCGCGGTCGTCCGCGTGGACCAGCCCGTACAGCGAGGCCGCGTCCGCCACCGCCTCGGCGGGCGTGACGCCGAACAGCCGCTCGACCCCGGCACTGATGAACGCGAACCGCCGCCCGCCGTCCGGGGTGGCGACCGTCTGGTACACGGCCCCGTCGGGCAGGTTGTCGCTCAGGGTCCGCAGCCGCTCCTCGCTCCCCCGCAGGGCGTCGCGGGCCGCCTTCTGCTCGGTGATGTCGCTCACCGTCCCCAGGTGGCCGGTCACCTCCCCGGCGTCGCCCCGCAGTGCGACGGCCCGGCCGTGGACCCAGGCCGTCCGGCCCTCGGGCGTGCGGAAGCGGTACTCGGCGTCGAACTCCCGCCCCGCCGCGGCGGCCGCGTACCACTCGCCCTGTACCCGGTCGCGGTCGTCCGGGTGCAGGGCCCGCAGCCACCCGTCGCCCGCCGCCTCGTGCGGGTCCAGCCCGGCGAGCCGGCACCAGCGGTCGTTGACGAACGTGCAGTCCCCGAGCGGGTCGGTCTGGAAGATGCCCACCGGGACGTGGGTGGCGAGCGTGCGGAACCGCCGCTCGCTGTCCCGCAGCCGGGCGTTCTCCTCGGCCAGCGACCTCTGGAACTCGCCGCGTTCCATGCGGAGCAACTGGTCCGCCTGCCGCTTGACCTGCTCCGTCTTGAGGAACAGGTCGATGAAGCCCGCGACCTTGGCCCGCAGGATGACCGGCACCAGGGGCTTGACGAGGTAGTCCACCGCCCCCAGGGCGTAGGCCCGCTCGGCCGACAGGGAGTCGTCGTCGTGGGCGGTGAGGAAGATGATGGGGGTGGCCCGCGACCGCTCCCGGCCGCGGATCAGCCGGGCCGTCTCGAACCCGTCGAGGCCGGGCATCCGTACGTCCAGCAGCACCACCGCGAAGTCCCGTTCGAGCAGTCGCCGCAGGGCCTCCTCGCCGGACGACGCCCGGACGATGATGCGATCCGGGTCTTCCAGCACGGCTTCCAGGGCCAGGAGGTTGCCCGGTTGGTCGTCCACCAGCAGGACGTTTGCCTGCGATGGGGGCGGGTCACTCGTGGTAGACGCAGGGGTGTCACCCATTGGCTCCTACCTCGATGCACGATCCTGCTGTCGGCTGACGCTCGCCCGTGCGACCGGCCAACGGCGTAATGGGGCGACGGAGCCGAAGCCCCGGAAGGGAATAGCTTACCTTATTCAGCCGGAGATGAGTAGGACGCCCCGACAAGCCGGTTGGCACCGGGTACGCCCGGCCGCAGCACCACGAGAGCGAGGCCCACCGCGATGCACTACGAGTTCACGGCAATCGCAGACGCCGAAGTGCCGCGGGCCATCGAGCCGGCCTTTCAACACGCCCTCGACACCTACGCCAGCGAAGTCAACAAGACCGCAAGCTAGATACCGCCCGTCCAAGGCGGAAGTGATGGCTGCGGGCAGAGACGAGGTGAATCCTTCATGTCCCTCGGCCTGTCAGCGTAAGATAACACCGCACGTCGCCCGGCACCCGTTGAGGACCATCCATGCTCATTCGAATACTGACGGCCGCCCTCCTGACCCTGGCCGCCTCGACTTCCTACGCCGGGACCGGCTACAAGATTACGGCCAAGCAAGGGGACGAGGAGGTCACCTACGACGTCAAGTTCGGGGGCGGGAGGGCGTTCGAGCAGTGGACCGCGTTCGACCCCGCGTCGAAGAAGTTCGTCTACATGCAGTGGCCGCGGGGGCAGGCCGAGCCGAAGCCGGCGGCCACCATCTGGGATCACAGAAGCGGGGAGACGGTCAAGCTGTACAAGTTCCCCGGCGTCGAGGGCCCGCTGCCGGTGATCCCGTCGGTCGAGGAGATGAAGGTGTGCCCGATGACCGGGGACAAGAAGTTCAAGGCCGTGCCGACGTTCGCCTACGACTGAGCGGCGTCCGGGAGGGCCGGCCGAGAGTACCACGTCGAGCAGTGCGGGTGCGAGGCCGGCGGCCCGCCTCGTCGGGGAAAGTCGCAGGCCGGGCTGTGTTAAGGGCCGGAGCCGGGCGGTTCCATGCCCGCCTTGCTAGGATCCAGCGTCACATCTGAATCCCATTTTCTGCCGCGGAGAGGTACTCGGCCCTCGACCGCGAACGAACAACGGTTGCCGAGCAGGAGGTCGATGATGAACGACATGACTCGGCGGAATGCGATCAAGACGGCCGCCGCGGCCGGAATGGTCGCCGTGGTCGGTTCGGCCGCGGCCGCAGAAGACAAGAAGCCCGCAGACAAGGGCCGGAAGGACATGTGGCGGGCGTGGGCGACGACCGAGGGAATGGAGACCAGGCTCACCGTCGAGGGCATCTACGACTCGGGCGGGCCGGGGCTGGTGGCCGTGCTCAAGCCGGCATCGCCGCAGGGCTTTAACCCGAAGATCCTGCTGCTGGAACTCACCCTGTCCACGCTGCCCGGGATGTGGGCCGCCGTCCTGATGCCCATCCCGGCCTGTTACGTCCAGGCTCCGTACAGAAAGGGACAGTACGAGTCCGTGCAGGTGCGTTACCCGGATGGCCACGCCGAGAACGTCAAGACTATCACCGACGCCGGCGAGGGGCCGAAACAGCTGGCGAAGAAGGACAAGTAGCGTAACTACTTCCGCCTTTGGCGGGCGGTATCAAGGCTGCCGAGCCCCCAAACTCTCCCCCTAGAGCCTGTTATGAACCTGGGTCTCTGTTACCCGTGATTCCCCTGCGTTTTTGCGGCTCCACATGGCTGTTTCCTCGTCAACGCGGAGATTCCGCCTGGGCCTCATGCACCGATCCGCTGAAAACAAAGCATTTTCAGCACGCCCAGGTTCATAACAGGCTCTCGTGGCGTGCAGTTCCCGAACCACTGCTCGACTTCAAGCGGGACCAGAAGGTGAACACAATCCGCACCATCCTGATCCACCAACTTCTCTCGGAGCGGAGGTTCTTCGCGTAGTTCGCTGGGCCGGACGAGCCGCTGGTCCAGGAACCGCTGCTGTCCAGCGAGAAGCCCACTGTGACGGCGTACATCAACAGGTACGTTGGGCTGTCGAAGCGGCGGCTGCGGCAGTTCGCCCGCGGGACGACCGGGTGGTGTCTGGAGGAGCGGGACTTCTTCGGGCTGCGGCGGCAGCGGGTGTGGGTGTTCTGGCGGCTGTTGTTCCTCACCTTCTCGCAGACCGCGGGGATAGTCGAGTGGTGGGGCCGGGAGGACGCGGCCAGGGACAGTCGGTCGCATACGCCTACCGGATCATGGCTCCTCACAGAGAGGTCTACTTCGCCGGCTACCATGCCGGGTCGGAAGACGCTGACCGGTGATCGGAGTCTTGCCCGGGTTGGCACGCAGGGCGTGGCGGATGACGGGTTACTCGCCCAACTTGGGGCAGAGCGGCGGGTTTTTCGCTCCCCTCGCGGCCTTGAATAGCTCGACATACGTCTTGGCTACCCGTCCGACGGAGGTGAGGAAGGCCGGCTTATCGAGGACGAGGTTGGCCCCCTCTTTAAGCAGGTACGCTGCCGTGTACTTGCCCGTCGAGTCGGACATGAAACAACCCCGGGTGCCCGGTCGCGAGTGAGTGCGGGCTACCTCACAGTAACCGCGTCATCTTCTCGGTGCTGAGCCACTTCTTCTCGCTGAAGTCGAAGTTGCCCCCGTTGCGAATCTTGAAGACGGTGGTCCGCTCATCGACCCCCACCACGCACTCGTCTTGATCATCGAAGTAGAGGTCGATCTGGAGTTCGCGACACAGCCGCCCCTTGTCGGATAGCGACCGGGCGAAGTGGAGCTCGTCGAACAGGATTCCCCAGCTGTTCAGCTGGTCCTCGGTCCTCGCCCGCGACGCCGGATCCCGGTACGTCAGCACCGCGACGAAGTGGCCGCCGGCCCGCAGGGCCGCGGTCAGGAACGAAAAGAAGTCCGGCCGCTCGTCGAGCAGCCCGTCGAGGTCGAGCCCCACACGCATCTGTTGCCCCTCGTGTTTCATTCATCACCCATCGCTCGTCACCACCGTCATCTCGGGCAGCAGGACCGCCGACAGCACCGATCCGTACCCGCCGAACGTGTCTACCAGGATGCGGCGGTTGTCGTGGCGGAACTCGACCTTCGGGACGACCGTGTGGCCCGACACTACCACGACCGGGCAGTCGGCCGGCGGCGGGGCGAAGCTCAGCTTCCGTTCGTGCAGCCACGGTGGCCGACTATGGGTGAAGTCGCGACTCCGCAGCACCGGCAGTTGCTCTCCGTATGGCTGTTCCGTCAGGCCGGCATGAACCACGAGGTACTGCGTGTGCTCGACGCACCACGGCAGCCCGGCGAGGAACTCGCGGTGCCGCTCCGGCATCCGGTCCCTCAAATCAGCCAGCACTGCATCGACCCGCCCGAACACATCGTCCCGTAGCCCGTGAAGATTAGTCGGCACCTCGCCGTGCGAGAACAGCTGGTCGAACGGGTCGAAGAACGGCTTCGCCCGGTTCACATCGGTGTTCACATCGGTGACGAGAGCCGCGTAGTTCTCGCGGTTGATCGGCACCCCGTAGGACCCGAATGTCGGGAGGGCGTCGTAGTCGGCAACGTATCACAGGTTCCAGTGCGACGACGCGGGCGTCGGAACCAAGTCCGTCGCCACGAGTGCGGCGTCCGTTCGCTGTCTCGCCCGGCTCGGCGGATCTTTGCTACTCCGGCTGCCGTTCCGCCCCGTTGACCTTGACCTTCCCACCCTCGATCAGAACTTCGTCCCCGGCTTTGAGCGTACCGTACCTCTTGCCGCTCACCGACAACTTCATGTGATCGACCACGTATTCAAGGTCGCCCGCCTTCCATGTACGCACACCGTCCGCGTACCGGGCATCCCCCTCCATCGCCTTGCCCCGTGGGAAGCGGACCGTGACCGTCACCCCGTCGAACTTCGTGACCGACTCCGTTCCCCCCTCACCGCAACCGCCAACCCCGGCGACGAGGAGCACGACCACGACGCAGCGGACAATGTGAGGCATCGCACCCTCCAGTAATTGCCGGGAAAGTGTTCCCGACGCCGAACTTCCGTTTGGCTACGCCGACCTAGCATCCCCCAACGTCGCGGTCGTTGCAAGCTGTCATGGGAAGTGGCGAAGCCCACCTCCGTTTGGCGGGAGCTATCAAGCAAGACACGAGCGGCTCGCTACCTTCAAGACGCCCGCTTCATGCCCCAGTTCAGAAAGCATCTACGCAACCTGGCCGGCCTACGGGTGAAGGGCACGTCGAGAGTGTGCGGCCCGGACAGGCACTTTGTCACGATGTTCCCCCGCCGGGCTACCGCAGGTCCCCGGCCGGGCGAGACGGGTTTATAAACAGGCACGGCCGTCCCGTGGGAGGAACCTCGTGATCCGTCTCGACATCCCGGTGCCGCCGATGCTGCTGGACCTGCTCGGCATCCCCGACACGCTCCAGATCCTCCTCGGGTTCTTCTGGGGTCGCGACGGCGAACTGCGGTTCAGCGACGGCCGCCGGATCGCACCCCTCCGCACCGACGCCTTCTTGGTCTACGCCCGCCATCCGATCATCCGGCCCGCCCTCGACCCCTACCGGCTCGGGCCCGGCGGCGACCAGAGCACGGGCCACTGGCTGGTTCTCTACCGGGCGATCGCCAAGTTCAACGCCGTGCGGGCCGCCGAGGCGGAACCGTACCTTCGCTGCTCCCACCCGCCCTGGGTTCCGTTCCAGGTGATCGACCGGCTCCCGCCCGACCCGCCGCCGGAGCAGCTTGAGCAAATGACCGCGTGGCTCGACGTGATTCAGGCGTGGCGGTTCTGAGCGGGAGGGCGGCATGAAGGCGGTCAAGAAGCCGATCCCCGACGTGGCCGACACCGACAACGGCATTGCGGAGATCTTCTACCGCGGCCACCACTACAGTGCGGCGGCGTTCACCGAGCGAGAGGGCGGTCCGCTCCTGTGGGGACTGTACCACCCGCGACACCACAACGGCGACGAGCCGCTCGCGGTCGAGCGGGACCCCGAGGTCGGGCTGGGCGGGCTGGTCAGCTGGCTGCTCACCTGCCGCTGAGGTCCCCGGCCCGGCGAGACGGACAGTTAATCACGCCCCACCGGACCCGTAGGAGAACCACCCGTGACGCCACTCGCGATCCCGGTCCCGCTCGCGGACCTCCTCGAAAAACTGCGACTCGCCACCATCTACTGCGACGGGTCCACGACGCTCGTCAGTCTCGCCCACCGGGCGGCCCTCGCGGAGTTCGCCGGCGAACAGCCGCAGGCCGGCCTCCCGCACCTGCACCTGTCGGCGGCCGTCGAGCAGGCGGCGGGCCGGGCAGGCGACCCCGGCTACGACCGCGGCCGGGACGGGTGGCCCGGCTGGGACGCGATCTTCGACCACCTGGCCGCCCACCCGCAGTTGCTCGACGGCGACGGGGCCGGGGGCGAACTCCGCCTGACCCGCGGCGTCCGCGTCCGGGTCCGCGACAACGCCACCGGGGCCTGGCTCCCGGCGGTGTTCGACGGCTACGGCCTCACCGGCGACGACGGGCCGACGGTCTGCCGGCTCACGGACTGCTCCATCCGGTGGTGCCACGCCGAAGACCTCCGGCCGGCACACGCCCACGAGCAGCGGGCGGTGATCGCGGACGTGATGCCGGAGGGTGACGCGAGGCCCGCGGAAACGATCCCGCTCGCGATCGTCGCCGGGCCGCACGGGGTGTTTGTGGAGGCCCGGAACTTCGAGGGGATGACGATCGCCTCCGCTGGCATCGAACTCAACGGCGGCCGACTCGTCGCTCACCTGTGGGACCGGCGGGACGAGGGCGGCGACCCGACCGCGAGCGTGGTGCTGCTCACCGACGCCCGCGGGGCCTACCGCACGGCGTTCGACCCGGCGGGCCGGCCGCTCCCGCCGGCAGTGGAGGAGCCGCCGGCCGCGGAGGCGGTCGAGGTCCCCGGCCCGGCGAGACGGACAGTTAACAACGGTAAGTCCGACCCGCAGGAGAACCAACCATGACGCCGCTCGCTATCCCGGTCCCGCCGCAGCTGGAAGCCGTCGTCGGCTACACCGGGGACGCCCGCTGGTTCAGCCTCTGCTGGACATGCTTGGGGGACACCGTCCTCTATAGCGACGGCCGCTCGTCGGGAACCGGCCACGGCTGGGGCTACCTCGGCTACGTCCGCCACTCAGCCGTCGCCTCGCACCTCCGCGACCTCGATCTCGGGTCGAGCGAGCAGGACGGCACCCAGCGACTGCTGATCGACCGAGACGAGCGGCGGGCCTACTTCGCGGACGCGGTCGAGGCCCGTTCGTTCTTGCGGGACCAGTGGCCGGCCGAGCAGGAAGTCGAACTCACGGCCGAGCAGTGGCAGGGGATCGTGGACGAGGTCCGTCAGCGGATGCTGTCGAGGCCACTGCCGAGTATGAGCGACCTGATGCAGCAGATGCGGGATCATTCGGCCCTCGTTGCGGAGATGATCCGCGTTCTCGACGCGGAACAAGCCGAGCAGGCGAGCGAGTGAGGGGTTCTCCAATTTTCTGCGGATGGTCGCCGGAGATCGACATGGACGAAACTCAAGCGAAACAGCTGCTGACCGACATGCTGGCACGATTCACTGCGGGCAGCATTCTGCACCTGCTCGGTGAAGTTCTGCGGGACTCGGCCGACGAACCGGACGAGGCCGCCACCGAAGCGATGCGGGACGCCGCCGGTGCCCTGTTCGTGCTCGGTGTCGGTTTGAATGCCGTCTGTCCCGGCCGCTAAATGTAACCGACCTTCGCCCTAAGGAGACAAATGAGCACCCTTGATGAGCTCCGCCAACTGCTCGGCTACCGGCCGCCGCTCGCCCGCAGACCGCGTTGCCAGCACGTCGCGTTCGACGGAGTGCCGTGCCAGCGGCCCGCGGAACACGAATGCGATCCCGGTCCCGACAGCCACCGACCGCGTTACGTCTGCGGGACCTGTCTCGCCTTTCAGGTTTGCGGCATCGGTCCCATCGTGCTGGTCGGCGAGATCGAAGTCGTGCGGGTCACTGCCGAGGGCGGGATCGTTCGGAGCAAGCGGAGGAAACGGCGATGAATCTCGATCACGAGGAAACTGAACAGCTGCGGGCCGCTGGCCGCGATGGGCCTCTTCACGCCGCGAGCAACGCGACCCCCGAGGTTCCGCTGCCGCCGAGCAACAATCCGGACGAGATTCATCAGTGGGCACTCGGCGTGATGGCCGGGTTCGGGCTGCACGAGTGGCAGCTGGAGTTCACCAGGGGAGTGCGGGTGCTCGGGGTGTGCCGCTACAGGAAACGAATCATCGGGCTGTCGCGGCACCTCGTGCGAGCGAACCAACCTGAACAGGTCCGTGATACGTTGCTTCACGAGATAGCCCATGCACTCGTGGGAAGCGGCCACGGGCACAACGCGGTGTGGCGGCAGAAGTGCCGGGAGATCGGTGCCCGGCCGGAACGCTGTTGCAGTGCCGAACTCGATTTGCCGAAGGGCCGCTGGGCGGCGGTGTGCGGCGGGTGCGGCGACGAGTTTCGGAGGCACAGACGGCCGAAGCGAATGACTGGCTGGTTCTGTCGAAAGTGCGGTCGCGAGCGAGGTGCTTTGTCGTGGAAACTATCCGCATCGTGATCGAGGACGCGGACGGCGTGATCAGGGTCACGACGGACCATCCGGTCCGCGTGCTGCTGATTCGCTACGACGACCTGACGGCGGACCCGCAGCCGGAGGACCTTGAGGTCAGCGTGGACCCGCGACGTGTCGAACGACTGTTCCGAATCCACGGGAAAGAAGCAGGGAGTTGAAGATGAACACCATTGAGAAGTTCCGCGACGCCGTCACCAACGCGATCATCACCGCCACCGCGGCGGGAGCCGAGGAAAGGCACCTGCACGCCGTCCTGCTGGACCTCGCCGGCCTCAATCGGGCGGCCGCCCACGAGGCCGCGAACGATCTCGACCGGCTGATCGACGGCGAACAGGATGAACTCGCGGAGCAGCTGGCCCCGGCCCGAAACATCCTGAAGCGGATCGCCGGCAACTGAAGGAAGTACGAATGGCAACGGGGTAGCGGAACGACCACAGCCCCGAGCCACAGGCTTCACGAAAGAAGTTGCGGTCGTCCCTGCTACTTCTCAGGCGGATCAGCGGGAACCTGCAACGTCCCGCGGAGGGTGTCGGGCACCGCCTCGTGTAGCCGCCAGCGGACCCGGATCGGGGCGTCCCCCTCCCAGTCGATGAACTCCACCTCTCCGCAGTAGTAGTACGGGGCCTGCCGCCCCTTGATCTTCTTCGTCGGCCGGACGAACAGGTGGACCCGGTAGCCCTCGGCCCGGTGGTCTCGCAGCAGCTTGCCGAGCGGGGTGTCCCGCGTCATCCGGTTCTGGCTGTCCCACCGGAACGAGTGACGCGACAGGAACTGATCCCGGTACTGGTGCTTCTCGGCCATGTCCTCCTTCTCCAGTGTTGCCAGCAGGAACAGGTAACCGTCTCGCTTGACGAAGCCCGCGTTCCAGACGGCCTCGCTGTACTCCAGCCCGAACAGCGGGGGGATGTGCTGCCGCAGGTACGGCTTCCACAACTCGGCCGGGCTGGCCCCGTCTTCCTCGTCCCCCGACCGCCCCAGGTATGCTGCCAGCCGCCACTCCACGATTTCACTGACCAGTTCCTGGAACGCCCCGACCCGCTCGACGGGCACGGCGAACGTGGACGAGAAGGTGGCCCCGTCGTAGGCGAAGTACGCCGTGCCGCCCGTCCCCTTGCCGTCCACCCAGGCGGCGATCGGGTTCCGCTCCAGGTAGCTGCGGAGCCGCCTCTCGTCGCCCGCATCCTCCCCCACTTCGGCAAGCAGCACGGGTGACCGGGTCGCCTGCCGACGGAACTCGGTCACCAGGGCGTCGATCCCGACCGACCCCGGGAGGGCGTTCCGGCCCAGCAGGGCTCGGAGCGTGACCATCTTGAAGCTCCGGGTCATGGGTGTCGTCTCCAACACCCTGAGGAACCCGCCCACCTCCCCCAGTAGCGTCCGTTCGCCCGCCGCCAGGTCGCCCATGTCGCCGACGAACTGGAGCCACGAGCCGTAGTGGGTCCGAACAGAGCGAGGGTCGAACCCGTCGTGGAACGCCTCGGCCGCCCGCGGTCGGACCCCGTGCCGCTCGCGGAAGTCGCGGTAGTACGCCTCGATCTGCGTCTCCCGGCCCCGCAGCAACCCCCGCAGTACGTCGATCACCTGCAAGTCGTAGGTGATCTCGCAACCTGGCGGGAGCGTCAGCCGGTTGGCGGCCGCCTGCACCAGTACCCGGTCGATGTCCGCGTCGGTCGGGCCCAGGTTCACGAACCCGCCGAGCAGGGCACGGACCTTGAGCAGGAACGTGCGGTGGTTGCCGATGTAGTCGATGACCACCAGGGCGGCCTTCCCGGCCGCCTTCCGCAGCCCGCGGCCGAACTGTTGCAGCCAGACCACCCGCGACTCGGTCGGCCGGAGCATGATCACTGTATCGACCTGCGGGAGGTCCACACCCTCGTTGAACATGTCCACGGCGAACACCACGTCCAGGTCGCCCGCCTCCAGTTGCTCGAGGGCGGCGGTCCGCGGGGCACTGCCGGGTCCCGAGTGAACCGCCACGGCCCGGACGCCGTGCTCCCGGAAGTACGCCGCCATGAAGTCGGCGTGCCGCCGGGAGCAGCAGAAGCCGAGGGCCCGCTTGCCGCCCAAGAGGCGGTGCTGTTCGAGGACGTTCCCCGCCCGCTCGCGGGTGGCCACGGCGGCGGTCAACGCCTCCTCGTCGAACCGGCTGCTCCGCCACGGGATGTGCCGGTAGTCCACCCCGTCGGGCACCCCGTAGTACCGAAACGGGCTCAAGAGTTCCCGCCGGATTCCGTCCGCAAGGTCGCATCGGTAGACCAGATTCTCCTGGCACAACGCGAGCAGGTCGCCGCCGTCGGTTCGTTCCGGTGTGGCGGTCAGGCCGAGCAGAAAGCGGGGGTCGAAGTGGTCGATCAGCCGTCGGTAGGTGGCGGCCGCCGCATGATGGAACTCGTCGATCACGACGTAGTCGAAGCGGTCCGGGGCGAACTGCCGCAGGTGGGCGAGCCGCCCGAGCGTCTGGACGGATGCGAAGAGGACTTCGGCGTCCGGCACCTTCTCGGTGCCGGTGTACCGACCGAAGACGGCGGCCGGTCGGATCCGGCGGAAGGTTTCGGCCGCCTGGTCGAGGATCTCCTCCCGGTGGGCGACGAAGAGCACCCGCCGGAACTCCTCGCGGTCGGTGTCGAACGCCGCCAGCCACGTCTTGCCCAGCCCGGTGGCCATGACGACCAGGCCGGCCCGATGCCCGTCCCGCCTGGCCTGCTCCAGTGCCCCCAGGGCTTCCATCTGGATCTCGTGCGGGCGAGGGACGCTGCACGGCTCCGCCTCGACGGGCAAGAGTCCCTTGGGCGGGACAACCCGCCGCAGGCCGTAATCGCGGACCCAGTCCGCGGTCAGTGGGCGGGTGGCCGGGTGTGCGAAGAGGTGCTCGAAGGCGGCGAGCAGGTCGGGGAACTCGGGCCCGCCCGCCGACGACACGACGCGGTAGTTCCACTCGACGCCGGAGCCGAGGGCGGTGGCCGTCAGGTTGGAACTGCCGACGTAGGCGGTGCCGGACCCGTCGGCGTGGCAGAACAGGTACGCCTTGGGGTGGAAGCTCTCGCGGCCGGCCTCGAACACGCGGAGGTGGCAGTCGCCTTGAAGGTCCAGCAGGTGGGTCAGGGCCTCCGGCTCCGTCACCGACATGTAGTCGGTGGTGACCAGCCGCAGTCGGCCGCCCCGGTCGAGCAGGTCGCGGAGGTGGCCGATAACCGCCCGCAGCCCGCTCTCAGTAACGAACGCCACGGCGAGTTCGGCGTCGCGTGCCCGAGCCATGCTCGCCCGCAAGTGGGCCAGCAGCGGGTCGGCCCCGCCGCGGACGAGGGGCCGGTGGTGCGGAACGCCCTGGAGCAGTTCGAGGCCGGGCGGGCTGGTGAGGTAGTTGGCCTTGTCTGGGATGACGTGCCGCACCCCGCCGCGGGGATCCCGCACGTCACCGCTGTAGCGAGGGATGAGGTGGACGTGCAGGTGCGGAACCGTCTGCCCGGCAGCCGCACCATCGTTAATGCCGATGTTGAACCCGTCCGGCTTGTGGCGGGCGAGGACAGTTTCGCGAGCGACGGCGAGCCCGCAGAGTAATGCCTGCTGCTCCTCAAGCGAAGCATCCCACCACGCGGCGACGTGTCGGCGGGGGACGAGCAGGGCGTGTCCGCGGGAGACGGGAAAGCCGTCCCAGAGGCCGACGACCAACTCGCTCTCGTAAAAGAGCCGCCCTGGGTGGGGTACGCAGAAGGGACAGGTAGTGGCCGCAGTCACGGGCGATCCTCGGGTAGCGTCGTGGACCGGCCGCTCCTGCTGCGGGGCCGAAGGATGGTACGAGTCCTGCCAAGTCGTTCGACGTAGTGGTCTGTTGCGGCAGTGCTGTGCTCGGATGATCACCGATCCGAGGGCGGTTGTCGAGATGCCAACGGGCGAGTCGTGGTTAGAATCCCGAGGGAACCACGCCCCGTTACTGCACCGCCATCGGCATCCGGTCCGCGAGACACGACATGAAACTCGTCCCTGCCGGCGGCGTCTGGCACCTGATCGACGAGACCGCCCCGGCGGACGCGAACCTGATCGCGGTCCTGCGGGGGCCGGTCGAGGTCCTGGCAATCAAAGGGCTCTGCGAGGCGATGCTGCGGCCCGGCGGGCTGCCGGCCGAGTTCGGGTTCACCCACGAGGAGCACTCCTATCGGGCGACGCCCTTCAGCGACCGCGAGGGCCGGCTGTCGCTCAGGATCGACGGGAACGACGGGTCGCTGTCGCGGGTGGAGACGGAGTTCCGGTGGGCCGGTGGAACTTGAACCTACACTGCCGGCGAGTACCCGCGGGGACACGAGCCGATGAACGACACCCACCAGGCGGCCATACAAGCCGGGGCGTTGACCGAGGAGGACTTCCTCCTCTTCGCCGGCCTGACGAGCCTCCGCGACCAGTTCCGCGAGATGCACGGGTCGGGCGGTCCGCCGGTCGAGGAGATCGTCCGGCTGTACGACCACTACCTGGAGCTCGGCCGGTTCTTCCGCCCGCAACCCCTCCCACGAGGCTACCGCCGCGGCCGTCCGCACCAGTGCTACAGCAACGCCTTCGACCTGGCGGTGCGGACCGCCGGGCTGACGTACTGCGAGGGGTACACTCTAATCTCGCTCGGGAGCCGGGCGGCCGAGGTCGAGCACGGCTGGTGCGTGGCCGCCGACGGGCGGGTGGTCGAGGTCACGCTCCGGCAGGTCGGGCTGTCGTACTTCGGCATCCCGTACCGGCCCGAGCAGCTGGCCGGCAACCCCGACCTGCCGCTGACAGACGACATCGTGCTGGCCCGCATCAAGGGGTCGGCGGCCGATCCTTCGCCACCAGCAGGCGAATGACTGCCGTCGCGGGAGCTCCCGCCGGCCCCACCCTCCCCAGCCGGCAGGGGAACCCCCGAAAACTTCTCCCGACCCGCAGAATCGCTCAAGTTTCCCAACCGCTCGGACGATGTATAGATAGCCGTCATTCCGCATCCGCATCCGACATGGGACGACCCAGAAGACCGCCGATCTGCCCGCTTGCGAAAGCCACCTTCCAGGCTTTCCGGCCCTTTCTGAACCTGCACGACCCCGGCCGGAAGCTCCCGGTACTGGACGAGCAAGGGATGCCAATCCGCGATCCCGCGACCGGCCAGTGGCTCCTCACGCCCAAGCACACGATCAGCAAGGACCTACGACAGCGGTACGAGGAGTACCGGCGGGACCAGTACGCCACTGACTTCCTGCCGGGCCACTACCACGCACGGGTGTTCAACGCCCGGATGGTCGAGCAGCAGATCGCCGGGCAGGAGGTCCACTACTTCACTTCCGGCCAGGCTGGCAGTGCTGTTCTGTACCTCGATGTCGATGCACATCACGCGGAACAGCTGCCGGACCTGCCGGCATCGGTGGACCTCCTCGGCAGGCTGTTCCCCGGTGCTTTCCAACGAGAATCCCCTCGGGGCCATAACGGCTACCTGAAGGTCCGCTACGCGACCGGGTGGGCCGGTGCGTCCAGCTGGTGGCGGTTCAACCAGCTGGCGGACCGACTGGAGAAGGCGTTGAAGGCCATCTGGCGGGCCGAGGGCCGCACGACCGACATCGAAATCAAGGGAACGATCACGACCGCCACGAAGGCCGGCCGGCTCGCGAAGTTGCCGTTCCGGAACTGGAACTGGGAAGACCTCGACCGCTGGAACGCAACGCCGACACTGAGCCTCGCCGGTTTCCGCCAAGTGGTCGAGCGGCTGGAGCAGATGGCCGAGGAGGCGAGGCCGACGGCGGAGCCAGTTCCGGCACCCGTGCCGGCGACCCGGCTGGTCGCACGCGAGCGGGACCGTCACGACCAGGAATCGAACCGCTTCACAGCAAATCTCCAGCACTTGATGGCTCTCGCCCGAAGGCTCGGCCGGGTGCCGGAGGTCGAAGAGGCACTCGACCACCTGCGGGAGAACAACCTGTTCACCGGGTCATGGGACGATGGCGAGGCCCGCCGGGAACGGCGGGTCGCGTTCATCATCGACCGCTACATCGAGCCCGATTTCGATGCGGCAAAGTGCGGCGGGAACCATCAGGTCGAGGCCCTGATGGCCCTGGTGGAGAAGTACACCCAGTGGGCCACGCGGAAGTACGGACCGGGCATTCGGACGCTGGTGGGCGGCAAACTGGTGGAGATCGCCGGCGAGGCGTTGGGCCTGTACCTCGCCGTCTGCATGTTCATCCTGGAGCAGGACCCGAACCATCAGGATGGCGGCATCCCCTACGGCCGCATCAAGGGGCTGTGGACCGCCCTCATGGTCCGGGGTCTTGTGCGGGTTCCGTTCAGCTACCTGCTGTACCGCAGGTGCAGGACCTTCCTCGACCAGCAGGACATCCTCGCCATCGTGGATCGTCACTACTCGGTCGGGTGCTCGATGCGGTACGGCCGGGGCGAGTGGTTTCCTGGCCGCTACAAGGAGCGGCAGGCTCTGGAAGTCGTGCCGGTTCAGATGCCTTCGGAGCCGCGGTTCCCTTCAAACAAGCGGAACACGACCTCCCTTAACCTGTGTTCGATGCCGTTCGGTTCCGAGGTCGTCCGAGCAGGTCGGGACCCGCCGAGATGACCGTTCTGGGCCCTCCGGGGCACCAAAATGACCGACAACCAGCAGCACAGAAGGGCCACACGAGGGTGGTTTGCGGGCGAAGTACGCCCCGAGCGAGGCGAGTTCAGGGACGATGCGACAAGATCGTGTTCGGGAACTGGTTGCCGGCCGGCCGGCCAAGTGCCACGTCACCCGTGATTGGGGTGCGGGTGCCGCGACGACGCGGTGATCATCAGGTTCCGCCAGCTGTAACCCTCGTGGCTACCGGGCGTGTGCCATTCGTTCCCGACCCGCACCGCTACCGGCTCGCCCGCCGGATCGAGGATCGCCCCCTGCTCGTCGTCGAAACGCAGCCACGCGAACGGGCCGAACCGTACCCAGCCCTCGCAGTTCAGCCACAAGTAGACCTCGCCCTTCTGCTCGCTCATGGGTTGCCCTCTACCCGCACCAGTGATATTCCCACGACGACCGACCTCGTGATCGACATGCCGAAAATCGTCGGGACGCGGTCAGTCTTCATCCTCCTCCGACTCCTCCCACCCGTCGAAATCCTCCAGGTCGGGGTGGTAGGCAGACGACGCCACGAACGAGGTCCTGCCCTCGTAGTCGTCGTCCGCGATGTCGCCGGCGACCATCAGGTTGCGGATCGCCTCGCCGCTCAACACCCGCTCCGCCAGCTGCTCCCCGATCAGTTCGCCGTCCTGCTGGGCCTGGTAGAGGATTTTGTCGCCCTCCCGCCGGGCGACGCAGGTGGTGACGGTACTCGTGTGGTCGTCCCACTTCAGCCGGCCGACCTCGACCGCGTCGTACTGCTCCCCACCCCGCAGTCCCTGGCGAACGACCGCCTTCACGGCCTCCGGGATGTCGGCCGTCTCGAGCCACTTCGCGATCTCGTCCGCATCCCGGTCCGCCAGCAGGGCGGCCAGCCGTTCGCGTGCGGGAGACGGCGGCAACATCGCCAACGCTTCGGCACCGGGATCACGGTACGGCCAGTAACGGGACAGGAAGGCGGGCGGCTCGTTCATCGTGCGTCTCCGGTCGGCGGTGATCTCATATCGCGTCACGGTACAGCAGCCGTCGGTGCGGCGGTCGCATCAGCCGGCACGGCTGCCATCTGCCGCAAGGCGTTGACCTTCTCGGCCAGCAGGGCGAACAGGTAGTGGGGCATCAGGTGGCTGTAGCTGCCCCGCAGTTGCGGGTGATCGAGGTACTGGCGGATCGACAGGAAGTGGTTGTTCGCCAGCTGCCCGAGGACGTGCAGCAGGGCGTTGTTCACGATGTGCCCGAACCAGTTGCCGTCCACGAACCGAAGACGCGTCTCAAGCTCGTCATCGGTGAGCGTCCGGTCGGTCATCGTGGCGGCCCGCCACGTCTCGCGGTCGAGGGCCAGGCGGGCGAACGCGGGGTCGAGGTCGGCCAGGAACGGGAGCACCATGCACAGCGAGTTGGCGAGCGTGTCGGTGTTGGCCGGCAGGCCCGCGAGCCACGCCTTCGCGGCGTCGGCCCGTGCGGCGAACCAGTACCACGGGTCATCTTCCCCGGCCGGCACCTCGTCCCCGAAGGCCGGGCACCGCAGGGCCATCTCCAGCGGTACGAACAACTCGATCCGCCAGACGATGCGGCCGTCACGAATCACATGGCCGGGCGTGGCCTTCTGGAACAGGAAGAGCTTGAACGGCTCGCGGTCGAGCGGGGCCTCGCCGGCCACAAGCGAGCCGAGGGGAAGCTGATCCGACAGTCGGCCAGCCGCGTCCCGCCACCCGGACAGGCGGCCGGCCGTGGCGGTGATGAGGTCCTTGAGGTGGTCGGTCATCTGGTCCGAGTGGAAGTCCGTCACTGGGCCGTCGAACACCGCCGGCAGAAACTCGTCGCGGAAGAGCGTGAGCTCCCGTTGCACACGGGCGACTTCCGCACGCCAATCGACCGACCCGTCGGACATGACCGCCCTCGTGGGTTCATCTGTTCGCTGCATACCGGACGCGGCGGCCGGACGCCGGGTTCGCACGCCGGCGGGAGTCCGCCACGCGTCGATTGTTCAGCGGTCACAACGGACGCAGGGACGCCACGCTCACGAGGCCGAGTTCGGCCCCCGTCTCGCGGTCCGCGACCCGTATCGCCGCCCCGCCCGACGACCCGGCCTGTACCCGCACCACATCCCCTTCGGACAGGACCGCACCAGGGAGAAGGGCGTCCGCCGGCGGCGGAACCGCGTAGCGGTACAGCCCGCCGATCACGACCGCCGGGTCGTCCACCCACTCGGTAGGACCCGGACCGCGGCCGCCCCGCACCGACCGCTCCCACGCGACCGCCTGCCCGTACCGCTCCCAGTCGGACCGCGTGCCCGCGAGGTCGGCGAAGCACCGGCCGCGAGTGCCGGCCCGCAGTACATCGGCCAGCCGGTCGAGGGCACTGGCGGCCGGGTCGGCCAAGAGCAGCACCGCCGCCGGGCCACCAAGTACGGAGCCGACCCGTGCGACGACGTAGGGCCGGTCGTTCATCTCGGCCGCGTGGTAGGTCACCCGCAGGCCGAGCTCCTTCCCGGCGGGCAGCGGGGGCAGTTCGAGCGGGTCGAGGCGGTCGCACCCGAGGGCGAGGCACACGGCGTCAACGTACCCCGACCATTCGGGAGCCGGGTCTTCCCGCTGTGACCGCTTGAACGCGACGAAGTCGGAGTACGCCCGTGTCTGCTGATCGCCCCACAGCACGTCGGCCAGTCGGGCGAGGGCGGACGCCCGCGGGTCCGGGACCGGCGGCGAACTGACCCGCCCGACCTTCGCGACGACGTGGCGACCCGCCACACCGCCGACCCGCATGTCGTGGTACTCGATCGTGAACGCCGCGTCGGCCATCTTCGGCTCCTCAACACGTGATCGGGACGCGACCCGCCGGGTGCCGTCGAACACGGGGACGCGGAGAAGTAGGCCGAGCAGGAACACTTCGCCGGGGCCGCGATCCCGCCCGCGTCAGCGTTCGATCCCGACCAGCCCCTCGCGGTCGAAGCGGATCACCGCACCGCCGCGGTCCCGCACCCCGGCGAGCAGCACCGGCAGCCCGATGCGGCCGACGAGGTCGCGGCCGTTCACCACCACATCGAGCCGGCCGGCGACCGATCGGGCCTCGTCGAACGCCCACAGGATCGCGTCCCAAATCGTGCCGACCGGGTTGCCGAACACCCCGCCGCCGATGAGCGTCAGCACCACCGGCGACCGGCCGAGCGAGACGGCCGCCAGCACGGTCCCCAGGTAGGCGGCCCGGAGCAGCTGCCGGCAGACCGGCTCGAACGCAGGCCCGAGCGACCCGCTGCCGCCGTAACCACCGCCCGCGACCGTCGAGGTGAACACCTGCCCGACGCGGCGGTCGCCCTCCACCGCACCGTCCCAGTCGTACCCGAGCAACACCGGGGCATCGTCGTGGACCCCGACCCGGATGCGGTCGAACCCGGCCTCCAAAAGAGCGAGCAGCCGGTCGGCACCCAGGCCACCGTGGCCGGCGAGGTAGCCGCTCTGAACGGGCGACTGGCCCGCCCCAAACACATCGGCCAGCAGGTCGATCTGCCGGCCGCCGGTCCCCTGGACGAATCGCCCGCCGCCGGGGGCCGGGGCCGCGTAGTGCCGCAGCAGGGTGGCGGTGAACGCCGAGACCGACGCCCGCGGCCCCTGGGTGTAGTCGCTGAAGTAGTCGGCCACGCGGGCGAGGTAGGGGCCGGGCGACTCCAGGCAGTTGAACTGCGACGCCACCTGGAAGAGCGGCCGGCCGGCGGTCGTCGCCTGGAGGGCACCGATGTCGGTCGCCGGGCCCGCCCCGTCGAGCACCCACAGACGGGATGTGCCGCCCGCGGCCCCGGCGTTGACGGCCCGCGTCCGCAACTCCCCGAGCGACGGCGTCTCGAGCCGCCCGGCGGGCCAGCTGTGCCCGGCGGCCGTCAGGGTCGCGTGGCCGCCGGGGCCGAACGCGAACGACCCGACCGGATCGGCCGCCACGGCCGCCTCGGCACGGGCCACGATCGTGCGGTCAACGCGGCAGGCCGCCCGCAGGGCCGCGACGTGCCGGGCGGTCACTTCCAGAAGAGCGTTCCCGGCAACCGGGTCGGCGGCCAAGGTGAGGAATCCGTCGAACATCTGTTCCTCGTAGTGCGTTCAGGCCGGAGTGTAACCGCGGCGACGAGACCCGCAGAGCGAAAAAGCACGAGCCGACGTTCACCCGCCCGACGCCTCGCAGAGTCCGGCCAGTAGGGCATGGATGTCCTTCCGGCAGAGGTAGGCCCGCAGGCCGGGATGAGCACCGCCCTCACGGCCGAACGGCGACAGCAGCCCCGGCTGCGGCAGACTGTCGATCTCCTCCAGCGACATCCACCGTGCGTCCTCGACCTCCCACCGCTGAACCCGGTCCACGGGGAACTGGTCCTTCACCACACCGATGTAGTTGTGGAAACTAAAGGTCGGCAGCGGCCAGAACCCGACGCGGTGTTCCCAGTGCGAGCCCTCGACCAACTCGACAGCACCGCCGTGGCCGCTCTCCTCGGCGAACTCCCGCCGGCCGGCCACCGCCGGCTCCTCGCCCGGCTCGATCCACCCGCCGAGCGGTGCCCAGGTGAGCGGCGAGCGGACGTTGCGGCTGCGTTGCCCGAGCAGGATCGGCTTTCCGGGGAACAGCGAGGTGCGGCGGGCGACGGCCAGCAGGCCGGCACCGTGGCGGCCTTTCGGGGCAGACGGTATCTTTGCCACGTGCGATTGCTCCGTTGGAAGCGGCGTCCAGCAGGGCCGCCTACCAGCCCAGATGGCGGGATCGCGTTCCGGTTCAAGAAGTTCTCCCTTTTTCAGTCGCCCGAGCCGTTGCCCAGGGCGGCGGTACTCAAGGGACTACTTGTCCTTCGGCAGCCTCGTCACCACCACGGCCCGCACGGCCGTGACCGGGATGCGGGTCTGCGTCGTGCCGGTCGGGTCTTCGAGGACCACGTAATCGGTGCCCACCTCGACCACCTTCTGGCCGAGCGGGACGCCCGCCATGACGGTGATCGTGTACCCGCCGGCCGCCTCCTTGAGACCGACCTGCTGGCCGACCTCCAGCGGGGCGAACAGGCCCTTCTTCGTCTCGGCCTTCGGGGCCGCCGCAACGGCCACGGCGAGGGCGGCCACGGCGACCGCTGCAAGTATCAGGCGTGGATGTTTCATCGGCGTTCTCCTGCGGGTGTCGATTCAGATCAGGACGGTCGAACCCATCAAGTCCCGTGATCGAGGGGCGAGGTTCGCGGCGTGGCCTCGACGGCCCGCCGATACCGCGGGGTACAAAGGTCTAAACCGCCGCGGGCGTGGCGGCCCGGCCGGTCAACTGGTCGAACGCCCGTGCCCAGCCGTCCCGGTCGTACCCCGGCAGCCCGTCCAGGCGGCCGGCCAGTTGCCCGCCCTCGAACGCCAGCGTGGTGGGCATGGCCCGGTGGCCGAAACGGAGGGCCACCTCCGGGTTCTCGTCGATGTTGACCGCCGCGAACTTCACCCCCGGCCAGTCGGCCGCCCGCCCCCGCAGCCAGTCGAGTACCTGGCGGTCCGGGCCGCTCCACACCGCCCACAGCATGACGACCACCCGCCCCATTACCGCCAGCACCTCGGCGTCGAACCCCGGGCCGTCCACCCAGACGACGTTCGGGCCGGCGTCCACGCACCCGCGGCCGTACCGCCGGGCCTCGTCGGGGGCCAGCGGGTCGGTCCGCAGCGGCGGCTCGGTAAGCCCGCGGTACAGCGTCTGGGCGGTTTCCCACAGGTGGTACACCGCCGGTCCGAGCCGGGCGTGCTGCTGCTCGACCGGCACTGCGGTTGCCCCGGCCAGGTCGTACCGGCGGGCGAACTCGCGTCCGCACGCCGCCCAGGCCCGGTGGTCGCGGGCGGTGGCAGCGGCGTGGTACTGCGTCCAGAACGCTTCGGCGGACAGGGCCGCGAGGTCGTCGGTCGTCGGGTCGTGGGTCATCTGGTTCCTCGGTGCGTGAACGTGGTGTCGTTCAGTCGGCGTGCGGGCTGCACGCCCGCCGCCACAGGGCAAGTCGGGAGTCGAGCCACCCCCGGCGATCGGCCGGCAGACGTTCGACCGCGTCCCGCACGACCTGCCAGGCGGCGGCCCGGTAGTCGGGGTGGACGTGGACCGGGGACAGGATCAGCCACCCGGCGATGTCCTCGGCGAGTTCCCCGAACGACCCGACCGGGTCACCGACCACGTTGTCCCACTCGATCTCCATGTCCTCGCTCACCACCCGCCCCATCGCGACCTCGCAGTGGAACCGCCAACCGCCATCGTCCGGGGTGCGGTAGAAGCGGACGCTGCACCCGGCGTTGCCCAGTGCGAGGATCGGTTCCGGCCGGGCGGTCACGACCGCTTCGTCCGTCTGGCCGGGGTGTTCCGGAGGAGCGTCATTGTCGCACTCGGGAGGTGCCATCGGTCTGGTCCGTGGGTGGTTCTGCGTGTTCGTCGGGCGACGCTCAGGTCCTGCTGTCGCCCCCGTCTGTCGGTGCGTCCTCCATGGCCCGGATGGCGGACTCCTGCCACGGACTCGGGTCCCCGCTGTAGTCCGACAGGCCCCGCTTGACCCGCCGCCAGGCCTTGAGACCCCGCCGCCAGCGTTCAGCCTCTTCGGCGTCCGACTGATCAGCGTTGCTGTTCGGTGTCGTGCTCGTCATCGTGTTGCTCCCTGGTTGCTATTAAATACCTCGCTCCAAATGGAGAAGTGCTACTCCTGATGGCCACCTTTGTGGCAGCACTCCTTCGCCCTCTTCGAGGATGAATCCGCGGCACGAAGGTAGCAGTTTCGCGGCACGAAGTAATAATGAACTTGCCGACGTGCCCAAACAGTCGTCAAGCCAGATCGGATCGGGATCGCAGTCAGATGAAAGGGAACGAATGGCCGCCGAGACTCGTCAGTTCGATGGCGTTGTCCGAACCCCGGAGGAAGCCCGCGTCTTCCTCGGATGGTGCCTGACGCTCCTGGGCAGAGGCTTCCACCCGGATGACTCATTCCGCGAGTACGAGAATCGCGACGGTACTCTGGTCTTCACGAACGAAGACGCAGATCGGTATGACGCGTTAATGGAGCAGGTCGTCACGCTTGTCGGGGATCCGTCTGCTGAAATCCTGCGGCTGTACCCGCCTCAAGGGTGATTCTGCCGACCGTTTGACACGCGTCGCGGGTCGGCTCGGGCCAGCGGGCGATGCGAGCCGAAGGTGGCGATGGCCGGGATCGACACCAACACGTTCGACTAACGCGAACGCAGGTCGGAGGGGGCTCGTGGTGTTACCTCGGTTGGTTCTTCCGCGGTGAGGTCACTGCCCCTCCGTCGGCCCGTGCATCACTTCCGCCGTTGCTGGGAACTCTCCGGATAGACGGCTCCATCGTGGTCCGGTTCGGAACCTTCCGCGGGTCGCGGCCGTTTCCCAGCAGCATAGGGGGCGAACCGGCCGCTCACTTCGTTTCCGCCTGCATTTCTTCCCGTCGGATCGGGGCACCCCACAGGGTACAATCACGCTATTCAGGATCTCGATGAGCACGCCCTCGCATTTTGACGCATGGCGGATGTCGGCTGTGCCCCGGCGGGCGGGCAGGCGGGTCCTGATCGCGTCAAAATGCGTAGGGGGTATCTGGCCCCGCCGGGGCGGAATCAGCGGCCATTACCGCGAACCGACCGACCGCCGGTGCGTCTATCCTGATACCGGGAGGCTATTCGTGCCTCCCGCCATCCCGACCGGCCGAGGGCTGCTCCGCCCGACGACGCCGACCAACCGGCCGCAAGGCACGGTGGTCCCCGGAGCGGCGGCCGCACGGCCGCGACGATGGAGAACCGCATGCCCGACACCACGTCCGTGTTGCTCCACGCCACTACCGGCGACCTATTCCCCGTCAGCGACCCCGTTGCGTGGTGCCTGGAGAACGCCCGCAGCCCGCTGCTCGCAGCGGCCCGGGAACGACTCCTGTTGTGCGTCGGCCGCACGGACCGCGACCGCATCCTGAACGTGGTACTCCGGCGGTGCGGCCTGAACCTGATCGAGGTTCGCTGCGACCGGGTCACGGTCCACTACTGGACCTCGCTTGCCGAACTCTACCCGCTCCTGAAGGATCGCGGCCTCCTCCGCCACGACGTGCAGGTCGCACTGGTGCGGCGGAAGAACGGCCAGATCACCATCACCTCGGGGGACCAGTTCCTCCGCGGCGAGCGAGTCGCCCCGGCGTTCCCCTGGAGCCAGTACCGCGAGCGGTGGGAGCGAAGAAACGAGCGTCAGGCCGACGACGCGACCGCGGCACCGTGCAGTCCCTCCAGTTACAACTGGGACGGGGTGGAGGAGAAGCGGATCCCGTGGGTGGTGCTGAAGGCGGTGTGGCGGGCCGAGGCACTGCCGTGCCCGAGCTGCGGCGTGCCGCTCGTGGTGCGGTCGTTCGACCGGCGGCGGAACAGCTGGCTGTCGGGCACCGGCTCGTGGGCCTACCGCGTGTGCCTCACCTGCGGCCGGTCGTTCACCGAGCCGCTCGGGTCCGACCCGTGGGACTGGCTGGTCGAGCGGCTCGCACCCGGTCTGCTCCCCGTGCTGTGGGACGGCGGCCACGGCCGCAAGGACCTGCGTCCGCGGTGGCCGGCCCCGCCGCGGAACCTTCGCGACCTCGATAACCTGCCGCCCGACCTGACGCTCGACGAACTGGTCGGCATCCTGATGTGACCGAAGGAGGAACCGATGAGCACCAACACGACAACGACCGGAACCCTGACCGCCGGCTGGGATTTCTTCACCGGCGAGCCGGGCGGGCACGTCGTGCTGCACTGCCGCATCTGCGGCGAGCCGATGACCGTAGCCCGCGATGTCGTCGGGCCGACCGGCTGGGCACACGCGATGACGATCCGGGCCGGGCAGGCGAAGGGCCGACTGCACGACGAGTTCCACTGCGAGCGTGCCGAGGCGGCATGGCACCGACAGGCACTGGCGTTACGGCAACAGGCGGAGCAGACGCCGAGCAAGCGGTTGGCCGACCTGCTGACCGAGGAGGCGGACGAGGTGGTGCGGACCAAGGCGGCGACGAGGGGCATGTCGGACGTGGAGTGAAGAGTTGTGGGGCAGGCCGTTCTCGCCGTCACGCTCGCCGGCGAGCCGGGATCAGCACCTCGGCCGTCTCGTCAACGAGGGTGTATCTCGTACCGCTCCGGGCGGGTAGGATTCTGTCAACGTCACAACCCGTTCAGTTCCGGGACGTGCGGGGCATGGTCGGATGAGCCGGCGACCCGATCACCATGAAACCGCGTCGCCGCAACCGAATCGAGAACCGCTCGATGTACGGCGTCGCTGAGGGGGAATCATGGCCGAGAAGAAAGCACGGAAGAAGCGGACCCCAACGCCCGAGGCCAGAACGGCGGCGGATCACGATGAACTGCTGGCCGTCGCGGAAGAGAACTGGCCACACATCATGCAACTGTATCGGCTGTTCGCCGACCGAAACCCGATCATGCTGTACGACCTTCAGGAGCAACGAGTCTACGCCTACCCCTACGCCGAGTTCGCGGCCGAATTGAACGAGCGGTCGCAGCGGTCCCTGGCGGAACAATACGAGCGTGCCGTCCGCGAAGGCAAGGTGGTGGTGTTCGTCAGGGACAATGAGCGGCGGCGGTTCGTGTCCTTCTCTCTCGCCCCCGTCGGTTGATCAAGCATCGGCTCCTCAGCTTGCGACCGCAACCATGTCGGCCCACCGCAGTTCCTCGACGCCCCCGGCCCGCAGCTGCACCAGCCCGCCCGGACAGACCGCGAGCCGCCACCGCCGCAGCCGCCAGACCCAAATCGCCAGCCCGATCCCGACGCCCCCGAAGACCGCCGCAGCAACCCGGTTCCCGCCGTTGAATCCGTCTCCGAGAACGGCTACCAAGAAGCCGGCGACCGCCAGCCCGACGCCCAGCAATACACCGGCGAAGGTCTGGCCTGCGGAGGGGCCGAACACCGCGTCGGGCTTGCCGAGGTGTGCGAAAGGGTCGGTGGCGTCGGCGTGCCGGTATGATGGCCAGACGACCGCCCGTTGTCGAGAATCACCGGATGGCGTTCTTCGACCTCCTGATCCGTACCTCGGCCAGCCTCCACCCGGACGGCGAGCCGAGCGACTTCATCTCCGAGTACACCGGCACGATCCGCTGCACTGACGACCGCAGCGGGGCGGTCAGGCGGGTCGGCCGGGTGCGGGCGTACCGGATCCACGCCGGCCTCGCCCGCGAGGCCGGGGAGTCGGTGTTCGACGTGTGCGACTGCCACTCGCAGGAGATGCACGACCTCTACTGTGCAGTCTTCGATGTGAACGATGACGACATCCGGGAGGCAGTCCGCCAGCAGTTCGACGGGTTCGACAGCGACGTGCTGGTGGTGGATTACGTGCTGCTGGCTCCCCGCTGGCGGGACCTGCGGCTCGGGCTGTTGGCGGTCCGGAAGCTGGTGGACCTCCTCGGCGGCGGCTGCGGGCTGGTGGTGTCGTTCATCCACCCGCTGAACCCCGAGGCCGACCAGTTCCGCGGCGTCCCGGCCGGCTGGATACCGCGGCACGGCTGCAAGGAGGACGAGCGGGAGGGCCGTCGCAAGTTGCGGCGGTACTTCCGCCGGATGGGGTTCCGCAAGATCGAGGGCACGCGGTTCGACGGGCTTTCGACGGCCCAGCCGGTGCCGTCGCTGTCGGACCTGTTGCGTGAACCGGGGTAGAATCGAGAGGCCACGGGGACGGTGCAGGAGCGGTTGCGACAGCTACTGGCCGAGCGACGAGTTGAGCAGGTCGAGTGAGCGGACCGTCACCCGGAACATCCGGCCATCCGGTCACGATGCCGCCCGCCGTCGGCCACTGACACCACATGAGTATCATCACCTTCCTCCGCCGACTGCTGAGCCGCTCGCGTTCGGCAGCCACGACCCCGCAGTCGAGCGGGCCGCTGCGGCTGTCGTGTCGCGACCCCGTCGCCGTTCCGCCGGCCACCGAACTGGCCGCGATGGCGGTCGTGGGCCGCCACGTCATTCTCCAGTTCCCGCGAGGTTCGGTCCCCGACAAGCAGCCTCTGATCGAGCGGCTCGCCGGTCAGCTGCCCGGCCACCGGGTGTTCGACAGCGGGCCGGGACCGGGTGACACCGACTGCGTGACGGTATACACCGCCGCGTGGAGCAGTCCTGAACTGCGGCTCGGGTTGCCTCCAACACGTCCTCGACAAGGCAGTCGGTGGTGACGATGAAGTGTTCAGAAGTGGTCGCTGGAAGGCACGATCAGCGGCGTCCCGACCCGCATAGAAAACGCATAGAATCGACCTGAAATGGGGTGAAATCGGGTGATGTGGGGTGAAGAACCGGGTCGCCTCAGAGGTTGCCGAAACGCTGGAAATCCAAGCGAATGGCGTGATTTCCAGCGTTTTGATGCAACGTCGCCCGGAACAGTCTTGCTAACTGTCGATCCGGTGGTTGCGGGTTCGAGTCCCGTCGTCCTCGCTAAACGCAAGAGCCGCAAACTTAAGGGTTTGCGGCTCTTGTCATTTCTGGATCGCATCGCTGTTACCAAGATTTGGTAGCAATTTGGTAGCACCTGACCGGTCGCGTTGCACTCGTGTTGCAGTATTCTTCCGAAGGCTGCCGCCCTCATAAAGCGCCTTCCGCTGCTCTTGTCCTGCGACTCTTTGAAAGCCCCATAGGCCGTCCTGCGTCCGAAGAAGCCATTAAACCGCTTTGCCCTACTACGGGCCTTCCAGAGCGAATAATGCGAATTGTGTCCTCGCTGCCAAGTGCGACCGAAATCGTCTGCCGAACGGTGGATCGTCCTCATCTTCGTCGTGATCGTCCAACTGCGACATGACCGCCTCGCGTAATGCGTGAACAGAAGCACGAAACCGATTGCGTGCCCCTGCTTGGTCGTCGCGACAAGCGGCAACTCTTCAAGTCACCTACTGATTTTGCAGTCGGGCAACGCCTTCTGGAGTTCCTTCACGCCCGCGTCCGTCACCTTGGTATTGCTCAGGTCGAGCGTGGTGAGGTTGTTGAGTGTTGCGAGTTCCTTCAACCCCACGTCTGTCACTTTGGTGCCACCCAGGCCGAGTGAGGTGAGGTTTTTGAGTCGTGCGATTTCCTTCAAGCCAACGTCCGACACTTCAGTCTTGCCCAGGTCGAGTGATGTGAGGTTTGTGAACGGAGCAAGTGCCTTCAGCCCCTCGTCTGTTACCTTCGTGCCATCCAGACTGAGTGTGGTAAGAAACGAGGGGTTGCGAGCGAAGCGAGTCTCTTCAAGTCTGTGTCCGTCGCCTTGGTGTTCTGTAGGCTCAGGGATTTGGCAGGTATGCCCGGTCGGTCGCCATCTTGACCAACGAACCCGCCCAGTTGCCGCAGGAACGCGACGGCTTTGTCCTCGTCAGGGTGGCGGCCGATGCCCCCGAGTACCGTGAGGCCGATCACTCCCCCAAGCATCAGGATGTAACCTTCAGCATCAGCCGTCACATGGTTGCCCATTGCATCGCGTGAATGAACGGCTTGACGTTGTGCCGATGTTACCACGGTTCCAGGAGGCGTGGAGTTGCAAACCGGACAACGCGGCTCAAAGCGTTGTTTGTGAACCAAAGCGTCTGGACCCTGCATGGGTATTGTGTGCGCCATATCGTATCAGTTACTCATCGGGATGTTTCACACAAGTCGCCGTCGGTCGCAAATCACCCACGAGGTACAGATGGTCCAAGCTCGCCGTGCCAAGCCGTCACTCGCCGTCGAAACCCTGGAACTTCGCGACACCCCCGCAGGGTTGTTCGTCACCCCCGACCTCATCACGGACCCGAACCTCGGGCCCGCAACCACTGTTCTGGCCGTTGCCGACTTCAATGGCGACAGCAAGCAAGACTTTGCTGTCACCAACTACGCGAGCTCGAACCCTAGCACGGTGTCGATCGCGTTTGGCAACGGCGACGGGACGTTCGCCGCGGCGACGAAATATACGGTTGACGTATTCGCCGGGACGCGGGCTCCTGAGGGCGTTGTCGCTATCGACGCCGACGGCGACACAGACCTGGACTTGGCGGTCGTCTTGAACGAGGGATCGACCAACAACGTCGTCATTATGGTCAACGACGGGGCCGGTGTGTTCACGGCCGGGCAGGTACTGACAGCCGGTACGAACGCCACGCACATCACGAGCGGTGACTTCAACGGCGACGGTCGTGCTGATCTGGCGGTGTCGAACTACGGCGGCGGGGTGAGCGTGTTCCTGAACCAGCCCGTCGGCGGGTTCGCGGCCGCAACAAACGTCTCCAGCGGTGGCACCGGCGGAAACGTGGTCGTGAACGCCGACCTCGACGGCGACGGCGACCTCGACATGGCGGTCGCCAACCAGATCGACGGGACCGTTGGCATCCTCCTCAATAATGGGTCGGGCTCCTTCACATTCGACCGAACGCTCGACGCCGGTCAGGTCGGCACGACATTCCTGGCCGCAGGCGATCTGAACGAGGACGGCCTCCCGGACCTCGTCGCGTCCAACACGTTCGACCCGACGACCGTCACAACTGGGAACACGATTCGGGTCTTCCTCAGCACCGGGGCCGGGGTGTTCGCGGCCCAGCCAATCACGACCGTCGGCTCCGCGCCGACCGGCGTCGTGATTCGTGACTTCAACGGAGACCAGTTGCCGGACGTCATCGTCGGAATATCGAGCACCGGGGAAGTGATCGCCCTGATGAACAACGGTGGCGGCACCCTCCTCGCCCCGGTGCAGTACCCTGCGATCACCGGCACGAACGGCCTCGGGGCCGGAGACTTCAATGGCGACGGCCGCCCGGACCTGGCGGTCACGCAGTACGACTCTGGCGACGACGTGGCGATTCTCCTGAACGGGTTGGTCGGTACGTCGGTGGCGCTCACCGGCCCGGCGACCAGCACGGCCGGAGTGCCTCCCACCTTTACGGCGACCGTCACGCCCCAGACAGGCGGACCCGTGACGAGCGGGTTCGTGTCGTTCCTCGATGGCGGCGACTACCTCACGACCGTTGCGGTGACGAACGGCGTGGCCAGCTTCTCCCCGGTGCTGGCGGTCGGCTCGCACTCCATCCGTGCGATCTACAGCGACTCCGTTGACCTGACGTGGTTCGGCGACGAGGCATCGCCACTGGCGCACACGGTCCAGAGCGGTTCCGGGGGCGGGACTGCGACCGGCTTCTTCGCGGTGGGAGCATCGAACGGGTCGGTCAGAATGGTGAACGCCGCAACGGGGGACGTCGTGGGGTCGAATTTCCGGCCACTGGATTCGGGCGGGGTGCAGTATACCGGCCTGGTCAGCGTCGCCCTTGGCGACCTGAACGGCGACACCGTCGCGGACCTATTCGTGGCAGCTGCGAACCCGGTCGGGGTGCAGGGACTGGCGGCGGGTAAAGCAGGTCGCGTGTTCGTCTTCGACGGCGCAGCACTGCTCGTGGGCACCCCCCCTGCGTTGCTCCACACCTTCATACCGTTCGCCACGACCGCCGGACCAAATGGTACAACCGGTGCCTACGTCAACGGTCTGAACATCGCGACCGGCGATGTGGACGGGAATGGGAGCGTCGAGTTGATCGCTGGAAGCCGGGGCAAGACGGCGACGGCCGGATTGGCCGAGTATGGGCGTTTGGTCGCGATCCAGGCGGGGACGGACGTTGACGGCAGCGACGACAGCAACATCGGCTCGACCTTCACACCTTTCGGCGCGACGTACCAGAAGGGGGTTGTGGTCGCGGCTGGCGACCAGGACGGGGATGGCGACGTCGAGATAGCAGTCACGCGTGGGGGGCCGGTCGCGAGCACTAACCCGAACAAGAGCGTCAAGCTGAAGGCTTACCGCTTTACCGGGCAGGACCTGGAGGAGTTGAACCTGTCCGGAACGGGGGCGGCATTCGCGCCCTTCCAGGGGGTGACCGGGGCGGGCGGAGCGGTGCTGGAGCGCGACGCGCGGCTGGCGTTCGTGGACCCTGATGGCGACGGCAAGTCCTTGCTCGTGTTCTCGGCGCTGGACCCGCTCTCGAGTCCGGGCAATGTCCGCGTTCGAGTGGCAGCGTACTCGGTAAACACGACCACAGGCTTGGCGACGTTGGAGAGCACGGGGTCGGGAGGCACAGCCTCGAGCTACCTCGTGGGTACTGGCGTGGTGAATCACGCGATCGCGTCTGTCGGTGTCACCGGAAGTGCCGCGAGCAACCTGGCATTGATCACGCAGACAGCCCAGTCGGGTATCGCGTACCTCGATCCACTGACAGGAAGCGTGTTGACGGGCGGCTTCGGCCTCTCGGTGCTTGACGGAGGAGTCACGTTCGACGGAATCTAAATCTGTGTCGATCGGCCCTTAAGTCCCCAGAACAGCCCGAGGTAGTCGCGTTTGAAGACGTGCTGCGTCGCCTTGAAGGTGAACTCGAAGTCGATGGCGTCGGGCTCGCGGAGCGTGAACCGTGTGGTGCTTTCGAGTTTGAACGTGGGCGTCGCCGGTTGGTGAAGTTCCGCGACGGTGGCGGACACCTTCTTGAACGTCATCTTGACGTTGCGTGGCTCGAAGAACATGTCCGACCCCTTGCCGGGAAAGTCGAGCGTTTCGCCGTCGAAGATGTGCTCGAAGTTCATCCCCGCGACGATGGGCACGAAGAGGTTCGTCGGCTCGGCTTTGTGCGTGAGCGACCAGATGCCGTTGTAACCGGCTCGGTGTTCGCCCTTGGAGTCGTTGTCGCCGATAACGGCAGTGATATCGCCAAGCGTGAAGGTGTCGGAAGGCATGGTGATTTGTCCGATCTTCCCAGATGAGTCAGGATTGCTGCGGCCCGTTATCAGCGATGTGACAGAGTGGAGGTTCCGAGGCAACAAGAGTGGCGGAGTTACTTCTTGGTAGCCGGAGTTGGAGAAGGTGGCACGGTTTGTAAGTCTTCGGTCGTAACGCACGAAAGCAGTGCACGCTCGGCATGCAACTTCCGAATGTCGCTCACGAGTGTGTCTTGGTCTGCTGACAGCTTCGGATTCGGCCACGTCTTGGCAAAGTAATCGACAACACACCCGATCAATTTGGGGTTGGCGTCCTGTCCCGCCGTCAGCCGCTTCGTAGCCCACTCGGGATCTGCCGGGGGTCGCAGTTTCCCGTTCAAGGCAAAGCAACTTTCCAAGAGCGAATAGTCGACGTCCTTGGCGAAGTCAGGCAGGTATTCCAGCCCGCGATTCGCCATCAGGATCAGTTTCGCCTTCGGCTTGGGGTTGATGCCTCGAATGGCGGCAATCAAAGCGACGGCGTGCTTCTCCAGCTTTCGAGTCCCAATGTCGTCGAGGTCGTCGAGGAACACGCCGTCGAAGCCGTCGCGGATCATCTTCGGCACGATCGTGTCGGTCACGAGTTTGTGCCATCTCGGATCGGCCACGTCCACCTGGAAGCTGTCCGCGAACTCGGCGTCCGGGTTGTGCTTGATCCCGAGTTTCTTGATGTCGGCAAGGAACGGTCGGTTCTTGTGAACCTTCCCGAGACTCAGATACCCGATGACGTTCTTGTTCTGCTTTTGAAGAGTGGCGATTGCTATTGGTGGGAATGCAGAATCTACCACGATTAGATCGTAGGCTTTCAGTTTGGCGATCGGAGCTTGTGGGTTGTAGCAGATCACGAAAGACTTGGGAGCGGCGGAAGCGGGAGGTTGACCGGCACGCGTCGTGTCCCCACCGATGGCTGCAAGTAGAGCAACCATCAGCAGGGAGAACCCGCTTCGGTAACGGCGAGCCATCGGTTGTCCTCGTCGGGTTGGTAAACGGTCGCGGGTGACGTTCGACTGCCGACCACTTTGCGACGGCGATTTTGAACGGCACTATCGAACCACACTCGTTACACCCAGCAACCAGCATCTCTCGCCGTTCGCCGTTTGCACGATCTCATTTGGAACCGAGGGGTGGGTCTCCTAACTGGTCTCGCTCAACTCGGTCATTCCATTCAGCGAGGCTCCCATAGCACGGCATCGGAGAACGCGGTGGAACCACCGGTCGAACCCCCGAAGATCATCATGCCGCGACCAGTCCACACTGCGGAGTGCATCCCACGCGCAGTTGGGCGTTTCTCCCAGGTCAACTCGCTCCAGCGGTCCTTGATGGGATCGTATTCGCCGCCATCGTCGAAGTGTTTCGCAGGATTGTTTTCGCCGCCTTGGTCGCCGCCGCCCCAGACGATAAGCCGCGTGCCAGTCCAGACCGCATCATGGAAGAAACGTGCCGAGGGTGCACCTTCGAGCTTCAAGGTACGCCAGCGGTTCTTGACGGGATCGTACGCTGCTCCGCTGCGGGTCACCTCGTTGATTTCGTCGTCACCATTGCGATGAGATCCGCCCCAAACGATCATCTCGCTGCCCGTCCACACTGCTCGCGAACCCCAGACTGCAGGCGCAGTATCTGCGGACAAGATGGGTGTCCATTTGTCGGTTGTAGGGTTGTACCGAGCACCACTACGGAGTGTGCGTTTCAGATCGGGAGTGATTCCACCCCACACCAACAGTTCTTTGCCCGTCCACACGGAGAGTGGTTCGGCACGTGCTTCCGGGGCATCGACGGTCGACATCGGTAGCCACTTATCGGTCTTCGGGTTGTAACGCCCACCAGTGTTCCAGGCAACTGCCTTGTCGCCAAATCCACCCCAGACAAGCATTTCCTCGCCAGTCCAAACTGCCGCCATTTGCGACCGGGCGGTCGGGGCTTTCTCGGCGGTGATCGCGTTCCACTTGTCGGTGCCAGGGTCATAGCGAGCGCCATCGTCAAAGTGATTCTCAGTCGCGAACTGACTTCGACCGCCCCAAATGATCATCTCGGTTCCGGTCCAAACGGCAGCGTGCCCCCAGCGACCGGAAGGTGCTCCTTTGCTGGCCATCACTGTACGTTCCTTCCCCGTAGGGTCGATCCGCAAGCCGTGCCCGAAAAACATCCCCTGCGAACCGCCGCCCCAAACCAGCATCTCCTTGCCGGTCCAAACCATCGAATGGAAAATTCGCCCGGCCGTTTTGGCATCGTCCGGCTCCTCGGCTGAGACACTCGGCACCAATCCCAGAATCAAAGCGACCACAAGGAGAGAGTTGGTCTTAATAAAAGTTGCCTCTTGGCGGGGTAGGCACACTGGGCCATGATTTAGCTGTGATGATAACTGAAGAGGAGTTAAGCACACGTACCATCTGTGTAACGGGTATCGATGCCTTCGTGGGCACGATCCTCTTTAACGAGAATCCGCTGACCTCGAACAATCGCCGATATTCGTCTTCCGTCCATTCCACCCCACCGGGCAGCACCATCATCGCCAAATCGAAGAATTTACTGACGGACGCCTCGTTGCCGGTGGTTGAATCCTGATGCTGTGGTTTTCCGGCTCCGCAACGTCCGGCATTGCTCCTTCCGTCTCGGCTCCGCCTTCCTTACTTGCCTGCTTTTGCCAACGGAACTCGGGCCAGGCGCAAACCGAGGCTATCGCTCCGGTGAGATGGCGGGCCCGCGTTGCGGAACATCGCCCTGAGGTCCCCGGCGATGCTGTTCCAGCCGCCACCCCGGCCCACCCGAAACGACGCCCCGTTGGCTGCATGTTGGGAGTCGTCACACCATTCGTGGACGTTGCCGTGCATGTCATACAATCCGAGGACGTTTGCTTGATGGGAGCCAACCGTGCATGGCCTCTGCAAACCCTTGCCCCTTTCCGGTGCGTAATTCGCAAACTCAAGTGACAACGTGTTCGTCGGCTTCGCGAAGTAATAGTCGAACGCACCAGCCACCCTGTCCGCTGGGCCGCCCCGACACGCATACTCCCACTCCGACGCCTTCTGCAAACGGTACACCCAACCTGACTCTTTCAGCTTCCTGTTCAACTGGTCCAAGAACACCTGACAATCGTCCCATGACACTTGCTCCACTGGGAAACGCCTCAGGTCCGCGTCCGCGATACCCTTTACGGCCTCATGACCTCGCCGAAAAACGCTCGGGTTCGTGCCCAGTACATTCTCCCACTCTTCCTGGGTCACCTCGTATTTCCCCAGGTAGAAGTCCTGCTCAATCACCAACTTCGTTTCGCCTGGGTTACCACCGTCCCCGCCGAGCCACGCGGTACCCTTCGGCACCTTCATGAAGTCCATACCGATGGAATTCTTGTAGGTGGCCGGGAGCGGGTCGCTGGGCTTCTTCAGCGGCACGACCTGGGGCGGCAGAACCTGCGGCGGATCTTCCCTCGCCACCTCGGGCGACTTCTTGCCGAACTGCGATGCGACCAAGCCAATGATCCCGCTGACCGCCAGCAGCACTCCGGCGACAATCGCCCACATCGGGAACCCACCACGCTTTGGACTCGGGTCGTTCACTATCGCGGTCTGCTCGGATGCTGGCTCAGCAATTTCGGGTGCGGAGTTCACCTCGGTTGCGTCGAGATCAGCGAACGGATCGGGGCCGCTCAGGGCAAGGATGATTGGTGGTGGAGCGTCCAGGGGGATAACCCGGACGGCATTCACGAGTCCGGTTTCGATCGCACGCAGTTCCTCGCCTGCGACCTCGGCAGTGGGCGGTCGCTCTGCGGGATCCTTCGACAACAATCGCAGCACGAAGTCAGACAGTTGCAAAGGGACAGCCGGATTGGCATCAACTGGGGGAACAGGGTTGTCGATCGAGAGTGAAGTGAGAATCGCCAGGGACGTGTCCCCGACGAACGGGAGTTCACCGGTCGTCATCTGGTAGAGCATCACGCCGAGGCTCCACAGATCGCTGCGGCCGTCCAGGGGCAGGCCGCGTCCCTGCTCGGGAGACATGTACGACGGCGTACCGACTAAGACTCCCTTGCGGGTGAGTGGCGCGGCGTCCGGGGTCGTGGCGTCGGGTTCGGCAATTCTCGCGAGTCCGAAGTCGAGCACCTTCACGCGGAGTTTCTTACCTTCAAGCCAGATGTTCGCGGGCTTAATGTCCCGGTGAACCAGCCCCTTCTCATGTGCCGCTGCAAGTCCTTCGGCCACTTCTCGGCCGATGCGAATGACCTCGTTCAAGGGCGGCCGGGGGTTCGCCTTCAACGCCGCCTGGAGTGTCCTGCCCTTGAGCAACGGCATGACGAGGTAGGGCAGTCCGTCGTGATCGGCCACGGTGAAGATTGCGGCGACGTGATCGTGTTCGACCTTGGCCTGCGCGCGGGCTTCTCGAACAAACCGTGCCTTCGCCTGTGAGTCGGCTGCAAACTGCGGGAGCATGACCTTGAGCGCGACTTCTCGCTTCAGACGCGGATCTTCGGCGCGGTACACGACGCCCATTCCACCTCGGCCGAGTTCACCGAGCAAAACGTACTCCCCGAGGTGAGCGGACGTCCCCGGTGTCGCCGTTGCAGGTTCACCGAAGGTGTCTAATTCGTTTGGGGTGGGGGGATTCGACGACGACGCACCGGTTCGTGTGGGAGGAAGGTTCGAGCCCAGTTCGTTCATTACGGTTCTCCGGCACGGGTGGTGCGGGGATGATTCTAACCCAGACGGCGAACCGCGACGATTACCTTCCTTTTACCTTCTCCCTCACACCGGCGACCCACTCGGCTCGGGGCACCCCGCCGCCCTGATCATCGAGCGGCTTGCTAAGGTCGATGATGCCCAGCACGGGTGCGATCACTTCTTCAACACCTTCACCTCGACCTTGCGGAATTCGCACGGGTGGCTCTCGGCCTGCAACGCAACGTAGCCTTCTTCGAGGAGTAACTTCCCGTCGCGTTCCTTGATGAGTTTGGCTGCGTCCGCATCCTTCTCGTCGAGTTGCGGTTTCTCGTATTCCATCACCAGTTCACCCTCGACGAAGTGCCTCACCGTGCCCGAGCCGTTCACCTCGATCTCGGCCATCACCCAGACATCGCCATTGTAAGTCTTCGATTTCGAGTTCAGGCAGTGCGTCGTGAAGAGTTTGCCGTCCAGCACGATGTGTGTGCCAGGCGAACACATGTTGTTCGTCGGGCGGTCCCCCTTGCCGAGCCCACCGAGTAACTGCGCCTCAATCGAAACAGGGAAGTCCTGGTCCTTCCGCATCGACTTCGGATCCTGGCAATGGAACATCACACCACTGTTCCGCGTTGCCCAACCCGGTCCGCCCTTGCACTGCTCCCCGACAAAGCGGTATTCAACCCGCAACCGATAGTGCGAGAACTTCTCCTTGTAGAAGAGGTGACCAAACTTCCCCTCGAAATCCTTGTACTTGTCGTAGTTCACCTTGATAACGCTGTCCTCGACGCGGAACGTGTCGGCGTGGTTATCGGCGAGTTCGTAGCCCTTGATCTTGGGCGTCCATCCGTCGAGATTCTTACCGTTGAATAACGGCACCCAGTCGGCATCCTTCTTTGGCTCGTCGTCCGATGCGGGGATGAGAGCAAAGAGCAAGAACGCGGAGAGAGTAACGAACGTACGCATCGCGAGCCCCGTGAGTCGTTGTGGAATGGGTGCGGCCATCGAACGGTGGGTCGTCATCTTCGTGGGGGTCGTCCACCTGCGACATGATCGGCTATCGCAGAGCGTGAACGAACGCAGCGTCCGTCTCCGAGCGACCCACGCTTGCAGGGCGTCGTAGGGTCGCTACGGAGTCGCTTGGACTTCCGGCATGACGACCTTGTCCGGCTTCCCGTTCTGCGTGATCTGGAGTTGCGAGTAATAACGCTGCTCGTCACTTCATGATCTTGCAGTTTGGCAACGCCTTCTGAAGTTCCTTCAGACCAGTTTCTGACACCTTAGTTTCGTTCAGGCCGAGGAAGGTAAGTTTTGTGAGTTTGGCGAGTTCCTTTGCGCCCTTGTCCCCCACCTGTGTGTCACTCAGTTGGAGGAAAAAGAGGTTTGTGAGTTTGGCGAGTTCCTTTGCGCCCGCGTCACCCACCTTTGTACCGCCGAGGTTCAGGGTTGTGAGTTTTGTGAGTTTGGCGAGTTCCTTCATTCCCGCGTCTGTCAACTTGGTCCCTTTCAGGCCAAGGGTTGTGAGTTTTGTGAGTTTGGCGAGTTCCTTTGCCCCGGCGTCCGTCACCTCGCTGCCGTTCAGGTTCACCTCGATGACCGGTTTACCTGGAAGGCTCTCATCTCGGGTGACACTCCCCTTGAGATCTTTCACGAAGGCGACAACTTTATCTTCGGCCTCATCGGCTCGGACCGGGGTTGTCGAACTCAGGGTCAGCCACGACATCAGCCCGCACAGCATCAACCGCGACATGGTTGTCCCTCACATTTCATGGATAGAGCGTTTTCGGGCATGGCATAGAGGTTGCAACTTCATCAAAGGCGGAATCGCTCTCGGACCCTTCGGGCGGTGCCCGACCTACAGAACGAAAAGCTCCTCGCAGTTCGGGCACTGCCCGACACGACCTCAACCGCTTCACCATTCCCGAATGCGTTCTAAATGTCTGATACAGTTGCCATGCTACCGCACCCCCAGCGCAGCACAACGGACCGAGTTAGCTCGACTCCGCTACAACTTCGGCGAGTTCCGCGTGATCCGAAGTTGCGGGTAGCAACTCTTCGCGTCACTTGGAGATCCTGCACTCCGGCAACGCCTTCTGGAGTTCCTTTAAGCCCGCGTCCGTCACCTTCGTGTCGCCCAGGTCGAGTTCAGTAAGTTTTGTGAGTTTAGCGAGTTCCTTCGTGGCTGCGTCTGTCAGTTGTGTGGCGAACAAGCCAAGGTCGGTGAGGTTCGTGAGTTTAGCGAGTTCCTTGACGCTCGCGTTCGTCACCTTGGTGCTGTTCAGGTTAAGGTAGGTGAGGTTCTTGAGCGTGGTGAGTTCTTTCAGCCCCGCATCTGTCATCTTGGTATTGAACAAGTTGAGGAAGGTGAGGTTTTTGAGAGCGGCGATTTCCTTCAGCCCCGCGTCCGTCAGTTCGGTGGATTGCAAGTCGAGCTTTGTAAGGTTCGCGAGTCTGGCAAGGTCCTTCACACCCGCATTCGTCACCCCGGTGGCACCCACTTCCAGTGAGTTGAGATTTACGTGCCCGGCGACTTCCTTCATGCTCGCGTCCGTTACCTTGGTCCCTCCCAGATTGAGATGGGTGAGGCTTTTGAGAGCGGTCAGTTCCTTCACGCCTGCGTCCGTCACCTTCGTTCCACGCAGGTTTAGCTCCTTGAGGTTTTTGAGTGGAGCGAGTTCCTTCATCCCCGCGTCCGTCACGTTGGTGTCGAACAGGGTGAGGTGAGTGAGGTTCGTGAGTGTGGCGATTTCCTTCAGCCCCGCGTCCGTCACTTTGGTGGATTGCAGGTCGAGTTTTGTGAGTTTTGTGAATCTGGCAAGTTCCTTCAAGTTTGCATCCGTCGCATCGGTCAAATACAGGTTCACCTCGATCACCGGTTTGCCTGGAAGGTTCTCATCGCGAGTAACCTTTCCACCCTGTTTCTCGACGAATTTGACGACCTTGTCTTCTGCGTCGTCGGCTCGGGTGAGAGCGGATGAACTCAGAATCAGCCACACCATAAGCCCGCACAGCATCAACCGCGACATGATTGCCCCTCGCATTGCGTGAACGAACGGCCCGTTGTGGTTCCGATGCTACCACACACCGAGTGCGTAGCAGTGTGGTAAACCGAGTGGAGTTGATTCGCGGCTCCACGACTTGGACATGGTGTCGGCGTAACGGGAAACTGGTGCAACGATCGGAGCCAGCGGTTACACGGTCGGCTCCATCTGCTGTGGGTCGAAACGGAACTTGGCCGGAGAGTTCATTCCCGCCAGGGCTTCTTTTGCTCGTAGAGTTTCAGCCGTTCGCGTGCCTTCACGCCGGACTCTTTCTCGAACGCTTTGTCGGCTAGTGCCTTCTTTTGATACTCGACTGCCTTGTCGAAGTCCCCGGTTTCGGCGTGTGCAGCCGCCAGAGCGTCCAGCACAGACGCATCTTTCCCAGCGGTCAACTCGTTCGCCTTCGTGGCCAGTTCTATGGCCCGCTTGCCGTCACGAACCTTGTCGTCCGAACAGGTCGCCAGCAACCGTGACAGATCGGCCATCGCAGCGGCGTATCGAGGATCGAGACACACCGCTTCGTTCAGGTCGTTCCTGGCTTTGCGTGGTTCACCCTTCGCACGCCATGTGGTAGCCCGGTCGTGATACGCGGGTGCGTAGTGCGGTGCCACTCGAGCCGATTCGGTGTAGTCCGCGATCGCCTTGTCGAAGTCGCCCTTCGCGTGCCAGGCCATCGCTCGGTTCCGGAACCCCACCGCGTAGGCCGGGTCGAGCTTCACGGCCTCGGTGTAATCCGCGATCGCCTTGTCGTGGTTCTTGTTTGCCCACCACATCATTCCACGGATGCCGACCAGATCGGCGTCTTTGGGTGCGAGTCGAACGGCTTCTTCAAGATCCTTCAGGGCGAGGTCGGGCTTTCCGGCGTAGCGGTGTGCGACGCCGCGACGACTCCAGGCGAATGCGTCCTTGGGGTCGTCCTTGATACGGCCCGCGAAGTGATCCATCGCGTCCGTGAGGCGAACCCATTCGTTTTTCGAGGTCCATCCTTCCTGACCGGGGTAGTTCACACGGAGGCGGTCGCCGTCCTCGGCCACTACCGTGTAAACGATGTGCCGGACGGGCAACTTGACTGGCTTGCCGTCCTTATCGGTGTCGGTGAGCGACACCCCGGCAGTGCGGGCCAGCACCTTCTGCCCGAGCCAGGAGTCAGCGGTTGGCGCAGAAGTTGCGATCAGAAGGAAAGTGTAAACGAACATGAGGTTGCACGGGTGAAGTGTGTTCGGTTCAGCGTTAGATCGCTGGCAGGCCGATGCCGGTTTTGCCGACCGCCATGAAGTGGCGATTCGCGATTGGGTCAGATTACGCAGGTCGTGCCGATCTGATAAGCCGCGTCTTGGGCTTCGCCGCACCCGGATGTTTGGTTTCGCTGGAACAGAAACAGCCCATGCTTCAGAATCGGCTTCTCAGCGGACTTCTCACGTCGGGGGTGCGGGATGAACGACACGGCACTCCAAGAGCAACCCACGGGACTGGCAGCGCAGCCGCCAGCCACCCGCATGTGGGCCGTCATCCAGAAGTTGTCACAGGCTCGGGATATCTACGCCCGCTCGAAGGAACGCGACACCCGGCTGCACTCCGCCGCGAACATCGCGAAGCTCGTCGATGAACTTCGGGCACTGGCTGATGAGTTGCTGGATGAGCCTCCCAAATCGTGAGCCTTGCTGAGCCTTGCTGAACGATTCCGGTTCGCATCACTGACCGGAGGGCTCCACGAACTCTGACTTTCGGGGAACAAATGTTAGTGCGGCGGAGTTCAGACAGTACCGCAAACCAGTCGGTCGGGGTCCATCGTCGAACACATGTCCAAGGTGCGCGTCGCACCGGCTGCACGCGACCTCCGTCCGCACCTCGAACGCATCCCGATCCTCAAACAACGAGATCGCGTTCTCGTCGGTCGGCATGAGGAAGCTCGGCCAACCAGTGCCTGATTCAAATTTGGAACTCGAATCGAACAGCGGCTGCCCACAACAGACACACCCGTAGACTCCATCGCCCTTCGCATCCCAGAAGGCTCCGCAGAACGCCCGTTCGGTGCCCTGTCGTCGGGTCACCTTGTACGCCTCTGCCGACAGCACGGCTCGCCATTCGGCATCACTCTTTTCGACGCGACCACCGACTGGTGTGCCGATGCGGAGAGGCGACCGAGTCACCGTGGGCTGTGCGAACTGGGTGTAGGCGGCCACGCAGATGAGGCAGGCACCAAGCAGAAGGAAAAGTCGGACGGCGTACTTCATCACGATACCCTCAGCGTATGTGCCGTTCTTGAATACCCTGTGGTGGCCAACGGTTATGGTACATGACCAACACTGACCCGTGGGGATCACATTAGCGTCTTCGCTATCACGCTCGGCCTCGATCGGTTCACCCCCACATGCGTGGGGAACACCACGGTCGACCGGCCCGCGTTGACCGGCTGGACGGTTCACCCCAACATGCGTGGGGAACACGCCAACCCCACGCTTGCGGCGGGCGAGCCAGGCGGTTCACCCCCACATGCGTGGGGAACACGCGATCGCGGCCGACGCAAGGATCGTGTAATACGGTTCACCCCCACATGCGTGGGGAACACGCGTGTCCCGCCGCTGCTCAGCGTCGTGTTGACCGGTTCACCCCCACATGCGTGGGGAACACTGGTGCAGGCATTGTTCACCTCATCTCGGAGTTCGGTTCACCCCCACATGCGTGGGGAACACGGATCGGCTTGACCAGTACCTTGCCCACGACGCCCGGTTCACCCCCACATGCGTGGGGAACACGGAAGTGTTTCCGGGAGAAGACGGGCATCGTTGTCGTCGGTTGGACCAGCCATCGAGACAGCTCGCCCTTCAAACTCGGGGGCTTTCTCCAAGATCAGCACCAACATCGGCCAACACCTCCGCGATGTCAGGCAGGATACGCGACATCAACTTGGCATCTTGGAACGCCTGCCGACATTCCAGACGCACTTTTCGCTCAACACCCTCCTTCTGGGGCGCAACCACCCGGAAGGCGGCAGGTACGGTGACCTCCGTCTTGTACAAGTCGGCCACGTCGTACACGAACGACAGAAGTTTGCCCGTGTGAATGAACCCGAGACCGGCCGTGTACCCGGCAGAAATGATCGCGGTATGGCACAATCCATAAAGGCACGCATTGGCGGAGGACAAAGCCCGATTCACCGGGCTGGCCTCCGACCAGTTTTGCTGATCGTACTTTCGCCCGTCCGGGTGAGCGTCTTTAGTGTCGGTGGGAATCAGGCGGCAAGGGTGCCGTAAGCGTCCCACTGGCATTTCTCGCTGCGGAACAAGGCTCGGAGGTGGCAAACCGCATCCGCGCCCGTTTCACCCCAACGCATCCCACTGCCCTTCATTCTCTGGCCGACCACCTGTTTACAAGCACTCTCCACCGGACCCGAGCCAATCAACCAACCCTTTGATCGGTAACTCGGATAATCCATCCGGTGAACCTGATTTCCGAAATACACCAGCAGCACACGATGGGCTTCCTGAACCGCCGCTCCACGACTCGATACGTCCATCTTCTGCAAATCCGACAGCACCAACTCTCCGCCCTCGTGCTTCAGACGATGACACCACTCACTCGCCACACGCTTCGCTTCGTCTACGTCGGCATGCAGCACCTTGGACCATTCGCTCAGGTACTCTGCCGCGTGGTAGAAGTCCAAGATCACGGTTTCCACTCGTGGGAAGTTCAACCGCAACCAGTCTTCGATCCCCGCACCACCGTCCGAGATTGCCACCCAACGATCGGCCTGATCCATTCCCACCTGGCCACCCTGATTCCGCAACGGTTCACTCAATGCGTTCAACCCTCCCATCAACCCACACACATAACGCACCTGGCCGGGTTTGCCCGCGTTCCGGACCATCCCCACTGCCGCCATCCGACCCGCCGTTGCACTCCCGTTGTCACCTTGCATTCCCACGCCCGTCAGATCTGCCGACACATACGCCGTCGTCCGGCCCTCCTTGTCCTTCGACCACTTCCAAACCTGCTTGTTTCCAAAGGTTTCGCCCTTACTTCGCCCTTACTCAGCCGCTTCCCGACATCTTCCCCAACCCGCTCGGTGGTCCGCTCGACCGTGGACTCGCTCACGCGAAGCCCCGACAACTTGGGCAGGGTCTTGGTCGCCGCTTCGTGAAAACTGCTGAGTGTTCCGGTCAAGGCCACGGACTCGGCGGCGCCCCGACTGAGACAGACGGCGGTGATTCCCAAGGCAGCATCTCGCGGGCAGTGTCCGGCGTGGCAGTGCTTGCAGTGGTAATAAGCCCGGCTGACTCGAACTTTGCCGACAACAGTCAGGACAGACTTGGATCGGTGTCGTTGGAACTTGGCGGCTTCTTGGCAGTGCGAGCAGGTGTTGGAGGAACCTTGGTAGCCCCTTTTTTCCGCCCTTCGAGGGCGGTCTGAACAGCCTTGGCTCCGATGCGGTGGACGATGTCGCGGACGGTGAACTCAGTGGCTCCGAAGGTGTTGGAGTCGTCCTTGGAAGCGAGAAGTTCAGCGAGTTCGCGGATGTCGTCAGCAGCGGTTGCGAGGAGTGCGGTCTGGATTCGTTGGGCTTCGGCTTGCTGCTCGGGTGTGAGTTCGGGGTGTCGGTTTTTGGGTGGTCGTCGTGCCATCGGGCGGCTCCTGCCAGGAGGAATTTCTGACTCACATTCATCCTCCTATCCTCGCAATGAAAAAGCCACCGACTTTTGTGACGCCCACCCGGTTTCGAGCCGGTAAGGAGTTGTGGAGAGATAGTCACACACTGCTGCAGACAGTGTCTGAGAAGACTGAATGGCCACGAGTGCTTTCCTGGATCAACGACCTAAGTACTGAGCACGGTCTGCTTGATCGAAAGGAACTTCAAATTGATGTTGCGGGCATGTGCGCAGATCGGGCGAAAATCTTTTTCTGGCGACATGAATCTCTGCCGCTGCCACTTGCGTACCTCGACGACAACGAGCTTGTTGGGAGGCTGAAGGATGCCTTGAAGTTGGCAGAAGAGGTTGGTCAGGCACTGCGATCAGCCGCTTGGGCGACGGTGGCGAATCGGCTCACCGGCGATTCGGGTATGAATCCCGACAAAGGCCGAGTGAGTGCCCTGCTTGATTCCTTTGCTCCCGAGCGGATGTATTGGTCCCGTCTGGAACTCCCGTACCGCATACTGCTCATCGACCTTGCTGATGCCGAGAAACCTGAAAGCCGTTCGACCGTTATCCAAAACTGGTTCTTCAAGACGTTGCACAAAACCGCGTTGCTGGCTTTCGAGCACTCCATCGGACGAATGGTAGCGGGTCGCGACTTGAAAGCAACGACCATTGGGGCCGCGATGCTGCGAGGATTGCTGCTGAAGATCCAAAAAGCTGACAACATCCCCGACCTCGAACGGAAAGAAGGTGTTGCATGACTGACCACACCAAATGGGCTGCTTTCCTGGTGAAGCGACTCGTCGAGTTGAGCAAGCCGGACAACATCGACCGAGAGACTTTAGCTCACCTTCGTCGAGGCTTGTGCGGTCCCTCTGACTTCACCCTTTCGCGTGTTGGATGGCTCTTCCGTGGTGTCCCCGACGACACTTCGGACCGTGCCCTCGACAGCGCACTCCTCGCTGTCGGTCTCTTTGCCTGGGTGAAGGGGAACTGCCCGCATAGCAGCAACACTAACTTCGGTCGGGCGTTTGGTCACAACCTGAGTGATGACGACAAGAAACAGCGTGAAAAGCGGTTCACCGATCTGCTCGACACGGACATTGAAGACTTGCCGTACAAGCTCCGTCAAGCTGTCACCCTGATCGAAGGAGTACCCATCGACTGGGAGATGTTGATTCACGACCTCATCGGTTGGAGCCACCCGGACCGCTGGGTTCAGAAGAAATGGGCTCGCGGGTTCTGGTCGAACCCCAGGCTCGAACTCGCAGACATTGGTTCAACCACAAACGCCAACTAACCCGTATCTCGCCTTACCCACGGAGAAACCATGCGAATTGAAATCCACGTGTTGCAGAACTTCGCCCCGTCGAATCTGAATCGGGATGACACCGGAAGCCCCAAGGATGCCGAGTTTGGCGGCTATCGGCGAGCGAGGATCAGCAGCCAGTGCCTGAAACGGGCCGTCCGCGAATACTTCAAGACCGAGAAGTTGATCGACCCACCCCATCTGGCGGAACGCACCAAGCGGTTGGCCGAGGAAGTCTCAAAGCGACTGATCAAGAAGGGTCGTCCCGAGGTGGACGCGCTTCGTGCCGCAAAGGCTGGCGTCTTGGCGTTCCTTCCCAAGTCCGAAGACAAGGACGAACACAAAACACCCTACCTCCTCTTTCTGGGCGAGTCCGAGATCAGTCGCTTCGCAGACGAGGTGAACAAGCACTGGGATGTTTTTTCAGCGTTGCCGGGAGAAGCGGCTGAAGCACCGACCGATGCGAAGGTGGCAAAGAAGGCCAAGAAGGGTAAGGGCGACGACGGTCCGAAGGTGCCGGATGGGTTTGCCAAGTCCGTGGAGAAGTTACTCGACGGCGGGAAGGCGTCCGACCTTGCTCTGTTCGGGCGGATGCTGGCGGACCTGCCGGAGAACAACGTCGATGCGGCGTGTCAGGTCGCCCATTGTATCTCCACGAACAAGGTTCATTCCATGGAGATGGACTACTTCACGGCCGTCGACGACCTGAAACCAGATGATGCGGCTGGTGCAGACATGATCGGGACTGTCGAGTTTAACTCAGCGTGCTTCTACCGCTACGCCAACCTCGACATCGGACAACTCAAGATCAACCTCCAAAACGATAACGATTTGACCAGGAAGACCGCTGCCGCGTTCCTCAAGGCGTTCGTCCACGCTATCCCAACTGGAAAGCAGAACACATTCGCCGCACAGAACGATGTGTCGCTCGTCTTTGTCACGGTTCGCACGGGTGGTCCCGTCTCGCTGGCAAATGCTTTCGTGAAGCCAATTTCGCCGAGCGAGAAGACCAGCCTCATCGAGAACTCTATCGCGGCGATGGACGACTTCTACGGTCGCAGCACCAAGATGCCCGGGGAACGCGGCTTGTTGAAGTCCTTCTCGTGCCAGAAGGAGCGAGTGAAGCTCGAACATCTGAAGGACGACGCCGGTTCCGTCGAGAAGGTCATCGACGCCGCACGGAAGTCGCGTTCCCGGGAGGTGCAGCGTGAGCGTACTCCTGCTGCGGCTTGCGGGGCCGATGCAGAGTTGGGGAACTCGCAGCCGCTTCTCGAACCGCGATACCGGCCTGGAACCCTCACGCTCCGGCGTAGTGGGTATGCTTTGTGCCGCACTCGGTCGAGAGCGAGATCAACCCCTCGACGACTTCCGACCTCTGAAGATGGCCGTAAGAGTGGACCGCGAAGGTCGCCTGATGCGGGACTACCACACGGCACAAAACGTCCGCAGGGTGGACACCACGAAATCGCCGCAGGAGACAGTTCTGAGCGAGCGGTTCTATCTTGCCGACGCCGACTTCCTCGTCGGCCTTGAGGGAGAACGGTCATTCCTCGAAACGCTCAAGAAGGCATTGAACACGCTCGTGTGGCAACTGTGCTTGGGGCGGAAGGCATTCGTCCCGTCGCTGCCTGTGTGTGAGGGAATTCACGATGGCGAGTTACTCGAAGTGTTGAAGTCATACCCGTGGCGGATGCGTACTCGGCGGGAACAGCCCGAGAAACCGCTTCGGTGCGTGGTGGAAGTGAATTACGGCGAGGGAGAGCCGCGTCAGGACGTGCCCCTCTCATTCGTGAGCCGAGATCGCAGGTTCGCCGTCCGTCACGTCAAGGATGTCGAACCCATCACACCAATCCAAATCCTTGAACCCGAACAGGAGTGTCCGCCGACCGAAACAGCGACCTTCTGCGCAAAGCTCGGGTCGTGCCTGGCCCACGCCCGGCCAGTGCGGGCAAGTTCGTCGGCGAGAATCTTGGTCCCGGTGTCGCTGTGATGCTTGTTGCCGATGGGGAAGTCGAAACCGCACCCCTCAAGCAGACCTCGGAGTTCTCGCTGACGGTCGTCGCGGAACTGAAAGCAAGGCGTTAGCTTCCCGATGTCGTGGGCTCCAACCCAGAACGCGAACCAGTTACCGACGTCTGCGGGATCGGTGAGACCGAGTTGAGCCGCGACACGCTTCCGCACTGGTTCGCGAACGACGTCACGCCACAGTGCGAACGCGACTTGCCCAACGTCGATTAGGTGGCAAACCACGGGGTGGTATTCAATGGGCCAGGTATTCTGTCCGAGTTTTGCCCACGGCCAAGAGGTACTCTGCTCTGTCATGGGTCCTCCCAGCAATAATTGACTCTCACTTCAGATTCAAATGAATGGGATAATTTAGATCACGTTTGTGTGTCACTTGCAATCTACGTTGCACCAATTCTGTCAATTCCGCAGCACTTCGAGAGCTACTTCGGCTGGAGGACGGCAAAAGGCGATACAGCGATCGGGCATTCATCCCGGTTGAAGCAGCAAGTTCGTCGGCGGACCGAGGCCCGTCCTTCAGGGCATCGGTGATTCCCAACTTGGCAGCGACGTAGATCGCCTGCGTGTGCCAGTACCCACTCGACAGACGAGCCACCTGATCCTGCGGCGAAGATTCGGCCACAAATGGCTCCACACGACCAGGGAAATCGAATGGGGACGATTCTATGCGGGGTGGAACCACTCCACCGGCAGAACAACTGGCTGTATGCCGTGGCAACGGTCGAAGAATTTGAGAAGATCATCCACTGCCAGAGCTTCTGCCATCGCCCGTCTGCGACATCGCGTTGGCTTTCGGCAGTCAAAAGCGAAATGGATTTCGTTTTCCAATCGGGACGTTCTACCAAGAAGCGTATGGTGCGATGCCCACAATCAGGTGAGGTTCGCTGAGTCCGCCTCCCGATGCGGCCTGTTCTCGGCGTGTCTTCAACGGTCTGTTCGCGACATCGTCCCCGAACGGTGAGCGGGGCACTTTGTCGTGCTGTGGCATTCGTCGCCGCATGCGTGAACTGTTAGCCCAGCGGTGCCGGTACTTCCGCGAACTCGACCGTTCAGCAAGACACACGTGTCGACCAAATCCACTTTTTCAGTCATCTTCGAGCCGCGATATATCGCCGGACATCGTGTCTGCATGGACTGCGCCGCTGCGTGGTCGAGGTTACCCGAGACGATGGGTAACAGAAGGATGAATGCCGTGACGACGCTCGATGAATTCGAGAAGATCGACACCCAGGTGGGGCCGTACTTGAAGCAATGCCGTTCCTGGAAGGCAAGCACTCGACACACATCTTGCTGATCGACTTCGGGCCGGACCTCGGCACGAAAAAGTCGCTCGCGATGATGGCTCCCAACTACGCGGCTCACGAACTCGTGGGTAGGCAGGCGCTGTGCGTCGTAAACTTCCCACCTCGGCAGGTCGGCGAGCACCTGTCCGGGGTGCTGACGCTCGGCGTTCCCGATGATCACGGTAACGTCGTCTCGCTGCGATCGGACCAGGATGCGCCGCTCGGGGGAAGGCTTTTATAGCTCACCGAACGCTTCGTCTCATTTGCATTGACGAGAGGCTCTGATTCAATGGAACTGCTGGGCAACGAAAAGGAGTGAAGGTCATGGCGAAGCCAAGAGAACCGTGGGATATCCGTCCGGCCAAGAAGCGAGTCGCCGTTTCGACCTCGCTCAAGACCGAGGTCGAAACGAAAGCCAAGGAGCTGATCGAGGAAGTGCTGAAGCCCAGGCACATTCGACCGCAGCCAAAAGGGCAACTGGGCAACTACATGATCGACATCGGAGCGAAGTGGAACCGGGGTTACTTCTACTTCTTCACGACCTACGCCTGCCCAGGTCCGAACGCTCTCGCCCCCACGTTCGAGGCGATGCTTGCCCGCATGGAACCCCTCGCTGGCGGCACGTTCGCCCTCTACGCCATGCGTTACACGGGCACGGAATGGGTTGGCGTTCTCGACGCTCTTTCCGTGGACGACTGTATTTCTACTGTGTCCCGTCTTGATTCGCTGTAAGCGGTTTTGGTCTAATCCCTTCTGGCTCGAACGCCACACTGGGGGAATCCGTCATGGAACGACGATACGAGACGCGGTTGAAGGAGATG
>Ga0105047_10000169_pt1 | contig 97087 bp, 64 predicted proteins | sample MAT04_FD_78384 | JGI IMG/M metagenome (GOLD analysis project Ga0105047, IMG submission 78384) | Freshwater microbial communities from Lake Fryxell liftoff mats and glacier meltwater in Antarctica - MAT-04 (megahit assembly) | ecosystem: Environmental > Aquatic > Freshwater > Ice > Liftoff... | reverse complement strand
TCCGGGCTTGCACCATCTGGTCGGCGCGGGCTTGATCTTGCCAGGTGTGTTTCTGGTCACAAAGGCTCCTCAAAAGCCGGCAACGATGGCAATTGCGCAGCCGCTTCCAAGCCGCTCCTGAAGTGCTGCAGCATCCGGCTGCTGGCAGCGGCCGGGTCATGCGCTGCGACCGCCTCCATGATGGCGCTGTGCTCGGCCAGTGACTCGTCGATGCGCCCGACCTTGAGCAGGGAGTTGCGCCGGTTGAGTTTCATGACCTTGCGCAGGTCGGTCACCATCTGCATGGCCCAGCGGTTGTTCGCGATCTCGAGCAGGCGCAGATGGAAGCGCTCATTGCATTGCAGGAACCGTTCCCTGTCGGGTTCGGGCAAGGCGGCTGCGGACTCCAGCTCACGGTGCAGCTGTTGCAATGCGTCGATCTGCTGCCGGTTGGCATTTTTCGCCACCTGTGCGGCCGCATCGGATTCGAGCAGACCCAGCAAATGGTAAACCTCGCGCAGATCCTGCTCGGAAACCTCGGTGACGTAGGCGCCGCGGCGGACCTTCATGGTCACTAGGCCTTCGGTCGCCAACACCTTGAGTGCTTCCCGTAGTGGCGTTCGACTGATACCGTAGTCCTTGGCCAGTTTGAGTTCGTCAATCCAGTGGCCAGCGATCAGTTCGCCGCTGAAGATGCGTTGGCGCAATTGCTCCGCCACCTCCTGATAGAGGGCGCGGGGGGCGAGGGATGGTGCTGGCATAGTGGTCAGGTCAGGGTTGAAACTGTCAGCTAGACTCAAGATTCTGAATTTATAATTATAAATGACGATATTGTCCAGAACTACCCGGTCTTTTGGAAGACCGCCTCCCGGAGCCGCGCCATGAGCAGCAAAACCTCTTCATCCCCCGACAAGCCAACAGCAGATGGTCAGCAGCAGTCCGGCGACCGCATGGCGCGATGGACCGCAGCGGCGCAGAAGTCCGCCCCTGGCGGCAACCTGGACGCCTTGAACTGGCACACCCCGGACGGCATCATCGTCAAGCCGCTGTATACCGCAACCGACCTTGAGGGCCTGCCCCACACCGACACCTTGCCCGGCTTTGCCCCCTATGTGCGCGGTCCGCAAGCCACGATGTACGGAGTTCGCCCCTGGACGATCCGGCAGTACGCCGGCTTTTCGACGGCACAGGAATCGAACGCGTTCTACCGCAAGGCGCTGGCTGCAGGCGGGCAGGGCGTGTCGGTGGCCTTCGATCTGGCGACGCACCGGGGTTACGACTCGGATCACCCACGTGTGACCGGCGACGTCGGCAAGGCGGGTGTCGCGATCGACAGTGTCGAGGACATGAAGATACTGTTCGACCAGATCGATCTGGCCAAGGTCAGTGTCTCCATGACCATGAATGGCGCCGTTTTGCCGGTGTTGGCCGGCTACGTGGTGGCGGCTCAGGAGCAGGGCGTGAGCGAGGCGCAACTCAGCGGAACGATCCAGAACGACATCCTCAAGGAGTTCATGGTCCGCAACACCTATATCTATCCGCCCGAACCATCGATGCGCATCATCGGCGACATCCTGCAATACACGGCAGCCCACATGCCGCGCTTCAACTCCATCAGTATCTCGGGCTATCACATGCAGGAGGCCGGGGCCAATCAGGCACTCGAATTGGCCCTCACGCTGGCCGACGGTCAGGAATACGTGAAGACCGCCATCGGCAAGGGCATGAACGTGGACGAGTTCGCCCCGCGCCTGAGTTTCTTCTGGGCCATCGGCATGAATTTCTACCTGGAAGTGGCCAAGATGCGCGCTGCGCGTCTGTTATGGTGCCGCATCATGCAGGGCTTTGGCGCGAACAACCCCAAGAGTCTGATGCTGCGCACCCATTGCCAGACGTCTGGCTGGTCGCTGACCGAGCAGGACCCGTACAACAACATCGTGCGCACCACGATCGAGGCCATGGCTGCGGTGTTTGGCGGCACACAGAGCCTGCACACCAACAGCTTTGACGAGGCGATCGCCTTGCCAACCGATTTTTCCAGCCGCATCGCGCGCAACACGCAGTTGATCATCCAGGAAGAGACGCACATCCCCCACGTGATCGATCCGTGGGCCGGCAGCTACATGATGGAAAAGCTGACCCAGGATATGGCCGACGCGGCATGGAGGATCATCGAGGAAGTCCAGGCCATGGGCGGCATGGTCAAGGCGGTGGACAGCGGCTGGGCCAAACTCAAGATCGAGGCGGCTGCGGCAGAAAAGCAGGCGCGCATCGATTCGGGCCAGGACGTCATCGTCGGCGTCAACAAGTACCGGTTGCAGAGCCATGACCCCATTGAATCGCGCGACATCGACAATGTCGCGGTGCGCGATGAGCAGATCGGTCGCCTGCAGGCCATCCGTGCCAGCCGCGACAGCGCGGCGGTCCAGGCTGCGCTGGCTGCGCTCACCACTGCGGCCAAAGGCAACAGCGGCAACCTGCTGGATCTGGCCATCCAGGCAACGCGCGTGCGCGCCACGGTGGGCGAGATCAGCGACGCGCTGGAGCAGGCGTTCGGCCGCCATCGTGCCGATACGCACAAGGTCAGCGGTGTGTACGCCGCCGCCTACGACAGCGGCGATCAGGCGGGAGATGGCATGAAGCAGTGGGAAGCGATCAAGGCGGACATCGCCCGGTTCGGCGAGCAGCAGGGCAGGCGTCCGCGCGTGATGATTGCCAAACTCGGTCAGGACGGGCACGACCGCGGTGCCAAGGTGGTGGCCACCGCGTTTGCCGACCTGGGTTACGACGTCGACATCGGCCCGCTGTTCCAGACACCCGAGGAATGTGCGCGACAGGCGATCGAGAATGACGTGCATGCGGTGGGCGTTTCCACATTGGCGGCCGGTCACAAGACGCTGGTACCGGCCATCATTGCCGAGCTGCGAAAGCAAGGCGGTGGCGACATCGTGGTGTTTGTGGGTGGCGTGGTGCCTCGGCAGGACTACGATTTCCTGATGCATGCCGGTGTCAAGGGCATCTACGGCCCCGGCACCCCGATCCCCGAGTCCGCGGCCGACGTGTTGCGGCAGATTCGCGCATCGCAGGCGAGCTGAGCAGCGCAGCGCGATCCACCATTGATACTCCCAACGGAAATGACCCTCGAGGATTCGCCTGCGCAGACCCATACGCTTGCGCCGTGGGTGCAGGCCATCACCGGTGACCAGGACATGCCACGGCGCCGCGCGATTGCCAAGGCGATCACCTTGCTCGAATCGACCCGCTCCGATCACCGTGCACAGGCCGATGCCTTCCTCACCGCTTTGCTGCCGCACGCCGGCCGGGCGTTCCGGCTCGGCTTGAGCGGTGTACCCGGCGTAGGCAAGTCGACGCTGATCGAGTCACTGGGTTTGCACCTGATCGCGCTGGGACACCACGTGGCGGTGCTGACGATCGATCCGTCATCGGCGGTGTCCGGCGGCTCGATACTGGGCGACAAGACACGCATGGAGCATCTGTCGGTGCATGCCCATGCCTTTGTCCGGCCCAGCCCGTCGAGCGGGACACTCGGCGGGGTGGCCGAGAAAACCCGCGAATCCATTCTGGTGCTGGAGGCAGCAGGTTATGACGTGGTGATCGTCGAGACAGTCGGGGTGGGGCAAAGCGAGGTCGCGGTGGCCGGCATGACCGACATGTTCGTGTTGATGCAACTGCCCAATGCCGGCGATGAGTTGCAGGCGATCAAAAAAGGTGTGATGGAACTGGCAGATCTGGTGCTGATCAACAAGGCCGATCTGGATCCGGATGCGGCCACGCGGGCCCAGGCGCAGATCACGTCGTCGCTGCGGCTGATGGGCCAGCATGGCGACCCGGCGCATGCACCGCACGACATGCAGCAGTGGACCCCGCGCGTGCTGCAGCTCAGTGCGCTGTCGGGCCAGGGAGTGCAGGCCTTGTGGGAATCTGCAGTTGATTTTCGTGTCCGTCAATCGGCGCTCGGTCGTTGGGACAGCCGGCGCAGGCGTCAGGCCTTGTCGTGGATGTGGGAGCGGATCGAGAGCGGTTTGCGCCAGGCTTTTCGGGATGATGTGGCGGTCAAGGCGCGGCTGGCTGCGGTGTCGGACGAGGTCGCCCAGGGACGTCTGGTGGCGTCCAGCGCGGCGCGCGAATTGCTGGCCCTGTTTGGCGCTCAGCCGTTGCACGGGGACGGAGCACGATGATGTCGCTGACCTCTGTCTTGCGCATCGAGTCGTCCTCGATCTGGCGCAACCAACGTGTCGAGGTGCTGGACCTGCCGGAAGGCCGGATGCTGGTGAAAGGGCAACGTGCCTTGCGCAGCCCATGGCCACACCGGGTGCTCAACATGTTTGCCTGGTTGACAGGTGTGCCCTATCTGAAGGCGGTACCCGTCCACGGGGGGGCGCGCGCGCAGGCCATCGAGATCGGGCGCTTGCGGTCGCTGCGCAAAGCTGGCCTGGCTGTTCCCGAAGTGCACCACGTGGCAGCTGACTATTTCGTCATGTCCTACCTGGGCTCCAATGACCTGGCGCGGGCCTTGCGCGAGCAGGGCTCGGACGCGTTCGACCTGTGGATGGCGGCGATGGCGCATCTGCTGCAGGTGCACGCCGCCGGCCAATACCTGAGCCAGTGTTTTGCGCGCAACATCATCGTGTCCGACACCTTCAGGGGCATGATCGACTTCGAGGATGATCCGCTGGAAGTCATGACACTGGAGCAGGCGCAGGCGCGTGACTGGCTGATTTTTCTGCAGTCGTCGCTGGTCAACCTGGGACTCGATCCCGCACACCTGGATGCTGCACTGCGCTCCGTGCTGGACCAGGAACTGGTGGCCGTACGCGATGTGCTGGCGCACGCCGCGCGTCGGCTGTCCTGGCTGCGCCATTTGCCGACCAATCGCAAGATCTGGGGCAAGGACTTTGTCAGCCTGCAGGCCGTGGGCGCTGCGATGTCCCGGCACCACCTGAACAACAACCGATCTTCTTGATGGAGAACAACGATGCATGAAATTCTGGAACAACTCGAGGCCAAGCGCGAGCAGGCGCGAATGGGCGGTGGCGTCAAGCGCATCGAGGCGCAACACGCCAAGGGAAAGCTGACGGCGCGTGAGCGACTCGAACTGCTGCTCGACGAGGGCACATTCGAAGAGTGGGACATGTTTGTCGAGCACCGCTGCGTCGACTTTGGCATGCAGGACCAGAAGGTCCCCGGCGACGGAGTCGTGACGGGCTACGGCATGATCAACGGCCGACTGGTGTTCGTATACAGCCAGGACTTCACCGTGTTCGGCGGTGCCCTCTCCGAGGCCCATGCCGAAAAGATCTGCAAGGTGATGGACCAGGCGATGAAGGTGGGCGCACCGGTGATCGGCCTGAACGACTCCGGCGGTGCGCGCATCCAGGAAGGTGTGGCCTCGCTTGGAGGTTATGCCGACGTATTCCAGCGCAACGTGATGGCCAGCGGCGTGGTGCCGCAGATCAGCATGATCATGGGTCCGTGCGCGGGTGGCGCGGTCTATTCGCCGGCCATGACCGACTTCATCTTCATGGTCAAGGACAGCTCCTACATGTTTGTCACCGGGCCTGAGGTGGTCAAGACCGTGACGCACGAGGAAGTCACGGCCGAGGAACTCGGCGGTGCCATCAGCCACACCACGCGCAGCGGTGTGGCCGATCTGGCGTTCGAGAATGATGTGCAGGCGCTGCTGATGCTGCGCCGGCTCTATAACTACCTGCCGCTGAACAATCGCGAGAAGGCGCCGGTACGCGACAGCGGCGACCCGCTCGATCGCACGGACTACAGCCTGGATACGCTGATCCCGGACAACCCGAACAAGCCCTACGACATGAAGGAGCTGATCCTCAAGTCGGTCGACGATGGAGACTTCTTCGAACTGCAAAGCGACTACGCGCGCAACATCCTGATCGGTTTCGCCCGCATGGGCGGCCGGACCGTAGGCATCGTCGCCAATCAGCCGCTGGTGCTGGCGGGCTGCCTGGACATCAAGTCGTCTATCAAGGCGGCGCGGTTCGTGCGCTTTTGCGACGCGTTCAACATTCCGGTTGTGACCTTTGTCGACGTGCCCGGCTTCATGCCCGGCACCCGTCAGGAGTTCGGCGGCATCATCAAGCACGGCGCCAAGCTGCTGTATGCCTATGCCGAATGCACCGTGCCCAAAATCACGGTCATCACACGCAAGGCCTACGGCGGCGCCTATGACGTGATGAGTTCCAAGCATTTGCGCGGTGACGTCAACTTTGCCTGGCCAAATGCGGAGATTGCCGTCATGGGCGCCAAAGGCGCGGTGGAAATCATCTTTCGCCAGGACAAAGGCGACTCCGAGAAGATCGCAGCCAGGGAGGCCGAATACAAGGCCCGTTTCGCCAACCCGTTTGTCGCCGGTGCGCGAGGCTTCATCGACGACGTGATCATGCCGCACGAAACCCGCAAGCGTATCTGCCGCTCGCTGGTGATGCTCAAGGACAAGAAGGTCGAGAACCCGTGGCGCAAGCACGGCAACATTCCGCTTTGAGGAGACAACAAGATGTTTGACAAGATTTTGGTTGCCAACCGGGGAGAGATCGCCTGCCGCGTCATTAAAACCGCGCGCAAGATGGGCATCAAGACGGTGGCGGTGTACTCCGACGCCGATCGCGAAGCCCGCCATGTGGCACTGGCAGATGAAGCCGTGCACATCGGCGCGGCGCCGAGCCGCGAGAGTTATCTGCTGGCGGACCGCATCATCGCAGCGTGCAAGCAGACCGGTGCGCAGGCGGTACATCCGGGTTACGGGTTCCTCAGCGAGAATGCCGCGTTTGCCAAACGGGTCGAGGAAGAAGGCATCACCTTCATCGGCCCCAAGCACTATTCGATCTCCGCCATGGGCGACAAGATCGAGTCGAAACGGCTGGCCGGGGCAGCCGGCGTGAATTGCATTCCTGGCGTCAACGATGCCATTGACGATGCCGACAAGGCAGTCGAGATCGCACGCTCCATTGGTTACCCGGTGATGATCAAGGCCAGCGCTGGCGGTGGCGGCAAGGGCTTGCGCGTCGCGATCGACGACAAGGAAGCGTTCGAGGGCTTCACCAGCTGCCGTAATGAGGCACGCAACAGCTTTGGCGACGACCGGGTCTTCATCGAAAAATTTGTCGAGGAGCCACGCCATATCGAGATCCAGCTGGTGGGCGACGCCCATGGCAATGTGATCTACCTGAACGAGCGCGAATGTTCGATTCAGCGGCGTCACCAAAAAGTGATCGAGGAGGCGCCCAGCCCCTTCATCAGTGACACCACGCGCAAGGCCATGGGCGAGCAGGCCGTGGCGCTGGCCAAGGCGGTCAAGTACGAGAGCGCGGGCACGGTGGAGTTTGTCGTTGGCAAGGACGAGACTTTCTATTTCCTGGAGATGAACACGCGGCTGCAGGTCGAGCACCCGGTGACCGAGTGCATTACCGGGCTGGATCTGGTCGAGTTGATGATTCGCGTCGCAGCGGGCGAAAAGCTGCCGCTGACACAGGCCGACGTCAAGCGCGACGGTTGGGCGATCGAATGCCGTATCAACGCCGAGGACCCATTTCGCAACTTTCTGCCCAGCACCGGCCGCCTGGTGCGCTTTGCCCCGCCAGACGAGACGATGTTCGCGGCAGATACCCGCCAATGGCACGGTGTGCGCGTTGACACCGGTGTGCAGGAGGGTGGCGAGATTCCGATGTTCTACGACTCGATGATTGCCAAGCTCATCGTGCACGGACGGGACCGGCTGGAGGCGATAGCCAAGATGCGTGCGGCGCTCGACAGCTTCGTGATCCGCGGCGTCGGCAGCAACATCCCGTTCCAGGCAGCGTTGCTGGCCCATCCCGATTTCGTTTCGGGTCAGTTCAACACCGGCTTCATCGCGGCGAACTATGCACAGGGATTTCGCGCCGAAGACGTCGCGCACGCCGATCCGGATTTCCTGATTGCGTTGGCCGCCTTTGTTCGGCGCAAGTCGCGCGAACGTGCGGCCGTGTTGTCGGGCCAGTTGCCGGGTTATGGCGTCAAGGTCGGCCATGACTACAGCGTCATCACACTCGACGCGGCCGGTGCGCACCGCCATACCCGGGTCCATGTGGACGAGGTGATCGGTCAGATCGGATCAGCCGTCATCACGCTGGACGGCAAACGCCACGAGATCACCAGCCATTCGCGCCTGAACGACATCTGCATCCGCGGCGAATGCAACGGCCAACCGTTTACCGCACAGATCGAGCGCGGCACGCCGCGCAATCCGCTGGCCCTGGTGGTGCAGCATGGCGGCACCCGCATTGAAGCGATGGTGGTGTCGCCCCGCATGGCCGAGCTTTATCTGCTGATGCCATTCAAGGCGCCGCCGGACATGAGCAAATATGTGCTCTCGCCGATGCCTGGCCTGCTGGTCGACATCGCGGTGCAGGTCGGCCAGGCAGTGCAGGCCGGCGAGCGGGTCGCGGTGATCGAGGCGATGAAGATGGAAAACGTGCTCTTCGCCACCGCCGACGGCGTCGTTGGCAAGGTGCTGGCGACCAAGGGTGACAACCTGACGGTGGATCAGCCGATCATCGAATTCAACTGATCGCCGGCAAGCTATTGCCCGACGGGAGACACCATGCAGCGCCCTTTCAAGGTTCTCGGCATCCAGCAGATCGCCATTGGCGGCCCCGACAAACAGCGACTGCGTCGGCTGTGGGTCGACATGCTGGGCCTGGAGGTCACTGGTAACTTCACCAGCGAACGCGAAAACGTGGACGAGGACATCTGCACAATGGGCGCGGGTCCGTTCAAGGTTGAGGTCGACCTGATGCAGCCCATCGATCCAGCGAAGAAGCCGGCAGTGCACACGACGCCGCTCAACCACGTCGGGTTGTGGATCGACGACCTGCCTGCCGCCGTAAACTGGCTGCAGGGCCAGGGTGTGCGCTTGGCGCCTGGTGGCATCCGCAAAGGGGCTGCCGGTTTCGACATTTGCTTCCTGCATCCCAAAGCCAGCGAGGAGTTTCCGATTGCAGGTGAAGGCGTGCTGGTGGAACTGGTGCAGGCGCCCATCGAAGTCATTCAGGCTTTCGCTGCTTTGGCGCAACAGTAAGCCCAAAAGTCACTCCGAGTCATACCAATAGCGGGCAAATTGCCTGCTATACATGTCTTCCGGGCGCACAATCGTCTGCAAAGTTACATGGCGGTTACCAAGCCACTCGGGAGACCATTTTTGCATCCTACTGACACCGGCAATCCGGCCTATTTCCACAAGGTCGTCGATTGTCAGCTGGCCTGTCCAGCCCACACCCCTGTTCCCGAATACATACGATTGATCGCCCAGGGGCGTTACACGGACGCCTACATGGTCAATTGGGCGTCCAACGTCTTTCCCGGCATCCTGGGCCGGACCTGCGACAGGCCTTGCGAGCCGGCGTGTCGCCGCAGCAGGGTGGAAACCAATGGCGGAGCGCCGCCCGAGCCTGTCGCGATCTGTCGGCTGAAGCGGGTTGCGGCAGATCACAAGGGTGAGATTGCAGCACACCTGCCCGCGATCGCGCCATCAAACGGCAAGCGCATCGTCTGCATCGGCGCCGGTCCCGCCTCGCTGACCGTGGCACGCGACCTGTTGCCCCTGGGATATGCGGTGACGGTGTTTGACGGTGAGCAAAAGGCCGGAGGCTTCATCCGCAGCCAGATTCCGCGCTTCAGGCTGCCCGACACGGTCATCGACGAGGAAACCGGCACCATCCTGGACATGGGCGTCGACTTTCGAAGTGGTCACAAAATTGAGTCGATGACGGCGCTGCTGGCAGATGGCTTTGATGCGATTTTTGTCGGCTGTGGTGCGCCACGCGGACGCGACCTCGATTTGCCCGGGCGCCAGCACATCCGCGAGAACATCCATATCGGCATCGACTGGCTGGCATCGGTGTCATTTGGCCACATCACCAGCATCGGCCGGCGCGTCATCGTGCTGGGCGGTGGCAACACGGCGATGGACTGCTGCCGCTCATCGCGCCGGCTGGGCGGCACCGATGTGAAGGTGGTGGTGCGCAGCGGTTTCGACGAGATGAAGGCGTCGCCCTGGGAAAAGGAAGACGCGCAGCACGAGGGCATCCCGATCATCAATTGCCATGTTCCCAAATCGTTCGAACATGTCGACGGCAAGCTCACCGGCATGAGGTTCGAGATGGTCAAGTCAATCTGTGACGCCAACGGCCGGCGCAGCCTGATTCCGACCGGCGACCCGGATGTACTCATCGAATGCGACGCTGTGCTGATTGCGGTAGGCCAGGAGAACGCTTTTCCCTGGATCGAGGCCGACTGCGGCATAACGTTCGACCAGTGGGGCCTGCCGGTGCTGGACAAGGAGAGCTTTCAGTCCAGCCTGACCCATGTGTTTTTTGGCGGTGATTCGGCTTTTGGGCCGAAAAACATCATCACGGCGGTGGCTCACGGCCATGAGGCCGCGGTGTCCATCGACCGCTTGCTAAACGGTGAGTCGGTGACCCAACGCCCGCCGCCGCACACCAACCTGGTGTCGCAGAAAATGGGCATTCACGAGTGGAGCTTCGACAACGACGTGTCCCCCGCTCACCGCTTCAAGGTACCCTGGGCCAAGGCAGAGCAGGCACTGGCCAGCATCCGGGTCGAGGTCGAACTGGGATTCGATGCCGCCACCGCCTTCAAAGAGGCGGGGCGCTGCCTGAACTGCGACGTGCAGACGGTGTTCAACAAGGACACCTGCATCGAGTGCGATGCCTGTGTCGACATCTGCCCGATGGACTGCATCACATTCACCGGTAATGGCGACGAGGATGATCTGCGCCAGCGGCTCAAGGCGCCGGCGCTGAACCTGACACAGGATCTATATGTGTCAGGCGAACTCAAGACAGGCCGGGTGATGGTCAAGGACGAGGACGTCTGTCTGCACTGCGGGCTGTGCGCCGAACGTTGCCCGACCGGTGCCTGGGACATGCAGAAATTCCTGCTCAGCACGACACAGGCGGGCCCGTCCTGCCGCGATCCGCAAACACAGACTGCCGCGCTGGAGGCCGCATGAACCGCATCGAGGGTGTCAACAACTTTGTCATCAAGTTCGCCAACGTCAACGGCTCGGGATCGGCTTCAGCCAACGAGCTGTTCGCCAAGGCCATTCTGCGCATGGGCGTTCCGGTGAGCCCGCGCAACATCTTTCCGAGCAACATCCAAGGCCTTCCGACCTGGTACGAGGCGCGCGTGTCGGAGCAGGGCTATCAGGGACGGCGTGGCGGCATCGACATGATGGTGGCCATGAACCCGCAGACCTGGGACGCCGACGTGGCTGAGATCGCGCCGGGGGGTTATTTGTTCTACGACAGCACGCGGCCGATGCCGGAGTCGAAGTTCCGCTCCGACATCCAGGTGCTGGGCATGCCGCTGACCGAGATCTGCAACGCGGTCTACTCCGAGCCGCGCCAGCGCCAGCTGTTCAAGAACATCGTATACGTCGGTGCACTGTCGGTGTTGCTGGAAATCGAACCCGACGTGATCGAACAGCTTTTCTCGGAGCAGTACAAGGGCAAGGAGAAGCTGCTCACCGCCAATGTACAGGCGCTGCACCTGGGGCGCGATTTTGCACGCGAGCACCTGCCGTCGCCATTGGGTATCCGTGTGCAGCGGCGCAACAAGGTGGGCGAGCGCATCTTTGTCGATGGCAACAGTGCGGTCGCACTGGGCTGTGTGTATGGCGGTGCGACCGTGGCGGCCTGGTACCCGATCACGCCTTCATCCTCTGTGGCCGAGGCCTTTTTGCACTACTGCGCCAAGTTCCGGGTCGATGCCGCCACCGGGCTGAACAATTTCGCCGTGGTGCAGGCTGAGGATGAGATTGCGTCCATCGGCATGGTGGTGGGCGCCGGTTGGAACGGCGCGCGCGCCTTCACGGCGACGTCGGGGCCGGGCGTGTCACTGATGACCGAGTTCATCGGCCTGGCTTATTTCGCCGAGATTCCGATCACCATCATCAATGTGCAGCGTGGCGGCCCGTCCACCGGCATGCCGACCCGCACCCAGCAGGCCGATCTGATCGCATGTGCCTACGCCTCGCATGGGGACACCAAGCATGTGCTGCTGTTCCCGCAGGACCCGCATGAGTGCTTCTCTCATGGCGCGGCGGCGCTCGACCTGGCCGACCGGCTGCAGACCCCGGTGTTCGTGATGACCGACCTGGACATCGGCATGAATCAGCGCCTTTGTGACCCGCTGGTGTGGGAGGAGGGCAGGGACTATGACCGCGGCAAGGTCATGACCGCGCAGGAACTCGAAGCGGGCAAGGATTTTGGCCGCTACAAGGATGTCGATGGCGACGGCATCGGCTGGCGCACGCTTCCGGGTACCCATCCGACCAAGGGTAGCTATTTCACACGTGGCACCACGCGGGACCCTTATGCGCGTTACTCGGAGCGCGGACCGGACTACACCTACAACGTCGAGCGACTGCTGACCAAGTTCAAGACGGCAGCCAGACTGGTGCCCCAACCGGTGGTGCGGGCCGCCAAGCGCAAAAGTCGTCTGGGTGTGATATTTTTTGGCTCCACCAGCCCGGCCATGCACGAGGCGCTCGACGTGATGACAGAGCAGGGTGTCCACCTCGACGCGATGCGCCTGTGTGCCTTTCCTTTCCCGGACAGCGTAGCCGAGTTCATCGCCGCCCATAAACTGGTGTACGTGGTCGAGCAAAACCGCGATGCGCAAATGCGCCAGTTGCTGGTCAACGAACTGGGTGTCGATCCAGCTCGGCTGGTGCCGGTGCTGCACTTCGACGGCACGCCGATCACCGCACGTTTCATCACCCGGCGCATTTCCGACCATGCGCAGCAAGCGCTGGTGGCCAGGCCCAAGCGTCCTGCCACCGCGCGCGCGGCGTCGACGGCAGCGGAGGCCGCATGACCTTCATCACCAAACCCCGGCTGCACCATCCGTCACTGAGTCATAACAAGGTTGGTTATACCCGGCGCGACTACGAGGGCAAGGTGTCGACCTTGTGTGCCGGATGCGGCCATGACTCGATCTCGGCGGCCATCGTGCAAGCATGCTGGGAACTGGATATCGAACCGCACCGGGTAGCCAAGTTGTCCGGTATCGGCTGCAGCTCGAAAACACCGGACTACTTTCTGGGCGCGTCCCACGGGTTCAACACCGTGCACGGGCGAATGCCGTCGGTACTGACCGGTGCCAACATGGCGAACAGGGATTTGCTGTATCTGGGTGTGTCGGGTGACGGCGATTCAGCGTCCATCGGTCTGGGCCAGTTCGCGCACAGCCTGCGGCGCGGCGTGCGCATGGTCTATATCGTGGAGAACAACGGCGTGTACGGCCTCACAAAGGGTCAGTTTTCAGCCACCGCCGACAGCGGCTCACGCAGCAAGAAGGGCGTAGTCAATTTCGATACGCCGATCGATCTGGTGGCGATGGCCTTGCAACTGGGGGCGACCTATGTGGCGCGCAGCTTCTCCGGCGACAAGGCGCAGCTGGTGCCGATCATCAAGGGGGCCATCGGCCATGGCGGAGCGGCCTTCATTGACGTGGTCAGCCCTTGCGTGGCGTTCAACAACCACGCGGGCAGCACCAAGAGTTATGACTATGTGCGCGAGCACAATCAGGCGGTCAGCCGAATCGACTTCATCGCGCTTGACGGATTGCCAGACGTGGCTCAGGAAGCCACCGTGCCGGGCTCCGTGATCGAAGTGCCGCAAGCCGATGGCAGCGTGATGCGCCTGCGCCGGCTGCACAATGGTTACGACCCGACCGACAGGCTGGCGGCGATGAACCATGTGCAAACCCACCAGGCCAAGGGAGAGGTTGTGACCGGTTTGTTGTACGTAGACAAAGACGCGCAGGACCTGCATGCCGCCATGCGCACCAGTGCGCAGCCGCTCAACAGCCTGGGTGCCGACCGACTTTGCCCTGGTGTCACGGTTCTGGACAAGCTGAACCAGACCTTGCGCTGAATTCAGAAGACAGTCAGCGCGCGCGCAATGCTCTGGCACGGGCCTGTGCTGCGGCCACGATGGCTTGTTTGGAGGAGCTTGACGCGGCAGTACGCGCAGGCGCTGCCGGAGCAAGCTCGGCGCTTACGTCAGCCAGTGGGGAAGGCTGCGGCCCTGAGTGGCCCTCGTCCTCGGATCCCTGGGTGCGCCTTCCCAGTAGCGCGGCATATCGCGCACGCGCCTGCTGCGCCTTTGCAGCAGACCATGCATCCCAGCCAGTGGCATCGCCACTGGCGTTCTCCAGCGAGATGCAGTCGACCGGACACACCGGGAGGCACAACGCGCAGCCTGTGCAATAGGGCTCGATCACCGTGTGCATCATCTTGTTGCTACCGACGATAGCGTCAGTCGGGCAGACCTTGATGCACAGGGTGCAACCAATGCACCAGTTTTCGTCGATCACGGCCAGGCTTCGCGGCGCTTCGACTCCGTTGTCAGGGTTCAGTGGCAGGATTGCCCGCCCGGTGATGGCCGCGAGTCGGGCAATACCTTGGGCACCGCCGGGCGGACATTGATTGATGGGTGCGCCATCCGCTGCAATGGCCGCGGCGTAGGCTTTGCAATCGGGATACCCGCAACGAGCGCACTGGGTCTGCGGCAACGCGTCCAGCACACGCGTTGCCAACGATGCCATAACCCTACGCGCCCTTGGCAGCAGTCTTGCGGGCCGTTCTGCGCGCCTTGGCCGCACCGGACGACGCAGTCGACGGCTTTGCGGCTATATTGGCTACTGCTTTAGTACGGCGTTTGGGCGCTGCGCGGCGCGCGGTGGCGGCTGCATCGGCTTCGACTACCGCTCGTGTGGCCACCGGCAACTGCCTGATCGCAGCTTTACCCGCAGCGGCTGCGACATTCTGCTTGGATGGTTGGTGTTTCAGAATGAAGGCTTTGACCTGCGGATACACCATATCGCGCCAGCGCCGGCCAGAGAAAATACCGTAGTGCCCCGCACCCTTGACCTCATAGTGCTCTTGCAGGGACTCCGGAACACCACTGCAGATCTCATGCACAGCATGGGTCTGGCCAGAGCCGGAGATATCGTCGAGTTCACCTTCAATCGAAAACAAGGCGGTGCTCTGGATGTCCTGCGGGCGCACTCGCTCGATCTCGCCGCTGGGCGAACGCACGTCCCAGGTACCGCGGACCAGACTGAAGTCCTGAAAAACGACCCGGATCGTATCCAGATAGAAGTCGGCGTCCATGTCCAGCACGGCGTTGTATTCGTCGTAGAACTTGCGGTGCGCCTCAGTGCTGGCGTCGTCACCCTTGATCAGGTCCTTGAAATAGTCGTAGTGGCTTTGCGCATGGTTGTCCGGATTCATCGCGATGAATCCGGAATGCTGCAAAAAGCCTGGATAGACCCGGCGGCCGGCACCTGCAAAATTGCTCGGCACACGGTAGATCACGTTGCTTTCGAACCAGTTGTGGCTCTTGTTCACCGCCAGATCATTGACCGATGTCGGCGATCTGCGCGCATCGATCGGTCCACCCATCATGGTCATGCTCAGCGGCGTTTTTTCGCCGCGGCTTGCCATCAGCGACACCGCCGCCAGCACCGGGACTGTAGGTTGACACACGCTCATCACATGGCAGTTGCCATAGATGCCTTGCACATGACGGATAAACTCCTGGATGTAATTGACATAGTCATCCAGGTGAAACTCACCGTCTGACAGTGGTACGTTGCGCGCGTTCTGCCAGTCGGTGATGTAGACCTTGTGGTCACGCAACATGGTTTGCACCGTGTCCCGCAGCAAAGTGGAATGGTGGCCAGACAAGGGCGCCACAACCAACACAGCGGGTTGCCCCTTGAGCGCATCGAGGGTCGCGAGGTCGTCACTGAAACGCTTGAAGCGGCGCAACTCACAAAACGGACGACTCACCTCGACCCGTTCGTGGATCGCAACGGCAACGCCATTGACGTCTACCGTACGTATGCCGAACTCCGGCCGCTCGTAGTCGCGCAGCAGGCGATGCATCAGGTCGAACATGGCCGACGTGCGCTGAGAGAAGGGCACCTGACCCATCGTCGACAAGGGGTTGGAGTACACCTTGGATGCGACCTTGGCAAGGTCGGAAAACGGCTCCATCATGGAGCGTTGGGCTTCATACAGTTGGTACAACATGTAGGCGTGGCTTTCTTTGTAATTGCTGCAGTGCAATATAACAGCACTTTGGCGAAACCGTTGGAGTGCAGCCCCCAGGGGAACATCTGGACAAGGCCCGGTCGACAGTCAATGCTCTAAACTCGCACGACCGACAAATGGGAATATCCACCGCATGAGTGTTCAGACGACCGTCGTGTTTGCAGACCTGATGGGAAGCACTGCGTTCTTCGAGACCATCGGCAGCGCCCGCGGATCGCGCATTGTCACTCAAATGACACAGTGGATATCTGCAGTCTGTGTGGCCCATCGTGGTCAGGTCATCAAGACACTGGGCGATGGCGTCCTGGCGGTTTTCACGCATGCGCCTGACGCCATCGATGCCGTTGTGGAGATGCAACGTGACCACCAGAAGCGCTTGCTGGCTTCATCCGCTGGAAGCCGAATGCCCATACGGATCGGCGTGGCTCGCGGAGAAGTCGATTTCATAGATGACGATTGTTATGGCGACGCGGTGAACGTGGCCTCGCGCCTGAGTGATCTGTCGGGGCCGCACCAGATCTGGGCCAATGAACAGTCACTGGAGCAAGCCGCCGAAGTCGACGGGGTCCGCTTCCGGCCTCTCGGCACCATCCCCATCCGGGGCAGGGCAGAGCCGTGCCAGGCGTTCCAGGTTGAATGGCATGAGAATCTGAACAGTGACCTGATGACCATGCGGGCCACGATGAATTCTCAACAGGACCACTTGGAGGAACTGGTGCTGGGTCGCGATATTGATCTGGTCTGGGTCGATGTGCAGCGCAAGTTCCACTCGTCGCAGTTGCCGATCCACATAGGCCGGGTCAGCCAGGCCGAGTTCGTCGTCAACGATCCCCGCGTGTCGCGCTCCCATGCCCGCATCCATTGGCGCAACGGCAGCATTCTGCTGGCCGATGTCAGCACCTACGGCACCTGGGTGCGATTTGCCGGCGGCGGCTCTGACCTGTTGCTGCGCCGTGAAGAGTGTGTGCTGCACGGTAGCGGTGAGATCGCACTCGGCGCGTCGTTCAGCGATATGACTGTACCGACTGTGCGGTTCGCCATCACTTGAAGCCTGTCTGACCCTTGTCCAAGCACGTGCCTACGTTTGTTAACATAATGCACATCGTATCAATCGTACCAGGAGGCGCCAACACTCCAGCGACCGGAAACTACCACTTGCCCTTGGGTTGTTTTGCGCGCACGAATGCGGCGATGATTTCCGCCGCCTCAGCCCGATTCGCGCGCTGGGCGAAGTCGATAGCCGTCAGGTCTTGCCGATTCTTCAGAAATGGATCTGCGCCGGCCTCCAGCAGGAGCTTCACGGCCGAGGGTGTGCCGTAAAAGGCGGCCATCATCAAGGGCGTTGTGCCGTTGGGTGATGCGGCATCGATATAGGCGCTCTTGTCCAGCAGCAGGCGCAATACATCCAGATGGCCCCGCGTCGCCGCATAGTGCAGAGCGGTCCAGCCCGTCTTGTTGACATCGGCGTCTCGCTCGATCAGGCCCTTGACGATGTCCGTTTGCCCGCCCAGTGCGGCCAGCATCAGCGGGCTTTCGTCTACCTTGTTGCGCGCCTCGATTTCGACCTTTTCCCAGCTCAGCAGAACTTGAACGGCTTTGGCGGAGCTATCCCTGATCGCCACATGCAGTGCGTGATCACCCTGGGGATCACGCACGTTGCCATCGAATCCGCGCTTCAGCAGCGCACGGATGGCCGGCGCATCATCACTTTTCACGGCCGAGAAGTAGTCTTCGTAAGACCCGGCGAAAGATGATGAAAAATGATTAAATACAAATAGATAAACAACAATATTAAAGTATTTTCGACAGAATTTACTTGAGGAATATTTGCTTGCAAAGCTTGCGTTCATGGCATGACTCCATCAAAGAGTGTCTCGAAATTTCGGCTGGTGACCCGGGCAATCTTTTCGACCGCGCAACCTCTTATGTCGGCGATCTGCTTTGCGACAAAGGGCACATAGGACGGATTGTTCGTCTTGCCCCGGTACGGGACCGGCGCCAGGTAGGGGCTGTCGGTTTCGATCAACAGACGGTCCAACGGCACAAATGCAGCGACATCGCGCAGGTCCTGTGCGTTCTTGAAGGTCAGGATGCCAGAGAAAGAAATATGAAATCCCAAGTCAAGTGCCGCCCGAGCCACTTCCCGGGACTCGGTGAAACAGTGGAAGACGCCTCTCGCCTGCGCTGCCCCGGGGGATGACGCGCCCTCTTCCCGCAATATCGCCATCGTGTCTTCAGACGCACTGCGGGTATGGATCACCAGCGGCATGTCCAGTTTGCGAGCGGCCCGAATATGCACACGGTAGCGCTCGCGTTGCCACTCCATGTCGGCCACGGAGCGACCATTCAAACGATAGTAGTCCAGGCCCGTCTCGCCTATGCCCACGACCCTGGGCAGTTGCCCACGTTCCAGCAAGTCGTCAAGGGTCGGTTCACGCACATCCTCATTGTCCGGGTGCACGCCGACAGTGGCCCAGAAGTTGTCATGTGATGTGGCCAGCGCGTGCACCTGACCAAATTCCTCCAGCGTGGTGCAAATGCACAGGGCGCGATCAACCCGAGCCAACGCCATGGCCTCGCGGATGGCCGGCAGGTTCTGGGCCAATTCTGGAAATGAGAGGTGGCAATGCGAGTCAGTGAACATCTGGGGTGGTTCCGGAGCCGGAAGATCGGGTGTGCGACCACTGCGATGACGCAGGTGACCGGCCCTGGCCGCAGCATGCGCGGCGGTTACTAAGTTTCCGTCAAATCGTCTGGGTCGGACGATCCGATCCCAGCGCCGCACCCAGAATTTCTTCGATCTTGATTCTCAGCAGCTTCGATTTTTCGTCGCGCGGAAACTGGATGCCAACACCTTGTGTGCGGCTACCGGCGGCCTTGGCCGGCGTGACCCAGGCCACCTTGCCTGCCACCGGATACCGCTGCGGATCGTCCGGCAACGACAGCAGCACATAGATATCGTCGCCCAGCTTGTATTCGCGCGCCGTGGGAATGAAGATTCCCCCCTCGACGAACAGCGGAATATAAGCCGCATACAGCGCCGCTTTCTCCTTGATCGCCAACTGAATGACACTGGGACGGGGCGAGGTGGACGATGTACTCATGCGTGAATGCTCAATTTCCTGAGTTTAGGGCGATTTTCGCCTGACTGAGCAAAGCCTCGACCATCAGCCCCGGATTGAAGGGGTGCTCCATTGTCCGGGTGGCTTTCGAAAGGTCCCGCCCCCATTGGCTCAGGACAGCGAAGCGTCCACCAGAAGGAAGGTCGCGGGACTCGAAAAATCGCGGCGCAGCTCCTTGCTGCATCAACTGCAGGTCGTGGCACAACTTGTGCAGCATGCCTACCACCTGCACCGGTGACATGCCCTGCATCGGACCGGCATCGCCACGTTCGACGGCTTTCGGCAATTGCGACCACCACAGCGCGTCATGTCCGCTGGCAGCCAGCGCCAGCGCATCGTCTGGGCGCCCGCCTGCGGCTCGCAACCAGGTCGCTGCGTGTTCGGTGGTCACGCCTTGCGCCGAGAACCAGGGCATCACTTCCGATGGCAACGGCCAGGCCATGGCGTGTGCCTGACATCGACTGCGGATGGTCGGCAGCAGCAACTGTGCCGCTTCACTGGCCAGCACGAAGCGCACGTCACCTGGCGGCTCCTCCAGCGTCTTGAGCAAGGCGTTGGCAGTGACCGGGTTCATGCGTTCGGCTGGAAACACAAGCACCGCTTTGCCGCGGCCGCCAGCGCTGGTGCGCTGGGCAAATTCGATTGCATCGCGCATGGCGTCAACGCGGATTTCCTTGCTGGGCTTGCGCTTCTTGTCATCGATGTCCGCCTGCGCCTTTTCGCTCAGTGGCCACTGCCGTTCGAGCATCGCCGTCTCAGGCATCAGCATGCAGAGGTCGGCATGGGTGCGCACATCGATCGCATGGCAACTGTGGCAATGACCGCAGGCACTGTCTGGCGACGGGTTCTCACAAAGCCATGCACGCGCCATTTCGAGTGCCAGTGTGTATTGACCCAGGCCAGACGGCCCCTGCAACAGCCAGGCATGACCCCGCTGCGACAACAAGCTGTGCAACTGGCGTGCGATCCATGGCGCCAATGAAGCGTTATCGCTCATGCCAGCCATCCCTTTGAGCGCACGGCGTCCGACACCTGTTGCCAGACTGCATCGCGCGGCGCACCGGCATCGATTTGCGCGAAACGCTGTGGCGCAGTCTGTGCACGGTCTGCATAGGCCTTGCGCACACGGGCAAAAAAATCCTCGCCCCGCGCCTCGAAACGGTCAGGAGCGCGCGCTTGCGCCAAACGGCGCGCAGCCTCAGCCGGCGTTAGATCAAACCACAGGGTCAGATCGGGCTGCAGCACGGCAAACGCATCGTCTTTGCCTTCGGCCGCGCCCTTGTCACCCTGCACCCAGTCTTCCAGTTGCGCCAATACGGCCCCTGAAAGGCCTTGACCGCCGCCCTGGTAGGCAAAGCTCGAATCGCTGAAGCGGTCACACAAGACGACTTCGCCCCGTGCCAATGCCGGTCGGATCACCTGGCAGACATGGTCGCGCCGGGCTGCAAATACCAACAGGGCCTCGGTCAACCCGTCCATCGGCGCGTTCAGCACCAGGTCGCGCAACTGCTCGGCCAAGGGCGTGCCACCAGGTTCACGTGTCACCGTCACCACCCTGCCCTGCGCCTGGAACCCTTCGGTAAGCGCCTGCATATGGCTGGATTTCCCTGCGCCATCGATCCCCTCGAACGTGATGAATACGCTGTCCATGCCCCTGCTCTCACTGCTTGCGCTGGAACTTGTTGACCGCACGGTTGTGGTCGTCAAGGTTGGCACTGAATTCGCTTGTTCCGTCGCCGCGGGCAACGAAGTACAGTGCCTTGGTGGGCGCCGGCGCCACAGCCGCCAACAATGAATCACGACCTGGCATCGCGATCGGCGTGGGCGGCAGACCACTGCGGGTGTAGGTGTTCCAGGGGGTATCTGTCTGCAAGTCCGTTTTGCGCAGATTGCCGTCAAACCGTTCACCCAATCCGTAGATCACTGTGGGGTCTGTCTGCAGCATCATGCCCACCCGCAGACGATTACTGAAAACGCCGGCAATGAGGGGCCTGTCCGAGCCTCGGCCGGTTTCCTTTTCGACAATGCTGGCCAACACCAGCGCCTGCTCCGGCGTCTGCAGCGGGCTGTCGCTCGCGCGGTGTTGCCATGCGGCCTGCAGATGCCGGTCCATCGTGCGCATCGCCAGCGCCAGGAGCTTGAGGTCGCTCGAGCCTTTCGCATAGCTGTAGGTATCCGGAAAAAAGCGCCCCTCCGGGTGCTGCTTCGGTCGGCCGAGTTGCTCCATGATGGCCTGGTCCGGCAACCCGTTGGTTTCCTGGCGCAACTGGGGTGCATTGGCCAGGGCCTCGCGCAATTGACGGAAATTCCAGCCCTCGACCAGGGTCAGGGAACGCAGCGATTCCTCGCCCCGTACCAATTTGCGCAGCAGGCTCCGCGGCGTGGTGCCCTGCTCGATTTCATAACTGCCGGCTCGAATCTGGCGCGCGTCGCCCGACAGTCGGAACCACGCATACAAAAGCTGCGCGGATGTGTCGACACCCGCTCGCACCACAACCTGAGCAACGCCCTGGGCGCTGGTACGCGGATCGATGGACACGTCCACGGAGTCCGTCGCCATCGCCAGCGGCTGGTTCAGCCACCATATCGCGGCGGCGCCCAGCGCGCCGGCCAGCAAGACGAGAAGCAGCAAAAGACGTCGCACAGGCCTGTCGTCCGTATGTAAAGGTGAGAGGATGATAATTGACGCCATGAACTCCTTACCTGATGGCCTGGCCTTGTTGACCCCACTTGGCGTGATCCGTGTAGAAGGTGCCGACGCGGCAAGCTTTCTGCACGGGCAGTTGACCCACGATTTCGCCTTGCTGGGTATGTCCGAAGCCCGACTGGCGGCCTTTTGCACCGCCAAAGGCCGCATGCAGGCCAGCTTCATAGCCTTCAAGCGCGCGCCGGAAGAGGTTCTGCTGGTGTGCCAGCGCGACCTGTTGCCGGCAGTGCTCAAGCGCCTGTCAATGTTCGTGATGCGCGCCAAGGCGCGCCTCTGCGATGCCACCGACGACTACCGCATCTGTGGCCTGGCCGGCTCGTCAGCCACACCATTTGGCGATGCACTGGGCAAAGTCTGGTCGCGCCAAGATCACGGCGGCGCCACGGTAGTGCAGCTTTATCCGGCGGCTGGTGTGGCCCGTGCACTATGGCTGGCCCCGGTGGCCGACGCTTTGCCGCCGGGCGAAACCATGGCACTCGAGCTTTGGCAGTTCGGCGAAATCCAGGCCGGCGTAGCCATGCTCAATGCCGCGGTGGTCGAAACCTTTGTTCCGCAGATGCTCAATTACGAGTCGGTCGGCGGCGTGAATTTCAAGAAGGGTTGCTACCCTGGACAGGAAGTTGTCGCGCGCAGCCAGTTCCGGGGTGTGCTCAAACGCCGGGCCATGCTGGCCCATTGCGCTGCGCCGCTGGCCGCTGGACAGGAGATCTTCCGCAGCGACGATGGCGAGCAGCCTTGCGCCACCGTGGTGCAGGCAGCACCCCATCCGGATGGCGGCTGGGACGCCATCGTATCGGGTCAAGTGGCTGCATTGCAGGCGGGCGATCTGCACCTGGCCAGCGCCGAGGGCCCCGACATACAGATACGGGCCATGCCCTACCCCCTTCTCGACGACATCTGAGTCGCAAACCCGGGCCTGACCTGGCCCCGTGAAGCGATCAGCCTACAGGCTGGTCAATGGGCGTGCCAGGTCGACGTGGGCGATACCAGCATCCTCGTATACCTCGCCAATGCGACTGAACCCGAGCCGGGTGTAGAAGCCTTCGGCGCTGCATTGCGACTGCAGCACCACACGGTTGTTGCCACGCTCGGACGCCACTTGCGTCAGCGCTTGCATCACCACCTGACCCAAACCGGTCGCGCGCATGGTGCGGTTGACCGCAACCCGGGCAATGCGGGCCAGCGCCGGACCATCGTGCACCAGGCGACCCGTTGCCAGGGCCAGGCCCATGCGATTGCACACCAGCACATGCACAGCGTCATCGTCTGCCGTGTCCTGCTCCAGACCATGGGCGATGCCCAGTTCGTGGACAAAAACTTCGCGGCGCAGGGCGCTCGCCTGCGCTCCGAGTTCGGCCCAGGTGCCCACCCGCACGTTGATCGGTGAAACGCCGGCCTCGAACGATTGCAGCAGTTCGCGCAATTGGGGCGGCACGGGTTTGGAGGTCTGGGTTGCCGGATCGGCGAACACATAAATCAGCTCGCCGCTGACCAGCAGCACGTCATTGCGCAGCACTGCGGCACGGAAAACCATGGACGATGTTCCGATGCGTGCGCACAACACGCCGATATCGAGCAAATCGTCCAGCCGTGCCGAGCCGTGGTACTCCAGCGTGGACTTCTTCACGTAGAGGTCACCGCCCAGTGTCTGCGGGATCTGCTCGTACGGAATAGCCATTGCCCGCCAGTATTCGGTGAAGGCGGTGTCGATGTACATCAGGTAATGCGGATTGAAGACGATGCGCTGCAGGTCCACCTCGGCCCAGCGCACGCGCAGCCGGTGGATCAGTCGGAAGTCCGTTCGGGCAGGCGCGGTCATGGTGATCATCGGGTCGAACACCAGCGTGTGCCGTGACCGCGCCGATCGTGGCCCTGGTCAACCGCGCAATGCCTGGTGGGTTCTTGCTACATTCGGAGATTGATCCTACACCGACGAGGCAACATGGCACTGATCTACTACGTGACGCAAATCCAGTTCGACTTCGGGGCCTTGTCGCTGCTGCGCCAGGAATGCGAGCGCATAGCAATCACCCGCCCGCTGATCGTGACTGATCAGGGCATCAAGGCCGCCGGGCTGCTGACCCGGGCGCTCGATGCCCTGGCGGACATGGAGACGGCAGTTTTTGATGAAACCCCGTCAAACCCGACGGAAGCGGCTGTGCGGGCAGCGACCAATGTGTTTCACGATCGCCATTGCGACGGGCTGATCGCTCTTGGAGGCGGCTCCGCGATCGACTGTGCCAAGGGGGTCGCCATCGCTGCGCGCCACGATGGCGCCTTGAAGAACTACGCGACCATCGAAGGCGGCTCGCCGCGCATCACCGATCGCTGCGTTCCGCTGATCGCCGTTCCCACTACCAGCGGAACCGGCAGTGAGGTAGCGCGCGGTGCGATATTGATCCTGGACGACGGCCGCAAGCTGGGTTTTCATTCATGGCATCTGGTGCCGCGCGCCGCCATTTGCGACCCGGAACTGACGCTGGGACTGGGCCCGCGCATGACCGCTGCCACCGGCATGGACGCGGTCGCCCATTGCATGGAAACCTTCATGGCGCCGGCTTTCAATCCACCTGCCGATGGCATCGCGCTTGACGGACTCGAGCGCGCCTGGAGCCATATCGAACGCGCCACCCGCGACGGCAATGATCGCGAGGCGCGACTGAACATGATGAGTGCCTCCATGCAGGGCGCGATGGCATTCCAGAAAGGCCTTGGCTGTGTGCATTCCCTGAGCCACAGCCTGGGCGGTATCGATCCTCGGCTTCACCACGGCACGCTCAACGCGGTATTTCTGCCGGCGGTCATCGCCTTCAACGCCAGTGCCGAGTCGATCCGCAAGGAAAAGCGCCTGGAGCGTCTGGCCCGGGCCATGGGCCTGGCCTCGGACAACGAGATCGGTGCTGCGCTGAAGGAAATGAGTCAGCGCCTCGGTCTGCCGACTGGCCTGGCCGCCATGGGCGTCAACGAGGGCCAGTTCGAGGCCATCATCGACGGCGCCATGGCCGACCATTGTCACAAGACCAACCCGCGCCTGGCCAGCCGCGACGATTACCGGACCATGTTGTTGCAATCCATGTAGACGCCTGGCAGCTATTGCGGAGCGTCCGGCGCCTGGGGCCGCTGCGGCATTTCAGCCGCAATATGCAGCTGTCCCCGCGTCTTGGCCAGGGCCACCTGGCGCTGGCGTTCGGCAAGTCCACGCTTTTTCGTCTCATCGCGACTGGCGTAGCATGCGGCGCAGGAAACGCCTTCCTGGTACAACGGCGAGGCCATGTCCTGCGCCTCTAGCGGACGCCGGCAGGAGCGGCACAAGGTCAGGCCGCCAGGCTCCAGCCCATGGCCGACCGACACCCGCTCGTCAAACACGAAACACTGACCTCGCCAAAGGCTGTCTTCCGGCGCAACGGTTTCCAGGTACTTGAGGATCCCGCCTTGCAGGTGATAGACCTCGTCGAAACCGCGCATACGCAGCAAGGCTGTTGATTTTTCGCAGCGTATGCCACCGGTGCAGAACATCGCGACACGCCGCTTGCGACCGTCGCCGGCATCGAGAAGCTGGCCAGGACCGGACTGGGACTCGAGCCAGGCGGGTAATTCGGAGAAACTGCGCGTCTTGGGATCATGCGCGCCCTCGAAGCTGCCGACGGTCACTTCGTAGTCATTTCGCGTATCGATCAGCACCACGTCAGGGTCGCAGATCAGCGCGTTCCAGTCCTGTGGCTTCACATAGGTGCCCGCCATACGGGCCGGTTGCAACCCATCGACATGCATGGTGACGATCTCCGCCTTGAGCCGCACCTTCATGCGATGGAACGGCTCGGCATCGGCCCAGGCCTCCTTGTGCTCCAGGTCGGCCATCCGCGCATCGCTGCGCAACCAGTCGAGTACGGCATGTACATCGTCTGGAGCGCCCGCAATCGTACCGTTGATGCCCTCGCCAGCGAGCAACAATGTGCCCTTGACCTGATGGCGCTTGCACAGCTCCAGCAACGGGGCCTGCAGGTCGGCATGGTCGGGCAGTTCGACAAACTTGTAGAGGGCGGCGGTGAGGAAACGGTGCATCGGACTGGACTGGCAAAAGGCCTCAAGCGGCCGATACCCTATTGTCACCGCAGCGCGGACCACCGCGACAACTGCCAGTGTGATGCGTTAGAGCGGTTGGAGATGGCGCATATCCGGCGCTTGCAGCTACTGTGCAAACTCGTCCGCCAATGGGACACTGGCGCTGGCCGCCGCGCCCCATGCCTTCATCCCTCCCGCCAGATCGTGGCCGTAGTGCAGGAAGTCATTGCGGTCCCGCATACATTCGCAACGCACGCATGGGCGGCGCCAGTCGTCAGGTCGCGTGCTGGCTGGTCCAGTCAATCGGATCCTGCTGCAATACCATGTCGATATCCAGCGACAAGACCTCTCCGACCGAACCGGGAAAACTCACCGCCATTTCACGCTGGTTCAGTCCCGCCATCTTGGCTCGGGCGCGCCAGGCGGCCAGATGAATGACTCCGGCCAGTGGTTCGTAGGCATGGTTCAGGAACGGGGCATCCTGGTGTTCGATCGCATCGATGATCGCCTCGGGAAACAGCCACTGGCGGGCGAGCGCCGCACCGACCTGGGCATAGTCCAGGTCGAATTGCCGAGCCTCGGCGCGGGCCCTGCGCGGGTCCATCGCAGGCACCTGGGCGTCCAAGGCAGCCATCTCCAGCGGCTCGGCGATGCGCATCGCCAGCTCCCCGACAAAGTGAATCAAGCCAGCCGTGAACGCAGCCTGCTGGTTCTGGCGCACGACGCCGGCAAGCGAACGGGAGACCTTGGCCACATCCAGGCAGTAGTCCCAATGTTGCTGCAATCGGACACCATGAATGGCCTGGAGCGAGGCCTTGGTCGCCGCTGACTGCGCCATTGTGCGCACATGGCTGAGACCGACCACAGCCAACGATTCCGGCACGCTTCGGACCTGGCCGGATAAATTGAAGAAGGTGGAATTGGCTACCTGCAACAAGCCCACTGTCAGCGCAGGATCCGTGCTGATCAACTGCGAAATTTTCTTCAGGTCAGGCTGCTGGCGCTCGAGCTCTGCGAGCAACAGCGCCAGCACCTTGGGAATACTGGGGAGGGAGAACTCCGACGTCAACAACTCACGCAACAACATGGGGCACACGCTCCAGACGGCAACCAATCAAGCGCCGATTATCGGTTCCCCGTCAGCCAACGGCCAGCCCGGCGGCTGGCCCGATCGATACGATTGCCTTTCGGGTGCCATTCGGCCCCACAGCAGCATCACAGGCAGTTCCCGGCTCAGGGCTTGAGCTTGGCAAACGCAGAGGCCATGGCGGTTGTCGACGCGGCCCGGAGTGGGGGACGGTAGCTCGAACGCGACGCGTCGCGCCCGGGCGGTGCATCCTTGTTGTCACCGCCGCTATGCCGAGCCTGCCCGTTCGCCGCGCTGGCGAGCTTCATCGTCAGCGCGATGCGCTTGCGTTGCAGGTCCACCTCCAGTACCCGCACCTTGACAATGGCCCCGGTCTTGACCACTTCGCGCGCATCGGTCACGAACCGGTCGGCCAGCTGACTCACGTGAATCAGACCGTCCTGGTGCACACCCAGGTCGACAAAGGCACCGAAGGCCGCCACATTGCTCACAGTGCCCTCGAGGACCATGCCCTCGCGCAGATCGCCGATGTCCTGCACACCATCATTGAGTCTGGCGGCACGGAAATCCGGCCGGGGATCGCGCCCGGGCTTCTCCAGCTCCAGTAGTATGTCCTTGACCGTCATGGCACCAAAATCCGCGTCGGCAAACATCTCCGGACGCAGACGGGCCAGTGTCGCACTGCGGCCCATCAAGTCGACTACCGGCAACGCCGCGTGCGCCAGAATCTTCTCCACCACCGGATAGGTCTCCGGGTGCACGCCCGTCATGTCCAGCGGGTTGTCCCCGCCGCGGATGCGCAAGAATCCGGCGCTTTGCTCGAAAGTCTTCGCGCCCAGCCCGGTCACCTGCAGTAATTGCTGGCGGCTGCGGAAACTGCCGTTGGCATCGCGCCAACGCACCACTGAAGCGGCAACGCCGGGCGACAGGCCTGATACCCGGCGCAGCAGCGGCGCACTCGCCGTATTCAGGTCAACCCCCACGGAATTGACACAGTCTTCGACCACCGCGTCCAGGCAACGTGCCAGCTCGCCCTGGTTGACGTCATGCTGGTACTGCCCGACACCGATCGATTTGGGATCAATCTTGACCAGTTCGGCCAGCGGGTCCTGCAGCCGCCGCGCAATACTCGCGGCGCCACGCAGGCTCACGTCGACGTCCGGCATTTCCTGCGATGCGAATTCACTGGCGGAATAAACCGATGCCCCGGCCTCGCTCACCACGACCTTCACTGGTAGCACAGGCTTGGCATCTCCCTGGGCAGCTTGCGCGGTGCGCGTCAGCTGCGCAATGAGCTCCGCCGCCAGCCTATCGGTTTCCCGGCTCGCCGTGCCGTTGCCGATCGCGATCAGGCTCACGCCGTGTCGCAGGCACAATTGGCCCAGCACCTGCAAGGAACCATCCCAATCCTTGCGCGGCTCGTGCGGATACACGGTGGCCGTTTCGACCAGCTTGCCGTTGCGGTCGACCACTGCGGCCTTGACACCCGTGCGGATGCCCGGGTCCAGTCCCAGCACCACCCGTGGTCCCGCAGGCGCCGCCAGCAGCAGGTCGCGCAGGTTGTCGGCAAAGACGCGTATCGCCGTCGCCTCGGCCGCTTCGCGCAAGCGGGCAAACAGGTCGCGTTCGGTCGACAGGCTGAGCTTGACGCGCCAGGTCCAGCTGACACATTTGCCCAGGAGATCATCGGCCGCGCGACCCTGATGTCTCCATCCCACGAACTGGGCGATACGGGCTTCGGCCAACGGATTGGCGCTGGTGGAGGGCGTGGTCGGGGCTGACGCGATCTGCGGCAACGTCAGTTGCAGATCGAGCACCTCCTGCGCGCGCCCACGAAACACCGCAAGTGCCCGGTGCGACGGAACCTTGGCAATCGCCTCCTGGTAGCCGAAATAGTCGCGGAACTTGGCAATGTCCGCCTGGCTCTCGTCCTTGCCGCTGCGCAATTTACTCTTGAGTTCACCGTTGTCCCACAGCCAGGCGCGCAATCCCTGAACCAGAGCACTTTGTTCGGCCCAGCGTTCGCTCAGGATGTCACGCACGCCATCGAGCACCGCTTGCATAGTGGAAAAGTCAGGGCGCTTGTCGCCTCCATCAACCGGCTCGGTATGTGGCACCACGAAGGCCTTGGCTTCCTCCAGGGGAACCAGCGTCGGGTCGGCCAGAAGCCGGTCGGCCAACGGTTCGATGCCGGCCTCGCGCGCCATTTCACCCTTGGTGCGCCGCTTGAGCTTGAAGGGCAGGTACAGGTCCTCGAGTTCCTGCTTGGTGGCGGCAGCGACCAGGGCCTGACGCAAGGACGGAGTGAGCTTGCCTTGTTCGTCGATGGCACCCATGATGGCCTCGCAACGCGCCTGCAGCTCGCGCAGATAGGTCAATCGGGTGTCGAGCGCGCGCAGCGCCACATCGTCCAGTCCGCCGGTGGCTTCCTTGCGATATCGCGCCACGAAAGGCACGGTTGCACCACCGTCGAGCAGATCCACCGCAGCCTGGACTTGTGACTCGCGCACACCGAGTTCCTGGGCGATGGTATGGACTATCGACAGCATGTCTATTTTTCTTCCCGGTAAGTTATCTGCGCCCGGGACGACCAAGCGCACGAGCGTGAAGGCGGCGAGTGTGCCATAGCCGCCAGACCGAGGTGATCACATTGGCGCAGGAGACCATGCCATGCAAGCTATCCGTTGTGCGATCCGCCACGCCCACCACTATCTGGTGTCGATTGTCGCTATCGTGCTGTGCGCCCCGGCCCTTGCTGGCAGCTGTTCGGTGCAATCGGGCGCCCAGGTGCGGCCTGTGATCGAGTTATACACATCCCAGGGTTGCAGCTCGTGCCCACCGGCCGATCGTTGGTTGTCCTCTTTGTCCTCGGAGAAAACCCCGGGCGAACCGTTGATCCAGGCTTTTCACGTCGCGTATTGGGACTATATCGGCTGGGTCGATCGATTTGCCGCGCCGGCACACACTCAACGACAGCGCCAGTTGGCCGCGTGGAATAGTCTGCGCAGCATCTACACGCCGCAGGTGCTGGTCAATGGACGCGACTGGCGTCAATGGCGCGGTGCAGGCCACTCCATTGCTTATCAGAACACACCTGCGCGCGTGCGGATCGTGATGCGCCAGCAGGACACGGACAGGTTTGAAGCCACCGTGACAGCACTGGCCAACGGCCCGCCGGTCTGGGGCGCCTACTGGACCGTGACCGAAGACGCCCATCAAACATCGGTGGGCGCCGGAGAAAACGCTGGCGAGCATTTGCGCAACGACCATGTGGTGCGGCAGTATGTGCCGGTCGGCCAGCATCAGGCACGGTTCGACAATGTGCAGACCCTGGTGCTGCATGCGGTCGCAGCAGTTCCAGGGCACACGCGCAGAATCAACCTGGTGTTGTTCGATCCGCGCGACGGTCAGACCCTGCAGGCGCTGGCATTGCGCTGCTGACATCGCCAGGCGCACAAGCCGGTTGGCCGCTGGCCTTGACCGAGGCATGAAACCGCCGATTCGAAGCCGATAGGCGACCCATTTGCACGAAGAGGCTTGGCCGCAAGGCCCCTCCAGCACGTCAACTCGGGCGTCCCGTGGCTCGCCCGCCCGACATCGCCCCGAACAGTTTTGCAAGAGTTTGTAAGGCGACTTCCTACAGGCTGTCTAGACAAACGGCGACTTACCAGCATCGGTGTCGCGTCCTACAGTTCATCTCAAGGGCCTTATTGCCGGTCCAGCTGTGTCAATCCCAATCGAACAGGACTCCATCATGAACCGTCTGTCTGCCGTTCTTCCCCCGCCCTATCAGGCTGCTGCGTTCGCTGCCAACGCTTTCGCGCTGGAGCCGTCAGAGATGACGATGACACAGGAACGGTTGCCTTTCACGGTGCGCATCGTCAGTAATGAAGCGGAACTGGCCAAGGCGGTCAGCATCCGCGCCGAAGCCTATGGTCGCCACCTGCCGGAGTTTGCCGACAAGCTGCGCACGCCGGAGAGTCTGGATACGGAACCGGGTGTTGTGGTGTTGCTGGCCGAGTCCAAGGTCGACGGCACGCCGCTGGGTACCTTGCGACTGCAAAGCAACGCCCACATGCCGCTCAAGGTCGAGCAAAGCGTTGCCCTGCCCCGCTGGTTGCGTGATCGCCCACTGGTCGAAGGCAGCCGCCTGGGAATCGTCGGTGGCGCGATCGGACGTCTTGTCAAGATGGTCCTGATCAAGGCGACCCTGCAATATTGCGAGCAAGATGGCATTGACTGGGCCATCGTGGCGGCTCGTGCCCCACTGGACCGCCCGTACGACCAGATGATGTTTGAAGACCTGTTCCCGGAGCAAGGATTTATCCCGATGCGCCATGGCAACAACATTCCCCATCGGGTCCTGGGTTTCGAGATCGAAACCGGCCACCAACGCCTGGTCGACGCCCAGCATCCACTACTCAAGTTCATGCGCTTCACGCATCACCCCGATATCGACGTGCAGTTCGACCGTGACTCGGATTTCGGAGAACTGTTTCCCGCACCCGCGCTGTTCCGTGCGATTCCACCATTGGGACGCCGTCCCGTCTGATTTGCGCAACAATTTCGGCGTTACCGGACAAAGTCGAAGGCCCCGGCCGTCCTGAGCATTGACGGCTGGGACACATTGCGTAGACTTGCGCCTGACGTCGGAAAGTCTCCGACGCTAGCAAGGATGCATGGTCGAACGGCGCTCCTCGTGGAATCACGCGGTCAGGGCCCGCATGGGTGTGGGCCTGGACAAACTCGTCTGGGTCTTGTCGATTTACATTGTTCCCCTTGCCATCGCACTGATCTCGATAGCTGCCATTTCGATGTGGCAGGACCAATATGGCGCTGGCGCTGCGTCCGTCGTCAAGCTCAAGACCCTCGAAGACGTCTCTGACAATGCGTCAATGACAGTTGCGCAGGCCCGTGTCGCACTGGCGTCCGCGCCACAGCGTGACTATTTCGAGACCAAACGCTCTGAAAATCCGATCTGGTTTGCTTTTGGAGCGGCTGACGCTGTAAAGGGCCTATCGGTTATCGAGTTCCCCTCGCGCCATGCCACCAAGGTCGGCTGCTGGGACCAGGCGACGCTTCGGCCGTTGGGCGAGGCTTCACGCTCGGCGGCCCAGGGCGAAGTCTCCATGGCCAAGGCCGGCTTCGCACTGAATATGTCCGAAGCCGCTGGCAGTGTGATCTGTCAAGCCAGCTTTGTCGGGCCGGCGCGGCTGAGCGCCGTGGCATGGACGCCACTTGACATGCGCCGCACGACCCAGGAATTCCATCGCAATTCCGGCTTGCTCGACGGGGGCCTGATTGTCTTGGCGGTGTTCGTTCTGATGACGGCCTGGATCAACCGGCAGATTCTTTACGTGCTGTTTGCCGCCTGGCTGGTCGTCACACTGCGCATGAGTGCGATTTCGGCCGGCTGGGATATCCAGTGGCTCGGCCATATGCTGCCCGCGGACTGGCTCGCCCCCGGTCGGGCCGTAACGGTCGCGATCTACGGACTGCTGACACTGGCTCTTTTCCGCTGTCTTTTTGCCGAGGACCTGCGCAAGACCCGGTTCGAGCGACCCCTGCGTGTGACGCAGTGGTTGTGCCTGCCCTTTCTGGTGGTTTCGATCATGCTGCCGTACAAGGCGTGGCTTCCTGTCATGTGGCTGGTGGCAGGCACCTGGTCGGTGCTGATGACTTTGAGCCTGCTGGACATCTTGCGCCGCACACGTTCGCGCGTGGCCATGTGGTATGGCGCATCGCTGGGCGTGTCCTTCCTGACGGTGCTGGCCGAAATTGCCGCCGCGGCGACCGGCATCAAGGAATTCGCGGTGGCGACCAACTTCGTCACGGTGGCACTGACGTCAAGCCTGCTGGCCGCCCTGGCGATTGCCGAACAGATGCGCATCGAGCATCAGGAACGCCTGACCGTACAGGCCGAACTCGAACACAATTTCAATGCCATGCCGATCGGCTTGTTCAGCCTGGATCTGCAAGGTCGCTTCATCAGTGCGAACCCTGCGCTTACGGGCATGCTGGGCAACAACGTGTTGGGCGTGGGCGACAACTCGTGGCAGCAATATTTCGATCAGGGCGCGTGGACGCAACTGCACCATTTCGTCTATAGCCGCGTCGACGGTGAACTGGAAATCCGGGGAAAACGCGCCCAGAACGAAAACGAGGTCCGTCGCTATCTGGTCAAGGCGACCTTGTCAAATGACCGGATCGAAGGCTCGTTGCAAGACGTCACCGAGAAGTCCCGCGCGGCCGAGGATCTCAATTTCCTGGCTTACAACGACCCGCTGACCAAGGTCCTCAATCGCCGCGGCATTGAAAATGCGTTCATGGAGGCCAGTGGCATGTCGCCCAAAGGCCGGCCGTTCGCGCTGGCGTACCTGGATCTGGACCGCTTCAAGCTGATCAACGACCTGTTCGGCCACAGTGCCGGCGATGAGGTGTTGCAGCAGGTCTGCAAGCGCATCACCGACGTGGTGTCCGGATCGATCAAGGTGGGCAGGGTCGGTGGCGATGAATTCACCATTGTGTTGCCCGATACCAAGATGGCCCTGGCCGCCTTGGTCTGTCAGGGAATTGTGCGCAATATCGGCAGCAGCCCGTTCCGGGTCGGTGACAAGGCGTTTACCGTGCGTGGTTCGATCGGACTGATCGAGGTGATCCCGGGCACGTCGATCAAGGATGCTTTGTCCACCGCCGATCGCGCCTGCCGCGAGGCCAAACGGGGCCACCACGACGGGCTGGTCGTGTACGAACGTGACGCCGACGTGTTCCGCCAGCACGACGCCGAATTGCGGCTGGTCGAACTGTTGTCCACCAGCGCGGCGACCGACGGACTGTATTTGCACATGCAGCCCATCATGTCGCTCAGCGCGCCCAACGATTCACTGAACTTCGAGGTGCTCTTGCGCATGCACGACAGCGAAGGCAAGCCGGTACCCACCGACCGCCTGATTGCTGTCGCCGAAAACAGCGGGCGAATGGGCATCATTGATCGCTGGGTGCTCTCCACCACGCTGGCATGGCTCAACACCCATCAGCGGCGCCTGACCAATACCCGCTTCGTGTGCATGAACCTGAGCGGATCGTCGCTCAATGACGAGAAGTTCATGCAGGACGTCTTTGCCATGCTCGCCGCCAATGCCGACATTGCGCGCCATCTGTGTATCGAGATCACCGAAAGTGTCGCGCTGCACGATCTCAAGAATACGCGTCACTTCATCGACACGGTGCGCAGCTTTGGTGCCAGGGTGGCGCTCGATGATTTCGGGGCCGGCTATACCTCGTTCTCCTACCTCAAGGAACTGCCGGCCGATCTGCTCAAGATTGATGGCAGCTTCATCGTCAACATGAATGCCCATCCGGCAAACGTTGCCATCGTCGAGGCGATTGTCAATCTGGCGCGCAACCTGGGCATGCAGACCATTGCCGAATGGGCTGAGGATACGGCCACGGTGCAGACGCTGGCCGAAATTGGTGTCAACTATGTGCAGGGTTACATCGTATCCAGGCCGGTGGCGCCGGATGTTCTGTTGACGGCCGAGTCGTCGGCAAGCTTCATCCGCGACGAACAGCTGCTGCGCTTTACCAATATCCTTGGCAAGCCGGAAGACATCAGGGCGCAGGTCGATCTGTTCGAACAGGGCGCATCTCGCCACCAGGTGCACTGACGGGACGCCAACCCGGTGCGTGCCCGGCTGGCGCCTGCGTCAATTCAGCCAGTCACCATATCAGCTTTGCGTGCGCAAGGCTGTGCGCAGTTTCTCGCCCAGTTCCGGCCGGTCCGCAAAGGGGTCGGTCGGATTGCGTGCCAACATGACGTCCTCCATACGGGTCTGCACCGAACGGATTGCCTTGGGGTGGCTGTAGATGTAGAACTGATTGGCCGCCACGGCGTCGAAAACCCGTTGTGCCACATAAGCGGCCGAGACTTTGCCCGACTCGACGGCCTTCTCACTCATGGCCTGGCCGATCAACTGGCTGCGTGTCGGCACTCGGTCAGACGCCTGCATGGCGGCGGGGCGGTTACGCTGGCTCTGGGCAATACCCGTCGGCACGAAAAACGGACACAACACGCTGGCGCCAATTTGCGTGGTCACCAAGCCCAGGTCCTGGTAGAGCGTTTCGGACAGGGTGACGACGGCGTGTTTGCTGACGTTGTAGACCCCCATGTTGGGCATCGACAACAGACCCGCCATGCTGGCGGTGTTGACGATATGCCCCTGATAGGCCGGATCGGCCTGCGCGGCATCGAGCATCATCGGCGTGAACACCCGCACGCCGTGCACCACGCCCATGAGGTTGACGCCCATCACCCAGTCCCATTCCTTGGCACTGGTTTCCCAGATCAGGCCGCCCGCGGCCACGCCGGCATTGTTGAACACCAGATGGGGTGCGCCAAAGTGTTGCATGACCGACTGGCCCAGCGCGTTCATTTCATCGGCACGCGACACGTCGACGTGACACGCCATCACCTCGGCGCCGCTGCCCTTCAGTTCAGCCTCGGCACGATTCAAAACGTCCTTCTGCACGTCGACCAGCACCAGGCGCATGCCCAGCCCCGCACCCACTCGCGCGCATTCGAGCCCGAAACCCGAGCCGGCGCCGGTCAGCACCGCTGTCTTGTTCCTGAAATCGTTCAACATGTTTTCTACTCTCCCCGGTTCATGGGCGCCAGACCATCTCGAGATGGTCGATTCCGTCCTCGACGTAGGGCATGCCCATGTCATCGAATCCGTGTCCCTGGTAAAAACTTCTCAGGCGTGCCTGTGCGCCGATACGGATCGGCTGGCTGCCCCAGGTGGAAGTCACCACCGCGATCGCCTGTTGCACCAGCAGATGCCCCAGACCGCCACCACGCACCGTCAAACGCGTGGCGATGCGCCCGATGCTGGCTTCATCGAACTGGATGCCCGGCGCAAAACAGCGCGCGCAGGCCACCAGTATGTCGCCCCGCCAGGCCATCAGATGCAGCGCCTGCACATCGCGGTCGTCCATGTCCAGGAACACGCAGTTCTGTTCGACCACGAACACTTCGCTGCGCAGTTGCAACAAGGCATACAGGCTTTGTGTCGACAACGCGTCAAACGCGGCCACCTGCCACGTCAGTTCACTCGCAATACCGTCGGGGGCACTCACGCCTTGGACGGTGCCGCGCGCAGCACGTAGCCGATCCGAGGAAAATGTACATGTACCGTCCCGGCACGCTCATCGTTGCGGCGCACGGTGTAGTGCATGCGTGTGGCAGCCACCAGCGTGCCCTCGGTCGGCTCCGGTCCGAAGGTATCGCCACTGATGGTGACCTGCGAGCCCAGGGCAATGCCATGGTCATCCTGGAATGTCAATCCATCCACCGACTGGGCAGTGGCCGCCGCAGCGATGGCGATGCCCTCGGTCGCATCCAGCGTCTCAATCGCATCATCCGGGAACGCCGCCATCCGGTCCATCCAGGCAACGACCGCGGGCGTGGCGTCCAGCACCTCGGCCATCACAGGTGTCTGCACCCGGATGAACCACAACGGATGGTAGGCGGCAAAGTCGGCTAAACACGGCTGCTCACCGAGCAGGTAGGCATGGTCCTCGAGCATGTTGGCCAACCGCCGCAGGTATGACTGGCAAGCGCCCGCTGCGTCGCTCGGGCCCACCCTTGGCACGGCCACGCGCATGCCGGCGCGATCCTGTGCAAATGCCTTGGCCACGTCGAGGGGTTGCGTGGCGAGCAATTGTGCCGCCCCTTGCGGCCGCAGGCTGTGCGACATGGCTGACCAGAAAAGCTGGTGATCTGCCCACTGGGCCATGATGCGGGCCAGGCCCTTTTCATGCGGCGGATAGAGCGTCGGCTCTGGTTGAAGATGCTCAAGCGTGTCGCAGATCAGTGCGGTGTCACAGTAGATGTCGGCGCCAATCTGCAACATCGGCGTCTTGCGGTTGCCGCCGGTCAGCGCGATCAGATCCGGCTTTGGCATCACCGCCGGGATCAGTACCGATTTCCAGGGCAGTTGCTTGTAGGCCAACACGCGTCGGACCTTCTCGGCAAAGGGCGACATCGGATAGTGGTGAAGAATCAGTTCAGGCATGGCTGCTCCATGGATGTTTCAGGAATTTGGGCTGGGTACCAGTGCTCAGCGCGACATTCCGGTCGGCCGTGCACGCTCGATGATGGCGTCCAGATCGGCGCCAGCGTCTAGCGTGCCGAACACCTGCCCCCAGTGGCCGGCGATGCGCGAGGCGCAGAACGCATCGAAGACAAAATCGGGGGCACTTTGGCGTAACAGACAAGCCTGCAAGGCCAGCGCCAGGTCCTGGCTCAGGCGACGTGCCTGTCCCTCGTCAACCAGGCCATCGACGGCCGCCAGCAATTGATCGCACAGAACATCGAGTGCCCGTGACGCGCCCCGCGCTGCCGCGAACTCGGCCGTCAAGGCCAGCAAAGCCTCGGGCTTGCGCAATGCGCGCAGCAGGTCCAGCGCCATGATGTTCCCCGCGCCCTCCCAGATCGAATTGAGTGGCATCTCTCGGTAGACGCGTGCCATCACGCCTTCGCCGCCCTCCTCCACATAACCGTTGCCGCCCAGGCATTCCATGGCCTCCTGGGCGAAATGGCTGCCGCGTTTACAGATCCAGAACTTGGCCACCGGCGTCAGCAGGCGGGCCATGGCCTTTTCGTGCGGATCGTCCGGAAAATCAAAGGCACGTGCCAGGCGCAACGCCAGAACGCAGGCCGCTTCACTCTCAAGCGCCAGATCCGCCAGCACCTGGCGCATCAGTGCATGCGCGACCAGAGGCTTGCCGAATGCCTGTCGCTGGCCGGTGTGCTGCAACGCCAGGCTCAGCGCCTGGCGCATCAGTCCGCTGGTGCCCAGTGCGCAATCGAGTCGTGTCATCATGCCCATCTCGAGGATCTGCGCGACTCCGCGGCCCTCATGTCCCACCAGCCAGGCCACGGCATCGGCGAACTCAACCTCCGAACTGGCGTTGGCCTTGTTGCCCAGCTTGTCCTTGAGCCGCATGATCCGAATATCGTTGCTACTGCCGTCTGGCAATATCCGCGGCAGGAACAGGCAGGACAGACCTGCGGGCGTTTGCGCCAGAATCAGGAAGGCATCACACATGGGTGCCGACATGAACCACTTGTGGCCTGTAACCCTGTAGCGCGCGCCCCAGCTGTCGTTGCCTTCCAGGCGCGCCTGCGTAGTGTTCGCACGCACATCCGAGCCACCCTGCTTTTCGGTCATGCCCATGCCCATGGTCAGACCGGTCTTGTCGCGCCACAACACTCCGCGGGCGTCATATTGCCGGCTGGCCAGTCCCGGCGCCCATTCGGTGTAGATGGCCACATTGGCGCTCAGCGCCGGAATCACCGCATACGTCATCGAGATCGGACATAACACCGAGGGCTCAAGCTCGGTAAACATCATGAAACCAGCGGCACGCTGCACATGCGCATTTGCGCCTGCACCGTCGCCCCAAGGCGCCGCGTGCAGCCCGGCACCGACTGCCGCGGCCATCAGCTGGTGATAGGCCGGGTGAAACTCGACCTGATCGATGCGCCGGCCAAAACGATCATGGCTGCGTAACTGCGGCATCGAAAGGTTGGCCAGACGCGCATGGGACTGCATGTCCGCGCTGCCGCACACGGCCCCGAGCGCAGCCAGCGCGCCGGTATCGAGTTCCGGCGCATGCCACGCCAGCGCCGCGCGCAGCCCCTGGTTGCCTTCAAACAGGTTGTAGTCAGTCAGCGCCCGGGATTGGTTGAATACATCGTGGGTGCCCATGATCGCACTCCTTACTGGCGCTGGTCGACATCGCTTAAACGAGCTTGACCAGCTGTTTGCCGAAATTGCGCCCCTTGAGCAGGCCCAGAAATGCTTGTGGTGCAGCCGCCAGTCCCACGGCAACCGACTCGCGCGGGCGCAGTTTGCCGCTGCCCACCAGTTCCGCCAGCTCCTGCAGTGCCTGCGGCCAGACATCCATGTGTTCGCCGACGATGAAACCTTGCACGGTCAGCCGGTTGATCAGGATCAGCTGGGGATAGGCCAGCGGCACGGGCACACCGTCGTATCCCGCAATCATGCCGCACACTGCGACACGGCCGAAAGTATTCATGTTGGGCAGGACCGCATTGAGCACCATGCCGCCAACATTCTCGAAATAACCGTCAATACCCTTTGGACAGGCCGCCCGGATCGCCTTGGACAGCGAAGTCGCATCGCCATGCTGCTTGTAATCGATGCACTCGTCGTAAGCCAGTTCCTCGGTCGCATAACGGCACTTCTCGGGACCACCGGCGACACCGACGACACGGCACCCGCGGGCTTTGGCCAGGGCCGCAAACGCGCTGCCGACGGCGCCCGTGGCGGCGCTGCACACTACCGTTTCACCCTGCTGGGGCGCGCAAATGCGCACCAGGCCGTACCAAGCCGTCACGCCGGGCATGCCAACCGCGCCGAGATAGTGGCTCAGTGGCACGCGGCGGGTATCGACCTTGCGAAGCTGACCCGCTTGGGTGGCGTCGACCACGCTGTATTCCTGCCATCCGCCCATGCCAACCACCTGGTCACCCACGGCAAATTTGTCCGACAGCGACGCCACAACCTCACCGGCCGTGCCACCACCCATGACCTCGCCGAGCGCCTGTGGCTGGGCATAACTCTTGCCATCGTTCATGCGCCCTCGCATATAAGGGTCCAGGCTCAGAAAATGGTTGCACACCAGCACCTGGTTCTGCTGCAACTGCGGTGTCTCACTGGACTGCAATTTGAAATTGCCCGCCTCGGCCTCGCCCTGGGGACGGCTGGCGAGAATGACTTGTTGATTGCTTGGCATAGGAGTTTCCCTTGTGAGGTGTTAACCGGCGCCTGGCGAACATGACGGGCGAGAGCAACTGCCCGGCGTGGGCCTCAGCCCCCGGTCACGACAGATACGCCACCGTCCACAGCGAGCCATTGGCCCGTGATGTGTTTGCCAGCGTCCGATGCCAGCAGCACTGTCAGACCCTTGAGGTCTTCGTCGTCACCCAGGCGGCGCAATGGCGCGTGGCTGGCCAGCGTTTCCTCGCCGATATCCTTTAGGGTACCGGCGGTCATCCTGCTGGGAAAAAATCCTGGGCAGACGGCATTGACCGTGATGTTGTGCTGGCCCCACTCGCAGGCCAACGCACGGGTGAAGTTGACGACTGCCCCCTTGGACGTGTTGTACGCAATCGTGTACATGCCGCTCGGATTGCCGCCCAGACCGGCGATGGACGCCAGGTTGATGATGCGTCCGCTGCGACGCTCGATCATGCACTTGCGGCCCAGCTGCTGGCACAACAGGAAATAGCCGCGGATGTTCAGGTTCATCACCTTATCCCAGGCCGCCACCGGATGATCTTCGGCAGGTGCGCCCCAGGCTGCGCCGGCGTTGTTCACCAGGATGTCAATCGGACCCATGCGCTCGAGCGTCTCGTCCGCCAACCGAACGATGTCCTGCTCATCGGCGCAATCCGCCGCGATCCAGCGGGTGTCGATGCCTTGCGCCTGCAGTTGTGCCGTGGCCTGTTCCAGGTCTTCTGCCTTGCGCGAACAAAGCATGATGCGCGCGCCTGCTTCGCCCAGCGCCTGCGCCATCTGCAACCCCAGGCCCCGCGACCCGCCGGTAATCAGGGCCGTGCGGCCGGTCAGATCGAAAAGTTGTTGTACGGTACGTGTCACGATGAGGGGGCTCCCTGAAATCCGAGTTGAACCGCCGGCGCGTGTCAGTGGTCTTCGCGCAAACGCGAGCGCACCACGATCAAAACCAGGCCGATGAAGCTGACGATGCCGCCCAGCACCATCAGGATGTCACCATCGTCTTCGGCCAAACGACCCATGAAGAACCCCACCACGGTGGCCAGCAGACCGCCATAAATCAAAGTCCAGATGACGGTCTCGAGCCGGGCCAGTCCCTTGTGTGTCGTGCCGTTGTATTTCTTGAAGAACGACATCAGAAGGCTTCCAGAGGCATCTGCGCACAGGTCATGACACGCTGCTGTACCGGCGCAAGCCAGGCGTCGATTTTGCCGAGTTCGTATTGGTAAAAATATTTCATGCATCCGATTGTGCCTGCCAGCGCCATGGGATGCGGGGCCGACAACTCCCGGCGCAAAGCCGCCATCGCCACATCCAGCCAGATCCAGGCCAGCACTGCATGGCCGAACGCCTGCAGGTAGGGCACGGCATTGGCCAGCGCCTGCGCCGGCTCGCCACTGGACCAGGCGCTTTCTGTGGCCAACGCGATACGCTGCCAGGCTGTCCTCAGCGCTTGCGCTGGAGCAGCCAGGCCATCGAACTGCTCCGCCTGTGAGATCGTGGTGTCAATCCGGGCTTGCAGCAACGCCAACGCACGACCACCCTCCAAACGCACCTTGCGCCCGAGCAAATCCAGACCATGGATGCCGTGGGTGCCCTCGTGAATCATGTTCAGGCGGTTGTCGCGCCAGTATTGCTCGACCGGGAAATCGCGCGTGTACCCGTAACCGCCGTGGATCTGGATCGCCAGCGAGTTAGCCTCCAGGCACCATTCGCTGGGCCAGCTCTTGGCGATCGGCGTCAGAATGTCCAGCAGCAGCCGCGCGTCTTGCGCCGATGCCGGCGCGCCAGTCTGGTCCTCGTCGACCAGTCGGGCGCAATACAGTTCCAGTGCCAGAGCGCCTTCGCAATAGCTCTTTTGCGCCAGCAGCATGCGCCGCACGTCCGCATGCGCGATGATCGGCGTCGGCGCAGCGCCGGTATCCTTGCCGGTGGCGCCGACCGGTCGCCCCTGGGTCCGGTTGCGCGCGTAGTCGAGTGACGCGTAATAACCCGCCAGGCCCAGCATGGTCGCGGCCGTACCCACTCCAATACGCGCCTCATTCATCATGTGGAACATGCAGCGCAGGCCTTCGTGCGGCTGGCCGACCAGGTAACCGACGGCACCGGCCCGACCGTCCACCGGATAACGCCCTTCGCCAAAGTTCAACGAGGTATTGGTGGTGCCGCGCCAGCCCAGCTTGTGATTCAGGCCGGCCAATGCGACATCGTTGCGCACGCCGGTCAAACCGCCGTTGGTATCGACCAGCTTCTTGGGTACGATGAAAAGCGAAATGCCCTTGGTGCCGGCGATCAGGCGGCCGTCCGGCCCCGGAATCTTGGCCAGCACCAGGTGCACGATGTTCTCGGTCAGCTCATGGTCACCCGAGGAGATCCACATCTTGTTGCCAGTCAGCCGATAACGCGGACCCAGCGGATCATCCTGCGCTCCCTCGCCGTCGGGCACGGCTCGCGTCGTGATGTCCGACAGGCTCGAGCCGGCTTGCGGCTCGCTCAGGCACATCGTGCCAGCCCAGCGACCGGAAAACTCATTGGCGGCGAACACCCGCTGCTGCATGGCGCTTCCATGCACCCGCAGCAGATTGGCATTGCCAACCGTCAGCAGGTTGCTGCCAATGCTCACCGATGCCAGCGCAAAGAATGCGTTGGCACTGGCATTGACGGTATAGGGCAGCTGCATGCCACCAAAAGCATGGTCCTGAGCCGCGCCCAGCATGCCCGAGGCCACATAGGCATCGTGGGCGTCTTGTGTGGCCTGCGGCAACACCACCTTGTCGCCCTCGATACGCGGTTCCTGGGTGTCGACCAGCCGATTGAAGGGCGCGTATTTCTCGCGCGCGATGCGTTCGCAGGTGTCGAGTACAGCGTCGAATGTTTCCCGCAAATGGTCCGAGAAGCGCTCGCGTTCACACAGGATGCCGACATCCAGCCATTGGTAAAGCAGGAAGTCCAGCGTGCAGCGCAACGCCATGGTCTGCAAGTCCGATCTTTCGCAGCTCTGCCTTACAGCACCTCGAACACGCCGGCTGCACCCATGCCGCCGCCGATGCACATCGTCACCACCACGCGCTTGGCACCACGCCGCTTGCCTTCAATCAGCGCATGACCGGTCAGTCGCTGGCCGCTGACACCATACGGATGACCTACCGCGATCGCACCCCCATTGACATTGAGCCGGTCGCCCGGTATGCCAAGCTTGTCACGGCAATAAATTACCTGCACGGCGAATGCTTCATTGAGTTCCCACAGGTCGATGTCGGACACCGACAGACCCAGCCGCTTCAACACCTTGGGCACTGCAAACACCGGGCCTATGCCCATCTCGTCGGGTTCGCATCCGGCAACGGCAAAACCCAGGAAGCGCCCGAGCGGCTGCAAACCTTTTTTCTGTGCCAGTGATTCGTCCATCACCACGACAGCGCCCGCGCCGTCCGAGAACTGGCTGGCATTTCCAGCGCTGATCAGGCCGCCAGGCATGGCCGGCTTGATACCGCTGATGCCTTCTGCGGTCGTACCCTCTCGAATACCTTCATCCTGGCTCACGGTGACCTGTTGGGTCATCAGACCCATGACCTTGTCGGCAACGCCGGCTGTGACGGTGATCGGTGCGATTTCCGCATCAAACAGCCCGGCGGCACGCGCGGCCGTTGCCTTCTGCTGGCTGGCAGCACCGTAGGCGTCCATGACATCGCGGCCGATGCCATACCGCATGGCCACCTGTTCGGCGGTCTGCAACATATTCCAGTAGATCTCGGGCTTGTTCTTGACCAGCCAGGGATCAGCCAGCATGTGCTTGTTCATTTCCTGTTGCACGCAGGAGATGCTTTCCACGCCGCCGGCTACATAGACATCTCCTTCACCGGCGATCACGCGTTGCGCGGCCAGCGCAATCGTCTGAAGGCCGGAGGAACAGAATCGGTTGACGGTCAGGCCCGACACCGTGATCGGGCAGCCGGCGCGCAGTGCGATCTGGCGTGCGATGTTGGCGCCGGTGGCACCCTCGGGGTTGGCACACCCCATGATCACGTCCTCGACCTCGCCGGCCTCGATGCCGGCGCGCTGGATCGCATGTTCGACCGCATGACCGCCCAGGGTGGCGCCATGGGTCATGTTGAACGAACCTTTCCAGCTTTTGGCCAGCGGGGTACGGGCGGTGGAAACAATGACGGCGTTGCTCATGATGAACTCCTGGTTGCGGTAAGTATCAAGATGCCTGTGCACCCATGGTCAAAAGGCGGTGATAAAAGCGGATCAGCTCGGCCAGGTTGTCGACCGATATGCGCTCGTTTGTGCCGTGGAACCGGGGCAGGTCCTCGGACCGGGCGCGCACCGGTGAAAAACGGAAGATATGCTCGCTGATTCCCATGAAGTGGCGCGAATCGGTACCGCCGATCATCAGGCCAGGGGCCACGATGGTGCCGGGAAACAACTCGCGCACCGTGCGGTTGATCAACTGGTATGACTCCGACGTGGTAGGCGATACCGGCGACGCCTCCGACGCGCCAGGCAAGGCCATGATCTCGAACCGCGAATGGCCGAACGAACCGGTGACCTGGCCCCTGAGCCGTTCCATCACTGCCTGCGCGCTGTCGCCGGGCAAGGTACGGTAGTTCACCGTGGCCTCGATCTGACCGGGCATGACATTGTCGGCATTGCCCGCATGCACCATGGTCAGTGCGGTCGTTGTGCGCAGCAGCGCGTTCGTGCTGGCACCCGCCTCGAGCTGCTTCTGGACCAGCGGCCCGAGCAGCCAGAGGTTGGACATCGCGACCCGCAGCGGCAGGTCCATCTCGGGCGCCACCGTCTCCAGCATATCGGCTGCGATGCCGCGGATCGCGGCCGGCATCTGGTCGTTGTCGATCGTCGTCAGCGCGGCACTCATCATCGCGATCGCGCCGGTACCGGGTGGTGGTGGCATCGACGAATGGCCCGGCGTCGCCGGCAGCCGGACCAACACCGACACATAGCCCTTCTCGGCGACTCCGATCAGCGCCGCCGGCGGTTTGAGCCCCGGCATGATGCCCTCGGTAATCAGCAACCCTTCGTCGATGACGAACTGCGGGCGCACACCACGCTCCTTGAGCAGGGCGGCAATACGCGCTGCACCCCGCTCTCCGGCGACTTCCTCGTCCGCGCCGAAGACCAGCATGATGGTGCGCCGAGGCTTAAAGCCACCGGCCGCCAGCAACTCGATTGACTCCATCTGCGCAATCAGGTTGCCCTTGTCGTCCCAGGCACCGCGGCCCCAGACGAAGCCGTCCTTGATGGTGCCGGAGAACGCATCCTCGCTCCACTGCGACTCACTGCCGGGCGACACCGGCACCACGTCCTGGTGCGCCATCAGCACGATGGGCTGCAGGCTGGCATCGCTTCCCTGCCAGGTGTAGAGCAGGCTCAAGTCGTTGACGACCTCGCGCCGGAGCACGGCGTGCGCCTTGGGGTAATGCGCCTGGAGCATGGCATGCAGTTGCAGGAACTGATCGGCGTTCTGCGCCGGATCCGTGCGCGAGGAAATCGTGCGTGCACGCACCGCCTCGCCCAGGCGCTCGGCAGCTGCGGCCTTGTCGACGGCCAGTTCGGGCACCGGTGGCACGTCGAGCTGGCGCGAGCCCTTGCGCAAGGTGTTCACCGCCAGCACCACAACCAGCAGAAGCACCAAGGCCAGAAGACCCTGCAACAGTCGTTTGATCATGTCCGGATTCCCTGCATCACGTCAGTTGCGGCAATTTCAGCTGAAGCTCTTGCCTTGAGACACCAGCTTGAGCAATAGTGGCGCAGGCGTCCAGAACACGCCATCGTCCATCGGGTTGCGGGCGAAGCGCTGCATCGCCTGCACTACATTGAACAGACCCACCTGGTCGGCGTAACACATCGGGCCGCCGCGGAAAATCGGGAAACCGTAGCCGGTGATGTAGACCATGTCGATGTCACTGGCCTTGGACGCGATGCCGTCTTGCAGGATATGCGCGCCCTCGTTGACCAGGGAGAACACCAGTCGCTGCACGATTTCCTCGTCGGAGATCTTGCGCGGTGTGAAGCCATTTTCCTTGCGATGGTCTTCGATCATCTTGACCACCAGGTCCGAGGGAATCGCATCGCGTTTGCCGGCCTGGTAGTCGTACCAGCCGGCACCGGTCTTTTGGCCGAAACGCCCGAGCTCGCACAACTTGTCGGCCGTGCGGCTGTACTTCATGTCGGCGCGCTCAAGCGCGCGGCGCTTGCGGATCGCCCAGCCGATGTCGTTGCCGGCCAGATCACCCATGCGAAATGGCCCCATCGCAAAACCAAATTTCTCGACCGCCCTGTCGACCTGCGCTGGCGTGCAGCCTTCATCCAGCAAAAACCCGGCCTGGCGGCTGTATTGCTCGATCATGCGATTGCCGATGAAGCCATCGCAGACGCCCGAGACCACCGTGGTTTTCTTGATCTTCTTGCCCAGCGCCATCACGGTCGCCAGCACATCCTTGCCAGTCTTCTCGCCGCGCACCACCTCGAGCAGGCGCATCACGTTGGCCGGACTGAAGAAATGGGTGCCGATGACATCCTGTGGGCGCTTTGTGAAGCCGGCGATCTTGTCCATGTCCAGCGTCGACGTATTACTGGCCAGAATCGCGCCAGGTTTCATGACGTCGTCGAGCTTCTTGAACACTGCTTCCTTGACGCCCATCTCCTCGAACACCGCTTCGATCACCATGTCGGCGTCACGCAGGTCGCTGTAATCCAGTGTGGTCGACAGCAGCGCCATGCGCTGCTCGTATTTGTCCTGCTTGAGCTTACCGCGCCTGACCTGCGACTCATAGTTTTTGCGAATGGTCGCGATACCGCGGTCCAGCGCCTCCTGCTTCATCTCGAGCATCTTCACGGGAATGCCGGCATTGAGGAAGTTCATCGAAATACCGCCACCCATGGTGCCGGCGCCGATGACAGCGATCGAACCGATCTCGCGCTTGGGCGTATCGGCTGGCACATCGGCAATTTTTGCCGTGGCCCGTTCGGCCACAAACAGGTGGCGCAAGGCCTTGCATTCGGGCGTGAACATCAGGTTGGTGAAAATTTCGCGTTCCAGCACCAGGCCCTGGTCGAGCTTGTGCTTCGTGGCAATCTCGATCGCGTCGACACATTTGAGCGGCGCCGGGTAGTTTTTGGACATGCCACCGACCATGTTGCGGGCAAACTGGAAATACGCGTCCCCCAGTGGGTGTTTGCAGGGCAGATTGCGCACCAGCGGCAACGGGCGTGTGGCTGCAACCGATTTCGCCAAAGCCAACGCTTCGTCGACCAGGGTGTCTGCGGACACGGCCATTTTGTCGAACAACTTCTGGCCCGGCAGGCTCGCCAGCAATTCGCTCGCCTGCGGCTCTCCACTGACAATCATGTTCAGCGCCACTTCGACACCCAGAACCCGCGGCAGACGCTGCGTGCCGCCGGCGCCAGGGATCAGTCCGAGCTTGACTTCGGGCAAAGCCACCTTGCAGCCAGGCGCCGCGATCCGGTAATGACAACCCAAGGCCAGTTCCAGACCGCCACCCATCACGACCGAATGCATGGCAGCGACCACAGGTTTGGTCGCGTTTTCAATCGCCAGGATCACGCTGAGCAGGTTCGGCTCCTGCACGGCCTTGGGCGAGCCAAATTCCTTGATGTCGGCTCCGCCCGAGAAGGCCTTGCCCTCACCGGTAAGCACGACCGACTTGACCGTCTTGTTGGCCATGGCACGCGTCAGGCCATTGACCAAGGCGCGTCTCGTCGCAAATCCCAGGCCGTTGACGGGTGGGTTGTTCAAGGTGATGACTGCCACGTTGCCGTGGACTTTGTAGTGGGCCGTCATGTCTGCATCCTCACGCGAATAATGGTGTTCAAAGAAAATAGAACGGTCGTTCTTTTTTGCAACATTGTAGGCGCCACGGGTTGCCGACGCCCTCATGGTTTGTCCCCATCGGGACAAGTTGCCCGATTCGGCCGCGCATCAGATCTGCAACCATTCCTGCACCAGATCACTGCGCTCTCGCAGGTGCGCAGGGGAGCCGTCGAACACGATGCGGCCCTGACCCATCACCACAAGCCGATCGGCGAGGGAAAGTGCAATGGCCATTTTCTGCTCCATCAACATGACCGCGACGCCACGTTCGCGCAGCGTCCGCAGACACTGCGCGACCTGCTGCACCAAGGCGGGCGCCAGCCCCTCGGTCGGCTCGTCCACCAGCATCAGCCTGGGCGCACCCATCAGGCAGCGTCCAAGGGCCAGCATCTGTTGTTCGCCGCCAGACAAAACTGCAGCGTCAACGTACTGGCGTACCTGCAGGGGTGCAAACAGGCGATAAATGTCCTGCAGTGTCCACGGCGTGCCGGCGTTGGCGTGCGGCGCCGGCTGAACACCCAGCATCAGGTTCTGCCGCACGGTCAGACCGCCGAACACGTCGCGTGTCTCGGGCACATAGCCGATACCCAACCGGGCAATTTCGAAGGTCCGAAGACCATGCATCGACAGCCCATTCCAGCGCATGTCACCACGCCAGTCGACCAGCCCCATCACCGCCTTGGCCAGCGTCGAGCGCCCCGACCCGTTGCGGCCGAGCACGGCCACGATCTCGCCGGGTGCAACCTGCACATCGACGCCCTGCAGCACGGCGCCATGGCCATAACCGGCAGTCAAACCGCGGATGCTCAACATGGCGGCGTGCCTGCTGGGGATGTCGGCCCTTCGTCCAGGCCCAGGTAGGCCTGCTGCACCCGGACATCGGCGCGTACCACCTGCGGCACATCGCAGCACAGCAGCTCGCCCTGCACCAGCACGGCGACCCGATCGGCCAGATCGAACACCACGTTCATATCGTGTTCGATCGTCAGCAAGGTCTTGCCGCGGGTCAGCGTCCGGATCAGATCCGTGAAGTGGCGGGTCTCGCTCTGACTCATGCCCGATGTCGGCTCGTCGAGCAGGACCACATCGGCGCCGCCAATCACCGTCAGGCCTATTTCCAGCGCCCGCTGCTCGGCATAACTCAGGTCCGAGGCCAGCACATCGCGGCGCCGTTCAAGGCCGATGCGTTCGATCATCTCGAGCGCACGCTGCGTTACATCGTGCAAGCCTGTCATGGCACGCCAGAATACATACCGATGTCCCAGACTCCATAACACCGCGCAACGCAGGTTCTCGAAAACGCTCAGACGCGCAAACACATGGCTGATCTGGAAGCTGCGCGACAAACCCATTCGATTGACCTCAAATGCCGGCCGGCCGTCGATGCGCCGGCCCTTGAGCCAGACCTCGCCGCTGGTAGGAGGCATGCGGCCACTGATCAGGTTGAACAGCGTGGACTTGCCTGCACCATTCGGTCCAATGATGGCAAGCGACTCGCCTTGGGCGACCGACAGGTCAAGGCCGCGCAGGATCGCACTCCTGCCGAACTGCTTGTGCAATCCCTGGATGCGCAGTACGTCGGGTGCCCGCGGCGTGGTGTGTGCAGCGACCGTCATGAAGAATGCGGCGCCGCCATCAAAGCCATGCGCCGGGCAAGCCAGCGCATGGCCAGGGCACCGGCCAAAGCCACGACCGCTGCGCTTAACCAACTGCCAGGCGCTCCGGTATGCAGTGGCACGCTCAGAAAACGAAGCGTGTCGCCCAGCACGGCGCGCAAATGCCATTGGTAGGCCAGCTCGACCAAGGCCGCCAGACCCGTGCAGGTCATCACACCGGCCCCAAGCCAGGCCAGACTGCACCAGGGCGCCTGGCGCCAGTGCCGAAACACGCGCCGGCGAAACGAAGCGCTGGCCAGGCTGGCCAGACCGCCGGGCAGGTACATCACCACAAGCATGAAGCCCAGCCCCAGATACAGCAACCAGGCCGGTGTCAATGCGCTGAGCAAGGCGAGCGACAAGACCATCACGACGGCGCCAATGATGGGGCCGACAAAGAAGCCGGTTCCGCCCAGCACCGTGAACAGCAGATAGGTCCCCGAGCGCTGCCCCGACAACACGTCGGACGTTACAACCTCGAAATGCAGCGCGGCCAGCCCGCCCGAAATGCCGGCGAAAAAGGCGGCAATGACCAGCGCCAGATAACGCACCATGTGGGGGTCGTGCCCGGTGAACGCGACGCGCTCGGCATTGTCGCGCGCCGCGTTGAGCAATCGGCCCAGCGGCGTTCGGGTGAAACCGTAGATCAACGCGGTGCAAGCCAGGGTATAGGCCGCCACCAGATAGTGCAGCTGCCATGCCGGGCCCAGCGTCCAGTTGCCCGCTCGCAGACCGGCGGTGCGATCGCCGCTTTGCCCGCCTTCACCACCGAAAAAGCCCGGAAACATCAGCGCCGCACTCCACGCCAGCTCTCCCAGGCCCAGCGTGATCATGGCAAACGGCATGCCCGACTTGCGTGTGGTCACCCATCCGAGCAACAAGGCGAGCACCAAGGCTGCGAGCCCCCCCACCAGCGGCATCAGGCTCACCGGCACTGGCCAGCCCCCGGCGACCCGCTGCAAGGTCAACATGGCCAGGAACGCCCCCATGCCCGAATACAGTGCGTGACCAAAACTGAGCATGCCGCCCTGCCCCAGCAGGATGTTGTAACTCAGGCAAACGATGCTCGCTATGCCGATCTGACTGAGCAGGCTCAAGTGCAAACCCGTATGGAGCACCAGCGGCGCTGCAAGCCAGAGCAGCGCGTACAGCAGCCACGCCAAGCGCACCATCACCACTGGAGGCCGACTTTGGCCGGGCGGATCGGCCATGGCGTAGCGCAGGCTCATGGGGCGTCTCGCGGGCCGAAAAGACCGCGGGGCCGCACCACCAGCGTGAACACCATCAGCAGGTACGGCAACACCGGCGCAATCTGACTGAGCTTGAGGGTCCACAGTCCTTCAGGCCCGGACGCCGCCACCGGGTTCCGGCCCAGACCCTGCGCCAGCGACAGCAAGGACACATCCAGGCCGACCGCCAAGGTCTGCAATACGCCGATAAGCAAGGACGCGGCAAAAGCGCCAGTCAACGAGCCAATTCCCCCGACCACGACCACAACAAATACCAAAGCACCGACCGACATGGCCATGCCCGGCTCCGTCACATAAGTATTGCCGCCGATCACACCGGCCAGACCGGCCAGAGCACAACCGCCGGCGAACACGCCCATATGGATCTTTGGCAGATCATGGCCCAGGGCCTCGACCATGTCGGGCTGCGTCAGGGCGGCCCGTATCAGCAGGCCGACACGGGTTCGCGTCAGCAACCAGCCCAGCATTCCCAGCATGGTCAGCGACACCAGCATCATGAACGCACGATAGGCCGGAAAGTCGACGCCGAATACGCTGGCGATCGGGCCGTCGAGCAGCTGTGGCACGCGGTAGTCGACCGAGCTGCGGCCCCAGACGAGCTGCACCAGTTCGAGCACCACGAAACTGAGGCCGAAGGTCACCAGCAGTTCCGCGACATGACCGAGCCGATGCACCCGGCGCAAGCCGACGCGCTCGAATCCGGCCCCGAGAAGACCCACCACCAGAGGCGCCAACACCAGCGCAGCCCCGAAGCCGAGCCATTCGCTGAGGCTGTAGCCCAGGTAGGCCCCCAGCATGTAGAACGAGGTATGGGCGAAGTTCAGCACGCCCATCATGCTGTAGATCAGCGTCAGGCCGGCGCTCAGCATGAACAGCAGCAGACCGTAGCTGACGCCGTTGAGCAGCGATACCGTGAACAACTCCATGTGATCTAAGTTACCAGGCCCGGCACGCACCGAGCAGCGCCGCACGCCTGCGGCGCAGCAAGCCCGGCAGCAGTGCGATCAGGCGCCCGGCAGCTGGTAGTCCTTGAGAATTTCGCGCAGCTTGGTCTTTTGCATCTTGCCGGTGCCGCCCAGCGGAATCGCGTCGACGAAAACCACGTCGTCGGGTATCTGCCATTTGGCAATCTTGCCTTCGTAGAACGCCAGCAGTTCGCCACACGTGATCTCGGCCCCGGGCTTCTTGACCACCGCGATGATCGGGCGCTCGTCCCACTTCGGATGCTTGATGCCGATGCAAGCCGCCATGGCCACCGATGGATGCGCGACCGCGATGTTCTCGACGTCGATGGAACTGATCCATTCGCCACCGGACTTGATCACATCCTTGCTGCGATCAGTGATCTGCATGTAGCCGTCGGCATCAATCGTGGCAACGTCGCCGGTCGGGAACCAACCGTCGACCAGCGGCGAGCCCTCCTCGGACTTGAAGTAGTCGCTGATGATCCACGGGCCCTTGACCAGCAGATCGCCATACGCCTTGCCGTCCCAGGGCAGTTCCTTGCCGTCGGGGTCGACGATCTTCATGTCGACACCGTAGATGCCCCGACCCTGCTTGAGCCGGATCTTCATCTTCTGCTCGCCAGGCAGATTGTCGTGTTTGTTCTTGAGCGTGCAGACGGTACCCAGCGGTGACATCTCGGTCATGCCCCAGGCGTGCAGGACCTCGACGCCATAGGTGTCGTTGAATGCGGTGATCATGGCCGGCGGGCAGGCCGAACCGCCGATCACGGTGCGCTTGAGCGTGGAAAAGCGCAGCTTGCCGGCCTGCATGTGCGACAACATCATTTGCCACACGGTGGGCACACCAGCCGCGAACGTGACTTTCTCGTTTTCGATCAGTTCGAAAATCGACTTGCCGTCCATCGCCGGGCCGGGAAGCACCATCTTGCAACCGGTCATGGCTGCGGAGTACGGCAGGCCCCATGCGTTCACATGGAACATCGGCACCACCGGCAGCACCGAGTCGCGTGCGCTCATGTTCAGCGCATCCGGCAAGGCGCCGGCAAATGCGTGCAGCATGGTCGATCGATGGCTATACAGTACCGCCTTGGGGTTACCGGTCGTGCCGCTGGTGTAACACATGCTGGATGCGGCGTTTTCGTCGAACTCCGGCCAGGCATAGGTCGCAGGCTGATCGACGATCCAGCCCTCGTAACTGCGCAGTCCGGGTATGCCGCTATCGGCCGGCAGCTTGTCGGAGTCGCACAAGGCGATGAAATGTTTCACCGTCGTCAGCCTGGTGTGGATGGCCTGGATGATGGGAAGGAAGGTCATGTCGAAACAAAGGACCTGATCCTCGGCATGATTGGCAATCCAGGCGATCTGCTCCGGGTGCAGGCGGGGATTGAGCGTATGCAGCACCCGGCCCGAACCGCTGACGCCGAAATACAGCTCCAGATGGCGGTAGCCGTTCCAGGCCAGCGTGGCAACGCGGTCGCTGAATGCGAGTTTGAGCTGGTCCAGCGCATTGGCCACCTGGCGCACGCGGCCAGCCAGTTGCGCGTAGTCGCAACGGTGAATATCTCCCTCGACACGCCGTGAGACGATCTCGCCTTCGCCATGATGTCGCTCGGCAAAATCGATCAAGGTGGAAATCATCAAGGGATGGTTCTGCATCAGGCCGAGCATGGGCGTATCTCCTGTCTTGGGGTTGTGATGTGCAAGGCGGCCTCCGGCCGACGGCATGCCCGTAGTATTACGCAACTGACTCCGGTGCCGGCATGTGTATTCCCCACTGGCGGGTGACGGCATGTCAACTGCGGGACAATCGCGACCATGGACAAGCGCACTTCCCTGCCCGGGGCCACGATTGAGCCGGCCGCACTGCGCTGGAACAATCGCTTCGCCGCGCTCGATGCGGCCTTTTACACGCGATTGAAACCGACTGCCTTGCCCGCGCCCTACTGGGTCGGACAGAGCCAGAGGGTGGCCGAGGAGCTGGGCCTGAGCGCCGAGTGGATGGCCAGCGATCAGGCGCTCTCGGCCTTTACCGGAAACAGCGTTTTGCCAGGCTCGGAGCCGCTGGCCAGTGTGTACAGCGGACATCAGTTCGGCCATTGGGCCGGACAACTGGGCGATGGCCGTGCATTGCTGCTCGGTGAAGTCACGCTGGCCCATGGCGAGCCACGGGAATTGCAACTCAAAGGCGCCGGCCTCACGCCGTATTCACGCATGGGCGACGGACGCGCGGTGCTGCGCAGTTCGATTCGCGAGTTCCTTTGCTCGCAGGCGATGGCCGCTCTGGGCATTCCCACCACCGAGGCGCTGTGCGTGACCGGATCGGACGCCGCGGTGCGACGCGAGACGATGGAGACCGCCGCTGTCGTTACCCGGGTGGCGCCCAGCTTTCTGCGCTTTGGGCATTTCGAACACTTCAGCAATATCGGCGAACATGAACGCCTGCGCGAACTGGCCGATTACACGATAGACCGGTTTTACCCGCATTGCCGGGCCGCCGGCCAGACCGACGGCCAGGTTTACGCCGCCTTGCTGCAGGCGGTCAGCGAGCGTACTGCCGAGCTGATCGCGCAATGGCAGGCCGTGGGGTTTTGCCACGGCGTCATGAACACCGACAACATGAGCATGCTGGGTTTGACCATCGACTATGGTCCGTTCCAGTTTCTCGACGCGTTCAATCCGGGGCATATCTGCAACCACTCCGACAACCAGGGTCGCTACGCCTACAACCGGCAACCTAACATGGCGTACTGGAACCTGTTCTGCCTGGGGCAGGCCTTGTTGCCGCTGATCGACGAACAGGCGCTCGCCTTGCAGGCACTGGAGTCCTACAAGTCCGTGTATCCGGTCGCTTTGCAGCGCCGCTTTGGCGCCAAACTCGGGCTTGAAACGGTGACTGGCTCCGATCTGCCGCTGATTGAAGATGGGCTCAAGTTGCTGGCGGCAGACAAGGTCGATTTCACGATCTTTTGGCGCCGGCTGAGCGAATCTGTGGCTGGAACCGACACTGAACCGGTGCGCGACCTGTTCCTGGATCGCGACGCATTCGACCAGTGGCAGGCACGTCACACGCAGCGCCTGCAGCCGCAAGACCCTGTGCAGACGGGGCAGGCCATGCTGCGCACCAATCCCCGCTTTGTACTGCGCAACCACCTGGGCGAACAGGCGATCCGAAGTGCCAGAACCAAGGACTTCTCGGAAGTCGCAATCCTGCTGCGACTGCTGGAAAACCCGTTTGACGAACATCAGGGATTCGAAGCCCACGCCGGCTTCCCACCGGAGTGGGCGGCAGGCATCGAGATCAGCTGTTCATCCTGACATGGGGTCGAGAACGTCACCGTGGCGCATACCATACGCAAACACCCGAGGCCGATCAGGCCGGAAACCCCCTATCATCCGGGCACCCGGATCCATGGCCTGTCGTGGATGCGAGGTACCGGGGTTGCAAATGGCTGCGGCGCCCGCACCAATCGCTTGTCACTGGCCCGATGGCGTCACGGCATCAACCGGGTAACGCTAGAAATCCATATCGCATGAAGATACTGATCGACTTTTTCCCCATTCTGCTGTTCTTCGGCGCCTACAAACTGTATGACATCTATATGGCCACGGGCGTATTGATGGTCGCCACCATTGTCCAGACGGCCATCATGTATGCGGTAGACCGCAAGGTCACCACCATGCAGAAGATCACGCTGGGCATGATCCTGGCGTTCGGTGCGCTGACGCTATACCTGCATGATGAACGTTTCATCAAGTGGAAGCCAACCGTCTTGTATGCGGCCATCGCGATCGCGTTGACCGCGGCCGTCTGGATCTTCAAAAAGAGCTTTCTCAAGCTGATGCTTGGCACCCAGCTTGAGCTACCCGACCGGATCTGGATGCACCTGAACATCGCCTGGATCGTCTATTGCGTGTTCATGGCGGTCATCAATGGCTATGTCGCGATGTATTTCACCACCGAAGCCTGGGTCGAATTCAAGTTGTGGGGCTATGTGTTCCCGCTCGCGTTCATCGTCGGCCAGGGCTTTTACATATCGCCCCACCTGAAGGGCAGCGAATCGGGCGAGCCCGGTGCGGGGCGCTGACACCATGGCCGCACCTACTGCCCAGGCCATCAACGAGCGCTTGCGCGCGCGGCTGGCGCCGACCCAGCTCGAGGTGCTGGACGAAAGCTACCAGCACGCCGGTCATGCCGGAGCCAACGACACCGGCGTGGGCACCCATTTCCGGGTACGCATTTCGTCACCGCAGTTTACAAATTTGGCCCGCGTCCAGTGCCACAGGCTTGTGTATGATGCGCTGCAAGATTTTATTGACCAAGGGCTTCATGCCCTGGCGATAGAAGTGGTCCGTTGACGACCACGACCTCTCCCATCCAGGTCCGGATGGGGCGACAACTTCCCCGAACCCGTTGAGAGTAACCATGAAGAGATCCCTGATTGCAGCATTGCTGGCCGCAGCGTTCACCACACTGGTGAGCGTCCCAGCCCTGGCGCAGAACATTGCCATCGTCAACGGCAAGGCCGTTCCGGCATCGCGCGTGGCGGCGCTCACCCAGCAGTTGGAGAAGTCCGGCCGCAAGGTCACCCCGGAAATGCAAAGCCAGTTGCGCGACGAAATCATCACCCGTGAAGTGTTCATCCAGGAAGCGCAGAAGCGCGGTCTGGATGTCACCGACGAATTCAAGTTGCAGATGGACATGGCCCGCCAGTCGATCCTGATCCGCGAGTTGTTCAACGACTACCAGGCCAAGAACCCGATCACCGATGCCGACGCCAAGGCCGAATACGACAAGTTTGTTTCAGCCAACGGCGGCAAGGAATTCAAGGCTCGCCATATCCTGGTAGAGACTGAAGCCGAAGCCAAGGCCATCATCGCGAGCCTGAAAAAGGGCGGAAAATTCGAGGAAATTGCCAAGAAGTCTTCAAAAGATCCAGGCTCCGGCGCCAACGGCGGCGATCTGGACTGGGCAGCCGCCGAAAGTTATGTGCCGGAGTTCTCCAAGGCCATGGCCGCGTTGCAAAAAGGCAAGTTGACCGAAACGCCGGTCAAAACGCAGTTCGGTTTCCACGTGATCCAGCTGGACGATGTGCGTGAGGCACAGCTGCCCAAGTTCGACGAAGTCAAGCCACAAATCCTGCAACAGTTGCAGCAGCAGAAGATGGCCGCATTCCAGCAGGACCTGCGCGCCAAGGCCAAGATCGAGTAGATCGGTTCGGCCTTTGATTTCCACAGCGCGGCTTTAGCCGCGTTTTTGATGCTCATGCGGCCTTGGCCGCGTTTTTTATGCCGATGCGGACTTGAGCAGCCACAAGGCGCCAATCAGCACGGGCTGGTGCAACATGTAGACCCAAAGGCTGTGTCGGCCCAGCCAGGCCAGGGCAGACGACGGGCCGACGGCTTGCCAGGCGGGGTGAAAACCAGCCTCATGCATCCAGCGCGCGCCCACCAAAGTGCCACACCACAGCACGCCGATCCACGGTAGCAGCGGCACGTAGTCTTCGGTCACCGGCTTTCGCGTGATCAGCCCGAGCCAGTTCAGTGTCGGCGCATTGAACACCTGTTCCCATGGGGTCTGCGCCAGCAGTCCGGCCGCGCCATACGGCAGGACAAGTGCCAGCAGGGCTGGTGCCAGCAGCCAGGCGCCCCACCCGGCCGTCAGGCGCGCGATGATCAGCATCACCGCCATCCCATGAAGTACCCCGAAATAGATGAAGCTATCGGGAAACATCCAGAAGGATCCGGCGCTGACCAACACGGCACAACCGGCAATCTGGAGCCAGCGCCGCCAGAAACGTGACCACGGCTGCATCTGATGCGACGCCACTGCCTGACCCAATCCGGCACAAAACAGGAAAATGCCGAGGATGGCGGTACGCTGCAGCGTCCACAGCGGGTCGCGGTGGAAATCGAACCGCGCCAAACCGAAGTTGTTCAGGTCAAAGCAGAAGTGGTAGGCGATCATCCATACCAGCGCCACACCACGCAAGGTGTCGATGGCGTCCAGTCGGGGCTTACTCGGCAGGGACTTCGGCATGCGGGGCAGTGTACGGCTGCGGCGGCATGCGCGGATTCAGCGAGTCAGGTTGCGCACCCTTTGCGCCGTGACCCAGGCGCTTGCGACGCCACATACGGCGATCAGGCTGATGCCCACCAGGCTCCAGCGGTCGGGCAAGTGGGAAAAAATCAGCCAGCCAGCGATGACCGCGAATCCCACCTGGCCATACAGGTAAGGCATCAAGGTCGCGGACGGCGCGTGCTGGTAAGCCTGGGCCAGCATGAAATGGCCGGTGGCGGCCAGAAATCCCATGATCAGCATGAACAGCCACAACAACGGTGAATCGACCTGCGCCCAGGCAAACGGAAGCGCCAGTGACACCATCGTGGCGCCGACCCAGCCACTGAGAAAATGGGTGGTGGCCGCGTTGTCGACCCGCGCGAGGCGCGCGGTGAGCAGCTGAAATGCCGAGTTGCACAACATGACACCCACCGGAAGCAACATGGCCCAGCCAAAATTCGTCCCGCCGGGTCGAACGATCACCAGGGTGCCGGCAAATCCACCCACGACAAACAGCCATTGCAGGGGCGCCACCCGTTCCTTGAACAGCAGGACCGACATCATCGTCACCATCAACGGCGTGACCATCACGATGGCAGTGAACTCACCTACCGACACATGGCGCAAACCGAGATAGGCGAGCAAGGTGGTCGCCACCAGCAAGGCGCCGCGCAGCAGTTGCAGTCCCGGCGCGCGGGTACGCCACAGCGTCGCGCCATGCCGTGGCCCCAGCACCACGGTGGTGACCAGCGCCTGGGCCAGATAACGGACCCACAAGGCCATCAGTATGGGAACGGCCAGGACCACAATCTTGGTGATCGAGTCCAGAATCGCGAAACACAGGCCTGCCATCACGACGCAGGCGATTCCCGTCAGTGCCGTACCTTTGCCAGCCGTCATCGGGCCCGGCACCGCAGTTCCTTGCGCATTCCATGCAACGATGGGGTCATGCAAGCGTCATCCCGCAGGGCCCTTCAGGCCCGCGGCCAGCCTTCGCACCTCGCGCGGCGACAACACCCCGCGCAGCACCGCGGCGCCATCGCGCCGACAGTCTTCGAAGATGCTCAGCGACAGTCTGTCGGACGACAACTGGGCTGCCTTCAGCCAACCCAGCGCCGGGCATTGTGCCAGAGCTGCATCCAGGGGCTTGGCTGGTCGCGATCCTGATCGGTCCAGCTCATCTGGATGTTGCGAAACACCCGCTCCGGGTGCGGCATCATGGCAGTGAATCGCCCGTCTGGCGTGGTGACAGCGGTCAGACCGCCGGGGCTCCCATTAGGGTTAAAGGGATAGGTTTCGGTGGCTGCCCCATGGTTGTCGGTGAATCGCATGGCGCCGATCACACGCGCCGCGGCGCCGCGGCGCGCGAAGTTTGCATAACCTTCGCCATGCGCTATCGCGATCGGCAGCCGGCTGCCGGCCATGCCGGCCAAAAACAACGACGGTGACTCCAGTATCTCGACCATGGCCAGGCGGGCTTCATAGCGCGCGCTCTGGTTGGTTGTGAAGCGCGGCCAGTGCTCGGCCCCGGGAATGATGTCGGCCAGTTCAGCAAGCATCTGGCAACCATTGCACACGCCCAGGCCAAAGGTGTCCGAGCGAGCGAAAAAGCTGCGGAACTGATCGGCCAATGCCGGATTGAACGTGATCGATCGTGCCCAGCCAATGCCGGCGCCCAGCGTATCGCCATAACTGAAGCCGCCGCAGGCCACCACGCCCTGATAGTCCGCCAGTGTGGTGCGACCGGCCAGCAGGTCGCTCATATGCACGTCGATCGCCTCGAAACCGGCCTTGCTGAAGGCATATGCCATCTCGACATGGGAATTGACGCCCTGCTCGCGCAACACCGCCACGCGCGGGCGCATTTGCAACATGGCAGGGGCAGTTGGCGTGAATGTCAGGGCCACGTGCAGTCCCGGATCGGCTGGATCGCCTGCAGCGGCATGTTCGGCCTGCGCACTGGCCGGGTTGTCGCGCAGTTGGCAGATCTTCCAGCTGACCGAGTCCCAGACCTGGTGCAGATCGCGCAAGGTCGCGCCGAACACCTGCTTGGCATCGCGCCAGACCTGGATTTCGCCGATACCCGAATGGATGGTCGAGCCCACGGGCCGGGTTTTGCCGACGCAGTGGCTGTGCTGGCTCAGTCCGTGTTCGCGCAGCACCTGCATGACGGCGCTACGCTCTTCGGTGCGGATCTGCAGCACCACGCCCAGTTCCTCGTTGAACAAGGCCTTGAGCGTGAGTTCGTCGCGCCTCGCCTGCACCTGCGTCGCCCAGTTCTTGCTGTCGCCCATCTCGGCGCGGCTGTCGGTAATGCCGTCACCTTCGGTGACCAGCATGTCAACATTGAGAGAAACGCCGACCTGACCGGCAAACGCCATCTCGCAAACGGTGGCAAACAGGCCTCCGTCGCTGCGGTCGTGGTAGGCCAGCAGCCGGCCAGAGACGCGCAAGCTATTGACCGCCCGCACCAGCCGCACCAGATCCTGGGCATCGTCCAGATCGGGTACGGCATCGCCGACCTGCTCCAGCGTCTGCGCCAGGATGCTGCCCGCCATGCGGTTGCGGCCCCGGCCCAGATCGACCAGCACCAGCGTGCTGTCCAGCAGTTGGCGGTCCAGTTGTGGCGTCAAGGTGCCGCGCACATCGTCGAGAGTTGCAAAGGCACTGACGATCAGCGAGACCGGCGACGTGACCTTGCGCGCCGACTGGTCCGCATCGTCCACCCACTGGGTGCGCATCGACAACGAGTCCTTGCCAACCGGAATCGAAATTCCCAGCGCCGGACACAACTCCAAACCCACTGCGCGTACCGTCGTATACAGATCCGCATCTTCACCAGGCTCGCCACAAGCCGCCATCCAGTTGGCAGAAAGTTTGACGCGCGACAGGTCGATCGGCGCGGCCAGCAGATTGGTGATGGCCTCGGCCACCGCCATGCGCCCGGATGCCGGTGCATTCACCACTGCCAGCGGTGGGCGCTCGCCCATGGCCATGGCTTCGCCGCCGAAGCCCTGGTAGTCGGCCAGCGTGACTGCACAGTCGGCCACCGGCACCTGCCAGGGGCCGACCATCTGGTCGCGGTGGGTCAGGCCACCCACGGTGCGGTCGCCGATGGTGATCAGGAAACGCTTGGACGCCACCGTCGGATGCGCCAGCACGGCAATCGCCGCGCGTTGCAGGTCGGTGCCGGACAGGTCCAGAGCCGGGAACCGGCGCGCCACCGTAGCCACATCGCGCTGCATCGTGGGCGGCTTGCCCAGCAACACGTCCATCGGCATGGCCACCGGTGTCGGGCCTTGTGCATCAAGCACCGACAGCTCGCGGTCCTCGGTGGCCGCGCCCACGACGGCAAACGGGCAGCGCTCGCGCGCGCAGAACGCGGCGAACTGCGCGTGCGACTGCGGCGCGATGGCCAGCACGTAGCGTTCCTGACTTTCGTTGCACCAGATCTCGCGCGGGCTCATGCCACTTTCGTCCAAAGGCACCGCACGCAGATCAAAACACGCGCCACGGCCGGCATCGTTGGTGAGTTCGGGAAAAGCATTGCTCAAACCGCCCGCGCCGACGTCGTGAATGGCCAGGATCGGATTGGCCTGGCCCAGCGCCTGGCAATGGTTGATGACCTCCTGGGCGCGGCGCTGCATCTCGGGGTTGTCGCGCTGCACCGAATCAAAATCCAGCGCTGTCGCATTGGTGCCGGTGGCCATCGAGCTGGCGGCACTGCCACCCAGGCCGATGCGCATGCCGGGGCCACCGAGCTGGATCAGCAGGCTGCCGGCCGGGAATGCAACCTTGTGGGTCAGGCAGGCGTCGATGCTGCCCAAGCCGCCCGCCACCATGATGGGCTTGTGGTAACCACGACGCACCGCGTCGACGTCGGACGCGGCGGTCTGTTCGTATTCGCGGAAATAGCCGAGCAGGTTCGGACGCCCGAATTCGTTGTTGAACGCAGCGCCGCCCAATGGCCCTTCGATCATGATCTGCAACGCGCTGGCAATATGTGCCGGCTTGCCATAGTTGCCTGCGTCGCCGTCCAGCGCCATCCTGGAGACGCTGAATCCGGTCAGACCGGCCTTGGGGCGCGAGCCACGCCCGGTTGCCCCCTCGTCACGGATCTCGCCACCGGCGCCGGTCGCAGCACCGGGAAAGGGCGAGATCGCGGTCGGATGGTTGTGCGTCTCCACCTTCATAAGCACATGCTGCAGCACCTGCGACGACCTGTAGGGCTGCGGCGCTTCGCCACTGGCGGACACGTCGCCGCCAGCGACAAAGCGCTCTACCTGCGCCCCCTCCATCACCGAGGCGTTATCCGAATACGCCACGACCATGCGCTGTGGATGGGCCTTGTGGGTATGGCGGATCATGCCGAACAGCGAGTCGGGCTGGACCACACCATCGACCGTGAACTGTGCGTTGAAGATCTTGTGCCGGCAATGCTCGCTGTTGGCCTGGGCGAACATCATCAACTCGACGTCGGTCGGATTGCGCCCGAACTGCGTGAACGCCTGGACCAGGTAGTCCATCTCGTCATCGGCAAGCGCCAGCCCATGGGTCTTGTTCGCCAGTGCCAGTGCCGCCTTGCCGCCAATCAGCAGGTCGATCTGCTCGAGGTCCGGTGCCGCCAGTTCGTTGAACAGCCTGGCCGCATCGGCGCGGCTGTACAGCGCGCTCTCGGTCATCCGGTCGTGCAAAACGGCTGCAAGCGCCTGCAACCGGGCTGGCGCGAGCACCGATTTTCCCAGCAACGGGGCCTTCAATCCGATCCGGTATTCGACGATGCGCTCGATGCGGTGCACGTCCAGCGCGCAGTTGTGTGCGATGTCGGTGGCTTTGGATGCCCAGGGCGATACCGTGCCCAAACGCGGCGTGACCACGACCAGCGGCCCCTGCGTGGCACCGGTATAGGGCTCGCCGTAATGGAGCAAGGCCGTCAGCTGCTGCTGCAAACGGTCCGACGGCGTCTGGTCAGACCAGACCATATGGACAAAACGGGCATCCAAGCGCACGACGCGGTCATCGACCGCTTGCAGACGCGCCACCAACTGTGGGGCGCGGAATGGTCCGAGCGCGCTTGCGCCTTCGTAGAAGGTGATGGTCTGGGTCACGGATGGGAGTGCCGGATTGGAGTGCAAAAGGTCGCGTCTGAGAGGGGGCGCAGGGCATCGCTCTGGTGTGGCCGAGCCGGAGCCGCGATTTTACCGGGCCTGGGGTGGGATAATTGACGCATGACAATTACCTACAAGGACGAGGCCGGCGTTGCTGGAATGCGGGTTGCCGGACGGCTTGCATCCGAGGTGCTGGACTATCTCACACCTCATGTTGTGGCCGGTGTGTCCACCAACCAACTGGACCAACTGGCGCATAACTACATCACCGAGGTCCAGCAGGCTATTCCCGCGCCGCTGAACTACCGTGGTGGCGGCAACATTCCGTATCCCAAGTCGATATGCACCTCGGTCAACCATCAGGTCTGTCACGGTATTCCGAACGAAAAGTTGCTCAAGAAGGGCGATGTGCTGAACATCGACGTCACCGTCATCAAGGACAGCTGGCACGGCGACACCAGTCGCATGTTCATCGTCGGCGAGACCTCCATCGCCGCCCGGCGCCTGAGCAGCATCACCTTTGAGGCCATGTGGCGCGGCATTGCCATGGTTCGACCCGGTGTGCGGCTGGGCGACATTGGCTGGGCCATCCAGAAATTCGCCGAATCACAGGGTTTCAGCGTGGTGCGCGAGTTCTGCGGTCACGGTATCGGTCAGGTCTTTCATGAGGAGCCCCAGGTCCTGCACTATGGCAAGCCCGGCACGCTGGAGGAACTCAAACCCGGCATGACCTTCACCATCGAGCCGATGATCAACGCCGGGCGCAAGGAAATCAAGGATGGCCCCGAAAAGGACGGCTGGACCATCGTCACCAAGGACCATTCCTTGTCCGCCCAGTGGGAGCACACCGTGCTGGTCACACCCACAGGTTACGAGGTCATGACCGTGTCGGCTGGCAGCCCACCGCCGCCAGACTTCATTCATGGCTGAGCCCGTCCTGACCGACGTGTTGCCGATGCGCGCGGTGCAGGTGTTGCGCGATGATTTCCGCACCGAGAAGCTCTCCCTTCTAGAGGACATCCGGGCCAGTGTGGCCTCGACCCGTGCCGTAGGCAAGACACTGACCCAGCTGTCCCGGCTGGCCGACAAGACGCTGTGTACTTTGTGGGATCAGGCCGGGTTGAAAGGCCCGTTCGCGCTGGTCGCAGTTGGCGGCTACGGCCGCGCCAAGTTGTTCCCGCACTCGGACGTCGATGTGCTTTTGCTGCTGTCTGACGATCAGAAGCCGGAAGACGACCCGGTGTTGCGCTCGCGCATCGAGACCTTCATCGGCAGCTGCTGGGATACCGGTCTGGAGATCGGGTCTTCGGTCCGCACTGTGGCGCAGTGTGTGTCCGAGGCCGCCAAGGATGTGACGGTACAGACCTCGGTGCTCGAATCGCGCCTGGTGGTCGGCAACCGACAGCTGTACGCCGAATTGTGTGAGCGTCTGAGCGAAGCGATGGATCCGCGGGCTTTTTTTGTTGCCAAGACGCTGGAGATGCGCCAACGCCACAACAAATACGAAGACACGCCTTACGCGCTCGAGCCCAATTGCAAGGAATCCCCTGGCGGGCTGCGCGATCTGCAGATGTTGCTTTGGGTGTCCAAGGCGGCTGGCATGGGCCGCAATTGGGACGAATTGGCCCGCACCGGCCTGGCGACACCGTTCGAGGTGCGCCAGATCAAACGCAACGAAGCGCTGATGCGGCTGATTCGCATGCGCCTGCACCTGATTGCCGGGCGCCGCGAAGACCGCCTGGTGTTCGACATGCAGACTGCGGTGGCCGAATCTTTCGGATACCGTACGCCGGAAAACGGCACCGTGCCGTTTTCGGTCGGGGTCACCGAAACCTCGGCCAAGTCGACGCGACGCGTCACGGTGGTGCGCGCCAGCGAGGCCTTGATGCGACGTTATTACTGGGCGGCCAAGGCGATCACGCAGCTCAACCAGATCGTGCTGCTCAACATGGAGGAGCGCCTGTATGGTGCCTCGGAGCAGTCCCGCCCGCTGAACGCCTGGTTCAACGTCAAGGCCGGCATGATCGACGTGGTCAGTGACGACCTCTATGTGCGTGAACCGCATGCGATTTTGCAGACTTTCCTGCTGTACCAGACCAGCAGTGGCACCAAAGGACTGTCGAGCCGCACGCTGCGTGCCCTGTACAACGCGCGCGGGGTCATGAATGCAAAGTTCCGCAACGATCCGGTGAACCGCGCCACGTTCCGCGAAATCATCATGCAGCACGATGGGGTGACCCATGCGATGCGCCTGATGAACCAGACGTCGGTGCTGGGGCGCTACCTGTGGGTATTCCGGCGCATCGTCGGACAGATGCAGCATGACCTGTTCCACGTCTACACGGTCGATCAGCATATCCTGATGGTGCTGCGCAATGTGCGGCGCTTCTTCATCGTCGAGCATGCCCACGAATACCCGTTCTGCTCACAACTGGCGGCGGGCTGGGACAAACCCTGGATTCTCTATGTTGCAGCCTTGTTCCACGACATTGCGAAAGGCCGCGGCGGTGACCACTCCAAACTCGGCGCCAACAGCGTGCGACTGTTCTGCCGCCAGCATGGCATAGCGCGCGACGACGCGCGCATGATGGAATTCCTGGTGCGCGAGCACCTGACGATGAGCCATACCGCGCAAAAGGCCGATCTGAGCGATCCGGATGTGATCATGCGGTTTGCCCAGCGTGTGGGTGACCAGCGCCACCTGACCGCGTTGTATCTGCTCACCGTGGCCGATATCCGCGGCACCTCGCCCAAGGTCTGGAACGCCTGGAAAGGCAAGTTGCTGGAGGACCTGTACCGCTACACCGCGCGGGCGCTCGGTGGCGAGGTACCCGATCCGCAGGCCGAAGTTCAAGCGCGCAAGCGCGACGCGCTGATCAAGATCGCGCTTTATGCCCTGCCGCACGAGGCGCACAAGCCAATGTGGGACACGCTGGACATCGGTTATTTCATGCGTCACGACTCCGCCGACATCGCCTGGCACACGCGGCACCTGTCACGCCATGTCGGCGCCGACAAGCCGATCGTGCGGGCGCGCCGCTCGCTGGTGGGCGAAGGGCTGCAGATTTTGGTCTACACGCGCGACCAGAGCGACCTGTTCGCACGCATCTGCGGCTATTTCGACCATGGCCATTTCAGCATCCTGGACGCGCGCATTCACACCGCACGCAATGGTTACGCATTGGACACCTTCCAGGTCGTCACCTCTGCCATGCCCGAGCACTATCGCGAACTGATCAATATGGTCGAGTCAGGCCTGGCCACGGCCATTGCCGCCACCGGCGCGATGCGCGAGCCAGGGCGTGGACGGGTTTCGCGCCGGGTGCGCAATTTCCCGATCACACCCCATATCACCTTGCGTCCGGACGAAAAAGGTCAACGCTGGTTGCTCAACATCACGGCCAGTGACCGGGTAGGCTTGTTGTATGCGGTTGCGCGGGTGCTGGCGCTGCACCAGGTCAATCTGCACCTGGCCAAGATCGCCACACTGGGCGAAATGGTGGACGACACCTTTCTGATCGACGGGCCGCAGTTGCAACACAATCGCGACCAGATTGCGATCGAAACCGAACTGCTGCAGGCCTTGTCCTGATCGCACCGACGCCGGGTCGGGTGAATCGGACTGTTGTCAGTCGTCCTGCGCAGCGTCCAGACCGGGAAACAGCACCTCGGTGAAACCGAAGCGGCTGAAATCTCGCACACGCATCGGGTACAGGACACCGACAAGGTGGTCGCATTCGTGTTGCACAACCCGTGCATGGAATCCGTCCACCGTTCGTTCGATCGGATCACCGTACTGGTCGAAACCGGCGTAATGCAGGCGGGCGTGGCGCGGCACAATGGCGCGCAGTCCGGGTACCGACAAGCAACCTTCCCAATCGTCTTCGAGAGCTGGCGCCCCCGGCGCGCTCTCCAGTGGCGTGATCACCGGATTGATCAGCACGGTGCGGGGAATTGGCGGCGCATCCGGATAACGGGGACTGACGGCACCGGTACCGAAGATCACCAGTTGCAGGTCGACACCGATCTGCGGCGCCGCCAGTCCGGCGCCATTGGCCGCCAGCATGGTGTCGAGCATGTCGCTGATCAGCAGATGCAGTGCGTCGCTGTCGAACTCCGTCACGGGTGGCGCCACGCGCAAAAGCCGCGGGTCGCCCATTTTCAGAATTTCACGTATCGCCATCAAGCAACTCCTTCAGTTGGGTCTCGTCAATCACCGTCACACCCAGCGCCCGTGCCTTGTCCAGCTTGCTGCCGGCTTCTGCACCCGCCACCAGGTAGTCGGTCTTCTTGCTTACCGAACCGGCTACCTTGCCGCCGGCCGCCTCGACCTTGTCCTTGGCTTCGTCACGGCCCATGCCCGGCAAGGTGCCGGTGATGACGAAGGTCTTGCCGCTCAAGGGGCGTGTTGCCACCGGCGCCGGCGCGCCCTCTTCCCAACACAGCCCGCAGGCGCGCAACTGCTCGACCACCTCCCGGTTGTGCGCCTGCGCAAAGAAGGTTCGTATGCTCTGCGCCACGATCGGGCCCACATCGGCGACTTCCAGCAATTGCTCCTCGCCGGCATCCATGACCGCGTCCAGACTGCCGAAATGACGCGCCAGTTCCTTGGCCGTGGCCTCGCCCACATGGCGTATGCCCAGGCCATAAAGGAAACGCTGCAAGGTCGTCTGTTTGGATTTTTCCAGCGCATCAAGGATGTTGCGCGCCGATTTGTCGGCCATGCGTTCCAACCCGGCCAATGCGCCCAGCCCGAGCCGGTACAGGTCGGGCAAGGTGTGCACCACCTGGGAGTCCACCAGTTGATCGACCAGCTTCTCGCCCAGACCTTCGACTTCGACCGCCCGGCGCTGCGCGAAATGCAGAATTGCCTGCTTGCGCTGCGCGGCGCAGAACAAGCCGCCGGTGCAACGGTAATCAACCTCTTCGGGCTCGCGCACGGCGGCAGAGCCGCAAACCGGGCAGATCCTGGGCATGGTGAACGCAGGCGCAACAGCGCTGCGCCTGTCGACCAGCACGGACACGACTTCCGGAATCACATCGCCGGCCCGCCGCACCACCACGGTGTCGCCCACCCGCACGTCCTTGCGCCGCGCCTCGTCCTCGTTGTGCAAGGTCGCATTGGTAACGGTCACGCCACCGACAAACACCGGCGCCAGCTTGGCCACCGGCGTTAGTTTTCCGGTGCGCCCGACCTGGATCTCGATACCAAGAACGGTCGTCATCTGCTCCTGCGCCGGGTACTTGTGCGCCACCGCCCAACGCGGCTCACGCGTGACAAACCCCAGGCGATGCTGCAGTGCCAGCGAATTGACCTTGTACACCACACCATCGATGTCGAATCCGAGCGAATCGCGCTGAGCGCCAATATATGCGTGGTAGTCGACCAGCGCCTGCGCGCCTTCGGCCAGCGCCACCAGCGGACTCACCGGAAAGCCCCACAGGCGCAGTTGTTGCAGCATGCCGTAGTGATCGCCAAAGGCCGGGCCGTCCTGGTCCGGCGCCGTCAGCTGGCCCAGTCCATAGGCAAAGAAGCTCAGCGGGCGCCTGGCTGCGATCGCCGGATCGAGCTGGCGCACCGCACCGGCCGCAGCATTGCGTGGATTGACAAAGGTCTTCTCGCCGCGCTCGCCAGAGGCGATGCGCCCACGCTGGACGTCATTGAGGCGTTCGAAATCGTCGCGCCGCATGTAGACCTCGCCACGCACTTCCAGCACTGGCGGTGCATCCTCTGGCAGACGCAGCGGTACCTGGCCAATGGTGCGAACATTCTGGGTCACGTCTTCGCCGGTCTCGCCGTCGCCACGGGTCGCGGCCTGCACCAGCACACCGTCCTGGTATCGCAGGCTCATGGCCAGCCCATCAAACTTGGGCTCGGCCACGTAGGTAACTGGCGCATCCTGCTCTGCAAGGCCAAGCTCGCGCCGCACCCGCGCATCAAACGCCGCAGCGCCGCTGGCAAGCGTATCGGTTTCGGTACGGATGCTGAGCATGGGTACAGCGTGGCGCACCGGCGCAAAACCGTCGAGCACCTTGCCGCCCACACGCTGGGTCGGCGAGTCAGCGCGCAACAGGTCGGGACGCCGCGCCTCGATAGCCTGCAACTCCTGAAACAACGCGTCGTAAGCCGCGTCGGCAATGGTCGGCGCATCAAGCACGTAATACGCGTGCCCATGCCGCTGCAGTTCAGCGCGAAGGGCCTGGGCGCGCGCAGTGTCGGCATCGCCTGCATCAAGGTCCTTGCGGATTTCCTCGTTCACCGGAACTCCCCTGCGGGCTGCACCACACCCCCGGTCACGAGAACAGGCGTCGGGCCAATGCCGAACCGGCAGCCAGATCACGCTGCTCCAGTGTGTCGTACAAGCCTTCCAACTCGCCACCGATGGCGTCCATGGCGTCACGCGGCAGCACCTGGCCGTTGTCGTCGGTGATGATGCCGTCCATGGCCTGCGCCATGGCATGGGCGACGTCCCGTAAACGCACGAACGGCTGTTCAGACCGCTCGACCTGGGCCACATCCAGCCCCAGTGCCACCTGACGCACTGCCGCCTGGGCCGGATCTTCGGCCAGTGCAGCCTGGGTGTCGAACAGCAGGCTGAGCACAGGCGGCATGCCCGCACCGGTGGCCGGCAGTACCATGCGACCGGGCAAGGAACCGTGAATGAAACCCAACCGCGCGGCTTGCTGCTGCACATAGCCCGGGCTCCAGGCGGCACTCTGGGCGCGCAAAGTGAAACCCAGCTGGGCATCGTGGCCGCTAGCGAACTGATCGAGCTCTCTCGCCCGCGCGACTTCCTCGAGCATGTCCGGGAAGTCGGCGGTGCCCCCGATCGCATCGCACAACGCCTGTGTCTTGGCGACAAACTCGGAAAATTCGATTTCGTTAAGTGCGCCAGTCCGGTTGGCCAGCTGAACGCCGACCTGCAGGGCCTCGTAGCGCTGGCCAGCCGTCGGCGACTCCCAGTGCCGGGTATCTCTGTTGAGTCCCTCGACGGCAAACGGCTTGCTGCCTACGCGTCGCGTCGTTGGCATGGAGGCGACAACGGCTTCGCCATGCACTTCGGCTTCGAGTGCGACCGGCGCGATCACGTCGATCAATGCGTCCATACCCGGCTTTTTTTCCGCTGGCGGGTGCAACGGCACAGGCGGCACGTCGAATTCATCGGCATCGAGCCGGGGTTCGATGGCTTCGCCCGGCTCGGTGGGCCGATATGCATCGGCGCCGGATTGTTGGGCCTGGCGCGGCGCAACCTTGCGCGCCGTCCAGGCACCGTGAGCCACCACGGCGGCCAGAACCAGGCCGCCAGCGATTGCAAGACCGATTTGCAAGGTACTCATGAATTCAGGTCAGTTCGGCCATGGTGACCGCAGCGTCCATATCTACTGCCACGATGCGTGAGACGCCTTGTTCCTGCATCGTGACCCCGATCAGCTGTTGCGCCATCTCCATGGCGATCTTGTTGTGACTGATGAAAAGGAACTGGGTTTCCCGGCTCATGCTTGTCACCAGTTTGGCATATCGCTCCGTGTTGGCATCGTCCAGTGGGGCGTCCACCTCGTCGAGCAGGCAGAACGGCGCCGGGTTGAGCTGGAAAATGGCGAACACCAGCGCGATCGCGGTCAGGGCCTTCTCCCCGCCGGAAAGCAGATGGATGGTCTGGTTCTTCTTGCCCGGGGGTTGCGCGATCACCTGAACCCCGGAGTCGAGGATTTCCTCACCGGTGATCACCAGCTTGGCGTTGCCGCCACCAAAAAGCTCCGGGAACATCTTGCCGAAATGTGCATTCACCGTATTGAAGGTTCCCGAAAGCAATTCGCGCGTCTCACCGTCGATCTTCTTGATGGCGTCTTCCAGCGTGCTCATTGCTTCGTTCAGGTCTGCCGATTGCGCGTCCAGAAACTGCTTGCGCTCGCGCGCCGTGGTGAGCTCGTCCAGCGCGGCGAGATTGACGGCCCCCAGCGCGGCCACATCGGTGTTCAGTTGATCGATGGATTGCTGCAGGCCAGTCAGACGCACATTACCTTGTTCGATCGACAAGCGGATCGGTTCGATCTGTGCGTGGGCGTCATCGAGCAGTTGCTGGTATTGCTCGCAGCCAAGGCGCGCAGCCTGCTCCTTGAGTTGCAGGTCGGTGATCTTCTGGCGCATCGGATCGAGCGCGCGTTCGAGCGTCAGGCGCCGCTCGTCGCTGGCACGCAGTTTGGCCGTGAGGTCGTCGTACTCGCTGCGCCGCGCGCCCAGCGCCTGTTCGCGCTCGAGCTTGACAGCCAGCGCACTTTGCAGACCGGCCTGTGCGGCCACATCGCTGAGCCGGGCAAACTCCTGCGCCGCGTCCACTTCTTCCTGCGCGATGGACACCGACTGCTGGTCCGCAGTTTGCATTGCGCGCGCCAGTTCGGATTGCCGTGCACCCAGGCTGCGCAGTGCGAACTCGGCTTCCTGGGCCTGGCGCTCGACGCTGCGCTGCTGTTCGCGGCTTTCCGCGAGCGAGCGTTCGGTCTGGATCACCCGGTCATCGAGTTGGGCGTGGCGTTCCTGGGAGTCCGCCAGTTGCATGTCGAGTTCTTCGAAACGCGCGTCCGCTGTGACCCGACGCTGCTGCAGGTCTTCGACCTGGATATCGATCTCGGCCAACTCACCGCTTAGCTGGGTGTTGCGTGCGCGCGCATGTTCGGCCAGCTGACGCGCGCGCAGGGTCTCCACCTGCAGGGCATGGGCCCGGCTTTGCAACTGCGCGGCATCGCGGCGCAGCTGCACCAGGCTTTGGGTGGCTTCGGCCAGTGCCGCCTCGGAGCGGGCCAGATGCTGGCGGCTCTGCTCGCAGATCAGCACCTGTGCGCGCAGCTGCTTCTCCAGGTTCTCGATCTCCTGGGCCCTGGCCAGCAAGCCAGCGCGTTCGGAATCAGGGGCATAGAAGTCGACGCTGTGCGCGCTCACGGCGTGCCCGGCGGGTACAAAAATCAGCTCACCGGGTTGCAGCCGCGCGCGCAAGGCCATGGCCGCCTCCATGTCGGGAGCGGTATAACAACGCTGCAGCCAGCCGCGCATTACGGCGGCGAGACCGGCATCGGCCAGTTCCAGCAGATCCGACAGGCGGGGCAACTCTGTGACAGCCTGGAGGCTCGAAATATCCGGCGGGCTGAAGAACACCAGTTTGGACGGCGGCGCTTCGCCTACGAAGGCACGCACCATGTCAAGCCGCGACACCTCCAGTGCGCCAAGCCGCTCGCGCAATGCCGCTTCGAGTGCGTTCTCCCAGCCCTGGCGCACATGGATGCGCGTCCACAGGCCAGCCAATGTGTCCAGGCCATGCTTTTGCAACCAGGGTTGCAGCTTGCCATCGGTCCGGACTTTCTCCTGCAAGGCTTTGAGAGCCTCCATCCGCGCAGACAAGGACGCCTGCTGGCTCGATTCGGTGTTGACACTTTGCTGGTGGTCGCGCCGCGTCTGTTCCAGCACGGGCAGACCGTCCTGTAATTCGTGCAGCCGCGCATCGGCCACCGTCGCGACTTCCCTTGCCTGCTCCCATTGGGACTCCAGACCCTGCAACTGGGTGTCGTCGGGTACCTGCAGCGAGCGCTGATCGGCCGCAAGCCGCTCGCGGCGGGTCTCCAGCTGACGCGACTGTTCCTGCACGCTACGCTGTTCGGCCGCCAGCACCTGGATCTGCTGCTGTACCTGGCCGACTACCGCACGCTGCTCGCTGGCCTGCAACTGCGCAGACCGCACGGCTTGCTGCAACTGCGGCAATTGCTGGGCATGGTCCTGCACCTGCGCCGACAGGATGGCGCTTTGCTCCTGCCCCTGCTCCGCCGTCAGCGCCAGTTCGCCCAGTTCACGCTCGGCGTCGTGCTTGCGCGTGATCCACTGCGTGGCCTGCTCTTTCAGGCTGGCCAGCCGCTGCTCGGCGCGCTGGCGACCTTCCACAACAAAACGGATCTCTGCTTCAAGCCGGCCAACCTCGGTACTGGCCTCGTAAAGTGCACCCTGGGACTGATTGACCTGGTCGCCCGCCGCATAGTGCACCTGGCGCACCGTCTCAAGTGCCGACTCGATCTGGCGCAGATCTGCCGTCTGGCTTTCCATGATGTTGATGGCACTTTGCACATCCTGCTTTACGCGCGACTGATCGGACTGTGCCTCGGCCAGCTTGAGGTACCACAGCTGGTGCTGGCGCAACGTGACGTCGGCCTGCATGTTCTTGTAGCGCTGTGCGACCTGTGCCTGCTTTTCCAGCTTGTCCAGGTTGTTGCCCAGTTCGCGCAGGATGTCCTCGACGCGGGTCAGGTTCTCCCGGGTATCACTGAGCCGGTTCTCGGTCTCGCGCCGGCGCTCCTTGTATTTGGAGACACCGGCGGCTTCCTCCAGGAAAAGCCGCAACTCTTCCGGCTTGGATTCGATGATGCGGCTGATCGTGCCCTGTCCGATGATGGCGTAAGCGCGTGGCCCCAGGCCGGTGCCCAGAAATACATCCTGCACATCGCGACGGCGCACCGGCTGGTTGTTAATGTAATAACTGCTGGTTCCATCGCGGGTCAGTACGCGCTTGACGGCGATCTCGGCGAATTGACCCCATTGCCCACCGGCGCGGTGGTCGGCGTTCTCGAAGATCAGCTCGACGCTCGAACGGCTGGCGGGCTTGCGGCTGGTGGTGCCGTTGAAGATCACATCCTGCATGGATTCGCCGCGCAATTCGCTGGCGCGACTCTCGCCCAGAACCCAGCGTACCGCATCCATGATGTTGGACTTGCCACAGCCGTTCGGCCCGACCACCCCTACCAGCTGCCCGGGCAGCTGGAAATGGGTGGGCTCGGCGAACGACTTGAAACCCGACAACTTGATTGAATTGAGGCGCACGGGCTACGTAATCAAGTGATGGTTGGCTTGGACGATCCAGGGGGTTTGGCAGGCACCGCGGGCGGCGCAGCGGCAGCGGCAATGATACCTTGTCACGCTTGTTGGCCCTACCGAATGGCCTCGTTTGCCAAGCCAGCCGCCATGCCGGCGTGTTAGCATGCCGCATACCGTGCGTGCGCACGCCACATGCGGCTTGGTGCTTCGGTAGCTCCGTCACCGCATCGGGAGAACGCATGAAGGACGAGATCGACGATCCACGGCGCCAGGTACTGGTTCAGGCACTGGCCGCGGGACTACTGGGCGCTGTATTGTCTCCCGCCCAGGCCATCACATTTGGTTTCTTCGGCAACAGACCGGGGAAGTTGCCAGCAGGCCAGTCGATCTACGGTTTATCCGGCGATGTGATGGTCAACAATCAGACTGCCACACTGCAGACCCGCATCAATCCAGGCGACACGGTTGAGACCGCACGCAACAGCGAAATCGTGTTCGTTGTCGACAGCCATTCGATGATTCTGCGCAGCGAGAGCAAACTCCTCATCGAAAAACCCGATAGTTCGGTCGCCTCGCTGCTGATCGGCGGCTTGCGCATGCTCAGCGGCAAGCTCCTGTCGGTGTCGCGCAACTCCAACATGCGGGTCACGTCGTCAACGGCGACCATCGGCATCCGTGGAACCGGCTTTTATATCGAGGCCGACCCTGAGCGCACCTATTTTTGCACCTGTTACGGCGTCACCGACGTGGAAGCCAGTGCAGACCCGCAAAGCCGGGAAACCGTCGCCGCGACGCGTCATGACCGGCCGCTGTACATCGTGGCCGATGGCGCGGCAGGCAACAACATCCGCAACGCGCCATTCATCAACCATACCGATCAGGAGTTGTCGTTGATCGAGACGTTGGTCGGGCGCAAGACGCCGTTTGTGTTTTCCGGCAGCACCTATACGGGGCCGCGTCGAACCTATTAGAGTTGCAGTCAACGCTGGCCTCAGCCTTTGTCGCAGATTTTCCGGGCAGACCCATCTGCGCGGCACGCCGCCGGTACGACCACCCGCGCTGCTGGCAACTGTTCCTATCGCCTATTGCGGCGCCCCGTTCAGGATCCAGTTCAGCAACTTGTCGTAGTCTTCACGACCCACCGCACCAGGCGTCAGCCTGGCGTCGAACCCCGGAAGTTGACCGCCGTTGTGGTGAATGCCCGCGGGCTTGCGCAGCAAGGGACTGGCCACGATGTCGGTAAAGTTGATCCGTCCACGCACCTCGGTATACAACCACAACACATTGGTCGCATCGCCCGCGTTTCCGGTACCCGCCCGGTCATAGTCGGCATACCAGATCGGGGGAATCACCGTACCGTTGCCGTTGCGCTTGTGACAGGTCTCGCAACCGCCAACGCCCGATTGCAAAATCGGCTTGATATCGGAGAAGCGCAGCGCCGAAGGGCTATACGGCAAGCCGTTGTTCACCACAATGGTCAGCATCGTCGGCGTACTGGCCATGCCGGCGCTATTGCTGGCAACGAGTTGGACGCCATAGGTTCCGTCCTGCGACGCATTGAATGTCGGTGACGCCGTCGTGGCATTGCTCAGATTTGCACCGCCGATAGGTCCGCTGACCAGGGACCACTGGAAACTGCTGGCGTACAGGCTCATCGCTGCCGACAACGTGGTGGCACCCTGCCTGACCACGCGGCCCGGTCCCGGGTCGGCGATGGGTCGGCCCGGCATGCTGGCGCCATCGGCAAACCCCGCGGCCACCAGGTAGGTGCCCATGGTTTGAAAGATGCTGGGTGTGCTCCAGTACTTCTCGTAGATCAACTGGGCCAACGGCATATTGCCACGGTCGACCACATGTGCCTTGATGCGATCCTTGTAGCTATCAAAATTCTGGAAAGTCGAGAAATCAATATCCGACTGGTTACCCGTACCCTGCCGCAGATGGCAAACCCGGCAGGAGGTTGCCTGCACGTTGAGGTACAGCGAGGACTGCCCTGCGGTTGCCCATGACGCCTCGACATAGGTATCGGTGGTAAACGATGCCGGATTGGGCATGCCATTGCCGCCGTACATGTCCTTGAGATGGACGGCCGCGGTACCCTGGTATTCATTTCTCGTTGCCACACGCCGGCAGGTGTCTTCCGGATTTGCCGCAACCGTGCCGTTTGGCAAGGACATCGAACACAGCACCAGCTTGTTGACGGCCTTGATCGCGGCCTCCTGTTCAACGCGGGAGAAACCCGCAATGGTCGAAAAGTCGAACGTCGCAGGCTCAAACGGATGCAGTTGGGCCTGGACGTCACCCCTGTGCTTGGAGTAGCCGTTCTCGACCAAGGCAAACAGCTTCTTGCCGGTGACCGGGTCAGGCGGTGTCAAGGGATCACCGCGTCCGCCATGACACGTCGTACACACGGTCGGCATCGCCTTGTCGGGCCGGCCGTCCAGGCTGAGCGTGGTCAGGCGCTTTTCGGTCACCGGGTCATAGGTATAGAACTTGACGAAATTTCCATCGGCAGGAAGCAGGTCAGCGCCTACCCTCGTGCCGGCCTTCGGGCCAGGGCTGAACTCGATCGCATTGGTGCCCAGATGCCATTTCGAGGCTCGGGTAATGGCGGCCTCCAGATTCAGCGGTGTATAGCCGCCATAGGCGCCGACCAGGTAGTTTTCAATCAGGAAAGCCAGGGTTCCATCCGGATTGCGGTGCGCCACCATGCGCCTTCCATAACCCAGATCGCGCTGGTCACCGATGATCACGGAGTGTTCGGTATGGCCGCCGGTTGTGACACCGATATTATTGGCAATTTTCCACTTGGCCAACGTGTCCTTGGCATTGGTCGGATCGATGGCTTCGTAATAGGCATTGGCGTACTCGACCTCGCCGACTTCGAACAGGCCATCGGCCCTTACGATCGGGTTGGGATTTAGCAGGAAGCGGTCCAGACCCGTGGCCTGGGACGCGCCACGTTCGCCCGTGGTCCTGATGTCACCGGACGAACTGGTTCCACCTCCTCCCCCGCCACAGGCCACCAGCAACAAGGCTGCCGCAACCGAGCACAGGTTCTGCAGCCAACGTCCCTTTTTCATTGTCGATTCCCTAAAAGCGCATCAGGTAGACCAACGACAGCTGGTTGGCCGTGTAGCTACGTGGTGACGTCACAAAGCTCGGGCGAAGTCCCGGCGTCGAGCGGATGTGGCGCCACGAGAAGTCGATCGAATCTCGTGGACCCAATCCCATGTTGTAGCCCACCGTCAACAATGAGGTGCTGCCCTTGAAGCGGTAACTGAACATCTGGCCACCGGGATACGCATCATCCTGTGCAAATATGTCGGCCACCGTGACGGCCTCGAGCGAGGCCCGGCCAGTCGACACGATGTCGCCTCTGCGGTATTCGGCGCCCATATACAGAATGTCCTTGTCGCTGAGCGCATAGTCGATGTTGCCGCGAATCGCGTTGTCGCGCGAGCTGAACACCTGGCTGCTGGCGTTGCGCACATTGTGCGAGAGCGCGGCGAACACGTTGATCCGGTCGGTCAGGGACTGGCGCACCGACACGCCAGCAGACATGCGGTAGCCATCGCGCAGCTCCGACTCGAACGCTTCACCTGTCAAACGGGCGAACGCGCCAAACATCGGCTCGCCAAATTCGGACGAGGCGCGGTACTGGTACTCCACCTCGCCACTGATCGACGCACGGCTCAAGCCGTTGTAACGACGGAATTTCTCACCCCCGATATTGCCGATCCACAACAACTGCGAATTGGCGGACATTGGCTGGCGAACCGTCTTGCCCACATTAACCGAGTACAAATGATCGCCCACGCGATTCGGCCCGGCCTTGGCACGGGTCACGTTGTCGTCGTAAACAGCGCCGGCTTCGACCTGCACATTCACAGGCTCTTCATGTGCCGACTCGGCGTCGTAGGACACCAGGCGTGGCAGACCGCGAACATCGAAGTCCTTGCTCAGGCGCAAGCGCAAGGCATGGGTGGACGCCTTCGCAAAGGAGTGGCTGAGCTGGTATTCCACGGACAGGGTCAGGCCATCGCGCAGGATGAAGTCGCTGCCCAGTCCCAACAATGCCGAGTCGCGCGGTCCGCCGGGCGAAGCCAACCGGTACAACGGTCCCCCTAACTGGTCCGCATACTGGATATAGGAATCGCCGGAACTTCTGAATTCATGCCGGTATTCCACTCGCGCGCGCGGCACCACGTATCCGAAATCGGCCGCATGGATGGACTCGGCCCGCATGCCGACAGCGCCCTGGATCGATGTGGAAGTCTGCCGCACATAACGCAACGCATACGCGCCGGCGCCAGTTTCCGTGCTGTCATTCAGGCGATCGGTGGAAAAGTCGATGCGGCCGTAAGGCGACACCAGCAGGTTACCGTTGCGAAATTCATAACCACCGCTGAGCGAGCCGAACACCTGACTACCGGTGCGCTGGCCATAGGCGAAATCGCTGATCGGCGCGACATATCGGGTCGTGTCAAAGTCCAGCGACCCGATACCTAGCAGGCCATCGACAAAGGTCGTCGGCGTCGGCTGGTAACTGCCGTATACGGCCAGCGAATAGCCTTTGGCCCGGTTGATCGAACCGTCGGTACCGATCATGGTCTTGTCGCGTGCATAACCCAGGCCCATGCCCAAGGCCATCTGGTCGCTGTATCGTTTGTCCACCCCGACAGTGACGCCATCCGAACTGAACTCGGAGCCGCCCAAGCCGCCACTCGCATCACGTGTACCGAAGGTGGCGACACCTTCGATCCAGTAGCTGGTGCTGCCGTCCGCGCCGGTAGTCGGCTTGCCATTGAGGCCCAGCCCGGTCGCGACTCCCGACAGATTCACCGAGCGATCCTTGACCAGAGAGATCACACTTTCGGCCAACGGCAGCGACTGCACACCGAGACCGGCCGCCAGGGCGCGCACGACGTCCGATTCGCGTGCGGCGACCGGCGCATGATTGGCCGCCAGCGTCGTGACCGCGCCCGGCGTCTGTGCAGTCACCGCGTTGTTGCGGCCGGCCAGCCAGTCGGATGCCGCGGCTAGCGCGGGCGCCGCGGTCGTGGCGCCGGCCACACCGGCACCCGCCAGCGCGACGCTGCCAAACCCAGCAGCGACCGGTGTATCGATGCGACCCTGCAGACCCGACGCAACAGCGCCTGGCTCACCCGGACCGCGGTGCAAGGACTCCATACGGCGCTGAAAATTCGAGATTTGTGCGCGCGAGAATCGTTGGGCCGTTTCGTTCTGTGCCGTCAGAAGGGCACCCACAACCGGGTCCTGCGCAGGATCCGGGCGCCCCGTCACCGTAACCGTGACGGTACCCTGGGGGGAGATTCCACCGGCGCCTGATCCGACAAAGGTGAACGAATCGGCGCCAAAGTAGTTGCGGACCGGCGTGTACGTGACCCGGGTTCCGCTGGCGAGCGCCGAGCCGTGTGCGGGCGTGGCGATGATCGTCACCCCGGTGGGGGCGAAACCGGCAAACAGGCAACTCGCCAGATCCAGCGTCGTGGGCGTGTTCAAGGGCACCGACAAATTGCAAGCGCTGGGTGCAGGTACACCCACGGTGAACGGAACGACCAGATTGCCGGTGCCCACCACGTTGCGCGCACCGATGACGGATGAATAGTTGCCGGGCGTGGTCGGTGTCCCGGCGATCGTTCCGGCGACCACATCCACCGTCAGGCCTGGTGGCAGGCCGGTGGCCAGGTATTCGAGCAACACCGGATTGGTCGCAACAATCTGGATCGGAGCAATGGCCACGCCGGCCGGCAGACTGGCAAAGGTCGGGCTGGTGATGGCCGGAACACTGCTCGGATTGACGGTGAGCGTCAGTGTGAAGGGCGCGCTGCTGCCCGACACGTTCGAGGCGTTGAGCATGATCGAAAAGACGCCACTGGCCGTTGGCGTGCCGGTGATGGCGCCGGTACTGGTGGCGAGGACCAGGCCGGATGGCAACTGGCTTGGCGCCACAACGGAATAACCGGTGATGGGACCATTGCTGGCGATGATCTGGTAACCGGCAAACACCGTGTTCACGGTCCCGATCGCGGTCGCGGCACTGCCAATCACCGGCGCGGTGTTGGGATTGATCCGGATCGTGATCGGCGCTGCGCTGTTACCGATCCCTACGATATTGGTCGCGTTGACACTCACGAGGAATTCGCCACTTTGCGTGGGCGTGCCGACGATCTGGCCCAAGCCATTGACCGACAGGCCACTGGGCAATCCGTTGGCACCATACGAGAGGATCGCCGGATTCGTCGCCGAGATCTGGATCGGCGCAATCACTGTGCCAACGGTTCCCGTTACCAGCGGCGAAGGCTGCAACGGCGCGCTGACCACTGGCACCGCGACCGGATTGATCGTGAAGCCCAACACGAACGGTGCACTGGTGCCGGCTGCATTGGTCGCCCCGAGCGTGGTGGAAAAGGCTCCACTGGCAGTCGGCGAGCCGGTAATCGCGCCAGTGCTCGTCGTCAGCGAAAGTCCCGGTGGCAAGACCGAGGGTGGTACCACGGCGTACGACGTGACAATCGGGTTGGTGGCGGTGATCTGATAGACCGTACCGGGTGCGGCGTTGACATTGAGGGTCACAATGCCTGCGCCATTGATCGTGGGCACCGTGTTCGGGCTGATCCGTATCGTCGCCGATGACGCGAAGCCGGTTCCCGAGGCATTGGTAGCCTGGGCCACCACGGCGAAATCGCCACTTTGCGTGGGTGTTCCGATAATCTGCCCGGAGCCATTGACCGTCAGGCCGGTGGGCAACCCGCTCGCGCCATAGGCCATGATCGTGGGATTGGTGGCCGCGATCTGGATCGGGGTGATCGCCGAGCCCAGGGTACCCGTCACCAGCGGTGCGGCCATCAACGGCACGGTCACCACTGGCAGGCTGTTCGGAACGATGGTGAATGTCATCGTGTGCGTTGTGCTGTTCCCCGCCGCGTTGGTCGCCACCAGGTCGGTTGTGAATGTCCCGCTGGTGTCTGGCGTTCCGCTGATCAGCCCGGACGTGGTGTTCAACGAAAGGCCCGAAGGCAATGTCGACGGACCCACCACCGCATAACTCAGGATCGGCAGGTTGCTGGCTACGATCTGGTAGCCGGCGAACAACTGATTGACATTGGTCGACACGGCAGTCGCGCTGGTGATCGCCGGCACCACGATCGGATTGATGCGGATGGTGCGGCTTAATGGTGCACCCGAGCCGGCAATATTGGAGGCGCGCAACACCACGGGAATATCGCCACTGGTGTTGGGCGTGCCCGTGATGACGCCGGTGGCGGGATCAACGTTCAATCCGATCGCAGCCAGTTCGGTGGACGAGTATGTGACCGTCGGAGCGGATGTCGCTGAAATATTGAAGTTTGCTCCGGCGAGGATCGCAGTGCCCCTGGTCCCGGTTGCCGACACGGTCGATAGCGGCAGCGTACTGGCGATATTGGATGGCACGACGGCGGCGTTGATACTGATGGTGACCTGTTCGCTTGTCACCCCGGCTGTCGTTGCGGCTGTGATCGTGACCACAGTTGAACCCGTGCCCGTGGGCGTACCGGCAAGACGCCCGGCCGCAGTGTCAAAGGTCATGCCAGCGGGCAATGGACTGAGACTGTAGGCATTGGGCCCGGCCACGATCGTGCCGGTTGTCGTCACCTGGTACGGCGTGGTGATCGCAATGCCCTGGTCGTAAATCGGCGGATTCCCACTGTTGATACCCACCAGCGTGATCTGCACCGTCCGGCTGACCGTGCCATCGGACGGCAACGTAGAGCCGGTGGTGAAGCCCGTCACGCTGGGCAGCGTGAACACGCCTTGCACAGAAGCGGTGCCAGTGATTTTTCCGTCTGACTGAACAGCCAAGCCCGTTGGCAAACCAGTCCCACCGAAACCGTTGGCCGTGCAGCCATTACACGTCACGGTGGACAGGGGACTGAGCGTTGTATACGCAAGTCCCTTCACGCCGACCAGCGGCGTCAAGGGCGCGTTGATGCCGATGACCGTGACAGCGACAGTTCGCGCGTCATTGCCGACATCATTGGCAGCTGTAGCGGTAAAACTTGGCGTGCCAAAGGTTCCTGCAGGTGCCGCGTAACTCACCAGGTAGCTCATCGATGAACCCGCGCCAGTATGCGATGCGCTTGCGGCCGCATTGCCGGTTGCCGTCCAACCCGAAGCAGCGTCGCGCGCGGCACCGCCCGTGCCGTCGTTCTGCAGGCCCGAATAGATGTTCTTGCTGGCGGTCTGACCCGAGCGCACCCGCATGGACAGCAACGAGGCGCCATTGCTGACGGTGAACATGGGGGCCTTTGTCTGCCCGATGTACAGCGCCAGCGAGGTCAGATCACGTTGGTAGTCGACACTGTTCTTGAACGCGATCAAGCCAGCGTTGAGATTCATGCTGCCGTTGTTTGTGATGGCGTTGTCGATATGCACCCGATTATTAGATCCGGTCCTGTGAGTCGATGACGCTAACGCAGGATCTGGCCCATGGCAGCTTGAGCTCGAGCAGCCTTTGCTTACATACAAAACGGCACCATCGGCCACCGACTGGGCCTGAACTGGAGACGCGATCAACAAGGTGATCAACAGCGCAATGCCCGACAGCATTTGCCAGACACGATGAAGCGCCGCAACGTCGGTATGGCATGGCAAGAACGGCTGCGATCTGACGCGACGCCGTTGGGCAAGCTGGAATATGTAAGGCAGCGGCAGATTCATATGCAAATCATTTCTGAGGCTTGCGCGTCCGAAGCGGGCGACACTGACCGAACCGTCAAAAGGTCAGGTTGTTGCATGGACCACCCAAAAGTGCATCTTCGCCCTACATAGTCTAGTCACAATGAATGACAGATGTAACCCTTTCCTGCATACGCATCGGATCCCGGCATTCTTTGTCGCATTACACCCACGAAACCAAGGGTCAACCCGCATTGTCAGATGCCCGTGCGCCCTGACCGTGTCGCGCAGCATCGGTCACGATCTGCCTTGAACCCGCCACTGAAGTAAGCTGCAGACATCCGCAGACGAAACCGCCATCCGCAGCTCGACGAATACCCGCCCATTGAACATGCCCACCTCCCTGCAACTCTCTCAAGGTCATCCTGCACTGGAGGCCGCCGTGCGCGACTGCCGCAAGATCCTGCACCGGCGTTCGCTGGTGGCTGCCGGCGCCAGCATGGTGCCGCTACCGGGTTTGGACTGGGCAGTGGACGCGGCCTTGCTGTCGCGGCTATTGCCCCAGATTAGTGCCCGCTTCGGCCTCACTCCGGAGCAAATGGCCCGGCTTGGGCCGCGCCAACGCGAGCAGGTTCAAAAAGCCGTTCAAGGTGTCGGATCGGTTCTCATCGGCAAATACATCAGCAAGGAACTGGTGCTGCGCTTAGCCCAGACCGTCGGGGTGCGGCTCACAGCCAAGCAGGTCGCCAAATATGTTCCATTGGCAGGTCAGGCCGTCGCGGCACTGGTGGGCTACTCGGCAGTTCGGTATCTGGGCGAACAGCATTTGAAGGATTGCGTTCAGGTGGCGTTGCGCGCCCAACTGCAGTTGCCGGCACCCGGCGATCAAGCCCCAACCCAAGGTGGGAGACCCGATAGCGCCGTGCCGGGTCGCTGAACCGGCACAGGTTCAGAACCGGTAAGAAGCCGCCAGATGCAGGCGTATCGGATTGCCAGATGGCGCCGCGCGTGTGTTGTCCAACGGCTTGGCCAAGTCCAGGCCCAGCTGGAATTTGTCGATGGTCATGCGCAAGCCAACGCCGGCCGACATCAGCGATTCGTCGACGCCGCCACGCACCCAGACCCGACCCCCTTCGACAAACACGATCGGTCGGATCTTGCGCTCACCGATGCCAGGCCCCATGCCCTCGATGTTCCATTGGTAGCCGCGATCACCCGATACCACGCGGTCCGAGAAACCACGCAAGGAATTGGCCCCGCCCAGGCCGAACTGTTCACCGGCGATCAGCGAGTCGTTGCTGATCTGACCTTTGAATCGTCCGCTGACCTGCCAGTTGCCCATCAATGTAGCCGCCTCGAGGTTGTAGCGGATCGCATCCCAGCTGCGTGTACCACCGTTGGCTGTGTGATTGGCCGCCGAGTTCGAGGTACCGCCACCGATATTGACTGCATAGTCGACGCTGCCCGCCATCACGCCCCAGCTCGGTTCGTCGCGAAAAGTGTATTGCGCTGACAAGACCCGTGAACCGACATTGGGCTGGATCTTTGCGCCGTTGAAAGTCGTGCTGTTCTTGAAATAGCGGTCATCCAGACCCACGGCCACCGTTTGCTGCAAGGCGTCGACCCGGCTCAATGCCTTGGACAGGCGCACACCAAAGAACTGTCCACTGCCGCTGATGTCAAACACACTGCTGCCTTGACGAACCTGGCCGGAATTGACGTCCGAGCTGACAAATGCGGCCGACAGGTTCATGCCGGTGCCATAAAACGGGACCTGGTAATAGGCGCCGAACAGGCTGACGTTGTTCGGATAACCCGGATCGGTGGTGTACGACACCGTCATCACATGGTCGCGATCAAAAAGATTGGAGTGCTGGAACCCGCCGCTGACACGTCGCGTGCGGTTCGAGGGACCACTACCGGAAATTTTCTCGTTCAACGACAGCGACGCAAAATAGTTCACCGGGTCAGAATCCTTGACCTTGATCTCGGCATCGACCGAATTGGGCTCGCTCGACTCCTTGAATGTCACCGTGATCTGCTTGGCCGGATTGGCATTGCTGGCCGTGACGTCACGCCCCAAGGTGCGTACCTCGGGAATATCGCCCTCTTTCAGGCTGCCCAGGCTGCGCCGGATGTTCTCGTCGGAGTAGAACTGATTGCCGGTCACCTGAACCTTGCCAACCCGTATCTGAATCACGCCCAGCTTCACCACACCTTGTTCCGGCTTTTGCTGCGGTACGAACACGCGGTGAAAAGCGTAGCCGCGACTGCGCAGGTCTCGCTCAAGCGCCTGGGCCGCAGCCTCGATATCCGCCAGAGTCTTCTTGGTGCCCACAAACGGCGCCAGCAAGGTCTGGGTATCCTGATCTGAAATCGGCACACCGCCGTCGATCACGTAACTCTGTATGTCCAGTGTCGGACCGGCCACCTCGGCTGCCGGCGCTGTTTGTCCAATGGCCGAGGCCGCCGGCCAGCCAATGGCAAGACACAGCGCCAGCCCACGCATCCGCCGGGGCATCATGGCGATTCCTGTTGTTGTTGTCCGCATGGCATTGCGCTTCACAGTCTGCATATTTCCTGTCCTGGTTGGCCCAAGGTGATTCCGAACAACTGGAACAACGGGCGATCCGTCTGACTGAACAATTCTGGCACCGGATAAGGATCACCGGACATGAATCCGGGCACTGGTGACATGCGAACCGCGCGCCCGTCACCCCCCACAAATCCTGCTTCTCCAACGCCCAGATCCACACGTGCACCACCCGACGTCAAGAACACATGGCCGTCCCGCACGTACACATAGATGCCGTCGGCGCCGGTCGGCTGGACGCTTGCGAACAGGCTGTCCCAATCGACATCAACCTGATCAGGCCTTGGTGCAAGCTGGCGCGTCAGAAACTCCGGCATGGTGCGCAGTATGCGACCCAAGCCATCGTTGCCGATGAATCCGGTCTGGTTCAGGCCAACATTCAACGGGCCGACGAAGAAATAGCTGTCGCCTTCCCAGGTCTGCAGAAACAGGCCGTCTGCCTGACCGGGATCCACCGTGTTGGCAGCGGCGGAAGTCTCGCCCAGTGCAGGATCGACGCACGGACCTTCGCAACTGATGTCCATGCCAGTGCCACGAATGCCAACGGTGGCAGTCAACGTCTTGACGGTGAAGGCACGTGGCTCCTTTTTGCCGATGAGGCCGGTAAACAGACGCAATCCGCCCTTGAGCAGCGACACCGCGAAGCTCTCGGCGGCCTGCGGCTGGTCGTAGACATAGGAGTCGATGCGAATCACCGTGTTCGGGTTGACCGATGCCTTGGTGCGGTCCCGGAATCCGATCACGGCGACACCGTCGGCACCAGTGCGCACGTCATCGCCCTGGTAGAGTGCGGCGCCCACCGACAAAGGCCTCGGGCTCTGACCCGGCAAGGTCGCGGTGATGCGGCCGCTGGCGCGGACCAGCCGGGCCACAACCGCCCCAGTTCCCGACAGCCCGGCCACAGCCGCGGTGGCAGCCTGTGGCGCGACGCCTTCCTGACGGCAGTCTTCGCCGCAGATACGGGCATCGAAACTGGTGCCGCGGATACCCAGGGTTGCGGTCTTGACCTTGAACTCAAAACCCGTCGGATTGCGCTTGCTGACCAGGCCGGTGACCATGCGAACACCTCCACGCAGCAAGCGCATGACGGCAGACTCCTCGCCCTGCTCATGCTTGAAACGATCGATGGCGAATGTGCTCGATGGACGCAAGGTGAACTTGGTCCCATCGTCCAGCGCGACCACGGCAAACCCGCGCTCGGTGGTCGAGATGACATCGCCTTCGAGCACGGTATCGCCTCGTGCCAGAAATCGGTAGCCGCCATTGGGTTGTTGCGCCGTGGCCATGCCCTGCAGGTGCGAAACCGCACCGGCTTTGGATTGCGCCGCAGCGCCGCTGGCCGCCACTACAGCTGCCAGCGCCAGCAGCGCATGAAACCCGGCAAGACGTACGTCAGCCGCAAGAGGCCGGGCAATCGCACCCAGTTGTTTGAACAAAGTGGAAGTCATGGTGTCGGCCTTGTCAATAACACTGGTTCAGTCGCCGATTCCTCAGCTCCAACTCGCCATCCTTGTTGTAAAACGCATCGAACAGCCCGTATCCCAGATCGGACAACGCCAGCAGGTTGTTGGCAACCAAGGCGCCAAAATCGGTTGGCGGTGGTATGAACGCGAACACGCTGAATGGGCCGAACAGATTCGTGTCACAGCTGTAGCAAATGCCGGTGATGTTGATCGTGCCGGCCTGCGTTACAGTGATCGTGCCACCCGTGAGGAAAACATTGCCGCCGCCGAAATAGTTGAAGACATTGGCTGTTATGGCTGCTGCAGCGGCCGAGCTGATCAGGCTCAGGTCGCCTTGGGTCGCTGCCAGGTTGAAGATGCCGGCGTTGATCGTGGCACTGGCCCCCGGGCCTGCACCGGCAAGCAGGAATACGCCGTTGTTCGACACCATGTCCAGCGTTGGCGGATCGATCAGCGCGGCACCCTGGGCCCCGCCCTTGAGCTCGATCGGACCGTAGATGGTGCTGATCACGGCCGCGTCGTTCGGCACCATGAGCGCTGCGACGGCTGCGCTACTGGCACCGCCCTGTATCAACAACTGGCCCGCCACCATGGTGTGCTTGCCGCCCGCAAATATCTGCGACTTGCCCAGGCCGTTGGAGCTGCCGATCTGCACCAGTCCGGCGGAGTTGTAATCCATCAGTATGGTCTGGTCAGCCGCTGTCGACACCGCGGCCAGCGAATCGGTCAGGCTGCTGGTGTTGAATATCGACAAAGTGGCTGATCCCACCGTGCTGCCGTCGCCGCGCAGGAAGATGCTCTGGTTGCCGGTCGCCGTAACGCCGGCAAAGGGCGACGAAACCGGAGCCTGGCTCGACAAGGTGATGCCCAACGAGTCGGCATTGATCGACTGCGTACCGGTGGCGCTGACATAAGTCAACCACCCGGCCTGATTGGCGATCGTCATCGCGCCACCCACCGAAATCGACTGGCTGCTGCCCAGCGCCTCGATGCTGGTTACGCCGGTATTGGTGGTGGCTGCCGGCGACAACAATGCCAGCGTTCCGCCGACGTTGATGTTCTGACTTCCGGCTGCGTCCTGTTTCACCCATGTGTCCGAACCCATTCCACCACCCGTGACCGACATATTGCCGGAGACATTGAGCGACTGGTTGCCGCTGGTCGTGTTGCGGATGGCCGTCTCGTTCAGGCCCGGCGCGCTGCCACTGCCACCGGTCACGGCCAGGTCGCCCTGGACAGTGAACGTTTGCCCTGTTCGAGACTGGAATTTCGCGCCGGCGTTGTCGCCTGCCCCACCCGACATTGTGAGATTGGCGCTGGTGCGCACTGTCTGGAATCCCGCAGCCGCGGCTATGCGGGCGTAAGACCCGGCGGCAGATCCCCCTAATAGCGCAATAGTGTCAGTGCGGTCAGTCGACCCGCTGACATTGCCAATGGTCTGGTTGCCGGCTGTCGTGACGATTTCTGCGAACGCACCCGAAGCGTTGCCTGCGACGGTGATGGTGCCACCGGCATCAATGGTCTGACCGGTTGCGGCATTGATGAAAGCCGCAGCACCACTGCCACTACCGGCCTGCACAAGAAGCGAACCCGACGGATCGTTGGAAAATATGGAGGTACTGCCAATGGTCTGGAAACCGCTCATCGACTGCACGGCCGCCGTCATGTTGGCGCCACTGCCGCCGATCACTGACAGGTCACCGCCGGTACGGATGGTCTGGTTAGTCTGAGCCTGTATGCGGGCGATGCCGCCGCTTCCAGCCTGCACCAGGATCGAACCGGTCGCGTCATTGAAGTTGGTGGAGGTCGAGCCGATAGACTGTGATCCGCCCGTGCTGAGGATTTCGCCATAGGCACCGACCCCGGAGTTGCCCTGTACCGTGATCGTCCCACCGGTGCTGATGGTCTGGGTGCCGCTCGCCTTGATCGACGCAAACGCCGCATCGCCGGTACCCGCGCGTACCAGTATGTCGCTGGTGGGGTCGTTGAAGCTAGTACCTGAAGTGCCGATGCTCTGACTACCTGCCGTTGTCTCGATCGACGCCGTTGTGCCGGTGCCCGAACCACCGAGCACTGAAATCCCGTCGCCAGCGCTCACGGTCTGGGTGCTACCCGCCATGATCCTGGCCTTGCCACCCGCGCCGCCCTGCACCAGGATTGCAGCAGTCGGGTCATTGAAAAATGTGGACGTGGAACCCACGGTCTGGCTGCTGCCGGCGATCAACTCTGCATCCGTGCCAGTTGCGCTGCCACCAACGACCCGAATGTCCCCGGAACTCTGGACGGTCTGCGACGTCGCCGCCCGAATTAAAGCATAGGCTCCGGTACCGCTACCGCCTTGCACCGATACCATATCCGTCGTGTTGGAGTTCGAGTTGCCCACTGATTGGCTGGAAGTGCTGGAGACGATCTGCGCAAAGGCATCCTGACCCGATCCACCGGACACCATCACCGAGCCGCCGACCTGGTTGATGGTCTGACTTTGCACCGCGTCGATGCGCGCCGACGCCTGATTGGCTGATCCACCGCGCACCGCGAGATTTCGATCCGCCGTGATGTTCTGAACGCCAGCCGACGTGACGGACGCAGCGGCGTTGGCAACGCCCGCTGAGCCGCCGTCGATCACAACATCTCGGCTTGCATTGAGAAACTGGGTCCAATTCAATGCGTTGTGCATCAACGTTGCACTGCCGCCATTTGCCGCCAGTACGATGTCGCGCCCTGCATACACGTAATTGTGACCCGAAGCCGCCGTCTGCATGATCGAAACGTTTTCGCCGGCTGTTGCCCCCGCGCTGATCAAGACGTCCTGACCGGCGCGCAGATCGTAGGTGTTGGCGCTGATCGTACGCGGGCCGCCGGAGGCCTGGATCACCAGATTGCCACTGCTCAGGTTATAGCCGGCATTGAGTGCCAGTGCCGTGACGTTGCCGATATCCCCCCCGACGACGATATTGCCATCGGTGGCCGTCAGCGAAAACCCACCCGCCGACACGGGGCTCAAAGCTGCGAGCAAAAGGTCGGTGCCACCACTTCGCGTGATGCCAAGGGCGGCAAAATTCGCGTCGCTGACACTGACCACGCCCGAGCCACTCGCCGACGTAGTCAACGCCAGATTCGTCAGCGTGGTATTGACTACATCGATCGCAATGTCGTTGTGCGCATTGGCATTGAGCGTCACCGCACCGCTGGTCTGCAGCCGCGACCCGGCACTGCCCACGCTGCCGCCGGCTGCGTTCAAAGTGGTGGTGCCAGTGGCCTGCCCCTGCCCGTTGCGGGTGTCGATCTGCGGCGACATCAAGGCGCCGGCACGAACGATATTTCCGTTGTCAGCCGTCAGCGTGACGCCTCCGCCCAGTGTGACGACACTTTGCACATTGATGTTGTCAAAAGCATCAGCACCAAAGGTTCGCGCCGTGACAGAACCCCCGACGCTGTTGACGGACGTCAGGGTAATGGATTCGTCATAACTGGTGGCGGAGACAGCGCCACCACCGGTGACAACGGATGTCAGCGCAATATTGCCTGCGGTTGTCAACGTCAGCGACCCGTTTCCGATGACCACGGAATTGGCTGCAATGTTGGCCACAGGCGCAGAGACGTCAATCAGCGAACTGCCTGAACTCCCGAACGTGCCAGTGGTATTGATGATGATGTCGGTGATCGAGTTGGCAGTCTCGGCATACCGATTGGCCAATCCCGTGGCGGACGCCATTTGCAGCGCCAGTTGATTGCCCGTCGTCGCATAGGTCTGCGACTGGCCGCTGCCAGTGACCACCGAACCGGCACCAGCACCAGCCACGCTGCCGTCGGCGGTGACATTCAAATTGGTCAACGCGAGGGTCGACGAAACATTGAACACCCCGCCCGTATCGACGGTCAGGTTGGTAGCGCCAGTCAGATTGGCGGCCACGTTGCCGCCCGTGGCTCTGAGCGTGACGTTCGGCGCGGTCACTGTGGCGTTCGTCGCCAGGTCGATGCGATTGGGCGCGTTAACGACGACCGAACTGGCGGTGATCGCAATCGGGCTGCCAGGCGCATATTGCTGGTTGCCTGTGGCGTTTGCGGTGATGGAAACTGTGCCGGAGGTGGCTGACAAATTGCCAGTAGTGAAGCTGCCTGCGTTCAACGTCAATCCACTCGTTCCGGAAAGAGCGCCGGTGGAGACGCTTTGTGTGGAGGCATCGCCCAAGGTCAGAAAGCGGGTGGCTGTGACGTTGCCTGTGTTCAGGGACGAGCCTGTGGCCCGAACATCGTGGGCAGCGACCGCGGCAACTGCCAAAACACCAGTGCCCGCATTGATGTCGACCGAATCGGTGTAAAAGTTCGTCGAGAAGTTGCCGCCCATCACGGCGCCGGCACCGCCGTTGATGCTGACGCCGGTCATGCCGGTCAGAAAAGCGGAAGTGGCGCTTGTGACGTTCCCACCCGTGCTCAAAGTCGCGCCAGCAGTCAGCCGCAGCTCGTCCAACGGATATCGAAAAACGGTGGAATCGTAGGCCGAATTGGCAAAACCGCGATGCGTACCCGTCGATTGCACGGAACCGACCTGCACGTTGCTGGAACCGTTGACAACGATGGAGTCGGCCAGCAGATTGCCGGCGCTCACGTTGGCGCCCGCAAGGCTCAGGATATTGTTTCTTGCCGGAGACGCAATCACCGTCGAGGCCGACGTCACATTGCCCACTGTCAGGTTGCCCGAGCCGGAGTCGAGCGTTAGATTGCCTGCAACGACATTGCCGCTCGCCTGAAGCATGTTGCCGGTCGACGTCAGAACCAGCTTGTTGATGCCGGTCGCTGTGTTCAAGTTCACATTGCCGAACGTCAGACCGCTGGTTCCGGTCGCATCGAACCGGAACTCGTTCAGAGTGCCGGTGTTACGTACCAGATCACTGATCGTGATCATATTGCCATTGCTGGCCGCGGTCACGTTGAGATCGGCCGACGTGAACGTCGACGAATTGCCACTGCCAATGCCGCCAGCCGACGCGGACAGACGAATCGACGACAAAGACTGTGCCGTGGCTCCGTCTGTCGCCGCGACATGAAACCGCCCTGCTGTGCTGGTCACGGCGAGCGTGCCATTGGTATTGACGTTTACCACACCTGTTGGGGAGCCGATATCACTACCGGCCACCAGGGTGACCGTCCTGGCGGCACCGGCGGTGATGTCCAGCGGATTGACGAAGGCTGCATTGCCGATCGACGTACCGGCACGGACAGCCACATCACCGGTTGCGACGATGTCTGGTGTGGTGTTGTCGGAACTGGTCCGAACGAAGCCCATGCTGGAATTCAGGTCGACACGGCCATTGGATACGTTGGCCGAACTGGCATTTGCCGTGTTGAACCTCAAATCGCCGGACGCTTCGACGTAAATGTTGCCACTGTTGCTGTTGCCGCCGGCGCCGGACACGAGATTGCCTACTGTCGCGGCTGCCGCCACCGAGCTTGCGCTCCCAGCCGAAATGTAGATCGAGTCGCGCGCCGTCAGGTTCCCGGTGGCCGTCACCGCCCCGTTTGCGGCGGACAAATCGATGCTGCCGGAAACACTGCGGTCGACATCGCCAGTGACGGTCAGATTGCCAATACCGTTGTTGTAGACCGAGAAACTACCGGTCGCACCTGCCGGCCCGTTGTTACCGACGGCGATGGTGTTATTGGTGGTGGTCGCGTTATTGAACGCAATGGGGATATATGAGCTGCCGGCCTGAATGTTGACGAAGCCGGCGGCGCTCAGACTGGTCAACGTCACATTACCTTGAGCATTGTGATTGACACTCACGTTTCGGCCCGCGACCACTGTCCCGAGCACGATGTCATTGTTTGTCGTCAGGCTGGTGAAAGGGAAACCGAAGGAGGTCGGGTAGACCTCTCCGACCGACAAATAGACATCACGCCCCGCGCTCACGTTGGTCGCGCTCACATTGCCGTTGTCATATGCGTAAAGACTCACAGACCCGTTGCCGCCCGCGTTCAGCGTTCCAGCGCTGATCGGGCTGGATGCAGTGCACGCCATGTTTCCAAAGCTGCACGACTGCGTGCTGACGTAAATGCCCGAACTGCCAGTGGTCGTGGCCGTACCGATGTTGACGGCACCGGCTGCCTGGATCGACAGGCTGCCGGCCGTCATCGCGCCCACCGTGACACCTGCCGACGCCGACAGACTGACCGGCGCACCGGGCAAGGTCAGCGTGGCGGCATTGATTCCCCCGTTGCCTACTGAAACGTTCAGCCCGTTCGCCAGACCGCCGCTGGACACCGCCGAGACATCCAGCATGCCACCGGATTGTCCGAGGCTGAATGTCGAAAGGTTGCCGGCGCCGGTGAGCGTGGAGCCGCCGAGTCCGGCAACCGTGCCGTTCAAGCTCAAGGCCGCCAATGTCGGACTGCCGACCATCGCCAGGTGTGCTGGCGCCGTGAGGCCGGACAAATTGATTTCAGGCTGGACCGTGCCCGATGGGGCCGATATCAGGATTGGCGCCGCGAGTGAGCCCAATGCCGAAGCCGCGTTGTTTCCGCTGAGGCTGACGTATCGCGAAGTCAGCAGGCCGCCACTCGCCTGCTCCATCCCATGGGACGAATACAGATAGATACCCGAATTGCCGGAGATAGTGCCCAAGCGCAGCGGTGGGCCGGCGCTGTTGATCATCCCGGAATTGAAGCCATTTGACAGTTGGACATAAGAGCCACTGGACGCGGCGTTCACCCGTTCACTTGCTACGACCGATCCATCGATCGCGCCAGTGGCGTTGAAATTGACGATATTGGCATTCACGTCGTTGACAAAGATACTGCCGGTGGAGGCAGTGAAGCCAGCTGTTCCGGTCGTGGTGTAACTGCCACCCGAGATGTTTCGCCCCATCACGGCGATCGTGCCACTGCCCGCATCCACGTTCGCACCATTGACCGAGCTGTTCTGCGACACCAGCGTGACACCTCCGCCGCCCGATGCAATCGCGCCGGAGTAGTTGAGCGAAGCGGCCGTCATCAGATCAACCGCGCCGCCTTGCGTGGTAATGCCGCCGGCACCGGAAATCGAGTTCCCGCGCAGGCTCACGGTTCCGCCATTGGTGGTGATGCCCGCCGTGTTGATGATGGACCCGGCATTGAACAAGGCCCCGCCAGCAGTGGCGGTCAAGCCTGCGCCAGCTGCTGTCAAGGTGATGGCATCGCGCACATAGATGTCGCGTTCGGCCTGTAACACCACATTGCCGCCAACCGCCGCCAAGGTCAGTGGGGACACCGTGACCACGTTGCTGGCGAAATCGGCGAATTCGTCGACGACGATCGGAAGAATGCCGCTGGTCAGCGATACCAGAATATCGAGCGGGTCGAGCAACAGGCTGCCGTGCGCGCCGGCCGGCGCACTCAGGTCGGCGGTTCCGGTGAACTCCAGATTCTGTTTGCCCGAGACCTCGGCGAAACCGCCATTGCCGCCCTGGGCGCCACCGCGCGCAGACAAGGCGCCCTGGTAGCGCGTGTTTTCGTCGGCCCAGACGATGATCTTGCCGCCGTCGCCGTCGACCGTGGCATTGGCCTCGAGTGTGGCACCCGCGGCCACATGAACCCGCCGGGCGTTCTGCACATCGGCATTGGCGCCCTGGTAATCGCCGCCCACCAGAATCTGACCGCCCGCGGAACTGCCCGACGCGACGATCCGCGCACCCGCCTCCAGCGCCACTCGCTCGCCCAGCAGCCGAACGTCGCCCCCGGCACCCGCCGAGCCACTAGCCGACACCAGCCCGTCGATCCGGGACGTACCTTGCGCGCTCTGGATCAGTACCTGCCCACCTTTGGCGCCGTCTGCACGAATGATGCTGTCGGCCGTCAAAGCGACACTGTTGCTGCCGGACAACACAATCTGGCCACTGGCATCGAGTGCCATGCGGCTGGCCTCGATCTCGCCGCTGTTGCGCAGGTTCCCGGCGAAAACACGTACAGCGCCGTTGTCGGCGAGCAACTTGCCCAGATTAAGCACCGAATCGGTGGGCGCCTGAATTTCAAACCGGATGCCGTCCAGATCGAGACTGGCGATCTCGAGCTTGCGACCGGCCGCCAGCAGGATATTGCCGTCGGGCGCGTGGATGATGCCGCTGTTCTCGATGTTTGGCGCGATCAGGGCGATACGCCCACCCGGGCCGGCCGTGATCAAACCTTCGTTACGGATGCCTCCGGCGCCCGATCGGTCGAGAAATCGCAACTTGCCAGCCAGGAAGTCAGCGTCGGCGATGTCCAGCGTGGACGCCACAAAGCTGTTGGTGTCGATCCGCGCCGATGCACCGATGACGATGCCGTTCGGGTTGATCAGGAACACCTGTCCGTTGGACTGCAGCTGACCCAGCAACTGCGAGACGTCCGACCCCACGACCCGGTTTAACACAGCGCTGGCGGCCGAGGGCTGTACGAAGCGGGTGGTTTCACCGGCACCAATGGAAAAACCCCGCCAGTTGATGATTGCGTTCGCACTGTTGGTGACGGTCAGCTGGTTGCCGTGGGTCTGCAACGCAGCCTGCCCGGACACGACCTGAGCGCCATTGGGATTGGCAAGGGCATGGGGCGAGCCGAGCGCATAAGCGGCTGACAGCGCAATCACCAGCGCATTGCGGCGATGTTGGAATCCTGATTTCATCGCAATCTCCACAACGTTTCTATTTGCAGCAAGGAGGCCTGTGGGTCATCACAGGGGTACTGTTCCGGATCGGCGTAAAGGCACGCCAGACTTCGCAAAAAGCCTATGCCACCAACGCAAACAAGTGCGCTTCTGAAAGCGGGTTCCTCCCTGCAATAACCCTCGCTTCACACTTGTAAATTGGGTCACACTTCGTCACCTTTGTCTACCCTCCTGCGAGGGGAAGCCTGCTATGACAAACCCTGTGTTATGAGAGCTTTTGCACACAACAGGCGCATACTTGCAGATCTCGAACCCCCACCGCCATCAGAAAACTTGCCATGACACTATGTCCCGTTGCCGTCGTCGCCGGTTGCCAGAAGTGCCCCGCGTTCAAGATATGTCCGCTCAAGTCGGTCATCGGCGACATGCCGGCGGACGGCGCGACCAAATCACCCGTTACCGCCAAGCCAAAGGCCAAAAGCAGCAAGAAAACCTGAGCAGACTGCTCTCTGGTGCGCTGAAAAAAGGCGGCGACGTGGCGCCGCTGGAAGATGCCGGGCCGTGTGTAGGCGGGATAATCCCGCACCATGAATCAATTGCTGGGCCTTTTGCAGCCTTATCCATTCGAGCGACTGCGCGCATTGTTCGCCGGTATACAGCCCGATGCGGCCTATCGACCCATCAGCCTGGGCATTGGCGAGCCGCGCCATGCGACCCCTGCATTCATCACCAAGGCCTATGCCGATGCCGTAACCCGCGAGCCCAGCGGACTGGCCAGTTACCCCTCAACGGCGGGCGACCCGGCATTGCGTGCGAGTTTCGCGGCCTGGATCCTGAAGCGTTATGGCCTGACCGTCGATGCGACCCGGCAGGTCTTGCCCGTGAACGGCTCGCGCGAGGCGCTGTTTGCGTTCGCCCAGACCGTTGTGCAACGCCAATCGGCCGACGCGCCTGGGGCCATCGTCGTGTGTCCGAATCCGTTCTATCAGATCTACGAGGGCGCGGCCTTGCTCGCCGGCGCCGCGCCCTATTTTGTTGCCGCCGACCCGGCCCGCAACTTTGCCCAGGACTGGGATTCGGTTCCTGACGCGGTGTGGGCCCGCACCCAGCTTCTGTTTGTCTGCTCGCCTGGCAACCCGACTGGCGCAGTGATGCCCCTGACCGAGTGGGAGAAGCTGTTCGAGCTGAGCGACCGGCATGGTTTCGTGATCGCCTCAGACGAGTGCTACAGCGAAATCTATTTTCGCGATGAGCCTCCGCTGGGGGGCATGCAGGCGGCCGCGCAGCTCGGCCGGCACGACTTCCGGCGGCTGCTATCGTTTACCAGCCTGTCCAAACGCAGCAATGTTCCCGGCATGCGCAGTGGCTTTGTTGCCGGTGATGCCGACCTGGTGCGCCAATTCCTGCTTTATCGCACCTACCATGGCAGCGCCATGAGTCCGGTGGTACAGACCGCCAGCGCCGTGGCCTGGGCGGACGAAGAGCACGTAGTCGAGAACCGCAAGCTGTACCGCGACAAATTCGCCCGTGTCACGCCCCTGCTTGCCGACGTGCTCGATGTGGCCCTGCCGGACGCCGGCTTTTATCTGTGGGCCAAGGTGCCGGGAAGCGACACGCAATTCGCGCGCGAGCTGCTCGCTCTTTACAATGTCACGGTCTTGCCCGGGAGCTATCTGGCGCGCGACGTGCACGGTGGCAATCCGGGCGCCGGCCGCGTCCGGATGGCACTGGTGGCAGAGACCGCCGAATGCGAAGAAGCCGCGCGGCGCATCGTCCAGTTCATGCGCAACCGGCAGTGAATCCAACCCGTCGTCCAACTTTTCTCACGAAAACCCTCTGTACATGACCGATCAGCTCCAAAAAACCATCGACGCCGCCTGGGAAAACCGTTCGGAGTTCTCGCCCAAATCCGCCCCCAAGGAGATCAGCGAAGCCGTCGAGCATGTGATTGCCGAGCTCGACAGCGGCAAACTGCGGGTCGCCACGCGCGACGGCGTCGGCCGGTGGACCACCCACCAGTGGATCAAGAAGGCCGTGCTA
>Ga0105047_10000167_pt1 | contig 97804 bp, 79 predicted proteins | sample MAT04_FD_78384 | JGI IMG/M metagenome (GOLD analysis project Ga0105047, IMG submission 78384) | Freshwater microbial communities from Lake Fryxell liftoff mats and glacier meltwater in Antarctica - MAT-04 (megahit assembly) | ecosystem: Environmental > Aquatic > Freshwater > Ice > Liftoff... | reverse complement strand
GGAAAAACCAGTAGTGACGCCTGAATCAGACCAGAAAAAATTCTGGTTACAGAAAAACGATTAAGCTTTTCATTAAATAGCTGGAACGGAAACTTGAGAAAGGGGGTTTCCGTTCGGGCACTATCTAATAATCTTCGGAAATACTTTGAGGACTCTCTAAAATAGTAAAGGTTATAAGTAAATCCAGTCAAGATAAGATTATTATTGAAATAGATATCTCAAAGTCTTAACACAAAAGCTGCGTTATGCAAGGAAGAGAAGAAATGCCATATTCTTTGTTTCATAATCGTTTTCCCGAAATTGCTGAATGCGAGACTAGGACAATCACTTTAATTGATTCTTCACATTTCAATTTGCCGCCAGCACATTATTCTTTTCTCGATATGTTCTGTGATGAACCTGGATGCGACTGTCGTCGAGTATTTTTCTCTGTAGTATCATCTCTTAAAAATGATGTTAAAGCGGTTATTGCCTGGGGGTGGGAGGACCAAGATTTTTATAAGAAATGGATGGGGGTTAATGCTCCCCATGTTATTAAAGACCTTATGGGTCCTGTACTGAACCTTGCAAGTCCGCAGTCGGATATAGCCCCTGCTCTCCTAAAGTTGTTCCAACTGGTACTACTCCAAGACACTGCCTACATCGAGAGAGTAAAACAGCACTATGTCATGTTTCGTGAAACAGTTGACAATACAAGCAAGAAAAAAATGCTGAGAAAAATTGGGGGAAAGAAAAAGAGGAAGACATAACAATTCGAATTAGAACGGACATCTCCCATATTTACATTAAAAAACCTTTTACCAAATAAGGGCCGTTTGGATGCGGCGCATCCCGTTTCGACTTCCCATGCGGCGCATGGGAACCAGTAAATTCTATGCTGACGGCAAATAATAGGAAATATTAGAATATTAGGAATATTAGGGACATCTCCCGTATTTATATAAATATAACTTTTACTAAATAAGGATCATTTTTCTGCGCCGTATTTCCCTTTCGAGATCCCATGCGGCGCTTGGGATCCCCTTGTTACACAGGGTTGGCTTTCCCAAAAGAGATGGGTACGGCCAAAGCCTGAGCAAAAGCATTGTCGGACAGATTCAGTACTTCTGGTTGACAAAAAAAATGCGGATATACCGACAACTTATTGTCGGTATATCCGCATTGACATCACTTAAAACCTACATCGCCGGCTGAACAGCGAACAGGTCAGGCGGCTACGCGATTAGAAGCGGAAACGCACTCCAGCACCGAACCGGCCGTATTTATACAATTCATCCATTTCATCAAAAGCCGAGCGAGCTTCTACGAACAAGGAGGCATTAAATTGTTCCGGTTCGCCATATACCCTCGCGCCAAACCCGGCAACCATATCCAGCTGACTGTTTTCCTCGGGAATATCGCTGTCGCCGTTGGTAATCCATGCCCCAACACCGAGGTCAATAAAATACCTGGAAGCAAAAGTGTATTCGGCGAGCAGATCAGCGAGAAATGCCGAAGCACCATCACCATCCAGCACAGGAGCCCCACCAATCAGCCCAAGCAAGGCGAATTGATCATTGAGTTTGTATTCCATGCCCACCCGGCCGAATACATAGTTCGCCGGATCAAATTGACGGTAGTAACCGAGGTCGCCAATAAATCGAATTCTACTGATTCCCGTAACTTGTACGGCACATGCAGGCGAACTGGCTTCCAGTCCCTTATTATCGGCAACGGTGACTTTCAGGGTAGTGGTGCCACAGGGAACAGCAACCTCACTCATAAGGGTTTTGCCCTCGACCACCTTCTGGCTGACGGTTTTGCCGCTTCCATCAACAAAAGCGATGGTCATTTTGGCAATTTCACCATCTGGATCAGTTGAAGTACGGGCATCAACAGTGACATTGTCCCCACAGAAGGTCTTCGCTGGGGTAACGGTCATTCCACACTGCGGTGGCTTGTTGGCTGGCGGCGGTGCAGCTGCGACCTCAGCAATCTTGCTCTCTTCCATCAAGGCCACATTACCACAACCAAGGGGGATGACAAAAACGTAACGAATCCCTGCTTTATCGATAGAAAACTTAAAGCCTGAGAATGGCTTGTCATTGGCCCAGGTTATATCCTTACAAATGCGGACCGTACCCTTGCCTTTTTTCTTGTAAAACATCCATTCCAACTTGGAACCTTTGGGAAACTGAACGATATCAATCTTCGTTTTGGTCACTTGATCCATGAAGGGCTCATAGAGGTCACTCCGACCGGCAAGGGCAAAACCTTTGGCAACTTCAGGATTTTTTGCTTTGAGCATGTTGAGAAGATCTTCCTTGGTTTTCAGCGGCGGCTGATGAAAAGGACTTCTCCCAATTTCCGTTAGAGTGGTGGATGCATTTGCAACACTCACAGAAACAAGCAACAATGCCATGATGAAAAATGAAAATAATTTTTGTTTCAATTCTCCCCCTCCTCACCGTTTTAGATGATAGATGATGTTAATACGTTTACATGCATACACGAAGTATGCTTTAGCGCGATGTCCTAAATCATAACTCGAAATAATACATTTTCCTAGGAAACATTTGGTGAAAATGCAGTTTTTATCTTAATTTTTTCATATACAAAAATTATATCGGTCACCTTGACATGACTCCACGCCCATTCGGCACCTCGATGGGCATAGGCCTTGCCAATAATTTCAAATCAGCCTTTAATTCCGCCATCCTTGCCTCGATATCTCGACCAAGGATTTGAATATCCCGGTCCGGAACATCAAACTCCCTGAATACTTTTTTCCACTGGAATTACGGGGACAGTATACCTAACTGCCCAAAGAGTTGGCGAGTAGACCGGCTTCTCCAATGAAACAACAATGCATTACAAATCAAGTCTTTAGTATGACGCCTCGCCGCACGCGGCTACTGCGTGACCGTCTGTTTTGCTTTGCTCACCGTTGTCGCCGGCCCCTCTCAGAACCGTGCTTGCGCTATTTACGCACACGGCTCCCCACATGGTCATTTGCAGACAAAGCCAAACTTGCCGACCTTCTCCGCTATACTGAGCAGTTTCGTTGCCACCGGTTCGACGCTGCTGAGAGCGGCCGATGTTTCCTCACTCCGCGCTCCCATGTGTGGCCTCCTTTCCGCCGGCAGCATTACCCGCCTTCATCGGTACTACGAGGCTATCCGACTCCCTGTGCCGCATTTGCCTTCTTCCCTCTTCAGTTGTCCGGCATACTCTCTGTTCGAGAGAGGCACAGGGCCTCCCGGGTTGCCGTGTAATCATAATGTCAGACATGCCATGGTCTCAGACCCCGGGGAAGCTGATACCTCTTGCCTTAACGGAGATACCTGTGTTGACTTCCACTGTAAAAATCTACTCTGTCCCCTTCTACTGCTCGAATATAAAGAGGAATCGTAACAATGAAGTATGGACCATTGGTTCTCCTCCTGAGTATCGGCAACCAAAATTCTGCCGGCAGACAAAGGCCATTTTGGGGTGGCAAACAGGTTTTACCGCTGACCGCTGCTCTTTTTGAGCAGCCAGTCCCGAACATTCTCCACTTCAATTTTTTCCGGCAGTTCGGCGCTTGCCGGCACGGCGAGGGTGAGAAGCCTCGGCTGGGCCGCCGGAAATTCACTGCTTGCCTCCATCAAGGCCCGCACTTCCCGGACAAGTGTTTCCGGCCGGTCGATATCGGCTGAAACCTGGAGCAACTCCTCGTTCCCATCGATGTGCCGAGCATGGAAATCAACCTCAAAGCTACTTGCCGTGCGAACATAGCGCACCTCTGCACCCTGCCGGATTAGTTCGAGAAAAACAACCGTCTCCAGGGCATGGCCGGTATTTGCCTTGCCGGACCGATCAAAGATCGGAATCAGCCCGGGATCGACGGGATATACCTTGCGCGGATTCACCTGCCGCCGCCTCTCGGAACCGGTGGCAATATCGACGCTGTAAAGGAGGAAAGCATCTTCCAGGTAGCCCAGATAGGTGTGCAGGGTATCCTTGCCAATAGCAACGCCCTGCGACTTGAGATCGGCATGGAATTTATTGACACTGAAGGTGCCGGCGGCGTTGGCGAGCAGTTGCCGGACCAGCCAGCGCAGAACGATCGGCTGCGACACCCCATGCCGTTCCACCACATCGCGGAGCAGCACAGCGTCAACGTAACCGCTCAAAAGGCTGGCACGGGTGCGGAGGTCGAGGCCCTGGGATTCGGGAAAACCACCATGTTCCAGATACCTGAGCAGGCTATGGTCAAGCGTCGACTGCTCTGCCTTGGTGAGGTGTTCAACCGGGTTATCCGGTTCTGTGCCTGTATGGCGCAGGCTTTCACGATAACTGAATGGCAGGACCACAGCCTCCATCGCCCGGCCACGCATGCTGCTGGCCACCTCCCTCGACAGCATCCGGGCCGAGGATCCGGAAAGAAAAAGGTCAATTTGTTCGCTGTCGAGTAGTCGCCGGGCAAACATCTCCCAGCCGGGAACCAGCTGGATCTCATCGAGAAAGAAGGTGGCTCGCCGCTGATCCCGCCAGTCTGGATAGAGCCGGTAGTATTCCTCAAGGAGAAGATCGAGATCCCCCGCCGTAAGACCGGCCAGACGTTCATCCTCGAAGCTGAAATAGAGCAGGCCTTCCCGGGGCGTACCCCCCGCCAGCCGGTCGGCAAGAAGCCGCCGAAGCAGGCTGGTCTTGCCCGTCCGCCGCATACCGATAACCGCCACGGCCTTGTTCGGGACCACCGGCACCCAGATATCCCGAAGGGTGAGTTTCGATGGCGGTTCGGCAAGCGAATCAACGATTTTTTGCCGGATGATCCGGCGATATTGGTTTTCCATGGATGATAAATTAACAGCAAATTGTCCTTATGAAAAGGATAAAATGCTTTATCAAATATCCCTTTCATTGGGATTTAAAACAGGGGAAAGATGGGGGACAAACCACCATAAAACAAAAAAGGACTTACAGCAAAAAAGCCATAAGTCCTTGAATTAACTGGTACACCAGGACGGATTCGAACCGCCGACATTCTGATTCGTAGTCAGATACTCTATCCAGCTGAGCTACTGGTGCTTTGACGAGTTGCTATATAACCCACATTGATTGCGAACTCAAGCCTGTTTTTTTTCTTTTACCTCTTTTTCCGCCTTATGAAAAAGAAGCTCATTGTCCGTCGGAGTCATATCCGGCCGAGCAGTTATGACAATTTCAACCTCGTATCTTTTTTCCATTTCATGCAGTTCAGACCTCTTATTATTGAGAAGGTATGACGCCACATCAATCGGGAAATGACATTCAATTTGTCCCACGCCCTTTCGGCTGGCGCCGGTCTGAATACGCCTCAGGTAGTAAAGGGAGAGGGTTTCAATAGATCTGACAGTACCCCGCCCCTTACAATGCTCGCAACGCCGGTAATTTCCTGCCTCGATGGGTGCACCAAGCTTCTGCCGGGAAATCTGCATCAAGCCAAATTTTGATATTCGGCTGAAATCGACCTTAGCTTTGTCTTTCTTCATCGAATCCTTGACCATTTTTTCCACGGCCATGATGTGTTTGCGATTACGCATATCGATGAAATCAATAACGATCAAGCCACCGAGATCCCTGAGCCTAAGCTGCCTGGTGAGTTCTGCGGCCGCCTCCATGTTCGCCTGAAAGATAGATGCCTCAAAATTCTTACCCTTGGAGGTGGAACCGGAGTTGACGTCTATGGATACTAAGGCCTCCGTCGGATTAATAACAATTGAACCGCCGGAAGGCAGACTTACCTGAGGCTGATATATCGACTCTATCTGATCTTCAACGCTGTACTGATTAAAGATCGGCCGAGCCCCTTGATGCAGTCGAACCTTAACATTACGCTGCTTCTCCGGCAGCATCTCAATAAATGTTTTTACCTGTTCAAGGGCGGTTCGGTCATCAACCAGAATTTCCTCGATAGACGGGTCGAAATGCTCACGAAGAAACCTGAGTACGCTCTCCTGGTCTTCATATACCAGACCGACACCCTTCAATTCCTGGCCTTTTCTTTTGATTTCATCCCAAAGGGTCATCAGATATTTGACATCACGGGACAGGGCTTCCTCATTGATATCGACACTGGCGGTGCGGACTATCCAACCGATTCCCTCGGGCAAATCGATGGAATTCATCGCTCCCCGCAGCTGGGATCTTTTCTCCTCGCCGGAAATTCTCCTTGAGATTCCCGAGGAATCGGATCCCGGCATCAAAACAACACAGCGCCCGGGGATGGAAAGATAGGTGGTCATGTTGGCCCCTTTTTTTCCCACCTCTTCCTTTACCACCTGCGCCAGAATCTCTTGCCCCTTTTCAATAACATCGAGAATGCTGAGCTTTTTCCACTGGTGTGTCTCCACCAGATGAAGTGTATCGTTGCTGAGTTCCTGCTTATAGTATTCGGGATGAATTTCGCTGAATGGCAGAAACCCGTTCTTTTCAGTGCCGTAGTCAACGAACGCTGCCTGCAGGCTGGGCTCTATTGCCACTATTCGAGCCTTGTAGATGTTGTTTTTGGTCTGGGTTCTGGATATTGTCGAGACATGGATCGATTCCAGCCTTCCATCTTCAAGCAGTGCCAAGCGACACTCTTCCGGCTCCTCGGCATTAATCAAAAGCTTGCAGACTCTCTTCACTTCTTCATGGGGCGTTTCATCTACCGGCTCGTCTTCTTCCGACTCGTCGTCCATCAAGTCATCTTCATCGTACTGTTGGTCGCCATGATCTTCGTAAGTATTACGCTTATGTCTGTCCGAAGCGACATGCCCTTCAGGACCAGCCCCCTCGGGGCTATCATCTGCTGTTTCCAGGCTTGGCGTTTCATGCACAATCGGTTTTTTGCCACCTCTTCTGCCTCTTCTGCCGCGACCGCTCTTTGCTTTTCGCCGGCCTCGCGAGCCTCCTTCTTCCTCGTCTTTGGTCGTAGTTCCGACTATTTCAATACCTTCCCCGCCTCCTGCAGCAACAGCTTCCTCGCTTGGGGGAGCGATCCTCTCCTCGGGCTTGAGATCTTTTGCCGCCTGACGTTTTCTCGGCGATCTTTTCCTTGCAGGTTTTGCCGGCAATAACCCTGTTACCCGTTCCTGCCCACTCGTTTGGTCGTTATCCAACACTTCTTTCTCGACGGCTGCAGGTGCAACAGCTTCGTTTGCCTCTGTTTGTTTTGAAAGGGAATCTTTCCGGCGCGGCAACCTTTTCCTAGCCGGCGTTTTTTTGGGCTCGGTTGTTTCCGCGACCACCGAAACTGGTTCAGATGGTGCAGTACTCTTCCACCACGCACCGGTTGTTGCTTTTATCTGAACAATCTTTTTTTCGGTAGTATTTTCTTTATTTTCAGTCATATTCACCTCTTCTCCGACTATCAACATTTCCCTGAAGATATCCGGAACATTTACATTTTTTTGTAATCATATACATTGCAGGCGAATCGATTAGCCAAACAATGCTACAATCACCGCTTTTTGTTTTCCAATTCTACCGGCACGCATTCCGCAAGGTCAATTTCAGCAAATGGCTACAGAGATAAGGCTGCAGACCACAACTCATACAATGTGTAACAGGCTGAAAATGCGCAAACTTGCTGAACACGTACCTCCATTTTGACTGCAGGAACAATCAGGTTTTTCCACAAATCGGCGGGGGTACCTGGATTCCATGACTGCCTGGATTCTATCCCAGCGGAGCACTCTCCTTTGCTCCCCGAGACATTAGTACTGTCAATTGCAGTGAAACACAAATATTATTTATTTTCAGAAACATGCTGAAGTTTTTTCTTCATATTCTCCCCCAGTTCATAAAGATTATTTGATCTTCTCCACCGATTATGCTTTCTTTAGTTATATGGGAAAGATATTAAATATATCATAGATCCTCTCAATGACTTTAAACTTGACAGTGTTCTCTGAGAACCGTACATTTCCATTTTACCGCTTTTCAATGATCGGCATCTCGCTTTGCCTTCACTTTCAGGCTTACATGCATGATGAATTTTCACCAGGATCTGTTATATTGTTGCTCCCTGTGGTAATCTGCAAGATCTTTACTTTCGCCACAATAATCTCTCGAAAGGAGTCTATCGTGTCCCTCCGTCTGCCTCAAATATCCGGTCTGCGCCTGATGCTTCTCCTCCTCTCTTTTCAACTGGCGAACGGCGTTCCGCAAGACGTTTTTGGTGAAAAGGTGGCTACCGATAAGTGGAATATTTCCGCCGACAAGGTGAACCGCTATGAAAACCCCAACAGTATCGTTGCCCAAGGTAATGTTATTCTTGAAAAAAACGAAAAAGTTACCCCCAGACCCCAACATGAACTAAAAACTACTGCCTGGTCGGAGCTTCTCGAAGAACAAGTCAAAACACCGCCGGTTCGTGCCGAGCAAATCGAGAAAACCAACACGCCGGAATATCATACAACGGTAACCATAAAAGCCGACTGGATGGTTTATGATGTAGAACTTGAATCCATAAAGGCCAAAGGCAATGTTCAGGTAACGAACAAAGAGGAACAGCTTTTCGCCAAGGAAGTAACACTCAATCTCACCAAAGAAACCGGCAAATTTACCGATGCAACTATTCTCCGCAATGAACTGTCCCTGCATCTTGAAGGGAAATCAATTGAAAAAACCGGATTCGACACCTATCGCATTGATGATGGTTGGGTCATCACCTGTAAACTGGCAGAAGGCGAAACACCTCCCTGGAGCTTCTCCAGTGCCAATACTGAAATCACGAAAGGTGGCTACGCGCTGCTGAAACATGCACGCTTCAACATCAAGGATGTGCCCATCTTCTACTCGCCATATATGATTTTGCCGGCAAAAAATACCCGACAAAGCGGCCTCCTTTTTCCCTATCTTTCCACTTCGAAAATTAGTGGCGCTGGCATCAATGTCCCATTTTTTCTCAATATTTCAGATTCGGCGGATGCCACATTTTTTCCCGAATACTATGCAAACCGCGGTTTCATGCCCGGGGCTGAATTTCGCTATGTATCAAGCGTCACCAACAAGGGCATGTTCACGGCAAGTTTTCTCAAGGACGAACTCTCGGATCCCTCGGAGACCGGTTATTACAACGATACCGGATATACCCACGACAACAGCGACCGATATTGGATTCGCGGCAAAGCCAACCATACCTTCGGTGATGTATGGCAATCCCGCCTCGATCTCGATATCGTTTCCGACCAGGATTATCTCAACGAGTTTAATTCCGGTGTTACCGGTTTCAAAAGCACATATGATCGTTATCTTGAGGGCTTTGGCCGCGGGTTCCAAAATCAAACTGATACCAATCGCCAGAATTCCTTAAAAACCCTTCGCAGCTTCAAAGGCATGTCCCTTGAAGCTAATCTGTTGGCAATTGACGATACCCGAACCAATACCAGTGGCACAAACACCCCCCTTTGGAAATTACCCGGAGTCGGTTTTTCCGGTGCATTGCCGATAGGCGAAACCACTTCCTATTTCGATTGGAGCAGCTCCTACGTAAATTATTGGCGAAAGGACGGTACCGGCGGCCAACGAATCGATCTTAAACCAGTAATTTCTGCCCCGATTCCTATCAGCCCATATCTGGAAACTTTGGCAACGGTTGCCCTGCGTGACACTTTCTATTATGTCCAAGCCTATGGCGATGCTGTATGGAACCAGGATGAGTCCCAGAATAGATTTTTACCGGAATACAAGATCGAAGTAGCAACCACGCTCGAACGAAATTTTCTCACCGGAGACGGTGCGTTGGATGGTTTTACCCATCAGGTTCGGCCATTCGTTAAGTATGACCATATACCGAGCCTCGATCAGACAATTTTTCCCCAATGGGACGATATTGACCAAATTCTATCGAGAAATGCCATTATCTATGGCATGGATAACGCTTTCAACGCCTTATCCCCTCCAGGCCTGAATCAGGGAGCGGTATGGGATGCCGCCACTCTACGAGTGGAACAAGCTTGGAATCTCCACAAAAATCCATCTGACGAACCACTCTCGGCAATTTTTGCAAGACTCGGCTGGGCGCCGGTTCCTTTTGCCAGAGTTCTCTACAGATCCTCCTATGATGTCTATGACAGCAACTTCACCAGCCATACCTTCGGCGGCGAATACCGCAACAGCCGGGGGGACCAATTCGGACTCGATTACAGTTTCAAGGAAAAGGGCTACACGGATCTCAGCGAACTTGATTCACTTGGATTAACCGAAGAAATACAACAAATTAACGCGAATTTCCGTTCACCTTTGCCATTCATCAACAGTTGGATTGCCGGTGCTGGGGTTGAGCACTCCTTGTCACAGGACCAAACAATTAAGGCCAACGGCTCCCTCACCTATTTGGCAAATTGCTGGTCAGTGACCTTTGAAACCAAGTATACACCGATAGACACCGCATTTGTTGTGTTATTCAATCTGGCAAACATCGGAACCCCCTTTGGAGTTCCTCTCAATTAAGCCATTGTGAAATAATAACATGGCCAATATTGACATCTTTAACGGCGATGCCGATGGAATTTTCTCACTCCATCAGTATCGCCTGCATGACCCATTGCCCAAAGCATCTTTACTTACCGGTGTCAAAAGGGATTTTTGTTTGCTCTCACAGCTTGAAAATATCCGCCAGTGTTCCCTGGCTGTATTCGACATTTCCTTCGACAGCAACCGCACCTCACTGCTTAGGCTTTTGCAACAAGACAATCAGGTCACCTACTTTGACCATCATTTTGCCGGTGCAAGGATAGCCAACCCTGCATTACAGGCATACATCGATACCAACCCGACAATATGTACCTCTCTCATTGTCAATAGGGTTCTCAATAACCACCATGGTCTTTGGGCCATCTGTGGGGCATTTGGTGACAATCTCCACGAGCCGGCGCTGGAGCTGGCAAAAACTTTCCACCTCAGTGCAAAACAAATCGACTCGTTGCAGCAGTTGGGCGAATTATTCAATTACAACGGCTACGGTTCAACCCTTGCGGATCTCCTCTTCCATCCCCGGGAACTTTACGAGGCGGTCAAACCCTACGCCAATCCTTTCGAGTATCTCAAGAATTCTCAACAAATAGAGATATTACAAGCCACATACCAGGCTGACATTGCCTTAGCAATGCAAGAAAAGGAAATAAAAACACCAGGAAAAAACAGGGTCTACTATCTGCCTGATACCCCATGGGCTCACCGGATAGTTGGGGTTTTCTCCAATATTAAAGCAAGAGAGCAGACGGATGCGGCTCACGCTATTATCACCGATAACCCAAATGGCTCTCTGCGCATCAGTGTCCGTGCCCCTCTTGAAGACCGGAGAAATGCAGATACCCTCTGTAAACTCTACCCAAGCGGTGGAGGCCGCGCCGCAGCCGCCGGCATCAACAGCCTGCCAAAGGATAGTCTCGATCTGTTTCTCCATGCATTTCACTCGTTTTACTCTCGACAATGACTCCTCATTTTTTTGTCCATTTCGTCAGGCACGTTTTCTTTTTCGGCAGCTGCCGGCAATTCTTTTTGTCTGGACTCCTTGTTGTCGCACTCTTCATCATCTCTTTTCCTTGCACCATTTATTGCGCGGAATCGGCCCCACTCGCGGCCGATCTTGTTGTCGATGGCCAACCTATCGATGTTTCCGACATACAATACCGAGATCTCTTCCGCGAGCTGCAAGAACAATATCATTTTAGCAAATCAGAGCTTCAGCTACTCTTTGCCAACCTGCGCATTGACCGCAAGGTACTCCAACTTATGGATCGCCAGGGAGAAGCAAAACCCTACTACCAATATCGATCCCTTTTTATTACACCCCTGGCAATTGCCACCGGCAAACGGCATCTGCTCACACATCATCTCCTTTTCGACCGCATTGAAGCCGAATTCCAGGTCGACAGGGAGATCGTTGTGGCAATATGGGCAATCGAATCCAGGTTCGGTGTTAACCAAGGGGGATTCAATCTGTTTCAAACCCTCAACACCCTTTTTGCCGCCTATCCACGAAGATCTCCATTCTATCGCATAGAACTAATCAATTTTCTTACCCTCTGCCGAGACAATGGTCTCGATCCCTTGAGTATCAGGGGTTCCTATGCCGGCGCCTTTGGTCAGGCTCAATTTATGCCGTCCAGCTTCAATAAATATGCAGTGGATTTTGATGGTGATAAGCGCCCTGATCTCATCCATTCACTTCCCGACATTTTTGCCTCAATCGCCAATTATCTCAATAAATTCGGATGGGCAATCAGGACTCCTCTCTATGCCGAGCTTGGCCGTGAACTGCGCTCTGAAATCCTCACTCAAGCTTATAATGATGGGAGAAAAGGCCGGATCGATTGGCGTCAATTGATGACACTTCAAAACGTCACCCTCACTCGACCGCCAAAAGATGGGCCGCTTTCTATCATCGGAATTGAGCAGGAGCCACAGGAAGGGGGCGGAATGCGATTCCTTGCCGGGTATCCTAATATGCAAGCCATAAACGAATATAATCACAGTAATAAATATGCCATGGCGGTGGCTGAAATGGCGGAAGCCTTTAAAAACTAACGCATAGTTGCCCATGGCTCAAAAGGTACGTATCAGCTTCATTGTACTGCTCTGCCTTCTTGCCGCAGTTGGCTGCCGCCTCATCTACCTTTTTATTATGCCAGAGAGTTACCAACCACTCTTTCGTTTACGGCAAAGTGAATTACCTGCCTTTGCCGACGATATGGACCGTGCCTCCTTGATCGAGAGCACCCGCCACCACCTCTCTTTCTTAAAAAAACAACGCCCTGAGAAGGGTCTCTTCATCGGCGCAGAAGTATACAGCAATACCTGGCTTCTCCATTCTCTTGAAATATTCCTGGAAAAACTCGAACAAAACCCCTCGCCGGAAGAGCTTAAGCACTTTCTTTCAGACAACTATCTGGTTTACCAAGCCGGCGGTCGCAAGGGCCAGGGTCGGCGACGCATGTTGGTAACAGGGTATTACGAACCGACTTTCGAGGGCAGCCTCACCCGGCAACCACCCTTTCTCACCCCCATTTATTCTCCTCCACCCTCGCTCATCACTCTTCCCGGGGCAAACCGCGAACCCCAGGTAGGCCGCTACAATCCTGATAACCAGCTGGTAGCATATTGGAGCCGCCAAGAAATCGAGACGACTGCTGCATTGTTGCAGGGCAATGAGCTGGCATTTCTTAAAGACCCTTTTGATGCCTTCCTTCTGCATGTGCAAGGATCTGGAAAAATTCAATTCCCTGACCGATCGATCAGGGCAGTCCGCTTCGCCGCCACCAATGGTCATGAGTACAGAAGCATCGGTAAATTGCTGGTGGATGAAAAAGCAATGACACTTGAAGCCGTCACTGTCCCTGCCATCAGAACATATCTGCAACAGCACCCGGATCAACAGCAGCGCATCCTGCACCACAACCCTCGTTACATTTTTTTTAACTGGGGTGACGATCTTGGGCCTGTTGGGAGTAGCGGAGAAGTCCTCACCCCTGGTCGCTCTGTTGCTATTGATGGCACTGCCCTGCCGGAAGGCACCATTGGATATCTGGTGTCCCGTACACCGAGATTCGGCGAAAATGGCCAGATAGCCGGGTGGAGGACATTGAGCAGATTTGTTTTCCCCCAGGATTCCGGAGCCGCTATCAAAGGCACTGGGCGAGTTGATATTTTTTTCGGGAACGGGACAGATGCCGAATTTACCGCCAACTTCATGAAGGAGGACGGTAAGCTCTATTTTCTGATAAAAAAACCGCCAGAAACACCTCAACAACTCTAACTCAACCACATTTGGTGGTTGTTGATCCCGGTGTTGGCTCGGACCGTGCTATACTCGCCATAGCGGCCGATAGTCAATACTTCGTCGGACCGGATAATGGAATATTTACCACTATTTTCGATTACGCCGCCAACTTGGTCATTCATCGGGTCAATACTTCCCCCTCTGGCCAAATAACGTCAGTACCACCTTTCATGGTCGGGATATCAGGGCACCCGTTGCCGGGCAACTTGCCATGGGCTTAAAAATTTCTAAACTCGGTCCAAAAATCTCCCCGGAACAATGTCGTCAATTAACACGGGCTGTCTGTACCCGTTTAACCCATACCCTGCAGAAAGAAGGATCTTTCATTCTGCAAAAGAAAATTTTGATATTTCCCGGTTATTGACTAAACTTATTAATAATATACAAAAAGCCGAAAAACTAGGATTCGCCAGGCTTCTATCCAACATAGCCTACTCAGTGTGTATAAATTGGCTACAGCTGATCCGAGCACCGGGTCATTTACTAATCCTCTCGTAAGGAGTATGAAAATGAAAAAAACATTGAAAACAATTGCAATGACTTCCGCGCTGCTGATGCTTGCTGGTTGTGGAGGAACCACGCCCCAATTGGGTGGTTCCTCGGGGATGACCGTAACGGGCGCCGCCGGTGGAGAAACCTCCCAAAACGCCAACAGTCAACTTGAACATTGCAATGAAACCTTGGGAACATTAGCGGTGCATGAAGATCAAGCCGCCGATTGGTGGCATTATTATCACAACCATTATCCGAAGTTGGGGAGTACTGTGCCGGTCCTCCGGATGATGATTCAACAATCCAATTGTTTCGTCGTTGTTGAGCGAGGCCGTTCCATGGAAAACATGAAGCAAGAACGGCAACTGATGGATTCAGGAGAGACGCGCAAGGGGAGTAACTTTGGTAAAGGCCAGATGGTGGCCGCCGATTATACGATGGATCCCAGCATCACATTTTCTCAAAAGGGAACCGGTGGCATGGGCGGTGCGATTGGTGGTCTTGTCCCTGGCATCGGCGGTTTGGTGGCTGGTGCAGTAGCCGGCGGGGTATCCTCCAACGAATCCTCAACAACACTGCTACTCATCGATAATCGATCCGGTGTGCAAGTCTCCTCATCGGTGGGAAGTGCCAAGAACTTTGATTTCAACGTGTTCGGCGGCATGTTCGGCGGCCTAGGCGGAACGGCCGGGGGAGGCTTTTCCAATACCCCAGAGGGCAAGATTATTACAGCTGCCTTCGCCGATTCCTATAATCAGATGGTACGGGCCCTTCGCAACTACAAGGCGCAGAACGTGAAAGGTGGTCTTGGTACTGGCGGTGGCCTTGGGGTACAAGGGGGTACAACTGACGCTTCGAAGAAATTGAAACCATAAGCACCAAGAGCGTGACTTTCTTCAGTCCCCTCTCAAGTAGTTGTTCTGCTCACTGGACGGGCGCGACGGAGGGGACTGAAAAGGTGTTTCAAATGGGGCCAATTCTCTCTTGTTATGTGGCTAAGGGGTACCCTGCTGAATTGCAGTTTATGGTGATCAAGGGTATGGCCGCCGGTTGCGAGTTTGCCAGCATCTCCTCTTTCTTTTTTTAGCTATTTGCCGTGCATCACTTGGAAATCGATTGAGTTCGAGCGGTGTCCCCTTCTATTTCCCGGCCAGAAGTGCAAAGCGCTGCCAGAAATCGGGAAAGGATTTTCCGACGCACTCTTCTCCGGATATCTTAACCCCGGGGATCCTCAGGCCGGCCACAGCAAAACACATGGCCATTCGGTGATCGGCATAGGTGTGAATTTCAGCCCCTTTAAGGCGAGCCCCGCCGTCGCCATGAATAATCATTGACGATTCCCGTTCCTCCACCTTTGCCCCTAATTTGCTGAGCTCGGTGACTACTGCAGAAAGGCGATCACACTCCTTGATGCGCAGGTGGGCAATATTCTCGATCTCCGTCGTGCCGTGGGCAAAGGCGGCGACAACCGCCAGCGTCGGTACCACATCCGGCATATCGCCCATATCCACGTGTATTCCCTCCAACCGCTCAACACCCTGCAGGGTTATGCCTCCACCGGTTTTCTCCACATGGCACCCCATGCGGCCAAGCAACGGCACCAGCATGGCATCACCCTGTAACGACGGAACGGGTACATTGGTGACTGTCACCCGGCCACCGGTGACCGCCGCAGCCGCCCAGAAATACGAAGCATTTGAAGCATCCCCCTCAATTTGGTATTCCCTTCCCTGATAGCATCCCTGCGGCACCGAAAATGTGCTGAAATCACCGGCACATTCAACGAAAATGCCGAAATCAGCCATCACTGCAAGAGTCATGGCTATATAGGGTTTTGAAAATATTTTCCCCTCAACCTTCAAAATAGCCGGTCTTTTGGCGTAGGGCGCAACCAACAGTAGAGAGGAAAGATACTGACTGCTTTTCCCTTCCGGTAAAACCGTCGTCCCACCGGTCATGCCTCGGCCATTTATGAACAGGGGTGGACAATCGGTTCCCGGCTTTGACCGTATGTCTACCCCCCATCCCTGCAAAGCAGTCATCAACGGTCCGATTGGTCTCTGGTGCATGCGTGAATCGCCATCAATGATATATTGCGTAGTGCCTAGGGCGGCAACAGAGGTGAGAAAACGCGTGGCAGTCCCATTATTTCCGAGAAATATCGGATCGATGGAGGCTTTTATCAGACCGCCATTGCCGCAGATTCGCCAATCTTTGTCTTTCTCTATAAATACTCCCATCTGCGCTAAGGCTTGGGCTGAATATGCGGTATCTTCACTTTCCAGCGGCCCAACAAGCTTGCTTTCTCCGTTTGCTAAAGCAGCTGCTATGAGCGCTCGCTGCGTCAGACTTTTGGAGCCGGGAACTTCTATGGCAGCATCCACTTTTGCAACAGGTTGTATTTCTATCATAGGTTTCTCGTATCTGAAACGTTTTTAAATTGAGGAAAGGGGCGTCTGGTGGTTCTCTGTATTGATTTTTAGGGCTGTTTGGTTTTTTAAACCATCAAAGGCTTGCTGCTTGTCCTGGGAGACCTCAGTCAAGTCGCAATCCACCAATTATTGAACGAATGGAATGCAATTTTTCAGCTCTTGCATACGCACCGATTCCTTCAACCACTTCTTCACTGGCTCTGGGATTGACGAAGTTGGCCGTACCTATCTGCACCGCGGTCGCCCCGGCCAACATGAATTCCAGAGCGTCTTCAGCCGACTCGATGCCACCGATACCGATAACCGGGATAGATACAACCCTGGCGACCTGATACACCATACGTAAAGCCACCGGTTTAATAGCCGGTCCTGACAAGCCTCCGATAATATTAGCCAACGCCGGCCGACGAGTGGGTAAATGAATGGCCATGCCTATCAGGGTATTGATCAAGGAAATTGCATCCGCGCCAGCTTCCTCGACAGCCCTGGCAATGACCGTGATATCCGATACATTAGGAGAAAGCTTTACCATTACCGGCACGTCGGCCTTTTTCTTAACTGAGCACGTGACCGCGGCCGCCATTGCCGGATCGGTACCGAAGGCCACGCCACCCTTTTTGACGTTCGGACATGAGATGTTCACTTCAATGCCGGCAACTCCTGGTACACCGACCAATCGCGCAGTGATCTCTTCATATTCAGCCAGAGAATCCCCGAGAATATTGACGATGACCGGAATATTTAATCCTTGAAGATACGGCATCTTCTCGGTTATAAATCGATCCACTCCAACATTTTGCAAACCGATGGCATTCAGCATGCCACAGGCGGTTTCGACGATTCGCGGCGGTGGATTGCCGGCCCGTGGATACAGGGAGATGCCTTTGACAATGACCGCCCCGAGACGATGCAAATTCATCAATCCCTCGAACTCCCCAGCATAACCAAAGGTGCCGGAGGCAGTCATAACCGGATTGGCAAGCTCCAGGGAACCGATATTCACCCGTAGATCCGGCAGATTTTCATCTCTTGGCCTCACATACTCCATAACAATTCCTCCGCATCATAGACGGGCCCATTCAGACAGACATGGGTATAACCACCATCTTTTGCCGGTCGACTGCAGCCAAGGCAGGCTCCCATTCCACAGGCCATGACGCTTTCCACAGAAACTTGACAGGGAATACCTTGGGACTGACAGATCCTGTTTACTCCCGCCATCATTGCCTCAGGTCCGCAGGCATAGACGGTGCTACCGGGAGGCAGGGTAACGGACTGCATGATCTCGGTCACGAACCCATGATGTCCCAGCGACCCGTCATCGGTTGCGGTCAAGAGCCTAATTCCTAACTGTTTGAAGTCGTTAAGGAGGTGCTCCAATTCATTCTTCTCCCGAGCACCAAGAAGTATCAGATCATCGAAACACTTTCGTTTCAGTCGGCTGTTTTCTTTGGCCAGGAAAAGCATCGGCGCAATCCCCAACCCACCGCCGACAATGATCGCAGGCACATCAAGATTGAGCCGGAAGCCGCGGCCCAAAGGACCTAAGACAGAAACTTGCTGGTCTTTTTTCAATTGGGCAAGAATTTCCGTCCCCCTCCCGACTACCTTGAAATAGATTTGTATTCTGCCGCCTGCACTCGTCTGATGGACGGAAAATGGCCTGCGCAGCAGGGGATCTTTGCCGACTCCCGCCCGGATCATGACAAACTGACCGGGTTTGGCACTGGCAGCAATCTGTGGACAAAGAAGGGAAAGCCGAAAGTTGCTGTTGGCAAACTGCTCAATTCGGACAACTGTTGCTTTTTCCTGGTATTGTGACATACACACCTATACAATTGATGAAATTCTTATAACTTTGGTTTGGAAAAATATCTCTTTGCTTGTTATAACAATCAACTTTCCCCCTAATTCAAACACAGCGTCTTAACTATGATGATCGAAAACTCCCTTCTTATTCTTTCAGCCTTATTTGGTGCCGTCGTCGGCAGTTTTCTCAATGTCGTCATCCTCCGACTTCCTGAGTCGGATCAGTCAATCGTCTTCCCAGCCTCACACTGCCCCCAATGCAGCTCTCCCTTGAACTGGTATGAGAATATCCCGATCCTCAGCTATATCTTTTTACGCGGCCGGTGCGGCCATTGCAACACTTCCATCTCACTACAATACCCACTCGTCGAACTCTTAATGGCAATTGTCACAGTTGCTCTTGTCCAGCGTTTCGAACTCTCTTTTGCTACCGCCGGCTATTTTGTTTTGTCCGCCGCACTCCTGGTTATTATTTTTATCGACATCCGGCTCCAGATCATTCCAGATGTGATAAGCCTGCCGGGCATAGTCCTTGGTTTTCTTTTTTCCCTGGTGAGCGACACAGTAACATGGCAGAGTTCCCTCATCGGCATATTAGCCGGCGGCGGTGTACTTTATGCCGTGGCCTTGTTCTATACTATTCTCCGGAAAATTGACGGGATGGGCGGCGGAGACATCAAACTCCTTGCTATGATTGGTGCCTGGTTGGGATGGCAAGCACTCCCCTTTGTCATTCTCATGAGTTCAACTACCGGTTCAATCGTAGGCATAGTTGCCATGTGCCGCCAAAAAAAAGGTGGACAAACCCGTATCCCCTTTGGCCCATTTCTCTCTTTGGCAGCCCTGACATATATTTTCTATTCGGAAAATATTTTCAACTATTATACTCTCTACCTCAACGGTCAATGGCCTTGATCATGAAAAACAGAATTCTTTATCATCCTCCTTTGAGAGGTAGAGGTCTTTTCATCCACACCAATTGCTGAACAATTTTTCGGCGAGTTTTTTTCCTTCTTCCATGGCCTCTGTCCCCTGTTCCTTGCTGAAGCCATATGCTGGAAAATGTTGCCTGAACCATGAATGTTCCCGCCGCACAATTTTACCCCGCAATTGGAGAATAAGTCCGATAAACCGCCAAGGCTCCTTTTGCAGGTGCATAAAGACAATCGGTTTTTGCACTTTACACTCGAATATGCCAAGGCGTCTTTTCAGTGTCCAATTGTGCAATCGCCAATAGGACCTACAGGAAATAAAAGGTATGACGATCTTACCACCACAAACGTCACTGCCATAACGATCAAGAAAATCGAGCACCGGCCCGCTAGGATGATAGGACCACGTCGGTCCAGCCAGGATGATACAGTCGCAGGGTCGAAAACAACTATCGGCCACCGGCTTGATGGCCATGCGCCTTTGGAAAAAGGTCAGCACCATAGCAACCGCCAGGCGCAGATTGGTTCTAAAGGGAAACGCATAGGGAGTAATCGGTTCAAGCCGCTCAAGGCTAACCTCGACGCCATTACTTTCTAAACCGTAGATGAGTTTTTTTAACAGCATCTTTGTTTGCTGGGTATATGAGTAATAAACTATGAGCACATGCTTTTTAGCCAAAATCAACTCCTCGGTTTTTGACATTTTCCCCATGCCACCACTTCTTTGCGTCCTTCCCTTGTAACAAAAAAAAAGGCCCCCGACAAGTCGGGGGCCTAGTATCATATTTTTGATTTGAAGGTGGTATTGCTCTATCCTTCCACCTCATGTTCAACTTTTACTGCGATTTTATAGAGAATGGTGACCAGGAAAAACCCGGTAGCCCATATCCCCAGGGTAATTCCAATCTCATTGGCGGTCGGATAATACTCGACGATCTCATCAAGCGGATTAACAACCAAGCCACCCATGACAAACCCAAGCCCTTTGTCGAGCCAGAGGGCTACAAAAATCATGAGACAACCAATACCAACCCATACGTCATTAAATGCATCTTTTATTTTCATATAGCCAAAAAGTGCAAGACCACCGAAACAGAGGAAAACCGAAGTCCACATGAACGGTACCAGGTTATTGTATACATGCCCATGGTGCTCAAGACCAAAAAACAGGTATTCGAGTGAATGTTTGTGTCCGGGAATATTTGAATACCAACCAACAAAAAATTCCAAGCTGACAAAGAAGGCATTGATAAGCGCCGCATACATGATGATTGTTGTCAGCTTTTTGATGGCTTCCTGGCCGGCATCAAAATGGGCTATCCGCTTCATTACCAGACAGGCAATAACAATTAATGCCGGACCGGCGGCAAAGGCGGATGCAAGGAATCGCGGGGCGGTGATTGCCGACAGCCAGAAATGACGACCGGGCAGACCACAATAAAGCATTGCGGTTACGGTATGGATCGAGACCGCGAACGGCAGAGAAAGGTAGACGAAAAAATAGATCCATTTCGGAGGCTTGACCTGCTTTCGTTCGGCGGTGAGGATAACCCATCCGCAGATCACGTTCAAGCCGAGATACCCGAGCAACACCACCATATCCCAAAAAAGCATGGAACTCGGGGTCGGGAACAGCATCATATTGAGACCGCGCAGCGGTTGGCCAATATCGGCCATAATGAACATAAGACACATAACGATAGCGGCTATCGCCAGGAACTCACCAAGGATGGTAATTCTTCCAAATGCCTTATAGTTATGTATATAATACGGGAGAACCAGCATTAACCCTCCAGCCGCCACACCGACCAGAAAAGTGAACTGAGAGATATATAACCCCCAGGACAAGTCACGCCCCATGCCTGTCAAGTACATACCATAGAGAAACTGCCTGAGATAGCAGATCCCTCCCACCGCGATGAATGCGCTTAAAAATGCTAGCCACATCCAGTAGTTAGAGTTTCCTTTTAACGCTTTTTCTATCATGACACCCTCACACTATGTAAAAGACAGACGGTTTGGTTCCAAGGGCTGCTGACCGTTGGATGGTATGTTCCTTGTCAAGAATCCGGCGAATCTCTGATTGAGGATCATTGAGATCACCAAAAACGATTGCTCCGATTTCTTTGACGGCCTCTACACAGGCAGGTTCTTTGCCAAGAGCCAAACGCTCACCACAGAAGTTGCATTTTTCAACAACTCCGCGCATTCTTGCTGGGAAATCGGGATTCAATTGTTTTATAAATGGTTGCGGATCCATCCAGTTGAAGCTTCTTGCTCCATACGGACAACCCATCATGCAAAAACGGCAGCCGATGCAGCGATGGTAATCCATTGCGACAATACCGGTCTTTTTATCAATAAAAGTTGCCTTTGTCGGGCAAACCCGAACGCAAGGCGGCTGATCACAATGGTTGCAGAGAACCAAGAAGTCGTTTTCCTTGGCGATTTTCGAAGTATGGTAGGTAGATTGATCGATAAAGGCGTTGGCATATGGTGTTTTCCATATCCATTTGATCTCACTTTTTTTACCCTCAATCTTCGGAATATTGTGCACTTTATTACACACCGCCATGACCTTCTCAAGAAGCTCTGGACGACCGTAAAGCTTACGCATGTCGATGAGCATGCCAAGGCGAATTCCTCCCTTCGCGGCAGCTTCACCTCCGTGCGCAGCAGCGGGCCCACCGGCAGCAGTTTGTTCTTTACTTGTGGAGGCCAAGGCTTGCGCTGTCGTCAAATTGACAACAACCGGAGCACTGAGTCCGGCCAAAGCCGTGACTCCGGCAATTTTTAAAAATTTCCTTCTTTGCTTATCCATTAGTTTGTCTCCTTCTTTGCCGCCGCAACACTCGGGGTCAAATGACAATCCCAGCAAAAGGGTGTGACAGACGTGTAAACATGGCAGGAGTCACAAAACTTCTCCTTATTGGTATGGCAGGCCATACACGCCGTCTGTAAACCCTTGCGATATTCCTTTCCACCTACCTTCACCGCAACACGATTGCCGTCACGAAGCACTTCATCTCGCCATGTATTCAGCAATACCATATGATTGGCGCGCATCTCAACCGCAGGTGCGACACACTCCTTTTGTCCACCCGGTGGCAACTCAACTTTGGGTACCGTGCTTGCCGTCGAGAACGCATTGAACCAGAGGGGGAAAGTTATCAACAGGACGAAGATGATAAGTCCCGGTATTATTGTTCCTTTATTGTACATTTCCATTACTCCTATGTTCTGTTCAGGATTGTCTATAGCATGGTACGGAGGCCTTCATCTAGCTCACCGCGTGTTTCACCTTCTTGAACAATCGCATTGGCCACCAGCTCAGTAATTCCACACACCGCGACGCTGGGATTCCAATAGTTCATGAGCGAAGTCAGTGTTGCTCTATCGATCGCACAAACGCAAGCAAGCATGTTCACGGCATGTTTCTCGTGAACATATTTGACTGCATTGGCACGAGGCAATCCTGAACGCATTCTCAGTTCCATAATTTCATCGGTATTAAGACCGGTTCCTGAACCGCAGCAAAAGGTCTGTTCGCGAATGGTATTTTCAGGCATCTCCACCCAGTCAACAACATGGTCAAGAATATAACGAGGCTCATCCATAAGACCCATGGCCCGGGCCGTATTACAGGAGTCATGATAGGTTGCCTTAACATGGCTGTTTCGACTCTTATCCAGTTTCAACTTGCCATTTTTTATAAGATCTGCCGTGAATTCGCTAATATGGACCATCTTTGTCGATGCTGCATTGTGAAAAACAGTTCCGGTAATAGGTGACTTGGGGATTTCCAGAAAATCGGCAGGACCGTTCATGGTATCCATGTATTGATGAACGACACGCCACATATGCCCACACTCGCCACCAATGATGTATTTCACCCCAAGGCGTTTGGCCTCCGCATACATTTTGGCGTTTAACTTCTTCATGGTCTCGTTGTTGGTGAAAAGGCCGAAGTTGCCACCCTCAGAGGCGTAGGTAGACCAAGTATAATCCAGCCCAATAGCTTCGAACAAAGCCAAATAACCCATGGCGGTATAAAGCCCCGGTTCGGCAAAAACGTCGGCCGATGGAGTTATGAAGAGAATCTCGGCACCTTTTCGATTGAAAGAAACGTTCGGCCTGACTCCGGTCAAGTTTTCCACATCATCAACAAGGAATTCGACATTATCCTTGAAAGTGTGCGGTTGCAGTCCCATGTGGTTACCGGTACGGTTGGAATTAGAAACCGGCTCAAGAATCCAGTTGATACCCACACCGACCAAATGCAGTAGCTCCCGTATCATCATGGTCACTTCAGCGGTGTCTATGCCGTAGGGGCAAAATACCGAACATCTCCGACACTCGGTACACTGATAGGAGTACATGAACCACTCCTTGAGGACGGCAACCGTTATTTCCCGAGCTCCGGCCATTTTACCGAGAATTTTGCCGGCCAGGGTGAAATCATTGCGATACACTGATCTCAACAACTCAGCCCGGAGCACCGGCATATTTTTCGGATCACCAGTGCCGAGAAAGAAATGACACTTGTCGGCACAGGCACCACAACGAACACAGCAATCCATGAAAATTTTCAGAGAACGAAATTTCTCAAGCCGCTCCTTGAGGCCATTGAGAATAATATCCTGCCAGCCTTCCGGCAATTTCCAATCGTCATCCTCGGGAGACCACTCCCGGGCATTCGGAAAATGCAGCCCAGACTGCTTGTTGAGGTATTCCACCTTTTCCTTTTTAGCAGGGTAGGCATAATTTCCGGACTTAAAAACGACCGGGATGTCCATCCATTCCCTGGTAGGTATCGCTCCTGTCGCCAAGGATGGTCCCTGCACTACACTTTTCGATAATTGTTGTAATTTTGGAACTGCCATCGTAACTCTTCCTCTTAAGCTAGTATTGGGTCAATAACCGTATTATTCATCCTTTGCCGGGGAAAGCTCCTTTTCAACCGGGATTCCAGCATCCACCATAAACTCACGGAAGTCATCTTCATATCCGGCATAGGAATGGGGGAGAATCCGTGGGTTCCAAGGGTTTTTATGACGTACTGCCCGGCTATTGTTTTTCAAATTTCTGGTCGGGCTGAGAAACACGCCAGCGAAGTGCATGAGCTTGCTGAAGGGAAAATAGGCAAGCAGCACGCAAACCAAGAACATATGAATGAAGAAGATGGAGCCTATTTTGGCACCGATGGTCGGTGACAGGGTGACCAGTCCAACTGTGAGCTGCTTGATATTAACGATATCAATATCGGTTCGCAGGAAGAAGCGCATGAGAATTCCAGTTACTGCAATTGTGAAAATCAGAACCAGAGGAAAGTAATCGTTCATCAAGGAGATATAGCGGACATGACGGGTAATCAGCCTTCTGCTGAACAATAAAAGACAGCCAGCCACCAGGCCGACATCACTCATATACCAGGTAGGAGCACCAACTTCGAAAATGCCGTCGATGAATTCCCACCAGCCAATCCATGCCGGAACCGGATCAAGGAAAAGACGCATATGGCGGACTACAATGGACAGAAAGGAATAGTGAAAAATCAAGGCGAATGCCCACAGCCATTTTGATGATTCATAGGTGATCTGTGGTCCGTCATAAATTTCCGACTTGGTGTTTCTGAAAAGAGACCGAAAGGTCACTATTTCTAAAAACATTCTTGCCACCACTTCGGCGTTCGTGGACGGCGCCTCAAGCTTATTATGCTTGATAAAATCTAATGATTTCCCTTGGCCGCAGGTAGTCTGTATCGGAAATGGCACTGGGGATTTTGCCCATTGGACCACCCTGTAGACACAACCGCCAAGGAAGATCATTATGGCCAGATACGGCAGAGCGACACCAAACAAATAGGGCATCCCCGGTATCTGAGATCCGAGCCAAGCAATCAATATTAACGCAATGACTGCCAGGAATGAGAAGGCGTACTTCATTTCTTACCTCGCTTCAATTGAACTGTTTTGGAAACCATGCAGTCGAACAAGGCCGGCTGCTTCCCGCATGGAGACCAGTTAAATACCATTAACCTTTTTGAAAACTCTTTTATCGTTTTCAGGAAGCAGTTTTGACGGACACCTGCTGTCTGTTAATATGTGACTCCCTGACTTGATTTCAGCGATACGGACCTGGTAGAGACGTTCCCGGAATTTCATGTAGATATCAAATGCGCTTAGAACCGCCAGATCGACAGCGAATTCGAAATCATACAATTCCTGCACCAAATGTTTGCGCTCCTTGTCAGCGGCAAAAACCTCTCGGGTGATATGTTTTACCGCATTCACAGGCGCAATCGCCTGTGATGGAGAAAACTCCTGTACCGATCGGATACTCATAATCTGTTCAAGAGGAGCAAGGAATTCCTTAGAATCAACCCCACCAACCAAGAGTGGAAAGAGGTTGTTCAAAGCCTCCCGGATATTACCACCGACGGGATTGGCAAATTGATCACGTTCCTTGACAAAAAAACTTGACGAAATATAGGTTGAGAGTGCGTATTCTACCCATTTATTGATAATTTTTTCCCTGTGGTTCCGAAAACCTTCGGCAAGATCCATACAAATACTACCTATATTTAAGGATTTATTCTTCTGTGGATGATCGACAGGAGAACACAAGACGAATGAATGACCATTCACAAAGTGACATCTCTAGCACCTTTTTCCCTCTTTTTCAAGAATATTTTTGTCCTGCTCAATACGCTCAAAATGGCTGTAAACCAGGGGTCTTTGGCTACCTCACTACCGAGGAGAACGACTGATATCACCAACAATATTTATTGCTTCTCGGATATAAGGATCCTCCTTGACATTCTTCAACCAGATTTCCTTCGGGTCACCCTTTTCATCTTCCGATTCCTCAAAGTCACCACCTTCCCCCTGCTCCTCGCGGTATTTGCGATAATGCGCTCCAATTTTTTCCCGCACAAGCCGTGATTCTTGTCGTTGACTGCGCATGTCGTCAAGGTCGATAGGCATAACACTATGCTCAGCCCGATCTGCCGCCTTGACCGCCTCTTCGGTTATGGTTTGCATACCCTCATCTTTCTCGACACGTTCACGGCTCAGCCAGCGAAGAACTTCGAGATCCAAAGGCTTTTCAGTCCAGGGAGTGAATTTAACCGGTTCAATGGAATCCCAAGGCAAAGAATAATCGAGGTAGCGCTCCCCAGACTTAATATGCTCGAAGAGATTCGGCAGAAAAATGTCGGGCTCCACCCCTTTATATTGGGTCGAGCTGCCGTTTACTCGATAGAATTTCTGGATCATCACCTTCAGTGCCCCAAGATCATCATATTTGCTCATATGGAGCAGAGGGATATTTTCATTGAGATCGATGATTGTTTGCACTGTGCCTTTGCCGTGGGTATGTTTACCACCGACAATAACGGCTCGGCGGTAATCCTGCAGTGCGGCTGCGACGATCTCGGATGCCGATGCCGAAAACTTGTTGACGAGTACCACCAAGGGGCCGCTGTAATACTCCTTTTCATCAGTATCACTGAGAATTTTTTTATCACCAAAGCTGTTCTTGACTTGGACTATCGGCCCGGATTTGATAAAAAGCCCCGCTATATCAACAGCATCAACCAATGCCCCACCACCATCGTCACGCAAATCAAGAACAATGCCATCAACATTTTCTTTCTTGAGTTGAACCAGCTCCTTCAGAGTATCATCAGTCGAATTGCGTCCCTTGGAGCCATTGCGAATTCCCTCAAAATCACGGTAGAAAGTCGGAATATAGATGTACCCTGTTTTTCGTCCACCGGCCGATTCGATAATCGTGCTTTTGACGAAAGTTTCCTCTATTTGTACGACATCTCTTATAATTTTAATAATCTGCGAGCCACCATCAATCTTTTTAACTGTCAAGGAAACCGCTTTTCCTTTCGGTCCGCGAATAAGCCGAACAGCGTCGCGCAATCGCATATCGGTGATATCGACAGGTTCTTCCCCTTCCTGTGCCACCTGCAGAATAATATCCTCGGCCTTAAGGGTACCTTGTTTGGCCGAAGCGCTGCCGGGAATAATTCGAATAACTTTGATAAAGCCATCGTCCTCACGGAGAAGCGCACCAATGCCTTCAAGGCTACCACGCATGCTGATATCAAACTGTTCCTTGCCGGCCGGAGGGATATAATTGGTGTGCGGGTCGAAGGCCCTGGCTACGCAGTTAAAAAATCTATCATAGTGATCCTGTAAGGTTTCTTGGTGAAGACGTTGAAAAAAGGTCTTGTTGCGTTTACTGACTTTGGTGAGTGCCTCCTGCCACAATTCCTCCTCGCTCTTCTTTTTGCCCACCTTGTTCTTATCCTTAGGCTTGGTCTGCTCCTCTTCAAGGTCGAGAAATTGGGAAATAACCTGAGCTTTGAGCAGCTGCCGCCATCGCTCCTTTAATTCCACCATATTCTCTGCAAAATCAGTCTTTTCAGGGTCCGTCTCGTATGATTCCTTTTTCCGAACATCAAAACTTCCGACAAACAAGCCCCCGGCACCTGCGGCAATTTTTACCGTGTTGTTGGCCAGCATGGCTTCAGTCGCCTTCTGCACCAGATCAATTTTCTCGTTAAAAATATCGTATCCGGTATCCGGCAGAGTTATTCGACCATTGGCCAAAGTGTCATCAATATAGGGGGCGAAAGCGCGAAGTTGCTCGACATCTTTTTTAAGAAGAAATCGTTTTTGATAATCTAACTGCTTTATGTAGAGATGAAAAGCGGCCAGAGCCAATTCGTCATTGACTACTTTATCACTGAAATGGAGGGCCGGCAGCTGCTTGCTAAGCAAATAGCCGATAAATTTGTTTCGTTTTTGGTCGACTTTCCCAACCTCTCCGGGCGCAGCATCGGAGATCGCAGCAAGGGATAGGAAACAGAGCAACAGGTGAAAAACCAATAAATTGCGTATTATTTTCATAATTCTTAAAGGAGGGGGTTCGGAAGCCGACAACAGTCCATATTTATCAGACAAGTGATAACAGAACAGTCAAACAAATACCATGACAAAGACATCTAAATGGAAAAATAAAAGCATGTTCTCGGGCACCGAAAGAAACTCATTATACACCTTTAATAAGATAGGTGCAGATACCTCTCCGGGGGGCAACCACAAGGATCAAGTTTTTTACCGTTTTTGAGCAAAGCAGCACTCGGTTATGACCCCGGCAATCAATCAGTGGAAATGCAGAAGGCTTCAATTCCAGCAAATTTATCGAGCAGATCGATACTCAATTCTGCCGCAAAAAGCTGTAACTCACTGTGGCTGCAGTTGATTATTGATGGCCGTTTTCCGCAGTTTATTTCAACCAGCTCTTTTGCAAGGAAAACGTGAAGAGCATTCGCTGCTTGTCTGCGCACCTCGCCTGGATCAACCCTCTGGCGCTCACAGAAAGTGCAAAATCGCTTAAAGTTAATAATCGATCGGCGGATCCCTCGGTATGTCTTTGAGCTGCTGTTGGCATGCTGCAAATCCCGGAGGATAATTTCCGAAAATCTTTCCACCGCCGCATCTCGAAGCCTATCAAGTTGCTGACCACTAAGAGTTACTCGTGGTCCATCTTTTGCCCGCGTGACATAATAAATTGCCGCATGCAATGCAATTTCAGGTGTTTCTCCTGAGTGTCGAACCAAATACCACTCGTCTTCCAGGATTTCATTGAGGTTACTTCCCATCTTCATCTTTGGTCAGGCCAAACAATTCACGAACTATGGTTACTTTCAGATCACTGTTGTCGCGCCCTGCACACGACTCACTCTTTATGTACATCAAAGGATCGTGGAGAATTTTTGCTACCATGGCCTCCACCATTTTCGTCAAGGTCTTGCGCTCAACATCATCCATCCGAGGCATCCTGACCAAAGTTCGCTCCAGTTCACCAAAAGCGATATCGTCCAATTTTTCTTTCAAGGCTTGAATGGTCGGGGTTACCGCCACCCCTTGATACCAACGTTGAAACTTGAGTGTTTCCTCATCGACAATTCGGCCGGCCATAACCGCCTCCTTGTCGCGTTCTGATTTGTTAATTTCGACGGCATTGCTCAGATCATCAATGTCGTAAAGGTAGACATTGTCAATTTCGCTCAGTCGTGGATCAAGGTCACGGGGGACGGCAATATCAATGAAAAAAAGCGGGCTGTTCATTCGTGCTCGCATTACCGACTTGACCTCATCCTTATGCAAGATAATTTCCTTAGCACCGGTAGAGCTTATTATAATATCAACAGACTCGAGCTGTGCGCCCAGCTCACCCATGGAAACAGCCTTTCCGCGAAAACGCTTTGCTAAATCCACTGCCCTGGCCAGGGTTCGATTGGCGACGATGACCTCGCCCACTCCCTGTCCGACCAGATGCTCGGCGGCAAGTTCTGCCATTTCCCCGGCGCCGATGAGGAGCACCTTTTTATCCTTGAGATTACCGAAAATCTTTTTGGCAAGCTGGACCGCCGCATAACTAATGGAAACGGCAGAGGAGCCGATAGCCGTTTCAGTACGCACTCTCTTGGCGACGGAAAAAGATTTATGAAGCAATTTATTGAGCAGAGGTCCGGTGCAACCGAAATGGGCGGCATGCCGATAAGCCTCTTTCAACTGACCGAGTATCTGCGCCTCTCCCACCACCATGGAATCAAGACTGGCGGCAACCATGAAGAGGTGATGCACAGCCTCCTGGCCGTAGAGAAGATAAAGGTACCGGTTGGCATGCGCACGCGGGATTCGATCGCCAAAGAGAAAGTTGATGATCTTGTCTTCGATATCCGCTCCCGGATCAGCGACCAACAGCAACTCGACACGGTTGCAGGTGGAAAGGAGGTAGTATTCACGCAGGCCGGCCATGTGCTTCAACGCCGCAAGCGGCTCTTCATACCCACCGGATACAGCAATTTGCTCGCGTATTTCCACCGGGGTATTTTTGTGATTTACCCCCAGCAAGATGATAATTTCACCTGGCATAACTGTGCACTCCCCCAAGCAGATATGTTACGCCCCACAGGGTGAAAATAACTGCAGTGAAACCGATCACCGCCATGACAGCGGCCCTTTTACCACGCCAGCCGACGGTAAAGCGTTGATGGAGTTGGACCAGATATATGAACCAGGTTATCAACGACCAAGTCTCTTTAGGATCCCACTGCCAGTATGTTCCCCAGGCCTGCCGAGCCCAGATGGAACCGGTGACGATGCCGATTGTCAGGAAGGTGAAACCTGCACTAAGACAGTGATTATTGAGTTGATCGAGAGAATCCAGGGAGGGAAACCTGGAAAAAAAATAACCGAATTTCTTGCTCTTGATTTCCCGCTCCAAGAGCAGATACATCAGACCGCCACAGAACGCAAGAGAGAGAAAGCCATAGGCAATAAGCGAAACTCCGCCATGAATGGGCAGCCAGACACTCTGTAAGGCGGGCAGCAGAGTATCGATATTTTTCTCAGAAAACGATGAAATAACTATAAGGCAGAAAATAAGCGCGGAAACGAAGGTACCGAAATTTTTTACAGAATACCGCCACCTGAAAGAAAGATATGCCCAAGTCGTGGCCCAGGCGAAAAAAAACACCGCTTCATGCTGAGAGGTGATCGGCATATGGCCGGCAAGAACAAAACGTAAAATGATATACAGTGTCTGCAGAATCCCCGAGACAACCATGATTATCCGGGCAATTTTGCGTATCTGTTTATTTTGACTTATGAAATAAACAAGATAGGCAGCGGAGGCAATAAAAGAGATGCCTAGAATCGCCTGAAAAAGGAGGAATGTGAGTTCTTTCATGGATATCCCAGCGAATAAAAGTGTCAGGCGAGTCGGTAAATGGCACCGGCTCGCACGATTTCATAATCTTGAGGTATCATGCTTCTCAAGAAACTGCCGGACCAAAGCAACTGCATCGACTTCCTTAGGGAGTTCTCGCAGGAGCAACATTTGCAGCTCAAACCAGTTTGCCTCAAGCAGCAGGTCCACTACTCCGACATACAGCAATCTGCGGAACAATTCAGTGTGCATCACCGCCTCATCCGGCCCTTCAAGAAGCTTTTCTCTTATCATGGCAAGAAGATCAACCACCGCCTCGTATTCCGGCCCGATTGCTTCTTCCAGCTGTTCCCGAATCTTCTTCGCCAAGGCAGGACTGCCTCCTCCGGTGGAAATGGCTATCAGCATCTTGCCACGGCGAAAATGAGCCGGAACATGGAAATCACTGCCGCCCGGGTCGTCGGCGCTATTGAGAATACAGACCAGCTTTGCCGCCTCACTTTTTATCCGAAGCTGAACGTCACGATCATTGGTTGCGGCAAACACCAGAAAGGCGCAATTCAAGTCCCCTTCGACATACCCCCTTCTCAACCACTCAATTTTCCCTGCATCGGAAAGAATACGCAGTTCCGTCGCAACACTTGGACTGATGACCCGGATCCGTGCCTCGGCTTCCAGGAGCCCCCTGACCTTCCGCAAAGCGACTGCACCACCCCCGACTACCACACAGAGACGGTTGTTTATTCGCAGATTGACTGGATAGAAAGGCATAAATATCGTTTTTTTGTCGTATTCCCGGCAAGTGCCGACCCAACCTCAACCAAAAGGAAAAAACTCCGCTTTACTCCAACGGGCATGCAGGAGATAGTAACGGCATGCATCGAAGAAGGCCTCTCGCAATCTGACAGCCCTTTGCATGTACCTTCCTCAGTACACCGTTATCAAGTTTTTACCTTAAGAACTATTGTTTGTGACGCAAGCGGTTGACTATAATAGTTTTTTCTTTGCCATCCCGTTTGATGATCTGTTTTTTCAAGGCAATATCGAAATCCTTATCGGCAAGCTTGAGAAATTTCGGCAGGCTCTGCCGGGTCGCATCATGGGCCAAAAAGATCGTACCGCCCGGTTTGAGTAGGGTTGAAAAAATATTCAGCAAGGGTTGAAAAAAATCATCCCGAAAGAGGATTTCTGCCCCGGTTAAAACGTCAAAGGGTTCGAGTGTTGGGGGTTCGAGCCAATCGAGGTGAACGAACTTAATCCCCAGCAAACCTGACGCCGCAGCACTCACCTTCTGAAAATCCATGATGATTTCTTCGTAGTCGCTGAGGGTCACCGAATACCCGGCAGCGGCTGCAGCAAGCCCGGGAGCACCGAGTCCGGCACCGAGCTCAAGGAGCTGTTTGCCCTCCGTATTCCGCTGAGAGCCAAGGACATATGCCAATACCATAGCGGCATCCCAGAGCCGTATCCAAAATGGAAATTCCGACACGTTGGCGAAGGGATCCTTGCCGTCGAGAAATTCCTCAAGATCGGCAATCTTTAAAAGCCTCAGTCGTTTTTCACCAACCTCAAATCGGTCAAAGGTCAGCGTATATTTGGCCTTGATCCGATTGTATATCTGTCGTTCAGGCTCGGGCAGAGTTCGAATATCCATTACCATGAAATCATGCAAATCAGTTGAGTAAACTGCGAATATCTTTTTCCAGGACGGTATGGTTAACATACCCGGTATATTTTTTCACCACATTGCCGGTTTTGTTAACAAGAAATGCCACGGGAATGCCGTAAATCCCGCCAAAATCACTAGACGTCTTTGATTCGGCGAGGAGAACCGGATAATTAATTGCCTTTTTCTCAATGAATTTTGCCACCATAGCCGGACCCTGCTGATCTACGGACATACCGATTACCGAAAATCCGGCATCCACCATATCCGTATGCAATTTGACCAACACAGGAACTTCCTCTACACAGGGTCCACACCAGGTCGCAAAAAAAGTCAACAGAAGGACTTTACCTTTAAAGGTGCTGGAGTTGACAAGCTTCCCATCACGGACATTCTCAAGAGCAAATGATGGCATTTGCGTAACTGCAAAGATTTTCCCAGGTAATATCAAGCCACCCGATACAATAAAAAGAGCCAGGATGGCAAAGATACATTTTCGCTGTTTTTTCATTATTCTGCTCCCAGGAAGATTTCATTATTAGTTCTTCTATGATATACTCAGGCGACATACACTGCCGATAATTTATTCCATATTCCTTCAAAGTCAACAACGGGCAAGAGAGCTGAGCGGGATTCCAGTTCCGGTGTTGTCGTAAAATTGCTCGATCCCCCAATAGTAATAGCTTTTTATCAATACTCTGGGTAAATGGTTTTGCAACCTACCATGAAGGGCAATAAAATTACTCTTTTTTAGGATATCAATGAAACATTCTCTTTTCATTCATTGCACGCGGCACTACCTTGGCAAGATTCTGACATTTTTCCTTTTGAGTCTCTGTCTACCTTCTGTCGGTGCTGCAGAACTCGTCGATAAAGTCTTGGCGGTCGTCAACGATGAGGTGATCACTCTCTCTGAGGTTGAAGAAGAAGCCACAAGAATATATCAGGCCATGGGGAGAGAGGTCTCGGGGTCAACATTAACAAACGTCATGGCTGAGGCTCGGGAAGCCGCCCTTAACGGACTGATTGACCGCCGACTGATCAACCAGCGGGCGAAATTGACCAACACTACTGTAGCCGACGAAGAACTTGCCGCCGCCTACGACAGTACCCGTAGCCGCATGGCTCTTGACCCGGCGGAGTTCAGGAAAAAACTTGAGCGTTCCGGTATGACCGAAGAAACCCTAAAAAAACAGCTTCGTGATCAAGTCCTGCAAAGTAAGCTTATCAGCTATGATGTCCGCTCCAAAATAGTCATCACCGATGAAATGATTCGCGACTACTACAATCAACGTTATACCGCCAAAGCCGAAAAGGGAAGCTTTTATCTTCTGCAGATGGGGTTCCAATGGAACCCGGAAATCAACGGACCGGAAAAAAAACAAGAAGAAAAGGCAGAGACCAGAAAACGGGCTGAGCGCGCTCTCGATCTGGTCAACAAAGGTCAGGACTTCAAGGACATCGCCAAAAAATTTTCCGATTTACCTTCGGCCGGCGAAGGTGGCGACCTCGGCATTCTCCATCTCGATGATATGGCGCCGGCCATGCGAACAGCTCTTGCCCCTTTGCAGCCGGGAGAAATGAGTAAAATAATTGAAACATCCGACAGTTACCAATTCTTCAAACTGCACTCAGCGAAAGACGAAGCTGCTTCAACATCCTCTTCTTATGAAAAGGTAAAAGAGGAGATCAGGGAGAAACTCTACGAAGAAAAGTTGAAAGCGGCCTATGCCGAATGGGTCAAAAAGCTCAAAGAGAGCGCTTACATCCAAAAGCTGTAACCTTAATCGTTTATTATTTATAAAAATATTATGCCACTCCCTGCGACTGACATGGACAACATACTCCTCGGAGAATTCCTCCGCGAAACACGCATCAAACTGGGACTTGACCTTGAGGCCATTGCCGAAGGAACTCGGATCTCCCCGAAAAATCTTTTGGCCATAGAAGAGAGTAACTTTGCCGCGCTGCCGGCGGAGGTGTTTACCCGAGGATTCTATACCATTTACGCCAAATACCTTTCTCTCGATCCAGCAAAAATACTCGAGATGTATGGGCAGGAGCGGAGAAACCTCCCAAAGGAAAGCCATTACAAAACTCCGCCACCCAACAGGCCCGCGCAGAACATGAAAAATCTGGCTACTCCCCCGAGCTCTTTACCCTTTGCTTACTTTGGTTTATCACTCTTGCTGCTTCTCCTGTTTGGTGCTTTTCTATGCTGGTATTTTTCCTGGAATCCAGCATCCTACCTCAGCTTCAAGTTGCGCAGTCTTGATGAGGCCCAGCAGGTTCTCCAAACGAAGAACGGCGGCAACCAAGCAAAAGCTCCGCAATCGTTTTTTGCCGTAGCTCAGGCCCGAAACACGACACCGGCCAAGCCCAACCTGCTGGATCTTTCAAGTCCCTCCATAGCAACGGCAGCAACCAATCAACCGGACGAGCGTCGTGAAAACCTCACCACAACGGAAACCACTAAATACCACGTTAATGCGGTTTTCCAGGAAGATACAAAGATAACCCTGACACTTGATGAAAACCCCCAGCGTACTATGACCTTTAAAGGCGGCGAACAGGTAAGCTGGCGTGCCGTGGAAAAGCTTATAATCACCCTTCCGGTCAAAACCAGGACGAATATTTTCTTAAACGAAATCCTGCTCGAACTGCCCAAACCCGATCACGATTGCATCACCTTGGCTATTCCCGAACACCTTATGAGATAGCCCTTCAACCGGCACCATGGAAACAGATGCCATCGTCCTCGACTGTATCGATCATGGTGAGTCGGATGTGATCGTCACCCTCTTTAGCCAGGCGGAAGGCCGAATCACCGCCATCGCTAAAGGGGCGAAGAAAAGTCTGCGACGCTTCGTCAACAAGCTCGAACTCTTCAGCTTTCTGCATATCGTCTGTACGAGAAAAACAGGCCGCAGCCTGGCCTTTCTCGCGGAGGCCGATCTTCATACAAGTTTTCTCAATATCCGCACGAATCTGGAACTCTACACCATTGCTTCAATAATTCGGGAATTCCTGCTGATCGGGATACGAGAAGACGAACCGGACGAGAGGATCTTTCGCCTCAGCCTCTGGTCTCTGCACAACCTTGATCTCTTGCAGCAACCGAGAGCCATTCTCATCCTCTTTCTCATCCGCTTCTTTGAGTATATAGGCTACCGACCCGATCTTGAGACATGCGGCAGATGTGCCAACCACGTTATGCCCGGGACAAGGTACACCTTCGAGCCAAGTGGCGGCAGAATCATCTGTTCCGGATGTGCCAGAGGTTCAGCGCGAGGCATCGCCATTTCGCACGGGACAATAAAAATTCTCCGCTCAGCTCAAGATCTGCCCCTCGAACGATTGCACCGCCTGAAGATCTCCGGGACCATCCTCCTGGAAGCCCTGGCTATTCTTCATGCCTACGGCAGGTACCTGTTTCAAAGGGATATCATGGCATGGAAAATCCTGCAGGCGTATGGCAACGGCTAACGAAGACATCGCTGCCGACACAGTTTTTCTCGGAGCGGCCCTGCGCATCGCCCTTTAGCGCCTTAGAGATGCAATTCTTGTTTTTTGAGAATGCCTTTCGTGAAGATATTAATCCATCCTTGTGGGGGGCGCCTCACGGCTCCATATAACTCCGGGTACCTTGCAGTCGACGGTTAGCCAAAGGGCAGTCCTAGCCGAGATAACGAATTTCTCCGCTGTGCTCGGTTTTCACCGAGCCGTCGACAAGACGAAGGATAAGGCCGCCACTTGGGTCCAAACCCATTACCTCTGCCTGGTATTGCGGCGCGGTCATAACATCAAAGCCGTAAAGTACGCGCTTGCCGAGGGTGTCGGAGAGATCCAGCCATCGGTCGAGAAGTAGATGCCGGCCCTGGCCGCCGGAAAACCCATCCCCTCGCAGATCCCGAGCTTCTTCATGGAGGAGAATGCCAAAGTTGAAAGCCAGCTTCGCAAGAAAGATTGTCGTGAATTCGGTGAGATCGATATTTTTGCCAAGAATCTGAGTGAGACTAATTGCCGTCCCCTCAAGCTCTACGGGAAAAGAGCTGTTATTGACGTTGATACCGAAACCGACCAGGGCGAATTCTTCACCGTGCCGCGTCTCAGTGTAGCTCTCCACCAAAAAACCGGCAACTTTTCGGCCCCCGACCAAAACATCGTTGACCCACCGCAAATGGCTCGGCACTTCGCATATCTCTCGCACTGCCTGGCAACAGGCTACCCCTGCGGTCAGTGGAATGAAACTGCGCCACTGCGGCAAGAGCGTATTGGCAAACACCATACAGCCCCATACTCCACCGCGGGGTGCGTGCCATGTACGTCTGAATCGGCCCCTGCACAGGCTCATTTCATCGGCTAAGAAAACGCTGCCGCTGGATATTGCCCGTCCGTTTCCGGCGCATATATCAATTTTACCGCGGGCATAATCCATGGCCCGTGGTAACTGTTCATGGCATTCTATGGCCGAGCCGACAAAGGCGCCGTATCGAACTATCTCCTCTTTATTATACTGAACCGGAGTATCTTGCCGCAGAAGCTCACGGCGTAATTGCTGCAGCACTGCCCGGGGATTGGGGTGGTTTTCAGCCATTATTTATCGAAGCAGGGCACCAAAAAGGGCTCAGTGCTCAGTGTCCCATTCGGCCTTGACCCGGGTGATAATCTTCTGGATCAAGGGCAGCTTTTCCGGAGCACACACCCCTAAAAGGGGTTCACCTTGGCCGACGGAGAGCCCCGGTTTGAAATAGACCGAATGAATTACTCCGCGTTCCCCTTTGTAATATACCGGGGTGTCTCGTTTCATCAAAGACATGGTAAAAATCTCTTCCCCCGGTTCAATGGTCACCGCCCGTGCCCCTTTTTTATCAATCCGCGACTGAATATCCATGGCAAAGAAGTATTTTGCCGATTCCGGGGCCGGAAAAAGAAACAGGACATCCTTGAGTATGATCTCAATGATTTCCTTTTTTTTCAGCGGGTGTTTGATGGTCATCAGTTGCACCCCTGCTTCGACGAATTGACCTTCAAGCTCGGTATTAATGTTTGCGACAATCCCATTCACCTGGGCATTAACGAGCCGCGGATTCCTCTCTCGATTGATCTCATACAGAGCTGTACCCGGGATCTGCTGCCATTCACCGCTAGCAGAAGCTACTTCCTGGCCGACAGCCGCTTTAAATGATACCCTGCCGGTATGAACCGAAAAAATATCCACATAGGCAAAGGGATCGGACTTGTATTTACTGAGCAATTCATCAAAATCCAATTCGTTAGACATACAAACAACCTGATAAACCTTTTTTTTGAATGGACCGGCAAATAATTTTGCGAGTCCTGAAGACCATAAGTATAACTCTGCAAATCGCAGACACCTCGTTTATACTGGCTGGTGCGAAGCAAGGCAAGTCCAATTTTCCCGGCGACGTCTTGCAAAGACGACATTAAACCTTGTAGTCGTGGGTATGTCGGCATACGCTGCCTCTGCTCTGACGCTCCTTTCGCCAATCAACTCTACGACGGGCATGCAACTCGGCCAATCTCCGGTTTTATGTTTTACCTCCCCTTTTTTGATGGTATAGTGTCATCTCTTCACAGACAAAACCCACTTCTTCCGTGCAAAACCCTTGAACACATAAGCCCCCAACAATGGCAGATTCCCCTAAAGATACCCTTTTTAATGTCGATTACGTGCCGGAGGACTTCGTTTTTAATGAACGGGTCGTCGAAGTTTTCGACGACATGGTTGATCGCTCTATCCCCTTCTACCAAGAGGTGATAAAGGCATCCGCTCAACTGTTGGACACCTTTCTTACAACCGGCGACACCGTTTATGATTTGGGTTGCGCCACCGGCACCAGCCTGCTGCTTTTCAGTCGCCTGCTGAACCATAAAAAGCTGCACTTGGTCGGCCTCGACACTTCAGCTCCGATGCTCGACAAAGCCCGCCTAAAGTCAGAACTTTACAGCAAACAGGACAGCATCTCCTTCGCCCTTGAAGACATAATCACTTTCGACCACCCGGGGGCGGGTGGGATAATCCTGCACTATACCCTGCAGTTCATTCGACCCCTGCAACGGCAAGTCTTTCTTGCCCGGCTTTTCGACAACCTGCGGCCCGGCGGGGTTCTTTTAATCAGCGAGAAGGTGATGAGCCATGACCGCCGGTTGAATCGTCAATTTATAGACAAATATCATCAGTATAAAAAATCCCGAGGCTACTCGGAACTGGAGATTGCCAAAAAACGCGAGGCCCTGGAAAACGTCCTTATTCCCTTCTCGGTCGAAGAAAACCACGCCATGCTCAACAAAGCCGGCTTCACCTCAGTCGAAACCTATTTTCGCTGGTTCAACTTTGCCTCCCTCGTGGCGGTAAAACCCGCCTGACCTTCTTGCCCAACCATGGATTATCTTCCTCTCCTGCCTGCTTCAGCAAATATCGATGCCATTATCAAGGAGCAGAGTAAACGCCTCACCCGGGTCAACCAGGACAAGAAGGGATTTCTCCGCTATCGTACGCCCGCACTGCAACTCGCACAATATCATGCCGCCCATGTCGACTGCAGCGGTGACACGGTGATCATCGGCGATGCAGAGGAATTGAAGGGACATGATCAGCGGATCATCACCGACCACCTCAAGGCCTTCATGCCGTGGCGCAAAGGACCATTTTCGGTATTCGGTATCGATATCGATGCTGAATGGCGGAGCGAAAAAAAATGGCAAAGGGTAATGCCGGTTCTGCCCGATCTCTCCGGCAAAATCATTGCCGATATTGGTTGTAATAACGGCTACTACATGTTTCGCATGAGCCCGGCCCGGCCTAAACTGGTTCTCGGTTTCGAGCCTTCGGTACAGCACTATTACTGCTTTAAGGCTCTTCAGGGCATGGCTGGGTGCCCAAACCTTGACATCGATCTTCTCGGAGTCGAACATCTGCCTCTTTTCGACTCCTGCTTTGATGTGGTATTTCTCATGGGAATAATCTATCATCGTCCGTCACCCGTCGATACCCTGCGGGATATCCATACCGCCCTGAAACCCGGAGGAACCCTTATTGTCGAATCCCAGGCGATCCCGGGTGACGGGCCGATGGCACTTTTCCCGTCCGACACCTATGCCAAGGTCCCCGGCACTTACTTTGTTCCGACCGGGGCCTGCCTCTGTAACTGGATGAAAAAAGCCGGCTTTGCCGATATCAAGCTTTTCTGCCGCCACCCCATGTCAGGGGCCGAACAACGGCGAACCGACTGGATGACCTTTGAGTCCTATGACGATTTCATCACCCCGGACAACCCGGCCCTGACCGTTGAAGGCTATCCGGCACCCTGGCGCATATTTGTCAAAGGACGGAAAAAAAGCATGAGCGGCCACCATTAAAATGGTGCCCAGTGTTGCCATTCCCGATAACTATGGTTACACTGGCTCAACGCATATTTCTTCTAAACTAAGGAGCCTAGAATGGATTTAAAAAAATACACCCTCTACAGTAGCGGTCTGAAAGGTGCCGAGGCGACTTTCGGCGAAGCAGCGGAAAGAATCGGCATGAACGAGGTAGTCTACTCATTTGAAGGGCATAAACTGAGCCGCGAGAAAAATGTCAGTATTCTCGGCAAGGAACAGCTTGAACGTGGGGATATCAGTATGGAACTGGCGTCACGTATGCTCAACCGCACCTACTACGAAACAGAGAAAATCCGCAAGGTATTACAGACCATTTTCCACATGGTGAACAGCGGCCACCAGGTCTTTGTGATTGGTGCCATCCAAGAGGACGGCTCGGTTAAAGGCGGCACTGGCTGGGCGGTTGAACTGGCGAAGATGTTTAATCGTCCCTTGCATGTATTCGATCAACCACAGAAGAAATGGTTCACTTGGAAAAACGGCTGGCAGGAAGATACGCCGCGTATTGAATATGATACCTTCGTCGGCAGCGGCACCCGGTATCTAAGCGATGCAGGGCGAGAAGCTATAGACAAGCTTTTCGAGGATTCCTTTACCAGCAAGTAATTCCATTTCTAAATCAAGATGGAAACGAGAAGGCAAGCGAGCAGCGACGAGACAGTACAAAAAAGTACGGCGAGGAGCAGGACAGCGCAGACGCCGAAGTTAACGCTTGATTTAGAAATGGAATAACAGGTATCCATTCTTCGGGGTGGCCTCCCGCCACCCCTTGTTTCTCTTGTTCAGCAAATGACAGCAAACACCACATCAGGATCGCAGCTTTGTCCCGGCTGTCGAAAGCTCATCAACCGTTTGGCCGACCACTGTCCCCATTGCGGGATGAAGAGCCCTGGCTCGCGATGGAAAAACACCTTCTTATCCAGAGGCGCAACCGACGCTGACCGGCTGGTGACGGCCCTCATCACCGCAAACGTCGTCCTGTTTATCCTTTCCATAGCTATCGATCCACAACTCACAGGCTTTAACCCCTTCCAGTTTCTCGCCCCATCCAACCAAAGCCTCTTGGTTCTCGGCTCGACGGGCACGGTGCCCCTCTTTCAGTTACAGCGCTGGTGGTCCCTGGTGGCCGCCGGTTTTTTGCATGGCGGCCTCTTACATCTGGTCTTTAATATGCTGGCCCTGCGGCAAATCGCATCGCTGATGATCCTTGAATTCGGTGCAAACAGAACAATCATCCTTTACACCCTAGGGAGCGTTGGTGGTTTTTTCATCTCCAGTCTGGCCGGGGTATCCTTTACCATCGGTGCCTCAGCGGCGATTTGCAGCCTGATCGGCGCTCTCCTTTATTACGGCAGGAGTCGAGGAGGAGTGTACGGCAAGAATGTCTTCAGCCAGATAGGAGGCTGGGCTCTCGGTATCGCCCTCTTCGGCTTTTTAGTCCCGGGGATCAACAACTGGGGCCACGGCGGCGGCATGGCTGTCGGCGCACTTCTTGCCTATCTGCTTGGTTATCGCGAGAAAAAACAGGAGACCTACAGCCATAAACTGATAGCTATAGGGTGTATCATCGGCACCGGTCTGATTCTCGTCTGGTCGTGTTTGAACGGCATCCTCTTTCTCCTGTTCGCCAGCTGAATCGTTAAAAACCAGTGTTAAGGGTGATTATAGGTCGCGTGTCTTTTAGCGGAGGCTTTGTATAATCCTCCGACAAAAGACCAATTCTACTCGTTGGGGTCGATTTTCAGTATCTTGCCGCCCGGCTTGAGGCTGTCGCCCTTTTTTGCATTGATGGTCGTGACAATCCCGCCCATCTCCGCAAGAATGGGGGTCTGCATCTTCATGGCCTCCATGATTGCCACCCTGTCGCCAACCAGAACCTCCTGGCCTTCATCGACGGTAATCTCGACAATCGTACCGGAAAACGGCGAACGGACATCCCCCGCCTTGGCGAGGTCGAGGATCTCCTCTTTGCTGAGAATCGCCGCCGCACCCTGTGTGCCTACCGCTGTTTTCGCCTGGAAATTAAAGATTGACGGATGATGGTCTACATTAAAATAGACACTTGTTTCACCGGAATCGTTGACCGGCGAGGGCCCAACCTCAATCATATGTTCCTTGCCGTGGTGATCCCTGAAAGTAATTTTTTCCCCTACTGCATAACCACCCTGCCGAAAGAAAATCGATGGTGACAGAACGTAAACCTGGCCGTATTTTTCCGAGAATTTAAAGAATTCCACAGCATCATTAGGGTGCTGCAGGTACAGTACAAGTTGCTCGTCGGTGGGTTCAACTCCAAGCACCTCGGCTAAAGCATAGCGTTCGTGGGCCAGATCCATATCGGCAATAGCGTCAACCCCGCCCTCTTTTTCCAGCACTTCTTGCCAGTTATCACCGAGGACCTTTTGGTAAATCCATTCTTCCGGACGATGGAAGGGAAATGGCCCATATTTGCCGAGCAGAAGATTACGCAGGTCGCCGGAGGGATTGCCATAACGCTCCCCACCAAGAACATTAGCGACTGCGGTAGTCCAAAGAATCTGCGAACCGGGTGTCACCGACCAATAATTACCGAGTTCCTTCTGCACGCGGGGTAGCTCCTTGTGCAGGATATCCGGCATCCGGTCAAGAAATCCACCCTTGGCCGCCTGTTCAAGGCTCGACCCCATTGCCCCACCGGGCAACTTGTGAATCTGTACGGTGGGCTGGAAACCCTTAATCTGTGACTCAAACTGCTCATAGTACTTGCGTTGATTGCCGATAACCTCGGAGGTAGCGATAACCGCCTCCTCATCCAGGCCCACTGGGACATAGCCATATTCTTTTAAGGTTTGAACGATCGTCAACACCGGTGGCGGCCCGTAAAAACCGCTGAAAGCGGAATCGGCAGCGTCAACTATCGTCGCTCCGTTGCGCACCGCCTCAACAATCCTACCGACATCATTGCCATCGGTATTGTGGCCGTGATAGTGAATGGGGACATCGGCATATCTCTGCTTCAGGGCATCAACCAATTCGCCGATTCTTTTCGGTGTCCCCAAACCACCGTGGTTTTTGATGCACAGGGTGATGTCCCGGCCGGTGACCGCGATGATCTCGCCGGCCTTGGCGACATAGTATTCATTGCTGTGCTCCGGCCCTGTTGAAAAACAGATACACGGCTCGTTCAGTTTTCCGGCTTTGCCCACTTCCTCGAAAACCGCATGCATATTGGGGACATAATTGAGAAAATCAAAGGTACGCCATACATCAACGTATTTTGCAAACTCACGTACGGTAAAACGAATGACGTTCTGCGGATAGGGGCGATAGCCAAAAAGATTCACCCCTCGGCAAAGGGTCTGGAACATGGTGTTAGGCATTTTTTCCCGAAGCTTTTTCAGCTTCAGAAAGGGATCAACCTGTTTTCGCAGGATATCCACATGTATCGAAGCGCCGCCGGTAATTTCCAGTGAAAAATATCCCGCTTTATCACGATGTTCAGCGGCCAAGAGGTCGGTATGCAGGAGTATCCGGTTTTTGAAGTCGGACTGGGACTGGTCGCGGGCGGTGTTGGTAATAAAATAGCCCTTGGCCTGACGCAACGTGGCAATTATTTCTCTAACGGGACTTCCCTGGATAATGCGTGTCATTATTTATTCCTTATTGTTAAAACACTTTCAAGCCGATGGTTATCTGTTCCTGTCCACGATAAACGGGATTTTTTATAACGACTACTTGGCAAACGGGTTTTCTCGGGAGTAATGAATCTGGGAGATAAACCTCGCCAATTTACCGGCCTCACTGGCATCTTCGTCATAATAGAAAATATGTGGATGGGTTTCGATATAGGAGGTATCAAAATTGCCGGTTACGAAATCCTTTTCATTAGCAATGTTTACATAAAAGGGAATGGTCGTTTTCGGCCCGCGGATGGCAAAGTTGTGTAGACACCTTTTGAGCCGTCCAACCGTTTCTTCCCAGGTAAAACCATGCACCGTCAGTTTTACTAATAAGGAATCATACACCTCGGGAATGACATAGCCCTGATAGACAAAACCGTCGAGACGAACACCGAAACCACCGGTCGACCGGTAGACGGTAACCTTTTTTCCCCCCTCCGGCATGAAATCGTTTTTCGGATCCTCGGCATTGATGCGCACCTCGATGGCATGGCCGCGGATCTGCACATCCTCCTGAGTGAAGGAAAGGGGCTTACCAAAGGCAATATTGATCTGGTTTCTGACTATATCAATACCGGTGATCATTTCAGTCACCGTGTGTTCGACCTGTACACGGGTATTGATCTCCATGAAATAGTAGTTCTCGTCCTTATCGATGAGGAATTCAACCGTCCCGGCGTTGAGATAATTGGCGGCCTTGGCGGCCTTGACCGCGGTACTGCAGATCTCATCGAGCAGCGGACGGTTTTTTATCATCGACGGGGCGATCTCAATGAGCTTCTGGTTGCGGCGCTGGATCGAACAGTCCCTGGTCCCGAGGTGTACCGTGTGGCCGTGGCTGTCGGCAAGAATCTGCACCTCAACATGTTTCGGATTAATAACCACCTTCTCAAGATAGACGGAGTCGTCATTAAAGGAAGCCAGGGCCTCGGCGCGAGCCACCGGAATCATTTCCTTCATCTCGGCATCCGATTCAATCCTACGAATCCCCCGGCCACCACCCCCCGAAGTTGCCTTGAGCATTATCGGGTAGCCATATTCTGCCGCAAAAGACAGGGCCTCGGCAACACCTTCCCGGCCCTGCTTCAGGTCTTGCGTGCCTGGCACCATGGGAATCCCCGCCTCTGCCATAATCCTGCGGGCGATAACCTTGTTGCCGAGATTGAGAATAATATCCGCGGTCGGACCAATGAAAATAATCCCATTATTCTCACAGGCCTTGGCAAAAAAGGGATTTTCGGCGAGAAACCCGTACCCCGGATGAATGGCACAGCAACCGGATTTTTTTGCGGCTCTGATAATTTTTTCGATACTGAGATAATCACAACGCGGGCCATCCCCGAGGAGGACTGCTTCATCGGCAATTCGGATATGCCGCGACATTTCATCCGGGGTCTCATAAACGGCAACCGCCTCATAGCCAAGTTCCTGGATGGCCCTGGTGAGGCGGATGGCGATTTCCCCGCGATTGGCAACGAGTATTTTCTCTTTCAATGCAGCTCCTTGTCCGGTTCAGTCCGGAATCTTCCGTAACTTTTTGAGAGTATTAGCCGGGAGGATCCCGGTTCCATTCCTTTTCAAACTCCGGCGAATCGTCGACTACATTCGTAAGTAGACCGTCTGATTTTAATCAGCTGCGCTCGACAAATCAATCAATATTATTTACACTCGCCAACATTCACTGCCTTCGTCAACTGTGATGCAGTTTATCACTCACTACAACAATTTTTCCGATGCACCGGCAGGCAGGACTTTCGACCGTTTAAGGTTGACGAAAGTAGCCCTATCAAGTTATATATTGGGGTTTTGTCTCCATATCCAAGAGGGCCAAAAAACACTCCCCACACCCCACTGGCGATGACACGCGGGGTAGATCCACCATCGCTAAATATAACAATGGCCTGAAATCGCAGCACTTACAGGAAGCACGGCAGGCTGCGCATCCTGCCCTTTGCTCATAGCCCACAAGCAGCCCGTAACGATGTCCGACGCATATAAAGGAAAACTGCCATGAAAGCACTTATCGCCCTGGAAGATGGAACCACCTTTGCCGGGCAATCATTTACCGGTCCCGGTGAGGCTGTAGGGGAAATTGTCTTCAACACCTCCCTCAGTGGATACCAGGAGATACTCACCGATCCTTCCTACACCGGGCAGATCGTCACGATGACTTACCCGCTGATCGGCAATTACGGGACCAACCCGGAAGACATGGAATCGGCGGGGATTCATCCGAGAGCCTTTCTCATCAAAGAATACAACGCTTATCCGTCAAACTATCGTTCCACCCAACCTCTCGCCGATTTTCTTAAAGACTACAAAGTGCTCGGAGTGCAAGGTTTCGATACCCGGGCCTTAGTCAGGCACATCCGCTCAAAAGGGGCGATGAAAGGCATTGTTTCAACCATGGATCTTGACAAAGAGTCTCTGGTGCAGAGGGCCAACCAATGGCCGGGCTTTATCGGCCAGGATTTGGTCAAGGATATCACCTGCAAAGAGCCCTACGGCTGGGCCGATAATCGTCCGGTGCCGGGCGGCAATTTTACCACCGCCGAGGTCGGCCAAAAAGGAGCGCTGAAGGTTGTGGCCTTTGATTTCGGTATAAAATTCAATCAACTGCGGATCTTAACCGAAAAGGGATGTCGCGTCCAGGTGGTACCGGCACACACCAGTGCCGATGCTGTTCTCGCCATGCAGCCGGATGGAATTTTCCTCTCCAACGGTCCCGGCGATCCGGCCGGAGTTGGGGGAGTCGTTGCCACCCTCAGGGCTCTTCTTGGCAAAAAACCGATCTTCGGCATCTGCCTCGGTCACCAGATGCTTGGCCTCGCCTATGGCGGCAGAGCCTATAAATTAAAATTCGGCCATCGCGGCGGCAACCAGCCGGTTAAAGATCTTACCACCGGCCATGTTGAGATCACCTCCCAGAATCACGGCTTCTGCATCGACATCGACAGCCTACCGCAAGGCGAGGTGGAGGTTACCCATATCAACCTCAATGACAACAGCCTGGAAGGTATGCGCCACACCAAGTTTCCGGTCTTTTCCGTCCAGTATCATCCCGAGCATGCCCCGGGACCGCATGATGCTATGTATCTTTTTGATCGCTTTATTGACATGATGCGCAAATAACAGGGCGCGTCAAACGATAACGGCACACTTTTCACCTAGGCGGGACAACCCATAACGACAGCAACCACGGACAGATCATGCCGAAAAGAACAGACATCAAGAAAATCCTTATCATTGGCTCCGGCCCTATCATTATCAGCCAGGCCTGCGAATTCGATTATTCCGGCGCCCAGGCGGTCAAGGCCCTAAAAGAGGAAGGATATGAGGTAGTACTCATCAACTCCAATCCGGCGACCATCATGACCGACCCGGAGCTGGCCGACAGCACCTATATCGAACCGATCACCCCGGAATTCGTCGCCAAGGTCATTGAGAAGGAAAGGCCCGATGCCTTGCTGCCGACCCTCGGCGGGCAGACAGCACTCAATACTGCCATCAAACTGGCGGAGATGGGCATCCTCGAGAAATACCATGTCGAACTCCTGGCTGCCAACATCGCGGTCATCAAAAAGGCCGAAGGTCGGGAAGAATTTCGTGACGCCATGCGGCGCATTGGTCTGAAAGTCCCCGAATCGATAATAGTCAAGTCCCTGAATGCGGCCATGGCTGGCGGCGATACACTGGGATTTCCTCTCATTGTCAGGCCGAGTTTCACCCTCGGCGGCACCGGTGGCGGTGTCGCCTACAATCGTCAGGAACTTGAGAAACTGTGTACCGCGGGTCTTGACTTGTCGATGACCAGCGAGGTCATGCTCGAACGCAGCCTCTTGGGCTGGAAGGAATACGAATTGGAAGTGATGCGCGACCGCAACGACAACGTGGTCATCATCTGCTCCATTGAAAATATCGACGCCATGGGTGTGCACACCGGCGACAGCATCACCGTCGCCCCCATCCAGACCCTTTCCGACCGTGAATACCAGGCAATGCGCGATGCGGCCATCGCCATCATCCGGGAAATCGGGGTCGAAACCGGCGGCTCGAATGTGCAGTTTGCGGTCAACCCGCAAGACGGCGAAATGATGGTCATTGAAATGAACCCGCGGGTATCGCGCAGTTCGGCACTGGCCTCCAAGGCCACCGGCTTTCCTATCGCCAAAATTGCCGCCAAACTGGCAGTTGGCTATACCCTGGACGAATTGAAAAACGACATTACCCGCGAGACTCTGGCGGCCTTTGAACCGTCCATCGACTACTGCGTGGTGAAGATTCCCCGCTGGACCTTTGAAAAATTCCCCGAGGCCGACGATCTCCTCACCACCTCGATGAAATCGGTGGGCGAAACCATGTCCATCGGTAGGACTTTTAAGGAGGCCTTCCAAAAGGCCATGCGCTCGCTTGAGACCGGCCGGTTCGGTTTCGGCGGTGATGGCAAACAGACGCTTTCACACCTTGACCAGGATGAACTAGAGCATGGCCTGCGAGTCCCCAACTCACGCCGCATTGCCCATATCTACGAGGCGCTGAAGCGCGGCATGACCCTTGAAGCAATCAACGACTTGACCAAAATCGACCCGTGGTTTCTCTACAACTTCCGCCAGATCGTCGAGACGGAAGGAGAAATCTCGACACGCGGTCTGCAGGGACTGGACAGCGACTTTCTCAAGTACTGCAAAGAGCGCGGCTTTTCCGATTTCCAACTGGCCTTTCTCACCGGCAGCTGCGAAAATGATATTCGCCGGCTCCGCAAAAAACTGGCGGTACTGCCGGTCTATAAACTGGTCGACACCTGTGCCGCCGAGTTTGAGTCCTATACGCCATATTACTACTCAACCTACGAACAAGAGAACGAGGCGAAAGTCACCACCGGTAAAAAAATTATTATCCTCGGCGGCGGTCCGAACCGCATCGGCCAGGGTATCGAGTTTGACTACTGCTGCGTGCATGCAGCTTTTGCTCTCCGTGAGATCGGGGTGGAATCGATCATGATCAACTCCAATCCGGAGACGGTGTCGACGGACTACGACACCTCCGACAAACTGTTTTTTGAACCGCTCACCCGGGAAGATGTCCTGAACATCATCGACCAGGAACAGCCGGACGGGGTCATCGTCCAGTTCGGTGGCCAGACGCCGCTGAATCTCGCCGTCCCCTTAGCCGAGATGGGGGTGAAGATTGTCGGTACCCAGCCGGACGCCATCGACCGAGCCGAAGACCGCAAGCGCTTCCAGCAGTTTTTGCAAAAACTCGGCCTCCGCCAACCGGACAACGATACCGTTCGAACCCTCGACGAGGCACTGGAGGCAGCCGAACACATCGGCTATCCGGTGGTCGTCCGGCCATCCTATGTTCTTGGCGGCCGGGATATGCGCATCGTTTACAACCATCAGGGCATTAGGGATTTCATGATCGCCATTGGCGGCACGGTCCTCGAACATCCGATACTCATCGATAAATTCTTGAAGGATGCCATTGAGATCGACGTCGACGCCATCTGTGACGGTCGCCGTACAATCATCGGCGGCATCATGGAACACGTTGAGGAAGCGGGCATCCACTCCGGGGATTCCTGCTGCGTCCTGCCACCCCATACCTTGAGCGCCACGTCCATCGACGAAATCAAGCGGGCCACCAAGGCGATGGCCGAAGAACTCGGAGTCATCGGTCTGATGAATGTCCAGTTTGCCATAAAAGACAATGACCTCTACGTCCTTGAGGTGAATCCCCGCGCTTCACGCACCGTCCCCTTCGTCAGCAAGGCGACGGGTGTGCCGCTCGCCAAACTCGCCACCAAGGTGATGATGGGCGCCACCTTAGAAGAACTGGGTCTGACAACCGAGGTTGCTATATCACACTGGGCAGTTAAAGAGGCGGTCTTCCCCTTTGACCGGTTTGAAAAGGTGGATACCTTGCTCGGTCCTGAAATGAAATCGACCGGCGAAGTCATGGGCATCGACGACAATCTGGGCCTGGCCATTGCCAAATCGCAGCTGGCGGCCGGCTCCAAGGTACCTTTGTCCGGCAATGTCTTTATTAGTGTCCGCGATAGTGACAAGAAAACCATTGTTGCCGTCGCCAAGGAACTGGTTGAACTGAACTTCACTCTTTTGGCGACCACCGGCACCGCCGCCTGCCTGCGGGGAGCGGGTGTTCCCTGTCAGCTCGTCAACAAAATTTCCCAGGGGCGACCGCATATCCTCGACAAAATACGCGACGGAGAAATCTCCTGGATCATCAACACTTCACTCGGGAAAAGGACCACCGAAGATTCCTACAGCATACGCCGGGCCGCCCTTGACTACCACATCCCCTATAACACCACCGCCAGCGGGGCCGGGGCCCTGGTGAAGGGAATGCGGGAAATGCAGAGTAAACTCCCCGGAGTGCAACCTGTACAATATTTCACCCGCCCCAGATGATAGGTTAAGAATAATTCACTTATTACTCGACATTCGAATTTTTCGATTTACCTTAAGTGCGTGCACAGGTTTCCAGAAAGAGGTTCATGCTGTGCCATCAGCCAATACAAATGAAGCATTATAGATAACCAAGAGCTCCCGGAGACTTCGTTGAATACTTTTTATAAAAACCTGAGCATGTGGTTGGTGATTGGCTTGACCATGATCCTTCTTTTCAATCTTTTTAATAAGCCGCAAACCAATCAGACCACGCTTACCTACAGCGAGTTCATGTCGAGCATTGAAAGCAAGGCAATCACCCGTGTTACTATCAGCGGTGATGTGCTTTCCGGCACCCTGCAAGATGGCAAACCGTTTCAGACCATCTATCCGATGGCCGACACCGAACTTATTTCTATTCTTCGCAAGACCGGAGTTGACATAAACGTCAAGGAAGTCCAGAAGGATTCTTTCATTATGACGATTTTTGTCTCCTGGTTCCCCATGTTGCTGCTCATCGGTGTATGGGTCTTTTTCATGCGGCAGATGCAGGGCGGGGGCAAAGGTGGTGCATTATCCTTCGGCAAAAACCGGGCGCGGTTGACTGAACAGAGTAATAATAAAGTTACCTTTGCCGATGTGGCAGGTATCGATGAGGCAAAAGAAGAACTTGAAGAGATAGTTGATTTTCTCAAAGACCCGGGCAAATTTACCGCACTTGGCGGCAGAATTCCCACCGGCGTTCTCCTCGCCGGAGCACCGGGCACCGGTAAAACCCTGTTGGCCAAGGCCATCGCCGGGGAGGCGGATGTGCCGTTTTTCAGCATTTCCGGTTCCGATTTTGTTGAGATGTTTGTCGGTGTGGGTGCCTCCAGGGTTCGCGATATGTTTGCCCAGGGCAAAAAAAATGCGCCCTGCATTATTTTCATCGACGAGATTGACGCCGTTGGCCGACATCGCGGTGCAGGTCTTGGCGGCGGGCATGACGAAAGAGAACAGACCCTCAACCAGTTGCTTGTTGAGATGGACGGGTTTGAAAGCAATGACGGCGTTATTATCGTCGCTGCCACCAACCGTCCCGACGTTCTCGATCCGGCCCTCCTGCGGCCGGGGCGCTTTGATCGTCAGGTTATCGTCCCGGTTCCAGATGTCCGTGGGCGACAAAAAATTCTTGAGATCTATGCCAAAAAGACCAAAATGGCGGCCAATATCGATCTGGAGATACTTGCCCGCGGCACTCCCGGCTTCACCGGCGCCGACCTTGAAAACCTGGTCAACGAGGCTGCCCTTATGGCTGCCCGCACCGGGGCAAAGGAGATCAACCTCGATTTGCTCGACAGGGCCAAAGATAAGATCATGATGGGTGCCGAGAGGCGGTCGATGATCATCAGTGAAAAGGAAAAGTCCATTACCGCCCACCATGAGGCCGGTCACGCTCTGGTGGCCTGGCTGTTGGCCGACACCGATCCTATCCACAAAGTGACTATCATTCCGCGCGGTCGGGCCCTTGGCCTGACCATGCAATTGCCGACCGACGACAAATACACCCACTCCAAAACCTACCTGGAAAATACCATCTGCATTCTTTATGGCGGGCGACTGGCGGAAAAAATAATCTTCAACGAAATCACTACCGGGGCGGGCAACGACATTGAAAGGGCCTCGGCACTGGCACGAAAAATGGTCTGCGAATGGGGGATGAGCGAAGAACTCGGCGCCCTCACCTACGGCAAAAAGGAAGAACAGATTTTCCTCGGCCGGGAGATCGGCCATAACCGTGATTTCAGTGAGGATACTGCAAGACTGATTGATGTGGCAGTGAAAAAAATCATCGACAATGGCATGGCTACGGTATCCACCCTGCTGGAAGAACATAAGGATATTCTTATCCGCATGAGCGAGGAGCTTCTGGAAAAGGAAACCATTGTCCTTACCGATATCGAGCGCATTATTGAAGAGTTGCGTCCGGGTCAATACAGCGCGCAAATTGCCAAGGTGAAAGCCGGAAGAAAGCAGGCGGCCACAAAGAAGGACAAAGACGTTGCCGCCCCGGCTACCGAGGAGAAAACCACACCTGAAACCCCGGCAGTAACCACCCCCGAAGATGGCATCCCCGAAGAGCCGACCCTTGACAAGCCGAGAGAGCCACAGGAGCCTAAATGGCAGGCTGACAAATGAAGATAATGGGCATCATTAATGTGACGCCCGACTCCTTCTCCGACGGCGGCAACTTTGCCTCGCATGCAGCTGCCATTGCCCGGGCCGACCAATTGATCAGCGACGGCGCTGATATTATTGACGTTGGCGGCGAGTCGACTCGCCCATTCGCCGCACCGGTTGCCCCGGAAGAGGAACTCCGAAGGGTCATTCCGGTGATTGAAGCGATCCGGAAAAAGCATAGCATCCCGATTTCCATCGACACAACGAAAGCAGCCGTTGCCGACCAAGCTCTGAAAGCCGGTGCAAACATCATTAATGATGTGTCAGCGCTACGTAAGGATCCGGATATGTTGACACTTGTCCGGAAGACCAGTGGGCCGGTAATCATCATGCACATGCAGGGAACCCCTGCCGATATGCAGATGAAACCGGTTTACACCAATGTCACCAAGGAAATTATCGACTTCTTCTCCGAACGTGTGGCTTGGCTTATGGAAAACGGTATCGACCGAAGCCGATTGATCATTGATCCCGGCATAGGCTTTGGCAAGACCCTGGAGCACAATTTTTCCATTTTAAAGCACCTGGATGAACTGGCCTCACTCGGTTTACCGGTACTTCTCGGCCACAGCCGCAAACGGTTTCTCGGGGAGATTACTGAAATTCCGCTGGAAGCCGCAAGGGATCTGGCTACTGCCGTTGCATCAGCTCTCTGCGCCGACAAAAACATCTCAATAATCAGGGTTCACAATGTTGCCGCAACCCGCCAGGCACTCCTGGTTGCCGCCGCCATTACCGGCGCGGCCTGAGGAATAGGAAAAGCAACCAACCGACTGTAAAAGCCTGTCACTCTAGCACCAACCTGCCTCTTGCATTCTTCCGGCCGCCGGACTAATATCGAGCAAAATTTTACTCCAGTTCCCTTCCTCACCTCTTGCCCCTATAAACGTGACAGATCTCTTAACGACTACAATGAGCGAACCAGCAACATATATTCAGCAGATAGCCGGACAACTCAATCTCCGGGTACAACAGGTCAGCAACACCCTTGGCCTGCTGAACGATGGCGGCACCGTGCCCTTTATCGCCCGTTATCGTAAGGAACTTACCGGATCACTCGATGAAGTGGCAGTCGCCGCCATCCGTGAGCGGCACCAAAAACTGGTCGAAGTTGATAAGCGTCGCCAAACCATTGTCGAAACCCTTACCAAGATTGGGATACTCGACGAAACACTCCAAAAACAACTCCATAAGGCGGCAAGCCTCACCGAACTCGAAGATATCTACCTGCCATTTCGGCCGAAACGCAAGACCCGTGGCCTGATCGCCAGAGAGAGAGGTCTTGAGCCCCTTGCCGAGATGCTTTTAAAAGGCATTCGACCGCTGCATCTGCACCTTTTTCATGATCCGGAAAAAGGTGTCGCAACCGACGCAGATGCCCTGGCCGGAGCACGCGATATCATTGCCGAAAACATCAGTGAAAGTCAGCCGACCAGAGCCGAGCTGCGCCGCCTCTTCCACGAACAGGCGACAATCGAATCGAAGGTCGTGAAAAAAAATATGGCCCTCGGCCAAAAATATACCGACTATTTTGACTGGCGGGAACCGGCTGCCAAGGCGCCGGGCCATCGATTGCTGGCCATGTTCCGCGGAGCCCAGGAGAAGATCCTCACCCTCTCCATCCGACCAGCGGAAGAAAGCGCTCTACGTTTTCTTAAAAAAAGACATCTGCAGGCAGGACCATGGCAAGATGAAGTGGCTGGAGCCCTTGAGGACTGCTATCAGCGGCTGCTGGCCCCTTCCCTTGAAAATGAGCTGACCAGTGATCTTAAAATCCGTGCCGACGGAGAAGCCATCCGCGTCTTTGCCGACAATCTCCGCCAACTGCTGTTGGCCCCGCCTCTTAGCCAAAAACGGGTGCTGGCTCTTGATCCCGGCTACAGGACCGGGGCTAAAACCGTCTGTCTCGACGGCCAGGGCAAACTACTCGACACAACCACCATCTTTCCAACGCACGGTGGCCAAAAACTCACTGAGGCACGCCAAATCATCACCCAGTTGGTTAAAAAGCACGAGATTGAAGCTCTCTGTATCGGCAACGGTACCGCCGGCAGGGAGACCGAGGAATTCATTCGGACACTGGGTCTTGACCCCCGAATCATCATTACCTTGGTAAATGAAGATGGGGCGTCGATCTATTCCGCCTCGGAAATTGCCCGGTCTGAGTTCCCCGACTATGATATTACCGTACGCGGGGCGATTTCTATCGGTAGACGCTTGCAGGATCCCCTGGCCGAGCTGGTGAAGATCGACCCGAAATCGATCGGCGTCGGCCAATACCAACACGATGTGCACCAAGGAGAACTGAAGAAAGGCCTGCAGGAAGTGGTGGAGAGCTGTGTCAACAGCGTCGGCGTTGAACTCAACAGCGCCAGCAACGAATTACTCACCTATGTCTCCGGCCTCGGCCCGACGCTCGCCGGCAACATCATTGCCTACCGAAACAGCAATGGCCCCTTTGCCAACCGCCGAGAACTGCTCAAGGTCCCTCGCCTTGGCCCGAAAGCCTTTGAACAGTGCGCCGCTTTCCTGCGTATCATGAACGGCAGCAATATCCTTGATGCCAGCGCCGTACACCCCGAACGGTATGTGCTGGTGAGAAAAATGGCTGCAGACGCCGGGGTCCAAATTGATGACCTCCTCCAGTCTGAAGAGATACGGCAAAGCATCGACCTCACACGTTACCTGGATGATTCGGTCGGCATGCCGACCCTGGTCGACATCATGGCCGAACTCGCCAAACCGGGGAGGGATCCGCGACAATCCTTCGAGCAATTTCACTTCGCCGAAGGACTGCATAGCATGAGCGATCTCCATGAAGGAATGCGTCTGCCGGCGATAATCACCAATGTCACTAAATTTGGTGCCTTTGCCGATATCGGTATCAAGCAGAACGGCCTCATTCATATTAGTCAACTGGCCGACCGATTTGTTAAAGATCCGAGCGAGGTAGTGAAAGTCGGCCAAAAAGTCGAGGTCCGAGTGATGGAAATCGACCAGCAGAGAAACCGAATTGCCCTATCAATGCGCAAAAGCCCATAACCTACAATGTACTTCTATGCGCTCTGAGGCGACAAAGCATATTTTCTGCGATATAAAGCGCAAGCCCCAGCCAAATCAAGAGAAAGCCGACCATTCTCTGCCGACTGAAGTCTTCTCCGTAAACAAATACCCCGAGAACGAGGTTGATCGAAGGGGCCATATATTGGATGAGCCCGAGGGTTGAAAGAGGGATTTTATGCGCGGCATAGCCAAAGAGCAGTAAGGGTATTGTAGTGATAATCCCGGCACCGGCCAGGAGCAGGGAGCCGGAAAGGCCGATATGGCCAAATGATCCGCCCTGCACCTGCATATATTCAAGACCGAGCAGGAAGATCACGGAAGGGACAAAGAAAAGCGCGGTTTCCAGGCACAGGCCATCAAGGGGGCCGAGGGGATTTTGTTTATGGAGGAGACCGTATATTGCAAATGTCACAGCCAGTACCATGGCTATCCAGGGAAATCGACCATAATAGAAGGTGAGATACAGCACCCCGAGGACGGCAAAGGCAATTGCCGCCCATTGCAAGGTGCGTAGTCTTTCGCCAAAGAAAACCATGCCGAATAACACGTTGATCAGCGGATTGATAAAATAACCGAGACTGGCCTCGACAATAAATCCGGCATTAACCGCCCAGATATACAGCAACCAATTGGCGGCCAGGAGGAGGGACGTAGTTGAAAAGGTAATAAGGTTCTTCCGTTCCCCGGCAGCCCGAAAAAAGATCTCCTTGCGCCCTAGCAGGACAATGACTCCTAATGTTAACAGAAGCGACCAGACCATTCGGTGGCTAAGAATTTCATAGGCCGGCACCCCACTTAAAAGCTTCCAATAGGCCGGCAGTACTCCCCAGAGGATATAGGCCCCGGCTGCAGCCAGTACACCACTGTATTTTTTCATCGATCCTCCCGCCGGGGAACCAAAAGCCTCGTCAAAAACCCTCGTCGAGGGCGGCTGTTCCGGGTGCAAAACAAGAATTATCCTAAGAGCAGGCCGCTGGACAACCAGAAGAACACAATATATCCCCCGGCGCCTAGCAGCAACAGAGCTGAGACTTTTTGAACGTAGGGCAACACACGACGCAGAGCCCCGACGACAACGCCTTCTTTCACCACGGCGATGCCAAAAGTCAAGATCTGCAAAACACTTCCCATTCCGAGTATATAGCCAAGAAATTGCAAAATGCCCGTGGTGAAATCTCCGGCTGTCACCGAACTGCCGACAACCATGAGAAAAATCGGTAGGGTGCAGCCAAGGGAGGTTGCCCCGAAGGCTACGCCGAAAAGAAAATATCCAAGAACGGAGATTTGCCGCGGATCACCAATTTTTCCGGCAAACTTAACCATGAAATGCAACGACAGGGTATTGCCGAAAAGCATCCAGGCCCCAAGCAGCATCAAGGCCAAACCGACGACAATAGTAAGCCAGGGCATTATCTCCATGAGAAAAGTACCTCCGGCCGAGACAATAGTGCCAAAGACACCAAAAAGCAGGGCAAAACCAGAAGTCACTACCACGGCTATCCAGAAGGCTTTCAACAGCCTGAGAAACAGGGACTGATGGCGAAACCGGCTATCGTCGGCGCCTAGATACAGTGTCAAATAAACCGGCAGCAGTGCAAATCCGCAGGGATTAACTGCCGATACCATCCCGGCTCCGAAGGCATATCCGAATGGCAAGATATCCGCAACCTGGCCCAGCCACTGACTTAATTCTAACTGCACACCCATCTCGATTCCTCAGCAAAATTCATGTATTGAAGCAAAAGGCGCAATCATACCATACTATCCTGAAGATTTGAAGGTTGCAGATGCATCGCCGATGCAATTGATTCGTACCCCTTCCCTGCCTCTTCCGAAGAGCCACCGCACACATTTTCGCCTCAACTTTAAAGGGCTTGCACAGTCTTAAAGACGACGGTGCAAAGAAATTTATTTAACAAAAAGTCGATTATTTCTGCTATAGTTTATGGTTTATGGAATATGGAGATATTGATGTGTATCACCAACCCGGCCGCTAACCCGCCAAATGAACAGAAATGGAAACGAACCAACCATTTAATCTGATTCACAGAACCAAATCACTGCCGACGCCGTCGGCATTCGCCTTGGATCTCGCGGATAATTGTTATCACCGCGCTTCTCCACAGACCTGTGCCCAGATCATTGCCGGCAACCCCCAATTCGCGGCAGATCTCCTCCGTTATGCAAACAGCTCGCTTATCGATAGCAGCGCAAAAGGAGAATCGGTGGCCCTGGCTCTGGCCGCACTTGGCCCGGAAACAGTTGCCAATTTGGCGATAATCTTCTCTCTCCTCAGCCAATACCGCTACGGTAAATGCCCGCATTTCGACTATCAGAGGTTTTGGCAAAAATCCCTGGCACGGGGTGCAGCTGCGCGAGCGCTGGCGGTGCAGCTGCGCAGTGATCCACAGCAATTCTTCACCTATGGCATTCTCAGTACCATCGGCGATCTGGCTTTGGCCACCGCATTTCCCGAAGAGTATGGCCACCTCCTGCTCAAAAATTTCCACCCGGACAAAGCCGAGTGCAGGGAAAAGCAGCTTTTTGGTCTCTCTATAACTGATCTTACCTGCAACCTGCTCGCCAGCTGGCACCTGCCAAAGCCACTCATCCGGGCGCTCAGGGTGCCTGACGTGCAAGCAAACGGCGAGCCTCTTTGTCGAACTGCTGTAAATATCCGTAAAATAATGATGTTAGCAGATCATATAGCGAAAATCTGCCTCTTTCAACTGCCCCTTGCCGACACCTTTTTAGCGGTTGAACAACAGGCTGAAGTGCTGTCTCTTCCGGTGGCACAATTCGGCCCATTTTTCGATCAACTCGTGGCCTCCTGGCAGACAGCCAGCGAGTTTTTCGAGGTTTCCACCTTGCACTGCCCGAATTACCACCAGATAAAAACCATGGATGATGTAACCCTGGCAGTCGGACCCGGCAAGCAGGAGGCCTTCACTATCCTGGCTGCCGATGACGAGCCGGTAACCCTTCTCTGTCTGGAAAAGATGCTCAGTGCCGAACACCGGATCTTGCTCCTCGCCAAAGACGGTGAGGAGGCGCTGAAACTGGCGCTGGAATATCGCCCGCAATTACTCCTTACCGACTGGCAAATGCCAGGGCTAAGCGGCATAGACCTGTGCAAGATCCTCCGTAAAACCAGCGTTACCCAGCATATGTATATAATCATATTGACGAGTAACGAATCGGAGGATGAACTGGTTCAGGCTTTTGATGCAGGAGCCGATGATTATATCATAAAGCCCTTCACCGCCAAGGTGCTCCAGGCAAGAATCTCCAGTGGAGAACGACTCATCCGCTCGCAACAAACCATCTCCAATGACCGTGAGGTGATACGCAGTTATGCCGCCAAACTCGCGTCTACCAACAAGAAACTGCAGAATATGGCAATGACCGACTTTCTCACCGGCCTGCCTAATCGGCGAAGCGCTTTGCAGAGGCTGAAGAACCTTGTTGCCGAGGTGCAACGTTACGGCGAACCTTTGTCGTGCCTGATGATCGACATCGATCATTTTAAACGGATCAATGACACTTACGGACATGATTGCGGCGACTCGGTGCTCAGGCAAATTACCCGACTTTTCGAGGAAAGGGCCCGAAGTTACGACATGGTCAGCAGATGGGGAGGTGAGGAATTCCTGGTTATTAGCGCCAGAAGTAGCGCCGTTGATAGCTGTCAGCTTGCCGAACGGCTACGCAGAACTGTGGAAAACCACAAAATCCGTGTTTCCGAAGACCTAAAAATTCAACTTACCATCAGCATCGGAGTTGCCACCTGGTGCCCTGATTTCCGTGATGCCGGAGAATTGATTAAAAGTGCCGACCAGGCTCTCTACCAAGCCAAGGCCGGTGGCCGAAACCGGGTCGAGCTGGCAGTAACTCCTTCCCCCGACCCGCATCCGGCTCGTTAGAGCTGTTCCGGTGGCGCCGGCACCTTCAATCTTCCAAACTTCAGGCAGGTATCAATTTTTAATCCGTGCCGTTCTGTATGATAGCCCGAATATTCTCCGAACCAGTACCCCTCACGCAATAGTGATCAGGAAAAATCATGCCAGGCAAACACCACGAAATTGTCCAGATAGTTGATCAACACAATAGAAAAATCGGGCACCGGTCCCGCGCCCGCATGCTCGCAGAAAGGCTGATCCCCCGGGCGAGCTACATCCTGGTTTTTAACGATAAAAATCAATTGTTTCTGCAGAAAAGAACTGCCACCAAGGATATCTATCCGGGCTATTGGGATGTCGCCGCCGGTGGCGTTGTCCTAGCCGATGAATCGTATGAAGAGTCGGCGGCGCGTGAACTTGCCGAGGAACTGGGGGTGCATGATGTGCCATTGCAATTTCTCTTTGACCATTACTATGACCAAGGTGGCAACCGGGTTTGGGGACGCGTCTTCACCTGTCGCCACAATGGCCCTTTCACCCTTCAGGAGTCAGAAATAGCAGGCGGGATGTTCATCTCCGTGACCGAGGCACTCCACTTAAAGGACAAGGAACATTTTTCCCCGAACGGCCTGGAAATTCTCTACAAACTGCAGGAATACCGGCAGTCGTCGGCAAACAGCATTTTCTTTTTGCACGGTCTCGATTCTTCCGGGCAAGGCAACAAGGGTCGCTTTTTCGCTGAGCACTTTCCTCATATTCATTGCCCGGATTTCCATGGAACCCTTACCAACCGGCTGCACCAATTGACCGACCTGTGTCAAGGTTTGTCCAACCTGATCTTGGTCGGGTCGAGCTTTGGTGGCCTGATGGCCACCTGTTACGCCAGAGATCTTCCGGCGAAGGTTGCTCGCCTTATTCTTCTCGCACCAGCCTTGAATTTTGGGGGATTTTGCCCGCCATTGGAAAAGCTTCAGACTCCTACTCTCTTGGTTATCGGCAGCAATGATACGGTAACCCCGCCGGCTCAAGTCATCCCACTGGCGCAGCAAACCTTTTCCAATCTTGAAATCCACAAGGAAGAAGACGACCACATGTTGCATACAACGTTCATCAACATGGCCTGGCACGAACTCTTCATGCGCTAAGCCGTCATTCAAAACTAAATCATACAATTCAATATTATCCACGGCATAAGGTGCCATAAAGAAATGGATAAAAAGTATGAGTTATTTCTTAACGGCCCCTAAGCTTGGGTCATAAGCTGCAGTGGCGATGTCAACGGGGAATCATCCTGCTTTCGCCGAGCGCAAAAGGCACAATCCGCTTTTCCGCTTCCGGCTTTCCAGCTATCACCCGCCGCAGATCGACCAGCGGCTGGGCATAGCCGGTATCGGCAAGGGGGAAGGTACGATGGTGGATGGGGAGGACATACGGGCGACCGAGATCTTCAAAGGCTAAAAATACTTCCTCCGGCGCCATATGCCCGTAGGCCATAAACCAGCGGGGGTCGTAGTCGCCGATGGGCAGAATCGCCAGGCGAAACTGGTGAAACTTGTTTTTTGCCGCACGAAATAAGTCGCCGTTACCGTAACCGCTGTCGCCGACAAAGGAGATATTGCCGCCCGGTGTAGTGATAACAAAGGCCGCCCACAGGGCCTTGTTGCGGTCAAAAATCCCCCTCGCCGACCAGTGATGCATGGGCTCGAGATGGACATCCACTTCAGAGGAAATATCTATTTTTGTACCCCAATCATAGGCTTCGGCAAGAATGGCCGGATTATGGTCCTCAAGAAGTTTATCATTGCCGAGGGGCACGATAATTCGCGGCTGGTGCCGTTGCCTGAGTCTTGCAAGAGTTGCAAGATCAAGATGGTCGTAATGGTTATGGCTGACCAACACCACATCGATGGGCGGCAGATCCTCGAAAGCAATGCCCGGTGGATGAACGCGTCGCGGCCCTGCCCAGGTTACCGGGCTCGCCCTGTCTGACCAGACCGGATCGGTGAGAATATTCAGCCCCTGGGTTTGCATGAGAACGGTGGCATGACCCACCCAGGAAACCCGCAAATCATCGCCATAAACCCTCTCGGGTGGCCGGTCATAAGCAGGAAGTTCACTGTATTCCGGCCAATATTGCTGCTTGGAGGTCATCCGCCATTTGAGAAAGGAACCGAAATTTTTATCCATCGGCTTGCCCGGATTATAAAACCTCCCTCCGTCGAAATGATCCGTTACCGCTCCCTGATACTGACTCGCACATCCACCCAGTAAAAACGCGAGAATTCCCATATAAAAAATCCCTCTACGCCTTTTCATTTGTCTCATCCCATCTCTCTTGCCATCATTCTTTCCTCCCCGCATTTAAAGAACAGGGTAATGCATTCCGCGTCAATGTCATGATCCCCCGGACCATTGTCTGTCCAGTAAAGTGTGTTATTATATCTACAAACAATGCAAAACCTTAGCGCACCTTCATGACACGAGGATTGTTACCTTTATGCAAAAACACTTTCTTGTAACTATAAGCAGTAATTCGGACAATCTCTCCGGTGTTCGGTTTGTCAGTTCTTTCTTCAACAACGTAGAGGAACACCTGGTCACCCTTCTGCATATATGCAGACTGGACTGTGATAAAATGACCAAGTCCTTGACAGAGATGTGGCAGAACCCCGAAACAAAAAATGTTTGCCAACTCACCGGCGGACTCAAAAGATCCCTCGACCGGGCCCAGGAACTTCTTGGCCAGGGCAACTTCTCCATTGAGAGGACGATCACCAAAACAGCGGTAGAACGATACGGCAAAGTCAAAGACATCCTGACAGAAGGTTCACAAGGCTGCTATGACGCCATCGTCCTCGGCAAGCGAGCATCCTACACATTGCAGTGGATGTTCGAGAGGCCGGCGGAGGAAGTGGCGCAGGCGATGATCCGCGACAGCTGCTGCGATGTGCCGCTGTGGATCTGCCCGGAATCGGCCCCGGGAAGGAAAAACATCCTGGCCTGTGTTGACGGCTCGACCCAAGGTTACCGGGCGGTTGACCACGTCGGTTTTATCCTTGCCGGCGAAAACCAGCACAGCATTACCTTGATGCATGTAAATAACAATACAACCTGCGAATCGGCTGAGATCTTCGCCAGGGCCGAGGCGATACTCCACGGCCACAATATCGGCGACGAGCGTATCCACCATCGAAGTACCCGGGGGGTCTCAGTCGCCGGAGCAATTCAGAGCGAAGGTGAAAAAGGCGGCTATGCCGCAGTTGCATTGGGTATGCACGGCAGCTTGGAAAAGGGCTTATTGAAGGATTATATTCTGGCCGGCGGGACTACCGCCAAACTCATCGGTAGAATGGAGAAAACCGCGCTGTGGTGTTGCCCATAGGCTCCTTCAGGATTCCGCCTGCAGATCAAGGAGCATCCCGACCTTCAAGAGGGCCTGTAACAGAGCCGCGTTAATCGGCAGTCGAGCGGTACCAAGGCCCGGATGCAGAGCGGTGATGCGCAGACCGGCTTCGACAAAAAGCGGCATCGGGGTAAAAGGATCTTCAGCAATAATGGCGATTTGTTCTGATCCTGCCGCCTCCTTCATGACCCGGCACAAAGCCAGCCGGGCAATGCCGTCTCGACCGGGATTACCGGCAAAACCGAAAAGTCGACACACCACTGTCCGCGTCGCGTACTGACTGCAGCCCCAGAGCCCGGCCCGGGTAAGATCTGGGCGATACAGGACGCAGCCCTTATTGTCGCCGTTTTCTTCCAACCGTTGCAATACGGATTCAGCCTGGGAGGTGCGAAACAACAAAAATGCCAAGGGAATACATTCGAGGACCGTCGCTTCAACTTTTTCCGACAAGCAGCAATGACCGCATCCCTGCGGGCAGCTGAGCCCGCTTCGCTTGGCAAAGGCAGCCACCACCGCATCCAGCAGCCGATACACTTCGAGAACCCAGGCTTCCAATTCCTGCAACATTGCCATAGGGAATTTCAGATTAGCAGCAGGGAATCCATTGCCAATTCTTCCCCCTGCGCCTTATAAAACTGTTCAAGCAAATCCTTGACGGTAAGATTTTCTTTTTCTCTGCCCTGCAGGTCAAGGAGCACCCGGCCCTGATGCAACATGAGCAGGCGGTTGCCGAAGCTGATGGCGTGTTTCATATTGTGGGTGATCATCAGGGTCGTGAGCTTTCTGCCCTTGACGATCTCCTGGGTGAGGCCAAGGATCTGACCGGCGGTTTTCGGATCGAGGGCGGCAACGTGTTCATCGAGAAGCAGTACCTCCGGCTTGATCATCGTCGCCATGAGCATGGTCAGGGCCTGACGCTGGCCGCCGGAAAGCAGCCCGACCTTGTCGAGGAGCCGATCCTCAAGCCCCAGACCGAGCTGCAGCAATTCACTGCGGAAGCGGTCCCTATCCCGCGCCTTGACACCACGGGCCAGGCCGCGCCGTTTGCCGCGCAGGCCGGCAATGGCCATGTTCTGCTCGATGGTCGCCGACGGGCAGGTGCCGAGCAGCGGATTCTGAAAGACCCGGGAAATAAGGGCAGCCCTTTTATACTCGGGCCAGGCGGTGACATCCTGACCGGCGATGGAGATTTTCCCGGAATCGGGAAAGAACCCGCCGGCGATGCAGTTCTGTAAGGTCGACTTGCCCGCCCCGTTGGAACCGATCACCGTCACAAAATCACCCTCAGCAAGGTGGATATTGATATTGTTCAGGGCGAAGACCTCGTTGACACTGCCCTTGTGAAAATATTTTATGATGTTTTCGAGTCGAATCACCGGGCAATGAGTCTCTTTTTGAGGTTGGGGGTAATGAGAGCACCGATAACCAGAACGGCGGTAATAAGATTGAGGTCACTGGGATTAAACCTAAAGCTGCCGAGCTCAAGGCCGAGAGCCAGGGCAATGGCCAAGCGGTAAACGATCGAACCGAGGAGGGCGGCAATAAAGGCCCTGGCCATGGTCTGACAGCCGAATACCGTCTCGCCGATTATAACCGAGGCAAGACCGGCAACAATAGTGCCAAGCCCCATGCCGACATCGGCCGCACCCTGGTTCTGGGCGACCAGCGCCCCGCTGAGAGCCACCAACCCATTGGACAAACCAACTCCGAAGATAATCACCCAATGGGTATTAACACCCTGGCTGGTGATCATCTGCGGGTTATCACCGGTGGCAAGAATGGCCTGCCCCAGCTCCGTGCCCATGAACCAGATGATAAAGCCGAGGACCGAAGCGGCTAAGGTGCCGAAAATCAGTAATCCGGCGTAGTGGGCGGGAATCCCCAGGCGGGTTACCGCATCAAAAACCGTATTGACACCGAGGAGAGCCACATTCGGTCCGGCCATGATGCGGATATTGATGGAATATAGGGCAATCATGGTGAGGATCGAGGCAAGCAGGTGGAGGATCTTAAACTTGGTGTTTAAAACCGCCGTCACCGTCCCGGCGACAAAGCCGCCGGCCAGGGCCAACAACAGGGACAGATAAGGATTGACCCCGCTGGTTATGGCCACCGCCGAGATGGCAGCCCCAAGAGGCAGGCTACCGTCAACGGTAAGATCGGGAAAATCGAGGATGCGAAAGGTTAGGTAAACGCCTATGACCATGATGCCATAGACCAGCCCCTGCTCGACCGCCCCTAGAGCCGCATACAAAGTCATAATATCTTCCGCCGGTTATTCATATACTTGCGTGGCTTTCTTCAGCATGGCAGCCGGCGGCTCGATCCCCATCTGCCGGGAATAGCCGGCATTGATGTGGAGCTGCAGATCCTTCTGGAACTCGACCGGCATGGTTTCCGGCTTCTCGCCTCCCAGAATCCGCTCAGCCATGGCCCCGGTCTGCCGGCCGTGTTGGTAATAATCAAATCCCATGGCCGCCACCGCACCCCGTTTCACCGAATCGACGTCGGCGGCAAAAATCGGCAGCTTATTCTCCACCCCCACCTTGATCACCGACTCGAGAGCGGAAACGATGGTATTGTCGGTCGGGATAAAAACCGCATCGACCCTGCCCACCAGACTCTTGGCAGCCTGGTGCACATCAGCGGTCTTGCCGGCGGTGGCCTCAACCGCCTCAAAACCCAACTTGCTGCTGAGTCCCTTGATTGCCGCGATAGTCGCTTTTGAATTGGCTTCGCCGGCATTATAGAGGAGGCCAAGTTTTTTTATGTCGCTTTTATAGGCCATGACCATGCGCAAATGTTCCTCGACCGGCAGGAGGTCGGACACCCCGGTGATCCCGGCGTCAGGTTTCTGCAGATCTTTCACCAGTCCGGCAGCAACCGGATCGGTGACTGCGGTAAAGAGAAAGGGTCGCTTGAGGTCGGCCGGTGCCTTGGCCAGGGCCTGAACACAAGTCTGGGCGCTGGGAGTGGCGATGGCCACCAGCAGATCGGCCTTTTCACCGATCATTTGTTGCGCTATCTGGGTCGCCGTGCCCATATTGGCCTGGGCGTTGTGGATTGTATAGCTGACATCAACCTTCCTTTCTTTGAGATAGTCCTGCATGCCGCGGAGAACCGCATCAAGTGCCGGATGTTCGACAAACTGACTGACCGAGATGGTCGCACCGTGTGCGGTAAGAACCTGAAAACCGATAACGATGCCCAATAACAGTGCAAAAGAAAGTTTTTTCATCATCATTTCCTCCCCAAATAGCTCCTCGAAATATTCCCTTTTCCCCCTCGCGATGTCTCTGTCAGGGAAAGGCGACGCAGATTCGACCGGAACTCTTACTTTCCGGTTTGCACACATCTAGCCGATAATTATGGGAAGGTCAACGATGCTTTTGTTCTTTTTGAGGTGATTACTTTCTCGGATGGCATCGGGTTGGCCAACCTGCGAAAGGCTGCTTATTTCACTGGAGGACCACACGCTGTTCTGGCCGTAAAAACAAAAAACCCCACCCGCAGCTCTCGTTGATCTTCAAGCATCAACAAAGGAGCGCAGGCGGGGCCGGGAGAAGAAATTTTCAGGAAAAGATAGGATTATTGCTGCCGGCCATTCATGCCCATGCCGGAACCAGGACCGCGCCCCCCCTTACCACCGCCCATGGGCCCGAGATACTGGGAAACCCCGGCTGCCTCGGCCTTGTCATGCATGGCAGTCCGCAGGTCAAAAAGCTCCCCGGCAACTTTCGCCGCAGCTTGCGGATCAGGTTTTTCGCTCTGCATAATGGCTCGTTTTTCCGCCTGTTTCATGGCAATCTGCTTATGCAACGGCAAGTTGTCTTTAAAGAATTTGTTCACTTTTTCCTGGGTTGCCGGGTCCAGTTGCTGCATCATCCGTCCCTGCATCATCTGCCCCCCCATCTGCGGGCAACAGCCGTCACCGCCATTGCCATGCCCTCCTCCGCCCCAATTTGCCGATGCGCCGGTTGCCATGGTCAGTCCAGCTATAAGAGCGATTGCTACAATGTGTTTTTTCATTTTACTTCTCCTTGTGTGGGTTATCTGTTTCTTTGAACAGTGGGCTTACCGCTGTTTCATCCGGCAGCGGGCTGCACCTGCAGACCGTCTGCGCCGTTTGCCGTTGCCAAAGATATTGCAACTCCGGTGCCAATTATAGATATTTGATTTATTTAATTGATATTATAATATATTTTTTCATAGATGCAAAGATCGTCGGCGAAAGTCGCCCAGGGCTAGGTAATAACTACCCACCCGTGAGGATCCGAACCGGGTAAATACTTCCCACCCTCTTGCCCTCCCATTGACCGCACCAAAAAGTTGGTGTATTTATTGAACACCAACGGAGGGATTAAATGAAAATTCTATTCACCCTGACATTTTTTTCGCTTGTCTGTGTTGCCGGTGCGGCCCAGGCGGGCGATTCCAACCTGCCCCTCGACAAAAGAGTCTCCATGGAAAGACTCCTGCTCATCGAAGAGTATCAAAGCGCCCTGCAAAGGTGCCGCGACCATGCAAGAAAAGTCGCCAAGAATTCCTGCATCCAGCAAAAAAAAGATTCTTTAGCCAAGTCCTTGGAAAATCTTCAACACGACCCCAAGGCCTACTTCATCAACAAAGAGGGAAAGTACCAGGATGAAAAATCCCTGCAGGATTCCCGAAAACAGGTCTCTATCGGCAAGGGCACCTGACCGACAAAGTGCTGACGAATACAAAAACATTCTTGTCCCTGCACCAGAGAAACATGACCCGCCAAGGAGACCCCATGAGTGATTCCGAAAAGCTCGGCACCAGACAAAATATCTGGGACTCCAGTACTGTCGACGGGTATCATGCTTTTTTTGAGGATGCCGCTGACGGCATGTTCATTACCGACCAGCACTGGCGCTTTCTGGCTGCAAACCGGCAATGGCTGACTCTCTCCGGCTATTCGCTTAACGATCTCCTGGCCCTTGACTGCACCACGATAATCGACCACCAGGATCTTCTTTTGCAACCACCCATCACTGCTATCCTGCAGCAGGACAGCATGGTTACCAGAGAACAATGCTGTCTACGCAAGGATGGTAGCCGACTCCACGTGGATATCAGTCAACGAGCCCTTGCTGATGGCAATATCCTCAGTGTTGTCCGCGACATAACCGAGCGCAAACAGGCCGAAACAGAGGCGGGAAAACGCACCGGGGAACTGGCTGCACTGCAGGCTCTGAGCCTGGCGGTGAGTTCCTCCCTGTCGCTTGACCTGGTGTGCAAAGCGGCCGGAATACACTCCTTCGCCTCGCTCCCTTTGCGTGCCGGGGCGGAAATCATCGGGTCATTGGTCTTGCCTCGATGACCGATCGGGACTTTGAGGCCCGGGCCGGTTTCCTTGAAATCCTCACCCATCAGGTTTCTCTGGCCTTGGCCAATGCCCGGAACTACGAGGCGGCCAAGCGTGAGCTGGCGGAACGAAAGAGTGCCGAGGAAGCGCTACAGGCAAGCGAACAGAAGTTGCGCGCCATTTTAGAACGTTCGCCGGTGGGAATAATCCTCCTTGACAGCCAGTCGATAGTCCTCGACTGCAACGAACATTTCGCCGGTATCTTCGGGGTGACACGCGAACGGTATCTCGGCATCAAGCTGCTCGACCACCTACCGGTTGGTCCAATGCGCGACCATCTCCTCGCCACCATGGCCGATGAAGAAATTCATCGCTTTGAGGATGCGCATATCTCCATCTTCAGCGGCAAACAGGTCTATCTGGCAATTATCGGTGAAAAGATCAGCCCCGATCTCTTCATCGTCGTCATGACCGATATTACCGAACAAAAACAAGCTGCTACCGCCAATGAAAAACTCCAGGAACAGTTGCTGCAGGCGCAAAAGATGGAGTCGGTGGGCCGACTGGCCGGTGGCGTAGCCCATGACTTCAACAATATGCTTACCGCCATCCTCGGCCATGCCGAACTGGCTATGCTGAATTGCTCCCCCGAGGATTCGATCCATGTCAATCTCAACTCAGCGTCAGTGACAACGGCTTCGGGATGGACAAAGACATCCTTGAACATATCTTCGAGCCGTTTTTCACCACCAAGGAGATAGGGAAAGGTACCGGCCTGGGACTTTCTACAGTGTACGGAATTGCCACGCAAAACCATGGTTTTGTCAATGTGTACAGCGAGCCGGGCGAGGGCACAACCTTCAAGATCTACCTGCCGCGATTCGCTGCCTCGGTTGTTGCCGAAAAGGTCAAGGAGAAAACCGAAATTCCCCAAGGAAAGAGCCAGCTGGTGCTCCTCGTTGAAGACGAAGAGGTGATTCTCAAATTCGGCCAGGCGATGCTTACCCGGCTTGGCTATAGGGTGTTGGCGGCAGCGACACCGAGTGAGGCACTGCGCCTGGCTAAGATCCACGCCGGGGAAATCGAACTGCTCATAACCGACGTCATCATGCCGGAGATGAACGGCCGCGATCTGGCAAACGTGCTCGTCGGCGGCATCCCAGGACTGAAATGCCTGTTCACCTCAGGGTACACCGCCGATATCATTGCGCATCATGGAGTGCTTGACGAGAAAATCAACTTTATCCAAAAACCATTTTCCTTTGTGGAACTGGCCGTCAAAGTCTGCGAGGTAATGGGCCGGAAAAAGGATTGAGTCCGTTGGCTGTCTCCAGCCGGGTGGTTGCTGCAGTCGCTCTTCAAAAGGACTTCAATCTCTAAAAACCTTTTGCCATCTTTTGCAAATCCTGAATCAAAGTTCGCCGGTCATACCGAACTCGATCGGGGCCTTGACGTAAAAGATGTTCACTTTTTCTTCCTGCAATCGGGCAAACAAACGAGTGGCATCCGTGCTGCTGACTGCCATAGTCACTTCAATGGGCTGATCCGACAATTCAAAGAAATGGGCGGAGCGGATTTTTCGGTCATGGCCGAACCCCTCGACACCGGCAATCAGGGTAGCGCCGTTGATCCCTATTCTCCGCGCCTCTTCAAGGAGCCATTGGGCCAAGGAAAGATCGCCATGCCGGCGATCCTGCTGGGTAAAAAACGATAATTGATAACCATTCATGATAGATTTCCTTTTTAGGACATTAGAAATTCATTTTTCGTTTTTTAAGAAGAATTTGGTGAAGGTACTTATTCCCGTTTATCGGGGTCAAATGCGTTTGCACAAGGCAACACTGGCAATGCCGAGGATGGTCATTATCAGGGAGCCAATGACGTGGGCGGAAATTGCCATACCCGCCAAGAGCAATCGGCCTTCCTGCAGCAAGGAAGTGACCTCAGCCGAGAAGGTGGAAAAGGTGGTCAAGCCGCCGAGAAAGCCGGTAATGATCAACAGACGCCACTCCGGCGCCAGGCCGGGATGGCCGGCAAAGAGGGCCACAGCCACACCGATGAGATAGCCGCCGATGAGATTGGCAGTCAAGGTGCCGAGCGGGATGGTTGGAAACAGCGAATTCAGGGAAAGCCCCAGCAGCCAGCGTAATATCGCACCTGCCGCTGCCCCGAAGCTGATCGCCAGAAGGGAATTCAACATATGCCGGTCCTCTTCTTGTTGCGGTGCGTAGTCCGCACCGGTCGGATTTTTCTGAGGGTAACGAGAGAGCACCCGTGAAAATATTACCATTGCAGGTTCGCTTCGTCACCATTAGATATATGGTAAACCGTCGTACAACTACAAGTAATCCGTTTCTATGTCTTGAACGGCATAATGGACCCCTTTGATGAACTCAATATCGATTGAAACACTGCTGCTTATTCTTCTCATTCTCCTCAACGGCTTGCTATCCCTGTCGGAGCTTGCTCTCGTTTCGGCGAGAAAGGCGCGGCTGGAGCAGTTAGCCAATGAAGGCGACAGGAAGGCCGGGGTAGCACTTCGGCTGGCCAATGCACCAAACAATTTTTTATCGACAATTCAAATCGGTATTACCTTTATCGGTATTTTATCAGGGGCCCTCGGCGGGGCAACCATAGCCGAGTTCCTTGCCGGACACCTTTCCAGGATCCCCCTGCTTGCCCCCTATGGCAAAACCATCGGAGTAGTCCTCGTCGTCGTTTGCATCACCTATTTGTCTCTGATTGTCGGAGAGCTGGTACCGAAACGCCTGGCCCTTAATAATCCTGAGAAAATCGCCCGCCTGGTGGCTCCGATAATTGCCCATCTTTCCCGTCTGGCACATCCCTTAGTCCTGTTACTGGGTGGGTCCACCAACCTATTGCTGCGCCTTTTCCGATTCAAGCCGGCAGCCGAGTCATCGGTCACAGAAGAAGAGATAAAACTGATGATAAACGAAGGAACCCGGGCCGGAACCTTTCAACCGTTTGAACAAAATACCATCGAGCGGGTCTTCCGCCTGGCTGACCGCCGGGTAACGGTTTTGATGACCCCCAGGATAGATATGATTCGGCTGAGTCTCGATGAAAGCATGGAAGAAACCAAGCTGCGCATTACCGAGTCTAAGCACTCGTCCTATCCAGTGGTACAGCATACCCTTGACAATATTATCGGGGTTATCAGTAGCAAAGACTTACTTTCCATGATTATCGAGGAGAACATCTTTGACCTCCGGAGACTCTGCCGGAAACCGGTCTTTGTTTCCGCCTCGTCGCAAGCGGTAACAGTTTTGGAGTTGTTTAAAAGATCGGGAACGCACATTGCATTTGTGGTGGATGAATACGGTCTTGTCCTCGGTCTTGTGACCTATGGCGATATTTTACGCTCGGTCTTTGAAGACATTGAGGATGCCTATTCCGGAAAAAGAGAAATAGTCGAACGCGAAGATGGTTCATGGCTCGTCGCCGGGAGTCTGCCGCTTGATGACTTTCTGGATTTTATGGAAATCAGAAAGGTAAGTGAAGAACTGCATATCGGTATGAATACGGTCGGCGGTTTTGCCATGGCAAAGATCGGTGCAGTGCCAAGAGAAACAGACCACTTCCGGTGGAAAGGGCTGCGATTTGAAATTGTCGATATGGACGGCAGGCGTGTTGACAAGATACTGGTGTCGCGAATAGCCGACAAAGCTTAACCCATCAAAAACAGGTTCTTTTCGTTCTTATTCCCGCCAATACAATGGCGACGCCTGCACCTTAACCCAACACCTCTCTGATTTTTGACGCCAGTTCCTGCATCGCAAAGGGCTTTTGGATGAAGAACACTCCTTCATCGAGTACGCCATGCTGCGCGATGACGTCGGCCGTGTAGCCGGACATGAACAGGCGCTTGAGGTGGGGACAGAGAGCCAGCAGATTCTTGGCCAAATCGCGGCCGTTCATTTCCGGCATGACCACGTCGGTCATGAGCAGGCTGATCTGCTCGCCATGCTCCTCGGCCAGGCGGATAGCCTCACCCGGGGTCAACGCCGCCAGGACATTGTATCCCTGCAGGGTGAGCATCGTTTTGGTGACGTCAAGGATCATCTGTTCGTCTTCCACCAGGAGGATGGTTGCATGACCGGGCGCTGCCTGTTTCGCTGTATCGCTCTGCACCGCCCGTTCATTTTCTCCGGCATGTCGTGGCAGGTAGACACTGAAGGTTGTCCCCACACCTGTCGTGCTTGTAACGTTGATGAAACCGTCGTTTTGTTTAACAATGCCGTAAACTGTGGCAAGTCCCAGGCCGGTGCCCTTGCCCATCTCCTTGGTGGTGAAAAATGGCTCAAAGAGATGCCCGATTGTCTCGGCATCCATGCCACTGCCGTTGTCGCTGACGGCCAACAGGACATATTCGCCGGGCAGGTAGTCCAAATGTGCGGCGCAGTAAGCCTGGTCAAAGACATCAATATCGGTCTTAATCGTCACCTTGCCGGTATCGGCAATAGCGTCCCGGGCGTTGACGCACAGGTTCGCCAACATCTGGTCGACCTGCGACGGATCAATTTTGATCGGCCCTACATTGTCGCCCGGCAGCCAGTTGAGATCAATGTCTTCGCCGATCAATCGGCGCAGCATTTTCAGCATCCCTTCAACCGTATGGTTAAGATCGATCACCTTGGGGGCAACGGTCTGTTTGCGGGCAAAAGCCAGGAGCTGCCGCGTCAGATCGGCCGAACGTTTGGCAGCCCGGCTGATCTCCTGGAGGTTGGCATAGAGCGGTTGGCCTGTATCCATGCGGCCCAGAGCCAGTTCAGCATGACCGAGGATGACACTCAGCATGTTGTTGAAATCATGGGCCACCCCTCCCGCCAAACGCCCCACCGTCTCCATTTTCTGTGCCTGAGTCAACTGCACATGCAGCATTTCATTGTCTTCTTCCGCCTTTTTATGGGCGGTGATGTCCCGCACACTGGCAATAACCCCGTTGATTGCCGGTTCGGACAAGAAACTCTGGGCGATAGCCTCGGAGTAGACCCATTGCCGAGTTTTGTGGATATGTCGATATTGGACGGTAACGGTTTTTTCAGGATGAGCAACGGCCTCGTCCCATGCGGCCTTGACAGCCCGTATGTCCTCCGGATGGATTATGGTGTCGATTGCTCGGCCTTGCAATTCAGCGACAGGAAAACCGGTAATTCTCTCCGCCGCCGGACTGACGTACCTTTGACTGCCGTCGGCGTTAATGATAACCAGGATATCCGATGAATTTTGCACGAGATATCGCAGTCGCTCCTCACTTTCGACGAGTGCCATCTCCGTTGTCTTTCGGGCATCGATATCTTGAAGTGTGCCATACAGACGAACACAGATCCCGTCTTTAAACTCAGCGCGGCCAATCCCCCTGACCCAACGCATATTTCCTTTTGCGGTAACAATCTGCACCTCGACATCAAAAGGGTCACCGCTCTGTATGGCCCTCGACACCGCCGCAACTATGGTGTCGCGGTTGACACCCTCCGGGTAAAAAGCCAATCCGTTTTCCATGGTAGGAATAAAATCGGTGTCGACCTCCATAATCTCCCGGGTTATCTCCAACCAATTGTCCGCACCGGTCAGCGGGTACTTTTCCCAACCTCCCACCCTGGCCATCCGGCTGGTTTGGGTGAGCAGGTCCTTGGTTTTAGTCAATTCCGCCGCGCTCAATTCCAACTCATATGTATGTTTTTTTACAGCCACTCGGAGGGAGCGATTCCAGAAAAAAAGAAGCAGGAGGAAGATCCAGAGAAATCCGGAGCCAATCAGCAAATATCCGGTAAACTGAGAACTGACAAAGGGTGCCCCGTACCATTTTTTGTCGATCTGCTGCAGTTCCTCGGGCGATATCCGGGCAAAACCCTTCTCGACCTGTTGCAACAGCAACGAATTCCCCCTTTTTACCGCCCGGTGAAACGCACCGACGGAAAAAGGTGAAGATTCATTAAATTGCTTTTCAATCCCATACTTATAGAGGAAATACAGAGCTGGAGGTTTATCGATGACAAAAACGTTGACCTTGTATTCTTTGGCGGCCAGGACAATTTCCTCATAACCCTTAAAAAACACGAGATTTTCTACGCCATGCCGTTTTAGAAACTCAATTGCCGCGTCACCTTCCTTTACCGCCACGACAAAGCCCTTGAGGGAATCAATGTCGGTAATTCCACTTATTTGATTTTTAAAAAAGGCAGGAACTTCGATTCTCGTATAGGGTTTGCCAAAATCCAGCCAGACTAGGCGATCCTCGGTCTTAAAGATCGTGTCAATGACATCAAACTCCCCGGCCCGCATGCGTTTTTGGGCAATACCCCAGTCCATAGCCGAAATTTCCACCTGGATACCGGTCTTTTGTTGCCAGAGTCGCCATTGATCAACCAAAATTCCCTGGACAAGGCCATCCTTACCCTGAAACACGTAGGGCGGGTAATTATTGTCAGTCACTACCCGAAGGGTTTGCGGAGGTGGCGTTTGCGAATTTGCACCGCCGGGAATCAATGCAAAAGTCGGGAGTATTATCAAGGAGAGAAAAAACAGGGTGGCGAGAAATCGGGGTTTCAAAGAGCTTTTCCATCGACAGTTGTGTCTCATAAAAATAACTCTCCGATCACAGTGAGGTCGTACGTTCAATGGATTTATCACCTGTTCCGAGGTGCAAGCGGGTTGCCCTTTTCTGCAGAAAACCCTTTTCCATGGGAAAATGATACATCTATTTTCCATGGGAAAATGATACATCTATTATGGAGACCAGGTAGTTTATTGTCAATCCTTTCACACAAACTGCAGAACAACCTTGTGCTGAGAGAGCATGCATTGATAGTATACGGTATGCATGTCTTTTGTTGTTTACCGATGCAGTTGACACATTACATGCAAAAATGGCAATTGAGGCCATCCACCGGTTTGCGTCAAACCCATTCATACCTTTGTCGGTTATCATATATATATCATTCCGAAATTGAGCTCTTTATGAAACACCTTTCTCATCCCGCAACTTTGATAGAATCGATCGATTTTCTCAAACTCATCGGCAAATCGTGTCAGGGAGATGCCGAAGAGAGCACTGTCGAGGACTTCAATGCCTTCCTGCGTGCACATATTTTCACGGGCCTCGGCCAAGTTTCTGTTGAAATCTATTTTTCTAAAGCTACTGAAGAGATCTTTAAGTCTTTCTCAACCTCGCCTCTGGGCGATCAGAGTGTTTTTCCCGGTGTTCCTCTCAGTATCCCGGCAAAAGGTCACCTTTTCGAAGATTTCCACATGCACCGCCGGTATCGGGTTTTCACTGCAAAAGACGACACTCCGTCGTTTCTTACCGGGACCGACAATGCATCCCATGCCCTTTTTCCAATTTTTATAAGCGACGATCTGGCGGCGATTCTCTATGTCGGGAGCAAAGAACTGCTGACCTTTCCCGAGAACTATCTCCTCGGCATACAGGCTCTGACGCTGGTAATCGGCGCGCGAATGAAGAGCATGGAAATACTTTCCCGCCGCAAAATGTCAACCGCCGTTGCCAAGGATTCCGATCGACTCCAGCAGGCGCTTTACGACATCAGCGAGCAGGCGCACCTGGTATCCGGCGAGGAAGATCTTTACCAATCTTTGCACAAAATCGTCGGTCGCCTTATCAATGCCAGGAATTTTTTTATTGCTCTGCGCCAAGAGCGAGACGGCGAGCAATACATAAAATTCGCCTACTACTGCGACGAGTTCGATTCCTACTTGCAGGGCATGGAGTTTAAAATCGATCCGCGAGCCAAACTCAGCATGTCCGGCTTCTTGGTGCAGAGCGGCAAGCCGGTCTTGTTAGGTCCGGAAACATTTGATGCGTTTTGCGAAATAAACGGCATACAACCCCTGGGGAAAAAAGCCCACTCACTGGTCGGCGTGCCCTTTTTCCTCGAACATCTTGCCGGGGTCGTCCTGGTCCAAAATTATCACGAGGAGGTATACACCGAGAAAGACAAGGATTTTCTGGTGTACGTTGCCAGGCACATCGGTGATGCCCTGAGCAGGAAGAAAGCGATCGACGACATGCGCGAGGCAAATGAGATCTTCTCCCTTTTTCTGCGCTATTCCCCGGTACATGTCTATATCAAAGAGGTACAGGCCGGAGAAAGTCGGATTCTAAAGGTCAGTGAAAATTACCAAATAGCGCCCTACACAAGCAGTTCGGAACTGATCGGCAAGACCATGTCTGAATTATTTCCAGGCGAATTTGCCGCTAAAACAATCGCTGATGATTGCCGGGTTGTGGGAAGCGGTGTCCCTTTGCAAACCGAGGACTATCTGGACGGGAGGACCTACTCGACGATCAAATTCCCGATACTTCAAGGCGGCAAATCATTACTGGCAGGCTACAGCATCGACATCACCGAGCGAAAGAGAATGGAAGAAGCCTTACGTGAAACGGCGCAGAGATATCGGATCATTTTTGAAAAATCGCCTTTGGCGATATTCACCTTCGACTGCAAAGGGACGATTGTTGATTGCAATGAAAAATTTGTTGCGATGATGGGTTCAAGCAGAGAAAAACTTCTCGGCTTTAATTCTGCCGATCTCAGCACCCCAAAGATGCGGGAAACCATTAAAAAAGCGCTGGCCGGGGAGATTGTCTCCTTCGAAGATACCTACACCTCCGTCACCGGTGGCAAGACCACCTACCTGCGAGGTTTGTTCAGTCCGGTTAACCCCGGCCAATCGCCAACCGATGTTATCGCCACCCTGGAAGACATTACTGAACTGAAACACCATGAACAAGAACAGCAAAAGATCGAAAAGCTTGAATCCCTGGGCGTTCTCGCCGGCGGCATTGCTCATGATTTCAACAATATACTTACGGGGATCATGGGCAATATCTCGTTTTTGCAGATTTTTATTGAACGAGAACATCAGGCGCACAAACCGCTTGCCGAAGCAGAAAAGGCCGCGAGGAGGGCTGCCGAGCTGGCACAACAACTGCTTACTTTTGCCAGGGGCGGTGCCCCGAACAAAAAGGTGGTAAGTCTGCAACGCCTTGCCCGCGATGCGGTATCCCTCATGCTTCGGGGTTCAAATGTGCGGCCAGTCGTCAACATGGCCGATTCACTGCACTCAATCCAGGCCGACGAGGGGCAAATCAGCCAGGTACTCAATAATCTTATTATTAATGCCTCGCAGGCAATGCCCGGCGGTGGAACTGTGACGATTACCGCAGCCAATGAGCTCCTGCCGGAAGACAACCGTTTTGCCCTTGCTGCCGGAACGTACATCAAATTACAGCTGAGCGATGAGGGCTGCGGCATTTCGCCGGAAAACCTGGCCAAAATATTTGATCCTTACTTTTCGACCAAACCCACCGGGACCGGCCTCGGACTCGCCACGACTTACTCAATCATTGCCAGGCATAATGGCCATATCAGGGTGCATTCGACAATCGGCAAGGGTACAACGTTCACCATCTGCCTGCCATCAATCGGTGCTTCCTCCGGAGAAAGTAAAGCCCTTGCCCATCAAAACCACACTGTTCATAGAGGCGGCTCGGTACTGGTCATGGATGACGAGGCGATGATCAGAGACATTGCCGCAGCCATGCTCAGTCACCTGGGATACCAGGTTGCAACCTGTGCCGACGGCGAGGCGGCCATTGAACTTTACCGACTGTCCCTGCAATCGGGAACACCCTATGCGGCAGTTATTTTGGATTTGACTATTCCTGGCGGACTCGGAGGACAACAGGCGGCGGAACGCCTCCTGGCACTTTCGGCCGATGCCTATCTCATTGTATCAAGCGGCTACTCCAATGACCCGATCATGGCCAATTACCGAAATTTCGGTTTTCGCGGAGCAATTGCCAAACCATACAACATCAGTGAATTTGAGGAAGTCTTGGTCGCGGCAACGACTTCCCTTACCAAGGAGGTATAAAAGGAGATTTGGCTCAACCTTCTTGCAAGAACTCGCCCCCATTGCCTACAAAAAACGTCGATCTTGACCGGTCTGAGAAGATCGCCAAGCCGGGGCAAGACTATCGACAAAAACCTTCTTCATCTTATAGTTTGCCATCAAGCTGCTTAGGTTAACAATTATTGACCTCTTGTGGCTCTAGGGCCGAGGACAAACTCCTAGACGATGGAAAAGCCCAAACACAAACCATAAACAAGGGACAAGGCAATGACGAAATCACTCTTTGATGCAGTACATATCGGCGATCTGAAGCTGAAAAATCGGATCGCCATGGCCCCCATGACCCGCGGCCGGGCAGGCGAGACGCGGGTGCCAAACGATATCATGGCCGAACACTATTTCCAGAGGGCCTCAGCCGGCCTTTTGATCACCGAGGCAACAGTGGTAAGCAAGCAGGGCATCGGCTGGATCGGCTCGCCCGGCATCTACACCGGCGAAATGGTGGCCGGCTGGCGCAAAGTAACCGATAAACTGCAACCCACCGGTACCCCGATCTTCCTGCAACTCTGGCATTGCGGCCGGGCTTCGCACAGCGATTTCCATGATGGAGAGCTCCCGGTTTCGGCCTCTGCCGTAAAAATCGAGGGCGACGGTATCCATACCCCTCTCGGTAAAAAAGATTACCAAGCGCCGCGACCAATGACCGGGGCCGAGATCAAAGCAACGGTTGAAGATTACCGCCAGGCCGCAATCAACGCCAGAGAGGCAGGATTTTCCGGCATTGAAGTGCACAGTGCCAACGGCTATCTGCTCAACCAGTTCCTCGACTCGAAAACCAATCTTCGTACCGATGCCTACGGCGGTAGCCTGCAAAACAAATACCGTTTTCTTGGCGAGGTGCTGGCGGCGGTGCTTACCGTCTGGCCAGCGCATCGGGTAGGAGTACGCCTCTCTCCCAACGGCATTTTCAACGACATGGGCAGCCCGGATTTCCGCGCAACCTACCTTTACACCATCAAGGAGCTGAGTACATTACAGCTTGGCTATGTGCACATCATGGACGGCCTGGCCTTTGGTTTTCACCAGATGGGCGAGCCAATGACCCTCGAAGAGTTTCGAGCCCATTACGACGGGATTCTTATCGGCAACTGCGGCTATACCCAAGAAGACGCTGAAAAAAGAATTGCCGCAGGCGTAGTTGACATTGCCGCCTTCGGTCGGCCCTTTATCAGCAACCCCGACCTGGTGGCAAGGCTGCAAAACGGCCACCCCCTGGCGCCCTGCGATGACATGTCGAAATGGTATACCCTGGGCCCGGAAGGATATATTGATTACCAACCATATGGCCGATAAACAGCACATGAGGAGAAGATATGAACTTTAAAGAAATTTCTGAAACACGACGGGCAATTAATTTTTTCGATCCGGACAAGAGCCTTTCCGAGGAGCTTCTCGGGCAAATGATCGAAACCGCCGCCCGGGCTCCCTCCAGCTTTAATCTCCAACCCTGGAATCTCATTGTCCTCCGCGACCAAGCGGCGAAGGAAAAACTGCTGCCTTTGGCCTGGAACCAGCCAAAAGTTGTCGAAGCGCCGGTGATGCTGATCGTCCTCGCCGATAAAAGCGGTTGGCAGGAAGGACATCCGGTTGTTGAGAAAAACTGGCAGGAGATGCTTACGGCAGGTAGCATGCAACCGGCCCAGCACGACTGGTTTTTGAATGCCGCCAAAAGTCTGTATAACTGGAACCCGGACGCAAATCTGGCCTTTGCCGCAAAAAATGCCGGTTTCTTCGCCATGAGTTTGATGTACGCCGCCACCGGTCTCGGACTCGCGAGCCACCCCATGGATGGCTTTGACCATGAAGGGGTACGAAAGGCCTTCAACATCCCCGACAATTTCTGGGTGCCCCTCTTGCTTGCCGTCGGCTACCCCAAGCCCGGGTTGGTAGTGCAAGCGGCCAAATGGCGGAAAACGAAAGAGGAGATTGTCGTTTCCTTCACCTGACCGACACCTGGCCTCTGTTTTTCTTTAATGCTTGAGAGACAGGTACCAACACCACCATCTCTGCCACATACTAGCCGCACCACCAGTCACTAAGATACCTTGACCTAAGATACCTTGACTGTGCCGGCAAAACTCGGTAGGATAGTCCCTATCATCAAGAGCATGCGTGGCAATGATGAGCTTGCAGAACAACTTACTTTGACTCAAAAAACCGGCTATGACACTCTTCCCAAACAGCCCACAACCCAGGTCCTATATTAAGATCTCAGCAACAAAACTTTGCCGGCAGTGATCAATCCCTCGGAAGACCTCAATATCCCGATAGGGAGCAAGCCGCGGCACCCCATCTTTCCGCCTTCCGGTGCACGCCAACCAAGGCCCGATAAAGCCTCGCCGCGACAACCGGATGATATCAACATCGAACGGCCCGACCCACCGCTGCAAGGGCGTGTCAAGGATATGCCGCCACGCTCCTCGGGCCGCCGCGCAATTGCTGGAAAACCTCGGAAATGGTGGCCATATGTACTACTCTTTCTAGGCGGCATCCTCGCTGTCTGTTGTGCCGCCGGCTATTATGAAGTGCAAACTTCCACCCTGCAGGCCCGGTATCTCAGTGCCTTTGCCGCAAGACTCGACTTCCATGCGGCCAAAGGTGCCAGCGACTCCATAGTCTTTCCCCAAAAGGGTCCCTATGACCTTCGCCTCGGTTATGTCAAGCTCCCGGCAATGATCAAGAAACTTCAGCAGAAAGGACTGGAGATTTCCAGCCAGGTCCGTTTCAGCAACGATCTGCGCCGCTATGCCGGATTTGGCTTCAATATTCCCTACAATGAGAAAAGCCAGGCTGGTTTGCAGATCCTTGATGCAACGCAGCAGTCGATGTATCGGATGACCAATCCGAAACGGGTCTACCCCGATTTTACCGCCATTCCGGCACCGGTGGTCCAGGCCCTGCTTTTTATTGAAAACCGCGATCTGCTGTCCGGCGACTTCCCGAAAATCAACCCCGCCGTCGATTGGGGCCGGTTTTCCAAAGCTCTGATGGTAAAGACCGGCGAGCTGGTCAATATCAATCTACCGGCCATGGGCGGCAGTACCCTGGCCACCCAGACGGAAAAATTTCGCCATTCGGATAGCGGCATAACCTCCTCGATCACCGACAAACTCACGCAAATGGCCTCGGCCAGTGTCCGGGCCTATCGGGGCGGCGAAGACACTTCGGCATTCCGTAGGCAGCTGGTCCTCGATTATGTTAATTCCGTCCCCCTTTCCGCCGCCCCCGGGGCCGGCGAAGTCAACGGCCTGGGCGATGGGCTGTTTGTCTGGTACGGCGCCGAGTTCGAAGAAGTGAACCGCCTGCTGCAGCTGAAGGAAACATCGGGGCCGGAAATGGAAAAGCAGGCCAAGGCCCTGAAACAGGTTATCAGTCTGATGATCGCCCATCGTCGCCCCTCCTATTATCTCGTCAAGGGCCGCAGCGAATTGGCGGTGCTCAGCAACAGTTACGCCAGGCTCCTGGCGCAGGGCGGCTTTATCGCCCCGGCACTCAGTGAAGCCGCCCAAACCCAGCCGCTGTTTTTTCGCAATTTCTCGGAAAACTCGGCGGCACCGCAGATTGCCACCAACAAAGGCATAAACGTCGTCCGCAACCGTCTCGCTAACCTTTTCGATGCCTCTCTGTATGATCTTGACCGCATGGATATAACGGTCACCGCCACCTTGAACTCCAAGCTCCAGGAAGAGGCCACCTGGTATCTGCAAAGCCTGCAAACCAAGACCGGTGCCGAGGCCATGGGGCTCATCGGCAAGTATCTCTTGGCAGTCGATCAGGCCGAGGCCCTCAGCTACAGTTTCACCCTATTCGAGAGTACCCCAAACGGCAATCTGGTGCGGGTGCAGACCGATACCACGGAAACTCCCTTTGATATCAACGAAGGCAGCAAACTGGAACTGGGGTCAACGGCCAAACTGCGCACCCTGGCCACCTATCTGGAAATTATCGCCGAACTCTATGCGGAGATCGTCAAACTCCGTCCGACCGAGATCGCAGAATTCAACCAGCAACGCTCGGACGCCCTCGCCTCCTGGGTATGCGCTCAGCTTCTGCAAACTCCGCAACTGCCACTCAGGGCTCTCCTGGAAGCAGCCATGGAACGTCCGTATTCGGCAAACCCTGAGGAACATTTTTTTACCGGCGGCGGCATGCATGTCTTTAACAATTTCAGGAAGGAAGACGACAATCGCGTTGTCACGGTAACAGAAGCACTGCAGAATTCCATCAACCTGCCGTTTGTCCGGATTATGCATGATATTGTCAACACTACCCGGGCAAGCCAATGGGAAAACAATAAACAGGTTCTGGTCGACGATAAGGATCCCCGCCGCAAGGATGTTCTCGACAAATTTATTGATCGTGAGAGTCGGGTTTTTCTGGCGCGGTTCTGGAACAAATATCAAGGTCAGAAAGCGGAAGAACGCATGGAGACACTGCTGACAGGGATGAATCCCACCCCCCTGCGACTCACCGTCGTCCATCGTTACCTTTACCCAAAGGCCGACGAGGCGACCTTTATCCGTTTTATCCGCGAGGAATTGCCGACCGCCGAGACAACAAACGCCAGGCTGTCGACCATGTACGACAAATACCAACCGGGCTCTTTCAATCTGCAGGATCTCGGCTACCTGGCCGCCATGCATCCTCTTGAACTCTGGCTCCTTGATTACCTGCAGCAACCCGGCGAAAAATCACAGAAAGACGCCATGGAAAAAAGCGCCGGGGTGCGCCGCGAGGTGTATGGCTGGCTGATGCGCACCAAGGCCAAAAACGCCAGGGATTCCCGGGTCAGAACAGTACTGGAAATCGATGCCTTCTCCGATATCCATAGACGCTGGGTCAACATGGGCTATCCCTTTGAGCATCTGGTCCCCTCCCTGGCAACTGCCCTGGGAAGCTCCGGCGACCGCCCGGCGGCCCTGGCCGAACTGGTCGGAATTATCCTCAACGACGGCAAACGCTTTCCTACGCACCGTTTCACCAAGGTTGAGTTCGCCAAAGACACCCCCTATGAATCGATCGTTGAACCGCCGCCCCCGAATCCGCTCCAGGCACTGCATCCCGAAGTAGCTCGGGTGGTACGGGAAACCATGGGCAAAGTCGTCAGTGAAGGCACCGCCAAAAGGCTGCTGAATAGCTTCAAGCAGGCCGACGGCAGCCCGCTGGCACTCGGCGGCAAAACCGGTACCGGCGATAACCGGATCTTCGTTTCCACTGCAGCCGGCAACAAATCTTCTTCAAAAGCCCTGAACCGCACCGCCACCTTTGTTTTTTATCTTGGCGACAAACATTTCGGGGTCCTCACCGCCTTTGTCAGCGGTAAATCGGCCAACGCCTTTAGTTTTACCTCGGCTTTGCCCCTCCAGGTTCTGAAAGGTATGGTCCCGGTATTACTGCCCTCTCTCAACGAGGACAGCCGACAGACTCAGTAAAGTATGCTCTCGCAGGCAGCCTGACTCTCTCAAAACTCATTACCCCAACCCTCAAACCACCCGATGGATGCCCATATTTTCGAAACCAAACTTAAGATGCAAACGGCACGCATCAACAAGCATCTTGAGGAACGGGTCAAGAACTCACATACGCTGAAGAGGCAAATATCTCTTGCACCATTACCGCGTATCATGTTAACTTCCTGCCATTTTTTACCTAGCAGAAGGAAACAATGATTCATCTCACCGCAATCCAAAAACAACACGGCAGCCAAATGCTCCTCCAGAATGCCGGCCTGCAGATCCTCCCCGCCACCTACACCGGCCTGGTCGGCCCGAATGGCGCCGGCAAAACCACCATCTTCCGCCTCATCACCGGCGAGGAGGAGCCGGATAAGGGCGAAATATCCTGTTCGAAGAAGACCGTGATCGGCTATTTTTCCCAGGATGTCGGGGAAATGACCGGACGAACTGTGCTTGCCGAGGTGATGTCGGCGGCCGGAGATATCGTTGCCCTCGGCATAAAAATGCGGAAAATGGAAGCAGCCATGTCCGAACCCATGGCCGATGCCGAGATGACAAACCTCCTCGAACGCTACGGCGAAGCGGTGGAAATCTTTGAGCAGCGCGGCGGCTACGACCTCGAACCGCGGGCTCAGGCGGTTCTCACCGGACTCGGCATCTCGCCCCGGGATTTTCAAACACCGGTCGAAAAATTCAGCGGCGGCTGGAAGATGCGTATTGCCCTGGCGAAGATCCTGACCATTAACCCGGATGTCCTGCTCCTTGATGAGCCGACCAACCACCTGGATATCGAATCGATTCTCTGGCTTGAGGAATGGCTTACCACAGAATTCAAAGGCGCCCTGCTGATGACCTGCCATGACCGCGAGTTCATGAATAAAATCGTCAGCCGCATAATCGAGGTGGCAAACGGCAGCACCACAACCTACAGCGGCAACCTCGATTTCTATCTGCAGGAGCGGGAAATCAGGCGGCAACAGCTGCAGGCCAGCTACCGCCGCCAGCAGGAAATGCTCGCCAAGGAAGAGGAGTTTATCGCCCGCTTTGCCGCCCGGGCCTCGCACGCCTCGCAGGTGCAGTCGCGGGTGAAGAAGATCGACAAGATCGAACGTATCGTTCTGCCGGCCGAGCAACGGGTCATGAAATTCGATTTCCCGGTGCCGGCGCGCAGCGGCGATGATGTCCTGCATCTGAGAAACCTGGGCAAATGCTGGACCGGCCATGACGGTCGGAGCATCCCGGTTTTTAACGGCCTGCACGGCACAATCAGACGACTTGAGAAAATTGCCGTGGTCGGAGTCAACGGCGCCGGCAAATCGACCCTTTTAAAGGTCATCACCGGCAACACCGAAGCGAGCGAAGGCGAGGTGCTTTTAGGCGCAGGCGTCACGATCGGCTATTTCAGCCAACATGCCATGGACCAACTCAGCCCCGACCAGACTGTCTTTCATGCGGTCCAGGAAGCCCTACCCCTGGAGAACATCGGCGTCATCCGCAATCTCTGCGGCGCCTTTCTCTTCCAGGGCGACGATGTCGACAAGCGTATCACCAACCTCTCCGGCGGCGAAAAGAGCCGGGTCATCCTGGCGCGACTCCTCGGTCGGCCCTTAAATTTTCTGGTGCTTGACGAACCGACCAACCACCTCGACATCCAGTCACGGGAGGTGCTCCTCGCCGCCCTGCAAAAATTCGAAGGGACGGTGGTTTTGGTCAGTCACGACCGGCATTTTCTCCGCTCCCTGGTAACCCGCGTCATGGAGATCGATCACGGCGAAATGCACATCCACGAAGGCGATTACGCCTCTTACCGGCGCCACGTCAAGGCGCGAATGGAATAGGGCGAAGGGTGCGTTTACGTACCCTTTTAAACTCCCCACCCACGGCATCGTGTACTGATTGCCCTTGAGGCTAGCGAAATCCGTCGCATACCGCGGTTTTCTACACACTGTCCGTGTAATTCTCCTGGGGCCATTCGGAATTTCCTGAGTGCGAAAGAGGTGGAAATCTAAAATGCCAACAACTAGAAAACGTGGTACCTCCCCTATCACTATCAACGGCATTGCAATATTGCCTTGCATTTTTGCAATGCCATTGATATAAATTCGGCATGGAAATCATCAAACGATCAATAACCGACGCCATAATCACCCGCCTGAACCAAGAGCAGGTTGTGGCCCTGACCGGCGCGCGCCAGACCGGTAAGACCACACTCTGCGAAATGCAGCTTGCCGAACGGCTTGATCTTTCCTTTACCTACATTTCCTTCGACGATCCCGATGAACGGCTTCGTTTTCAGCGCTCGGCCGTGCAGATTTTGGAAAGTATCACAACACCGTTGGTGGTGCTTGACGAGGTGCAGAAAATCCCGCTGTTGTTCGACCCGCTGAAGCTGGTGGTGGACCGGGAACAAAAAAAAAATGTTAATGAGCGGAAACGCTTCGTTTTGACCGGATCGTCGCAATTGCTGATGATGAAGAACATTCGTGAGACCCTTGCCGGACGAGTGGCGCTCTGCCAGATGCATCCATTTTCCCTCTATGAACTGACCGGTGGCAGCAAGCCGCTGCTTCTCTCTCGAATATGGCGGGATCAGGCGCTTTCGCCACAGGACGCCGGGCGGCTGCCCCTGGTTTCGCCCGGGCAATTGCGTACCCTGCGCGGGGTGCGGGACGACCATCAACGATGGGGTGGCTATCCGCCGGTTTGGCAGCGCACGGGAGAAACGGAACGGTTCAACTGGCTCAAGGACTATCGCAAAACCTATCTGGAACGGGATATTGCCGATGTGGGGCAGGTGGCGAACATCGATACCTTCGCTTTGGCGCAGAAGTTATTATGCAGCCGTACCGCCAACCTGTTCTCTGTCAGCGAAGTGTCGCGGGAGCTGGGGGTGGCGGTCAATACTATCAAGCGCTATCTGGAACTGCTGACCATGTCATTTCAGTGCATTCTGCTCCACCCCTGGCATGAAAACGTCAGCAAACGGTTGGTCAAGAGTCCGAAACTCTTCTTCCCGGACGTGGGGTTGAACAGGGCAATTGTTGGGGAGCTGTCCATTAGTCGCGGCGCTGCCTACGAAAGCTGGCTTTGCGCCGAACTTTTGAGGTGGAAACAGCTCCAGCCGGTGGAACCGGAACTGTATTTTTACCGTACCGCCGCCGGGCTGGAGGTGGATTTTCTGCTGGTGAGTGCGCACGGCATTCTTCCCATTGAGGCCAAATCATCGGAACGGGTGACCACAGCAGATGGAAGAAGTGTGGAAACCTTCATGGCGGAACATCCGGAGGCGGCCAAAGTTGGGTTGGTGGTCTATCCGGGGAACGAGGTTGTTGAATTGCGCCGAAACGTCTGGGGAGTGCCGGACTGGTATTTGCTGGGGGCGTTGTAACTATTGCTACCGGGGCATATAAAAAGGGGTCTTGAAATATAAGTTTATTTGCGAGACGAGACCACCTTGCTGACTGTTGTATAGTGGATACTCAACAGGTCGGCAATTTCCTTCAATGTATATCCATATTTCAAAGAAGCCGCAGCAATCGCAATGTTGCGCTTTGGCTTATCTGTCCAAATGGATGTCGGTATCACGGCGAAATGCGCATCCACGAAGGCGCTTACGCCTCTTACCGGCGCCACTTCAAGGCGCGAATGGTAGAGTCACCAGGATGACTTGCGGCGAGCGGAATAGCAAAAATCGCTTGTCCCAGGGGACTGAAAGAGATAGTGTCTGACCAGCAAGAAGGGCGGAATGGCCGAACAAGAAGGCTTCCCCGCCATCCGCGACAAGCGGCACAAGAAAAACTAATCACTAGCGTACCGGCAGCGGTAAGATCTTCAGACAAACAAGGAACAGTTCACGTGTTAGCCATTTTCAAAAAAGACATTTCCCAAAAGGCCTATCGTCTCACCTGCCTTCTTTTGGTATTGATAAAATTGTGGCTGATTCGGGCGCACTTCATCATGGTGACCCTGACCCCGCACGACGATCTGCTTTTCATCCGCCATGCCGAGAGCCTGCTTAAAGGCCAGTGGCTGGGGGAATACAACCAATTGACCCTCATCAAAGAACCGTTCTATCCGCTTTTTATCGCCTTGAGCAATTGGCTGTCCCTGCCCCTGCTGTTCTCGGAGCACCTCTTTTATGCCTTTTCCTGCGGGGTCTTTGTCTGGGCTATCGGTCCACTGGTGCGGCAAAGAATTGTGCTGCTGGGGGCCTTTCTGTTTCTCCTTCTCAACCCCGGCTCCTTCAATTATCCAGCTGTTGGGCGGGTCTTTCAACTGGCCATCTACGCGCCGCTGGCGATACTCGTTATGAGCCTGCTGCTGGGCATGGCCATCCGCGCCACCGCTCCTCTGCGCACCGCGCTGGGCTGGTCGTGCGGTCTGGGCATCGCTTTATCGATTTTCTGGATTACCCGCGGCGAGAGTATTTTCCTCATGCCGTCGGTGGGGGTGGTTTTCCTTTTTGTCTTCATCACCTTGGGCGGCAAGAACCCGAAAAATTGGCGTCGGCCCCTGCTGCTCTGTGCCCTGCCCTTAATTTTTATGTACGCAACCATTCAGATAGTGCAACAAATTAATAAAAACCAATACGGTGTTCCGGCGGTGAACGAGCTCCTCACTCCTGAATTCGAGTCTGCCTACGGCGGCTTGTTGCGCATCAAATCGAGCGAGGAAAGGCAATTTTTCCCGGTGGTCCGCGATGCCCGAGGGCAGGCCTATGCTGCCAGCCCCACCTTTCGCGAGGTGGAAAAACACCTCGATGGTCCGGTAGGCCTGGGCTGGATGACTTTGGCCGGCGCCAATGACATCCCGGCGGCTTTTTTCGTCTGGGCTTTCCGCGATTCGGTGGCCGCTGCCGGCTATCATACCTCGGGCACCACGGCCCTGGAGTTTTACCGGAAGATGGGTGAAGAGATAGATGCCGCCTGCGATGCGGGGAAACTGCAGTGTCGACCGCGGTGGATCTCCTCTCTCGTCCCCCCCTGGCGCCAGGAATTCAACGCTCTGATCCTCCCGACCATCTCTAGCGTGCTCGAAAAAACCCTGACCTTTGATGCTTTCAATGCCCACACCGATCATTTCAGAAACGCCATCTCGCGTGAGATGATGGTCCTTTTCAGCAATGTTACCGGTGAAAATCTCCTCAGCAGCAAACCTGGCGGATCCGACGTTTACCCGGACTACATCACCCACCTGAACCGGGAAAAGTGTCGGATTCTCGGACAAATCGGCCACGCTTATCAAATCGTCACCCCCGTTCTGTTCCCCTTTGCGCTGCTCCTCTTCCTGGTCAATCTGGCGATAGGGGTGAAGAAACGGCGGGTGAATCTTATGACCATGCTCAGTGTCTCAAGCCTGGGCGGAATAGTTTCGATCACCGCCGTCATGACCTTGCTGACCATCACCTCCTACAGCGAGATTGCCCGAGTCATGCATGTAAGCTTCCCGCTGGTTCTCATCTTTATCATCAGTTCCTTCCTTGATATAATGGGTTTGAACATAGCTCTGCCCGCCGCCTTGCCGGGTGGTGTCTGCATCAAGCATCAAAAACAACAGGCATCGCGCCAAACCATCAACCCCGTGAGCTGACGATGGATTCCAGCAGATTAAAAGGCCGCCCGTCTTTTCCTTTTGAAACCATTGCCGTGGCTGTGGCTTTTTCACCAAAACTTGAGGCGATCATGCACGAGGCCAGGCAGCTGGCCGACAACTTCAAGGCCAAACTGCTCCTGATCCACGTCGGCACGCACACTGCCGAAAAAGAGGCAAGCCTCGCGGCAATCTGCACCAATTTAAAGATAAACCGAGAGGTTCGAACGGTATGGGCCGGGGGTGACACGGTGAGCACCCTGCTGGAAACCTGCAAGCAGCACATGGTCGATCTCCTCATCCTCAGCGCCCGGAGGCGTGAAAATGTCTTCCGCTATTATCTCGGCTCGGTGGCCCGGGGCCTCAGTCGCCGGGCCAAGTGTTCGCTGTTGCTGCTTACCGAACCGAAGGTGACCGGCACCAGCTTTCGGAAAATCGTCGTCGACTGTGTTGAGCACCCAAAAACCATCCATGCCCTGAACACCGCCTTTTATTTTGCCGAGGGGGTGAAATCCCTTGATATTATGGCGATCCGTGAGGTCGACCAATCGGGTCTCGCCATGGCCATGTCGGACGACAGCACCTCCGGAGAACGCACCCGGGTAAAAGAGCAGCTGATAATCGATGCGCAAGAAAAACTGCATGAACTCACCTCCGGCCGAAGCAGCGAAAAACCGGCGGTGCAGACCGCAGCTCTTTCCGGCCGACCGGGTTTCACCATCCGCAAGTACGCCGAAGAGTGCGGTGCCGACCTCCTGGTCATCCATTCACCGGACGGCAGGTACCGGCTCATGGATCGGATTTTCACCCACGATTTGGAACACATCCTGGAACATCTGCCATGCAATATGCTTATTGTCCACGCCCGAATCGGCGATGCCACCTGACTCTCTAAAAAGCGTGCACCATGGCTAAACTCCAACCAAACGACCTGGTTACCCTGCTGCTGGCCATCAGCATCATCCTGATTTTATCGCGCATTGCCTCGGAGATTGGTAAAAAGATTGGCCTTCCCATGGTCATGGGCGAACTGATTATCGGAGTCATTCTCGGCCCGACCCTGCTCGGGACAATCGCCCCGGAGTTTTACCGAACGCTTTTCCCCTTTGCCGAAAACAGCAATTTTTCCCTGGCCCTCGACGCCATTTTCTCCCTGTCGGTGATCCTCCTGCTGTTTGTCGCCGGTCTTGAGCTGCGCTTCTCCCTTTTTCTCCGCCATGGCCGGGTGGCGATTTCCACCGGTATCGGCAGCATGGTCCTGCCCTTTGCCTCGGGCTTTGCCCTGGCCTGGTTTTTTCCGCAGTGGTTTTCGGTGACCGGAGGAGGACCGACCCATCTGCTCTTTGCCCTTTTTCTCGGTACCGCCATGGCCATTTCGGCCCTGCCGGTCATCGCCAGGATTCTCCTCGACATGAAACTCCTGAAGACCGAGATCGGCGCCGTCATCATTGCCTCGGCGGTCCTCAACGATGTCATCGGCTGGATCGTCTTCTCCTTCATCCTGTCGATGGTCGGCCAGAATAACGGCCATGGCAGCGTTGTGCTGAGCATCGTCTCCATCGCCGCCTTTGCCACCTTCATGCTGGTCTTCGGCCGCTTCGTCATCAATCGCATCCTGCCGTGGATCCAGACCAAACTGTCCTGGCCCGGCGGGGTTCTGGCTCTCAGCCTCGGCCTGTGCCTGCTGTCCGCCGCCTTCACCGAATACATCCATATTCACGCCATCCTCGGGGCCTTTATCGCCGGCCTGGCGATCGGTGATTCTGTGTATTTGCGCGAACAGGCGCGGGAAATCATGCACCAGTTCGTCACCAATTTCTTTGCCCCGTTATTCTTTGTGTCCATCGGCCTGAAGGTCAATTTCATTGAAAACTTCGACCTGACCATCGTAACCCTGGTTTTGGTGCTGGCTTTTGCCGGTAAGGTAGTCGGTGCCGGCATCGGCGCCCGGCTGGGCGGCATGTCCGGACGCCATGCTCTGGCTGTCGGCTTCGGCCTCAATGCCAGGGGAGCGATGGAAATCATCCTCGGCAGCCTGGCCTATGAAGCGGGATTAATCAACCACGCGGTGTTTGTCGCGCTGATCGTCATGGCCCTGGTCACCAGTATCTCCAGTGCCCCACTGATGCGGCTGTTTCTTGAAAAAAAATGAACCACGGCCGGGTATGGCGGGCGGCAAAAGGAGTCGACCCTTGCCGCCGCCATCGATCATCCAAACGTAGCGTATCGACTCCTGAAAGCACACCTGACATGGCCGATATCGTCCAGAATATCAGGCCCTATGTCGATGAGATCCACAAGCAATACGTTCTGCATATCGATGTCGGATTGATCCAGAACAACAACATCTACCCGGTCTACCGCCGCGAGTCGAAGGATACCCTGGCTTTTCTCCACTTTACCACCGCCGGCGACCTGCACAACCTGGCCACCGGCAAGGCGGCCATGGCCTTTATGGATGATGCGCAACTGACCGGCTTTCTTGATCGCCCGGGCCTGCAGCCGGAACACGACCGCAGCACCATTGACCGCCGCAAAATCGAGCAGGAATTACAGGAAACTCGGGACCGCGGCTATTCCCTCAACAAAGAGACTTTTCTGCCCGGCCTGATCGCCATCGGCGCCCGGATCTTCAATCTGCGCACAGGTAAAGTCATCGGTGGGTAAGCTTCGATTCCTCCACCGCCCGCTGCAGCATGGACGCTTTCGAGAAGCAGTACGCCACGTTGCTGGTCGAGCCGGCCAAGAAGATTTCTGCGGCTCTTTCTGTTTGATTTTATAAAATTATTTTCCGACATACTTTCCAGAGTGTGTTTTATCTCAATTCAAAAGGAAAATCCCTTCCCTATAACCGCCCTCATCCTGCCAACAGACACCTGAACCCTGTTAACCATCGATAGCTATTGCCTCCTAACACAAAACTTGGTAGTCTCCCCAGCATTGCAATGAACTGGACACATTATTACTTCAGGTAGATACATCTCCCGACCAGCCGAACACTTTGCAGATAAAAAGTTTTTCATGCTCGGTATTTCGGCAGGAGTGATGGGCAATCTATTCAAGGAGGCGGGAGATGTCGGATCGCCAGCAATTCGAACGCGTGTCGTGGTTCCATGGCCTGATCAAAGCCGGGAAATTTCCAAATTCCCGCCACCTGGTTGAAGAATTCGAAATCTCCGGGCGCACTGCCCATCGCATCATCGAGTATCTGCGCGAGCGCATCCAGGCGCCACTTGCATACGATCATGCACGTCGTGGCTTTTACTACTCCGATACAGCCTATGAAATCCCCGGCCACTGGATCAGCGAGACCAACATCCTCGCCCTGTCGCTTGCCGTCCGCCTGGCCTCAACCATCCCCGACCCGGCCTTAAAAGACGACCTCTGCCGAATGATCAACCGGGTCACCGGTATCGCCGGCAAAAATAACCGGGCCTGCCTGCAGCAGGTGGACAGCATCGTATCGGTGAAAAATATCGAATACGCCATGGTGAACACCGGGATCTTCCGGCAATGTGTCGAGTCGCTGTTTGCCGGCCGGGCCCTACGCATCACCTACCACTCGCCACATCGGGGCAGCACCTCGACACGCTCCATCCAGCCCCTCCACCTCATGCACTATATGGGCAGCTGGCACCTCATCGCCTGGTGCACCAAACGCCTAAAACTGCGCGATTTCGCCCTGGCCCGCATCCGCGAGATCGCGCAGGCGGATGAAACAATTGCCGTCCCCGCCGACCTGCCGGACATCAAGGAATATACCCGCAAACATTTCGGCATCATGCAAAGCGGCACGACCAGCCGGGTGGTGTTGCAGTTCTCTCCAACAATATCGCCATGGATAGCCGAACAAAGCTGGCACCCCGAGCAAAAGGCCGACACCGGCCCGGACGGCTCCCTCCGCCTGGAATTCCCGGTTGCCGACTTCCGCGAACTGGTGCGCACCATCCTCAGCCACGGCGCCGAGGTCAGTGTTGTCGAACCGGAGGAGTTGAGAAACCTTGTGGGTAAAGAAATCGACAGAATGGCGAAGAATTATTTCTTGCGTTGACACGCCCTGGCAGGGTGGGTGTGGTAAGGTGGTCGGAGCAACTTGAAAAAACCTTGAGCACGAGGGGCACGATATGCAGAGATCTGATGACAAAACAACTTCTGTTGTGACAATAATCAACCAGTTCACAAAGGTCTGGACCCTTCTCCTGCAATACGACGAGGACAGTCTGGCGCGACCGAAAGGTCTGCATCTCTCACAAAATAGCCTTGATTACCAGAAGGCGACAAAGGCCATCGCCATCCTCAAGACCGAGCTGACCAAGCGCGGCGAGGCGGGCGATTTGTTCGGCCAGGAACGGGATCATCAACTTCAGGGAATCCTCGGCAATATCAGCCAAACCTTCGACGGCAAGGAACTTTATCCAAGTGCTGAAGAAAAGGCCGCCAGCCTTCTTTACTTTGTTATCAAGGATCATCCTTTCTCTGACGGTAATAAACGGATTGGTTCTTTTTTGTTTTTGTTGTTTTTAGAGGAGAACGGGTTGCTGGAAAAAGCTGGAATGAATGCGAATGGGCTTGTTGCCTTGGCACTCTTGATTGCCGAGAGTGATCCGCGGCAGAAGGATTTGCTGGTCCGGTTGGTTTTGAATTTACTGCACGAGAATGAACAACCGTCTGATATTTCTTCTTTTCCTATCGAAGAAGAAGTCGAAGAGACGAAGACGTACTACAAATATTGGGGGAAGGCTGAAAAGGATGGCTGCAATTACCACCTGTTGCCATATCATTGCTTGGACGTGGCTGCGGTAGGGAATGTTCTACTCAACCGCAACGAATTTATTAGAAAACAGTTAGCTGGCGCAATGGGCCTTGAAGAACAGCTCTGCGTACGTTGGTTGACTTTGTTTCTGGCGCTTCATGATATTGGGAAATTTTCCGAAAGCTTTCAAAATCTGCGTCCGGACTTGTTGGAGGCATTACAGGGGAAACCAAGTACAAAGGCTTACTCTGTCCGACACGACAGTTTGGGTTACCTGCTTTGGCGTGAATGTCTGTGGACAAACCTGAGCTCCGAAAATGCATCACTATTTCCCGAAATCGGTCAAGACGCAGAAGACTGGCAGGAGCTCTTTGAGTGTCTCATGAAATCTTTTGCAGGTCACCATGGTACACCGCCAACCATGAAAGGTCCAAATGGTATCCCTTTGTTTTTCAAAAACTATTTCGTAAAGGACGACGCCTTTTCCGCCCAAGAGTATCTCAAAACTCTCGGGGAATTATTTCCATCACTAACCCAGAAGGTAAATCTCCCGCATCCTTCTGACCTTGAAGAATCCATTGCTCGTTCATCATGGCTAATTGCTGGTTTTGTCGTGCTCTGCGACTGGATAGGTTCGAACAATTCCTGGTTCACGCTTCAATCCAAGCCAATACCGCTGCCTGCCTACTGGAAGCGCCATGCCTTGCCTCAGGCACAAAAAGCCTTGCTCGCATCAGGTATAGGCACACCGAAAGCTACAACAGAGGAACCATCTTTTGCACGATTTTATCCAGGTTTCACACAACTAACTCCCCTCCAAAAGCATATTTCAGACTGCCCTCTTGCTTTTGATCCTCAGCTTTTCATTCTGGAGGACGTCACCGGGTCCGGGAAAACCGAAGCCGCCATAACGCTTGGCGGGCGATTGATGTCAGCAAATCTTGGCCAAGGAATTTTTATCGCTCTGCCGACAATGGCCACATCGAATGCCATGTATGAACGTTTGATGCAGATGTACCACTTGCTTTATACGGACAAAGAAAATCCCTCATTGATATTGACCCATGCGGCTCGGCATCTTTCGGAATCATTCATGGCTTCGGTAGCTGATCCAGAGCGATATACAGCAGATGATGAGACTGCCACAGCGCAATGTTCGGCTTGGCTTGCAGACAACCGCAAGAAGGCAATCCTTGCTGATGTTGGCGTTGGCACCATAGATCAGGCGCTTTTAGCCATTCTTCCAACGCGGTTTCAGTCACTGCGGCTCTTTGGCTTGGTGGGACATGTTTTGATTGTTGACGAGGTCCATGCCTATGACCCATACATGAACAAACTACTTCAAAGTATGCTAACATTTCATGCAGCCCTTGGAGGCAGTGCCATTCTCCTTTCAGCAACCTTGCCGCAACATATCAAACAGGAATTGCTACAAGCCTTTGCGCGTGGCCGTGGTGAATCCGTTCCATTTCTCGTGGAGAATGATTACCCGCTTTGCACCGCCTACAGTGCCCAAGCGGGGCTCATGGAGACAGGTATCGATGCCACTCCACAACGCCGGTGCTGTGTCGCCGTTCAAATTGTTAGTGATTTCGGGGATGTTGAAAGATTGATTCGTGACGCTTCAGATCGTGGGCAATGTGTCTGTTGGATCAGAAATACAGTCCATGATGCTTTGGAAGGATATGCCCGACTGAAAGTCCATATTCCGGCCGATAAGCTGATGATTTTCCACGCTCGTTTCGCCATGGGTGATCGGTTAAAGATTGAACAGTCTGTCCTGTCGACTTTTGGTAAAAAAAGCGGAGCATTAGAACGAAGTGGCAAGGTACTTATTGCCACCCAGGTTGTTGAGCAGTCGCTTGATTTGGATTTTGATCTCATGATTTCTGATCTTGCCCCGATGGATTTACTGATTCAACGTGCAGGACGACTGCATCGACATCAAAGAGATGAACTCGGCAATCTGCTCACCGCCGGTGAGGATCGACGCGAGGCTGCTTGCATGATCATCCATGGACCGCTTCCAACTCAAGATGCCTCGGGCAACTGGTATGAAACCGCATTTCCCAAAGCCGCGTTCGTTTATCCCAGCCATGGCCACCTCTGGCTTACCGCCCACCTTTTTGTAGAGCGCGGCGAATTACGCATGCCTGATGACGCCCGAGTGCTGATTGAAGCTGCTTTTTCAGATCAGGCAGAGTGCATTCCCGAACAGCTGCGTAAACGAGACAACAAAGCAGAAGCCCAGCAGCAGGCTGACAAGTCACTGGCCCATATCAATATGCTCAAACTGGATGAAGGATATTCCGCCACCATCAATCAATGGCGGGAAGACATGAAAACCCCGACCCGTCTTGGGTCAATGGATTCAACAGTTCGTCTTGCTCGTTGGGACGGACGAACATTACGCCCATGGTATGCGGATGGACATTTTCCTTGGGATATGAGCCAGGTAAGTCTGCGCAGTTCTCTGGTTGATGCCGAGGCAGAAAATGGAGATAAATCCTTGGCTAAAGCTGTAGCTCAATTAAAAGAAAAATTACCGGACAAAGGAAAGTGGTCAGTTCTGGTTCCCTTGTCACAAGATGAAAACGGCCGGTGGCAAGGTCGTGCTCTGAATAACAAAAAAGTTACCGAAATCGTGGATTATGACCCTGTGACCGGCGTGATGGTCACCATAAAGGAGGAATGATGCAATTCAATCTGCTTGATGAGTTTTGGATACCTGTGGCTAGACAGGATGGAACAACCGAGATGATTGCCCCTTGGCAAGCAACTGATCGTTTCGTGGAAAATCCCATTGTGTCGCTGAATGCACCGCGAGCTGATTTCAATGGTGCGCTGATTCAATTCCTGATTGGTCTGGTCCAGACCGTTGCGGCACCCAGGAATAATGCGGAATGGAAAAAGAAGCTGATGGAACCGCCAACGCCGGAGGAGCTTAAGGTTGTATTTTCAACCGTGCATGATGCTTTTGAACTAGGGGGAAATGGACCGAGATTCATGCAGGATTTTGAAAAATTCACTGCTGATGAGGGTGGCGTAGAGGGGTTGTTAATTGAATCACCAGGAGCTCACACTAAAGAATTGAATATCGACCACTTTATAAAGCGAAATCCTTCGCTTGCGATGTGTCCGAGTTGTTGCTCTGCAGCCCTTTTTGCATTTCAGACAAATTCACCATCTGGTGGACCTGGTTATATGACTTCTTTACGCGGCGGGGGACCTCTTTCAACGCTAATTCTTGGGGACAAAACGCATGCTACACTATGGCAGCTAATATACTTAAATGTTCTAGAGCATAATAAGTTCTTGGAAATATGTGGAAATCCAGAGCTGCCATTAGGAAAAGCCATGTTTCCATGGCTGGGGGAAACCAGAAAAGGAAGACGGAAAAAAGGAACTGAATTTTATGGAGAATATACTACGCCAGATCTCGCTCATCCAGTAACCATGTTTTGGGCAATGCCCAGAAGAATAAGATTAAATGTTGAGAAACCGTCTTCAGGGAGTTGCGATACATGTGGGGGAAATTCGACTACACTCATCAGCACCTATAAAGAAGTTCCTGGAGGAGAAAGTTATGGAGGGACATGGCTTCATCCCCTAACACCATACTACGAAAAGACTGCAAAGGGAGAGACTAACATTTTGCCTGTTCATGCCCAACCAGGGGGGATTTGCTACCGACATTGGCTAGGTCTTGTCCAACAAGATTCAGTCGCAAATAGAATGCCTGCACGCATAGTCCATGAGTTTATCGAACGTTCAAGAACTTCGTGGCAGTTTCG
>Ga0105047_10000164_pt1 | contig 98709 bp, 83 predicted proteins | sample MAT04_FD_78384 | JGI IMG/M metagenome (GOLD analysis project Ga0105047, IMG submission 78384) | Freshwater microbial communities from Lake Fryxell liftoff mats and glacier meltwater in Antarctica - MAT-04 (megahit assembly) | ecosystem: Environmental > Aquatic > Freshwater > Ice > Liftoff... | reverse complement strand
TTCGATCACTCCGGATGCGATGGGATAGCCTCGACGAAGATATTCATCGTATCGCATCCGATCCGAGTTCTTTTCAAGGTAGCCACATATTTGACGGAGAGTCTTGAGCTTTTCTCCTTTGAGACCCCGGCGGGTTCCCAGACTTCGCAGACCTTGAATCACACCAGCCACCTCACCGCGAAGGATTTTTAACAATCTTTCTCGGGTGAAGGATCGTCTTGCCGGCTCATCCTTCTCGAACAGATTTGCCGCCTTCCAGACGTAAGCCAATGCGTGCAGGATGTCCAGAATCGGAATCGTGCGAGCACCAAAGATAAAATGGATCAGCATGGTTTTCCATAGGCTTTCCTGACCATCCATCAACATAATCAGCACCTGCCCAGGGCGACGACGGGCCAACACTTGCGCCGCGATCCAGGCCAAGCCCACATGAATGCCACTGATCGCAACTTCGCCTCCCGCTCCATCCTCGGCGAGTTCCGGAAAGTGTGCCGTTGTGTTTTTGTTCTGCGGCTTCGGTCGTGGTGGTTTGGCTGCGTTCTCATCAGGCTCGTCACGAAATAAGGCTGCGGCAATGTCTTCGGCCGTTCGCACGTTCGGATCAACTGAGTAGACACTTGTGACCGTCGCCATTCGCCGGTTGCCAGGGTTCTTTTTGGCCGTTTCGAAGGCCGCGACCTTCTCACTGTCGTCCTTCACCAGGGGAACGCCTTTGCAATCGGCGGTGGCGACCAACAGCTTCCCTTCGCTGCCGACTTCTGGCATCGGCAAATCGTCCAGGAATTCGCCAGCACTGCGGCCCATGTTTCCGTTGACTCGCTCAGCCGTATCGACGCTGAACTTGTTGCCGAAAATCACGCCAAGATTTTTCATCGCCTGGTCATAGGCCTGATCGACGCCAAGCATTTGCGAGAACTCTTGCAGCAGAAACGACCAGCGACCTGCGGGAAGCGAAAGACGGGCGTTGATCGGACGCAGGCTGATCGGCTTGTTTTTTCCGCTGGCGTACGTGAACTGTTCGAAGGAATGTTCGCCAAAAATCGAACGCAGCCTGGTCGCCGATTTGGCTTCACTCCGCTTAGCAATTTTCTCGTCGGCGGTTTGAACTTCCTCGCCCAGATCGCCATCACCCTGCAACGCGAACAACAATTCAAGGGCTTGGAATCCGATTTGAAACACACTTTCGAGCGTTTTTCTTTCGACGCTGTCGAAGCTATCGCGATCCCTTGCTGCTGATTCAACAGCGGTTTTGAGTTGATCGACGATCGAATTCATATTGCGAGCGATCTGTTTGGGGTTGCATTTCTGAGCGGATTCGACGATTTTCATACCTGCGGCCTCCTTGCCTTTGTGAATCGGATAGTTGAACACCCGAATCATGGCAGGTAGGCCGCTTTTCGTTTATACCGATCACATAACACACCAAAAGAGAACCGGCGGAACGCCGGTTACACCCACTTTGGGAAGGGGTTCTAGACGATGTGACCTTGAATGCGAACATTACACGGAAACTGCAACTGTTCATCAGTTCCATGCTTGCATAGCTGCGATATGACAACTACCAAACCTAATCCAGATGGATCGCCAGTGCCACCAAATATGTGGGTTCTCCGTGTAGGGAAAGACGTTGCCGTCAGCGAACTTGCAAGTCTTCCGTGCTCTCCAGCGCCAATCAGAATGTTCGTACTCAGCACGGCCGATAAGACGTCGGATAGGGCACATCTTTCTGTGTTTGTTGAGGAGCTTACGGTCGCAGATCAAGCATGGGCGATTCTTGGTAGCAAGCCAAACTACACCGTCGTCGCATGTGCTAGTGTAGTTATGATAAATAGTGTTTCAGTGACTCGGCCCGACAATGCCATCGTCGAGCAATTAGACGTCCAATGGGAACCACCTTCGAATCAAACCGATCCCGGGGCCGAAGGACATTGCGGAATCTTCAATGTATATCATCCCTCCAGCAAGACCCTTGAAAGAGCATTACGTTCAAAACTCGCGGATCAATTTCGGTTAAGCCCAGTGCCAGTGCCGCACAATTTCAGCGATGATGAAGTTCAACAAACTGTAAATCTCTTCGATTGCGATCCAGACGAAAATTCTGAGTTAAGGCTCACGATGGCAATTCGGGAACTGCGACGCCGTCGTTCGGCTGCAATTCGCAAGATGCAGGATTCCTAAGTCAAAATACCGATTGACGACGGCACGCTTGTACGTTGGTACTTGTATCGCGGCAAGGACGGCATATCGCAACTGAAAGTTGTACGATGGCAACTGCTGCAGGACGCCGACGCAGGTCGGGCTTCCATCGCCGTACTGGAACTTTCGCGGGACTGGAGTCTCGGCAGGCGTTACACTACGGCTGGCGGCAGAAAAGCGATTGTCGTGGCTGAATTCGATTTGCGAGTCCTCGGGTGAGCTCGGCATACGGAGCGTATCCGGACCACGAGTGCCAATTCGTTCCGCAGGTCGGCACATGTTTCAACAGTCTTTCAAAAGCGAGATCTCCCATGGTTTGTAAGGTCTTCTCCCCAGGATGCGGTCTCCTTGGGCTCGTGTTACTGACATCCTCGCTGGCACTTTCAGGACACGCGGACGAACCAAAAGTGGTGAGCCACCGGATTATGTTTTGTGAATACAGCGATGCCGCACATCGGCTGGTCGAGATTTCGACCGAGGGCAAGCTGACGTGGGAACACAGGTTTACGTCAATCGCGGTTTGTTTCCGTATGACAGGCGATGGCAAGGTTGTATTCGCCGATGGCGGCAATCCTACAGGCATTCAGGAGATCGATCGAAAACACAACGTCACCTTCGACTATCGCGCCAAGTGCGAACAGGTGCTGGCCTGCGACGTCCTGCCCAACGGCAATTTTCTCCTGGCGGAACAAGGTCCGTGTCAAGCGGTCGAAATCAACGCTGGTGGTGACATTATTTCGACAGTGAAATTGACCACGACCGAGAAAGCTGCCCACCGCCAACTGCGATGCCTGCACCGATTACCGGACGGGCATCTGCTTGCATGTCACGAAGCGGAAGCGGTCGTCCGCGAATACGACGCCGACGGCATAATCGTGTGGGAGTTTCCCAATGTTACAAATGTGTTTGAAGCCTTGCGCCTGCCGAACGGCAATACGCTCATCGGTTGCGGCACGGATAAGCGGATCATCGAAGTCACACCGGAGAAGAAGGTCGTCTGGGAATTAACCACCGGTGACGTTCCGGAACTGAATCTGTCATGGATCACCAGCTTGCAAATCCTGAAGAATGGCAACCTTGTGATTGCGAATTTCCTGCGTGGGCAGGAAGGCAAAGGCGCGCATGCATTTGAGGTCACGCACGACGCGACAAAGGAGGTCGTGTGGAAGTACGCCGCTCACGACGTTGTGAAATCCATAACGATGGTACGAGTTCTGGACGATGAATGACGTCATTCGGCGCGATCTCCGTCAACGAAATCAGCCGCAGGTTGCGCAGAGCCTGGACGTACGCTGCCGGAAGCGACCTCTGCAAGGTTTCCCAATCAATACAGATTGTTTCGATAGAGTCCTCGATGGAAATCGAGGGACGGCTGGACGATCAGGCGGGGGAGTCGATCGAACCGTTTTTTTCGGGCATTCGTCGAATCAAAGCGCCGCCGCTGAGGATGAGTACCGCTCCCAGAAAATAGGGCAGCGACGTTGACCAAAGCAGTAATGGAATGCCAAGCGAAGGTCCGAGGATTCTGGCGAGCGAAGACAGACTCTGACCGGTGCCAAGCACCGCTCCCTGTTCATCGCTTGACGCCGCCTGTGACAAAAGTGATTGCAGCGAAGGTGTTACAGCCGAAAACCCAATCACAATGATTGGCAGAATGAACCAGAGTGCCATGCCGGGCAGGATTTTCAAGCCTGTAATTCCGACCAGTGTAAAACCGATGGTCATCAGCACGACGCCGATCATCGCCATTCGACGCTCGCCAATTCGCGGCAACATGCGGCGTACGAGTACACCCTGTCCGATTGACAAAATCAGACCCACGTAGGCATACAGCAGGAAATTCCAGCGGGTGCTGTAGCCAAAATCCCGAGTGAGCAATGACAACGTACTTTCGAACTGAGCGAACCCAAACGTTGTGATGAACACCGCCAGCAGAATCACAGAGAGTTCTGGTTTCGCAAGGTGTCTCAGAATTTCTCCCGGTCGAAACACGCGATGCGAAGACTGCTTTGCCTGATCCGACGGTTTGTGTGATTCCTGAAGTTTCACGGTCGCCAGCAACAAAGCCATCGCAGAGAGAATCGATGCCACATAACCTGGCATTCCGGATGGCGGTTCCAACAGCCGATGTTTCAGATCCTTGCGCGGCATCGGATTTTCCAGCAGTGAATCTATGGCTTCACGATTGGCGTCGTTGACCGGCGAATCCTTGAACACTTCGCCCATGAATTCTTGCCGTGTTACCAGTGTCCCTTCATCGTTCCACGATTTTACCAATGTCCATTGCGGATCATTCAAAGCGACCGCTGCGTCGTTCGAAACGCTGACAGCACCAATCAGCGGACCAAACGTGAATCCAATTCCGAATGCCGCGCCAATCAACGCCATTCCCTTACCGCGACCTTCCGCTCCGGTGCAGTCGGCGATCACGGCCTGTGCGGTTGAGATCGTGGCACCGGCAATACCAGCTCCGATGCGTGTCACGTACATCCAGATCAGTGGACTGAATCCCAAAATCACAGCATCGCGGCCCTGAGCGGACACAATGCCGAACAGTCCGTATGAGATTGTGGACCCTGCCAGTCCCAGCAGGAGGATCGGGCGTCGTCCGATCCGATCCGACCAGATGCCCCAGATCGGCGCAAAGATAAACTGCATGGCGGAAAACGAGGCCATGAGTATCCCAAGCTGCACGCCGCTGGCGTTAAAAAGCGTTCCGTAGCGAGGTAGTAACGGAAGCACAATTCCGAATCCCAGCAGGTCAATAAATACCGTCACAAAAACAATGAACAACGTTGCCTTGTTCACCGAAGACTCGGCAGGAGCAGCATGGGACACAGAGATTTCTTTCACAACGTTTCAGAGGAAGAGGGACGGCTCGCTAGCGGGGCTGGAACTATACTTCGCGCGGCCAGAAATGAGACCGGCGAACGGAGCGGCGTGAGCCCTCCGGTACTGCGTTCTTGTACCGGCAAGCTGACGCATGCCGCTCACCAAATCTCTCACTTCCGTGCGGTGGCCCATTCGTCGAGCATCGCCTGAATTCTGGCGGGATTGAAATCGGTGGGGACATCGAAATCCTGGTTGGCAAGGAGATCCGCTACTGTCAAGTCGTGTGAAGGAACTCCACTCTCCGGCACGTTGGCATGCGCCGTCCAGGCAATTGCGTTCAAAACCAGAGTTCTGAAATCACGGTTTCCCCAGTTCCAGTGGTCATGACCACCGGTAAAACCAAAGCCACGTCCCGCATCTTTTCGCGATCGTGCCCAAGCCATTGTCTGGGCTTCCTTGCGTTCGAGGACGGCTGCACGGACCGTCGGATTGTTGCTGTGAGGCCCATCTTTACGGGTCAGTTCGCCGTTTTCCTGAACCAGGGTTTCGCGAGGTGGCAGATCAGTAAGTACCGGCACGATTCCTGCGTCATCGCCTGCAAAACGCATGTGGTAGTACCATTCGTCGTTTATGCGAAATGGTTTCACTCCGTTTGCAATTGGGTGCTTGGGGAACTTTGTAAAGTTGCCGGTCCAGTGAGGATTCACGGACCAGTTGGCTTCGAAATAGCCACCCGTCCAGTCCAGAAAGGCATCACCGGAAGCACCTTTGGGAACTTCCACGCCGTAGTGCAGGCACACCATTCCGATGCCGCGTTTTTCCAGTGCCTGTAATCTATCCAGCTTGCTGTTGAATGGATGTCCATCACCACCATCCGCATAGATCACAATCGTATCGACATTGTCGAGGACCGCATCATCTTCCGGCCAGCTGTTCGTATAGACGCTTGCCTCAATGTTAAGATTCGAAGTGTTCAGCGCGTCGGCCAGCAACATACAACCCGCGCGATGTTCGTGAGCACCGAAACCATGGCTGGGTTTGCCAGCGATGAGGGCAACTTTCTTTGAAGCCGGTAATCGTTTCAAACGGACGTTGCGAAACTGCACGGTCATGGCCGGACCGACGTGCGCCTGAAACGCGAGGATCCCTGCAGCGCGTCGTTCCTGAACGTCGTTGTCAATCACATCAATCGTCTGCATGTCGTTGATGAAATGCTGAAAGTGGAACCCATCCGCGACGATGCGGTATGTGTTCCAGTCTTCCTTTTTGATCTTTTTCTGAATCTCGACCGTGTCGCCGATTTTGGCCGTTTCTTTCGATTCAAACTTGCCATCGACACGAACCAGTTCGGTTGCCTGACCACGTTGAGCCAAAATACCACGATACTGCTCACCATATAGAATCCCTGAGTACGTATCTTTCGCTTCAAAATCGGCCTGATAGCCGCCGACGCCCCATTTGGTATCCGGCAATTCGAAGCTGCGATACTGAATGCCGGAGTTGCCGACGATGATTTTGTATTCCAGTTCCAGTTCGAAATTGTCAACTTCGCCACCGCGCCAGATGATGAATGTGTTCTTCTTCAGCTTCTTTGCTTCGTCATCGGACGTTTTCCCGGTAATCGCACCATCCTGTACGCTCCAGATATTTGGATCTCCATCCCAGTTGTTCAGCGTCTTGCCGTCAAAAATCGTCTCCCAATCGCCCGCATTCAGAGACATGGTCGCCGCACACAAAACAGCCAGAAACAAGCACAGTTGCTGAAATCGCATAAGTTATTCCCTCGATTAGCCAGGAGTCTTTTTTTTCATGCCGAAAAGCTTTCTAAAATCATAGCAGCAAACATTTGGTCGCAACACTGACTTCCAGTATCCTCGGGCGAGCCCATTTCCTGGGGCATTGCCCCAGCCCATAAGGACGATATTTGTTATCCAGTTCATGGGTATCTTGCGACCGTGATACGTGAAATGGGTTCGCCATTTGTGGTGGTCGGCGGCGTCGAGTCCGACCCATCGAGACAGCGTCGTTCTGTGCATCTAGAATCAGGAAGTACATCATCGGAAAACGACCTTTCAAGATGAGTACCGCGATTTTCTGAATAGGTATAGGATCGATTTTGATGAGCGATACGTTTGCCGCAAAGAACCGGGAACTGCGAGATCGCACGGCAGAGTTGCAGTTGGAAATCGAGGTGTCTAACCGTGGCCGGACCGAAACCAACGACATTGCGGTGAAAGCGTTTGAACTGCACCCTCGCCGGCGCAAGTCTAGTCACCACAATGAGAAAGCCCTTTGACCTATTGGCCAAAGGGCTTGTTTCGAAAAACAAGTCGGGAATACAGGATTTGAACCTGCGACCTCTTGGCCCCCAGCCAAGCGCGCTAGCCAGACTGCGCTAATTCCCGGATGGCAGCAGCGTAGCAAAGTGGTGGTGGGATCGCAATGTATTGAGCGGCAATTGTCGAGGAAACGGCGAGGGAAGGGACGGTCCTATTGGGACGATGTGAGGGCGTCGTTGCCGTAGCCTTTGTGGATGGCGCGGCGGGTGAGGAGGAGTTCGATAATGAGAAATGCAAGGAAGAGGATCAGCAGGACAGCCCAAATTTCGGCAATGCTTTCATCGCCGTACATGCGTTTGGCCAGATCCTGAACAGACGTCGAAAAGCGGATGCGATCGTTCGTCGCAAGTCGTGCCTTGTCGTCGTCTGTCAGTTGCCGGAGACTGTCTTCCGCATGATCGTAGTTGACGACAAATCGGTCAGATTGTTCAGGGAATGCGTTGTTGCGTTCTTTTGTCATCCGGTAAACGCCGGGCGCGAACGTGTCAGAGAACACAGCGGTTGCGTCATGACGATTCAAACTCACATTGACCGCAGACGTGGTCCCTCCCGGCGAAACAAACGTCACCGTGTCATTGCCGGAAACATCAGCGGCGGAAACGTCAGCGTCTGCTGCAAGTCTCAATTGAGCGATCAGCGGTTCACCGAAATTGACGTTGCGATGACTGCGAGCCGACGCGATATGAAACACCGCTTCGTGCAGAAACGGAACGAAGTCAGACCGCGTTGGAAGATCCGTCCACTTGTGGTCCAGCGTCGTGGTCATCACCAAAACGACTCCATCGCCGCAACGTGACTGCAACAGCAATGGATCGGCGGTAGATAACGTCGCCAGCACCAGCGGATCAGGACCAGGAGGTTCTGCAGCGGCTGCCGCAGGGGGACCAATCTTCACAAGGCACCAGGCAGTAAACGTTGCCTTGAGAAAACTCCGCGCGGGATCTGAGCGGAATCGATCAAGCCAGCCTGGCTGGATGCTCAACGGAGCCACCCGAATGATCTGGTCGGCCTGAGGCGGTGCTTCACGAGTTCGCACGATCTGAAGCTGCGGAATCAATCCGGAGTCTGCGAAACATGCCTGAAACGAATTCGTCGTCGTCTGATCTCCACATGCGACAAACACACCGTTTCCGGCGGCGACGAAATCTTTCAAAGCCAGAGCGACGTCAGGGGAAATGGAACGGACATTGCACAAGATCGCTGCTGATACGGACTGAAAGTCGGTCGATTTCAAATCCTGGGCTTCCACAACCTTTGCTCTGACCCAGGGAGGTTTGTTCTCCGACGGCGCGAATGTCAGTTCGGCGAAAAAAGTGTCGCGTTCTTCCGGCCGGGCAGAAGGAGTGCCGTTGATCAGCAGGACGTCCAATGATTCCGCAACATGAATTGCCGCGTGACTCAGGTTGTCTACAGAGACTGCATCGTCAGGCATCTCTGCTTCGACGCTCAGGACGTGCGTTCCATCTGCGCGAATTGCGTGGTCGAATTCCACGATGGTTTCGCCCTTTGCCGGTACGGAAGGACTTTGTTGTTCTCCCGCCAGCGGTTGACCGTTGAGCAGCAATCGCAGCGGCACCTGAACTTCGGCGTTTGATTCATTGTGAATCGAAACCTGTAAACGAATTGGAAAATCGGGGACTGTCATCTCTCGTGAGAGTTCGATGGATCCGACCGAGATATTCCTCGTGACCGGTCCCAAGTGCGATGCCACATCCACCACCCAGACATGCGGACGCACGGATGGAAACTTGATCAGGTCGTCAAAGCGAAGCCATTCTGCTTCGTTGTCAGACTTCCAACTGTTTGCCTGTCGATCGGTAAAGACCACAATCTCGCGAGCCGAAGAACTCGATCGTCCGAGAATGGCGATAGCTTTTTCCAATGCGGGCAGCATTCCACAGGCACCACCGGGCGGTGGGAGCGTTTTGATCTCCTGCTCAACCTTTGTCAGATCGCGCAGAGGCGATTCAACAATGGTTCGCGGCTGATCACGCGCATCAATCAGTGCAACGTCGTCATCCGCTCCAAGCGTTCGCAGAAACTCACGAGCGCGGCGTAACGCATTTTGGTGTACCGAATTCATGCCGTCCGTACGCGACATGGAATTGGAGCCATCGATCACAATCACAACCGTCCGTGAGCCAGCCGAGTAATATCCGCTCAACCAGCCGCCCGGCAGCCATGGTCGCGTGATCGAGAGAGTGATGAGAGCGATCAGGCCAATTCGAAGTACCAACAGCAGCAGCTCTTCCAGTTTGACGCGCCGTCGCGTTTTCTTCGACGGATTCAGGAACTGCATTGCCGCCCAATCGACGACATCATACCGTCGCCGACTCAGCAGATGCGCCATGATCGGCAGTCCAATCCCGACGAGGCCGATCAACAGCCACGGGTTCATGAAGAATTGCATCATAGTTTGATCGACTAATCCGAGTTGCGATGTCGTTCATTCGCAGTCTTCGCGGCATCAATTTCCGGCTGAATTTTTCTCGGTCGGAAGTAGCGTTTTGATTCATTCACGGCCGTGCGTCTTGTCATAAAACGGACCAGCAAAGTGAGGATATAGTTTTTCCAGCCCGGAACAGCATACTGCCGACGCTTTCCCATAGCTCTGAGAGCAGTCCTGACGACCTTGGCCGGAGTGACGGAGGAGTGCTTCTCGAGCCAGCCGGGAGCACCCGCCTTATCAAAGAAATCGGTCCGCGTCGCACCGGGACAAACCGCCGTAATCGTCACACCGCGGCCTCGCACTTCCGCCCACAATGCTTCGCTGAAATGCAGGATAAACGATTTGCTTGCAGCGTAAGTCGCCATGAACGCAACAGGCTGAAAGGCTGCCTGAGACGAAACATTTATGATCGCGCCATGTTTGCGAATCAACATCCCCGGCAACACGCGATAGGTCAGATCGGATAGTGTCAAGAGATTCAGATTCAGCAAACGGCGGACTTCCTCCGGAGTCGTGGATTCAATCTGGCCGATCATTCCCATGCCTGCGTTATTGACAAGCAATTCAACTTCGACCTCCAGACGCTGAATTTCTTCGAACAATCTTCTGCTGGCATCCGGGTCCGACAGATCAATGGCCACGATATGACAGCGGGTGCCGTGCCGAGTATTCAATTCTCGGGCAATGCTGGACATCTTATCTTTGCTGCGAGCCGCGAGGATTAAGTGCATCCCGCGGCCTGCAAGCTGCACAGCAAACTCGGCTCCGATTCCGGAGGAAGCTCCTGTGATCAATGCCCAGCGATCATTGTAACTGTCAATCACTATTCAAACTCGTAAACAATCCAGGGGAAATGCGTTATGGTTTTCTGCCGATTACAACACGCCGAATGTTTCAAATGCCACAGTGGCGGACATCCCGCTGCGAATAGCATCACGGACTTCGTTCTCCGCGTGAACCTTATTCCATGCGGCACGCACGACAGATGCCTCAATTGCCTGAGGGACAATCACGATGCCGTCCTGATCGGCCGCAATCAAATCACCTGGATGAATCTTGACACCATCAATCTCGATCGGCACATCGAAATCAATAACGCGCTGTCGATCGCGGCTGTCGTACGGACAACGGCCTCGAGCAAAGACCGGAAACTTCATGCTCCGCATCTGCGCCACATCGCGCACGGCACCATCGACGACGACACCGACGCACCCGGAATTGCGGGCAGCCGTTGAAAGCAGTTCACCCCAGATTCCGGATCGCATGGAGCCAGCCGCTGAACAAACAAGGACGTCGTCCGGTCGGCAGGAATCCACTGCTTCAAGTTCCAGCCGATACGGTTCAGGATCGACGTGTGCCATATCGGCCCACAGCGTCGTGCGACAGCGTCCAATCAGAATCACATCGGGCAATGTCAAAGGCAACAGCGTTATACGTGGTGCCTGGTGTGTCAGCCCGGCAGCATCCAGCGCATCGCACAGGAGCGGAACCGTCAGATTCTCACGCATCATCGGGATGGTGATCACAGTTTCAGAATTAACGTTAGTAGAACTCGAATTCGGCATTGTGTGTCCTTTGAAACACATTCAATATAAAAACCTGGTCTTGCCACGCACGGTATAACGTACCGATTGACGCACGGCAAGCCGTCCGTTCCAATGCGGCTCAACTCATTCCCACGTTTCATAAGGTCATTCGTGTGTCACAATCACCGCGCATTTTTATTGCAGGGCTGTTCCATGAGACTCATACGTTTCTGGCTGGCACAACGTCCTGGTCAGATTTTCAGATTGTGCGGGGCGATGATCTGCTGAAACTGCGGGGCGAAAGCAGCCCGATCGGCGGTGTTCTGGAAGTTGCCGAACAGCTAGGTTGGAATGTCGTCCCGACGTTGTCAGCGGCGGCGTCTCCGAGTGCGATCGTTGCGGACGAGATGTTCGAACGATACTGGCAGGAATTCTCAGCCGCACTGGCGGATTGCATTGCTTCCGGACCGCTGGACGGCATATTTCTTGTTCTCCACGGTGCGATGACATGCGAAAACATTGATGATGTGGAAGGCGTCCTGCTTGAGCGACTGTTGCATCAGTTGCAGACGACTCCGCAATCTTCGGCGAAAACGATTCCTGTCTTCGGCGTCTATGATCTGCATGCGAACTTCACGCCAAAGATGGCTGAGTTGTCTCACTGCCTCGTGGCTTACCGGGAGAATCCTCACGCAGATGCTCGCGAATCTGCCATCCGAGCCGTGCATCTTCTGAACAGGAGTCTGCAAGAATCAAAAATCCCTCGCACGATTTTAGCTCAGCCACCAATCGTTTGGCCGCCGACAGGTACGGGCACAGCATCGGCCCCCATGAAGACGCTGCTGACGACAGCTCGTCAACTTCAAGCCGCGAATCCGGACTTCTGGGAAGTGAACGTGACGGCAGGATTCGCATTTGCGGACACGCTTCATACAGGAGTCAGCTTCGGCATCGTCACATCGGGGAATGATGATGACGCAAAGGCGGCCTTGAAACTTCTCTGCGACCAGGCGATGCAAATCGCTCCGCAGGGCAATGTTGTTGAACGAAATGTCGATGACGTTCTTTCTGGGCTACCGCGAAACGAATCGGGGATGTTGGTCATCGCTGAACCGTCGGACAATATCGGCGGTGGTGGCCCTGGTGACTGCACCGGACTTTTGAGAGCATTCATTCGTCACGGCTTTACAAATACAGCCGTTTGTCTATGCGACCCCGACGCCGTCCACCAGCTTCAACATCGATCACCCGGTGAACAGATTGATCTGGAAATCGGCGGACATGGCAGCCAGCTTGATCCTGGGCCGGTTCAACTCAAGGTAAATTTCCTGAAGACCTGCGATGGTCATTTTGAACTTCGTGATCGCCAGAGTCATCTGGCATCCATGGTCGGAGATCGCTTCGATATGGGCGATTGCGCGATTGTTGAATACAACGGGATTACGATCCTGTTGACATCAGTGAAGACGCCGCCGATGGATCTTGGACAATGGCTGCACGTCGGACTTGATCCATCGCGTTTTTCTTTCGTCGGAGTGAAAGCAGCGGTGGCTCACCAACGTGCCTGGGATCCCATCAGCAAAGGCAACGTCTGGGTCTCAACACCGGGACCATGTTCCAGCGACTTGACCGCTTTGCCATACCGGAAACTGCGACGACCGGTGTATCCATTAGATGAGATTTCGTCTTGCCGCGAGCCGTAAGCACGATTTGCTTTAACGTTCGAATTGGATCTCTGCTCCGCGAACAGCATCCACCACTTTACCTTCGGCAAATACCGTCTGGCCCATCACCCAGGTGCGAATCGCCCAGCCTTGAAGTGTCTCACCGTGCCACGGTGACCAGCGGGATTTTGTGAGCTGGTTTTCATTCAGGATCGTCTGAGTTTTGTTCAGATCGACCAACACCAAATCCGCGTCATAGCCTTCACGAATCTCGCCTTTATTCCGGATATTCCACACGCGAGCCGGAGCAGCGGCGGTCCAGTTTGCAATCTGAGTGAGCGTACAGCGACCTTTGTTGACTTCGTTCAGCAATAACGCCAGATAATTCTCAACGGCTGGCAGGCCGCTGGGGGATTTTGGGTAGGGCTGGCGTTTTTCTTCCAGGGTATGTGGAGCATGGTCGGTGGCGACGACTTCCAGAGTACCGTCGAGCAATCCCTGCCAGAGGGCGTCATTGTCGGCGGCGGTTTTGATGGACGGGTTCATCTGGATCAGCGTGCCAAGCCGCTCGTAGTCATCGATGTTGAAAAACAGATGATGAGGGCACGCTTCCGCCGTAATGAGATCGCTGGTGCCTCGCAGGAATTCCACTTCTTCAGCCGTCGAAACGTGCAGCACATGAAATCGGTGCTTGTGTCGTTCCGCCAGATCAACCGCCCGTTTGGTCGCAATGATTGCGGCCTGATGATCGCGAATCCTGCTGTGATCAGTGATGTCACGGCCACCATTCAGTCGCGCAGCGTTGGCTTGAACGGTTGCTTCATCTTCACAGTGCGCACAGATCGGCAGCGTTGTTTCTGCAAAGATTCGTTCGAGTGCCTCTTGCTGATCGACCAGCAAATCGCCTGTGCTGGAACCGATAAAAATCTTGATGCCCGGTGTGCGAGTGGCCACTTTCAGAACATCCACGTTGTGCGGCGTAGCCCCGACGTAGAAGCCGTAATTGACATGACATTTCTGAGCGGCTGCCGCCAGTTTTTCTTCCAATGCCTGTAACGTGGTCGTCGTGGGTTTTGTATTTGGCATCTCCAGAAACGAGGTGACTCCACCCTTTGCACAGGCCCGTGTGGCGTGGTGGAGATCTTCTTTATGGGTCAGCCCTGGCTCACGAAAATGGACTTGATCGTCGATCAGTCCGGGCAATAAATACAGTCCTCGCGCGTCAATCGTATCGTCAGCTTGCGCGGAATCTGGCGCGTCGATAGACGCGATGCGATGACCATCGATGACGACGTTGACACGTTCTACGGCATCCGGCAGCACGACGGTCGCATTGCGAATGAGCGTTTTCATAGGTCGCCTTAGTCCTTTAACTGTTCCGAAGCCCAGTCTCCCAGAGCCGATTGAACGTCCTTGAGTGCCTTGTCTCCTGCCACGCGAGCGGCATTCAGATCACCATTCAGAAGATCCGATTGGCAAAAGAGATAGAATTTGATCTTTGGCTCCGTACCCGATGGTCGGCCTGCGATCTGGATGCGGACGGGATGCGACGGATCGGATTTGTAGATCAACAGGTCGCCGCGCGGGTGAGTGATTTCCGGCAGAGCTTTGCCGGAGGGAATGGAAATACAGCGTCCGGTCTTGTAATCCAGCGCTTCGGCAAAGTGAATGGAACCAAACCGAGCAGGCGGTGAGTCGCGGAGAGTCTGCATCAGGCCATCAATTTTGACTTTCCCGGTTGACCCTTCGCAGTAAATCGATTTCTGACCTTCACAGTGATAGCCACAGATTTTGTAAAGCTCATCCAGTTGACTGAGCAGTGTCTTTCCGTCGGCCTGGAGTTCATCGGCAAGTTCCAGAATATACAATGCTGCAACGCTGGCATCTTTATCGCGGCAGTAGGAACCGGCGAGGAATCCGATGGATTCTTCGGTGCCGAACACAAATCGATCGGTGCCCTGTTCTTCCATGGTCTGCGCGATGTATTTGAAACCAACGAGCAACTCATGAAAACAGCGAGCCCCGTGATATTCCGCGACTGCTTTGGTCAATGGTGTCGTCACGAGCGTTTCAACAACATAATCCTGCGGAGAAAATCGTCCGGAGGCTTTGCGTTTTCGAAACAGAAAATCGGTGATCAATGCGCCAACCTGATTTCCGCTGAGGGCTGTGAATCCGCCTGTCGAGTTTCGCACCATGACACCCAGTCGATCGGCATCCGGATCGGAGGCCAGAATCAGTTGGGCGGGATTGTTTGTGGATTGAATCCAGTCAACGACCGGCTTGAAGACATCGACATTTTCCGGGTTTGGAAAATGATTCGGTACGTTCGGAAAGTTGCCGTCCGGCGAACGATGCGGCTCAAAGACAGACACATTGCGGAATCCAGCGGATTTGATGACAGCGTATACGTTCGTTTCACCAACGCCGTGCAGAGGCGTGTAGACCGCTGGGATTGATCGGCCCGAAGATTCCGACAGCTTGACGACCTCAGCAACGTAGTCCTGATCAATGTCAGATCCCACGATGTGAATGCGTCCGTCGGCAATTGCCGCAGCGAAATCCACAGTCGGAATCACTTCCGCGTTTTCAACTTCCTTCACGATGCCTTTATCGTGCGGCGGTATCACCTGCGCTCCGTTGTCCCAATATGCCTTGAAGCCGTTGTCGGCAGGAGGATTGTGAGATGCCGAGATGACAACTCCAACGTTACAGCCAAGTTTGCGGACTGCGAACGAAAGTTCCGGCGTCGAGCGATATCCGTCGAACAGAAAGACTTTCAGCCCGTGCGCCGCCATCGTACATGCAGTGATCCGTGCGAAGTGAGCTGAATTGTTGCGAGTGTCGTGCGCGATCACGGCGGAACCACCGACGGTGCAGCCTGTTGTTCGCAGATACGCAGCCATGCCGTGGGCGCTCTCGGCGATGGTGCGGTCATTGATCGTCGCTGGCCCCATTTCACCCATGGGACCGCGCCGTCCGCCGGTGCCGAACGGGATGGCTGTCCAGAACATGGCGTCCAGCTTTTGCCAATCGCCCGCTTCTATCAGTTCAACGATTCGCGGGCGGTACTGAGCCAGACATTCTCGCGTCAGCCAGGATTTCAGATGCCCCGGAGAATCGGATGTCAATTTTCCGGCTTTTGCGGCCTGATCGATTAGTTGCAACAAATCGTGTTTCATCTTGAAATACAGCCTCGAAACAAAACCTGGTCACCCAAACCACGCGAATGCTCGCAGGGCACACGGTTTCGGACCAGTCAATCGGCATAAAATCCGCAAATCCTGGCAGAGATTTCCCGCGAACAGAAGAGGCGAAAAACGGATCTGAGACCCAACATTCATTTGACATTGTCTGTGGATTCGAGCAACATAAAGCTGCAATTTCGGGTGTGTCGGAGAAAGCGGACCTGAGTTTGCTCCGATCAGCCGAAATGTTTCAGCGCGGCACGCTCCGCGACGGTAACTTTCGAAACCTCCCGATCCGGTATGTGCAAAGCAATGGACGCTACTCATTCGGCTCAACGATCCCGTCTTTATTTCTCGCACCCGCGAGCCTGATCTTTTCGTCTTCGATTTCCCATACTTACCGATTATTAAACATTGCAAGCTGTTCAGTCAGATCATTCCCAAGGTCTAAACGTTCCCTTTGTGGGTATTGTTGGTGGGGTCGGTGCTGGCAAAAGTTCTGTCGTGAAAGCGGTGACCGGCCTTCGATTGTTTGTGATTGATGCTGATCAGATTGGCCATGAACTACTTTTAAACAACGATATCCGCAGGAAACTCGGCGAGACTTTCGGCGAGGAGATTTTTGACGAAGCAGGAATGGTTGTCCGAGAGAGCCTTGCAGGAAAAGTCTTTGGAAACTCGGATGAGCATACCAGGAATCGTAGTTTGCTGAATCAGATTCTGCATCCTGCGATTCGCGAAGAAGTTCATATTCGTGCTGGACAGGCACCGCAGGATGTGGATGCCATTATTCTGGATGCAGCTCTGTTGCTGGAAGGTGGCTGGGCAGACAAATGCGATGCTGTACTTTTTATCGATACACCGGATGAAATTCGACGGCAGCGTGTGGCGGCGAACCGCGGCTGGTCAGCAGAAGAGCTACAGCGGCGGGAAGCGTCACAGTGGAGTCTCGATAAGAAACGCCAACACTCGCAGTTTGTCGTCGATAATTCCGGTTCACTGGAAGCTGCGGCAGGTCAGATGAAGCTGGCTCTGCAACAGATCATCCATGAACGACAGCGTGTTTCTCACAATTTCCTACTTAAACAAGAAACTTAACCGCTCATAATTAGAACCCGCGCTGTCAAATCGCACCAGCGTTCGGCAGTGTCTTAAATCCCCGTCACTTTCCGCTGGTGTACCTTCCTCAAATTCCTTTCTGGAGGCCCGACGCGGCCATGTCAACACGCAGTAGTCGCCCTGATGATCCACGCCCCGGAGCATCGCCCCGTCTGATTCGCCGCCCTGAAACTCGCCACGAACCTGGCCACGTCGAGAAACCCGTCGAAGAGACTTTTGCACCTCCTGAAGCGGCAGAAATCAACATCGCGGAATTGCAGCGGATGTCGATGAAAGAACTCATCGCAATCGCAGAGAAAGAAGAACTGACCGAATTCCACGGCATGAAAAAGCAGGACTTGATCTTCAAGATCCTCAAAGAGCGAACTCGTGTGAACGGCCTGATGTTCGGCGAAGGAACGCTGGAGATTCTGCCCGATGGGTTCGGATTTCTCCGCAGTCCGGACTATCACTATCTGCCGTGTCCGGACGATATCTACGTCAGCCCGAGCCAGATTCGCCGTTTTGGGCTTCGCACAGGGGCGACTGTGGCGGGTCAGATTCGTCCGCCAAAAGAAAACGAACGTTACTTCGCATTGCTGCGAGTGGAAGCGATCAATGGTGAAGACCCCAATGAGCTGACCAACAAGGTATTCTTCGACGACCTGACGCCACTGCATCCGGAACGCAGGCTGCGATTGGCTGACAATGCGGAATTCCTGAGTACTCGCATCGTGGATTTGATTGCTCCCATAGGATTGGGGCAGCGTGGCTTGATTGTCTCGCCGCCGCGAGCCGGAAAAACGGTTCTGCTGCAGCAACTGGCAAAAGCAACTCAGCAGAATCATCCGGATGCTTACGTCATCGTTTTGTTGATCGATGAACGTCCGGAAGAAGTGACCGACATGGAACGCAAGCTCAAGAGTTCGAACTGCGAAGTCGTCAGCAGCACGTTTGATGAGCCAACAGCACGGCATATTCAAGTGGCCGAAATGGTGATCGAAAAGGCCAAACGCATGGTCGAATACGGCCATGATGTGATCATCTTCCTCGACAGCATCACACGCCTGGCGCGAGCATGGAACACGGAAATCCCGAACTCCGGCAAGACACTGTCTGGTGGCGTTGATGCCAGTGCGTTGCAGCATCCTAAGCGATTCTTTGGTGCCGCACGCTGCGTCGAAGAAGGTGGTAGCCTGACAATTATCGCGACGGCCCTCGTCGATACCGGAAGTCGCATGGATGAAGTGATCTTTGAAGAGTTCAAAGGCACGGGCAATACGGAATTGCATCTGGATCGACGGATGGTCGAAAAGAGGATTTGGCCGGCAATCGACGTCAATCGTTCGGGAACTCGCCGCGAAGAGCTGCTGTTGAACGAAGAAGAGTTGAAACGTGTCTGGGTTCTGCGGCGTGTCCTGAATGACATGAGTCCAGTCGAAGCCATCGAGTTACTTGTGAACCGATTGAAACGTACGAAAACTAATGAAGAATTTTTACTGTCGATGAATCTTGGATAATGCAAAATATGCCGACTGAACTTCACGGACAACTTACCGCTGCCGGATCATCTTTTGCAATCGTGGTTTCTCGATTCAACGATCTGATCACGCGACGATTGCTGGAAGGCGCGATCGATACGATCGTGCGACATGGTGGCAGTGCGGACAAAATCACGGTCGCCTGGGTGCCGGGTTCGTTTGAGATTCCGCTCGCGGCGTCGAAACTTGCAAAGTCGGGCAAGTACGCTGCAGTGATTTGTCTGGGAGCCGTGATTCAGGGGTCAACGACACACCATGAATACATTAACAGTCAGGTCGCTGCCGGCATTATGAACATCACTCGTGAAACCGGAATCCCCGTCACGTTTGGCGTTATCACTTGTGAATCCATGGAGCAGGCACTTGACCGTGCCGGTGGAAAAGTTGGTAACAAAGGGCACGAAGCGACGCTTGCTGCCATCGAAATGATCAATTTACTCAAGATGATCTAGTTGGACAGCTAACATCATCCTCGAAATCTCAAATCAAAAATCATCAATCAAAAACTGAAAACTGAAAACTCCAAATGGCTGGACGTTCTGAGGCTCGTCGATTCGCACTTCAAATGCTGTACCTTCTGGATCAGAATCCGGAGGCTGATCAGGATCGTGTTCAGGCAGCGCTCCGCAAGGAGTTTACAGAACCGCCATTGCGGGATTTTACGTGGTCGCTGATCTCCGGAGTCCTTGCATCGCGGGACGAACTGGATGAAGTCCTGCGTAATACGGCCACGAACTGGCGATTGGAGCGCATGGCACCGACCGATCGGAATGTGCTCCGGATGGGTCTTTATGAAATGACAAAGCTGGGAACACCCGCCGCGGTTGTCATCGACGAATCCATCGAAATTGCCAGAGAATTCGGCACAGAAAATTCCAGCAGTTTTGTCAACGGCATCCTGGACAAACTCATTCCCGCTTCGCCCGTGGTCGAATAAACCAGATCACGATCCCGGCGATTGCCAGAAACGGCAGCGCGTATTTGACGCGACTCCAGAACACAGCCGCCAGTACCAGCACCACAAGGCGTCCCTGGGTCAACACGGCCCAGGCAGCAGGACGAGTCTTCGTGGGAAAGCACAGCCAAAGTGCCCCCAACACAAAGCCAATGCGCATCGCGGCTGCTGCCCAGACACAATCTCTCCCTTCAGTTGCCAGTCCCGCGACAGCAACGCAAAGACAGACAATCACCGTCCATCCGACACGGCGGCGGCGATCGATCAGTGTGGCGTCAGGGAAAGGCATGGTCTCATTTCCCAATACAGAATTTGCTGAAAATGTGATCCAGAATATCGTCCGTGTACACTTCACCCAGAATGATACTCAGTTCCTGCAACGCACGTCGAATTTCGGCAGCAATCAGTTCGTCACCGCCGAATTCGGCGGCGACCAGGCTGGCTTGTTCAAGCGATTGAATTGTTCGACGCAGACTGTCACGGCAACGAACAGCAGTGGTACTGAGCAACTCACTGCGTGAGGAGTGGGAATTCGTCAGATGCCGAAGCAACTCAGTTCGAAGCGATTCGATTCCTGCTCCGGTCACTGCACTGACAGGGATTCTTGATTGCACATCGGATTCCGCGATTTGTTTCTCTGCCGTCGGCAGCAGATCACAGCGTGTGAAGATGTGGACAATCGTGGGGCATTGCATGGCCGCCTGATGGCGCAATCGATCATCTTCGAGTTGTTCCGTGGGCAATAGGTCTGCGGCCGTACACCACACGACCAGATCTGACGCGGCGACCTGTTCGGCTCGAAGTTCCTGTGCACGCTCCATAATCAGATCGGCAGCATCTTCCCATCCCGCGGTATCGATGAGTTCCAATTCCATCGAATCAAGTTGCAGCGTCGCCGTCAGATAGTCACGGGTCGTTCCAGCGATCGGTGACACGATCGCTTTTTCACGGCCTGTCAGCCGATTGAACAACGTGCTCTTGCCGGCATTCGGAAGTCCGGCAATGACAAGGCGACGACGATACCCGGTGGGCAGCCGACTGCCGGAAACAGCGGCCAATTCATTAAGCAGCGTGAGAGCCGCATTCAGTCGCTGAGCGATCTGCGACTTTGTGATGAATTCGATATCTTCTTCGACAAAATCCAGTCCGGCTTCAAGGTCCCCCAGCAACGCAATCAGATCGATCCGCAACTGCCCAAGCCGTGACGTCATTCGGCCACCAAGCTGTGAAAGTGCTTTCTGAAGTTCCTCGTGATCTGATGCTTCAATCACTCCCAGGACCGCCTCCGCCTGAAGCAGATCGATCCGACCGGACAGGAATGCCCGCATCGTGAATTCGCCGCGCCGGGCGAGTCGTCCACCGTATTCACAAAGATGCTCAAGCGTCGCTTCGAGCAGCGGGATTGATCCGCTGAGGTGAAATTCCGCCATTGGCTGGCCTGTGTAACTGCGCCGCGTCGGCCAGAACATCAGTGCGGCAGGAACAGGGACCACAATGGACGGAAGATTCAGTTGTCCGGTTGACCGCCGGGGGATTTTGGCTGTTTGCCAGTTGGCACAGCCTTTATCCGCCTGGAACAATCGAGAGACGATGTCAGCAGTTTCCACGCCACTTACCCGCACGATTCCGCGCAGCGCAGGCCCGGGCGGGGAGGCAAGTGCAACGATCGTGTCATCAAGGTCCAGCGGCATGGCGACCATCATACGGCCAGGCAGCAGGTGAGAAAAGCCATGTGGCGGCTCCAGTTGACTCACAGTTCAGCAGATTTGGCGGGTTTGGGAACGGATTTTGTGCAATAGTTGGGGATGTGTTTCCCTGGTCACGTAAAAACAGCCCAGACGGGAACAATGGCGCTTCCAACGAATGGTGGATGTCTTAGAGTCACACCTTCTGCAATCCAGCGGGTTTTTGCGACAGCATTGGCTGGATTGAAAACGACACATTGACGGATTTCTACGGATCAGATTCAAATGGCTTTTCCCAAACCATTTTTTCGCTGGCGTCCCCATCCATGGCATGGACTGGAAGTTGGACCAAATCCTCCACACCTGGTCCACGCATTTATCGAAATCTCGCCGTTTGATCTCGTCAAATACGAAGTCGATAAAGTCACCGGATATCTGCGCGTTGACCGTCCCCAGCGCACGTCGTCGCAGCCTCCCGCATTGTACGGTTTTGTGCCACGCACGTTCTGTGGATCGCGCGTCGCCGAACTGATGCCCAAAGCTCGAAAAGGCGATGGTGACCCGCTGGACATCTGTGTCCTTAGCGAACGTCCGATTACAAAATCAGAAGTCATCGTCAACGTGCGAGTCATCGGTGGCCTGCCAATGCTCGACGGCGGCGAAGCCGACGACAAAATCATCGGAGTATTGGCTCAGGATCCCATCTGGTCACATGTTGAAGATCTTGATGAGTTGCCGCAGGCCCTGGTGCAGCGACTGCGGCACTACTTTGAGACCTACAAAGTGATGCCCGGGGACCTGACGCAGCAGGTTTCCATCGATCACATTTACGATCGTGCTCATGCGGAAAAAGTCATTCTGGCCGCGATGGCAGACTACGACGACGAATTCGGCGGCGCTTGAACTGCTGAGATTTCACGACGGGCTGTCCGATCGGCAGATGTTTGCGAAAACGGCTGCCGATCAAGGACGCCACGACATGCTGTGGGCCGCTGAATGGGCTGAGGCTGGTGGATGAGCTGCGACGTTCACCCGCAGTACGCTTCCTCTGCGGTTGCGGACGCCAATTCCTGCGTGAAATGGGATCGCAGCAAGGTCATTTCCGTGAGGGAAGGTTCAAAGATTGACTGTACCTGCAGTCCGACCTGATACCAGCCGCCCGGCCGCTGTGATTGATGTCGTACTTCGCACTCAAACGAATGCCAGTTCTCTTGCTTGTCAGGGATCGCGACAACAACATCGCATTCAAGGTGTTGCCGGACTAAGACACCAATCCCCACGTTACGAAGGTCGAACGTGACGGCCGGGATTGCATTGGTAAAGTCGGGTTGGACAGTCTGAGGTTCGTTGCATGGAATCAGCCAGACACCGATAGCCGTAGGCTGCGACTTAGCGCGTCGGCGAGTTTCACTCAGACCACCGCGATATGGCAGAGATCCGAGACTGACCTCCGAGACCAATCTCGCAAATGCCATTTCGGCTTTCTTCCGAGGGTTCTCGGGATTGAACAGCTTTGTAAATCGATCCAACATGGGTCGTACCTGAAGCGGCTGACGAAGATGGGTATTTGGTTGTAGGCCCAGGTGCAAAAGCGATTTGGTGTCCCGCAACTCCTATGTCACCTTTGTGCGATTGGCAAATACATGGAAGGCAATCAAACTGAGAATCGGATATCAGCATGCTGACTTTAAGCCAGGCGACTACCCCCGCATGGGTAGTCTGATGTACCCAGGCCATTGCCGTCCAAATCCCCGTTGGCGGCTGGCTTTAATTTTGCCGGGATAAGCCCCAAACTTTCCCGTGGTACCGTTGCGACGCGTCGGTCCTGCCGCCGATGGCAACACGTCAACGGGTCGGGTAGCTGTTGTTCAGCCGACTCTCAAGCCACCGCTGGCCCGCTGCCGTTCACCATTGGTAATTCGATTGTTGCCGGACCGGACTCAAATGAAACGCCTCTGGCAAAAAAGAGCATCAGTGCTCCCAGAAGGACTCGAACCTTCGACCTACGGATTAAGAGTCCAGCAAGAAGGTTCGAACGAAGTTCGACCAGAGTAGAAACACTGCTTTTTGTATGGTCTCGCAATGTCGCCTTCAGTAGCCAGCGGGCGGTTTGTGGGGCTCAAAGGTGGTAGTTGGCTGATTCAGTTCATTGATGAATTCGCACGAAAATCTGAGTACGAATCGCTGGAATTCACGATTGTGATATATCACACAGCGGATAGAATCGTGGAAACGGCAAGTAGCGTGACACTGAGGTTCAATGATGGCGTTCTTTTTCTTTCACTGGGATGTTGAAACCATTGATCATCTGGCACAGCATGGCGTTACTCAGCATGAATTCGCTGAAGTGGTTGAGAATCCGGATGAACGGGGAACCAGTCGATCGACAGGAAGGCCAACGGCCACAGGTATCACGTCAACGGGCAAGAATCTGTTCTGTGTTTACGAAATGATCGACGAAGACACCGTGTTGCCGATCACTGCCTACGAAGTCTGATTTGCGTGGAGAGAGAAATGCCGGACGCACCAAAATCCAGCCGACACAAGAACGTGAAAATGACGCCCGCACAACGTGCCAGGTGGAAACGCGATGTTGCAGCGATCGAAGAGGAAAAACCGGAACTCACGCGGTGGGCAAAGGACGTGCAAGCCCGCAAGCGAGCCATGTTACTGGAAGTGACGGAGTTGTTGCAGGCCGCAAGAGAATCCAGCGGGATGACTCTGGAACAACTCCAACAGGCCACGGGCATTGATGCGGGGCAATTGAGCAAACTGCTGAAAGCCGACGGCAACCCGACACTCTACACACTCCAGCGCGTGGCCGATGCACTCGGCAAACGACTGGTGTTCAGCCTGGCTGAAAAGTGAAGGAACGACAACCGGACGGCTACGCAGAAGCCCTTGGAAAAACGGTTCACATTACCATCGGAAGAACAGTTCAAATCACAGTTGAGTGAACCAGCAGCGAAGCCTACACTGCATCCTGCAAAGACAGAACGACCCGTTTTCCCAACGCGGCCGCAAGGCGTTCCAGAGTCTGAACTGTCGGGTTTCCGACAACCCCGGATTCGCTCAACAGGCGGCTGAGCTGGGCTCGATCGATTCCGGTTCGAGTCTGCAGGTCTGCCAGGCTCAGCCCCAGTTCGCTGCGAGCTGCTCTGAGGTTGGCCAACAGTTTCGCAATCGCAGCATCGTGGGCATCCAGGATCTGACGGCCACGAGCCTTGATCTCAGTCTGCTCAGCGTCCAATTGAGCCTGCAAAGATTTCATCCGGCGGCTTTCTTCCGGTGTAAGGGTTTTCGTTTTGTTGACAGCTTTACGCATCGTCAAAACCTTTCCGAATCAGATTTTGTAGGCGGTCACGGGAATGACTTCCACTTCGAATTCACCTTCTCAGTTGGCCCCGTTGAACAATTCTATCGGGTGTTGTTGTACACAACAACACTAAACCCGAACCCCAGCGGATTCTGAGTAGGAGCGAACTGGTGGGAATGGTATCCGCGTTGATATGTCCGGAAAATTCGTGAAGCTGCTGATTCCTCTCGAAGCCGAAAAGGGCGGACGCCACCGTTGCCACAACTGAAAAATTCTACGTGGAGATTCAGGCCGATGAAACGGCGGACTTGCTGGCCGGTTTGACGCCACTTGAACCGCCAAAGATGGTAGTTGAGGTGGTAGTACACGAAAACGGGGTTCCCGATTCCTCGGAACCCCCGTCTTTTTCAGTGCTCTCAGAAGGAATACAACACTTGCGAAAAACACGGCGAAAACGCTGAATTGCTGCCGAGTGGTGCGCCGGGTGGTGCAACGTGGGCTGAAATCCGGGCTCTGATTGTTCAATGCGAGGACTTGCCGGGCGGTGTTCGGAAGCGGTTGGTGGCGTTGGGTGACAAGTCGCAGACGGGTTCGGTAGAGTGTTCCCCTACGTAACCACACCATGAAAGGTACAAGTCTGTCTTCCGGTGGTGCGCGAAGAGTTGGCCAATTTGTTTCCGCCGCCGCTTTGAAGTGAAAACGCCTGATGACTTCCCGAATCGAAGTGACGTGTCCGAAGTGCAATGCGAAACTTGGCGTCAGTGGTGAGAGCGCTGGGAAACGCCTGAAATGCCCGAAGTGCCAAGCAACGGTGCCAGTGCCAATGCAAGTGGCAGACGGCCTTGAAGATGTTGTACCGTCGACTGAGGGGGCAGCACTTTGGAAAGTGATGGTAGGCACCAAAAAAGCCGGGCCGTTTAGTAAGGCTAAACTGAGACAATTGGTCGATGCCGATAAACTTCCAGCCCACGCTTTCGTTCGCGATGAGGCCGAGACAACGGATTGGTTTGAGGTCACAACGTGCGATTGGTTGTTCGTTCCATCACCGAAGTCAGTCGAGTAAGTACCGAGCCCATTTGCCGAAAGTGGAAAGGGAGTTGGACTCTCGAACCATGCAATTGGCGGATGCCGTTTCTCAACTGAACTCATTGAAACGCCATTTGGTAGAAGTCCGAGACGACCTAATAGAAGAAACCGAAGGCGAATTCCGCAAGCAACGTGCCGAGCTTGCGAGAGAACTCGAAACCGCCAAAAATTCGGCGAATGCAGTACATCGAATGGCCGAACGATTCCTCGATGAGACGCGAAAATGGTGGACGACGAAACTGAACGCTGAAAACTTTCAGGCCACAAAGGATCGAATCACAAAGGCGGTTGGATTCTGCCGGAAACATGGCCACACCGTTTCGACAAAACAGGAACGCGAACTGATTGACCAACTGAAAGTGGACTACGAAATGGTCGTCAGGCGAGAACACGAAAAGAATGAACAGAAGCGAATCCGAGAACAAATGCGGGAGGAACAACGGATTGAGCGGGAAGTAAAACGAGAACTGGAGCGGATCGACATAGAAAAGCGGGCAATTGAAAAGGCGTTAAACGAAGCGTTGCAAAAAGTTGGAGCCGAGCATTCCGCCGAGGTTGAATTGTTGCGGGAAAAATTGCGGGAAGCAGAGGAAAGAGGGCAACGCACTCAGGCACAAGCCGAACTAACGAAAGTCGGCAACGTGTACGTGATTTCAAACATCGGTTCGTTCGGGGATAATGTGTTCAAAGTCGGCCTTACAAGACGTCTCGAACCACTGGACCGAGTCAAGGAACTGGGAGATGCGTCCGTACCATTCACATTCGACGTTCACATGATGATCTTTTCCGACGATGCCCCAAAACTTGAATATACGCTCCATCGAGCCCTTCATCAGTATCGAGTGAACCGCGTGAATTTTCGAAAAGAGTTCTTCCGAGTGGATCTTGCAACGATTCGAAAGGTTGTGGAAGAAAACCACGGTGTTGTCGAATACGTGGCAGACGCCGAAGCGTTGCAGTATCGAGAGTCACTCAATATCTCAGACGAAGATTTTGAATTTCTTGCGAAAGTTGCAGAAGCTGAAGGATTGGAAGACGAAGACGACGATTTGGACGGGCGAGATGAGCTCCTGCCGGTTGGTGTTGAATAGCGTCTAATTTCCAAACGAGGGACTCAGTGATATCATAACGCCAACGGGTAGCACTTCGGGTTCGAAACCGGATGGCCTACGCGGAGCTGCGTTGATTTGTTCACCTTTCCCGAACAACTCCCCGGCCCCCGGGCCCGCTTTGGGAAAGGGGTACTTTATGTCGGAGACTTACACGCTCCGCACCGTCTCGGGAGTCATATCAAAGTGGCCGCGATGGGTTCGCGGCTTCTGTTCTTGCAACGAACGATTTGACTCCCATGTCTGGGATGACATAGCGAACCTGCTGTTCGATTCACTCTGTCAGCACAATTACTTTCAACCAGGTGATACAAGCGAAAGTGAGTTTCTGCGTGCCGCAGTTAAAGCGAATTCACCGGTCGTGACTATATTCGGACAGAACCACAGATGTGCCCACATGGCAGCGTACAGTTTGATTGACAATTTCGCGCGAAGATTCTGTCCACTTCGAAAGGGCGATTCCGTTAAGGATTTGCCGGAATGCAGGGTTATTGGCGCATTCCTCTGCGGGACTGGTGCGGATGAGATGAGTGAAAACGACTTAGCCGAGTATTTGTTCGACAGATTTCACGGGAGTAAGAGAAGTACTATGTCCCCCGAATTTATTGCGGAGAATCTATCTCGTTTCGAACGCAGGATTGCAGAAACGCAATGCGACGCAAGAAAGACGAAGACGACTTTCCTGAAGCAGGTTGGTTTCGATTTGGCACTACTTGAGGAACTTGTAAAGATCGAAAGAGCGTTTCTGCCCGACGAAACGTTTGTTCGATTGAACAGCCGCGAAGACAGACCAACAGAGAGAGACCGGCAAGAAACCAATGTCGGTAGAAGGAAGAGGTACGAAGAAGCAGAAGAGTCCAACGCGAACCGGGGGGACTTAGGGTTCGAAACTGGATGAAGCCGAGCCGCTGCCGGATGGTCCGGATGAATCTAAACCACTCACCCCGATAATTTCCCTCAACGCCCACATGACCAATTTGCTGGAAAAACACAAAGATGTGTGCCAGTCATGGTCTGTAGAACGATGGCAACTTGAACTCACTCCGACTTGGGGCAAGTCACTATCGAAGGGCGGGATTCACGCCACCGCCGTTTGGAAGTGGTCAATGAAACTTCGGGGAGAAAATGAAGCTGCATTGAAGGAAAAGCAAACCACCAAGAACCAAGATGGGAAACGTCGAACAAATCCGTTCTGATCGAACGAACACCAACAATCCTAAAAGATTTTCCGGCCTGTTTCCTCAGTGAAACAGGCCGTTTTCGTTGGTGTCCGGTTGTACCAAACGCCACCGAACACCGAACGAACGCCCCTACCAGTGAACCGTCTGGTTTTTACTGAAAGGGAGGTAACCAATGTCGAAGTCGGAAAGTTTGAACAGTCCCGCTGAACTGGTGGCGATTGCTCGGGCTGCGCAAGTGGTGGGTGACGCTCGGGTGGCTGGCGTTCGGCTGGCTCTCAAGCAACCTGTGGCCCGTTGCCGTTCACCATGACTGACCCAGAGATTGGCTGAAATTTGCGGTTGTTCACAAAGACAATTCGGCGTACGCACGATGCCGCAACGATTCCACAACCCGTAACGGTTGTGGCTTGATCGTTGCGGCCGATTCGCCGAACGATCGTTGAATGGTTGACGGCAGGTTAGGCCGATGCCCGCTTGGGAATCCCGCTGCGAACGTGCCACGATGTGCTGGCAAAGCTGGAAGCCGCTGGATTGGTGGCCGTCACCAAACGGGCCGGGCGTTGTCGGGAAGCAATGATATTGAAAACGCCCGATCCCGACTAGACTTGCCGAATGGCCACTGCGTCATCAAACGGAACAACAGGTTGAAGAACGCGAACTTTCAAGTTTCGAATCTTACCATCGATTTGTAATTCGATTGTTGCCGGGCCGGACTCAAATGAAACGCCTCTGGCAAAAAAGAGTTTCTCGGGACTTACTTTTGTGAGTGGAATTTGTTGCTCACCAATAATAAGAGTCGCGGCAACCGTCGCGGAGTGGCTGTAGGATTGTTTTGCAGGACGAATCATGGAACCGAATTATCCGGAAGAATTTGATCGACTGTCAAAGTACGTGACACGAAAAGCGTGCAGCCTACTTGAGCGTCTGGGATCGGGGTTCGACGGCCTAGTATACTCGACGAACAAAGGTTCGGCAGTCAAGGCACATCGGGGAAAGAGTCTTTTTGAAAAGGAACGGGCAGTCTTTGAACGACTTGCGATGTACCCGGCCAACGATTTTGCAGGGTTTAATGTCCCGAAGATGCTGGATTTTCATCCGGAGCTTCTCGTCATCGAAATGCAATTCGTCGTCCCGCCCTTTGCGCTCGACTTTTCCGGGGCAACATTGGATCGACCATCGGTAGCGGTCCTTGATCAGACTGAGGAAGAGTTTGCCGAGTGGGAAGAGTCCAGAATTGAAATCTACGGAGCTGAAGACTGGGAGATGGTCCAACGGGTGATCAGTTGCTTTCGACGGATCGGAATCCACCTGGGTGACGTTCACATGGGCAATATCAAACTGCGTGATTAGTTCAAATCCGAGCCACGTTGTTTGCGCATGGTTGGGAAACTCACCGGCAGTTGCCCACCGTCATTATCTGCGAGTCACCGATGGACACTTTGAACAGGCAATCGGTGGTGGTGCACCGGGTGGTGCAAATCGCCCCGAAGTGGTGTAGAACCGAACCGGACAGGGGCGGACAAAACGGGATACAGTCAAGGGGCGGATTGATGTGGAAACCCCAGTTTCTCCAGCGAAACCAACGAAAAACGCCACCCCAAGCAGTGGCTTGAAGGGTGGCGTTCAGTGCTCCCAGAAGGACTCGAACCTTCGACCTACGGATTAAGAGTCAGTTGCTCTACCAACTGAGCTATAGGAGCAGTGCGGGCATTTTATCGATCGGAAACCTTGCTGCCAAGTACCGGGGTGGCAATTGCGTGGCAATTTGAGGGAACGGACAGAGTTTTCGGCTTTGGGTTCGGAAGTATGTCTGGATATTTCTCGACGAAGCCCGGACGGAACGGAATTCCGACGCTTCTTCCCAATCCAAAATGAATTCAGACGAATTTCACTGCGACAATTCTCCGTATGAAACAGCTTGGACGCGGTGAAACGCTGGTTTTTTGAGATTTCTGGGAAAATCTTCAGGATTGTGACAAGAACTGGCGAACCAATTTTGTTAGACCCGTGTCTCTGTGTCATTGGAAGATTCCGCCAGTGGGCAAAGACGATATTGTAATTGTCCGAAGCCACAGTAAACTGGCAAATCTCAAAAGTTGTTTTGTCGGCAACAATAGTTGTTGCTGACACGTTTGCGTCGCCGAAGTGCGGCGAATCACATGGACCGAAAGACCAGCGTCGGACAATTCCAAGTGTCAGACAAAGGGTGCGGGACCAATTCTGGAGGCAGAACAATGCTGCTGAACACAACGATCAACGCTCTCGTCGCATCAACAAAGGCCATTACGGCCAATGTCATTGCCGGGCTGTTCGTGCGTTCTGCCTCTCCCGCAGTATTCGCAGTGGTACCGATGCAGATAAACGCAACGCGCGATTTGCGCTGGCGTTGTCAGCACGGGCATCCGGAAAGCGATTCGAAGCAATGTTTTGGAAGAGATTCCAAACGTTGCCTGAATTTGCTTAGTCGCTCCCTATCGAGTTTACTCGGTAACCCGGAGCGGGCCTTGAATCAAGGCCACGGTTGTCTGATCGGTACCTGCGGCAGAAGTTAAGGGGCGACAAGCTCCCGTCCTCTGGACGAAATCCAAACTTCTTCCGCTCGAACCGCTCGAAATGGATCGCACATGGTGTGCTTTCCATGTTCTTCGTGTGACTTTTCGAGATCTTCGCCGTTTCCCGGCGACAGTTTCTCGCGACACACGGCTGTTCCTGCGAAACCCATTCACGCCACATTCGATTTTCGCTACTGGCGATCCTTCGAATACTGGACGTGATTTTCAGACTGGAGTCTGACTCTGATGATCACTGATTCTTTGACACCACTTGTTTTGCGAGCTCAGTCCGGCGACGGTGATGCGTTCAGCGATCTCGTCGTTCTTTTCCAATCACGAATCTACGGAATCGTGATGCAGCGGTTGCGTAACACGGCGGAAGCTGACGAAGTCGTGCAAGAAGTGTTCCTGCGAGCCTTCCGCAAGCTGCCTCAGTTGCAGGAAGCCGAACGATTCGGTGGCTGGTTGTGCCAGATCGCCGTACGTTTGTCGATCAATCGCGCTGTTCGGCGACCGAACGAAACCTGCTTCGAACCTGCATCCTTCGATGGAGTTCAGGAGACGGAAGATACTCCGTTTTCTGCAATGCTTCGACAGGAAAACATCGAACAGGTTCGCGAGGGATTGAACCAGCTTGGCCATTTGGATCGAGCAACTTTGTGGGCCTTCTACTTTGAAGGTTCCTCGCTGAAGGAAATGAGCGAGCAGTTTGAAAGCCCGATCGGAACGATCAAGCGCCGACTCCACACCGCTCGTGGCCGTCTGCGGGAAGTCATCGGTGCCATGCAGCCTGCATGAGTGCGACGGATGACGGGTTTTCAGTTTCCAGCAAGAAGCCCGGTGTGCTCACCACACCGGGCTTCTTTGTTGATTACGGCAAATGCTTTGTAAGTCCTGATTCGTAGCATCGACAATACATTAAGTTTCAATTGGCATAAATCACCTGCATCAGCGGGCATCGCTGAGCTTCGCTCGGAGGAAGCGACACCATCAACGAACTTTCGGCGGTCTGCAGCAGCCTTGCGGCACGCTGTGTCTGGCCCTTGATTCTGGCGAGGCGCGATGTCAGGATCAGGTCGCGGCAAACCGATCGGAACGCATCAGCCCGTGTATGATGTTCTGTCGCGGTCGCGAGAAATGTTTCTGCTTCGTTCAGTTCATTCATCTGAACAGCCACGCACGCCAGAACCGCATGAAGATCGCCATTCAGTCGCAACCGACAATCAGATTTTGATGCTGACACAGGTTCGAAGAGTCGGCGATCCGCCTGGAAAATCCAGCTAAGACAGGATTCCAGATCGTTTTTCAGGATCGCATGGATTGCGAGGACTAACCAGTCTCGATTGCAGAGTGTGTACGATTGACGTGAATTGCCTCCCTTGAATCCAGAATGCTGGAAGACCGGTATGGTCCTTATTCTTGTCTGTTGTCCAAGTTGTTTCAACGCATGTTGCAGACACCGTTCGGCAGCGACGATTTCACCAGCGTCAATTTTCATTTGGGCAATTAGAAACTGGGTTGGAATGCTGATGCCGGGGGAGTTTCTGAATCGCCTGACTGTTTCAGTGAGGTCAGCAAACGCACTGGATTGCTGGTTCAGCTCCCAAAGCTGGCGAGCCGGTCCCCAAAATGCCCAAAGCTCTGGGGCTTCAGCAGCGAACGACACTTCTGTCGGCGATCGCAATTGCCCGCACAGCAGACTGCGGCCTGGATTTCGCGGACGATTTTGAAACTGAGTACCGGCGATTCGACTTGTTTTCACGACTGCACTTTCTCGGACTGCCAGAATCCGGCAGGTCACCATACTTAGAGGTGAACCCTGACAATGGACAATTCGACGTGCTTTGCTCGACAACGAGATTTGAGAGGGAGAGGGTCGTCATCCTAGAGCCGCTCAGTATCAGACACAACACATGTTTTTCCTGTTGTTCTGTTTTTGCGTTGTGACAGTTACCATCGGAAGTGACAAATCGTCTTTCAGAAGAGACAATCCCTGAATGAACAAACTTTGGACCCCGGAATCCTGGCAAAAACACCAGGCTCAACAGCAGCCGAACTACGACAATCCACGAGAACTGGCAGAAGTCATCCGACGCCTGACGACACTACCGCCGCTTGTGACGGCCTGGGAAGTCGATCGATTGCGCACGCAGTTGGCGCTGGCTGAAAGCGGCCATGCCTTTGTGCTGCAAGGCGGAGACTGTTCTGAAAGTTTCGACGATTGCAATTCCATGTCGATCCTGAGGAAACTCAAAGTGCTGATCCAGATGAGTCTCGTGCTGATCTGCGGCTCGAAGAGAAAAATCGTTCGGATCGGGCGCATTGCCGGCCAGTATGCCAAGCCCCGTTCGGCAGACATGGAAAAACGCGGCGACGTGGAACTCGCCAGTTATCGCGGTGATATTGTCAATCAAGCAGGGTTCACGCCGGCAGAACGTCGCCCTGATCCGCAACTCATGCTTCGAGCTTACGAAAAGTCGGCGCTGACAATCAACTATATTCGCGCTTTGAGCGAAGGAGGATTTGCTGATCTGCATCATCCGGAAAACTGGGACATGGATTTCGTCCGCAATACTCCCGGATCTCGACGATATCAGCAGTTGCTGGAATCGCTCAGCGACTCCATTCGTTTTATGGAGGTCGTGTCATCCAGCGAATTGACGCAATTGTCGCGAGTCGATTTCTTCACATCTCACGAAGGATTGCTGCTGGCATTCGAACAGGCCCTCACGCGGCTGGAGCGGAATCGTGGATGGTACAATCTCGGGACTCACATGGCCTGGATCGGCGATCGGACTCGCGAGATCGGCGGAGCGCATGTGGAATACTTCCGAGGCATTCGCAATCCGATCGGCTTGAAGATCGGCAATTCCATGAATCCGGAGGAACTGGTTGAGATAATCAGAATCCTGAATCCGGATAACGAACCTGGGCGCCTGACGCTGATTCATCGCTTCGGTGCGGAAAAAATTCGTCTTCAGCTTCCGCAGTTGGCGGAAGCTGTGCTCAAGGCAAAACAGCATGTGCTGTGGAGCTGCGATCCGATGCACGGAAATACGCAGACAGCTCGCAACGGGATCAAGACGCGATCATTCGATGATATCATGTCAGAAATCTTCACTGCGTTTCGGATTCACAATGAACTTGGATCGCGTCTGAGCGGTATTCATCTGGAACTCACCGGCGAAGACGTGACTGAATGCACAGGAGGCCCCGGCAATCTGACGGAGGCCGACCTCGCCCGCGACTATCGCAGCCAGGTCGATCCGCGATTAAATTACGAACAGGCGATGGAGATTGCGTTTCTGATCGCTGAGCAGATGAAGTGATGCCTAGGCTGCACCAAGTCCCATCATGCGTCGCCAGGCACTTACCTGGCCCAGATGCATCATCATGTGGCCGCCGCAGTAAAATGCATGCAGCGAGCCCAGCGTTGGAAACAGATCGGTCATGCGACCACCGACTGGATTTGCAACCTGAAATGCACTGTCTGGCAGCGAACGCAGTAATTCCAACGCGGCTTTGTAACCGTCAAAATAGACCTGCGACACGACTGACATTGATGGATAGATTTTTCCATCCGGATCATCAGTACACTTGGCATCCTTTGAAAAAATGGCTTCGAATGAATCCGGAGCGACAGGGCCTGTTTTGCCAAACTGACTAAAAATCCGTGGCCCATAAAGGCAAAGATGCCCGTAGGCAAATGCAGGATGGTTGGATTCAATCACCTTGCCGTTCACTACAGCGTATCGAGCGAACTGTTCCGGAGTCACATTCTTCAGCAAGCGTTCCGAGTAGCCGAGACACAGCTCCAGAGAATCCCCAATCATATTTCCCAGCGAACGACTCATCGTAAACCTTTCGTGTTAAAAAAATCAGACGACCGCGGAATTCACGGTTTTTCGTCCAGTTGAAAGCGACCGTGTTCAGAACTCATCATCAGCACAAGATAGTCAAGTCTTGCCGCATTGACGATCTTGGAGAAGTTGATGCCATCCATTGTGTCTGTTGGTTTGTGATAATACGGACTGAAGCCACCAAACAGAAACGTCACAGGAATGTTCCTGTCAGAAAACGAAGCATGGTCACTGCGTCCATCGACGCGATCCTCTTCATCGTATTCGAAGACGAATCCAACCGATTCATTCGCCTTCTCCACAAGCTGATGCAGTTGCAGAGAATGATCTTTGCTACCGACCAGATGAATCGTGTTGACATTTTCAGATGCTGATTCAGTGGCAGATTCTTCATTCCGCCCGATCATATCGATATTCAACATGCAAATCATATCCTTCAGAGGCCGCAGTGGATGAGCGGCATAATGCTTAGACCCCAGCAACCCGCGTTCTTCTGCACAAAACGCGATCATCAGAACGCTGCGTTGCGGTTTAACAGGGTTTGTGTGAATCGCGTTCGCAATCTGAAGCATCGCAGTGCATCCGGAACCATTGTCGTCGGCCCCCGGATACAGGTCGCCACGCTGCACCCCAAGATGATCGAGGTGGGCTCCGATACAGATGTGTTCATGACGGACGGCCTCATCGGTGCCGGGATACCAGCCGACAACATTCGGTACGTCTATAGATTCACGTTCAATTGAGAGTTGGCATTCGGCCATCTGTGACGTATCGAAAAGTTGATTTGTGTCAGGAGTCCCGTCACTGAAAAACTCGGCGGGCGCTCCGCATTTTGCTGCCATCGTGTTCGCGGCTGCTCGCGTAATCAGCGCGACCGGGATTGTGCTGGGTGTCTGTTCCGACTGATTGACTGCCTCAGTGCGGACACGCCCGTCTTCTGCAACGATCAGAAGACATGCGGGTTTTGCATTCAGGATGTACCCATCTTCGGCGCTGAAGCGGCGTCCGGCCTGAACAACAAGCAATCGTCCCGCATACTGACCAACAGAAGGTTGCGGAGGCGAATCGGTCAAAGTCGCAAAGGTGACCGGCAGCGAATCCTCAAAGATCCCTGCAAAGGAACTAATGCCGTAAGCATCGCCGCCAAGACATTCTTCGCCACCGATCTTCACACCACATTTGTCGGCCTGAACCGTGAGCTTAATGAAGGGGACGTTCTGAAACCACGAGCCGTTTTCTCCAGCAGGCTGAAAACCGTATGAAGCCAGTTGAGACGCAAACCACTTCGCAGCATTCAGGAAGCCTACTTGCCCAGTCCCGCGTCCCGACATGTCGCCTTCAACAAGATGTCGCAGGATCCGCTGCGATTCCTCTTCGGTAATGCTGTTGTATCCGCTAACCCAGGCCGCAGGCACAGGTGCCGTGGGCTGAAACGCCCCGTCAGCCGCCAAAACGGGGCGAGATACCAGGAAACAGAATAAGGCGAAGAAAGCAAACGGCCTGACGTTAAATACCACACAAAAACTCCCCATCGGATCCTCGAGACCGGAACCTGCTCCTCAAACTAAACTCGCAAATCCTCTGCCGCACCTGACAGATCCGCAGCATACTTTTCTCGAACCGGCTGCACACAGTCCTGAATGAATTGATCGACCTGTTCTGGGGCCCGACCGACGTAACGATTGGCGTCCAGAGTACCGGCAAGATCCACGGCGGCAAAGTGCGGATCAATTTGAAGGCGGCTGATCAGATCGTTGTCTGATCCCTTCTGTTTCACCTGATCGGCGGCAGCCTGGCTGTGAACGCGAATCTGTTCGTGCAGTTCCTGACGATCGCCACCTGCCTGAACGCCCGCCATCAGGATTTCTTCGGTCGCCATAAATGGCAACTCTGCGGCCAGATTCTTTTCGATCACCTTCGGATAGACCACCATGCCGTCAGAAATGTTGCGATACAAAATCAGACAGGCATCAATCGCAAGAAACGCCTGCGGCATTCCCAGCCGTCGAATCGCGCTGTCGTCGAGTGTGCGTTCCATCCACTGATTTGCCATCGTTGCATCGGCACCGGCCTGGAGACTCATCGCAAATCGTGCCAGCGAACACATACGCTCGCTGCGCATCGGATTGCGTTTGTAGGCCATCGCCGATGAACCGATCTGCTTGCTTCCAAATGGTTCTTCGACTTCTTTACGGTGTTGCAGGATTCGAATATCGGCCCCGGCTTTGTGACACGTCTGACCGACTCCGTTCAAGGCCGCCATGACCTGACTGTCGATCTTGCGAGAATACGTTTGACCAGTGACTGGATGTTTCAGATCAAATCCCATCGCTTCCGTCACCATGCGATCAAGTTCTTCCACTTTACTATGATCGCCATTGAACAGCGTCAGAAACGTTGCCTGGGTCCCCGTCGTGCCTTTGACGCCGCGGAACCGCAGTGTGTCAATTCGGTGTTCAATTTCTTCGAGATCCAGCAACAGATCCCAGCACCACAACGTCGCGCGTTTGCCAACGGTTGTCGGCTGAGCTGGCTGAAGATGGGTGAATCCAAGACACGGCAGGTTTCGATACTTTGCCGCGAATGTCGCAAGTTGATCGATGACCTGAACCAAACGACGTCGAATCAGAATCAGACTCTCTTTGATCTGAATCAGTTCTGAGTTGTCAGTGACAAAACAACTCGTCGCGCCGAGATGCACAATAGGCCGAGCGTTAGGACACTGATCGCCCCAGGCATGGACATGGGCCATCACGTCGTGCCGCAGTTCGCGTTCGTAGCGGTCTGCGGCGTCGAAATCGATGTTGTCAATGTTGGCTCGCATTTCGGCAAGCTGGGCGTCGGTGATTCTCAGCCCAAGCTTCTGCTGACATTCGGCCAGTGCAATCCAAAGTCGCCGCCATGTGGAATGTTTCTTCTGAGCCGACCAGATGGTTGCCATTTCGCGCGATGCGTAGCGAGTGATCAGCGGGTTTTCATAGATGTCGTGGGACATGGCAGGCTTTCGGATTTCATTGCTGTTTGCAGGGTGTGCAGCAAAGCGGAACGCACCTTGAAGTGTGCATGGTTTCATGTTGCGGGCGTGATAGATTGTGGTGTGTTACGCTCCGCTTCACACACCCCACGAATAGGTTTCTGTTGCGTCAGGCTATCACATTGCGGCCTCGGTTTCATCGACGGCCGCCGCATGAGAAGATGCCGGGCGGAATGTCGCACAATCGAGATCTGTGGCAGCACCTGGATTGGACCGCGTTGAATTGAGGCGTTGGTTGAATAGACTGCGGGGCGGAAATCCATCCTGCAGAACTCACAGACAAAGACACATTATGCCTCGTTACGACGCCAAACGCATTGAAGCTCGCTGGCAGCAGTATTGGGAAACGAATCAAACGTTCCGCACGGAGGACGTTGTTCCTGTAGGTCGATCTGTCTCAGATCGACAACCAGCCAACGCTGGCTCGACGGTCACGTGTTCCACGGACACCGCCGCGCCGAAGGAAAAAATGTACGTCCTCGACATGTTCCCGTATCCATCCGGCAGCGGCCTGCACGTTGGGCACCCGGAAGGTTACACCGCGACGGACATCGTCTGTCGTTATGCGAGAATGAAAGGCAAGAACGTCCTGCATCCGATGGGCTGGGATGCGTTCGGACTGCCAGCCGAAGAACATGCCGTCAAGACAGGGACGCATCCTCGTGAAACCACCGAGCTGAACATTGCCACGTTCAAGCGTCAGTTGAAAATGCTGGGTTTCAGCTACGACTGGACTCGCGAACTCTCGACTACCGATCCGGATTATTATCGGTGGACGCAATGGATTTTTCTGCAGATCTTCGATACCTGGTACGACGCAGATTGCGTATGGACTGGCCCTGATGGAGTTGAGCGTAAAGGCAAGGGACGACCGATCAGTGATCTGCCGATACCCGACGAGATTCTGGCGAGCGGAGGGTGTCAGCCCTCCGGTACAACGTCCGAGCAAGCGTTAATCTCGCAGTCTGCGACAGAAAGCTCATCGTACCGGCCAGTTGACACTGGCCGCTCGCCGGAAGTTGATGAAGCTGTCCGCCGTTATCAGGATAAGCATCGTCTGGCCTATGTTTCCGACGCACCTGTCAACTGGTGTCCGGCACTGGGCACTGTGCTCGCCAATGAAGAAATCATCGACGGCAAAAGCGAACGCGGCGGATATCCGGTTGTCCGTATGCCGCTCAAGCAATGGATGCTGCGAATCACCGCGTATGCCGATCGTCTGGCGAGCGAACTGGAACCACTGACGTGGTCCGATTCGATCAAGTTCATGCAACGGAACTGGATCGGAAGAAGTACCGGAGCGGAAGTGGATTTCCTGATTGAAAAGGCGAGCGGCAGGGCGTCAGCCCTCCGATCTCAGGGAGAAACGACAGTCATCGGAGGGCTGACGCCCTGCCGCTCGCCGGAGCCGGGGGCACTTGTTATCCGCGTCTACACAACACGCCCTGACACACTGTTTGGCGTGACGTATATGGTCCTCGCACCAGAGCATCCGCTGGTGGCGACGATCACGACGGAGGCACAACGTCCAGCCGTCGAAGAATATATCCGCACGTCATCACTAAAGAGTGATTTGGACCGCACGGACCTCGCGAAAGAAAAGTCGGGCGTCTTCACCGGCGGTTTTGCGATCAATCCCGTGAACGGCGAGAAAGTCCCCGTCTGGATCGCTGACTACGTGCTGATCAGCTACGGCACTGGAGCCATCATGGCAGTACCTGCGCATGATGAACGCGACTACGAATTTGCAAAAACATTTGGGATCGAGATCAGGCAGGTCGTAGCGTCTGCAGCGGGAAGCGGCCATACGGCAGATCTGGAAAATGTCGCGTTCACAGAGACTGGTGTCGCGATGAATTCGGGTAAGTACAACGGCCTGCCGACCGCAGATTTCAATTCTCAAATAACGAATGACCTGGCAGCAGCGGGTCTTGGCAAAGAAGCAGTCAACTATCGACTTCGCGACTGGCTGTTCAGCCGCCAGCGTTACTGGGGCGAGCCGTTTCCAATTTGGCATGAACTGGATGCGAGCGGCAATCCGACTGGGCTGATGCGAGCTGACTCTGCGGAATCACTTCCTGTGCTGCATCCGCATATGGAGGACTTCAAACCGACCGGTACTCCCGAACCAATGCTTGCCAAAGCCACTCCGGAGTGGCTGTTCAAGACCGACATCGACGGCGTGAAGCTGAAGCGAGAAACCAACAGCATGCCGCAATGGGCAGGCAGTTGCTGGTACTATCTTCGCTTCTGTGACAATAAAAACTCCGAGCAGTTCATTGATCCTGCGAAAGAAAGATACTGGCTGCCGGTCGATCTTTACATCGGTGGTGCGGAACACGCGGTGCTGCATCTGCTGTACTCACGTTTCTGGCACAAGGTGCTCTTTGATCGCGGGCATGTGAGTACTCCGGAACCGTTCCAGAAGTTGGTGAATCAAGGAATGATTCTGGGTGAGCCGGATGAAAACGGCAAAGCGGAAAAAATGTCCAAGTCTCGCGGGAATGTGATCAATCCGGATGACGTCGTAAAGGATTACGGGGCGGATTCATTGCGTCTTTACGAAATGTTCATGGGGCCGTTGGAACAAGTCAAGCCGTGGCAGATGTCTGGTGTCGAAGGCGTCTATCGATTCCTTGGTCGTGTTTGGCGAATGATCGTGGATGATCGCGCTGAGGAAGTTGCGCTGTCTGCGGGAGTCGTTGATACAGCTCCGGCGGATGATCAGCTTCGAATGCTGCATAAGACGATCAAAGCCGTGACGGACGATATTGATCGCCTTTCCTTCAATACCGCGATCAGCCGTATGATGGAGTTCACAAACTTCATGTCCGGTCAGGAGACTCGCAGCAAGTCCGTGCTGGAACAGTTCGTCATGTTGCTCAGCCCGTTCGCTCCGCACGTTGCGGAAGAACTATGGAACGCACTCGGGTATTCTGAAACATTGGCATACAAATCGTGGCCAATTTACGATCCTGCATTGCTGGTGGAAGACACCGTCGAAGTTCCTGTACAGTTCAACGGGAAGGTGCGATCAAAAATCGTGGTTCCAGCGAATTCCGACGCGGCAGCTCTCGAAGCTGCAGCACGGGCCGATGAAGTGGTCCAGAAAAACCTGGATGGAAAGACAGTCGTGAAAGTCGTCACCGTGCCGGGGCGAATGGTGAATTTTGTAGTGAAGTAGCCCGATGTTCCGCCCCGACCGGTTTCGCAGACTTTGGAGCCGATGTTGACAATCGTCCCTCGCGATTTCTTCAGAGCCTCCAGGGAGAAATGGGCCATCGCGTAGTAGTGAACCAGATTCAGTCGCAGCGAATCTACAAGAGCAGCAACGCCCGCATCCAGGCCAATGCCTTTTGACCCACCTGTCACCAACGCAACTTTTCCAGCAAGTCCCAGATCCATGATTTGATTTTCCAGTATTTGCCTCGCTGATAGCGTCCAATGGAACTTGCTTTTTCTTGGTAGACCTCACTCTCCCGGTGAGGCAGGCCGTAAACCACCGCCTGTGGCATTCGTCACTCAGAGAGTGACGGCCACTATAATCGCAAATCGAGTCCCAATAGGCTAGCCTCCGGTTGTTTGGCCTCTATGAGTCATGAAACGATAGTTGACAGGGAGAACTCTGATGCAAGCATTTTGTCGTTATCGATGGCTGGTATTCTGCCTGTGTCTCCTCAGCACCATTGTGACGAAAGCTGGTCCGGTCGGGATTGGCTGGACTCCGCACGGAGCCGTCACCACGTCCGGATATGTTGCCCCCGACGGAAAACTGATCCTGTTTGATGGTGGGGCCACTGGCTGGGTTCCTCAGCCGGGTGTTTTTCCGCACCTTCTGGTGCCGGGCGGTCCGATCGTCCTGTTGCCACATGCGGCAGGAGAGATCTGGCCCGTGGTCATCACCGTGTCGCCATCCAACAAACTGCTTCAAATTGTGAACGGTGGCGTTCCGCAGGTCCTGCTTCCGACCCAGAATTTTCCGACAGGTGCGTGTCTGGAACTTGTCCACAACGGCCCGCAGAAGCTTGTGATGGCAGTGACGGGCATGGGGGATCTTTGGTGCGTCGATCCAGCGACAAGTGCTGGACATCGCATCAGCAGTCCGATGGAATCGTTTCCGTACGGCACATCAATCAGCGCGGTAGCAGCAGGTGGGCAATACCATGTGTTCGCCTCGGATCACTTCGGTACGCTGCACTATTATTTTGGAAATGGGGGCACATGGTCCTCTGTGCCGATTGCAGGAAGTCTGATTCCTGGAACGCCTGTGGCGGCTGATGTGTTTCCACTTGGATTGCCACCAGGTCCGCACCTGAATGTCACAGCAATTGATCCAGCGGGCAATCTGGTACTCTGGAGTAAACCGGCCGGCTTGCCGTGGTCAGCACCCGTCATCGTCGCTGTGGGACAATCGCCAGGCGCTCCTTTGGAAATTGGCGACACACCGTTCGGGCCGATGCTGTCAACGGTCAGTGCAGGTGGTCACTGGAATGTCTGGCAACTGGATTCCGTCAGCGGCTGGAACCACCACCTGATTGGACCAGGATTTGTGACCGGTGCCGGGATTGCCTTCGCACCTTCGGTCGGAACATTCTTTACTGTCGATTCGCTGGGGCGAATGGTCTGTGCGAACTGGGACGGCTCAACATGGCTGGCGGATTACGCCATCCCCACGCTGGACTATACGCCACGACTTGTCAGTCGGAATTTCATTCCAGATCCTCAGCTACCTCCGGCGACAGTCACGTTGATCAATTCCGGACCAGATCCCCTTGTTGTCCAGATTGTCGATTTGTCTGACCCGCGACAGCCACCGGAAGAGAAAATCGCGGCGGGCGGGCAGGTCGCAATCACGCTGGCTCGTGAGTCAGGCGGAACTCTGGAAGAAGTGTTCCTCGCGCCGGGTCCGGGAGGCATTCTGCTTGAACAAACGGAAAGTCATCCGATCCCTCCGGAGCAGCGATATACATTGACAATCTGGTCCGACAAAGAAACGTATAAAGTTCTTCCTTTCAAAGACGCTCCGAAGGGCGCACCGAAATCTGTGACGGAAGGCTTTAGTCGTCGCTCACAGGTGAGTCTGGGAGTGCTGCCGATTGCTCCCGGAGAATTGCTGCGAGACGGCGAACAGATGGATCTGGTCAAAATTGCGATTCGTCTGAAGAACCCTGGTGCTGTGGTGCATTTTCCGAAGCCTGTCGATCAACCGTGATTTGCGACGTTTTCCGAGAAATCAGCGGGCCGTGAATTCCGGGCAGAAGCAATTGGACGAATTGCCGGGATTAGGGTTCACTCCATCCGCACCGACGACTATCGTCCGCATAATACGGATTTTCTTCTTCGGCGAAATGCCGAACTTCTGAATAAGGATGTTTACGGGATGCGTAGTTCCAGTTTTGCCTTCCTTGCGTTCCTGGGTCTATTGATCAGTGCCCTCGCGTACCTTGTCTTGCGGAGCAACTTTCCGCCAGATAATGTGATTCCAGTCGGCGACCCAACCAGCAGCGTGCCTCAAACATCTCAGACACCTGCGACTGAACCACTGATGCCGGAATCTGTTTCGCTGCTGCCTTCAGAGCCAGTTGTGCCCGCTGAAACGTCCGCAGCCGCTGGACCAGCAGAGCCGGAAAAACAAGCGACGTCAACTGCACCTGAGGAAGATCGCTACCTGGCCGTTCCAATAGCGCCGCTAAAATTTCCGACATGGCCAAAACCGAAACTGGCTCTCGTTGCGACGGGTGAACAGTTGGGCTATTTCGAACCTTGCGGCTGCACTGCCAATCAGGTTGGCGGGATGTCTCGTCGCGCGTCGCTGTTTGATCAAATCCGAGCGCTGGGCTGGGAAGTTCGCGGAATTGACGCGGGCAGTATTTCGCGTCGGACGGGGACGCAGGCAAAGCTCAAGTTTGAAACCTCACTCGCCGCCTTTCGAGAACTGAAATATGTCGGCGTCGCCCTCGGGCCGGAAGAACTCAAGCTGGAACCCGGCTATCTCCTGTCACAGCATCTGCCCGACGGTGACGAGCCACTCCGCTTCCTTGGCGCAAATTTGATGTTCTTCGGATCGAAGGATCTTGGCACGCCCGTGGCATCGACGGTCTTTGAAGTGAATGGCGTCAAGGTGGGTGTCACGAGTGTGATGAGCGACACGATTCGCAAGTCGGTTGTGCCTGACATGACACCGGAGCAAGCCGCCGGTGCCGAGATTCAATGGACCGATCCGGCTGAAGCTTTGACATCCGTGATGAGAGAGTTTGATGATGCCGGCGCGACAATTCGCATTCTGCTGGCGCAATCGACTCTTGAAGAATCCAGAAAACTGGCAGACGACTTTCCGGATTTCACACTGATTGTGCGAGCCAATGGATTTGGTGAGGGCACTGACAAACCGGAAATGGTGGGCAATGTTCGATTGCTGGAAGTCGGTAAAAAAGGTAAAGCGGCTGGGGTCATTGGGCTGTATCCGGACGATGCAGAAAACCCGGTGCGTTTTGAACTTGTCACATTGAGTGGCGAGCTATTTCCTGATTCCGACCGGATGACGCAGTTGATGCAGGCGTATCAGGATCGACTCAAATCTGAAGCCGTCGCAAAAAATGACGGAACCGAGCCGCATCCTTCCGGTGCAACCTTTGTCGGTGCCTCAAAATGTGGTGAATGCCACACGCAGGCATTCGACATCTGGAAGAACACACCTCACGCCCATGCGTTTGAAAGTCTCGACCCGTCATTCCAGCGCAAAGGGTTCGAACGTCTGCGCGGTGTGAACAAATCCTTTGACCCGGAATGTATTGCCTGTCATGTGACGGGCTGGAATCCGGAAGAGTATCTGCGATACGAAGGCGGATTTATCAACGAAGATTTTGCCGCAGATGATGCAGAAAAACTGCTTCAGGGGCTGCTGGCTGGCAATCAATGCGAAAACTGTCATGGTCCGGGTAGCCGACATGTGGAATTCATCGAAGCTGATAACAAGGCCGCCGCAATCAATGAAGTGAAAGTCAGTCTGCAGCAGGTCGAACAGACATGCGTCAAGTGCCATGATGGCGACAATAGTCCGAACTTCAAATTCGAAAAATACTGGGAAGATGTCAAGCATTATGGCAAAGATTGATGAGGGATTGATGCAGGAAAACCTCGAAGCACTTTCGCAATTGCAGACAATTTGTCAGGCTCCCGTGCCGACTGCCTGTCAGGCCGTGTTCACGGACTATCCTGAGATTCTTCGCAGGGCGGTCCGTGCGGATGATGGAAGTGATACGGAGGGATTTGTTTCCGAAGCAGAATTGCTGGCCGATCCTTTGGAGGTCCTGAGTCTCAATCGTGAGGTTCGTCTGCACAGCATCGTGGATCCTGAAGGTCTTGAATTCCGCTGGCCTTCTTCGTTTTTAGTCATCGGTGAAACGGGTGACGGCGACTATTACTGCGTGGATGCCGCAGGCGGGCACGAAGGTGTACTGCAGTTTCGCCATCACACGGTAGAATTCGAAATCGTCGCCGATTCGATGGACGAGTTTATTGAGCTTCTGGTCGAATGTTTTGTGACAGGCATTGATCCGGACGACGCTGACGAGCTCGATGATGACGAAGAAGAATTTGATGATGACGACGACGATCTGGAAGATGAAGACGACGAAGACGCTGAAGACGATGATGAAGAAGATTTCGACGAAGAAACCTGAGTAGCAATTATGCAGTCCCCGCAGAATATCCGCGTCCATAAAGAGCAGCGAACATTAGAACTCATCTGGACCGAAGCTGACGTTTCAGTCATTCCGTTTCGCACGGTGCGGCAGAACTGTCGCTGCGCCGTGTGTGTGGATGAATTTACTGGCAGGCAGTTGCTGGATCCCGATTCCGTTGACGTCGATCTGAGCGTGCTTGAAATTTCCCTTTGCGGAAACTACGCCCTCCGGGTTCGCTGGTCAGACAATCACGATTCCGGACTGTTCACGTGGAATCATCTGCGGTCAATCAGCGACAATATGGCGTTACGTTGAGAACCGCTGGCTGGATGCCTACAATTCTGATTGCTGCGGGAAGCACCGCCGCCAGAGCGATTGTTTCGCTCCTGCTGATTCCAACTCATTTTCAAAGGTCTATTCCGCATGAACAGTCCCTTGTCCCGTCGCTCTTTTCTGAGTTCAACCGCAGCGGCCGCCGCTGTGGCTGCTGTCAGCCAAACCGTTTCCGCTGCCGTTGTCGGTTCCGCTGCAAAATTTGAGATTTCAATTGCCGAATGGTCGATCCATCGGGCGCTTTTCGGCAAAAAAGTTGATCATCTGGACTTTTCGAAAATCGCAAAGAAAGAATTCGGGATCGATGCGGTCGAATACGTCAATCAATTCTTTAAGGACAAGGCACAGGACAAAGCCTACATCACAGAACTTAACAACCGTGCGCATGATCTTGGCGTAAAACAACTGCTGATTATGATTGACAACGAGGGCGATCTTGGGGAACCGAATCTGAAGAAACGGATGCAGGCCGTTGAAAACCATTACAAGTGGGTGGAAGCGGGAAAAGCACTCGGATGTCACTCCATTCGCGTCAATGCCCGCAGCAGCGGAAGCTATGAAGACCAGATGTACCGTGCGGCGGATGGTTTGCGGTCGTTGTCTGAATTCGGAGCTGAACACGGACTGAATGTGATCGTCGAAAACCACGGCGGATTGTCATCCAACGGCGAATGGTTGTCCGGTGTCATGAAGCATGTGGATCTCAAGAACTGCGGGACGCTGCCGGATTTTGGAAATTTCCGAGTCAAAGAAGGCGAGATGTATGATCGCTACAAAGGTGTCGCCGAACTCATGCCGTTTGCGAAAGCCGTCAGCGCGAAGTCGAATGACTTCGATGACAAGGGCAATGAGACTAACACTGACTTCTTCAAGATGATGAAAATCGTTCTCGACGCTGGTTACTCCGGCTTCGTCGGAATTGAATACGAAGGCAGTGTGCTGGATGAATACGCTGGTGTGAAAGCCACCAAGGCGCTGCTGGAACGTGTTCGCAGCGAACAGTAGGGTTGTGACAAGCGGAGCGCAGGCATAGCACTGAACCTGTTCCTGAAGGCCCGGCATTCCCATGCCGGGCCTTCAACATCGTTCTCGAAACAACCGTCGGTTTTGCGACCAGATCGGCAGAAAATCGCCTCCCCCAAGCGTAGCTTTGGGGGAGGTCGGACGAGCGAAGCAAGGTCCGGGAGGGGGAGTGATTCGTTATCTGTAGTCCTCGCACGCCCTCCCCCGAACCATCGCTTCGCGCGGCCCGACCCCTCCCTGCCTCCGGCGGGAGAGGTTGTGAAACACGACTCTTATTCATCGAGCGGGCTTTAATACCGTAATCATTGAATGACTCACGAAGAAACATCCTATCCGAACGACGAGACGAACAAAGGCGAACGATTCGCGTGGGCGCAGCGAAACATCATGCTGACTGTCGCCTATGACGGAACAAATTACTGTGGCTGGCAGGTTCAGCCGAACGGACTGTCGGTTCAGGATTGTGTTGAAGCGGCTGTCGAAAAACTCACTGGTACACGTCAGCGAGTCTACTGCGCCGGGCGCACGGATTCCGGCGTTCACGCGCTGGGGCAGGTTGCCAATTTTCCGACGAACAGCAGTATCCCGATCGCCAACGTGCGGCGTGGTCTACAATCATTTCTGCCGGAAGACATCGTGATTGTCGCCGCGAAAGAAGTTTCGAAATCGTTGCATGCCACGTATTCTGCGATTCGCAAACGGTATCGTTATGTGATCTATGATGGTGACGTCTGTCCTCCGTTTCTGAAACATTACGTTCACCGCTCACAAAATCCACTCGATGTGAGTCGCATGGCGGAAGCTGCTGAATTTTTGCGTGGAACGCATGATTTTCGCTGCTTCGAAAAGCACTTCCCGAACAAATCCACGAGCGTGCGGACGATTATGGATGTGAGTGTTCAAAGAATTTCCTGCTGGCTGCCCTGGACAACGCAGCATGGCTGGACTCCAATTCACGGTTCGCGTCACGACTGTCCTGAAATGCCGATGATCGTTTTCGAAGTCATGGCAGACGGATTTCTCTACAATATGGTACGGGCGATCGTGGGGACGCTGATGGAAATCGGACGTGGCAAACATTCGCCGGAATCACTGGCCGAAGTCATTCGCAGCATGGATCGGACAAAGGCGGGTATGACAGCTATGCCGCAAGGGCTGTATCTTGTTTCGGTAGACTACCCGGAGGAACTCAGTGGGCTTCAATGATCGAAACTACTATCAGGGATCTTCCGGAGGCTGGGGTTCCGGTCCAGGCGGTTGGCCGCCCGTCTGTAAGGCGATCGTGCTGATCAACATCGGCGTGTTCCTTGCACAGGTAATGCTGACTCGTCCGCCAACTTTGGATGAAATGCAGCACGGTCTCCTCGGCGACGATGTGGAATACAACTTCGTGGAATCGTATCTTGAGCGATATAGTAGATCGGACAGGAACGACGAAGAACTGCGGCAAGAAGCGAAACAAGAGTTTCTCGCCCAGCTTGCTGACGCTGCGGCGATGGCACCTCGGGTTTCGATCGTCCAGCAATGGCTGCAACTGGATTCGAAAAAGGTCAAACAGGGACAAATCTGGCGAATCCTGACAAGTGCTTTTTGTCATGATCGCAACGGCCTGATGCATATTCTGTTCAATATGCTGGGACTGATCTGGTTCGGAATTGCACTGGAATACATGTACGGCTCGCGGGAATTCCTGCTGTTCTATCTGACCGCTGCGATTCTCTCCGGGCTGGCCTATATCGGGCTGGATCTGTGGACGGGCGATTCCATCCCAGCCATCGGTGCGTCCGGTGCGGTGATGGGAGTACTCATGCTTTATGCATGTCACTATCCCACTCACACAATTCGAATCTGGTTTTTCTTTCCGCTGGAAATGCGGTGGCTTGTTCTGTTGTATGTCATCTTTGACCTGTACCCGTTACTCCGCACGCTGGCGGGAGATCAAGTTCACACGGGGATTGCCCATGCAGCCCATCTGGGTGGTCTGGCATTCGGATTCTTCTACTGGAATCAGCGACTGCGGTTGTCTCCGTTGATCGATTCCATTCAGGGGTTTGACTGGGAAAAAACGTTTCGCAGCTCTCGAAATCAGAAGCCATACTCTACCCGTGACGATTCTCCTTCATCTCAAAAGACCGCAGCTCCTGTCGCCCCGTCATTGGAGCAGGAACAGATGGATGAGCTGCTGATCAAGATCAGCCGCGAAGGCCGGGAGAATCTGAATCCTGAGGAGCTGGAAGCCCTGAATCGGGCCAGTGAACGTCTGCGAGGCAGGAAAAACTGACCACAATCCGTGAACCATTTTCGTTTCTGTGTGTCCAGCCTGCTTAAAGCTGATGAATCTCAGGATCGAGCCCCGCCGTGAAGCTGGACATGCTTCGACTTGCGGCCAATACTCTCCCTCACAGCCATTGCGAGCAACCTCGCAGAATCGGAATCTGCGGATCACATTGTTGTGATCCCATTCACTGAATCATTCGTTGCTCCCGAATCTTCCGATTCTGCAACAGTTCCTGAAACGTCAGGACACAAGGAAAACCATGAGCGACGCTCAACAAACGTCATTTGAAGATCAAATTCTGTCGGCTGTCAACGCGAGCGATTATCGCCCGGTGACACAGGCAATACTGGCCAGATCACTGGCCGTCAAGAAGAAACAGCTTCGCGACTTTCGTGATTCACTATCCAATCTGATTGATGCCGGAAAACTGCGTCAGGACAAGCAAGGTCGTGTGAGATCACATGGTTCCGTCGGACTTGTTTCCGGCGTGCTGCGAAAGATCAGCAGCGGAGCCGGATTCGTGATCCCCTCCGAGCGATCCAAAGACGCAAAAAATCCGAAAGAAGGGGACATCTACGTGTCCGCCCGCGATTTGCGCGACGCTCAGACTGGCGATGAAGTCATGGTGCGTGTGACAGAAAAGCGTCGTTCCGGTGGACAACGCTGCGGGATTGTCGAAACAGTCGTCGATCGCGCAACCAGCATTTTTGTTGGGACGTATTTTGAATCCAGTAGTCAGGGTTTTGTTCGAGTCGATGGGACCGTTATTGGCGCAGCCATTCACGTAGGTGATCCAGGTGCAAAAGGCGCTCAGCCGGATGACAAAGTTGTGATCGAGATGCTGCGGTTTCCTTCCGCCAATCGCATCGGTGAAGCGGTCCTGACGGAAGTTCTCGGCCAGCGTGGAGATCCGGGTGTTGATACCATGACGGTGGTTCACAGTATGGGGTTGCCGTACGAATTTCCCGAATCTGTGCTGGATGACGCACGCCGTCAGGCTGATGCGTTTGATGACACGAAGTTGCAGGGACGAACCGATCTGACTGGCGAGACGATCGTCACCATCGACCCGGTTGATGCCCGCGATTTTGACGATGCCATTTCTCTGTCGCGGTCGAAAGACGGACACTGGCATCTGGGCGTTCACATCGCGGATGTGGCGCATTTTGTACCGACAGGAGGTCCGCTGGATCAGGAAGCGCAAAAGCGAGGAACCAGTGTCTATCTGCCGCGACACGTCATCCCGATGCTGCCGGAACTGATCAGCAATGGACTGGCAAGTCTGCAGCAGGGGCAAGTGCGGTTTACAAAAACGGCCTTTATTGAATTCGACGAAACAGGTACGGTGGTTGGCACCGATGTCGCAAACTCCGCCATCAGGGTGACTCGGCGATTTGCCTATGAAGAAGTGATGCCGATCATCGATAACCCGAAAAAGACGTTCGCCAATGTGACCCCGGAAGTGCGGCACCTGCTTGAGGACATGTTCGAGCTGGCGATGATGCTTCGCGGCCGTCGATTTCGCCTGGGTGCCCTGCAGATGGGGATTCCGGAAGTGGCCATCGACTTCGACAAAGATGGTGCCGTCTCCGGAGCGCACACGCGGCATCATGACCAAAGCCACGAGATCATTGAAGAATTCATGCTGGCGGCAAATGTCGCGGTCGCGGGAATGCTGGGGAGTCGCGGCCTGCCGTTTTTGCGACGAACACACGGTGATCCCGACGAAATGAAGATGCGAAATTTCCAGACGTTCTGTCAGGGGCTGGGGCTGACACTGAAAAAGCCACAGGATCGAAAAGAAATCCAGAATCTCATTCGCAGCGTCGAAGGAAAGCCAGAAGAACGAGCCGTCAACTTCGCGCTTTTGCGAAGTATGCAGCAGGCCGTCTATTCTCCCGAAGATACTGGCCACTACGCTCTGGCCGAAGAAGACTATTGCCACTTCACTAGTCCGATTCGTCGTTATCCCGACTTAACCGTGCATCGACTTGTTGGCCAGATCGCAGCCAAAAGTTCGCCAACTCCGCAGCCCGTTTCGGAACTGATTCAGCTCGGCAAGCATTGTTCTATCACAGAACGCCGCGCGGAGAAGGCAGAACGTGAACTGATCCGCATCAAGATGCTGCGCTATATGTCTGAACGGATTGGCGAAGAAATGGATTGTGTCATCACGGGTGTTGAGAGTTTTGGCATGTTCTGCCAGGGTGTGGCGATACCGGCCGAGGGTATGATTCATTTAAGTTCGTTGAGCGACGATTTCTATGTGTTTGATCAGGCAACTCGCCGACTGACCGGAAATCAAACGCATCGGGAGTTTCGTCTTGGCGATCCAATTCGAGTCGTTGTTGCGGCTGTCGATATTGATCGTCGACAACTGGATCTGCGTGTGGCCGATTCGTCAAAGCGCAGCGGCAGGAAAAAGGAAACTCGACCAGCCACAGCAGCTAAAAACCAAAAAGCGGTCTACCCGGCTGGAAAAGCGGCACGTGGTTCAAAAAAATCAGCGAATCAGCGAAGCGGAAAAGGAGTGAAGAAAGCGGCTAAGAAATCAAAACTTGAACGGAAACGTTGAGTACGTCCTACTGCAGCAGTTTTCCACCATTTCGTTCGAGGAATTTTTGCCAGCGTCGCATGGCATCACGGCGGCGAGTTGATTCGGCTTCGGGTTGATAACCCAGCCGCTCGTTCGAATACTTCTGAATTCGATAAAATGCCAGTGTCCTGGTCGCCAGTCGATCATTGTTCAACAGATCAATCAACTGTTGGCAGAAAGCGGCATCGCGTGCTTCCGGATCGCCAAGTCCTTCGATCAGCGACAGTGTGATCTCGACTTCGGACATCGGAATCCGCGTCTCCAGGGAACTTCGAATCGTGCGATGGCCTTCATTTGATCCGTTTGCGATGTACGACAGTCCGTCAATCGCCGCACGATGCACCGATTCATCAAGATTCTCAAACAAAGCCGACAGCAGGCGATCGACATCATGCGTCGCTGTCAGAACACGAACGGCTCTGACGCCCACTTGCGGGTTACGGTCAGACAATAACGGAATCATCGCAAGCGCAGGATCGTCACTGCCCGCGAGCGCACTTCGGATCTGTGTGTCCAGTGATTCTGCTTCCGGAACGGAGCCTGTGGTCGTGTGTACCCACATCGGGACCGCAGAACTCAGACTGCCATCATCCGGCGCGATGTTTTCCGGCTTTGCCGCAACCGCAGCAGGATCAGCCGATCCGGGAGCCATCCATGAAAGGCCTTTTCCCTGAGTCAAAGCGACGTCCTGTTCGATGCCCGGAAATTTGACGGTGACTTGGCCCGCCACGATCGTCACTTTGACCTCGAAATCAGATCCATTCAAATGAAGCAAAGTCGCGGCAGAATCAGAAGCCGGTTCCGATTGCCGATTACTGTCCGATGCGTTCGCGCGAGGAAGCACTTCAATCCCCACGACGGTGTCTCGTGACTTGAGGACCAGCGTCGAAGTCACCGCGCCTGTTTTCAGAGCGAAGGCAGGCAATGTGTCGTCACTCCACGGCTGCATGGTATCCGCAGATATCTTGATCCGCCCCGAATAGATCTCCAGACCTTTCGCGTGATCGGACACGAGGCGACCGAGGATTGTACCGACGAGCGACGCATTCCAGCCACGTTCCTGTGCAATCAGATTCGCCGAGAATGGTTCAGCGACGGCAAACCAGTGATTTCTTATCAGCAGCCTGCTGTCGGTAGTGCTTCGTGTCGTTGAGACGACTTCGCCACCCGGAATCTGATCCAGCCGCATCCAACGGTCAACCGATTCCTCAAACACTAAGAACGTCTTGTTGTTCGTCATCAGGTGAATTTGAGTTCTTGGTACTGACGGCGTTGTAATATCTTCCTTGTTCACTTTACTGTCAGGAACTTTCGGATCAATTGCAGGCGCAACATCTGCACCCGGAGCAGAAGGAGCCGCCGCACTCAAAGCCTCAGGAACTGAAGCTGCGGGATCTGAAGCTGCGGGATCTGACTTCGGCAGTTCTGCTTTCGCTGCGAGGCCGGGATCGACAACCGCAACAACGACATTTTCGACTTCTGCACCAGCATTGCTGTTGCCAGCGTTTTGGTCTTTCGGTTCGAATGCAGCATCGTTTTGCACGAGTTCAGGGTTTTTATCATCCGCAATGTTTTTGTCCGGTGGGTTTTGTATGCTGTCAGGCACTTCAACAGCAGCCACCGTCGTTTCAGTTTTCGGTCCGAACAGCACGGAATCGGAAATCACGGTCATCAGCCAGATCAGCGCCAAACCCGCTGCAATGATGATCGGCACGCGCCGCATGGATTCGCCGGGCACGGGCTGAGGCTTCCATTCTTCTGAAACGGCTGCCGCAGTGGTTTTTTCGACGCTGCCGTTGGCGAGAGCATGGACGACATCCGTCCTGCCCGTCGGGTCCAGGGCGTACAGCCGATCGCGGAGTTGCGGTTCGATCGTCACTGGATCGCTGAGCATACCAATGATCTCATGCGCAGCGGCGACCTCTGCGAGCATGATGTCGTTCGCCAGCACTTCTTTCTCAATCCGTGCGACAAGTTCGGGAGTCAACTGATCGTCAAGATACTCGGCGACCAGATTCGCATCGATCATGGAAACGGGCTTAGCAGGCATCGCAAGTCGGCGGCGACGTTTTACTTCCCGGATCCGTTCGACCAGTTCAGTGGAGAACGGGCTGTTTGCAATTTTCTGCCCCAGTTCTTTGGCATTTTTCGAAGGCAACCGATCATCCATGTACGCCAGCAGCGTCCTCAGAGTTAAGCGCATGACAGGTTTCCCCTTTTTCGACAGTCCACAAACACCACACAGGATTCAAATTGCAACCTGCTAGAGTTAGTGGGTTTTTCGATGAAATTTCGTCCAAAAATCTTTTGAAAATGCAAAAATCGAGGAAAATGCAGAAGGAGCATTCTCAGTGTATTCGAGTAGTGCAGAATCCCGAGAACCACAGGAATGAATCCGGTGGCGGGTAAACCGACATCTCGCCAGCCCCGGCCACCCAAACCGAATTCTTAGCGTTGACGAAGCACCAGTGCTTTGGCAGAGCCAAAAAAGTTGGGGTTGGTCGTAGTGGACGAGGCAACGAGTCCTGCCATTCGTCGGCTCAATGGGACTCGTTACCTCGTCCACTACCCGAAGATCAATCTGTGACAAAGCACTCGCCGTCGGTAATTGATGTCGCAAAATACCGGCTGCCAGCAGCCACTGATACTCGAATTACGACTATAGTAGCCGTCGCTCTCCTAGTGACGAGTGCCAATGGCTGTGGTCTACAGCCTGCCTCACTCGGAGAGTGAGGTCTACGATGCGAAATCGATTTCGGACTATTCCACTGGAGATCAAGGGTGTTCGGCCAACTGTTTGTGACTTCGCTTCCTGCTGCGGCCTTCAGCGCTGGGGTTCTTTCGCTGGTGCTGACTTTGGCAGGCGGACCACGTCTGATTCGATGGCTGGGTTCTCGTTATACCGAACGTATTGCGAGTGACTCCAGGCAACTGAACGAGCTGCATGCTCCCAAAGCCAATACGCCAACAATGGGTGGGCTGCTGATTTCAGGTGCGACTATTGTTTCAATCGTTTGCTTTGCGGATGTGTCTTCGCCGATGACCTGGCTGTTCTGTCTGACTGTCACTGCATTCACGTTGCTTGGCGCTGCCGATGACTGGATCAAACTGCGGACGATACGAAAAGGAATGTCGGTGAGACAGAAGCTGGTATTCCAATTCCTGATTGCCAGTGCGGCGGCGACCGGTATGTATTGGCACAAACTCGAATTCGGTATTGCGGGACAAGTTACGATTCCGGGGCTGGCGGGGATTCTTGAGTCAGGTTCTCTGCAGCTCGGGTGGTACTGGATTCCCTGGGCCGTGTTTGTCATCATTGGTGCTTCGAATGCGGTAAATTTGACGGATGGCCTGGATGGACTGGCCAGCGGTTGTTCGACAATCGCATCGATCGCTTTGGCTGCGATTGTGATTGGCCGCACGACGACGGGCTGTCCTGACATGAGCGATCAAATCTCGGGCATCGGCTGCGGGGCACTGGCAGGAAGCACGCTGGGGTTTCTTTGGTGGAATCGTCATCCGGCAAAAGTCTTCATGGGTGACGCTGGCGCACTGCCGATTGGCGGTTTGCTGGCGATTGCGGCGTTGGCGACTGGCAAAGAATTACTGCTGGCCCTCATCGGAGCCGTCTTTGTCGTGGAGACGCTGAGTGTTATTTTGCAGGTGGGATGGTATCGCCGGACACAGCGCCGAATCCTGCTCTGCAGCCCGCTTCACAACCACTTTGTGTTTCTGAAAGTCCCCGAGCAAAGAATCGTCGCCTCGTTTTGGTTTGTCGGAATGTTTGCGGCGATAGCTGGGCTGACGGCGGCGTTGTGGTAATTTTTTGGGGAAATCTGAAAACAGCGGGAACTGATCTGTTGAATTCGAACCTGTGAAAGATATAACGCCGCGCGGTGAGTTTTGCTCGCATGGTGCGTTGAAACTCATGCAGTCTGTTAAAGTCGCTCCCGAGCTGTTTTTCGCGAGTCGATCAGACGGACAAAACGTCCGCCAAAATACGCATACGGAGGTGTAGAGGGATTCGGCCGCCTGCCATTATTCCCTCGCCCCTGGAACTGTTGCTGAAAGAGTGATGGATCCAGGAAGAGACTCGCTATCAATCTGTTTGATCGTCACCCCGGGATGGAGTCGGCCGGTGTTGACTCGAGTCTGCCGACTTCTGATTTATTGCGTCGGCCGCATACCTTAGTCGTTCGGAAGGCACTTCAATGACGTCTTTCGATGCTGTTTTGCCTCAGATTTTCACAAAAACGTTCTGAGGACTGATAGTGACGACGTGCTGCAAGATGCAACTTGCGGAGATTTTTTTCAATGGACGAATCGTCGTTCGGCGGGGAGTGTTCAGAACCTCCATCCGTCGGCCCGGAGTTTGATGACCCTCCCGGGAGTTCAGGACGCCTCAATGTCCTGACAGTTGCAGAAGGAACTGCTTCTAAGTCACAAAACTACGCGTCTAAGTCAAAAAACTACAAGGCTGACAAAAACTCAGTTTTGAATCTCGTCCGAAATGCTGCCACCGCAGCGAACCTTTCCCGCCACGAACCCGCCAATGGCACTGCTGTCGCTCAAAATGGCACGGCATCCTCAACACTGCCTGATCGCCACGGTGTTCGACTTGACGCCGCCCATCGTGCAGAATCATCGCCACGCAAAGAAAACGCTCTAACCGTCCAGTTCCGTGAACGCTTCTATCCGGATGCGACCGATGCCGACTGGGATGACTGGCGCTGGCAATCACGACATCGCATTAAGACTCTGGAACAGTTCGAGCGAATTCTCGATCTGTCCACCGAAGAACGCGACGTCCTTTCCGATGGCGGCACGCTTCTGCCAACGGCGATTACTCCGTACTATATGAGCCTGCTCGATCCGGAAAATCCATTGCAGGCCCTTCGAAAGACAGTGGTGCCGACGACTCGCGAATTTGTCCGCACCGCGGGTGAAGCCGATGATCCGCTCGGCGAAGATGGTCACAGTCCGGTCCCCGGTCTGGTACATCGTTATCCGGATCGCGTGCTCTTACTGCCGCTGGATTTTTGTTCAACCTACTGCCGATATTGCACTCGATCACGAGTTGTTGGCCACGGAGAAATCCAACCGAACGTGCAGCGTCTGGAAGCGATCTTTCATTATCTGGAAGAAGCGACTCAGGTGCGGGATGTCCTGATTTCCGGCGGTGATCCGCTGGCGCTCAGTGACGAAAAGCTCGACTGGATTATCGGACGCCTGCGTGCGATTCCGCATATCGAATTCATTCGTATTGGCACCAAGATGCCCGCCGTGCTGCCTCAACGCATCACGCCGGAACTCTGCACAATGCTGCGAAAGTATCATCCGATCTGGATGAGTGTCCATTATCTGCATCCGGAAGAATGCACAGTGGAATCGAAACAGGCTTGCGAACGCCTGGTCGATGCCGGCATCCCGCTAGGCTCGCAGACTGTGTTGCTGAAAGGTGTGAACGACGAAGTGGACATCATGAAGGAGCTTGTTCACAAGCTGCTGCTGATGCGAGTTCGTCCATACTACCTGTATCAGTGCGATCCGATCAGCGGTTCTTCGCATTTTCGAACACCCGTCTCGAAAGGTCTGGAGATTATTCAGGGGCTGCGCGGATTTACGACCGGTTATGCAGTGCCGACCTACGTGATCGATGCGCCAGGCGGTGGCGGAAAGATACCACTTCAGGCAGACAGTGTGATCGGTCGTGACGGAGATGACCTGATTCTTCGAAATTTCGAAGGCAAGACGTTTCGATATCCAGATCCGCTTGAGAATCCGCAGTAGTGGAATTCGCCAGAATTCTGCGGCGAGTGAAGTGGCCTCAGCCCTCCGAGTTATGCGTAAAACTCGTTGGGCTGACACCCACCGCTTGCCTGAAATTTATTCCAGGATGAAGTTGTGTCCGACGAGTTCCTATGCGCTCGCTGCGCAAAGCATCAGAAAACGTGTTGCCAAAACACGGATATTCATGTGACCCTCGGTGATGTCCGGAGAATTGAGGACGCCTCATCTGCCCGGCACTTCACGGAATACCGTGCGGCAACGGATCCGGCGTATAATCAGACGCTGGAAGATCCTTTCTGGCAACAGCACGTTTTTAAACCAGACGGAACGCGGCGAGTCCTCAAACAGCAACCCAGTGGAGATTGTTGTTTCCTTGGGGCACAGGGATGTACGTTGACGATGGAAGTCAGGCCGCTCATTTGTCGACTTTACCCGTTCGACTACACTGCCGATGGACTGAAAAAACAGCCTGCTGGTGGCTGTCCCGTCGAACTGCTGCGGCCGCAGCAGCAACTGTTGCAGGTACTGGAAATGGATCGCGAAAAAGCCGAACAGTTTCGGCAACAGTTGTACGCGGAATTGCCTGAGAAAGAAGACCCAGGCACGGCTTCGGAAAGCGCAGCTGCATGAAAATCGGACTGACCTACGACCTGCGTGAAACGTATCTTGCCGAAGGCTACGACGAAATCGCAACAGCGGAATTTGACCGTGCCGACACGATCGATGCCCTGGAAAATGCCATTCTCTCGCTCGGATACAAGACCGATCGCATTGGACACTTGCGACAACTGGTGAGTCGGCTGGCGGCTGGTGACCGCTGGGATCTGGTCTTCAATATCTGCGAGGGAATGCATGGAATCGCAAGAGAAGCGCAGGTGCCCGCGCTGCTGGAAGCGTATTCCATTCCCTGCACGTTCGGTGACCCGGTTGCGATGTCCGTCTGCCTGCACAAGGGTTTGACGAAAACGCTGGTCGAAAAATGCGGTGTCCCGACGCCGCGGTTCGCCGTTGTGGAATCCATTGCGGATCTCGCAACAATCAACTTGCCGTTCCCTTTATTCGCGAAACCCATTGCCGAAGGTACAGGCAAGGGAGTGTCGCCTGCGTCGTGCATTTCTACTGCGGGAGAACTCCGTGAGGTCTGCGAATCGCTGCTGGCAACGTTTCGTCAGCCGGTAATTGTGGAGACCTACCTGAGCGGTCGCGAATTTACGGTCGGGATTCTGGGCACAGGCGAAGACTCGCGAGTTCTCGGTACACTGGAAATCGTCCTCCTCTCCGATGCCGAACCGGGAGCGTATTCTTACATCAACAAAGAACGTTGCGAGGAACTTGTTCGCTACGATCTGGTCCGCCCGAAGAATGATCCTGAAGTGGCCGAAGCAGAACGCATTGCCCTGATCGCCTGGCGGGAACTCAACGGTCGCGACGCAGGCCGCATTGATCTGCGATCCGATGGCAGCGGTCAACCCAACTTTATCGAAGCCAATCCTCTTGCCGGTCTGCACCCCGAACATTCCGATCTGCCGATGCTGGCCACTCAGGTTGGCATGAGCTATCAGGAACTGATTCGCCAGATCCTGGAATCCGCGAAGCAACGCGTGGAACCGCACTGAGCGGCAAAGCGTCAGCCGCCGGTAATCTGCAGTCGAAGGATCGCTCGAACATTGACTGTTGCATTTTTCAACCCCGCCCGCCGAAGGCAGGGAGGGGTCGGGCCGAGCGAAGCGATGGCCCGGGGGAGGGCATTCGTGAGTTGACAATTCTGGATTCGCTTCGGATTCGACTTCGAGCGTGAACAATAGTACGTTGTACAGCAACCGCGATGGCTGGGCAAAATCCTCCAGAAGAACTCTATGCATTGCGTTCGCCGCATTACTTCGTCGATATGGACTGAAGCCATATCGGTTTCCAAGGCAGAGGTACACCACGGTCATGGTCCAGGTTTCACCCCGGTTTGTTGATGAAACGCTGTGGCCGGAATTTAATGAACTCAGCAAAGTTCTGAAGGAATATCTGACAGAGATGACCGACAAAGTCATCGCCGAGAGTATCTTTGCAGACACCTCCGAAGCCGAAACACGCAATGAACCGGGACGAATTGGCTGAATTGAACATTGCCGCAATCTTTACTCGGCGGCCAGTTCTTTCACGGTTTGGACGATATGTTCTTCCACCTCGCCCGACCATTTCGTGGGCAGCCCGTAATAGATCATGGCGGTTTCGCCTTCGTAGCCGCCTTCCTTGAGGACTCGGGCTGACGGAATATAGGCCATGACATCGTTGCAATAGCCGGCAACCCAATTGGACGATCCCGGCAATTCACTTTTCAGCCGCACGGCATAATCGACAACCACTTCGCCACCGAGAGTTGTGATCACAAGGTCTCCCAGTCGCCAGACCTGAACAGGGTAAGGATAGGTCTGCGAAAGCCGACCGTCTTGTGCCAGTTTGTCGAGCAGAACGGCAGCTCGGCGTACGATGTACACATTGTCTGATTTCAGGTCCGCTTCGATTTGTTCCTGAGAAGGAAGTTTGTCAAGCGCCAGGTCAATTTCGCGATAAGCCGTGTGCAGCGATCCTTTCACAGACAACATTGGTCCTGCAAGTGCCCGATCAACGCCGTCGGCAATCTGTTGACCGTAGTCTGTTGCGAGTTCGACGGTTTTGCGTGGAAGTGGATTCTGATCGGCTCCGCATCCAGCCATGAACAAGGCAATCGCGTCCGGATGGCGGCGTTCGATTTCGATCTGAGCAAATCCGGGCCAGTCCCCGCACCAATCCATGCCGCTCAGAACAGTCGCGTGACAGGCATATCCAAACACCACGGCTCGCAGTTGCCCTTCAGGATTTCGCACGGCCAGCACGGGAAGGTCATGATCGACTGGGCCGACCAGGTTTCCGGTTTCGCGTAGCATCGGAACATCCGGTTCGCGATTGTTACGACGATTGACGGCGAACGTGGCCTGGCCCGAGCCATGCTGCACAATCGCCGGTGCAAGGTTTTCGAATGCCTCGGCCGTCGTTTTGACGATCGATTCAGTCAGAAATTCTGTGTATTCGTGGATTAGACGGAGGTTTTCGTCGTCCAGCGAATACATCGAAATCAAGTTCCTGCCCACGACGGGGCCGGAATGTGTATGTGATGTCGAGAGCACAATTTCGGATCGCTGCAGGCCGTGATTCTTCGCCAGTCGTTCGCAGACTGCCTGAGACGTCATGCGGTCGATACCGACAAGATCCAGAGTCACGAAGAGGGCTTTGTGACCATCGGCATCCTGCAGAACCAGTGCTTTGGCCCAAAGATCGTGAATCTTCCCCTCAGACGGAGTGGTACGTGATGCGTAGCCCGACATCCACATTGGTGAGGGCGGGGTGATCACCGTTTTTGCCACGCCCGCCTGCCACGTTGCGTCAGCCGCAATCGCATCTGAGGTGAATGGCAGGATGAGTGTGAACAGCAAAACACCGATGCGTTTGCGCATGAAGAATCTCCATTGATAATCGTTTAACGAAGCCTGAAATTGTGTAACGGAACTCGCCAGGAGTTTCGATTTTTGAAGGAAAATTCAGGACAATTCCGACGGCAGCTAAATGAGTCCGAAAAGCAACTGCGCAGCAATCACAAGGAATGCCCCCGCCAGCATCCAGATGACCGATGCCACACTGAACACTTTCCGGTCGCGCCATTTGAGGATGGCTGCGAGCAACGGTTCCTGATAGACCGACACTGGATTACTCAGCATCGCGGCCCGCAGATCATCCACCATCAGCGACATTTTCTGATAGCGATCCACCGGCTGTCGCTGCAGCGCCTTCATGCAGATCGCGTTGAGTTCGGGAGTTACTTTCTTCTTTGGCGCCACGCGCGCCGGTTCGCGGACAGGAGCTTCCAGCAACTTGCGTTTGATCTCTTTGAAATTCTTTCCGGACATATAGCTTTCGCCGGTCAGCACTTCAAACAGGATAATGCCCATGCTGTAAATGTCAGAGCGTTCGTCAACGTCCCCCGTTTCAACGGCTTGTTCGGGCGACATATAAAACGGAGTGCCCTGAACATCACCTCGCCCCGTCAGTCGTCCCGACATCACCTGCTTGCCGCTGCGGATCAGTTGATCAACATCGTCGTTGTCATCCATGTCCCAGACCTTGGCCAGACCCCAGTCCAGAACCATCACTTCACCGTAGTCACCGATCATAATGTTGGCAGGCTTCATGTCGCGATGCACCACACCGGAATCGTGCGCATAGGCCAGGCATTGTGCGGCCTGAATGAGGAAACGCAGCAGAGCTTCGAGCGGGTACTGATCGATTGTTGGCTGGTGACCTGCCGAAATCTGGTCCAGAATTTCGCTCATATCCCGACCGCCGAGTTTCTTCATCGTGAAGTAGGCGTTGCCTTCGGCATCACGACTGAGTTCATAAACCGGGATCGTGGCGGGATGCGGAATCTGGGCCGTGACGCGGGCCTCGCGGAGAAACCGTTTTTGATAGGTTTCCAGATTCTGAAACTGTGGCTGAAGCGTCTTCATTACGACCGTGCGACCCAGATTCTCATCGACACAGGTTTGAAGGATCGCTTCGCCGCCCTGAGTCAAAGGTGCAAAGTCCCGATACCGCATGAAGCCGTTCTTGACGTGCTTCGGGAGATCCCTGTCTGTGTCGGACAGTTCAATATTCTTCGTCACGAAAATATCCCCTGGATTGCGCCAGCTCGCTGTTGATTTAGTCGTTTAACGGCTAGCCAAAGGCGTTGCATCCACAAATAAACGATCGCCTGCGGCTTGCCGTTAAACGAAGAGCAGAAATTCCCCTGAGCTCCAGCTTGAAACTCCGGGGCTTCCTTCACTGTGTTTCAGTGCCGCCCCGGTCACTTGATCGCCGGAATTGTAACACTGTCCGCCGAAATACTGAAGAAACCCGGAAAAATCCGACGGACCAGTTCCGGTGCCGGGAGTGTGACTCGGGAATTTTTTGAGTATCATCCGGAACCATGTCATCGATCTACTTCGACAATAACGCCACAACGCCGATCCCTCCGGACGTCATGCAGTGCATGACGGATGCCTGGGCCACGGCATTCGCCAATCCTGGAAGCCAGCATTCGTATGGGCGCGAAGCGCGGCGAATTCTTGAGGACAGTCGTGAATCGATCGCCGAAATTCTGAGCGCGGATGCCTCGGAAGTCATCTTCACCAGCGGTGGCACGGAATCGATCAATATGGCCATTTATGGTTTCACGTTTGGCCGAACTGGAACAATTGCGATCACAGCGGGCGAGCATCCTGCCACACTGATGGCCTGCGAGCGTGCTCGACAAAACGGCTGGCGGATCGTGACGATCCCGGTCGATGATCAGGGCCGGATTGATGAACGGCAATTGCCGACATTGCCATGGAATGACATCAAACTGGTCTGCCTCATTCTGGCTCACAACGAAACCGGCGTGATCCAGAACACCTTGCCGCTGCTTGACCTTTGCCGTCAGCACGGTGCGGCATTGCTGCTGGATGCCGTGCAGGCGGTCGGAAAAACTCCGGTCGATTTTGAATCACTGGGAGCTACGGCGCTGGCATTCGGTGCTCACAAGTTTCACGGTCCGCGTGGGATCGGTGGATTGCTGCTGAAACGCGGCGTGAAGTTGCCACCGTTTCTTGAAGGAGGCCATCAGGAGAACGGTCGCCGCGCGGGCACAGAACCGGTCCCGTTGATCGCGGGCATGGCGAAGGCATTGCAACTCTGGTCGTCTGATTGGAAAAATCGTACAGACAGGATGTGTGGGCTGCGTGATCAGATGCAGAATGAACTGATCGCTCGATGCAGTCCGGTTGTCGTGCATGGGTCAAAGGCAAATCGGTTGGTGAATACACTGAGCATCGCGTTTCCGGGTATTCCTGGAGAAGCGATGCTTGTGAATCTGCACCTGGCAGGAGTCGCCTGTTCGTTGGGCAGTACCTGTGCCAGCGGTTCCGCCGAGGCAGCACCGTCACTGCTGGCGATGGGGCTTGACCCGGAAGTCTGCAAATCGTCGGTGAGGTTTTCGCTGGGTTCCCAGAATTTCACCGAAGAAATCGTCGAAGCATCAAATCGGATTGCGGCCGTCGTAGCAAGACTTCGGACAAGTCACTGAAGTAAGGATTTTCAGGCATGATGTCAAAATTAAGTTGCGGAATTCATCGGGAGGGCGAGGCTCCTGCCGAGCCGCAGAAAAACTGGCTCGGCAGTAGCCTCGCCCTCCCAGCAAAGACCGGAATCAGATGGGGACTGTTTATTGTCCTCACGATGACGTTCTGTCTTTTCACTCAACCTGTGCAGGCGCAGAAGGAAGATCGGGATTCACAGCTCAACGATCAGCAGCTTCGGGATGGTGTTAAGAAAGCGCTGGTGCGCGGTTGCGATTATCTGAAGAGAACACAGAAAGCTGACGGATCGTGGGCGATTCAGGAAGGAGCATTCAAGGATTTCAGTGTTGGATTCACTTCGCTTGCCGTGATGGCTCTGATCAACAGCGACGTGCCTGTCGATGAAGCGCATGTTCAGCGAGGATTGACTTACTTACGCGGTCGATCGGACGGCGGGGCGGATGGGATTACCGGAGTTTATGAAACGTCGCTCTTGATCATGGCGTTGACTGCGGCAGAAGAATACGATCGCGATCTGCCGAGAATTCAGTTGCTGGCGGAAGCGTTGGAGAAAGCACAGATCACGTCGGGTGAGAATGCCGGATTGTGGGGTTACAATTTCAAAGGCTTTGGCAGCGGCGACGCGAGCAACGGACAATACGCGGTACTCGGCCTGCGGGATGCGGTGTACGCTGGTGCAACGGTCTCGCGCAAGACCTGGGAACGCATTTACGAACAATGGACGAAGCATCAGGTTCCTGACGGCGGCTGGGGCTATACACCCAGCCAGCCAGTATCAAGAGGCAGCATGACGGTCGCCGGACTTTCAACAATCGCCATTTCCACGCGGATGCTTCAGGATGACAGCGACGTGGGTGCTGATGGACGGCCTGATTGCTGCTTCACGCCGCCTCCAAATCTCACGATGGAAAACGGTCGCAAGTGGATGTCTGAAAAATTCTCCGTTAACACAAATCCTGGCCACGATAGCTGGTATTATTACTATCTCTACGGACTGGAACGCGCGGGGCGGATGAGTGGCGTGCGATTCTTCGGAAGCCACGACTGGTATCGCCGCGGAGCACAGGTTCTGGTGACCGCTCAGTTGCCTGGCGGTGAGTGGAAGTCACCAAGTCCATCTGAGAGAGATCCGGTCCTCAACACGTCCATGGCCCTTCTGTTTTTGTCGAAAGGTTTATCACGTGTTGTCGTCCATAAACTCGACTACAACTCGCCCAATGGCGAATCACTCGAACAAGGAGAATGGAATCGTCATCCGCAGGACGTCGTCAATCTGGTTGATCTGATTGACGGACTTCCCAAATGGCCGCCACGACTCATCAGTCAAATCCTCACACTCAGCCGATTGAGGCAGGAAACCGCTGTTTTGGAACTCAATCAAGCTCCGGTGCTGTTCCTGTCGGGCCGCGAAGCACCAAAGTTTACCGACGAACAAATTGGCTGGCTGCGAGACTACATCGACGCTGGTGGTTTCATTTTTGCGGTGGGAAACTGCGATGGCAAGGGATTTGATACCGGATTCCGGGATCTCATCAAACGCATGTTTCCGCAGGGCGACGCATCGTTGCAGCGACTGCTGAGCGATCATCCGGTCTACCGCAGCGAATATCTGCTTAATGGCGAACAGATGGAACTTTGGGGAGTTGATTTCGGATGCCGCACGTCGATCATCTATTCCCCGGACGATATCAGTTGTCTCTGGCAGAAGTGGATGAAGAATTCGCCGCCTGATCGCAGTCAGAATTTGAATACGCAGATTCTTCGCGGAACACGGATCGGTGTGAATGTGATTGCCTATGCCACTGGTCGTGAGCCGCCGGAAAAACTGGATGACGTGATCGGTCGTCGTAAGGAAGCGGCGGCAAAAGTCGAACGTGGCTTACTTCAGATCGGTAAACTTCGCCACAACGGCGGTTGGGACACGGCACCCAAAGCAGTGAAAAATCTTCTCGTGGCTTTGAATGAAACAGTCGGCGTGGCCGCATCGACTCAATCAGATGCCATTCCCATCACACTGGAAGAAATGTCGCGATTTCCGCTGGTCTACATGCACGGGCGGCATCGATTTCAATTGCCGCCCACGCAGCAGGATGCGCTGCGTGACTATCTAAGTCGCGGAGGTGTCCTGCTGGCGGATGCCTGTTGCGGGTCCAGCAATTTTGATCGAGGTTTCCGAGATATGGTCAAGCAATTGTATCCGGATCGAGAACTGGTTCAGATCCCGGCAGACCACGAAATATTTTCTGAAACAACAGGCTATGACATTAAACAGGCTCGTCGGCGTCGTCTGGTGCCTTCTCCGAAGAACGCCACACTGGAGATCAAAGAGGAAGTCGGCCCGCCACTTCTGGAAGGCATCGAGATCGACGGACGTTTTGCCATCATCTACAGCCGCTACGACATCAGTTGTGCGCTGGAACATCAGGCATCTCTTTCGTGCGACGGCTACGTCGAAGAAGATGCTGTAAAACTGGCAATCAACATGGTGTTGTATGCCATGCTGCAAAGTTTCAGCACGGAACTGGCCCCTGCAAAACAACCGGCCGGTCAACGTTAAGCAACGCTCGATGAATAGCCGAAACTCGCTAGCGGTCTGTGGCTGATTCTATCAGGACAGTTAATTGTCGAGCGATCCTGATTACAACTTTTTAACTATGAACATCACTCCAATATGTTGAGTCCTGCTGAAACAGTCGGTCTGCTTGGATCGACTCTTGACAACCGAGTCCGGAAGGCCGTCCAACGTCTAGGAGACGGTACGCTGGCCAGGATTTCTGATCGGCTGCGAATTGATGCTCAGGCAAATGCGGTCGTCTACGAACGCGACGGAGTAGAAGAACCCGTTCGGATCATGCTGCGACCATTGCTCGCCATGCCCGAACAACTCAGCTACGTCGATCATGTCTGTCTGAAACTGGCAGAAGCCTTGAAACGAATGCCCGCGCTGTACCTCGAAGACGAACAGGTCCGCAGAATTCTGGCAATCACTCCGGAAGAAGATCAGTGGCTGCGGGATATCTGGACACCCGAGCATCACCATCTGAATCCGCTATATGGCCGACTGGACGCTGTCTGCGACTTCACCAGCGCCGCATGGCAGGAATCTCTGCTGTTTCTGGAACCCAACCTGTCCGGCGTGGGCGGTATCCACTACGCACCACTGGCCGAAGAACTGGTGATGCGTGATGTGGTGCCAACGTTGCTGGCTCAGGATCCTGAACTCGATATCGAACTGCCGCGCGACCAGCGCGAACTTTTTCTGCAGGTATTGATCGATCATGCCCGCGCGATCGGGCGAAAATCCGTTCACGTTTGTCTGGTCGAACCAAAATATGCGCACGACGGTCCCAATGAACAGTCGATTCTGAAGCAGCATCTTTCTGAACACCATGGGATGACGATTGTCCATGCCGATCCGCGTGAACTGCGTGTCGAAGGCGACGAGGTGTATTACGAAGATGTTCAGATCGATGTCGCCTATCGTGATTATGCGATTCTGGATCTGGTGGCTCTGGAACGCGAAATTGGAAAGCCGCTCGACGCGATGCGATTGCTGTTCCGTCAGAATCGGATTGTTTCGTCAATGGTGGGTGACTTTGATCACAAAAGCTGCTGGGAATTGATGACGGATGAATCCATTGCGTCGCGACTGTTTACGGCTGAGGAACGCCGCTTGTTTCGCCGTCATGTGCTGTGGACGCGAATTGTTGGCGATCGCCGCACCGTTCTGCCGCATGGCAAAGAAGGCAGTCTGCTCGACTTCGCAAGAGAAAATCGCGAACGTCTGGTCCTGAAGCCAAATCGCGGTTATGGCGGAAAAGGTGTGGTTCTGGGATCGGCCATCGATCAGGCAGAATGGGATCAACTGATTGCTGATGCGGCGGTCACTTTTGATGATCCTGTCAAATCGTGGGTGCTGCAGTCTGTGGCTCGACTTCCGGTGCATGAGTTTCCTGTCGTCGGGCCAGGCGGGACAGTCTTCGAAGAACCGTTCTATGCGGTCATGGGATTCGCGACGACGGAGAACGGATTAGGAATCCTGTGCCGCGTATCGCAAAAACAGGTCGTCAATGTGGCTCAGCATGGTGGCCTTGCCGTGGTGCTGATCGCCCGGCCGCCGCGCGAATTGAAGATGCCACGTCGAACACCGGTGCGAACCGAGGGCGCGGAGCAGACTCTTCGGCTGCGAATCAGTGAGTTGCTGCATCTGGATCAAACGATCGGACTGCTGAGCTGGGATGAAGAAACAAAAATGCCACCGATGGGACGGATTCAGCGCGGGGAGCAACTGGCAACTCTGGAAGGCCTGCGGCACCGCATGCTCACGGCCGATGACCTGGGTGATCTTGTCGAAGAGGTGGCTCAGCAACGCGAAGACGACGCACACTGGATGCGCGAACTGACTTTGTTGCGACATCTGCGGCGGCAGACACTGGCAGTGTCCGAGGAACTTGTGCGTGATCTGGCTAAAGCAAAGTCTCGGTCATTGGGTGCCTGGGAAGATGCTTATGCGACCAATGACTTCGCGCTGTTTGCACCAGCGTTTGAAAAGCTCCTGGAACTTGTCCGTGAACGAGCGGTAACATTGGCACGCGGCGATGATCCGTATGACACGCTGCTGAATGATTACGAACGAGGCATGTCGCGATCGCGACTGGATCCGGTGCTGGCGGATCTGAAACTCAAACTCGTGCCGCTGGTCGAAAAATTATCAGCGACGACAGCCACGAACGCTGACTTGCTCAAGGGTCGCAGCTTTCACGAAGCCGGACAATGGGACTTATGTCGACGTATCCTGAAGGCCGTCGGGTTTGACTTTGAACGTGGTCGCCTGGACCGATCGACTCATCCGTTCACAGCCCAGATGGGTTCTCATGACGTGCGACTGACGATTCGCGTACGGGAGGACGATCTGCCGAGTGCCGTGTTGACAACTCTGCACGAAGGCGGGCACGGTCTGTACGACCAGGGTTTTATGCCCACAGATCGTGATTCGTTCCTTGGTGAAGCTCCCAGTATGGGATTGCATGAGTCACAGTCGCGGCTGTGGGAGAATCACATCGGACGCAGCAGGTCATTCTGGCATCGCTGGTTTCCAACGATTCAGGCCATTTTTCCGGAAGCGACTGCCGGACTCAGTGGCGAAACATTTTTTCAGGTGGTCACGGCCGTCAGACGAGGTTCCAATCGCGTCAATTCCGATGAGGTCTCTTATCATCTGCATATCCTGTTACGTTACGAACTGGAACGCCAGTTGATTTCCGGAGGCCTGTCGGTCCATGAACTACCGAACGCCTGGAACGAACAAAGTCGTTTGCTCCTCGGGTATATCCCAAAAACTGACCGCGATGGCGTGCTTCAGGATTCCCATTGGGCGGTCGGTATGTTTGGCTATTTCCCATCGTACACGATTGGCAGCCTGTATGCCGCGCAATTGGCAGAGGCCTATCAAACCGCACATGGCCTGACTGGTGATCTTGACGGCAGCGAATTCCAGCACTTGCTGGCATGGCTGCACAGCAATGTCCATCAGATCGGGCACCGTATGCCGGCCGAGGACATCATTCGCAAGGCGACCGGCAGCGGACTGGATTCCGCCGCATTCTTCCGGCATATTGCACGAACCGGCCGGTGATGAACAGTCATGCTGGCGGGAGATGGATTTGGCTTCCGGGAGATATCTTTCTTCCGCCTCTTGCCGGCTCGCCCGGCTGGAACAGAAGATTTGAAGTTATACCTCGCGCGGTCAGGAATGTGGTGTTTCTTTGTTTAACCCGTGGCCGACAGGCCAGGCCGTTGCGACATCCATCTGTAAAATCCTGGCCTGCGACCTCGCGGTCGTTCTCGTTGTCTAATCACAAATCGTTCGCTCGTGCCAGGCAAGCTGGCACGGGGCTGAAGCAAACCCACAAAACTTGATAACTCCCAAATGTCACCTAAAGATTTTTTACCAGATTACTATTTGTCGCGCACCACAGGAATTCCCTGCTATGATGTCGTTGTCGATCTTCGGAAGTGTACGCGGATCTGGTGACCGTCGCGGGCTTCAAACCCGTTGTGGCGGCTGAAAAGTCGCCGGGAGGGTTCGATTCCCTTCCACTTCCGTTTTTGGTTTTGATGCGACCTTTGCAAATCATGCGAAACCCCGGGGAATTCATCAACCATGCAGGGTTTCCATTATTCCTGACACTATTGTTTTCTATGTGCAACGCGATTTGTTGACCGTTTTCGAAGGGCAAACCACGAATGGACACGGTTTAGATAGAAACTTCGATCGTCAGCTATCTGCGACAGAGTCCCAGTGCGCACGTCGTAATGGCTGCACGGCAACTTCTTACGCACCAATGGTGGAACAGCGAACGATCCAGGTATGAACTGGTGGCATCGCAATACGTCATCGACGAAGCGTCCGCAGGAGATCCAAAACTCGCGGCAGAAAGGCTTGAATCACTGAACGGGATTCCGCTGCTGCCATTGGATCCGGCAATCGCGCAGATCGCCGATGAAATCATGACCCGAGCGATTCTGCCGTCGAAAGCTCGCACCGACGCATTGCACATCGCGATGGTTGCCCATCATCGGATACAATATCTGTTGACCTGGAATTGTCGGCACATCGCCAACGCGACAATACTGCCACGCATCCACAAACTGCTAAATGACCTTGCGATTCCCATTCCCATAATCTGCACACCGGAAGAGATGGTAAACGATGATTCAGAAACTGACGACGGATCCCATCCTTGATGAAATCCACCAAACGCGACGTGAAATGTCCGATCGATTCGGTGGTGATTTTGTTGCCATGCTTGACGATGCCCGACGTAGGCAAGAGTCGTCCGGCCGTCCGACATGGCAACGGAAACACGACGAACCAATCGTTACACGGGAGCGACCTGCGACGAATGAATCGAATGATTGAATCGTTCTGCAACTACCGCAACGGTCCTTTTCAATGTCGGCGTCCACTATTCCACGCTGATTTTCAGCGTTTTTCCGATTGCCGTTGCGTATCGTTTCAATGTCGCCACTGTTGGGTTTGTATGCCCGTTCTCAAGACGTGACAAATTCCCCCGTGGAATCTTCAGTCGTTGCTCCAGTTCCCGCAGGGAAATGCCAGCAGCTTCCCGCGCGGATTTCAGTGTTGCCATGACGTCATCAATCGAAGTCAGACACCGCACTGCCTGCGCCTGCTGAATCAGGTCTTCGCGGTCGATTCCTGCAGCCGCCGCCCGCGCACGATCAATACGAGCCTGATCGATTGGAATTCCAGTCGTCCTGACCGCCTGTGGTTTCTTTGTAGTTTTCGTCATCCTCTTGGCTCCGGGACATCAAAGGCAGTGATCGGATAAACTGTTGCATCATCAACAGCCTGAAATACACAAGCGATGTAGCGACCATCGGGCGTGAACCCGAACACAACATCTTCGCCGCTCGACCGACTTACTCCGAATCCGGACGGATTGTCGAACACATACTGGACGTCCTCCTGCGAAAGACCATGCTCAGCGATATGCTCGACAGTGGTCGTGTGCGTCGGTTGTTCTGCATGATATCGGCATTCCGAACGGTTATCAAATACTAAAACCACACTGCCGCTACGCCAATCCAGACGGAATTCAATTGATCGGCCGAATGTCCGGAAACTGGCGAGCCTGGCGGGAGATTTCATATTTTATGACCGGCAGATCGAAAGCGCCGGTTGCGAGTGATTCGAGACGAGGATAAAGTTCCCTCACATGGCGAAAAAATGCCTGATAAATGGTTTATCAGCGGCAAATCCCATGAGAACTATTATTGTTATGTGCAAATGGCCCGCGATGTTTGACGAGAAGATCAAAGCGATACGCGACGCTTGCACGCCGCTCATTGGAACGACAATCGAACGCTTCGAAACGGCCGAGATTCTTCACGATGACGGCACGTGGGATGATTGGCCTGATCTGCCAATTCGCGTCTACTGTAATGGCCAGACATTGCTTTCCGTTTCGTGGTCACGGTTCGACGATCTGTGGCTGTCAAACGACGAATCACTCCCATTTGCTGCCGAAGACACAACGACACGATGGAAATCAAACGGTATCAAAAAAATCGGCGCGGCGATCGGTCGAAGCATTCAGGGCGTGTCGCTCGGACGCGGCGAAATGTCGATTGAATCTCGCGACATCGAAATCTGGACACGGCTGGTGTTTGACTTGGGCGGACTATGGTTCGAAGTCTTCAATGCTCTCGACGAAAACGGTTATGATCTACATCTGGCCAAGCCGGATGGCGAGTTCCAAAAATGCACATAATCCGTTGCACAGGGAGCCGCGGGCCACGCGCTTTTTGAAATCAATGTCGTTTGCCGAGGCCCGGTGAACGGTGGCGTTCGGCGTTAGCAGTAGAATCACTATGTCAACGACTCGTGAGATGATGAAGACCGTCGTCGCTGCGTTCGCGCCAGCGTTGAAGTCTGTTGGCTATCGCAAGCAAGGAGCTCGCTTTTGGAACGAGTCATCTCCCACGGTCGTACGTCTCGTGAATATACAAAGCTCGTCGTGGAACAGCGGCTGCGAGGGACAGTTTACGGTCAACTTAGGAGTTTACCATCGCGATCTTGCTGCGTTGCACGATGGAATGCCGGTGGTTAATTCTCCGCTTGTGCAGCATTGCGTCGTCCAGGCACGAATAGGGCGCTTGATGCCTGCCCGAAGGGATGTTTGGTGGTCAATCGATCAGAAGAAGGATTTGGTAGCGCTCGGTGAGAAGGTTGCGACCATTTGGATCAAATACGGCAACCCGTGGCTTGAAGCAAGAAGCACTCTTGACGGGGCGAGAGAGCACTTACTTTCTATGAAAGACTATTTTCTTGTTGCGATGGCAAGCCTCGCCATGGGAAATCCTGACGACGCTCAGCTTTGGTTAGACAAAGCGGTTGAGAGCAATCCGTTATGCAAAGATCACGTTGACGCATGGCGCAGTACTTATTTGCATCAGACCGCGGTGAGGCAACGGCGAACAAAGCGGTGAACCCCAGCGGCGGATCGGGCGGCTATTAAGTGGACAATCAACTCCAGCGACTCGATTGTCGCGGTCGTTACTACTGTAAAGCCCGAAGATGAATGTAATTGCCAAAAATGACCCAAGTCCAGAAGGGGAACCGAGAGCCAGGATAATCATCCACTGGCGTGAACTTAGACCATACGACGCGATTTGGATAGTTCGCGGTCTTTCGCACAGCGGTCAATACTACGGTGAGCTAACTGCATCGTCTTTGCCTACGCTGAGTCAGGAACTCCAAAAATCAGGACTGTCGTTTTCTGGCAACCTCACCACGAATGAAACTCAAGCGGTTTGGAACGCAGCCGATCTGATACGTGGTGTTCCACCTACATTTTCCACAACTATCCGATTGGGACTTCTCGCTGACGGCGAGTACTCTGCTCCAAATCTTCTGTATGAGCACTTTACCGATTCCGGAAACGTCGAGGTTGCTGGGCAATTCGGTAGAATCATTTCCATTTTTCGTCCCTACTTTGGTCTCCACCTCGATCGTCTTCGTGACATTGTCGCTCGATCGAAATAAGACATTACGGCCGAAGATAAGACGCTAAATTTACAGCATAACTAGGCTTTGACGTCGCGAGTGCAGACGAATGACGCCGACTGAGGTTGATGGTTGAGCGAAGTGGGCTTGTTGGGGTACGAACCAGCCGAGCCGAAGCTCAAGGCATTTGTTCAAGAAGCCCGGTGGCGTATAGAAAATGCAATTTGGTGGCCTGCCGCCCGTTGCCCTGACGGTTCCGGTTTTCGATCCGAGTCACTCATGGTTGCGCCGTTCCACAGTACGCTTCGAACGATTTCAGCAATATCGCCAAGTCCGCCCTGACCGTCTCTACGGCCTTCCGGTTCTCCGGGGAATCTTCCGCCGCTTCCAGCCGTTTGAAGTCCACCCATGTGACGTTCAGCGTGTCTTGAATTCGCTGTCGCAGACTGGCCACCGAATCGGAATAGGTGTCAAATGCGTAGGTTTTTGCACGCACGGTTTCGGAGTCATAGCCGAAGTTGTTGTCATCAAACGAGTTCTGGAATTGCGTTCGATTCCCTTCCACTTCCGTTTTCCCGAGACGATTTTCATTCGGCGACGTGTCACTTGTAGGTTTTCCGGCAGCACCGACCCCGCGTCGGTGAACCGCTGACTGGTAGGCTACAGCAACCATTCGGGTTCCGCTCCCGGGCCTGCACCGACCCTGCGTCGGTGTAAGCCGCGACGAGCATCCGAAAGTCGCCAAGCCGCCGACACAGGGTCGGAGGAGGGTGTGTTTCGCACTGTCTTTGTGTTGTAGCTGATCAGTCTTGCTCCCACCGCCGCTGGGTCGGATGGAGAGCTATCGGCAATGTCTTATTTATGTGGCGGACGAAGCCCGCGCCAGGCAACGTATCTGCCGTCCGACAACCGGCGAGCCTGGCCGGATGTTTTGGTTTTTGTCACCGGCAGGTACAAAGCGCCAGTTGCGAGCGATTTGAGACGTTGATAAAGTCGCCTCCCATGACGATAAAATGCCTGGTAAGTGGTTTATCAACGGCAGATCCCATGAGAACTATCTTCGTTCTCCGGCTTACCTTAACCCAACACATCTTATGCCACTAACACAAATGCAGATTATCCAAGCGCTTGGTGACGCGATGTCTTGGTTCGAGCGGGAACTCGGTTGGGGCGTGCCAACGACTGAACTGCGTCACCTCAATGGACGAATTGGCGAGCTTTATGCTGCCTTAATCACGAACGGACAAATGGCACCTGACGTAAATCAACGTGGGTATGATGTCGTGGCTGAATCTGGCGAGCGTGTCTCAGTCAAAACAACTGGAATGATGTACGGTTCTGGTCATATCTCATTCAATGCGAATACGCTTCCTGATGTCGATCGGGTCATTATCCTCCGCATGAATACTGATGAGATGCAGATTGAAACTCTACTGAACGACACTATCGGTAACGTAATAGAACTGATGACGCCACCCGACGCTAACGGCAAACGATCCATTTCACTATCAAAACTGACCGCGAAAACGGTTCGAACCAACATCCCCGTAGCTTCCACTGTGCATTATGGCGAATACACGGTGACCGCCCTGGAAAACGCAGCGATAAACGTCTTCGTAAACGGTGAACCCGTGTCGCCCGCGAAACCTGTTTTGCGAAAAATCGCGGCGGAACTTGGAGTTGAGCTACTTAATAGCAATGGCAACGCACACAACACCCGGCAGCTTGGAAGCCTCGTCATGGCCGCTATGGCGAACCTTGCCGAAAACGCGGGATAATATGGTAATTATATGAATATGACCGAGGAACGCAGGTCCGAAAATGTCGGCAGAAACGCAAGCATCTTGTTCTCGTCGGTGGCGAGTAGCTGTGAGTTGCTCCACGGTCATTGCATTTATCGTATTGGGGGCTATTTACCAACGCTCATTGCGACTCAATCCCGCCGAACGACTCATTCTTGGTGAATGGTCATTTGCTGACACCGGCAACCCCAGTATCACTCGTCACGTACGATTCGGTTCGGATCGCACATTTCACCTATGGACTTCCACGAATGCCAGCGGAACTGGAACGTGGAAGATTTCAGACGATGAGTTGGTTTTGAAACTCAAAGCAGACGATGATTCTAACGGGCCAACACGACTGTTATTCTTAGATCGTTACATCAATCGTTTCTGGACTCGCGAGCGTCCGGAGCGATTCCTGGTCGATGAACTCACTCGGAACACCGCTCGTGTCCGTAACGCGGCGAATGACGCGATCATTTTCCAACGAGTATCGTTGACCGAGTGACAAAGCAGATCCGGCGCGGCATGGATAGAAGCCAATTGACAATTCCCTGGACACAGAGCGGCTCATGGCTGATACCATCCCGCAAACTACTGACTCTCCTACACCTCGGAATGCTGGCGACGGAAGTCTGCGGGCCGGCGGTAGCCGCCAATGGCGCGCAGTCGCCTGGACTGCCATTTTTGTGGTGGTCGCGACCAGCGCTCACTTCGCTCGGCAATATTCTCGCGGCTGCGCGATCGAACGACGGCTGACGGGCACTTGGGTCACAGATTTCATTCGTGAAGACGGCACTGTAGACCCATTTATTTGGCAATTTCTCCCTGACGGCACGATGCGACACCACCCGGAAGGCAAACCATTCGCTGAAACCGGTTCGGTCGATGACTACATGTGGTGGCGTGTCTCTGATGGCCTGCTTGTTCTTACCTATGATCGTCGGTTTCGCCAGGATGCCACACTTAAGTCGAAAGCTAAAACTACCATCCGCTACCTTCAAGCGTTGGCAACCGGAAAGAACTTTCCTCTCGCACGCTACGATCGATGCATCATTCGTGATTCAGGCGGAGACTCAATTGAGTTGACACTACACGCGAATGAAAACACACGGGATTCCTGGGTTGGTGGTCGAACCCATGTACTCACTCGCACATCAGACGGCATAGCGATTCAGGCTTTGACTTCGTGAGTGCGGAGTGGGGGCATGAATAAGGACTGACGGTGGCGCGGAGTGGGACCGGCGAGCAACGCGAGCGGCCAACCCACCATGTGAAGGTGCTCATTTGGTGGGCCGACGCGGCTTAGCTGCCGCTCGTTTCACCCGACTAATTTGCTGCAATCGCGGAAATCCTGTCGATTTTATATTGATATGCCATATGGCATTTATAATAATGCCATATGGCATACTGCAGGCGGGAGATTTAATATGGAAAATGTCAAAGCACTGGCAAAATTTATGGGTGGTGCTTCAGTTGTCGGCTCGCCAAAATCTGATTTCGAGTTCATCAAAATCATCCGGCTTGGTTTGCCGTCCAAAGTCATTGAATGCGTCGTTAAATCATCTGCTGTGAGTGAAGATGTTATCTATAGTGCCCTTCGTATTGCGAAGCGCACGGCTGCACGTCGCAAGGCCAGCGCATCGAGGCTCAAGGCTGCCGAATCAGAATTAATTTACCGGTTTAGCAAAGTCCTGGTTGCGGCGACGGAAATCCTGGGTGACCGAGACAAGGCGCGCGAGTGGCTATTGACGGAGAATTGCGCACTTAACAGGGAACGCCCCATATCCCTGCTGGACACGGGCATCGGGTTTGAAGATGTCATGGATGTTCTGCATCGGATCGAATTCGGCGTGTACAGTTAACCATGGACGTCTGGCGAATATGTCGATCCAGGTATGAAGCGTCTGCTTTCACCGGACATGGTGCGGAAAAGACCGGTGGGCGCTGGAATTACAAGGGACACCCCGCAGTCTACGCCTCCGAGAATCTATCACTCGCTGTCCTGGAACTGTTCGTGCATGTCTCGCCTGACAACTTACCTGCCGACCTTGTATCCATTCAAGGTAAATTCCCGGACACAATTTCTACAGACGAGATCGATGAATCGAACCTGCCCGGCAACTGGCGCGGATATCCTGCCCCTGATGAGCTCCAACGCATCGGTACAGACTGGCTTGTGAGCCTCAGATCACTCGTGCTGATCGTTCATTCTGCGATCAATCCTCGAGAAAAGAACATCATCCTCAATCCGGCGCACCCGGAAATCAGGATGCTCAACGTGGAAAAAGGGCAGCCATTTGCGTTTGATCCGAGGATGTTTGGCGATTGACTCTACTTCGAATGGTGAGATTTGAGGCTGGTGTGTCGGAGCCGTAACGAGGTGTTGATTTGATTGTTTAACGGCTCGCCGAATGCGTCGAATCCGCAAGAAACACGGTCGCCTGCGGCTTGCCGTTAAACGAATGTCACTCAATCAACAGATAGCCTGCACAATCGTCAGGATCGAATTTCTGCGACATTGTGTTGCTCCAATTTCACCCGGTCTTGACAACCTGCATCGGACCTCTGAACTAGGCTTAGGCCGGGGAGGTATCGTCGCTATGGAAAATACGCATCGATTGTTGTCAGGAATCGTTTTTGTCGTCATTGCGATCGCTGTCATTACGCTGCGACCGGAGAAAGGGCCACCACCGGCGGATGCATGGTTTCAGAAAGCTGTGCTGGAAAGTTCTAAACCTGTCGTCGTGAAGTTTGGAGCCGAGTGGTGCGGTCCGTGTCGCGGCATGGATGAAGCCATCAAAGAGCTCCGTCCAAAGCTCGGCAACAAGGCAGGATTTTTCCTCGTGGATATCGATAAAAAGCCGGATCTGTTCCGACACTATGCATCGGGCAGCGGCATTCCGCAGGTGATGATTTTTCAACATGGAAAAGTGGTTTCCAGTCAAAAAGGCTTTGGCAGCACCGAACAACTGGAAGCGTGGATCAAACAGAATATCTGAAACGTGAAAGCGCACCATGATCGTTGAAACAAAATCGCTGAGCTGTAGGAAATGCGGCGGCGTGCTGAAATGCGTCGATAACCATAACGCCTATCGTTGTGACTACTGCCATTCGATCTGCGTGGTTTCAGAGGTGCCGCTGCTGGTCGATGGCATTCAGCCGGTCAATGACGCCGTCAATTCTCCCTGTTCGTCCTGTTCCGGTGTGTTGCAGACAGCTCAGCTTGACGGCCGGCCAGTGCTTTACTGCCATGAATGTTTCGGAGTTCTCGTTCGGCGTGATCATTTTGGTGCGATTGTCAATGAACGCCGCGCAAAACGTGTTGGTCTCGAACAGGAACCTGTTCGACCAATCGACCCTGCCGCGTACTCGCGCCGCCTTCGATGCCCAGCGTGTCAAAAGTACATGGAAGTTCATCCGTATTTCGGTCCTGGCAATATCGTGATCGATTCCTGCTCCGAGTGCGAATATGTCTGGCTGGATCATGGCGAATTGGCGCGTGTCGAACGATCTGCGGGTGGCCGCGAGCCTGCGAATATCCATCTTCCGGTTGATTTCTCCGGTTACTCTGGCTCATCCTCAGATCCCGCCGGGATGAAGGTGTTTGAAGAGCAGAACCCATTGCAATTGCTGGCCGATTTTCTGTTCTGAGTGACACGGGACTGATGCCGTGACTCTTGCTCTGCGAGCGCAGAAGGATCACAATCTGCAGTGACGAGCCTGAAGGAATCGTCGATCCTGCCCGCAGACACAAACATCAGAAAAAGGATGTGACGCTATGAGTCGCGTTACAGACAAACGCAGCATCACTCGCTTCATCATCACATTGCTTGCCATGGCATTCGCTGCATCATCCAGCATCGCCGCGTCAGACCAGAATGAACTACCTGCAACGCCGGTCGCTGCGCAAGCAGAACAGGTTCCGCAGAATCCATTTCCCGATGCGGTCTCCATACCCAAAGGGATTCTGGATGGCGGAACCGAATGGCTCAACACAGCACAACCGATCGACCTGAGTGATCTGAAAGGCAAGATCGTCATACTGGATTTTTGGACCTACTGTTGCATCAACTGTATGCACGTCCTACCGCACCTGAAGTTTCTTGAAGAAAAATATCCCAATCAGATCGTCGTGATCGGAGTGCATTCGGCCAAATTCGACAACGAGAAGGATTCACAGAATATCCGGGAAGCCATTCAGCGCTACGAGATTCAGCATCCCGTTGTCAATGACAGTGAAATGGTCATTTGGCGCAAGTTCGGGACGCGTTCATGGCCGACGCTGGTGCTTGTGGATCCGGAGGGAAAGTTTGCGGGATCGAACAGTGGCGAAGACCAGCGAGAACTTTTCGACGCCGTCATCGGACAGTTGATTCGGTATCATCGCTGGAAAGGGACTCTTGACGAAACACCTCTCGTCTTCGAAACCGAAGCCAGCAAAGCACAGCCAACCACGCTGCGCTATCCGGGAAAAGTTCTGGCTGATGAAGCGTCACAGCGTGTCGTCATCTCGGACAGCAATCATAATCGGATTGTGGTCGCCGGCATGAACGGCGATCTGCTGCATATCATAGGGAACGGACGGAACGGAAGGACAGACGGCTCTTTCGATGTAGCGGAATTCAGTCATCCTCAGGGAACCGCGCTGGTTGGTGAAAAACTTTATGTGGCCGACACGGAAAATCACCTGCTTCGAGTCGTCGATCTGGAAGCAAAGACAGTTGCCACACTGGCCGGCACCGGCCAGCAGGGTCCGCCCGGATCTCCCGGCGGGAGACTGCTGGAAACTCGGCTGAACAGTCCCTGGTCAATTTGTCACGTGGATGGCGTTTTGTATGTAGCAATGGCTGGGTCACATCAAATCTGGTCACACAAACCGGGCGAAGAAACGATCAATGTGTATGCTGGCGACGGTCGTGAAGACGTCATCAACGGACCGTTGATGAAGGCATCTTTCGCGCAGCCTTCCGGAATTGTGGCCGATAGTAGCGGGCAGTACCTGTACGTGGCAGACAGTGAAGGATCCGCGATTCGCAGAGTTCCGACGAATCCGCACAAACGGGTCACCACTACCGCAGGGACAGCGGAACTGCCAAATGGGCGTTCATTATTTGCATTCGGAAATGCAGATGGCAGAGGGGCTAAGGCGCGGTTTCAGCATCCTTTGGGAGTCGCCATCGCGGGGGATTCACTTTTCGTCGCCGATTCGTACAACCATTCGCTGAGACAGATTCAACTCAAGAATGCGGATGTCTCAACGTTTGCCGGGAATGCGGCACCAGGAAAATCCCTGGATCCTCTGCAGTTGAATGAACCGGGCGGCGTGTCGGTTTCCGGCACCTCTCTTTATATCGCCGACACGAACAATCACCGGATTGTGGTGATGGATCTGAGTACAAAGACAGCGCGAGAGTTTGAAGTGGCCGGCCTGACCCCGCCAACTCCGCCTAAAGTTGCCGTCGTACGCGACACTTCCGACGCGATCGACACGGATGCCGAGTCATTTGCGCCTGCTGAAAAACTCTCGGTTGAAATCTCGCTTGCGGTCCCTGCCGGGAATAAGCTCAACGAACTCGCTCCGGTCACATGGGAAATGTTCACAGATGGCGAACAGTCCGTCTTCCCGGCGGATACACTCGACCGACGACACAAAGCAGTCGCAGCCGATGGGCATGCGACATTTGAGATTCCGTTGACGAAAGAATCGGGAAGCACAACGGTTTACCTTCGAGTCAGCTACGGCTATTGCGGTACAGAAGAAAACGCCCTATGCCGTCTCGCGACAGCCACTTGGCGCGTTCCGATAACCGTTGCTGCCGATGGAACAAACGAGACATGGAAACTTTCGTTTCCGGCAGGACCGTAAATCACAGTGTGTGACTGAAGTAGGCCGGACCGAGCTCGCCGCACTGCCGGAACTGCGGTCGCAGTCTACTGACGTTGCGAATCATACGGTTTTCCACGACGAATCATTCAGCGAGCGATGTTCCGGCAACGTGCGACCTTGTTCCGGCCTACCTGCCAGTTTCATCAGGCAACGGACGTTCCCGGAGCGCTCGCCGAGAGGCAGGTTCAGATCCACTGCTGACTGGTGCGGCGGAGACCCAGCTCATCAGCAAGTCGCATGAACATTGAGATTCCGGCGCTTACTGGCAGACTGATCATCAGCAAAGACGGAAGCGAAGTGCGTATTGCCAACACCACGTCAGTCATTGCCGGCCAGGAAGAAAGATCCATCTGGCCAATCAGTTGCAGACCAATGGCCACAAGTGTCATCAGGGGCAGGTGCAGCGGAGTCAGCATTCGCACGATCGATTGTCGGCGAGAGCTGTAGTCGTCTGGTTTCGATTGCCGATTGATCAGAAAGACGACGAATCCGGGAAGCAGCATCGGGCAAAGTGGCAGAAATCCAGGCCGCGCGACCCAGTCAATCAATAGCGCTGCTGCGGCCAGAATCATGCCGGTCACAGAACGCATCCAGAACATGACGCCGCAGGCGACTGGTAACAATAACGCACCATGCGGCAACGAACCTGACCAGGCGAGTTCGCTGGCAATCGACATCCACAGAACGACCAACACAACAAGGACTCTCATGGTGCGGCGCTTCCAGTGTTTGCAGAAGTTGTGTTCATCGTCATAACGTCGGTCTGCAGACTCATCCGCACAATGCCGACATGATCCAGGTCCGTCAGCGAAAAGCCTGGCTGAATTCGCACGTCCCACTGGCCACCTGCCAGGAATTGCGCTGACGTGACTGTACCGAAAAACAGTCGCGGTCCTCTGACACCGTTGATATCAGCGCTGACGACCGTATCACCGACGGTCACGGCATCAGTGTAGGAAATCCCGGTCAGACGGCATTCGGAAGTCCCCGTGCCTTCCAGCATTCCAACGGCTCCAAAGTTCATTCCCTCCTCCGACGCGCGCAATAACTGCACCTGCGCGCGGAATTCTTTAGCCGTCAACGGCTGCACCATACTCACCCAGCGACCTGTTTGATCAATTCGTCCGACAACACTCGCACCAGACAACACTCGGTCCCCGACAGCAACACCCGCATTCGTGCCTGCATCCACCACCGCACCTGCGCCGTCCACGACCACTTCGGATCGGGTAATGCCCTGCGCCTTGCCTGCGGAAATCACAAGATCCCGCAAGGAACCCGGCAATCCGCTGCTACTGATGACCTTTGCCGGAATCATTCCGTAATCCGTCAGCGCTTCTGCGGGATTCACCACTTCGGCAATCGCCGCAGCGTTCCTGGATAGCTTCAAATCTCGCCGTAGGCGAGCGTTCTCAATCATCAGTTGTCGCACTGTCTTCAACTGCCGGGGATTCAGTTCATCAGAAGAAGTGACTGGACCTGTGCCGGCAAGGTCTTCCGAGATTGCGTTGTCACCCGACGACGGCGAAATCGCCATCAATGCCAGTCGCCCCGGACTGAAAACATCATGCAGCGAGGATCGGACACTGTTCAGCATGCCCGTACGGTCGGCAGCCGTCACCAGAATGGCAAGCGCAAACATGCCGAAGGCCGCATACCACAATTGATGGCGAGATTGATCAACACGCATCGGAACCTCCTGTTAATTCCGCATTCCATCGTCCAGTCCGTGTTTCCAGCGATCCAGATGATCAAGACAAACCAAAACGCCGCGTGTGACGGCCGTGCGCGGCGAATCCACAACTCTTACCGGAATGCCAAGATGCTGAGACAGGTAGCGATCAATTCCCCGCAACAGCGCACCGCCGCCTGCGAGTACAAGTCCGGTATCCGCCAGATCGGCAATGAGTTCCGGTTGACAGCGCTCAATCGTACGCCGGATACTGTCAACGATTTCTTCCAGCGGCTCGTACAAAGCTTCACGGACTTCTTCACTGGTCACCAGCGCCTTGCGAGGAATTCCGCTGGCCGTGTCCAGCCCGCTTACTTCATGAGTCAGTTCATGGTCCAGCGGTGCGGCACTGCCGATGGCGATCTTGAGTTGTTCTGCTGTCTGGTCACCGATCCGCAGTGAATATCGCCGGCGCAGGTATCGAACAACGGATTCGTCCATCGCATCGCCTGCGACTCGAATCGACTGCGATGCTACGATATCGGCAAGACTCATCACTGCAACTTCCGTTGTGCCTCCGCCAATGTCACAGATCATACTGGCAAGTGGTTCGGACACCGGCAAACCGGCTCCAATTCCAGCCGCTTTGGATTCGTCCATCAGCCACACCCGGCCCGCCCCTGCGCGTTCCGCACTGTTGAAGACCGCGCGACGTTCAACGGCGGTAATGCAACCGGGCACAGCAACGATCACGCGCGGCCGCAGTCCGACTGAACGGCTGCTGGCTTTGCGAATAAAATATCTCAACATCGTTTCGCAAAGTTCAAAGTCGTTGATGACACCGTGCCGCAGTGGCCTGACCGCCTGAATTCCTTCCGGTGTCCGTCCAAGCATCTGATAGGCCAGTTTGCCAACCGCCGCACCTCGTCCCACAACGCGATGCGTTCCTTTCGGTACGGCAACGACCGAAGGTTCATCAAGCCGAATGCCTTCCCCCGGCAGACCAATCTGAGTGGACGTCGTCCCCAGATCGATCGCAAGGTCGGAGCAAAATCGTTTTCGAACCCAAGCCAGCATCCGTGCGTCCCTCTAGAATTTCCATGAATCGCCGCATTCAGCAGCCGTGTCAGTGCTGATGACAGCCCCGTTTTTTACCTGCAAACCGGCAATTGCCGCAAGACGCAGATTTTTCCAGCAAAATCTGCAGACTGGAGGGCCATTCGACATCACCCGCCGTGTGCAGATGACACAGGGCGGGCACATTCAAATGACGAACCGCTTAGAGACTTCGAACCAGCGCTGGATTTCCTGAAAACCTGGATTCCCGAAAACTGACGACTTTCGCACATGTCGCGCGAAGTCGGCGATGAATCAGGTGTCTGACTTTTCCGAGTCAAACTCAGGCTCTATCATGCTGGGGATTCTCACGTTGGGCGTTTGTCGGGAGCCGTGAGTCTTGAAAGGCCGCCTGCGAAGTCGAATTGAGCAGGCGACGTTAATTTCTGAACACAATTTTTGAGAGCAGAGACAACAAATGGGCTTGTTTACGGGAAGGAAGGGGATCGTTCTTGGAATTGCCAATGATCGATCTATCGCGTGGTCCATTACGGAACACTTGCACCGCGAAGGTGCCGAGATTGGATTTACGCATCTCCCGGACACAGGCGATCGGCCAAAGAATCAGAACAAGGTCGCGAAACTGGTTGACCCGATCGGATCAAAATTCCTGATTCCGATGGACGTCTGCAACGATGAACACATTGCGGCAGTGATTGACAAAGCGGTCGAAACGTTCGGGAAAATCGACTTCATCGTCCACAGCATCGCGTTCGCTCCTCCCGCCGACCTCACCGGCCCAACTTACGCATGCAGCCGCAACGGCTTTAAGTCCGCGATGGAAATCAGTGCTTACAGTTTGCTGGCTGTGGCTGGCGCTGCAAAGAAAAAAGATGCGCTCAGTGCGGACGCCAGTATCCTGACACTGTCGTATTTTGGCGGCGAAGAAGTGATCCCCGGTTACAACCTGATGGGGATTTGCAAAGCGGCATTGGAATGCAGCGTGCGTTATCTGGCGAGTGAACTGGGACCTGCCGGGACGCGTGTCAATGCGATCAGTGCTGGCCCGCTGAGGACTGTGAGTTCCAGTGGCGTCGGTGACTTCGACAAAATGCAGCTTGTGAACGTTGCCATGGCTCCGCTGCGTCGCAGCCTGGATGCGGACGAAGTCGGCAGTATGGGAATGGTGATGCTCAGCAAACTTTCCAGCGCAATTACCGGTGAAGTCGTGCATGTCGATTGTGGCTTCAGCATTATGGGTTCGCCGCCGCCCGATTTTCTGGAAACCGTGGCTGCCGCTCGCTGATTTTAAACCACATCAGGGCGTCGTACTCGTCCAAAACTGGCAAAATGCCAAATCCTTTTCCCCTGGTCTCACGGGAAAAGTCTTCGAACTTTTTTTCGTGGGGAATCTGACTGATGAAATATGGTATGAATCTTCTGCTCTGGACGTCCGGAGTGACGGAAGAACATTTTCCTCTGCTGAGCAACCTGAAATCCTGGGGTTTCGATGGTGTGGAACTCCCCATGTTTGATCTCGACGTCCAACAGTACGTAAAGATTGGCGCAGAACTCAAAAAAGTCGGTCTGGAATCCACGGCGGTGACTGTCTGCTCCGCCGAACACAATCCCATTTCCCCAGATGCGTCAATTCGAGCCGCCGCGCTCGCGCGACTGAAGCTCGCCATTGACTGCTGTGCTGCAGCAGGATCGACGCATCTGTGCGGGCCGATCCATTCCGCGCTCGGGGAATTCTCCGGTGCCGGACGGACAGACGATGAATGGAATCGAGCCAAAGAACTTCTGTCGCAGGCAGGCGACTACGCAAAAGAACACGGCGTCACTTTGGTTGTGGAATACCTGAATCGGTTCGAGTGCTATTTCCTTAACAGCGCCGCCGATGCCGGGTTGTTCTGTCGTGAACTGAATCACTCACACGTCAAAACCATGTACGATACATTTCACGCAAACATCGAAGAAAAATCGATCACGCAGGCAGTAAAAGCCTGTGCCGATCAACTGGTCCATGTCCACATCTCAGAAAATGATCGCTCGACTCCCGGCGATGGTGGTGTCAACTGGGACGAATCGTTCCGAGCCTTGAAAAATGCCAACTACGACGGATGGTTGACGATTGAGGCGTTCGGTCTGGCACTGCCGGAACTGGCCGCTGCCACGCGCATCTGGCGTCGCATGTTCCCATCCGAAGAGTACCTTGCGAAGAACGGATTGCAATTTATGAAATCCTCATGGGGAGGCCGCTGATCGGGAACAGCCGGACTAGAGTCCGCAACTCAGTGTGCCACTGGCTTTACCAGTGTTTTGATCTTCAGTGAATTCCCGAACAACACTGGCCGAGCCAGTGGCACACACCGGATCGACTGTGTACTTCTATACCCAAACCGGAAAGATTCGCCATGTCTCCAAAAACATTGGTCGTTACTTATTGCATGTTGTTGACCAGCGGGGTTGTTCTTGCTGACGACGCCAATGATCCAAAAGCTGCGTACTTAACAAGCGAAGCAGCCGGGTCGGTCTTCGCGGTTCAAGGCGAATACTCGGGCATGATCAAGGCGGGTGACACCAACGTCAAACTGGGAGTCCAGGTGATCGCCGAGGGCAGCAACAAACTTGCCTGGGTGGCCTGCATTGGCGGTCTGCCGGGCGATGGATGGGACGGCAATCCACCACTCCGAGGAACAGGCGAAGCGAAAGGATCGACCGGCATCCTGAAAGGGGAAACGGGGCTGGGCGAAATCAAAAATGGCAGTCTTGTTATCGCACACAATGACAATGTGCGTCTGGGTGAACTGTCTAAAGTTACTCGCGTATCCCCCACAATGGGCCGTAAACCTCCAGAAGGTGCGATCGTTCTGTTTGACGGGACAACGGCCGATCACTTCGAAAACGGGACGATGAGCGACGAGAAGCTGCTGATGCCAGGTGCGACCAGTAAACAGAAATTCGGCAGTTTTGAACTGCATTTGGAATTTATGCTTTCGTTCATGCCCAACGCTCGCGGTCAGGCACGCAGCAACAGCGGTTGCTACATGCAGGGACGCTATGAAGTTCAAATGCTGGATTCGTTTGGCCTGACCGGAGAATCCAACGAGTGTGGCGGGATTTACGAAATTCGAAAACCAAACGTCAACATGTGTTTTCCACCGCTGAGCTGGCAGACGTATGATGTCGAATATCACGCCGCCACATTTGCAGCAGACGGAAGCAAAACAGCCGACGCCTGGATGACTGTTAAGCACAACGGTGTGATGGTCCAGGAAAAAGTCAAACTTCCCCGGTCCACTCGCGCCGCCCCGTTGGCCGAAGGACCGGAAGATGGTCCCATCTACCTGCAAAACCACGGTGGTGATCCGCTGCGGTATCGAAACATCTGGGTCAAACAGATCGCCGAATAGCGCAGAGCGGTCATTGTTGAGGTGACCTTATCTGTTGAACGCTTTCTGGTACAGAGCCTGACCATCGGTCGAGTAGAAATCGAACGTCAGGCTGCGTCCTTCGGGCTGATACAGTACCTGCATAAACCCTCCGCGACTGGCGGAATAAGGTTGAACGACGCCTTCATAAACAGGCGGCACAGACTGAGTGTGTTCGTCGCAGGTTGGACCGCAACTGAATTCATGAATGTTGCGTCCGTCGCGGAGATCAGTCGAATGATACTGCCAGTGCCGATCGCCGCACATCAGAATTACGTTATCCAGTTGCTGATCTTTGAGCCAATTGAGGAACTCCTGCCCTTCGTGCCAAAAGCCTTTTCGGTTGGCATGATTGTCCCCCTTGGATTCTCGGTCGGGACCAATAATCGGATTAGGCGAAATGATGACGCGGTAATCAGCGTCGCTGTCGTTGAGAGATTTTCGCAACCATGCTTTCTGTTCCTGGCCCCAGATGGTTTTTTCGGGGCCGTCAGGCATATCATTTGAAGAGCGAAAATCACGATTTTCCAGCATCCAGATCTGCACGCCTTTGCCCCAGCGTACCGTACGATACGTTTTGTCGCGCATGGGGAAGACCTGCTTGAATACGCTGATGCCTTCTTCATGGGTAAGCCATGCGGAGTCGAGACGCAGGTTGCCTTTGGTTTCTGTGAAATTTGCACCTGGTGCGATCTTTTCACTGGTTGCTGAAAGCCATCGGCCTTTCATCCATGGATCAGCGTCATTAAAGCGGTAGTCGTGGTCGTCCTTCATGAAATAGCCACCGACATTTTCGTAGTAGGCTTTCATCGTCGGCAGTCCGAACATTTTCTGATACGCTTGCCACGCCTGCGGCACGTTTCTCGCCAATCCTTCGCCATCGTAGTAAACCGTGTCACCTGCCGAGACACAGAAGTCGGGAACTTGCCGGGCCATCACGCTGTAGACGGATTCGCCACGAGTGTCCTGACAGGTTGTCAGATGAAAATTCACGGCCGCTCGCTCATCAGCGGCTGGTGCTGTCACGAACGAGAATATCGTGGACAATGCGGCTTTCGCTGAATCGTCTGCTCGGTATTCCACACGGTAGTAGTATCGATGCTTCGGAAGCAGTCCTTCAAGTTCAAATTGAATCGAATAGTCCGCATCGGCCCTTGCAGTTTCCCACGTCGTCGTCCGGGACTCGCGCAGAGATTCCTCAATTCCGTACACGAGCCTTGCCTGTCCTGATTTGCCTGGAATCAACCCTTCAGCATCCTGCCCTGCTGCGGAGGTCAGTCGTATAAGCACAATGGCGGAATGATCTGTCATCTCGCCAGCTTTGACACCGCTGCCGAGAAAGGTGTCGGCGGCAGCAGGATTGATATCCTGCGACAGTGTGATGGGCAGCAATACGGTATTGAACGCCAACAGCAGGATGGCACGAATACCGGGTGCAATGGACATAGGAATCTCCAAAGTCATTCAGTGATTGGCGAAGTGTCAGTTAAGCCCAGGAACGGCAGCAATTTTTTGAGTGACATCAGCAAACGTTGGCATCGCTGGCTGAGCACCGGCACGGGTACATGCGAGAGCGCCAGCAGCGGAAGCAAAGCAGACGGCTTCAAGGACCGACTGACCCTGAGCCAGACAGAATGCGAGTGTTCCGGCGAACGCATCGCCCGCGGCGGTTGTATCGATTGCTGTGGCGGGAAACGACGGAACGTGCTGTGTATTGCCGGATTCGTCACAGAATACACAACCTTGAGATCCCATAGTGATCATCGCGATTTTTGCACCTAGTGATTGCAGTTGTCGGCACGCAGCACCGGCTTCGTCAACATTCGTTACCGGCAGGCCGGTGATCAGCGACGCTTCGGTCTCATTTGGGCAGACCACATCGACCTGGAGCAGTTCCGCCGAAAAAGTCCGTGGTGCCGGAGCCGGGTCCAGCATCGTCAGAACATTGTGTTTTCGCGCTAGTCTGATCGAAGTGACGACCGTCTCAACGGGAATCTCCAGTTGCAGCAGCAAAGCGTCTGCTGCTGCGATCACAGATTCGGCAGCGGTGATGTCGTCTGACGTCACCAGCCCGTTCGAGCCTGAGATCACGGTGATGCAGTTCTGACCACTGTCTTCTACACCGATTAAAGCAAGTCCGCTGGAAGTCCTCTCGGATATTTTCACGTGCGAAACATCAATCGATTCATTCCGCAGTCCGTCAAGCAGTGCGGTGCCGAAAGCATCGTCGCCGACACGTCCGATCATGCTGACATCTGCGCCCATTCGCGCGGCGGCAACAGCCTGATTCGCACCTTTGCCGCCTTGAACCTGCTGAAACGAGCGGCCCGTCAGAGTCTCACCGGGGAGAGGCAGACGCGCTACGCGAAACACCAGATCCATATTGATGGACCCTGCGACGACAATTCGAGACCGACGTGATTCAGGCATCGCGGCAACCATTACTTGTATGATGCAGCGCCTTGAGGCGGTTCGCTGGACAACTGCACGAGGGCTTCAGTGCCACGAATCTGCTGATCATGGCTTACCGTCAAGTATCGATGCAGACCGTTTTCGGACGGAGTATGCACCGTTGCGCCACGATCATCGACCGTCACCGTACCGGATACTGATAGATCAAAGTATCCCCGATCAGGAAACACGGCGTACAGCACGCTGGTTAAGTCCCACGTTGGACGATTGTGCGGGGGCGGTTCATACAACACATACGCATCCTTAAGCGGATGATATGGAATGTAGTTGTAGTCTCGTTCAATACTTGTGGCGGGATAAGGAATAGCCAGACCGATCTCAAAGCCGCTGTACACGATTTGTGTCGGCCATTCCGCCGCAAGAATATGGGCCGATGCAACATCTTTGACAACGTTGTATTCCAGATGTTCGTTGCCATTGATCGGTGCAAAGGCTCCGGCCATAACGGACAGAAGTTTGACTTTCCTCTTTGCAAGTTCATGTCCGGTGAGTGGGCTGATGTCATCGGCCGGCGTCTTCAAAAGATTCGCAAGGTTGGTCGAGAATCCTACCTGAGCGATGACCACACTGCCGTCAGCTTCCGCAACCAGCGCCTTCCGGAGTACGGTCACTGCATCCGGAGCGTCTTTGCCGGAACGCAAGTCGTGCGGATACCGATCCATTCCGTTGTCCTGATCAGCGACAAGTCCCGTGAAGCGACTTTGCTGTGGCGTAATACCGCTGTGGCAGACGCCGATCTCGATGTCGCCTCGACCATAGAACGTATTAACAGCATCCGTAAACGGAGCACACTGCTCATGGTCCTTGGTAATCGTGACGGCAATCAGGCGACAGTGTCCACGACTCTGCAAAGCGTGAATCACACCCATCGCGAGGACGTCATCGCAGTCGTTCCCGATGTCGGTGTCAAAAATGAGTGGAACAGCTTCCGATTGCGCAAACGTGCCTGGGCAAAAGTTGAGGAATGCAAGACCAAACAGAATGATTCGTTTCATGGAATTTGATGTCTTCTTAACGTCTGCCTACAAAACGTATGCGCCGGTGCGTACGATCGGAAATATATCGTGCCGACGGTGATCCAACAATCCGTCAGGTCAGTTTCTCTTGCGGTGATGTCTTATCATGCCGAATGATTCCGAAGAATATTTTGATGTTGTTGATGACGACGATCGGTTTGTCGGACAATTGACACGGTCAGAGGTGCATCGGAGAAAGTTGCGGCATCGAGCTGTGCATGTCTTCCTGTTTCGTACCGACGGCTGTCTGCTCATTCACCGGCGAGCTGACGATAAAGAGGAATTTCCTTCGGTCTGGACGTCTTCTTGTTCCGGGCATGTGAGTACCGGGGAAGACTATGATGCATCGGCGGTGCGGGAGTTGTTTGAAGAACTGGGCATTGAGTCGAAGGTCGAACGGCTGTGGAAATTTGTGGCCTGTGAAGAGACGTCGAGCGAGTTTACGGTACTGTACCGCTGCAACTCAGACGCCATCGTCACGCCCGATCCAGTCGAGATCACTGCGGTGCAGTGGTTGACGGTCGATGCGATTCAGCATTGGCTGACACGTTCGCCCGAGGATTTCTCGCCAGCATTTCGATTGCTGTTCGGCTGGCTTATGGACTGACTGCAAACTCCAGAAATCCACTCACCCGACCGACCGTGATCGTTGCAATCAAGAATTGAGCGGCCAGCAACAGCAGCCAGCCTCGTCGCGCGCTGCTGGTGTCGGAATCAACGGCCTGCGCGGCGATGATCGCGATCCAGGGAGTGACGAAACACCACAGACGAGCAGCTTCGCCCATGTTTTTTCCGGACAACCAAAGCAACATCCATGTACACGCACAAGCCAAAGCGAAAAGTCGACCATTCTCCAGTGTCTTGAACTTTGCAGAAGCAAAGGTACTTGCGGACTGTACGAGCATCACGAGTGCCATCATTGCAATTGGCAGTCCAACAGCCATTGCAAGTTCAATCGGATTGACGACGAACCAGACTGACCAGGTTCGCACTGACTGAGAATAGAACCCCGCGTGATTTGCGAGATTCATGCGCCAGACGTGAATCAGATCGCAGTGCGTTTCAAGTTGCCAGATGCCGCAGCAAATAAAAAATGACAACGCTGCCACAGTTGTCGTTTCAGACGTATTACGGATACGAAGTTTCCAGTCCAACAGTACGAAACCTGCTGCAAACACGGCCAGCATCACCAGCACCGGCACGTGCGCGAGACTCAGAAGCAGACATCCGAACAGTGAAATCCCGGAGAGGACAGCGAATAAGCAGCGATGCGCGCGGCGATCCGCAAGAATCGAGGAGATCGTTGCCCATGTCAGAAACATCCCCGTGCAGGCATAGATCACATCAGAACGGGGAACGAAAACTCCGATTGTGGGCACGGTGATCATCAAGGCCGCCGCCCGCCATGCAGTGGCGGAATTCTCAGTAAGTCGGAGTGTCACGCCGAAGACAGGAATGACGGTCATCGCGGCAATCAATGTCGAAAGCAGCGAGGAAAGGTGCAATGCGGCGAATTCCGATTTAGACAGCGGTCTCGAGATCCTTGCTTCCATTTCGACCGCTCGAAACATACGAACGGATTCGCCATTCTGAAGGAACTCTGACAACCGTACGGCGGCTGGCGAGGTTTCGGTCAGACGCAGGAATGCACGATTGAACAATAATAAGCCCGGTGGATGCGTGCCTTCATGCAGAACATCACCTTTGGCGATGCGAGATTCATAGTTTGCGAGCATCTCCCGCGTGGATGTGATGTTGAACGTTGCTTCAAAGAAGTATCCCGAAGCGTACTTATCGAACAGAATCCAGAGTGGTCGAAGTTCTCGTTGCGGCGAAGGTGCTGCCTGTCGTACGGCATTTAACCAGAGGAGACTCGTTCCGGTCAGTCCCAGTACTAAGAGTCCCTGCTGAATCTGTCCGGCATTTTCGATTCGCCGCAATCCCCATGCGCAGAACGCGACAGCGATCGCACCGCAGATCAGGGGCCAGATAAGCCGATCGATCGTTTCGAGAAAATCCTGCGGAAGTTGGTGTCTGGGCCACACCCATTCTCCTGCGACCCCCAGCGGTGGCCACGGTGCCAGCAACAATATCGCACCAATGATGGTAGTGAGAAGGACGATGAGACGGCTGGGCATCAGGAAAAGCTTCTTCGATTGACATTTTGCGGATCGAACGAGCGGACATTGTACTTCCATGTTGAAGCAATTTGCCCCTGCATTCTCGCAAGAATTAGCCTACAGCACTGTTGTCCCTGGATGACCTGGATCCACAATATCTTTCAATGAGGAGCTTTTGACAGCAGATGGATTCTGCGGCCGGCAGACAGCGGAGGCCTTTGCCATGTCTATCAGCGTCTGACTCTGAGCGAATTGGACAGCTTCCGCCAGCACCTTGTCACCATTCATGACTCCATCAAGATCTTCCACATCAACATCTGGTATCACGCCTGTTCCGGCGATCGTGCGACCACTAGGGGAGTAAAACCTGGCCGTTGTCAGTCGAAGGTTACCGCGAATGGAGCTCAGCGGAAGATGCGTCTGTACGGTCCCCTTTCCGTAAGAATGCGTTCCCACGATTATGCCGCGTTTGTTCTCCTGAATTGCTGCAGCAAAAATCTCACTGGCTGAAGCGCTGTCACCGTCTATCAGAACAACCAGAGGGACGCTCCAGGTTCTTTCGTACGTCGCTGTCTGAACCATGTTGTCAGCACTCAGGCGACCTTTCGTGGATACAATGATTCCGCAGGGCACAAATCTGTCACTGATCTCGATGCACGTTGTCAGTAGCCCGCCCGGATCTCCCCGCAGATCCAGAATCAGCGATTTCATGCCGTCGCGGTGCAGACGATTCAAAGTCTCGTCCACTTCCGCAGTCGAGCTGCGGGCAAAACGGCTGAGACTGAAGTACCCCACGCCGGTCCCGCTCAGGATTTTTGTGTCATTGACAGTCCACACGCGAACGATGCGACGAGTCAGTACTACCTCACGCTCGTCGTCGCCATCGTGATCAATCCGAAGCTTCATCTGACTGCCGTTAGGGCCTCTCAGCAGGTCCATGCTGTTCACAATTCTCATCCCGCGAATGTCGCGGTCATCAATGTTTCGAATGATGTCACCCGGTTCGATTCCTGCCTCTGCTGCCGGACCACCGCGCAGTGGTTTTATCACGATCAGACCTTCAGTATGTTCACGAACTTCAAGGCCGATCCCGACAATTTCTTCATCAAGGCCGTCGCTTGCCAGAGCTTCTTTTTCTGTGTCGTGCTGCAATGCCGGATCCAATGGTTCAAGAGCTGAAAATTTGTCCAGTGTGTCAATACTGGCGTTCGTGAATTCAAAACCCAAAGCGGCTGGCGTTAACCATTTCTTCACCTGAGCCTGAGCCATCACTTTGTTTAGTAAGTTGACAGCCTGTTGATGATTTCGAACAGGATCAGAATCCGCCATGCGATGCAGTGTGTTCCGGAATTCATCGATTTCCGGCGAATCTGCTGTCAGCCCGAGACTATACATGAATGCTCTATTATCGAGAGCTATGGTCAGGTTTCGCAAAGCTCGACGCACACGCAGATCATAGCTGGTTGGGTGGAGTGCTCGCTCATCAATCAACTGAGAGACCTCAGAGAAGAGCTGCACAGACTGACCACCACCCATCATCCGGATCACGCGCGCCGTAGTTGGGTTTTGGTATCGCATTGTGATGAGCTCATCGATCACAGCTTTGTCGTCGTCCTGCTGACCATCGGGAGCAGTCGGTGGGAAGAAATGATCCTGATCTGCTGCAGGAAATGTCGCGTCACTGACTCTCTCCTGAGTCATGAATTCGGCATTGGGTAGCGCAAACTGTCCTTCAGGAGTTTTCGCATCTTCGTGGAGATCACCAGAGTCGAAGCGTTTGCGGGAGATTCTAAATTCCCGGCCCTGACGCTCCCTCATCGAACCTGTATGAATGGGAACTCGATAATGAGCCTGCTGAGACGTTTGCAACAGCGGACCTCTGAATGCCGGGCTACCGGGAATCAGCAGTTCTGCTGATGGGCCCAGTGCGGATTTCTCAGTGAGAATCCTGGACAAACTCGGGAGGATTTCGCGAAGCTCGTTAGTGGCTGGGAGCATTTCAGGTGCCAGCGGTCCCGAACCCCTGACGTAAGCGGAATCATCAAAGAAACGCTCCGATTGCAGGACTTTAAGATGTCCGATTTCATCGTCGATGACAGATGAGGATGGCGATTGGGCAAATGCAGAAAAGGATGTCGCGATCATCACCATGGCGAGAGTGATCGTGCGTCGAATATAAGTAGTCATAGTTCAGATTTCCTGATTCCGAATCGATTCGTTGTCAGGATAACTTGAATACGATTTTAAGGTCAATCTGGCCTTGGTGGCGTTTACTGCTGCAATATGCTGCGCCGAGAGAATCACGCAAAAACTGCGAGTCAGACAGCAATGCGTGATTAGCCGAGTCGATTCAGCAGTGGTCTGCTCAAAGGTCCTTCGGCAGTTTCTGCGGGTCTGACGCAGATCAGAGTTTTCTGATCGTCGTGAGAAAGGAACAACGCGATCCGACCGTGATTGTCGATTGTTCTTGCTTCCTGTTGCAAGACCACCGTCAAGAACAAGAAAAGCCCTTCGATGTCTACATACTTCGAAGGGCTTCTGAATGGGCCATTTTCGTTGTGAACTGAGTTACTCCAAAGTCATGGTTCAACCTGAATCACTTGATTCGGAACCGCCTGGCCATTCGGTTCATTGCCGAGGATGAGTCGAAAAACGCCACCAGAGCTGCCGGACTTGCCAGGGTTCAGAATATAGTCGGCATCCAGTGCTTTTGTGATACGTTCCTTGATCTGAGACAGATGAGCGGTCGTATAAGGATCATGCTTGTCAGCGGATGCAGATTGTGCGGCTTCGATCTTTTTGACAACTCCTCGCAGTTGCTCGGCTGACAAACTGGAGATCGCTCGCCCCGCCGCCCCGGACGAACCGCCAGGCAATGTCAGATCGATCAGACGTTCCACATGTTCCCGCTGGATATTTCGACGCAGGCTGGAAATCAGCGGCTGGCGAGCGGAGTATTCGCCTTCAGGCTTCGAGTCCAGTTCTGACCAGATGGAACCGGTGACGGTGTCCAGCATTTCGGGCAGTGTCAGACAGTCCTGATCGGCGGGCACGCGAGTTTCGTTGTCGTAAATTCGCTTCAGGGTCGTCGGATTCATCAGACTGGTCAGAACCGAGGCCTGAATTCCCATGATCCGATCATGAATCGGCCACGTGGATTCTTCCATCATTGATGAAGAAATGTCAGACCATTTGTCCAGACCCATTGCGGTCGTCAAGTCAGGCGTCAGCCCGAACGTTTCGTCCTTGAAAGCGTTGGACGTCACAAAACTCAACGCCTTCCGCTGCTGTTCCACCGGCACAACCACAATCGGACTTCGTCCGTTCGGGTCGCCCTTTTTGTCGCGATTGACAAATGCTCCCCCAACCCAGTTTGCCATCATCGACATAGCTCGTGTCTGCAGCGACAGCACCAGTTCATATCCATAGCGAACGCGATCCCAACTGTCACCGTCTTTGATGAATGTCGACAGCAAACGCTCACGATGATGCTTTGCAAGTCGCATCTCTTCTTCGGCAAAGTCCAGGGGCTCTTTTGAGAAATCGTATCGGCGCGCCAGCGGGTCAGGCCCGCCAGTGTCTTCATCCGTTGCATACACAAGTTCTGGTTCGGCCACTCGCGCCAGCACGGGCTTCAGATCGTCGAATGTATAGCCGTATTCGATGGCCCACATGTCGTATGGGCCAATACTACTCATGCAGTAATCACCCTGCAGCGATCCGGATTCCAAACGAATATTGGCACCGATGTAATCCATGACAGACCCGGCGAGCGGCAATTTTCCTTTGACTGCATCGCTGTTGATTTCCGCCAGTGTGTGAATACTTGAGGCTTTGAAGTTGTGACGCAGACCGAGGGTGTGTCCGACTTCGTGTGCCACCAGATGGGCAACGAGCGGACCTACGAAAGATTCCGGCATCCCGTCAAGCATCTGCTCCTTCGGTTCTTCTTTCTTTTTGTCTTCTTTTTTCTCATCCTTCTTTTCATCGGGCTTCTCATCGTCATCGGAGGCATCCGCCTGCAGCATGTCGAACGTCATTCGCATCACCGCGAGATCAAACGAAATCCCTTCGGCGGCAAGGCACATGCCGTTGACCTGACTCGAACGTCCAACCAGACCGTCGAACTCGTCATCACCCAGCATTCGGGAATCGACGTTGGACATCGGATGCCCGGCATACGGGAGGTTTGATTTACGTGCGATTTCCTGTGAAATGGACTTTCGCATTGAAGGCGGAGCCAGTCGAATGCGTGGATCCCATTCGGGATGATCGGCCAGCCACGCCAGCGTGTCGGGTCCGAATCCTTCCATCGCAACTTTGGGCAATGTCTCGGTAAACTGTTTCTGATAATGTCGGATCCAGCCGTCTGTCAGAATTATGTCGGCGTCCAGAATCTGCCCAGTGAGCGGATGTACGCGGCTCGGCCCGATTGCCATCCCGACGTCATTATTCAGCCACCGCACAAAGTTGTAGTTGACGTCTTCCGGATCCTTATCCATGTGTGCGCCAGATGCCGCGTCCTGGTAATAGACTTCAATCGCGTCGGAGATGCCCACTTTTTCGTAGGCTTTGTTCCAGGACAAAATGCCTTCACGCACCCAGCGACGGTAGCGAACCGGGGTCGTGTGTTCAATGAAAAACACGATCGGGTTTTTCGGTGGACTTAACTGCAATTTGGAATCTGCTTTTTCAAGATGCCAGCGATTGATATAACGGATGTGTGTTTCGCGATCGTTGTACTTTGCAAGATCTGTATACGTCGTCGTGAAATAGCCGACACGACTGTCGGCGACGCGCGGCTTGTAGCCGGTGCTGTCGGGAATGTCGCTGATGGAATAATGCAGGACTTTAAGGACGCCGGAAGAATCGGGCACTTCGAATGCAATCTCGACGTTGTTCTCAAATGCTTTTGCAGTATGGATTGAAAACACGCCGTTGCGAGTCAATCCGTAGTTGATAAACGCGGGCGAGAAACTCAGCCCCGGATTGTTGACCAGCATCGCATCGATATCGATGACCGGTCCGCCGCCGGGGCCCATCGTGACGATTGGCACTTCCATCAGCACGCGATCTGTAAACAATCGTTTGACCGAAGATTCCGCTTCCTTATCGCCGTTCGCACGGTATTCTACCTCAGGGGTCAGCAATGCGAGGTGCTTGTCATATTGCCGCCAATACACATAGATATCGCCTGCCTGCAACCCGGCATACGCCGAACCGCTGGCGATCGTCGTGGCGATGAAATATTTCTTTTGAGCAAATCCGCGAGGAAGCTCAGCATACATCTGGCCGTCTTTTTGACGGGTCCAAAGAGTATACATCGGCCTGATATTGGCCTTGGTCACGATTTTTTCGAAGCCCTCCAGAATTTTTTCTGAAGGGGGATAGTCAGGTTTCGGAGGATCCGGTTTGGCAGATTCCTCAGCTATTGACTGTGTCCCCAGAAGCGCCAACAGAGTGGTCGCGGCCAGAATTCGGCGGAGAGCAGAATATCGACGCATGTTTTACTTTCTTCGATCGAAAAATGAATATCGACGCAAACCGCCGTTTACTCCCAGGATTCCTCCGCGCAGCAGAGTCGCCAGACTTGCAATAATACACGTATCTGGCGAAATGGGAAATCTTTCGACGTTCCTGTGAGCACTTCTGGCAAAATGCCATCTTCGGTTTTCATTCAATTCATCCACGACTCTGACACGCCCCAGTCGATAAATCCAACCAGGACGGGACAGGTGCTAAAATCGACTATACACTGGTAGCACTAAGTCACACTCCAGGCGTGAATTCCATGAAAACCATACCACCCCGATCAACCGTCGATGCCGCGTCGGAGGAAACGGAATCTACGCTACGGCCGCTTCTGATCGGTACAGCCGGACATATTGATCACGGTAAGACGACTCTCGTCTATCGCCTGACTGGCGTCCAGACCGACCGATTGCCTGAGGAGCAAGCGCGGGGGATTTCGATCGATCTTGGGTTTGCCCATTTTGATTTGGATATGTTTCGTTTCGGGATTGTGGATGTTCCCGGACATGAACGATTCATCCGGCAGATGGTGGCTGGGGCAGCGAATATTGACCTGGCAATTCTGGTCGTGGCAGGCGATGACGGAGTTATGCCTCAGACTCGCGAACATCTGGATATTCTGCAGCTCCTGGGCGTTCAGTTTGGAGTCATCGTGATCACACGTTGCGATCTGATCGATTCAGAAATGCGGGAGTTGGTGGCGGAAGAAGTGCGTGAGCTCGTCGATTCCACGTTTTTGACTTCG